>Ga0255338_1000264_pt1 | contig 203535 bp, 200 predicted proteins | sample MeOH1_35cm_T4_19_FD_203715 | JGI IMG/M metagenome (GOLD analysis project Ga0255338, IMG submission 203715) | Sandy soil microbial communities from University of British Columbia, Vancouver, Canada - MeOH1_35cm_T4_195 | ecosystem: Engineered > Artificial ecosystem > Sand microcosm >...
TTCAACTTTTGCTAAATCAATTAAGTCTAAAATTGGATTTGCGGCAATTGAACTTGTCTCTTGCTTCAACTTTAAAATTTGTTCTGCTATTCTCATTTTAGGGTGTCCATTAAGCTGGCAGGCAACGTTTTGCATACACGCGGGGCAGGGTTTTCATAGCTGGTCCAGCCCGGTGAAATGACTTTAAGAAACGTGATTATGAATTAAAACTAAAAATTATTAGAACGAGTCCAGCCCCTAACTACTGTTGCCATGTTGCTGCTGTACAAGTTTCAATGTCCAGCCCTGACTTACGTGTATGCATTGTTGTATGCCGTTTTATAGCATTCCAATTTTTTTGTTTTTATAATCTATTATTACAAGTCTGTCAAGAAAATATACATTGCCCGTAGTTCCGATAATATTTTCTTCATCTTCAAATTGTTTTTGCCCCTTGTCATCCAAAGAGTAAACTATTGATGGTTTCATCTTCTGTTTTCCAAATTTTATGTCCTTTGTTATTTTTTGTCCGTAAACTTTGAAGACTTGTTTCCATTGGTTTCCAATTATTGAATCAACAATTGGAGATGTAGGTTCTGTAAAAAAAGCAGAATTATCTTTTGAAGTAAAAATCGAAAACAAACTGGAACCAGTGTCAAAGAGAAGATCTTTTTCAACTGAACCAATCACAAATGGTATTTTGATACGTCCTTTTCTGATTTTAAAAGTAACAAAATCTACTTTCTCCTGGAGAATACCCGGCATCGTGTCAAGCACACAAAGTCTTTGGTTGGGATAATCAATTATCAATATCTTTCCTTGAAATAAATCTGGTGCAATTGTCCCAATATGTTTTGGTGTATTTGATTTTGCTGAATCCATAGAAATACTATCACCAAAATCAGCATAGTGACCAATTGGAATATTTTTAAACGGCACTTTATCTAAGTAAAGATTAATATGCTGAAAAATTCTGCAAGCATCATAACCTACATAACCCTGAACCAAAGCAGTGTCTAATTTGTTTTCAAGGTCAGGAAACATTTCTAAATATGGAGCTAAGGGCTTTCCATAAAAAACAGTATGAACAGCACCTAAGTCCAATTGTGCTGTAAAATCATATGGTAAATCATCAATTTTTATAGGAATACTCATTCCAACTTTGTCGAAATACCTGCCAGCCAGAGAATCACCCTCCCAAATGAAGCGCATCCATGGTAAATGGAGTTTTTCAATTTGCTTTTTTGCATCTTGACCATAAGATACTGCTGTGATTAACATCAAAATGAGAAACAGAAATTTCCTTTTAATCATAATAGCGTATTGAATTCTTTTTAAAACCTTTGATTAGTTTATGAAAATGGCATACAACGTTTTGCAGCTACAAGAAGTTGGCGATTTCGAAGCTCTAAACTGTCTGCCACCACCGAACTTGATACGAAGCACAAAACTTCATTTATCCACTGAACCGCCAATTTCTTGTAGGTGCTGTTATGTGCTGTGTTATTGTTCTTCCCTCGTTTCAACTCATTTTGTTTCATACGATTCTTGATGTTGCTTTTTTATGTCTGATGGTACTAATGAACAAAGTGTTGTGTCATACAATTCAATCAATTGTCTGGCTGATTTTGGATTTTGGGGACTGCCAACAATTAAATCCTTTGAATCCAAATCCCATCCGTCAGCACTTCGGTTAGAATTAACTGGAATTGATTTACTTCCTTGCTCTTCCATTTTTGCACTTGGCATTCTAACTATTGCCAATTGTTTTTTAAGCTCGTTTATTTTTACTATAAATTCATCTGTGAAACATTCTTTAGCTTGGCTAATTGTTCTGACAATTTCATACGCTCCTAATGTCCAAAACCACATAGAAACCGAAGCATTTCCAATTATCGTTGCATCAATATGTCGTCCATCGTTAAAACCAAGTTCCAAATTGCTTAGAATTTCGTCAGACAATTGAAGAACATTATTATTTCGTTCAGACAAATAAACGGAAAAAGCCAATAAAGGTTCTCTTTCAAGAACTTGTTCTCTTGTCGGATTTATTAAGCATTCAATATTTTTTCTGTTTTTCATTTGTTAGTGAGTTTCTTGACATAGCACATAACGGTTGACGATAGCGAGTCGTGCGTGGTTGGCGAAGTGATCACCTATCAGTTTACAGCTACTTTTATTTACGAGCCAAAACCGCCCGCAACCCGCTGTAGCCCGCATGCTCGCTATTGTGTGTTAGGCGCTGTTTATATTTTATATTCTGTTATATCCAACGGATTATTCTTTTCATCTTTAGGTTGCTGAATATAGAATTTACTATCTCGTTTATGTATTACTACATGCCAGTATATTCTATTTGTTCTTTCAGTTGTCCACATATTTGGTACTAATTTCTTAAATACTTTGTATGGGAACAAAAATGTCTGTGAAGAATCGCCACAACCATAACTCACATATGCTTTACTATACTCATCTAAAAATTCTTGTTGATGTGGATGAAATGCAAACCAATATTTCTGATGCTTACCTTGCTTATGTTCTTTTGAAATTGCACAGATTAATCCAACAGTTTTATCCTTAGTAGCATAAGAAATTTTTGTTTGTTTTATTAGATTTAAATTAAGATGTTGTGAAATTCTATCAATACATAATTCATGGAAACTTACAGGTGTGAATTTTTTCTCATCTTCATTTTGTTTTCCTGCTATTACACCTATTTCTGTCTCAAGACCGTCTTCTGGTTGTTCATCCAACTGAATATCTTGTGATGTCAAGAATATCAAATCAATTAGTTTATCTATTCTTGTATATTCAAGTGGTTTTAAAACCTCATTTATTTGTTGAACTGTTTTAGTATCATTTAAGTTTTCTTTGAGGTTTAACAATTTTACTAGACTGTCAGTACTAATAAGTCTGATATCCCATGCATGTCTTGAACCACGTATTTGCGCTTCAAAATCACCTGTATCTTGCCTTCCAACGACTATTAAAATTGAGGATTCATTTTTTCTAACTCGTTTTTGTTCTATCAATTCTTCTCTGTATTCTGATAAAGTATCTAGATTAATCCTATAAGCGTCAGTAGTTTTGACCTCAATAATAATTTTGTACCCAGTTTTAGAAGCCCAAATACCGTCGAATCCAATATCATTTTTTTTACCTCTATATAGTCCAGATTCTATTTCAAATCCAAGTCGTACACCAATTTCATTTATTATATCTTGCAGTACTAAACCGCTATCAATAAATGAATCAGATAGACATTCATTTGCATAATTAACTAGTAAATCTGATGGAATTATCTCAAGGAATTGCCTAAACTCAATAGAGGTTGAATTATTATCTCTAAGTTTACCCTCTCCGGCAAATGAAAGAATCTGTTGAATAGATTTTCTATCAAAAATATCCTTATTTGCTTTCCACAAATCTACTATTGAAGCCATTTCTTGATTTTTTTATTTCAAAGTTAGAATGATTATCCAAATAGCGCCTAATCGAGTCACACGAGGGATTTTCACCCTCACGTTCTCACGGAACCGTGCTTGATAGTCTCCCATCACACGGCTCTTCTTGTTTATAAATCACAAGTTAATAATAACTTATGGATGCGCCACTTCCCAATGTGGAAATAACCGGGGATTGGCTTTGTATTGCAACTGCAACCATTTGATGGATGCATTCACTCCTAAACCTTTCTCCCATCTTACCCATTTTAATAGTCTTGCATTTAACTGCTTCCATACATAGTTCATGTGACCACTTGAGAACTTATGAAAATAATTCATTACTCCCCTAATTTGTGGCTTTAAATAATTAGCTATACTTTCAATCGGTGTTCGCCGCTTGTGTATATGCCACTCTTTAAACTTTTTCAATAAACTAATCCTGGATTTAGTACTGATGAATATACTCGGAACCACCAATACCCTTTCTTTGAACTTTACACTATTAGGACGTATCGTAAAGCCTAAAAAATCAAACCCTTTCGGATATTTCTTTGTTGATAAGCCGCGCAGGTTAACTATTTTAGTCTTTGTAGGATGCAGCTGTAATTTGCATACCGCCATTCTTTGCTTGATTTTGTTCAGCACGTATATGGCCTGTTTCTCTGTCTTGCAATGAACTACGATATCATCCGCATAGCGTTCAAATGGTTTCTCAGGGTACCCCCTTTCCATCCATGCATCAAATACTACATGTAGAAAAATATTTGCTAATAGGGGGCTTATTACACCTCCTTGCGGCGTGCCTAGTTCAGTTTGAGTGGCTTTGCCATCTTGCTCTATCACTCCCGCTTTGAGCCATCTCTCCACATATAATATTACCCATCTATCTTTACAATAATGGTTAACCGCTTTCATCAATAGCTCATGGTTGATATTATCGAAGAACCCTTGTATGTCAATATCTATCACAAAATCGTGATTGAAGCAGTTGCTATTCGCTTTTGCTACTGCATCATGACAACTTCGCCCAGGCCGATAACCATAAGAACCTTCATGAAAAATTGGTTCTACCTGTAATTCTAAATGTTGCTTCACTACTTGTTGTGCTATGCGATCCATAACTGTTGGAATACCTAATGTTCGCATTTCGCCGTCCTTCTTCGCAATAGCAACCTGGCGCACAGGTGCAGGAAAATAAGTGCCTGAGGTCAGTCTGTTCCATAATTTGTATAACACTCGATGTAAATTGTTTTCTACATACTCCCATGTCATACCATCTATTCCAGCACTCCCTTTGTTGGCTTTTACTTTCTTGTATGCCTGCCACACCATTACCTTGGTAATTGGCTGTGATTTTGTCTCAAAATAATCTGTCATCCCATTGCTGGTTGTAAATCCCTTTGAAAACTAAACAAGCTTAACCCTTCGCTACACTTAATTTCTTAAGCTTCAACACTACTACGGTTAAGTCTGCCGCCATTGTTTCGCCTCATCCTAAAGCGTTTGTTCCTCCCTTAGATTTTACAAAACAACAATGACTTCACTTGTTCCATAAAACAGCCTGTATTAAAGTCCTGCCAACTTAACTCCGGATGCCATGTAACCAATAATCTGGTAATTGTTACACTCTTTTCATAAGCACAAACGTAACTGCTTATTTTTGACATCGCTATTGCCCTTACGAAGCTTCATCATTGGTTCACTTGCGTTCAGCTCTTACAATACACACCTACGGAAATCTTAGTCTCCGTTTTTCTTTATCGCTCACCACAATATCGTTTCCAATTATTGCAGCATAAAGTGGTTTGAAAACAACTCCAGAAAGTCGTCTTCGGAAGGCCTTGTTTCTTTAATTACAAAGAAACTCTTCCATCTGTTTTATAGCATTCACACACTATACTCTTAGCGTGTAATTCAAGTCACACACGTTTCGCGGCTTTGCGTTGTGGGGGATTTTTAGCACTACTGTTCATACGAAGCACAAATGTTGAACCTTGCACAAATGTTTCATAGAAGTACGCCAGCCCCCATAACGCAAAACCGCTGTTACCGGCTGGGCTTCTATATTTTGTCAGGATTTAACCAATATTCGTCAGGTTTAGCAATAAGTCTTGCATTTTGATAAGCTGCGTCAAGTGGTAAAATGGTCTGCGGTAAATAAATTTGATTAGTAGTGTCTGGGTCAAGTATTAATGCAAAGTCAGGTTTCTCGGTAAATGACCCGCTTAAATAAATTGGCATTAACAATTGAATTTTATTGTCCTGCGGCCTATACTGTGGAACAATGAATTTGTAGTTACGTTGTGCAATTGCTACTGCATAATTAATTGCATTATCTAATGCCCTTGCGAGTTCATCATTTTTCTTCGTTTGATAATCAGCAGGAAAACGGTCTTTCCGTTCTTCAATGATATGTTCAAATTTTTCAAAGCTGCGGTCAATTATCCAGCTTGTTTGAAAAATCACTTCATTGATGTCGTTAAAAAATGAAGGTTTTTTTGGTAGCTGGTCTAAGTTTTTGATTTGAGTGCCATTTACTTTAAAACCGAGCTTAATTAAGTCAGTCAGGCTTTTTAATCTAAAAGGATTACGATATGTTGTTTCGTCATCGTCTACAATTACCTCGGAAACAATAAATATTTCGTGAAAATACTTGTCAAGTAGATTTGAGTTAAATACCATATACTTGTTGTCATCACCAACAACAATTTTCCCAGGTTCTCTTTTTAGCTTCTCAAATATGTTTTCAATGTATGCTTTTAGAATTGGGTGGGGAATGCCTGATTTGTGATAGTGATAAGTCCATTTTTCAGGAATAGTATTGTCAGCAAGGTCTTCAAGAAATGCGTATCCATCGTTCCAATTTTCAAACGAAAAATCGCCCATTCTGAATGAAGTCTTATCTTTTATTTCTGCCTTAAAATCCTTTAAAGTCCCAAAGTCCACACCTGAATAATTCTGGTCAATGCGTTGTCTGTAAAACCATCCAAGAATATCGTTTCCTTCTGAATTTTTATATCCAGTAGAAAATAGAATGTATGTAGCGTTTGCTTTTGTCAGGTCGCTGCCATCTCTGTCGTTTGGGAAGCCAAATTTATTTAAGTATCGTATGGTTTTGTTCTGAATTTGGTCGTCAACTAATTTGTCAAGCACTGTTTGATTAACTGTCTGAGTAGTGCCAGTCAAATGTGTCTGAAGGTCGGCAATGAAAGTCCGAATGTTTTTCATAAATCCAAGTCCAACGATGCCGTTCTTTGTCTGTTGTGTTGCCATTTATTATTTGTTTAATGTTTGTAGTCTGTCTGTTTAGCCTTGCCGGTAACGTTTTGCGGCTTGGCGAAGGTGGCGATTTTCAGCACAAACTTTCATACGAAGTACTAAAGTTTATATACCCACAAAACTGTCCTACGAAGCACTGAACCGCCACTTTTGCCAAACCCGTGTTACCAGCTGGCGTTCTGTCTGTCGAGTTGTTGCAGTCCTTGTCTGCCATGTGTTTCATTTGATTTTTTGTCGGGGGGCTGAGTGTCGTGTGTTTTAATTTTTTAAAGCGTTGGAAAAAAATTTTAAATTCTGTCTTGGGTCGGCTTTGCAAGCTCTTTTAAAAACTTTGGTCTGTGCGCTGATTCGTGCGGTTTTTAAATGTGCTTGCAAATAGAGTGGGTGATTCCTTTTTGAGTCCATTATGAGCCCTTTGAGCCCATTATGAGCCCTTTACTTTTTCAGGATATAAGCTGTCCCAGCCCCGGTTTGCCCCAGTTTTTCAAATAACTCGTATTTTTCAACTAATTCAGTCAGGTCGCGGGTTGCAGTCGCTTTTGAAACTCCATAAAGCTCCTGAAAGTCGGCATTTGATATTTTCCCTTTGTCCTTCACAAAACTCACCGCTTTTACCTGTCTGTCGTTGAGTCCAAGCTTGGTGAGCCGCTCTTCCGTTAAATTGTCTTTGAATAGCGTAATGATAAAGCCTCCGTCTTGCTCCTTCATTTCGGGTTCGGGAAGGTCTGCCTGTTTACAGGTATCTAAAATCTTAATAGTTCCCCGTCCCCAGGCATCAATGTAACCGCCTTTAAAACTTACGTCCGCAATGATCGGGTTTCTTGGTCTTGACGAATGAGAACGCTTTAAAGCAGCCAAAGTCAGACCTTCGGGTAGAGAACCTTCGTTCCATATACTTATTTTGTCGTCATACACCCGTATTTGTATGGGTGCGCCCATATAGTTCCGATGCACCAAAGCATTCAGGAGCATTTCCCGAATGGCTGGCACCGGGTATTCTCCTTTTTCAATGCGGTGCATTCCTTCAAATTCTATGGGTCTTGTCAGGAACTTGTGGTTAAGCTGGTTTAAGACTGCCTGAAGCAATACAATTAAATTTCCTTCCTCGGTTTCCTGAAATTTTATGTCGGCATCGTCTTTCCCAAAACGTCCGATTTTCACAAACGTATTTGGATAGAATTTAGCGGGCTCTTTTCCGAATAGAATAATTGCCGCACGTTTTAGCTGGCCATTTTCAGTAAGCCGGAGTTTTTCAAACAACTCAGGCAAAGCCAATCCTTCATTTTCCGGCAAGCGACCGGCCTTCTCTGATGCTTGTAGAAAGGTGCTAACTGTTTTCTCATTAATGTCGTCAAAACTTGCTCTTGGTTCTATTACATCATCCCAGGTCTTGCCGGACTTCTTCAATAAGAACTCATTCAATGAAGCACCCGTCAGTTCTTGTTTGGTGCTTCCGCTCCTGTAATAATATCTTCCCCTCACTGAAATAGGAACGGAGTATGGATGGGTAATAATTCCAATAAAATGTTTCCCTTTTTCTTCGTGAAGATTTACTTCGGCTGAAATGCCCATTGTGTTTCTGATCTTGTTGGGCAAATCTTCCATCAGTTTTTTATAATCGTCAACGCCAACCACATCTCCGTGATCGTCTTTTCCGATAAAAATTATCCCGCCTTGAGCATTGGCAAAGCCACAAACCCATTTTAGGTAGTCATCGTGCCAGCTTTGTTTGTATTCTATGTTTTGTTGTTCGGGCATTATAACTCGTTTATGTCCTTTTCAATTAGTCTGAACTTATCTTTTACATCCTCGCCCGAATAATAAGCAAGCAAATCCCTTTTTGTAAGTGTTCCATCTTTTAGAAATTTTCTTAGGTAATCTTGATTAAATTCCATTAATAACATTGATTTATCAAGCTGCTTCAGAATGGCTTTATTATTCTCAATATTGCTTTCTACCAATGATTTTATTGCGAGAACTTCACTGATGTCTTTGAGAACTCGGTTGACTATCATTGATAATAAATCCTTGTCTAAATCAACTTCTTTGGCATTTAAAGCAATATCTCTCGCCAGCATATAAGCAATAGCAAGGTTTGAATAATCTCCTTTTTGTGAATTTATAATTGCAACAAAACCAACTCCTGGTATATAACCTACATTTTCGAAATTCTTTAAGATAGAATTTTCCACCAAAGAAATATCAAATACAATTAAGCTTACTTTACTATCTCTGTTGGCTTGTGCTTCAATTAGCTGACTCCAAGCAGTGTCGGATTTTCGAGTGAAAATATCTTTACTTTCAATGTCTCCTATACGAATGCTTTTATCAAACTTACATTCAATAACAATTTTTAATTCAGATCTCCCATCTACTTCACAAATAATATCTCCAGTCTTGTTTTTAGGAATAATACCAGCAGTATTACCAGTAAGATAAACCTTGTCGTTTATTTTTCTATCCTTAAAATAAGTAGTTAAGAATTCTGCAATATCGTCTTCTGCTAAAGCCCCTTTTACAGCAGATTTATAGAAAAGCTCTTTCTTCATCTCAAAAATCATTTTCAGACTTTCCAGTTCTGTTCCTAATTCATTAGAAGTTTTTGATAGAAATGAAGAAATGCGATCTTCCATTAAGGCTAATACGCCAATATAAATTGCACGCAATAATTTTTCATCTCTTTCAGAAACTGAAAGATTACTGAAATAGTTGAAAACGACTTGATTCTCAATTTCAAAATCTTTTATTTCAACTCTTTTAAGCTGTTGGTTTATTTTTATTGTTGCCATATTTTATATTGTGCAAGTGCAACTATTTTGTTTTGGAGAGGTTAATGATTTATAATATCCCCAACCAATATTTCTCGCAGGACAAGTACAGTTATACTGAAAGAGTCTTTTAAAAGTATCAATATCATCAACTATTTTAGTTAAGACCGTTGTAGCTAAGCTGACCTCGCTTCCTGAAGCCCAATGAGAGAGATTGTTTGATAACTGTTGAGTATGCGCTTTAAAATCATTTTTATTGGGGAATCTTACACCGCGAATTTTACCTGACGCTCTTTTCATTTCAATAATTTCCTGAATTGAATGGGATAATTTGCTAACCATTTTATTATCATTGCTATTGATCAAGGAAAAAGGAATCTCTAAATTTAATTTCTCAATAATCTCGAGCAAAACAAATTCATAATACATTCTAAAATCAGACCCGACATAATTCCCGCTACTAATTTTGCTCTGTATTATAAGCTTTAAATCATCTGACTTAAAAGGCTTAAGCGAGACAATATCTTTGTTAGCATTCAAAGTATAATGAGTCCAGTTTTTTAATCCGTTGTTCTCGTTTAAAACTTTTTTCAATAGACCATCGTGTGTCAAAAAAATAATTTGTTTTCCTTTTTTATTACTGGGATTAATGGAAATTTTTCTTTTGATTAAATCTAATAGGTATAATTGATGTCCACTATCAAAGCTTGAAGTAATATCATCCACAATAATAAAGCTGCCTGGGTTTTTGCTTTTTAAAGCTGCTGCAAAATAAATTGAAAGGCTAAGTGCATTTCTGTATGATTCTGAAAGTAGCGAAGCTGCTTTAATATCAGTTGTGTTGCTGTAGAATTTCTCTAGAAGAATATTAACTTTTTGGCCCCTGTTTTCTTTCTTCAGTTTTGGAGTAATGTCAACATTTCCCATAATCTCCTTAAAGAAGAGCTTAGTGTCAGCATCAATCAATGAGGCTATTTCATCCATTAATTCGTTATACGCAGCCTCATAATCTTCTTTCACTTGGATAGTAAAAGCTGTCCAGTTTTCAAGTTCGGCCAGGTATTTCGTATTATAATCAATGTCTTTTGATAGGTTGTTTATTTCAAGGATTGAATTAAAAACAAACTTATGGGTATTATGAATTTCTACCAATTCAGAAATTTTTGGAGGAATTAAAGCTTTTAATTCTTTTATGGAAGTAGTAATCTTAGTTACTTCATTTTTAACCTTAGTTTTATAAGATGAAATAATATCTCCAACATTATGAGTCTCAAAAAAATCATTATTTAAATAATCTTTTGTTTTCTCAATGTCGGAAAAAAATCTATCATCATCCGCAAATTGATTTTCGATTTCAATTATTTTGCACGATTGTATCTTTTGTAGATACTCGTTAAAGAAAAGATTGTATTTGATTTTGAATTTACTGTAAGATTTTATTTTAGCATTAATTTTACTGTAAAAGGTACTATGTCCATCTCCTAAGTCCTCCGTGTTGCAAAGAACGCAAGTGTTTTTGTCAAAATCATTAATTGTATCATAGCTTTTTATTGCATCATCATAGAGTTTACCTAAAACGATGTCATTTTGCATTGAGATTTGCGAATAGGCTGCTTTAAGTATACCAGACAGGGAGCTTATAGTTTTATTAGTAAAACTATTTATTCCTTTCTGTAATAGCGCAGTTTCTTTTAAAGCTTCTTGATTGGTATTCAGTTTTGAAACGTTTTCTTCATAGGCCGGACCTATTTTGTTTTTTATTAATTGGTCAAAATCTACTTGGAAGTTATTGAGATTGCCTTTTACTGTTACTGAGTATTGCTTTTTAAGAAATAATTTTATTGCTTTTAAAACAGCATTTTGATCATTAGGGTTAACCGTAATCCCAATTTCTGCTAGTCTCTTCTGAATTTCAGTTTTTAATTCTGAAATCTTTTGGGAATTAGTTCGAATAACCCCTTCTTTTGCTGTTTTGCCAAAATCATTATTGATATTTTGTGTTCTTGAAATTTTGTCAAACTTATCCTTAATGGTGATGAAGCTGCCGAAGCCAACAAGATTAGAAAAAAGCTTACCCGTTTCTTCGGAACTTGTAAGCATTATTTTTTCAAATGATTTGTAATCTAGAAAATTCAAATTACTACATAAAGAAACTAGAAAGACTTCTGGGTTGGGAATTGAACCTGAGCTAATCGTACGGTCTCCATTTGCGTTAACTGACACAGTAATATCGCTTACGTTATTAGAGTCATCAATGAATTCGATTATGATATTCCCATCTCCAGGATGAAACAAATTTTTGATTGTCTTTTTATCTTTAATATCACCGTGATAGTCATCAAACCGAATGATTCTACCCAAAATTGAAAAAAGGAAAGCTTCAAAAATGGAGCTTTTGCCTTTTCCGTTTTCACCGAAAATAGAAGTAACACCATCAGTTTTAAAGTCTATTAATAACGGATTTCCATCGTTATTAATGCCTCTAAATCCCTCAATGGATATTGATTTGATAAAAACTTTTGACATTATTTTTTGACTTTATCATCAATATATTGTGATACTTTTTCCTTTATCATATTTCTGAATTCATCTGAATCCGAAGTGTTAAAAAGTGAATCAACCAATATTTTAGAATATGGACTCTTGACCTTCTTAATTTCTCTTTTAAGAATATCCAGGTTTTTTATCTCATCCTTATTTTTATCGAATTTCATATCAGATATTTTAATCGTATAAAAGTTTTGCATTTCTGGTAATGAATGCACTTAATCCTGAACCACTAAGAGCAAGGCCTTTCATAGTATCAGCATTGGATCTCCCGGCTTTCCCACCGTAGCTATAAGTGTAGTCCTTTCCTCCTTTAAACCTAACCGTTATGTAATCAGTTCCTATTTCATAATGTGTGATAGGAGAATTGCCACTTTTGTTTGAATATTGTTCCATTTCTATACTTTTTGATACTCATAGTTGTTCCGAATATTGGCAGAAAAATAAAAACCGTGTGAATTAGCGTTCATCAATTCTGTATAAATATTTTCGGGTACGTCAAAATATTGATAAACACTACCGTGTTTGAATTCTACTTCAAGAATTTTGTTTTTTGAATCATATCCAACTGATGTTATATTAGAGGATTCAACACTGTTTCTCAGTAATGTCTTTTCTTCCTCTATTACTTTCTTAAAATCAGCCTCACTTATTTTACTATGAATTTTATTAAAATTAAAAAAATGTCTTAGACCATCAGAAAGGCTTTCAAAAATGTTTATTTCGATTTCAGAATGTTTATTTAATAATTCCTGAGATAAGTATGGATTTAAATAACAAGTCGTTTTAAATTTTGAATAAAAATCAAAATCATTTGTGATAATCCAAATTCTATTTATTTGGGGGATTTTGTTCAACAACTGTTCCCAAGTTATTTGATCTCCAATTGGGTCTTCTTTCTTGCCAGGAGGATTGCCAATTTCTTTTCTTATTCTCGCTAATGTAATTTCCTCCGAACTTGCATGAGAAATGTTTTGAAAGATTGATTTTAGTTTTAATGAAACATTATCTTTCGAAATACTAATATTTGATATGTTTTCCTCAAATATCACATCAAGCTCTTTTATTAATTTCTCGTTATCTTCCTCAATTCTTCTTCTTTTATTATTCCATTCTTCGAGCTTTCGGGTATTATTTCCATCAATATGCTCTGGTAAATTGACTTCTGAAATTTTAACATTTTTCTTATAATTTGAAATTGATTTATTAAAAACATTTAATTTATTTCTTTCAATTTCATTAATTATTTGATTCGTCACGAATATATTCGATTTGACAATTATTAAGTCATCAAGGAGTCTTTTAAATTCCTTGCTATTACTGTCAAAGAATCTTAAATAGATATTTGTATCAATGAAAATTAAATCCATAACTACATTTTTTGATACTCATAATCGTTCCGAATATTTGCAGAAAAATAAACCCCGTGTGAGTCAGCATTCATCAATTCTTCATAAATATTTTCGGGAACGTCAAAATATTGATAAACACCACCGTGCTTAAACTCTACTTCTAAAATCTTCGAACTAGGATCATATCCTATCGAAGCTAAGTTTGATGAATCTACTGATTTTCTTTTCATATAATTATTCTTCAAGTTTTAACTTTTTACAAATCTCATTCATCACTTCGCAAGGATCAACGTCTATGGCCAGAGCAATAAGGTAGAGTTCGTCTACCCGGAGTTTTGTGCTCTTGTTGTTTGTCAGTTCACTAAGCCGGGTCTTGCTGATTCCGGTCTTCCTGGAAACCTCTGATCGATTGATGGATTTTCGCGAAAGATAGAGTCCTAATTCGGTCATATTATCTGATTTTAAGGACATAAAGGTATCTGATAAGATAAATATTTCCGATTTTCTGAATTTTTATTTGCACGATTGTCCGACTATAATTACATTTGTTCCGAAAAACGGATAATAATAACCTAAAATAAGATCAATGGGACGTACACAATACACTAAAGCAGATTTGGAGGAACTCGTTTCCTGTCAACTGGAGAACCTGAATGCTATGCACGATCTGCTAAGCATTATGAAAGTGCAAAACGAATTGCTGCATAACACCAATAAAAAATTGAAAGAGGAAATTTCTGACTTCAAGGAAAAGCAATTTATTTATCCAACCCGGAAAAAAACTCTTTAAAGTACAATTGTGGGGTGGGAAATTTGGCTCTTTTGGTTTTGCGAAGTGTCGGCTTGTGTGTTGAGCAAAACCAAATGTGCCAAATGTGTGCTGGCAATAGAATTTCAAAATTTTTGTGCGGTGGAAAAAAATTAAAACACGAAGCGTTGGGGCTGTTGTGTCGGGAAAAAGCTATCCGATGGTCGGTAATTAGTCCAGTTAGTTTGTTGTCCGGCTGTCAAGTTGATGGTTACAGTGTCGGTCTTTACGCTTGCTGGTAACAGTTAAAAGTAAGAACCCTCCCTCACTAAAAAAACTGCTAATCATTTGGTTGCGTCCGCACTATTTAGGGTAGAGGGTGCGTTTCTACTCAAAGAAGTGCGGGTAATCTACTTGAAAAACTGCGGAAGCCTGCCAGTAGGTGCCCACCACCACCCATGCTCTCGCCACCTCAGTCCCAGGCATAGGGTAAGTCAATGCCATTTCCTTTGAGGATCAGCATTGCAGTTTCGGGGAGTAATTTTCGGGGAGTTTAATACTTGCAATATGTACACAATATAAAAAAATCACCGAAATGGCCATTTTTTTTATTTGAACAACCATTGAATAAACTACCCCCACTTTCATCGGGGGGATGGCGTTGAATCACGAAATATATTTATATTGGGCTACCAAAAAAATTGCCACATGAAAATGACCACCGGAGTATCGCTCGGTATTATGATGTTTATGCAGTACTTCATCTGGAGTGCCTGGTATGTAACACTCGGAACCTATATGGGCCAGGCTCCCTTACAAGCTACTGATGTTCAAATTGGCGCTACTTATGGCGCGCTGGCCATCGCCACTATGATTTCCCCCTTCTTTGTAGGGCTCATTGCCGACCGTTTCTTTGCGGCCGAAAAGATCATGGGTGTATTGCACCTGATTGGCGCTGCGCTCCTCTTCCTGGCCACTAAAATTGATAACAGCAACTCCTTTTACTGGGTCATCCTGATCTACTCCCTGCTGTACATGCCTACCATTGCCCTGAGCAACAGCGTAGCCTTCTCTCAAATGACCGACCCCGGTAAACAGTTCCCCTGGATCCGTGTTTTCGGTACCATTGGCTGGATCGTTGCCGGTGTACTGGTGGGTCAGATGGGCATCGAAAAAAGCTCCACTACTTTTTACCTGGCTGCTGCCGTTTCCGGCGGGCTGGGTCTCTTTAGTTTTATATTACCCAACACCCCTCCCAAGGCGCAGACTGCCGATGCTTCTTCTGCATTGGGTGCCGAAGCCTTTGTGTTGCTGAAAAATAAATCTTACCTCGTTTTCTTTATTGCGGCCATCCTGATCTGTATTCCGCTGTCTTTCTACTATGGTTTTGCCAATCCTTTCCTCAACGAAATTGGCTTTCCCAATGCTGCCAGCAAAATGACGCTGGGCCAGGTTTCCGAAGCCGTGTTTATCCTGGCCATCCCCTTCCTGTTTAACCGGGTGGGTGTTAAGAACATGCTGATCTTTGGCATGTCGGCCTGGGTCCTCCGCTACATCTGCTTTGCTTATGGCAACGTAGAAAGCAGCAGTTGGATGCTGTATGCGGGCATCATTCTGCACGGCATCTGTTACGACTTCTTCTTTGTTACCGGTTATATGTACACCGAGAAAAAAGCGGGCGAAAAAATCAAGAACGCCGCACAGGGTCTCTTCACGTTTGCTACCTATGGCCTGGGTATGGTGATTGGTACCAGCTATTCCGGATACATCGCCAACGGCTACAAAACAAGCGACACCACCCACAACTGGCAGGGCGTGTGGATGACGCCTGCTTATATTGCCGCTGCGGTGCTGGTGCTCTTTATCATCTTCTTCAAAGAAAAGAAAGAAACACCTGCCGTTCAATCCTAAAAAACAATTCATTTATATGCAACGCATCGCTATGTTAGGGTCCGGTTTTATCGGACGATTTTATGCGGATTCCCTGCAGGGTTACAGAAGCAGGGACCGTATTGTGAGTATTTATTCCAGGAGGGAAGAAAGCGCCAAAAAATTTGCCGCCGACTACAATTGCCATCACTGGACCACCACAATGGAAGAAGCCATTTCCAGGGCGGATGTAGACATTGTTTGTATTGCGCTTCCCAATAACCTGCACGAAGAAGCGGTATTGCTTTGCTGCAAGCACAAGAAAGCCGTGATGACCACCAAGCCCCTGGGTCGGAATGCTGCGGAAGCAAAGAGAATGCTGGAAGCGGTTGAAGCCGCAGGTATTTTTAATGGTTACCTCGAAGACCTGGTGTATACGCCTAAATTCATCAAAGCACAGGAAAGTGTCAAGAATGGCGCACTGGGCAGGATCCTCTGGGCCAAATCCCGCGAAACCCATCCCGGCCCGCACAGCGAATGGTTCTGGGATATTCAACAGGCCGGCGGCGGTTGCATCCTCGATCTGGGCTGTCATTGCGTGGAGATCACCCGTAGCTATATTGGCAAGGACATTAAACCTGTTGAAGTAATGTGCTGGGCCGATACCCAGGTGAAGCCCATCGATGCCGAAGACCATGCCATCGGGCTGGTAAAATACGAGAACGGCGCCATCGGCCAGTTTGAAGTGAGCTGGACCTTCCGCGGCGGGCTCGACCTGCGCGATGAAGTGATGGGCTCCGAAGGCACCATCTGGATCAACAGTTTCCTGCGTACCGGTTTTGATATGTTCACCACCGGTAAAGGCGCCGACTATGTGGCAGAGAAAGCGGAAAGCAATACGGGTTGGTTATTCCCTGTAGGCGATGAACTGAATGAACTGGGCTACAACCATATGTTCATGGACATGTTCAATGCCCTGGAAAAAGGCGTTGCCCCCAAAGAAACTTTTTACGACGGCTATGTGGTGAACGCCATCCTGGATGCGGCCTACAAGTCGGCTAAATCCAAACTCTGGGAACCCGTTCAACTGGATATCTGGAGAGGTAAAACCGGCCTGACCAAAGAGAGCCACCTGGTGTCTTACGACAATGATCATTTCCTGGTGAAAGAGGAAATGACACATTATGGCGCTAAAAAACTGATCCTTAAAAACAAGGCCACCGGAAAAATTACCGAACAACTCATTGATTAAGTTACCGGCAGTTCTTTACTGCCCGATTTTTTCTTTTGCCCATTGAAGAGCAGTTGCCAACTGCTCTTCTTTTGTCAGGTTACTATTGTCGAGCACTATGGCGTCTTCGGCCTTCCGGAGCGGGCTGAACTCGCGGTTGCTGTCCATATAATCGCGCATCTCCAGGTTATGGGTCACTTCTTCAATGGTGATATTGGGGTTACGTTCGTACATTTCTTTAAATCTTCTTTCTGCCCTTACCGCCGGATCTGCCGTTACAAAAATTTTCAGTTCCGCATGCGGGAACACGGTAGTGCCGATATCCCTTCCGTCCATCACGATGCCTTTCTTCTGACCCAGCTTCTGCTGTTGAGCTACGCCAAAATCGCGCACATAACGGTTGGCTGCCACTTCGCTTACATGCTCGCTTACCAGCATGTCGCGGATCATGGCTTCCACATTTTCATCGTTCAATAAAATATCACTGGCGCCGCTGGCATCATTGTATTCAAAATCGAGGTTGATTTCCGTTAATGCCTGCTTTACTTCCGCATCATTGCCCAGGTCTACATGGTTGCGGAGAAAATACAGGGTGATGGCCCGGTACATGGCGCCACTGTCTACAAATATATAATTGAGCTCACGGGCCAGTTGTTTGGCCAGGGTACTCTTTCCACAGGAAGAATAACCGTCGAGGGTGATGATGATCTTTTTCATGGCCGATGGTTTCAGAACACAAAGGTATACAAAGATGCCCCAGCTTGTGCCGGATTAAAGCCCTGCAAATAAGTTGGGGTAATCGGAGATGATCCCATCCACGCCCATTTGCTTCAGTTTCCGGATGGTGGGCTGGTCGTTTACCGTCCAGGGCACAATTCTCAGCTTGTTGTCCCTGCAGGCTTTCACCAGGGCCGGTGTTACCAGCGAATAATGCGGGCTGTAAATGGTTGGAACAAATCCCAGCTCGTTCAACTGATCGGCCAATGGCCTGGTATCAAAGTCTTCTATCAGCAGGGCGGTTTGTATACCCGGGTACCGCTGGTGCAGGTATTGCAAAGTGCGGATATCGAAAGACTGAATGGTTACCCGGTCTTCCACTTTTTTGGAACGGATCACCCCTACCAGCAATTCTACAAATGCCGCGGGCGCAGGATGATAGAGTCCGTCTGTTTCTGCGGCCGATTTGGTTTCAATATTATAGTGTACGGGTTGTTTCTTTTGTGCTGCACAATATTGTTCGGCTGCATCGATCATGTCTGCCAGCAAAGGCTTTACTGCCGCCAGTTTTTGCTGTTGCGGAAACCGGGGATGCGGTTGCATACCCACATCATATCGCTTCACTTCGGCATAACCCATCTGGTATATGTTCAGGGATTTCTCCTCGCCGGCGCTTACTTTCCGGCCATCCGGGTGAACGCTGATTTCATGATTGAAAAAAGGTTCATGACTCAATACCACCTGTTTATCTTTGGTGATTACAGCATCTGTTTCCAGGGTGGTTACGCCCAGGTCAATGGCTTTGAGCATGGCGGGGATGGTATTCTCCGGCATCAGCCCCCGGCATCCCCTGTGTCCCTGTTGATCAAATGCAATAGCTGGCATATTGGTACTGGCTTTTTGAATGCCTGCATTGCAGGCGATGAACAACAAACAAGTGAACAAGCTGTATTTAAACATACAAATTATTTTGGTTGAACAGTTTGCTGCATCACCCGCTTCATATCTGCGGCAACGGCCTGCTCATCGCTGTTTCCCTGCTCCAGGTGCTTCACAATATGTTCCTGTGTTTCCCCCGGTTTATTCTGGCTCAGTTTAAAAGCATGTTCCAGTTGAGTGACTTCTATTTCAAATGCAATGATGGCTTTCATGTTGGAACGGATATAGGCTTCATCCATCTTGTCCATACTGGCCGGGGTATGCGGGCCGCCCTCAAAATGACTCGTCATATTTTTGAGTACCGCATACAATCCATCATCATCCATCAACCGGAGTGTACCGGTTGCGTGTACGGCGGAGTAGTTCCAGGTACTGGCTACATTCTGTGGTTCATACAACTGTGCACTGATATAACAATGCGCCCCCTGAAATACTGCCAATACATTGGCATTCTGCTCAAAGGCGAGTGTATGCTGTTGCTTACGCATGGTATGGGCCTGTAGAAAAATATGGTCTCCCCTTTCTTCTATCAATACCGGAATATGGGTTGCAACGGGCTTGCCGTCTGCACCGATTCCACATAAAAGCACAAAAGGATGTGCTTTCATGAAATCAAGCACTTCCTTTTGGTTGTCTGTTGTAAATTTTGTGTTTTTATACATGTCTATTCTGCTATTTCTATCACTTGCGTGGTAGGCAGATTGGCATTTCTGAGTGCAATATTCCGAACAGCCATTGCGGTGAAATTCCGGAATGCCTGTTGGCTGACCTCATCTTTACCAACCATTGCTGGTACGCCTTCATCCCCACCCTCACGGATGGATTGAACAAGCGGGATCTGTCCCAAAAACGGCAGATCATATTCCTCTGCAAGGTTCTTGCCCCCTTCTTTGCCAAAAAGGAAATACTTGTTCTGCGGCAATTCGTCCGGTGTAAAATAAGCCATGTTTTCTACCAGGCCAATGATGGGCACATTGATCTGCGCCTGCCCGAACATCGCAATCGCCTTCTTGGCATCTGCCAAAGCTACATTTTGCGGTGTTGTTACAATTACCGCTCCTGTAACTGGTACGGTTTGCATGAGGGTCAGGTGAATATCTCCGGTTCCCGGAGGCATATCGATGATCAGGTAATCGAGATTGCCCCAGTCTACATCGGTTACAAACTGGCGGATGGCGCTGCTGGCCATGGGGCCTCTCCATACTACCGCATTTTTTTCGTCTACGAGCAATCCGATGCTCATCAGCTTAATACCATATTTCTCGAGCGGAATAATCATACCCTTTCCGTTCACATCCTTCATCATGGGGCGCTCACCGCGTACCCCAAACATGATGGGCACGCTGGGTCCGTAAATATCGGCATCCATCAGTCCTACGGCTGCTCCGCCTTCCGCCAGCGCCAGCGCCAGGTTTCCGGAAACCGTGCTTTTTCCTACGCCGCCTTTGCCGCTCACCACCACAATGATGTTTTTTACCCCTGTCAGCACCTGCTGATCATCTTTACGGTTGGTAGAGGTATTGGAGGTGAAGTTGACCGTTACATTGGCCTCCTTGTTCACCAGTAATTTCACGGCATTTTCACTGGCCCGCTGCATCATATCTTTCATTGGGCAGGCCGGGGTTGTCAGCACAATGGTGAAACTTACATGGTCGCCATCTATTACAATGTCTTTTACCATATTCAGGGTTACCAGATCCTTGCCCAGATCGGGTTCCTGCACATTGCTGAGGGCTTTTAAAATATCATCGATTGTCATCAGGAAAGTTTTTGTTAAAAAAGAAAAGAGAGCGCAAAGTTAACATCCAACCACCTTACTTTGTTGGAAATTCCTTACAATAACCCTGAACGTCTGCAAATTTGTACATTTGCCAGAGATAGCCGCTGAACCCCGTATGAATAGAAAAATACTCTTTTGCTCATTGCTTGCCCTTTGTTGCTTAAATGTCCGTTCGCTGAAGGCGCAGGAAAAGGAAAATCCGTACAGAGACTCCATTGTACAGCTTTTTGGGGTGGTGATGACCGCCGACAGCCTCAGGGGGGTTCCTGCCGCCAGTGTAATTGTGGAGGGCAAAGGAAGGGGTACCATTACCACCGCAGACGGAGTATTTTCCATTGCGGTGATGAAGGGCGACAAAATCACTTTTTCAAGTATTGGATATAAGAATAATACAATCAGGATTCCGGTCAATCTTGCCGGCAACCAGTACAGCGTAATTCAGTTGCTGATCAGCGATACCACCTACCTGCCGGCCACCATTCTAAGGCCAAGGCCTACCAGGGAACAGTTTGAAAGGGATTTCCTCAACAACCGGATGCCCGATGACGCCTATGAAATTGCCCGTAAAAACACGGATGAAGCACAGCGAAGGATTCTGCTGAACAGCCTGCCTGCTGATGGCAGGGAAGCCGTGAACTTTCAGTTAAAACAACAGACCAATAAATACTACTATGCCGGCCAGGTACCTCCGATGAATATCATGAACCCTGCCGCATGGGCCGACTTTATCAGCGCCTGGAAACGGGGCGATTTTAAACGCAAAAAATAATATTCCTTATAAATTCAGCAGCTATGACTTTACAGCACGTAACGGTAATTGGAGCAGGTACCATGGGAAATGGAATTGCGCATGTGTTTGCGCAAACCGGTTTTAAAGTAACCCTGGTAGATGTGCAACAGGCACAACTGGATAAAGCGCTTCAAACCATCAGCAAAAACCTCGACAGGCAGGTGAGTAAGGGAACCATTACGGAAGCCGACAAAACAGCCACCCTGTCTAATTTAACTACGGCTACCAGTATTGCTTCCGGGGTATCTGCTGCAGACCTTGTAGTGGAAGCCGCCACGGAAAACGTAGACCTTAAATTGAAAATTTTCAGCGAGATCGATGCATCTGCTCCTGCAGGCGCCATTCTTGCTACCAATACTTCTTCCATTTCCATCACTAAAATTGCGGCGGCTACCAAACGCCCGGATAAAGTGATTGGCATGCACTTCATGAACCCGGTTCCTGTAATGAAACTGGTGGAGATCATCAATGGATATGCAACCGATGCTGCCGTTACCGATACGATTGTGGAGCTCACCAAACAACTGGGCAAGGTTCCCTGCGTAGTGAACGACTACCCCGGCTTTATTGCCAACAAGGTATTGATGCCCATGATCAATGAAGCCATCTACAGCTTATACGAAGGCATTGCCGATGTGGAGGCCATTGACACCATCATGAAGCTGGGCATGGCGCATCCGATGGGTCCGTTGCAACTGGCCGATTTCATTGGGTTGGATGTTTGCCTGAGCATCATGAATGTACTGTACCATGGTTATGGCAATCCAAAATATGCTCCTTGTCCCTTACTGGTCAACATGGTGACCGCGGGGAAACTGGGTGTAAAATCCGGAGAAGGTTTTTATGTACACACACCCGGCAGCAAAGAACTGGTACCCGCAAAACAGCAGCCACAAAACTGAACCGTTAAATCGGCGTCGTTAGAACCGATTACCGAATGCAATCAGGTAAATAGCAATCACCGAGAGTGCAATGCCCCAGCGGTTGATGACAGATAATTTTTCCCTGAACAATACGGCAGCAGCCAATGTGCTGAAGAGCACGATACCCATATTGTTCATCGGGATGCTGGCACTGCTCTCCCAGGGGCTGGCTTTTAAGAACCGGATCAGGCACCAGATGGAAAAATAATTGGGTACACCAATCAGTATGCCCGCAAGGATATGCCTGGCTTCAAATTTTCTTTTACCGGAAAGATATTGATACAGCAACAGGGTGGAGCCAATGGTAGCTGCAGAAAGGAACCCGCTGATCAGGTAAGCATTGCTGTTTTCGTTGGTCACATAGGTTTGCTGCACATGATTGATGAGCGCATCCAGCAGCCCGCTCCCCAGGAACAACGCCAGCGGCAGAACCAACTGCAGGTTTTTGGCAGCCGGCACAGGATGCTCCCCTTTTTTTGCTGCAGGATAACAGGTGAGCGCTACCGCAGCCAGGGCAAGAAGCACGCCCACCAGTTTAAAGCCCGCCACGGTTTCATGATACAGGTATACCGACAGGATCACCGGAATGATCAGGGATAATTTATTGGCCACGGATGCTACGGCTACCCCATTCTTTTGGGTCGTGATCCCGATTAAATTAAAAATGGACACAAACAATACCCCCATTACACAAGCCCATTGAAACCAAGGTGTGCTCATGGCAGATGCATTCACCGGAAAGGATCCGTTCACTACGGAACCCGTAATTACGCAGGTGATATAATTGAATACAATGGCCGGGAATACCGGGATCTTAAAACGTTCACAGGCTTTGAACGCCAGTGTCAGGTAACTGGTTAATACAATACTTCCAACTAAATAGATCATTCGGGGTTAGTTACTGGTTCCGGTAAAAATATTGAATCCTGTTATCCAGGAGTTGTTCTTCCTGGTACAATGTGGTTGCGGTGGCAACCGGGGCTGCCAGCCCTTCTCCGATCTGCAATGCAGTGTTGGTGATCACGCGTATTTCATCGTACCATTCTTCGTTGATCAACGACTGCAACAAGGCCGCACCGCCCTCTACCAGTATGCTCTGTACCTGGTTGTGATAACAGTAGTCCAGTACCTGTGGAAGCAGGGCCTGGTCTGCTGCAATTTTTTGAAAGGATATAGCACCTTCCTGTGCTGCTTTCTGCGCGTTGAACACCACCACCGGAAGGCCGTCTGTAAAGAGTTTGAGGGAAGCGGGCAATCGCAGGTTTACATCTATCACCATCCGTAGTGGCGATGGACCGGTCCATAACCGGTTGTTCAGCGATGGATCATCCAGCAGGGCTGTATTGGTGCCCACCAGTATGGCGGCTTCCTCGCTTCTCCAGCGATGCACCAGTGTATTGGCATAGGCATTACTGATCAGCAATCGTTCGGTTGAAGCGGCTGCGATTTTTCCATCGGCTGTTTGCGCCCACTTCAAAATAATATACGGACGTTTCTTTTGATGAAATGTGAAGAATCTTTTATTAAGGTTCAGGCAGGCTGTTTCCAACACTCCTTCCACCACTTCAATTCCCGCATTCCGCAACCGTTCAATGCCCTTTCCGTTAACGGCTTCAAAAGGATCCCGGCATCCGATCACCACTTTCTTCACGCCTTTCCGAACAATCAGGTCGGCACAGGGCGGCGTTTTTCCAAAATGCGCGCAGGGCTCAAGCGAAACATAGATCACCGATTCGCTTACCAGCGCCTCATCAGCTTCGGCCACTGCGTTAAAGCAATGCACTTCCGCATGCGGCCCTCCGTATTGTTGATGATAGCCTTCTCCAATTACACGGCTCTCATGCACCAGTACCGCACCCACCATTGGATTGGGCGCAACCGTACCTGCTCCCTTCAAAGCTAGTTCAATGCACCTGGCCATATATTGTTCGTGGTTACTCATTGCCGCGGAATGTACAAAAATAGCCAAATGATGGGTACATTGCAGCATGACAATCCGCGAAGGGAAACAATTGATCAAAGAAGCCATCCTTGCGCTGTACGATGACCGTGAAGCGGGCAATATTGCCAGCCTCCTGATGGAATGGATCAGCGGGAAAAGCCGCATGGAGCAACTGATGGATAAAGACAGGACGCTGACGAACAACCAGGCTGATCAACTCAACAGGGCCACTGCAAAACTCAGCGCCGGCGAACCGGTTCAATACATTATCGGGGAAGCCTGGTTCATGGAACAGCCCTTCATTGTTACCCCAGACACCCTGATTCCAAGACCTGAAACGGAGGAACTGGTAGAATGGATGATCAAAGATCTTGCGCAACAGGCCACAACCCCGCTGCGTGTGCTGGAAGTGGGCAGTGGTACGGGCTGCATCCCCATCAGCCTGAAGAAAAAATTTCCGGAGCTGCACGTAGTGTCTGTAGACATTAGCAAAGGGGCCATCCAAACGGCCCGGGAAAATGCTGCCCGGCTGCATGCTGCGGTTGATTTCATTGAAATGGATTTTCTCAATCCGGCCAACCGGGAACAACTGGAGCAAACCGATCTGATTGTAAGCAACCCTCCTTATATCAAAGCATCTGAACGCGATTCCATGCACCCGAATGTAGTGGACTTTGAACCGGCCACAGCTTTGTTTGTGCCCGATCAGGATGCATTGATTTTTTACAAAGCAATCCGCAATTTCAGTGAAACGCATTTAAGCCCTAACGGAAAAATTTACCTGGAGATCAACCAGCAACTGGGCAGGGATGTGCTGCAACTCTTTAACAACGGCCATTTTAGCGCGGTGCTGCAAAAAGACTTACAGGGCAATGACCGGATGATCCGCGCGGTTAAGCTGGCTTCCTGAAAAAAAGGATGGAGGAAAATTATTGGATGCCACTGTTGTCTACTGCCATCACCGGCGTAGCACCCAGTTTTTTAATCACCTGCATCACTTTAATGGCGGTACCCAGGTGAGCCGTACTGTCTCCGTTGATCACCACAGAGGGCTTTTCCGTTTCCTTATCCAGGAACAATTTCAGTTTGGATTCCAGGTCTTGCAATGCAACAGGCTCAGAGCCAATATACAGTTGCTGGGATTTATCAACGGTAATCACCACCGTTTGCTTGGCCTTGGTATCGGCCTTTGCTTTTGGATTGGATACCTTGATCACATTGGGATTGGCCAGCGTAGATACGATCAGGAAGAACAACAGCAATATGAACAATATATCATTTAATGCACCGGTGTGCATTTCGGGATGGTTTCTGAGTCGTTTGCGGATATTCATGGCTATCGGGTTGGCTCCTGCAATACATCAATAAAATCTGCACTGGCAGCTTCCATCTTGTTGGCGGTTTTGTCGATCTGTGTACTCAGGAAATTATAACCCACATAGGCAATCATACCAATCATCAAACCGGTTGCGGAAGTGATCATCTTGGTATAGATCCCGCCTGCAATGGTGTTCAGCGTGTACTCGCCGGTGGAAGCAATGCCGTAGAACAACTGCACCATACCAATGATGGTTCCCAGGAATCCGAACATGGGCGCAATACCGGCAATCAGCGACAGTATGGAAAGGTTTCTTTCCATACTGTACATTTCGAGCTTGCCAACATTCTCCATGCTCTTTTCAATGGCATCAATGGGCTTGCCAATTCTTTGTATACCCTTATCGATCATCCTGGCAACCGGGCTGTCTGTGTTTTTAGACACGCTTCTGGCTGCCTGTACATTACCGGTAAGAATATGGTCGCGGATAATACCCATGAAATTGGGATCGATCCTGGATGCCTTGCGGATGGCGATCAACCGTTCTATGAAAACAAAAATGGCGGCTATCAGCAAGAGGTAAAGCGGATACATGATCCAGCCGCCCTTATCGAGTAGGCTCCATAAAGATATTTTCTCTGCAGTGGTGGCTACACCAGCCGCTGCTTTTTGTAAACTGTCTGCCTGCAATAAATAAAACATGGGGGTAATTATTTAAATAGCCCTTGATATTGTTACAAAAGAACGCATCCCCAACCAATAAAGTGCCGGATACGTCATTATTTAAGAAAGCTTTTACAGATTAGTCTCTTTTTTGCTGATCTTTCATCTGCATCATGGCCATGATCTGGCGCATATTGTTCTGCATTCCGTCCGGGCTACCGTCGAGGAAGATAATATTGCCCTTTCCGAATTCTGCAAAGTTCTTGACCGCTTCGGTCCACATACTGAACAGGATCACATTGGTATCTAGATTGGCCTGCTTCATTTGCTCTGCCGCCTGGCTCATACCCTTGGCCACTTCCTCCCGGAACAACGCCACACCCTGGCCGCGCAGCCTGGCCGCTTCTCTCTCTGCCTCGGCTGCAATCTTGATGGCATTACCTTCCGCTTCTGCCCCCTTGGTTTTGGTAATCAGCAATGCCTGTCCTTCATTTTCTGCGGCGGCTTTTAAGTTATTGCTGGCCACCACCCTGCTCATGCTCTCCATGATCTGCTGATCGAACGTGATATCATTGATCTGAAGATCCTGCAAATGGTATCCCCATTCTTCCAGGGAATGATCGATCTGTTCCTTTACAAACTCCACAATCTCCCTGCGGAGCAATAAGATTTCCGCCTGCTTCTTGGTGGCAACGAATGCACGGATAGATCCTTCCACCGTGCGGATCAGCGCCTGCATCAGGTCTTTATCGCTGATGAATTTGAAAGCAACATTTTTAATGGTTTCTTCTTCCTGGTTAATAACGGAATACAGCAACATGCTCTTGAAATAGACATTGGCCTGGTCTACCGTTACAGCCTGGAACTCCAGCTCCACCGATCTGTTCTGGATACTGACGGTTTTATATACCTGTTCAATTACAGGGATTTTAAAATTCAAACCCGGACGAAGTATACGGCGATACTTTCCAAAAAGGGTAATGACTGCAATTGTTCCCTGGTTCACGGTTACCAGGCCGGTAAACAGGAGCAGGAGCAACAACAGGAGCCACCAGAATTGAGCTAGGAATGCCATACTATTTTATTTTATGTTTTAAAGATACAATCTATTACAAGCCCTCAATATTTTTCTTCCCACACCTGCACCAGGTGCACCAATGCTTCTACGGCACGCTCCATATCGCTCACGCCCACCCATTCGTGTTTGCTGTGTATGGCATGCATGCCGGTAAAAATATTCGGACAGGGTAATCCCATGAAACTCAGCCTGCTGCCATCGGTTCCTCCGCGGATCGGTTCCGTAATAAACGGCAATCCTGCACGCCGGTAGGCTTCTGCAGCATAAGCGGTTGTAAACGGATGTTGCTGCAATACCGCTTTCATGTTCCGGTATTGTTCCAGCACAACAAAATGACAGGTAGCGCCGGGATAAGCTGCAACCACCTGATCGGTGATCTCCCGCAAAATGGTTTCATGGGCCTGAAGGTTGGCTGTTTCAAAATCCCTGATCAAAAATTCCAGGGTGGCTTTTTCGGCCAGCCCATCTATCCGAAGCGGATGAATAAAACCAGCCCGCCCTTCCGTACTTTCCGGGGTTAAATACTCCCGGGGCAAGCCCGCTATGATTTCACCGGCTATTTTCAATGCATTCACCATTTTCCCCTTCGCATAACCGGGATGCGCAATCACGCCATTGATCTGTATGGTTACGGCATCTGCACTGAAGGTTTCATCTTCAAAACTGCCCAGCTTTCCCCCATCAAGTGTGTACGCATAATCAGCTCCCAGTTTCACCAGGTCCAGTTTTTCGGTTCCCCTTCCCACTTCTTCATCGGGCGTGAACAAAATTTTAATGGCGCCATGCTTCAACTGTGGGTGGTGAACCAGGTACTGTGCAAAATCCATGATGATGGACACGCCTGCCTTATCGTCTGCTCCCAGTAAGGTTTTTCCGCTGGCAGTGATGATATCCTTACCAATATGTTCCTTCAGATAAGGATATTTTTCCGGAGAGATCACCTGCGCCGGATCATCGGGCAGCACAATAGCACTGCCATCATAGTTTTGATGCAGGATAGGCTTTACATCCGTTCCGCTGCAATCAGGCGCCGTATCTACATGGCTGCAAAAACAAAGCACCGGAATTTTTTTGGCAGTGGTCGCCGGAATAGTTGCGTAAACATATCCATATGCATCCATTTCCGCATCGGTAATACCCATCGCCTGCAACTCCTGCACCAGCAACCGGGACAGGTCTTTTTGCTTTCCGGTACTGGGATACGTTTGTGCCTGCGGATCACTCTGCGTATCTATCTGCACATATCGCATCAGCCTCGATGCAACCGCAGGCCTGTAATGTTGAAGCATGGTTGTTTTTGCACAAGGTAATATTAGTTGGGGAACCCTATTGCAAGTATGGTAAATAAACAATATATTGGAGAAACAAAATCAACCTCAATGAAAAAAACTATCATCGGTTCGATCGTAGGTGCGCTCATTCTGTTCATGTGGCAGTTCCTGTCGTGGACAGCATTAGACCTGCACGGCTCCACGCAGGAGTACACCCCAAAGCAAGACAGCATCATGGCTTTTCTCAGCGCTAACCTCGAAAAACAGGGCGGTTATTATTTACCGCGCGCTCCCAAAGGCGCCTCTTTTGAAGAGATGGAAAAACTGGCTGCGGAAAATGTAGGCAAGCCATGGGTATCCATTCAATACCACAATGAACTGGATTACAACATGGGCCTGAGCATGGGCAGGGCCTTCCTGGTGGATATCCTGCTGGTTTGGATGCTCATCTGGATTCTGGGCAAATTTGCCAAAAACGATTTCACCACCAGCTTTTTTGCTTCCCTGATCCTGGGCATTTTTGCCTATCTCAGCAGCAATTATACGCTGCATATCTGGTATCCGCTGTTCGATATCCGGGCCTACCTGATTGATGCAGTGGTTGCCTGGGGCCTTACAGGCATCTGGCTGGGATGGTGGCTCAACCGAAAGAAAGCCTGAGTTGAACCAGGATCAATAGCCAATAAAAAAGAACAGGGTTTATAGCAGTTGAACGATTATTCCGAACAACACACTATAAACCCTGTTTGCTTTACGTTACTACCCAATAGCTTATGGGGTAATGATCAGGGAAGCAGGACCTTCAATGGCTACCAGCTCCAGATCAAATACCAGTTCCTCCCCTGCCAGTGGATGATTTGCATCCAATACAACTATGGCATCTTTCACTTCCGCAATGATTACCGGAAAATTCTGACCAGAGCCATTGCTCATATTCAATTGCATACCAACCTCAGGTACCATATCTGCAGGAAAACGATCTTTCGGAAACTCCATGATCATCTCTTCCTGTTTTGGACCGTACGCCTGGTCGGCCGGGATATTGATTGTTTTTTTCTCACCAATGACCATTCCGGTTACGCCTTCGTCAAATCCGGCGATGACCATTCCGCCACCGATCTCAAACTCCAGTGGTTCTCTTCCTTCGGAAGAATCGAATGTATTTCCGTTGGTTAACTTTCCATGATAATGTACTTTTACCTTATCACCTTTTTTTGCTTGTTGCATGTTATTTGTGTTTACAGCCAGCTGAATGAATGGCCTAAACTACAAAAGTACAATCCTCCAGGTAAAAGCCGAAGTATTTTTGTCTAACTTACCGTTAAGAATTGAACACATGAAGAAATTGTTACTTATTTGTGCTCCTCTTTGATATTCAGGATGTTGCCGTTCGCAGTACATTTGCAGCAAATGAACACTGGTATGACTTCGGATCTGCGGATTGTTTTTATGGGTACCCCCGATTTTGCAGTTGCCTCGCTGGATGCGCTGGTGGCTGCCGGTTATCGGATAGTTGGCGTAGTTACCGCGCCCGATAAACCGGCCGGCAGGGGAATGAAGCTAACACAGAGTGCTGTTAAAAAATATGCAGTGGATAAAAACCTTCCGGTGCTGCAACCCGAAAAATTAAAGGACCCCGCTTTCATTGAAGCGCTGCGCAATTTAAACGCCAACCTGCAGGTAGTGGTTGCTTTCAGGATGCTTCCCGAAATTGTCTGGAATATGCCCCCGATGGGTACCATCAATGTGCATGGCTCCCTGTTGCCCGATTACCGGGGTGCAGCGCCTATTAACCGGGCCGTCATCAACGGTGAAAAAGAAACCGGGGTTACCACGTTCAAACTAAAGCACGAGATAGATACCGGCGATATTCTGTTGCAGGACCGCATGGAGATTGGCGAACATGAAACCGCTACCGAAGTACACGACAGAATGAAAATTATCGGCGCCAACCTGCTGGTAAAGACCATCCGGGGCCTGGAATCGGGTACCATCACCGAGCAGCCGCAGCAACAAAGAACTGAGCCCAAACATGCGCCCAAGCTCTTTACCAAAGATTGTGAGATCAACTGGAACAGGCCGGTGACCGCCATCCATAACCAGGTCAGGGGGCTCTCCGTTTTTCCGGGAGCTTTGACCAAACTGGATGGAAAGATTTTAAAAATTTACAGAAGCCTTCCTGAAATCCATCAACACCAGGATGCACCCGGCACGGTTGTATCCGATGGTAAATCCTTTCTCAAATTTGCCTGCGCCGATGGATACCTGCTGGTAAACGACCTGCAACTGGAAGGAAAGAAAAGAATGCTTACAGAAGATTTTCTGAGAGGCTACAGGCCCGGCAGTCTGCAATAAAAAAAGGAATGCTTTCGCTATTTAGTAATAGCGGCCTTCAGTTCTTCGAGGCCAACGATCCCCTGCCTGCGCCAGGTTTCCTTACCATCTTTGAACACTATGAATGTTGGAAGCGATTCAAACCTGAGCGCCTTCATTACCGTCAGGTCATTACCGCCATCTACTTTAATAAGACTGTAGACATTAGGTAAATCCTTTTGTAATTGCTGCAATACCGGCTCCATTTTTACACAGGGCGGGCACCATTCTGCACCGATGTCTACCAGGGCTACTTTTGTGCCTTTCACCATCGATTCAAAAGCGGCGAGCGACAATTCTGCAACAGCCGCCTGCGCAATCAATGGCTTGCTGTCCATTTTCCAAAGTGCAATGCCGCCTTTTAAATTATACAGTTCAGTAAATCCTTTTTGCGCCAGTTCTTCCATGGCCTGCGCACTCCTGATACCGGATGCACAATACAATAATACAGGCCGGTTCTTATCGAGGTATTGCGTTCTGTCTACAAATTGCGCCTTATCCATCCAGTTGGCCTGCAGGGCATTTTTCATATGCGCATTTTTATATTCTGCGGCTGTACGTACATCGAGAATCTGCACATTAGGGTCCTTCAGTTTTTGCTCAAACTCCGCTACACCAAGGGTTCCGGTTTTTGCCTGCCCGGTGGCGGCTTCCTTGGTTTGACTGTTACTGTTGCAAGCCAGCGCAAATAATCCGGCAAATAAGAGGGATAAGTATTTCATGTTATTGGTAATAAGTAATGTTGATGGTAAAGCTTGCAGCGCTCATGCCAAGGGCCTGTGCTGCGGCATTGCTCATGCGGAGTAAAAGCCCATCTGCTCCCTTTGTATCGGGTAATGCACCCAATACCCTGGCACAGATGGTTCTCTTATTGGGAGTGGTAATCCGCACAATGGTGCCCGGAAGCACATGGCTCATGAGCACATAAAATTTACGGTCGGTTAATCCGCTCAGGGTTTTAAAGACACCCGCTTCTCCCTTACCCGCATACGGTGTACCGCTTTGCGTGGAGCCTGCATAGTATGCACCAAAAAATCCTTCGTCGGAAGCCTTGGGTGTGTAAGCAATATCTTCTTCGGAAATACGGACTTCATCGGTAGGCGCCTGTACCTGGTTACCGGTTGAAATGTTTTTTGCATTGGCCGCCGCTTCTGCTTCTTTCTTCGCTTTTTCCTGTGCTGCCGCCAGTAACAGCAGTTCATTCTCCGACAATGGTTTCATTTCTCCCTTCAGTTCCCTGGCCCCATCCACCAGCGCATCCATTACATTCGGATTTTTCAGCGGAACAACAACGGAATCTGCCGCAGGCCTGGCGGTGGGTAGCGGTAAGGGTTGTGCCGCCTGCACCTTAGCCATATTGGCGGGCAGTGGCTTTACAACGGGGAAGGGCTCCCTGGTTACAGCGCGCTGTGCAGAGGATTGTGCCGTTCCGTTTACATAACCAATGATAATGGCCTGTCCGTCCTTTACGATATCCGTTTTAAGGTCGTTCCAGGAACGCATGGATGCAACCGGCACTTTAAAATATTGCTGGCTGAGCCGGAACAGGTTATCTCCCTTACGGGCAATATGATATACGGGAATACTATTGTCGTCTTCAGGGCCGTGACCCAGGTTTTCCGCAGTGAGCTGGATCTTCAACTGACCACCCAATTGCAACCCTGCATTGGCATTCAGCCCATTGTACTGCGCCAGTTGACGGGGGCTAAACCCATATAACCTGCCGATGCCCGATAAGGACTCCTTTTCCATGATCTTATGGATCACATAATAATTACCGGCACTACCCATCACCACCAGTTTGTCCTGGGCTTGCAGCAGGTTAATCCCGCAAAACAATATCAAAAAGAGTATTTTTTTCACAACCATGTATCAGCGAATATGTGTAAAGTTAATCTTTTAATATTCTCCATTCGGCCGGATAATAATTATTGATCCTGTTCGGCAAAACTTTTACCCAGCCTAAACATACACCTCCGTATTGCAGCAAACACCAGCCCACCCGCGCTTCCAGCCGCAGTTCTTTTCTGCGGAGATATTGCAGGGCCTGATCCTTATCCACGGTCACCACCCGTAATCCGGACTTATCCAGTATAGATACGGCCAGTTCGTGGGAGGGTATCAGGTCCTTTCCCTTGATGCTACCAATTTCAATGCCAGCTTTTTTTATATAGAGCGCCGATGCCAGTTGCCGGAGGGCATTCATATAGGAAGCAGGGAATAACCGGATAGCTTCCTGCTGCTTAAATGTAGCATACCCTTCCGGTATGGGATAAAAAGCCTGCAGCAGTGCTGCCTCGGAACGGGTTGGGCTGACCAGTTGCAATTCCTTGTACCTGGGAGCCGTGGTGGCTGTTTTTTTCCGGAAGGCCGCCACAAAGAAACCCTCCCCTTTTACCCGGTTGGGATAAAAACGAAACCCCGTTGCGCCGGTTTGTTCCGCCTCCGTTTGCACAATATTCCACTCTGCGGGAACCGTAACCGGCAAGGATTCCATGTCTTTTTCCAACACCAGCCAGTCCGCTATCCGTTCATCTTCTTCCACCGAATAGGAACAGGTGGAATAGATCAGTAACCCGTCCTCTTTCAGTGCCGGCAGGATGGATGCAAGGATTCTTTCCTGCCGCTGGCTGCAATGCTGCACGTTCTGCTCGCTCCATTCTTCAATGGCGGCGGGATCTTTTCTGAACAACCCGCTGCCGCTGCAGGGGGCATCCACCACAATCACATCAAAGAAACCTTCCAGTTTGCTAAAATGATCCGGATCATTGTTGGTAACCACCACATTGGGCTGCCCCCACTTGGTCAAATTTTCCACCAGTATGGCAGAGCGGGATTTGATCACCTCATTGGATACCACCAGTCCATCTGCAAAATAGGTGGAGAGCAAAGTGCTTTTACCACCCGGCGCCGCACAGAGATCCAACACATTTTTTCCGGCGGTTGCCGTACCCGTGATTTGTTGCAGCAGGTACCATAAAAACATACTGCTGGCCTCCTGTACATAATAAGCGCCGCCATGAAATACCGGATCAAAAGTAAAAAAAGGCCGCTCTTTCAGATACCATGCATGACTGCACCAGGGCAGGGGCGATTCATACAGGTCTTTCAGGGATTCCGATGGCTTGAACGGATTTAAACGAATGGAAGTTACCTGCTCACCCGATTGGTGAACGGTTTCAAAGGCTGAACGGTCAAATCCTTTTACATGGCTTAATGCCGCCAGTAATTCAACAGGTAATTGCAAACTCAATTATTTTAACAGGCTACAGATTCTTGATTTCCGCTACCAGCTTTTGCAATGCAGCTTTTGCATCGCCAAAAAGCATGGAGGTTTTTGGCTGGAAGAACAGGGCATTTTCAATACCGGCATATCCGGGCTTCATGCTTCGCTTGTTGACGATGACTGTTTTGGCCTGCTCCACTTCCAGGATCGGCATACCATAAATAGGTGATGCAGGATCTGTTTTGGCAGCAGGGTTCACTACATCATTTGCACCCAGTATCAATACCACATCTGTGGATTTGAATTCATCATTGGCCTGCTCCATCTCCATGAGCTTATCGTAGTCCACATCGGCCTCTGCCAGCAATACATTCATATGTCCGGGCATTCTTCCTGCAACAGGATGTATGGCATAACTTACTTCCACTCCTTTTTCTTCCAGCAGTTTTTCCAATTCATGGCAAACGTGCTGCGCCTGCGCAACCGCCAGGCCATATCCCGGAACAATCATCACCTTATGTGCATAGCTCATGCATACAGCGGCATCACTCAGGGAAATTTCCTTGTAATTACCGGTAACCACCTGTTGTGCGCCTGTTGCAGTTGCGCCGAAGGAACCGATCAGTACATTCAGCAGGCTTCTGTTCATGGCCTTGCACATGAGTATGGTCAGTAAGGTACCGGCAGCGCCCACCAGAATACCTCCGGTCAGCATCACCTGGTTGCTGTACAGGAATCCGGCACAGGCCGCAGCCACACCGGTAAAGGAGTTCAGCAAAGAAATCACTACCGGCATATCGGCGCCCCCGATCGGCAACACAAATAAAACGCCGTACACCAATGCACCCAGCAATACAAGATAGAACAGGCTTTGGTTGGCGGGTGTAAGGTTCAGTATCATATACCCGGATAAGGCAATCACTCCTATAAACAACAGGATATTGAATACCTGCTGGCCTTTGAAGGAAAAATCCTTTACCCTTCCATTGAGCTTGCCCCAGGCAATCATACTACCCGCAAATGATACCGTACCGATCACCAGGCCTGCAAAAATGCTGAGGTAGGTGGCGTATGGAACCTCCGCTTCTGCATGAACTACAGCGGTAATATGTTTAAATTCAATGATGGATATCAACGCTGCACAGGCGCCCCCCATTCCATTGAACAAACTCACCAGTTCGGGCATGGAAGTCATTTTCACTTTCTTTGCTGCAAGGGTTCCGATAATGGTTCCGATGATCAGCGCCGCAAAAATCCATTCGTAGTTGTGCAGCTTTTCTCCGTTTTCCTGGTACAGGAAAATGGTTCCGAATATTGAAATCCCCATACCGGCAGCAGCAATCAGGTTGCCTTTGCGGGCAGTTTCCGGATGCGAGAGCATTTTTAATCCTATAATGAACGTGATCGAACCGATCAGGTAACAAAGGGTAAGCAGATTTATTTCCATTGTTATTTTTTCTTCTTAAACATTTCGAGCATTCTGTCTGTCACCACAAATCCTCCCACCACATTCAGTGTTCCCAGCACCACAGCAAGGAATCCAATGATCAGCGCTGCATAGTTACCGGCTTCCACCCTGCCCATTACAATAATGGCGCCGATAATCACCACGCCATGTATGGCATTGGCTCCGCTCATCAGTGGCGTATGCAATACACTGGGCACTCTTCCAATCACTTCTATTCCCAGGAAAATGGAGAGTACAACAATGTAAATAATATTGATGTGCTGGTGTATATAACTTAAAACGGTTTCCATATCAACAACGGGTTTGTCTATTTAATTAATTCGCTGATGCGTGTATTCACTACCGCTCCATCGTGTGTAATGCAACATCCTTTTACAATATCATCCTCAAAATTCAGGTTCAGCCGACACTCCTTATTGATGATCAGTTGCAGAAAGTTCAACACATTTTTACCATACATTTTACTGGCATCCCATGGCATATCACTTGCCAGTTGGCTATTACCCACCAGGGTTACGCCATGCAGCTGTGTGGTTTCATTGTTCTTAACGCCAAACACGTTTCCTCCGGTGGAGGCAGCCAGGTCAATCACCACGGAACCGGGCTTCATCTGCTTCAACATTTCTTCTGTTACCAGCAATGGCGCCGGTTTTCCCTGCAACTGTGCGGTGGCAATAATGATATCGGCCTTGGCTACAGCTTCGGCTATCCGCTGTTTTTGTTTTTGCCTGTATTCTTCAGACTGTTCAACCGCATAGCCTCCTGCCTTTGATGCATCCGCAGCGCCATCTACTTCAATAAATTTGGCGCCCAGGCTCATCACTTCTTCCTTTACGGCGGGCCTGGTATCCGATACTTCCACCACAGCTCCCAGCCTGCGTGCAGTAGCCACAGCCTGTAATCCCGCGACTCCGGCACCCAGTATCAGTACCTTAGCAGGAGCAATACTTCCTGCTGCCGTCATGAACATGGGAAAATAGCGGGGGAATAAATTGGCCGCCAGTAACACGGCTTTATACCCCGCAATATTGGCCTGGCTGCTCAGCACATCCATGGATTGCGCACGGGTAGTACGGGGAATCATATCCAAACTGAAACAGGTCAGTTTTTGTTCGGACCAGCTTCGCATTAAATTAAATTGAAACAGGGGTTGATAAACACCGATCAGTATTGCGCCCGGCCTGATGGTTCCTTCCGCTGCTTCGGGCGGCGCCCAGTAACTCAGGAGCACATCAGCTTCCTTCCGTATTTTTTCTCTGGATTCAATGGAAACGTTTTTAGCAGTATACGCTGCATCGGCTGCAAAAGCCGCTTCGCCCGCGCCGGACTCCAGCCAAACTGTATTTCCGTTTTTGATGAGCACTTCCGCTTGTTCGGGAAGGATGGATACTCTTTGTTCTCCGTTCTGTTCTTTGAGAATTCCAATTATCATCTTTAAAATTAAGCCATTTTTTGCATTACTGCGTAGAAGTTGGCTAAACAAAAAAATTGTTCACCGATATTTTCCGGAACTACTAAAAACGGATAATAAAGTCTTCTTTTTCCTGCTGTTCGCTGCGCAAAAAAACCAGCCCGATATAGAACAGATCAATGGTCAGCCGGATCCGGGAATCGCGCTTTACTTCCTCCCAGGCCTGCTCCATTTCGCGGCTCCAGTGAATATCATCAAGAATGATCAGCGTATTGGCATGCGCCTTCTCCATCACCTGGTTAAAATACCGCATAGTGGGTTCATATCGGTGATTGCCATCGAGAAAGGCTACATCAATTTGATGGAGCCCCGCAAGCAGGGGGCCGAGTGTTTCATCAAAATTTCCGGTTACCAGTTTAATATTCTTCAGGCCCAGTTTATTGAAATTGGACCGGGCTATCTCTGCCACCGCAGCGGATCCTTCCATAGTTATGACATGCGCATTGGAATTGGCCGATGCCAGGTAAGCAGTGGTGATCCCCAGGGAGGTCCCCAACTCCAGGATGGTAGCAGGCGAAAAATAATTCACCAGCCTGAACAACAGTTGTCCGAATTTCCGGGGCTTCAGCGAAGAGGCTGCGATGGCGGAGATTTTCCGCACCGGCGATTTTTTAACCCTGGAACCCGCTCCAAAATCTTCGATGGTAATTTCAGTTGTCCAGGTCAGCAATTCTTCCCGCAGGTTTTCTATCGGCTGATACATATAAAAATCCCGGTCATCGTTCAACACCCGGGTAATCAGTTCAAAAACAAAGGGGGAATGCACCCCATGCCCCTTTCCGTTGGAAGCGGTGCAGTAATACCGGATATACCGTAAAGCCAGTTGCACAGGTGTATACATCAGCGAATACTTTTTTGAGAAGGATGCTTTTTCAGCAGCCAAAGTAAAGCATAAGTTGTGGTAAACATACTGACACTGTACGCAATGTCGGAAAACAAAGCCGGCCATCCGTTGAAACTAAACGTGCTGCTCCATAGCAGGAACAACATCATTGCTCCCGAATACCACCAGCTATTCCGCAGCGCGGGGATCAGCATCAAAAACGGAAGTGCTACCCTGCCGGCCTGTATTAGTACAAACTCATCGGTCCAACTGATCAGGGGCATTTCGAGGCTTTCCCCTCCGCGGATGGACCGGATCAACTGTATCAAACCAATTAACCGCCTGATATTGTACAATGCATAAAACCAAAGCAGGAAATTAATGCTACCCAATACATTGATCAGGTATGGCGTTGGGCAAGGAGTAACCAGCCGGCCGGCCAACAGCAACAGGATAAAAACAATGATATATATATGCGGGAGCAGATCCATTCAGGAAACTGATTTCTCCCAAATTTGAAAGCGGTAAGGGTACGCATGTTTGGCATCCGCCGGATGATAGTCGTTGTGTACCAGCTTCCAGGCTTCGCTGTCCCATTCCGGAAAAAAAGTATCGGCTTCCAGCGCTGCTTCCACTCTTGTTAAATAAATCTTTTGTGCAATCGGCAATGCCTCCCTGTATATTTCACCGCCGCCTATTACAAAGAGTTCCTTGTAATCTTTTTCTTTGGCAGTGGAAATGGCCTGTTCCAGGGAATTCACGACCACCACACCATCGGCAGTCCAGTTGTTCTGACGCGTGATAACAATATTCAGCCTTCCGTTCAAAGGCTTACCCGCCATAGATTCAAAGGTCTTTCTTCCCATCACCACGGGCATGGCCCAGGTACTCATTTTAAAAAACTTCATATCGTTGGGCAAATGCCAGAGCAACTGATTATTCTTACCAATGGCATTATTGGAGGATACTGCAACGATCAGGGAAATAATCATGTAATTCAATTAAAGATGAATACTAAACGGCTACAGGCGCTTTAATGGCAGGATGACACTGATAATTTTCCAGCGTAAAATCTTCGAATGTAAAATTAAAAAGATCCTTCACTTCCTGATTCAGTTTCATCACCGGCAATGGATAAGGCTCCCTGCTCAACTGCAGTTTTACCTGCTCCATATGGTTATTGTAAATATGCACATCGCCAAAACTGTGTACAAAATCGCCATACTGCAATCCGCATACCTGCGCCATCATCATGGTCAGCAATGCATAGGAAGCAATATTGAAAGGAACGCCCAGGAATACATCTGCGCTGCGCTGGTACAGCTGACAACTCAGTTTTCCATTTGCCACATAAAACTGGAACAGGCTGTGGCAGGGCATCAATGCCATCTGCGGCAGCTCCGCCACATTCCATGCGCTTACGATCATTCTTCTGCTGTCGGGATTGTTTTTCAGTTGATGCAATACATCTTTGACCTGATCATATGTTTTTCCGTCCGCACCTCCCCAACTGCGCCACTGCTTGCCATAAACAGGACCAAGGTTGCCGTTTTCATCGGCCCATTCATTCCAGATATTTACGCCATGTTCTTTGAGGTACCCGATATTGGTATCCCCTTTCAGGAACCAGAGCAGTTCGTGGATAATACTTTTGAGATGAAGTTTTTTGGTGGTCACCAACGGGAATCCATCTGCCAGATTAAAACGCATCTGGTAGCCGAAACAGCTAACGGTTCCCGTACCTGTACGGTCGGTTTTAACGCTCCCGTTTGCGAGTATATGTTTTAATAAATCCTGGTACTGCTGCATAACAATGCAAATTACACCCTCTGAACCGAGAAATCATCGCTCCTTTTCGGGGATGGGGAGAATTGGTGGATTTTAAGCCTTCCGTCTTTGCAGTTCCTTTTTAATCAGGGAAAGCTCTCTGCCTGTTTGGCCACTCACGCTGCTGTTTTCCTTGGCTCTGCGCATCAGGTAAGGGATCACATCTTTAATTGGACCAAACGGAAGATACTTGCTTACGTTAAGGCCTTCCTTGGCCAGGTTAAATGTGATGTTATCGCTCATACCATACAATTGGGAAAAATGGACGTGGTGGTGCTTATGGCTGATGCCCTTTTCTTCCAGCAATTGTGCTGCAAAGAGATTGCTGTCTTCGTTATGAGAAGCAATGATCACAGAGATATCATTGATGTTTTCGATGCAGTAACGCACGGATTCATCATAGTCATGGTCGGTGGATTCCTTGTCTCTCTGGATGGGTGAAGCCACGCCTTTGTCGAGCGCCCTTTCTCTTTCTTTTTCCATGTAGGCGCCGCGCACCAGTTTCATGCCCAGCTTAAAGCCCTGCTGGCGGGCAATTTTATGGGATAGCTTCAGGAAGCTCAGCCGGTCGTGACGATACAACTGAATGGTATTGTATACAATTACTTTTTCCTTGTTAAACGCTTCCATCATTTCCATGGTCAGCCGGTCTATGGGGTCCTGGATCCAGCTTTCTTCTGCATCAATCAGCACCCCGATGTTTTTTTCCGCAGCCACTTCGCAGATGCTGTACATCCTGTCGCGTACACGGTCCCATTCAGCAATCTCTTCTTCGTGATCGTGGATACCGCTCCGCAGGCGGGGCGCTTCGTTCAGGATCTGCAGCAACTCAAAACGGGCAAGCCCGGTTACCTTAATGCTGATGAAAGGAATATTGGTTTGCGTAGCAGCATAATTGATAACGCGGATAAACTCTTCCGTAGCATGATCAAAGCTGGCTTCCCCTTCTTTCCCTTCCACACCATAGTCCAGTATTACCTGGATGCCGTATTTACCAAGCGTATTGCCTACAGAAGCGGTTTCCTCCAGCGTTTCACCGCCCACAAACTGTTTGAAAATGGTTTTGCGGATGATGTTGTGTACCGCAGGCATACCGGTTTTCATGATATAGGGAGTGAGCCGGGTCCCTACCTGAACAAACCAGGGAAACCCCATGGAATTGAATAAGAAACGGGCGCTTTTCAGCTCCTTATCGGTTTTATATGCAAAGGCATTTTCTGTATTATCAAAGGATATATTCATGCTAACGGATGTTCGTACTGCGAATATCGGAACATATAAAATAGTATGATCAGCTTTTATTGAAAATCTGAAAATATTTTGTAAAAACCTATATCGGCCGGGATTATACAGGGGACGGGCCCTTTCAGAATATGAATCCGGTAAAATCAAAAAAAAACCGGCAGCATTACGTGGAAAAATAGACATTTGCGCATGCAAATTACCCATACAGAAATTTACAAGTATTCCATACCAATGGTGCCTTTTACCATTGCAACGGGAACTATGCATTTTGCCCAGAATACCTTTATCCGCATTCATACCGATGCGGGCATTACCGGTGTGGGCGAATGCTCTGCATTCCCCATGATTGTTGGTGAAACCCAGGCTACCTGTTTTGAAATGGCAAAAGAGTTTGCCGCACTCTGGAAAGGAAAGGACCCGCTGGATATCACCGCCCGCCTGCAGGAACTGGACCTGTTCACCGCCCGCAACTACACTGCAAAAAGCGCCTTTGACCTGGCCTTGTACGATATTGCCGCCAAAAACGCCGGTCTCCCCCTCTACCGTTTTTTAGGCGGGGAAAAGAAAGACATTGAAAGCGATCTGACCATCGGAATTGATACCCCCGAATCCATGGCCGCCCAGGCGGTGGAGTTTGTTGAAAAAGGGGTTACAGTCATTAAGGTAAAACTGGGCAAGGACCCTGCAACCGATATTGAAAGGATCAGTAGCATCCGTGCCGCCATCGGAAACGCCGCCAAACTCAGGATTGATGCCAACCAGGGATGGAGCTACGAAGGCGCCGTGGAAGCGCTGACGGGACTGGGCAAATACGATATCCAGTTTTGTGAGCAGCCCATGCGCACCTGGAACGATGAACTTTTACCCGAACTCTGTGTTAAGTCTCCCATTCCGGTGATGGCAGATGAGTCTGTGTATACGCACCATGATGCCGAAAGAATGATCAGGAACAAAGCCTGCACCTATATCAATATCAAATTCGCCAAAAGCGGCGGTATCCACGAAGCCATCAAAATTAACCAGGTGGCGGAACAGGGCGGAATCCCCTGTATGATGGGCGGTATGCTGGAAAGCAGGGTGGCTCTATCTGCCAAAGTGCATTTTGCCACTGCATTCGGCAATGTACAGTTCTACGACCTGGATACCTGTTTGATTGGTCATACGGAAGATCCGGTAACCGGAGGTGTTATTTACGAAGGAATGCATCTTCACCTTCCGGATGCACCGGGCATTGGAGCGGATGTGCAGGGTGATTATTTGAAAAAACTGGTTTCGGTAACCATATAAAACGAGGGAATAATGGAAGCAAAAAAAATGAGCGAAAGCAGAACAGTGATGACAGAACTGGTACTCCCCAACGATACCAATACGTTTGGCAATTTAATGGGAGGCCGGTTGATGTACTGGATGGATATTGCCGCAGGGATTGCTGCCGGAAGGCATTCCAATATTCCCGGCATGACCGCTTCCGTGGATAATTTAAGTTTTAAGACGCCCATCAAACTGGGCAATGTGGTTCGGATAGAAGCGAAGGTCTGCAGGGCGTTCAACACTTCCATGGAAATTTATATCAAGGTATGGGGAGAGGACCTGCTACACCAGTATAAATATGAGAGCAATGAAGCCTTCTTCACATTTGTTGCACTGGCCCCCGACGGAAAACCAACCCCTGTACCTAAAGTAATTCCGGAAACCGAAGACGAGATCCGGCTCTACGAAGGCGCCATGAGAAGAAGACAGTTAAGGCTTGTGCTGGCCGGAAAGATGAAGCCGCACGATGCCAACGAACTGAAGGCCCTGTTTGATGCGGGAGAACAAGCCTAGGCAGTGTATTGCAACAGGATTATTTGTCGAGCAGGTTCATAAAGTGATGCTTGCTCCTGTGCATGTAGTTCTTACTTTGCTCAATGGCTTCCATCACCTGGTCCAGAATTTCTTCCACCGGTCGGGTATAATCGATCACCATCGGCTCCTTAAATCGGATGGATAATTTGGATCCTTTCTTTTTAAAACTAAGGCCCGTTTTATTGAAGGCTCTCCAGAATCCGTTGATCACCACAGGCACAACCACCGGCTGATTGTTCTTAATGATATGCGCCGTTCCTTTTCTGCCCGGGGCAAAGGGTTTGGTGGTACCCTGCGGGAAAGTAATGACCCAGCTCCTGTTGAGGGCTTCGTCAATTTTCTGTGTATCGGACTCCTCCCTGTTGCGTTTAATGTCTTTACCCTCTGCACGCCAGGTTCTTTTAACCGTAAGGGCGCCGGCCATTTTAAACAACCGGCTGATCAGGCTGCCATTCATGGTTTCCTCCGCAGCCACAAAGTATAAATTGGTAAAGGGATTCAGCAGGTAATAGGGCAGGCCCAGCTTGTTTTCCTTGCGCCACTTCACCGCACAGAAGATATGGATGAATGTGATTACATCAGCAAAGTATGTTTGGTGATTACTCACAAACAATACATTATGACGGGGCAGATTGCGCAAATGCTCTGTGCCTTCAATGTTGATTTTATTAACCATTGCCAGACCCGGATAAGTTGCCACTCCAACCACACTGTACACCAGCGAACGAACCAGCCTGATATGTTTAAATTTCTCCGTTAAATTCATTTCAGCGTATTAGCAATCGGTGCAAAATAAGGAATGTATCCAGAAAGCGGGGCTTTTATTTCAAAAAAAAATAGCACCTCGCCGGCGGGCAATCTATCAACTGGTATCAATAAATTTGCATGTATTAAAAAAAACGCCATGCCTCTTACTACAGTAATTTTTGATATTGACGGACTCCTGATAGACAGTGAACCATTATGGCAGGAAGCGGCTTATGAAGTATTTCAGCAATACGGCGTTAAAATGACCAGTGAACAATACAACAGCAGTGTTGGCCTGCGAACCAAAGAGTTTGTACACTGGTGGTTTACGATTTACCAGATCCCTATGAGCGAAGCCCCGGCTGTTGAAGCCAAAATTGTGAAACGGGTATTGCAGAAAATAGAAGAGAAGGCCAAAATTCTTCCCGGGGTAGCGCATGCATTTGAATTTTTCTTCAATAAAAATTTCAAGATCGGGCTGGCTACCTCTTCCCCACCGGCATTGATAGACCTGGTGGTGAGCATGACCGGCATTGGCCCATTTTTACAGGCCACGGCTTCCGCTGAAGAACTTCCGTATGGAAAACCCCATCCCCAGGTATACCTGAACTGCGCAGCGGAAATGAACAGCCATCCCCTGGAATGCATCTGTTTTGAAGACTCTTTTAATGGAATGATTGCTGCAAAAGCTGCCAGGATGAAATGTGTGGTGATCCCGCACAATGCAGTTAGCAAGGAAGATCGATGGGCGGCGGCAGATCTTAAATTATCCTCCCTGCAGAATTTTGGAGAACTGCATTTCAATATGTTGAACAACTAAGGATCCCATTCAACGCATAAAAAAGCCCCTTCTGATTATTCAGGAGGGGCTTTCTCTTTATGAAAGAGCCAATTTAATTAGTTCTTACCTTTTAAGTTTGGGTGTGGAGCAGGTACGGAGTTCGGACCTTCTTCAGTAGTACCTTGTAAGTCTACTGTTCTTGCATCTCCATCCTGAGCGTAAACAAACAGTAATCTGCTTTCAGCAATACCCTGCCTTTCAACCAGGTATTTGATTACAGCATTCACGCGATCCCAGCTCTGCTGTTGTGCAGATTTACTGGATGCACCGTAACCGATCACTTTTACATTACAAGTTGGGTTAGCTTTCAGTGTAGCAGCTGCAGCAGCCAGTACAGACTGTGCATCCTTGCTCAATTTAGCGCCGCTCTTGAAATGTACGCTTGGTAAAGCGCCAATGTTACAATCTTTCTTAGCAGGCTGCCAGTTAGCCATCATGTCTTTGATTTCTTTGCAACATGCAGGCTCTGGGCAATTACCGATACCATCGTTGTTTACAGGGAAACATTTTTGAGCAGTCAGCAATTCTTTATCTCTGTAATCAGGAACACCATCTCCATCGGTATCTTTAGATACACCATGAGAATCAACAGGCGCTCCTTTTGGCGTGTTTGGTTCCATATCGAACTGGTCAGTTACACCATCACCATCTGTATCGGGCAGAACCACTTTAGGCATTTTCATGTGCTTAGGTGAATTCAACTCGTTGTACACAAAATTGTTTGGATTGATCCAGTACAGTGGCTGAACTTTCTTGGAAGAGTTGCCAATATTGATATTCAGTCTTGCAGTGGTTGTGCTGAAATAGTCATTGCTGTTTCCGGCTTTCCATGCATCCAGGTAATCATATCCGGAAGCAGTGAAAATGAATTTTTGTTCAATACCGATATTTACTTTATCGCTCACTTTGAAAGCGATACCGGCACCCACATTCAGACCATTCATTAAAGACCATGCTTTTCTACCGTTCACGGTGGAAGAACCTACAGTAGAGATCAGCCCCTGCTGGGTATTCTCCATGCCAGGACGCTGACCGTAGAAAGTGTTGTATCCACCACCGCCCTGAACGCCACCTGCCTGCTGATACAGCACACGGCTGGCGATAAAGCTATAACCTGCTAAAACATACAGATTCGTTTTAGGGTTACCTCTGTAATGGCTGGCAGTATTCAGTGATGCAATCAGATCAGCACCCAGGATATACGCCTGGTTTTTGTAAGCAACCTGTCCTACCGCTACACCATAATTACTTGGAGTACCAGAGTTCAGTAAACCGTTCAAAGATCCTCTGAAAGAGAATACATGACCCAGCGCTTTCCTTAAGGAAATATTACCAGTGAAACCCAGTTTACCTTTAACATCGCCTACAATGGATGAAGTACCCGCTCCAAAACCCAATTCCCACTGATTACGTGGTTTTGCAGGGTAAGGATACTGGTTGTTCAGAAATTCATTGTACTGTGGCAGGTCTTTCACAGCAATTTTGGAAGAATCCTTCCAATCCCAACCCCAATCAGATTGGGCAAACAACGAACACTGTGCGAACACAGCAAACGCCGCGAGTAAAAACATCTTCTTGCTTGTCATAAAATAGATATTTGATTTAAATAAATAAATTGGTGTGATTATCGCTGCAAAAATACATCATATCATAAAAGAAACCAATTTTACAGCAGACCGGGAGGTTCTACACTCAAAATAGAGTACAAATATAGGTGAAACGCTGCTCATAATTACCGTTTTTGTGCAGATCAGCCATATATTGCAGGATAATTATAACATGGATTTAGCAAAAAGAGTCATCAGCAGTGAATTAGTCCAATTTGAATCGCATTTCAGAGAGGCTGTAAAGAGCAGGGTTGCATTGTTGGATCGCATCATGCAGTACATCGTGAAGCGGAAGGGAAAGCAGATGCGCCCAATGTTTGTTCTGCTCAGCGCTAAGTTGGGGGGTGAAATCACAGAGAGCACTTATCGCGCAGCATCGCTGGTAGAACTGCTGCACACGGCCACCCTGGTGCATGATGATGTGGTAGACGAATCGATGGAACGAAGAGGCATGTTTTCGATCAATGCTTTGTGGAAGAACAAAATTGCAGTGCTTGTAGGTGATTACCTACTTTCCAAGGGTCTTTTACTCTCCCTCAACAATAAAGATCACGAAGTACTTCGGATTCTTTCCGAAGCGGTAAGACAAATGAGCGAAGGAGAATTGCTCCAGATAGAAAAATCCAGGAACCTGAACCTCAGTGAACCCGTTTACTACGAAATCATTAACGGGAAAACCGCATCGTTGCTGTCTTCTTCCTGTGCTGCCGGGGCATCCACCACATTTGAGAACCCGGAAGATGTAGAGAAAATGCGGATTTTCGGACAAAAAGTGGGAATGGCTTTTCAGATTAAAGACGACCTGTTCGATTACAGCAGTATGGATGTGGGTAAACCTACGGGGAACGACATCAAAGAAAAAAAGCTGACCCTCCCGCTGATCTATACCCTCAACAACTGCCCGGCAGACATCAGGCGTAAGATCATTTATATTGTAAAGAACGAGAACACCCAAAAAGATAAGGTTGCCTTTATTATAGAGGCTGTTGAAAAATACGGAGGTATCCAATATGCTACGGACAAAATGAATGAGTTCAGAGACGATGCACTTACATTGTTGCACCAGTTTCCTGCATCTGATGTTAGAGCGGCCCTGGAAGAACTGGTACGTTATACAACCGATAGAAAATATTAATGCAGAAGAGATGGAACATATTATCTGCCGATGAAAAGAAAATAGCTGTTCTGCACGACTCCCTGAAAATTAACAGTACCCTCTGCCAGCTATTGGTACAAAGGGGGATAGATGACTACGAAAAAGCCCGGCATTTTTTTCGCCCTTCCCTGGAAGACCTGCACAGCCCCTGGCTGATGAAGGATATGCAAAAAGCCGTGGACAGGATTCAAGCTGCCTTCAGTAAAAAAGAACCCATTTTGGTATATGGCGATTATGACGTGGACGGAACTACTTCCGTGGCTTCCATGTACCAGTTCCTGGCAGCCCTGCACGAGCCGGTCGACTTCTATATCCCGCACCGTTACCGCGAAGGGTATGGTATATCAAAGGCCGGAATCGATTTTGCAAAGGAAAACGGGTACACCCTGATCATTTCGCTGGACTGCGGCATTAAATCGGCCGACCTGATTGCCTATGCCCAGGCGCTGGGGATCGACTTTATTGTTTGCGACCACCATTTACCCGACAAGATCCTCCCCCCGGCTGTGGCCATTTTAAATCCGAAGCAGGCCGACTGCGGGTATCCTTATAAAGAACTTTGCGGGTGCGGCGTAGGTTTTAAACTCATGATGGCCCTGAGCGAAGCATGCAAACTGCCGGCAGAGGCCTACCTGAAATACATCGACCTGGCAGCCATTGCCATAGCCGCGGATATTGTTCCCGTTACCGGAGAAAACCGAACCCTGGCTTTCTTTGGAATCGAAAAAGTAAACAACAACCCTTCTACCGGTATCAGGGCCCTGATAGAACTCGCCGCTGTAAAGAAAAGAATGAGCCTCACCAGCCTGGTGTTTGTGATAGCCCCCAGAGTGAACGCTGCCGGAAGAATGGACGATGCCAGAAAAGCCGTGCAACTGTTCATTGAGCAGGACGCTGCAAAAGCCATGGAGTTTGCCCAAATGCTGCACAACGATAATACCGACCGGAGAGAAGCCGACAGCAATATTACCGAAGAAGCCCTGGCCTTGCTGGAATCCACCCCAAACAACCAGCTCAGAAAAACCACCGTCATTTACCAGGAACACTGGCACAAAGGTGTGGTGGGAATTGTGGCCAGCCGTTTAACTGAAACCTATTACCGGCCAACCATTGTACTTACCCGCAGTGGCGAGTACGCAGCAGGAAGCGCCCGCAGCGTAGTTGGATTTAACCTGTACGAAGCAGTACATGCCTGCAGGGAACACCTGTTGGGCTACGGGGGGCACTTTGCCGCAGCGGGCATGACCCTTGAAATTGCCAATGTTGAAGCTTTTGCCGAAGCCTTTGAGCGGGAAGTAAGCGCCAGAATTACGGAGGAGCAACTGGTTCCCGAACTGGTGATAGATGCCCCCATCCGGTTCAATGAAATTACCCCCGGTTTCTATAAGATACTTTGCCAGATGGAACCATTCGGACCCGATAATATGCGTCCGGTTTTTATCGCCCGGAATGTAAGCGACACAGGCTTCTCTAAAATTGTGAAAGAACAGCACCTGAAATTTGTGGTAAAACAAAACAATATTACTTTCAATGGAATCGGGTTTAACCTGGCCCATAAATTTTCGTTGCTGCAAAGCAGGCAGCCCTTCGATCTGGCATTTACCATTGATGAAAATGAATTTCAGGGAAACACTTCCCTTCAAATCAAAGTGATTGATATCAGAAGTTCGCAGGTATAAAAAAGGCTGCCCCTTTTGAGGCAGCCCGTTCTCTTGTTTAATCAGCGGATTATTTCGGTTGCATCATTTCCACAGACCTGTTAATGAAATTGGTCAGCTCTGCACCTTTCAGCAGCCCCTGAGACAATAAAGCCAGGTCTGCCAGGTTGCGTACCTGCCTGGTTTTTACTGCTTCATCAGACTCTTTCAGTAAGGTCTGATAAATTGGGTGATTACCATTTACGGTCAGCGTTACCTCATCCGGCATCTGTGCATAGAATGCAGTCATACCACCTCCTGCAGCACCCATATCTTTCATCCTGCGCATGAACTCAGGACGGGTTGCAACCACTGGCGCGGAATCCACGCTTAAGCCTTTCACTTCTGTGGTAACATGCATTTCAGGAATCTGGAGGGTGAAGAGCTCCTTCAACTTCTCCGCTTCTTCCTTGCTTAATACGGTATCGTTGGTTTCCTGTTTGTCGATCAGGTTGTCTACGATATCCGCATCCACCCGAACGAAGGTTACGTTATCCCACTTCATTTCCATGGTATTCAGGAAGGCAGCGTCTACGAGGGTTTCCATTTTTACCACCGTATATCCTTTTGCGGTACATGCCTGGATATAGGCATCCTGCTGAACCGGGTTGGTAGTATACAAAATCACGTGCTTGCCATCCTTGTTTTTCTGGTTGGCTTCCGTAGCAGTTTTATACTCTTCGAGGGTATAGAACTTCTTGTTCACATCTTCCATGACCAGGAACTTATTGGCTTTCTCCAGGAACTTGTCGTCGGTCATCATACCGTACTTTACAAACAGTCCCAGGCTCTCCCACTTCTCTTCAAAAGAAGCCCTTTCATTTTTAAAGATCTCTTCCAGCTTATCGGCCACTTTCTTGGTGATATGCGCATTGATCTTTCTTACATTCGGATCGCCCTGCAGGTAGCTTCTACTCACGTTCAGCGGAATATCCGGACTGTCGATCACACCATGCAACAACATCAGGAATTCCGGAACAATGTCTTTTACCTCATCCGTCACAAAAACCTGGTTGCAGTACAACTGGATCTTGTCTTTCTGAATTTCGTAGCTCTGTTTGATTTTAGGAAAATACAATACACCGGTCAGGTTGAACGGATAGTCTACATTCAGGTGAATCCAGAACAAAGGCGTTTCTCCAAACGGATAGAGTTCCCGGTAGAATTTCTCGTAGTCTTCCTTCGTCAGTTCGCTTGGTTTCTTTACCCAGATCGGGTTGGTATTGTTGATGGATTTTTCTTCCTCCTCTTCCTTGCGCGGTTCTGCAGCAAGATCGTTAAAATAAATCGGGATCGGCAGGAACTTACAGAACTTCTCCAGGATCCCTTTCAGCTTACCGGCTTCCAGGAATTCATTGCTTTCTTCGTTTACATGCAGGATAATTTTAGTGCCCCGTTGTTTTTTCTCTACCTCGTATAATTCAAATTCAGGGCTACCGTCGCAGCTCCAGTAAACCGTGGCTGCATCATCCTGATAACTCTGTGTTAGTACTTCTACTTTTTCAGCGACCATGAAGGCGCTGTAGAAACCCAGGCCAAAATGGCCAATAATGCTCGCATCCTTGTACTTGGTCAGGAACTCTTCCGCACCGCTGAACGCAACCTGGTTCAGGTACTTATCTACTTCTTCCTTCGTCATACCCACTCCACGGTCTTCGATGGTGATGGTTTTTTCTTTGGCATCGAGGGTAACATCTATCCGAAGGTTCCCCAGTTCACCTTTGGCCTCGCCAATGGAAGAGAGGGTTTTGATTTTTTGGGTGGCGTCTGTAGCATTGCTCACCAATTCACGTAGGAAAATTTCGTGGTCACTGTAAAGGAACTTCTTGATAATCGGAAAAATGTTTTCCGTCTGTACACGGATCTGTCCTTTTTGCATATGCAATTAATTTTCCCTTAGGTTGTCAAAGAAAGTACCAGTTTCTGATTTGCTGACATGATGACAAATACAGGCCCTTCCGGTGTATTTTTCCGTTTTTTTTGACAGGGAAGCCGGTTTTAGAAGGCTATTTTTTCGGCAGGGCCGGGATGTAGAAATTCACTCCCCGGGGGCCATTCATTCCAAAATGAACATCATCAGTAGCCGTATAGCCGTTCATGGTGGCCCAACTTCTGTTGATTTCCTTGTACCCTTTTTTAATGAGCTCATCAATAATCTGGCTTTTTACTGTTTCCATTTCAGCATCCAGTACGCCAAAATGCACAAACCGGATGTTGATGGAACGATCGGGATACTGAAGCACGAACTCATTCATTTCCGATTGAGAAAATTTCCGGGAGAAAGAGCCTGCGGACTCAATTTCATTGGCCGCTGCCGCCGGAGCCGGTTTTGGCGGAGCATAATTGGATGGCGCAGGGCCTGGAGAAGCTGTGTTGGTATTAGCCGTTGCTTTGAAAGTTCTACTATTATAGGGTGTCTGATAAACAACCGGCGTCGGTTCATTGGAAGCCCTGGTGACTGGTGACGGGGAAGCTGCTTCTTTGGTTCTGGGCTTTATCTGGTCGGCAGGATTTTTAACCCTATAACTGCTTTGCGCCGCCTCATAGCCTGATTTCGAAGCTTCCACCTGACGGATGGAGTTCACCACATTACGCATAGAATCCTCCAATGCAGCTCTTGTTCTGCCCGGTAGTTGTTCCTGAGCTGCCAGATTGGTTGCAGGGGCTGCAACAGGGGCAGACAGGCTATCGGGCACTGCAGGCACCGGCTGGGTAATCGTGGTGCTGGTTTGTTCAGAATGATTGTCGGGATTGGACGTGGCAGCAGTCCTGGCTGCAACAGGTGCATCAGCAGATAAACTGTTCAACCAACCCTGTACCGTTTCGGTATTGGCGGCTTCGTATACAATTACGATCAGCAATAGAATAATAGCGGAACCAAATATCCAATTGACCAGTTTCATAGGAAAATATTTGCTCCTGTCCTCACCGGGCTGGTTTGCAACAGGAGTTCTACAGCAATTTACGCTTTCTGTGGCAGTTTTCCATCCCTTTGCCCGTTAAAGTTGCATTACAGGAACTGTTATTGAAAAGGAGTTCGAACTGCCTTAGCGTGAATTTATTCCTGCATTCTGTTTTTTAAATCCATCTGACTGTGAAGAATTCGGGCTACTTCTATTCTTTTATTTGCATCATTTCGATAAAAAATGATGTGCATGCCCACTCTGAATCCGAATACATCCGCTCTTACCTGAGCATAGCTTTTTCCTTGTATTTTCTGATCTGCTAAATCCTGACATGCTTGCAGTATTGTATTGTAGTAGCTGTCTGCCTGTGCTTCGGACCATGTTTCGAACGTGTACATCCAAATGTCCGATAAATCATCAACTGCTTTATTGGTAAGTATATAACTAGCCATTTTTACGCTTCGCGGCTTTTAATTTACCCAGATGCTTTTTTGCGTCAAAGCTTTTAGCCAACCCGCTTTCAAAGCCTTCTTCAATCGTTTTTTTTAATGCAATAATCCTGGCTTCCTCCTCTTCCAATAAACGAAGACCGGCACGAATTACTTCACTTGCATTTTTGAATCTGCCGGTAGCTACCTTATCATCCACAAAATCTTCAAAATGGTTACCAAGTGAAATAGAAGTATTGCGTCCCATGGCTTTAAAATTTCAATAAAGTTACCAAAAATTGGTAACAGCGGAGGAATGTTTTATTCCGGAAAATCCACAGATGACCAACGAACAGCCCCCGGCAATCTACTACAAACAGCGCGGCCCATGTATGCGCACATCTGAAGTGTCCCTGATCACGAGCTGTTTCTGCGAACCAAATACCGTAAAAATGCCACTGATCCTGCCGTTGCCCCCGGGTGTTTTAGCAGTTGCAAAACTGGCAAAGCCACTGGTACGCAAATACACCGATCCACCGCTGCAACACCTGATCCGATGGCTTACCGTGGCTTTGTTCACTGCATCGGCATAAGGCCTGGCCGTGTCGGAAGCTACCAGCTCGGCGGAGTCCAGTTCTATCAGCTTGCTCTGCATAAAGTTGTTGAGTTCATTGTAGCGGACTCTTACCGGTAATGGAACCTGTTCGGTATTTCCCACAACAATCACTTTCGAAAACAGCGGTGCCGGAATGGCCAATAATTCCGGATAAGCCGGATCGGAGAAATCTGCAGATCCACCCAGTTGCAACATGCTGCCATACTCGCCCATCCACAACCCGTTCAGCCGAACAAATATTCTTTTGCCGAGCGGATAATCCGCTGCGAGGCCAAAGCCGTCCATCCGGATGCTAATGGCGGCAGTGCTATCCTGTATCACAATTGTTTTGTAAAAATTATCGGTTGCATCATTGGCCGTAACAATGCCGGTGATCACCTGATCATCGATCATTTTTTCCATATTGCCGGGCAGATGCGATTGACGCAAACGGGCAATACTCATGGTTGCCTGCAGATGGGTTCCGGTATAGAGAGGTGGCTGATCAAAATTTCCGGTACAGCTCATGCACAGGGTAAACAGTAATAACACGGCTCCGCCTGATTGCCTCCATAAACGCATCATCTTCATGTGTTGGTTTTACAGTTTGTAACGAAGGATCAACAGGTAGTTGATCCCTGCCGAATAGTAATACTTTGAAGGAAATTTTCCGGTATTGGCGTTGGCCAGATCAAACCTCAATTGCTCGTATCCCCCGCTGATCATGGGTTGGTTCAACAAATTGCCTATGCTCAGGAACCATTGCAGATACCGGTATTTACCCGCCCTGCTCCTGTTGATCATAACCGACCAGGCTGCAGAAAGATCCGCAACAAAAACATCCGGCAGTTGCTCGGGACGGGTGATAAAACCCGGATCACTGTTTGGAGGAAGGCCATGCATGGCATCATAGGTTCTTCGAATCGGATTAAATGAAACATAGTAAGCAGCCAGGTAATTGCCGGTGATAGTCAGCGAAAGCCGGTCCTGCAACTGCATGGTACAACCTGCACTGAAAGCCCGCTGTGGCGTGCCCGGAACAGGAAAATTCTTCCAGTAAACAATTCCCTGTTCTGTTGCGTAATCTTCGTTGTCGATGGATACACTGTAAAAAGGCCGGTTGGTATATACATATCTGCCAACAGCCAGGGCCATGTTGATCCGCATGCGCAAAGACAATGGAAATTCTGCGGCTGTTTCGATTCCCGCATGCAACTGATGAATATTCCACAATGCATAATTCACCAGGTTCCGGTAGCCATCGTGGTAAAAGCTCATCCGGTTCATTCCGTTTTTGATACAGGCCATGTATGCTGTGGCCCGAATCTTTAATTGGGGTGCATTGAGTATGTACCCCAACTCCATCCCTGCAAACTGTTCCATTTGTATTTCCTGAACACGGCTTTCCCTGGTTTGCGGAGATATATAATAATCGTCTGTAAAAGGTGGGCGCCGCTTCCATCCAAGATTTAAAAAAATATATTTTCTTCCGTTGATCTTATAAGTAACACCCGCCTTCACAGACCCTGTACTGAAGCGGTCTGTAGTGGAACGGCCAAAAGAGTTCAGGGGAAATACACCATTGCGCATATAGCCTGTTCTGAACTGCGCAGATTCTGCCAGTTCTATTCCTCCGAACAGATCCAGCCTGTTGCCTGTATAGCCAAACTGTACTACAGCGCTATACTGTAGCAGGTTCATGGCATAATCGTACCCGTATGCATCTCCGGTTTTAAGAATCCGGTTGGGCCTGTCCAGGTCATTCTGCAATGCGGCTGCATTGATCAGTTGGTCTTCTGCAAACTGGTTCCAATCCACAAAAAAATCTCCCCCCAGCAAATCTTTTACCCTTTTAAAATAACGCAATCGCTGCCACTGAAAAATAGCAGCCGCCGTCATTGTAAGCCGGCTGGTTAGCGGTTGATTCAATCTGCTGCCAAACACCAGGTTTTTACTTTGTACCACCCGATCCTGCAGGATATAGCGTGAACGAAGCCCTGCTGCCAGTTTGCCCGAAACGCCATCTGCATCCCGGATGATCTCCGGATTGTTCCGGTTCACTTCATATAAACGATTCCAGTTGATCTGCATCTGCAATGGATCTTCCGCATACCATTCGCGCACCCGGACCTGCAACAGGCTATCTTGTTGAAAACCGGGCCAGTAGCGATAATAATCCGGACGCGGATCTGCCGCTTTGTACCAGTCCAGGCCGGATACGCTTCTTTCTCCGGAACTATAGGCCAGCGTGGTGGAAATATGTGTCGCATCCATTGCTGTAAACGCATGCGACAACAACAACAATGGCGTATGCATTTGCTGCGTATTGGCATTTCTCTTAATGCCGTTCTGGTATCCCCATCCCGGATTGTATTGCGTTGACCCGGATATGGCAACCGCTTCTTTTGTTACTGCAACCGTTCTGCTGCTGTTGAGCATTGCTCCCAGGATGGTTATGGAAAAAAGATGTCCGCCCATTTTTTTATCGACCGACAGAAAATAAGCGGGTGTATGCATAAATGTTCCGGGTGCCGACATATCGGTACCGGTTCTGTAAGCGATGGAAAATGCATAAGCCCATCCCCCGGAATTACTGGGAGCCACCTTCGTAAATGCAAGGCGGTAGCGATAAGTTCTGTTGGAGAAGCTGGCTGCCAGTGTAGTTTGCGGCCTCAGGCGAGAAGCCCTCAAATCAAAACTGGTAAGGCTTCCCGGGCCTCCGAACCCATATTCATTTTGCTGCCATCCGATGATGGTTGTATTGTTGGTCATTACCTCGTTCAGGCCACCCCAACTGCTCCAAACGGCGAGACCATTGTGCAACTGATTCATGGGCACGCCATTCATTTGTACCTGGAACCAGTGAGGATCCAGTCCTTTGATGCGGAACCTTCTTGTATTGAAATGAAAAGATGCGGTTGCTGCAAACAGGTCTTTACCCGAATGTAATACTGAGGGAACCAACTGACTGGCGGCATTGCCCTCTTCCGCACCGCTGGCGGGCTCTGCAAAATCGATATCCGTTCCCGATCGCAGCAATTGAATCAATGAAGCACTGTCTGCAAACTGATTTTTGATTTGCCTGGCTACTGCAGGAGATTGCGCATGGATCATCAGCAGGCTGCGCAGTAAAAAATGCAGCAGCAATAAAATATTTCGCATCTTAAATAATGTATGCAGAATTACAAACACCGCTAAAATAACAACTGTTGCAACTGCTTCATTCAACAAAAGGTGATTTGCGGATAGTTCATTCAAAATTCCGTGAAAGCCGCAGGGATCAATGCGGCAAACACCTGTTCTAAAGCCCTTTGCAAGCGTATTTTCAGAAAAAAAAATCATGCGACCTCTTTTCGTTTTAACAGTGTTGTTCCATGTCTTCTTCCTGCAATCACATCAATCATTCCGCACTGACACACCACAAAACATGCCTGCTGAAACAGGGCTTCGGCAACAACTTGTCGTTGCCTTCTACAACCTGGAGAACCTGTATGATACGGTGAACAATCCGATAGTGAATGACGATGAGTTTATTCCCGAAGGGGCCAAAAAATACACGGGCGAAATTTACCGGAACAAACTCTTTCAACTGGCTACCGTTTTAAAAGATATCGGGAAAACGCATTCCCGGCATGGCGCTGCACTGATTGGCGTTGCTGAAATTGAAAACGATACCGTACTCTACGATTTAACCAGGCATTTTTTATTAAGCCCACGTCGCCTGAAATTCATTCATTTTGACTCCAGGGACGCCCGTGGAGTGGATGTGGCTTTGTTCTACCGTCCCGATCTGTTTATTCCGCTGACTGCCCGGCCGCTGCAGGTGGTATTGCCCGGCGGAAGCAAAGAAGCCGCCGCCACCAGGGATATCCTGTATGTGAAAGGGTACCTTGCCGGGGAACTGTTCCATATTTATGTAAACCACTGGCCCAGCAGAAGAGGTGGAGAGGTCAGGAGTGCCCCGGCCCGTGCTGCAGCCGCCAGGGTATGCAGGCAGCATATAGATTCCATCCTGGCCGGACAGCCTGCCGCCAGGATCATCCTGATGGGCGACCTGAACGACAATCCTACCGACCCAAGCATCTGCCAAACACTAAAGGCCTCGGGTTCCGTTCAGGCGCTTACGAAAGATCAGCTCTTTAATCCATGGGTAAAGCATTATCTACAGGGCTTCGGCACATTGGCCAACAGGGATGTATGGGGTCTGTTCGACCAGATCCTGGTTTCAAAATCGCTTACCGACTCCGGCACAAACGCCCTGCATTTTAGCCAGTCACTTATTTATTACCGGAGTTTTATGGCTGAATCTTCCGGCCCGTTCAAAGGCTACCCTATGCGTACCTGGGAGGGGAACAATTACCGGGGCGGGTTCAGCGATCATTTTCCTACCTATATAGTTTTGTTGAAACAGGGCTCCGCAAAACAGTCCGGCACCCTTTATCTAAAAGAATAGCAATTTGGTAGGGTTTGGCTTTCCATATAGTTCCATATTTAATATATTTAATTATATTAAATCGCCAACTATGCACATGAAACCTATCCTCGTTGTTCTTGCTTTGCTTTTTTGGATTGAAAGCAATTCGCAGAGATTTTCCTTCACCCCGGCCCAACCAAAAGCCGGAGACAAAGTCAGTTTCACCTACAACAAAGCCGGTTCCACTTTACCCGGCAGGGAGCCGCTGAGTTTTTCACTCTATCATTTCAATTCAATCACTAAAAAGCAGGGGGTTATTGGCCTCACTCCTTCTCAAAAAGGCAATCTGTACAGCGGGTCGTTCATTGTTCCGGAAACCGCCCTCATGCTTGGAGTAAGCGTCACCGAAGGCGAAGAGAAAGATGACAATAACAGCAATGGATTTATCATACCCGTATATGATGCCAGCGGAAACAGGCCTGCCGGCAGTAAAGCAACTGAAGCTACTTTATTAGCTGGCCCGGGAAACTATTATCTGGGTGTGGCCCCTAATCCGGAGAAAGCCCTGGAACTGGTAAAAGCAGAATGGAACAGTAATATCGCTGCCCGTTCCAAATTATTGCCGCAATATGCGGCGGCTTTATATCGCTTTAACAAAGTGGAAGCCAATCCGCAGATAGAGCAGATCACAGACGAGCTACTGGCCCGGCCTCAGGCAACCGAACAGGATTTAACGGTTGCCATCCAGTATGCACAGGCTGCTAAAAAAACCGAACGATGGAAGGCTTTGACAGCCGATTTGAAAAGTAAATTTCCCAACGGCAGTTGGAAGCGGAACGAGGAAAGGAACAAAATTGCGCTTATAACAGATCCGGATGAAAGGCTGAAAGCCATTGATGCTTTTGTTGCCAACAATCCGGCCGACAATGACCAGGAAAAAATGGCCAACACAAATATGCATTATCAACAGATAGCTGCCTACACAAAAGGAAAGGATAAGATTGATCTTAATAAGCTCCAACTTTATGCGGCCGGAATTACACCTGAAGAAAGGTATAGTTTATACAACGATCAGGCATGGACATGGACCTTTACAAAGGACACGATGTATTCTCAGGCTGAAGAACTTTCACGCCTGGCCACCGATTGGGCAAGAAAGGAATTAAACCACCCATCTGCGCAAAAGCCGGAAATGAGTACCACTGAAATATGGAAGAAATCCCGCGAATACAGGTATGCAATGTACCTCGATACCTATGCTTACACATTGTTTAAGCTGAAGGACTACAAAAGCGCCTTGAAATATACCAGGGAAAGTTGCGTATTGAGTAACTGGAAAAACACGGAATACAACGACCGCTATGCACAGATAGCCGAATTTGCGCTTCCCCTTGAAACAAGAATTGCCGATTTAACTGCAATGCTTGTTAATAACACGGCCGGCCCCATCACTAAAGAGGTACTTAAAAGAGCCCTGGTTCAGCAAACCGGCTCCGAGGGGGAAGCATTGAAAGCACTCGCCTCCCTTGGCGAATCTGCAAAACTAAAGGCGAGGGAAGCTTTAAGTAAAAAAATGCTCAACATGAATGCTGCTGATTTCACCCTCCTGAATCTGGAGGGTAAAGAGGTTCAATTATCTCAGCTCAGGGGCAAAGTGGTAGTGCTAGACTTCTGGGCCACCTGGTGCGGCCCTTGCAAAGTCTCCTTCCCCGGCATGCAAAAAACCATTAATAAGTATAAAAACAATCCTGATGTGGCATTTCTCTTCATAAATACCTGGGAAAACCAGGAAACATTAGAAAAAAGGAAGAAGGAAGTGTCCGGTTTCATTACACAGAATAAATACAGCTTCAATGTGCTTTATGACGAAAAAAATACATACGATGCCTATAAAGTGGTCTCCAATTTTAAAGTGGATGGAATCCCGACCAAATTCATCATCGACAAACAGGGGAAAATCCGGTTTAAAAGCGTGGGTGGAGACGCCAATGCCGATCAATTAGTGTCTGATCTAAGCGAAATGATTGAGATGGTGGCCAACTAATTTGGATAAGAATTGCAGAATACCTACTTTTGCAGCCCCAAATCTGTGTTTGGCAGATTTTCCTGCTTGCAGGAATCCACTGGGAAAAAACCAATTTTTAACCAAAAAAATTCAAGTAATGAACAATTACGAATTGATGGTGATCTTCACTCCGGTTCTTTCTGAAGAAGACTTCAAAGCTTCTCAGAAGAAATACCAGGACCTGATTGCCGAACTGGGCGGTGCTTCCGTTCACAGCAATCCATGGGGATTGAAATCACTCGCTTACCCGATCCAGAAAAAAACCACTGGTATTTACTGGGTACTGGAATTCACTTTACCTGCTGAAGGTATTGAAAAGCTGAAAATCCAGCTGTTACGTGACGAACAGGTAATGCGTCACATGGTAACCCGTCTCGATAAATACGCCGTCGAGTACAACTACACCAAGAGAAATGGCGGTTTTGCTAAACAAGATAAAGCGGAGGCATAATCATGGCAAAGAACGAAATCAAATACCTGACAGCCATCAAACAGGAGAAGCCAAAGAAAAAATTCTGCCGCTTCAAGAAATATGGTATCAAATACGTTGACTACAAAGACATCGAGTTCCTGAAGAAATTCGTAAACGAGCAGGGTAAACTGTTACCTCGCCGTTTAAGCGGTAACTCCCTGAAGTACCAGCGTAAAGTAACTGAGGCTGTTAAGAAAGCCCGTCAGATGTCCCTGATGCCTTATGTAACAGACTTATACAAATAGAATAATTAGTTAACCATCCCTAACCCCGGCAACGGGAGGACAGTCAAATCAACCATCATTGATTGGGCGCTGGGACTAAAAAAACAAACATGCAAGTAATTTTAATTCAAGACGTAGACAACCTGGGTGGCAGAAATGAACTGGTTACCGTTAAGAACGGTTATGCCCGTAACTACCTGATCCCTCAGAAATACGCGGTGGAAGCCAATCCTTCTAACCTGAAGCAACTGGAAGAAAAACTGAAGGTTAAAGCCAAGAAAGAAGCGGCTATGCTGGCTGAGATCAACAAAGTGATCGATGTGCTGAAAGCTTCTCCTGTTAAAATTGGCGCTAAAACCGGTACCAGCGGTAAAATCTTTGGTGCAGTTACTGCCCTGCAGATTACCCGCGCGATCCGCGACCAGAAAGGTTATGAGATCGACCGTAAGCGGATTTCCATCAACGACGATGTAAAAGAACTGGGTTTATACAAAGCTACCATCGACTTCGGTAACGGTAACAATACCGAAATTGAGTTTGAAGTAGTAGGTGAATAAATAACCCGTTTTCAACAATTTTCAAAAAACCTGCCTAAAAAGGCAGGTTTTTTTGGTTTTTACCGAAAACCCCTATCTTTAATGTTCCAAATGCAGAAGTTCCAGTTCTCAGAACGTTTTTACGTAAATGGTTCAGGGTTTTTGGTTAACTGATTTCGCTTTGGTTTTTGATCACTTAATTTTCTAAAAAATGAACATTTACGTTGGAAATCTGAACTGGAATATGACCAGTGAAGACCTGCAGAATCTGTTTACTCCATTCGGTGAAGTAAGCAGTGCAAAAATCGTTACCGACAAATTTAACAACGACCGCAGCAAAGGCTTTGGCTTCGTTGAAATGCCTGATGATGAAGCAGCTCGTGCTGCAATCGCAGCGCTCCATGACACTGATGTTATGGATCGTAAAATTGTTGTGAACGAATCCACTCCACGCCCTGAAGGCGAAAGAGGCGGCTTTAAGAAGAAGCCTTATGGTGGCGGCGGCGGCGGAAGCCGTGGCGGTTACGGTGGTGGAAATCGCGGCGGCGGTGGATACGGTAGCGGTAATCGCGACCGTGGAAACAGTGGTGGCGGTGGATACAATAGGTATTAATCTATTCAACCAGCTAATTCATAAGTCCGTTCCGATTTTCGGGACGGACTTTTTTACTTGTATATTCCGAGGATAAAATGAAATGAACCAGATGAAATCCAAACAAATCAGTTCTCCGGTAGCCGGCTGCATGAGATGGGGCAAATGGGGCGCTAACTTTGATACTGCTGCCTACAGGGCTATGATTGAACAGTGCATCAGCATGGATATCCATAGCTTTGACCATGCCGACATTTACGGAGACTATACCACCGAAGCCGAATTTGGGGAGGCCCTGAAGGAAGACAAAACCCTTCGTTCCAGGATCAAGTTGATTACCAAATGTGGTATTCAAATGGTAACGGAGAACCGGCCCCTGCACAATATCAAATCGTACAATACCGGGAAAAAGCATATCCTGCAATCGGCCGAACAGTCGCTTCAGCATTTCGGAACAGATTACCTCGATGTATTACTCATCCACCGGCCAGACCCGCTGATGGATCCGGAAGAAATAGCAGAAGCCGTTCAGCTTTTGCAGCAACAGGGAAAGGTATTGGAATTTGGCGTATCTAATTTTTTACCCCACCAGGTAAATATGCTGAAACAATATGTTCCTATCAGTTATAACCAGGTAGAGGTTTCGGTTATCCACCTCTCTCCTTTTACCAATGGCATACTGGATAACTGTATTGAACATAAAATCAGGCCCATGGCCTGGGCCCCGCTGGGTGGCGGATTGCTGACAGACGACCTGCACCCTCATTTCAGGAGTATTACCCACACTGCCGCTGTACTGGCGGAAAAATATGCTACGGGTATGAACGAAATCCTGCTGGCCTTTCTGCACAGGCATCCTTCGGAGATCATCACCGTTATTGGTACCACCAAACCCGAAAGACTGGAACAGGCCAAAAAAGCCAGTGCCATCCGCCTCACCCGGGAAGACTGGTTCCTGCTACTGAAAGCCGCCAACGGTGAGGAAGATATAGCTTAATCAGTGCAATTATTCATTGATCGCAGCAATACCCGGTAATACCTTGCCTTCGAAGTATTCCAGCATAGCACCGCCACCTGTACTTACATAGCTTACCTGGTTCGCAAAACCGAACTGGTTTACAGCGGCAACACTGTCACCACCGCCAACCAGGCTGAACGCCCCGTTTGCAGTAGCTTCTGCAACAGCAATAGCAATGGTTTTGGTGCCGGTCTGGAATTTCTCCATTTCAAACACCCCCATGGGTCCGTTCCACAGAATGGTTTTGGAACGTTTGATCGCTGCAGCAAACTGCTCACAGGCTTTCGGCCCAACATCCAGCCCCATCCAGCCGTCAGGGATCGCATTGGAAGATGCAGTATCTGTATTGGCATCGGCTGCAAAATTATCGGCAATAATGCTGTCTTCAGGGAGATGAATGGTAACACCCTTTTCAGCGGCTTTTGTCAGGATCTCCAGAGCGGTACCCAAACGGTCGTCTTCGCAAAGGCTCTTACCAATCTGTCCGCCCTTTGCTTTCATGAACGTATACGCCATACCACCGCCAATGATAATATCCGTAGCCCGTTGTAACAGGTTTTCTATGATCAGGATTTTATCGCTCACTTTAGCGCCTCCAATGATAGCAGTGAAGGGTTTTTCTGCTTTGTGCAATACCAGTTCAGCAGCTTTCACTTCTCCTTCCATCAGCAGGCCAAACATTTTTTTCCCTTTGGGGAAGAACTGTGCAATTACTGCAGTGGAAGCATGCGCACGATGTGCAGTACCAAATGCGTCATTTACATAAACATCTCCGAGCTTGCTCAGTTTCTCTGCAAAGCCAACATCGCCTTTCTCTTCTTCTTTATAGAACCGGAGGTTCTCCAGCAACAAGACCTCTCCCGGTCTTAATGCCGCGGATTTTTCAAAAGCCTCATCCCCCATACAATCATTGGCAAACTGAACAAATACATCTGTTCCCATGGCTTTTGTAACCAGCTCCTGCAAATGACCTACGATATGAATCAGAGAGCTTTTGGTTTCAGGACCCTCTTTCGGACGACCCAGGTGACTCATCAGGATCACGCTTCCCCCGTCTTTGAGAATCTTCACAATAGTAGGGATAGCAGCACGCATCCGGTTATCGTCTCCAATAGCAAAAGTTTGTTTATCGAGCGGCACGTTAAAGTCTACACGGATCAGGGCTTTCTGGCCGGAAAAGTTGTGTTGGGAAAAGAGGCTCATAAATGAAGATTTGAATGGATGGGCAATTTATTGAAAATTGAGAACAAAAATGCCGGCAACTTGGCCGGCATTGAGATATTAATCAATATTAAATTGAATTACTTGCTGATCAGACCTGCAAAATAATGCACTGTTCTTACCAACTGGCTTACATAACTCATTTCGTTATCATACCAGCTCACGGTTTTAACCAGTTGAGCGTCTCCAACGGTTATCACTTTTGTTTGTGTTGCATCAAACAAAGAACCGAAGTGGATACCAATGATATCGCTGCTTACAATTTCATCTTCGTTGTAACCGAAGCTTTCATTGCTGGCGGCTTTCATAGCTGCATTGATTTCTTCAGCAGTTACTTTTTTATTCAGGATAGTAGTCAGTTCTGTGAGTGAACCGGTAATGGTCGGAACACGCTGTGCGCTGCCATCCAGTTTGCCTTTCAGTTCCGGTAATACCAGGCCAATTGCTTTTGCAGCACCGGTGCTGTTCGGAACAATATTGGCGGCTGCCGCTCTTGCCCTTCTCAGGTCTCCTTTCGGATGCGGGGCATCTAAAGTATTCTGGTCGTTGGTATACGCATGAACAGTAGTCATGATACCTGTCTGAATACCAAACTGGTCATTCAGCACTTTAGCCATTGGCGCCAGGCAGTTGGTGGTGCAGGATGCGCAGGAAATAATGGTTTCAGAGCCATCCAGGATGGCGTGGTTCACATTAAATACCACTGTTTTCAGGTCACCTGTGGCTGGTGCAGAAATAACCACACGCTTAGCGCCTGCTTTCAGGTGCGCTTCCGCCTTATCTTTATCTGCAAAGAATCCGGTTGATTCAATCACCACGTCTACACCATGGTTTCCCCATGGAATTTGAGCAGGATCTTTTTGTGCATAGATCTTAACCGTTTCGCCATTTACCACAATGGAATCTTCTGTAGCGGTAACGGTAGCGTCAAAACGGCCCTGTGCGCTGTCATATTTTAATAAATGAGCCAATACCTTTGGACTGGTCAGGTCATTGATCGCGACAACGTCAATCCCTTTCATGTTGTAAATCTGGCGAAAAACCAGTCTCCCGATTCTACCAAAGCCATTGATGGCAACTTTTACTGTACTCATTTGATTGCTTTTTTATTGATGTAAATTGCTATTAGCGGGGCAAATTTAATGCTAATCCATAGATATTTAAAATTATCTGGAATAAACAGGTAAAAAAGTTTGGCTGAATTGTTCTACCCCCCTATTTTTGCATCCCGATTGACACAAAAGTCTTTTAAACAAGATGGCCGGTTCGTCTATCGGCTAGGACAGCCCCCTTTCACGGGGCAAAGACGGGTTCGACTCCCGTACCGGCTACAAAGCCCTCGAGCGAAAGCGAGAGGGTTTTTTTATTTGCGAACGTGCCGAATTCATTCGGCAAAGAGAGCGAATGAAAAAACCCAGTGTCGGTGCAGCCGATACGAGGGCTTTGGGTAAGGCCACATAAAAGGGAAGACAGCTGAACGAAGTGAAGCTGGCAATCCCGTACAGGCTACCGTTAAGGAAAGGTTAATGAAACCTTTCCTTTTTTTATGTTATCTTTCTTCTGTAATGTACGCTGGCAGTGAGTTTCACCAAATGTCTACCCCCCGCTCCTCTTTTCCTCCAATATATTGTTACCAAATTCATTTTTGAACCGAAATCTCTGGAACTCCTACTAGCAAAGGGTTTCAGAGGTCTCGGTTTATTTTTTGTCAAAATGGTTCGACTTTCCCACATGGTTGACCTAACGGAAATCGAACCCGTTTCATGAAATATTACCTACGGATAGTTCAATTCTCAATAAATTTTCAAGCAAGCTTTTAACTTGTGTTTGATCACCCTCATTAGTGTCTATCCCGTGTTCCTTGTTGTAAATCTTTTGAAATGCCGATTAAATATCTGGTTAAGATTTGCAGGATGCCAAACAGTAGACCTGACTAAAATTTGATTTAAAAACTTCGCTTGTTGGGTTCATTAAGCCTGCAAAAGCAGATATTTATTTTAGAAAGAAATTTTCCGGAATTGTTGACCTTTCTGGTTAATTCAAGTTGGCTTTTCGAATAGGACAAAATAATGTCGCCCAGAATAACAATTTTAGGTTCGAAATCCGTTTTTATTTTCTCAAATTCTTCAAACTCAATAAGGCCATCAAGTAATATTTTTTTGCATTAGTTATGCGGTCAGCAAATCTATCAATAGCCTGTACCGATTTTGCTTTACCAGATCGAATCTGCCGCTTTTCTTGCTGGTGAAAATTATCCACTATGCTTTTATATAGCGCCAAATATTCTGGTTATACTGTCAATGTCTTCAGTTTTTGAAGGAATATCTCATTCAACACATCTACCCTGATCCTATATCCACATTTAGAAAGGCAATGATAGTAGCTATACTTATTACATCTCCCTGAAGACCTGCTTGCTTTCAATACTTTGTCGCATTGGGGCATTCAAAAACCCTCGCAAAGGAAATCTGTGAGAATAGGCTATATCATTTTTTGTTACTTCTTTGCAGAATAGTTTTTGAACCTTATCAAACGTTACGGAAGAAATAATTCCAACATACAATCCTGGAACAGTATGAGACTCTGCCTTACCAATTCCTGTGATCTTGACTTTACCAGCGTATGCCGGGTTGCGTAGAATTCTAAAGAAATTAGACTGACTGCAGCTTAGACCTGACTGCACTGCATTTCGATAAGCATCATTTGCATTATGTGTGAAATTTGCAATTTGCTCGAAAGATATCCGAAGGATTGATGCCCCTCGTTCCTTTTGAATGATGGATTTAATTCCATCGTGTGAACAAATATTTTGATAACCGAGAGGTGCTGGCCCAAGCCATTTACCTTCTTCTTTAGCATTTTTCATTCCTTTTTGAACGTTCAAACCTCGACGGTCGTTTCAACTTCCGGAATTGCAAGGTAGAATGCCAGCGGCAATTTGTTTCCAGGAATTGTTATATCTAACGGTTGCTCTATAGCAATGGGATCAATACCTGATTGTTGAAGAATTTTAATGGCGTAGTATGCATCGCCGGTATTTCTACTGAACCGATCCCATCGGGCAAAAAGTAATAAATCAGGCGACGACTCTACCTTTTTGATCCCTGCAATTAGTTTTCTCCACGCCGGTCTGTTGAACGTTTTCGCAAAGTGATCTTCGATAAAAAGTTTATCAACAGTAATGCCTTTTAAATGGCGATACTGCCGCAACAGTTCTTCCTGGTTTTTTAGGGAAGACCCTTTAATTGCTTGTTCATCAGTGCTTACCCGGAAGTATAAGATTGCAGACTTTTGAAGTTGTCTAGAATTACTCATATTTTCTATTAAACATGAGTTTAATTTATTTAGTCGCTGAGGAAAGTCGTTGTTGGATGTTGTTTCTCCTGCCCAATCGATTATAGATATAACAGAAAAGAATATAGAGGTTACCAGGATATACGCCTTCACAGTGATCAACAATTAAGATTATCAACATAATTTTAATCTACTGTAAAATTAGGCCAACAAACTTACTTAAGAACAGCCTACACGAAATAAGATAAGGCTCAACTGCCTTTATATAATCACATTGCTTGCTTGCACTTAATTGGCTCAATAGTTACCAAGCCTGAGGGCGGAGATTAATTGATCATAAATATTTTGTAGATTTCAAACCACTAAGCCTTCATATATTTTTTCGCTACTCGTGCATTCTGCATGTATACCTCTATCTCCTGACAATTAGAAGTGAAATTATCCACCTCGCCAAAATTTGCAATGGGCGGTATGATACTAAAATTCATGCTATCAAGTGTAGTAATGCCACAATATCTCTCGTATCAAATGCATTGAACCACTCACCTGAAATGCTATTCGGCATATTCAAAGACGTTTTCAATTTATGCTTGACTGCATTGACACCCAAAGGTGAACCGGCTGTCACAAACATCCGGCCCAGCCATTGAACTCCGAAAACATAAAATGGCACTAAATAGTTGATTTTTGGAAATTATTTTCTAAATTTTGGAAATAAATATCATTTTTTAGGAATTTTTATTTTAATTTGTGTATTAATTTCAAAATATAAAAGGAGGATTTTTTTTATTATGGACCATTTCCACATTATACAGGCTCTATGTAGATCTGCGTTATCCAACCCGTCGAAGGCCACCATTCATCAGATTGAACGGCTAAAGGCTGCCCTGGAAAAAGATGGCAAAGCGAAGGAAGCAGCTTCAATCGCCGGCCTGTTAACAGAAGTTAACAACACCCTTGACATGTCACCTTCTAAAATCGAGCGTTCCCGCATGGCAATGGCTGGCGAAACAATTACCGCAAAGACAATGGTGCCTGTTGACAAGGAATCTTCAACACCACTGGCTGAAATTATCTTTCCGAATGAGCTACCAAATGATTCACCAATTTTCAGCGAAAACGTAACAATTGCAATTGAATCTATTCTTAATGAGTGGCGGCACTTCGATGAGCTTCATGCTATTGCAGCCCAACCTTCAAGAAGTTGTTTAATTTATGGCGCACCGGGAACAGGTAAAACCCAGCTTGCTTTATGGATTGCCAAACAAATAGGTTTACCTGTTGTCCTTGCAAGGTTAGATGGAATGATGTCATCATTTTTGGGCACTACTTCCCGCAATATCGGTAACCTGTTTTCCTTCGCATCGAGATATCGGTGCATTTTATTGCTAGACGAATTTGATGCTATCGCAAAACTCAGAAATGATACACAGGAAGTAGGTGAAATCAAACGGGTTGTAAACACGCTTTTGCAACACTTGGATACTCGTGCAAACATCGGGTTCACGATTGGTGTTACCAACCACGAAAGTTTGCTTGATCCGGCAATCTGGCGGCGCTTCGAAGTTCAGATTGAAATTCCTAAACCGACTCCAGAAGTGATGTATTCTATTTTACGAAAGTTTTTATCACCGCTGGAGTTAAACGACACTCAAATGAAATTGTTCACATGGGCAATTGCCAATGGCTCAGGCGCTGACGCAGAATCTTTAGCAAAATGGTTAAAAAAGTCTTCTGTTCTGGATCTCGAATATGAAAATAACCTAGTTGCAAAAATCCGGCAGTTTGCTATGCTGAATTCCGGGCGTGTAGAAAAGGAAAAACGTGAAATGCTAATCATGGACGATGAAGATTTAATGGTGGCATTATCGAACGAACAATCAAGCGATTTTAAACAAAAGGAAATTGCATCACTTTTTAATAAGACGGCTTCGACTACTAGTAAAATAATTTCAAAAAGTAAAATTTAATAAGATGTCTAACAGCCCCATACAAATCGTGCTGAACTCCAGCGATTTCATCCATATTTGGGATCGCCCGCCCGGAGGCAGTGAAAAAGATTTCTATAAAGGGCGTGACCAGGAATTCATCGAGCACAAGGAGAAACTTTCAAAACAATTAGGAACACTGAAAAGCCGGCAGCTTAATAATGAATATTCTGAGATTTCTTTTGCAAAAATCATCATGAAACAGTCAGCTTTGGCAAAAAGTCACAGACCTACCGGAAATGTATTTCAACGTAATGTAGCGCCGGTAGTGGGTTCAGGTGATCTGGGAGAGATCTTCGTTGAACTTACACCTGCAACGATTGATTCAGTCACCGCAAAAGTGATGTCTGCCGAAAATGAAACGAGGTTGAAAGAAAACCCTAAAAAGGACAACAAACTAGAAGCTAAACCGTCAGGACTACGCAGCGAAGTAGGTGCAATAGATGAAATACTTCCTTATACAGCAGCAGATAAAAGAAAATTTTCGTTAACAGATGGACTTGAATGGCTTTCCAATCCTCAGACCGGTGGGGCTTACATAATAGAATTATTTGAAACGCCACCTGCGCGACAGAATTACGACAGTGTAAATTCAATAAAACGAAAATTGTTTACATCATTTCGCGATGGGCTGGCCAGATTGGGAAATGGCTTGGTCGTATCAAGAATCATTCATGGCGTTTCAGGTGCTACGGTGTTAAGCGCAAGAATGGAGAATAGTTCCGCGCCTCCTAACATTCAACTGGATGCTGCACCTTCCATTGTCAGGCGCCAGAATGCAGTAAGAGAAATTTCGACGGAACAACAAAAGCACGCGGCGTTGTTGAAATTTCTTGACGAACATCCGCTGGTGAAAAAAGTTGTCTTACCCCCAATTATTTCACGGAGTGCAAAAGCAACTGCGCCATTTAAGAGTGATAAAACATTCACTCTTCCAGTATATAACGAAAACAATACATACCCAAAAGTTGCGATCGTGGACGGTGGTGTGAGTAGCATACTCGGTGACTGGATAGAAGACAAATGGGGGTTTCTGAGTGCGTCAGACAAAGACGAGGATCATGGAACCTTTATCGGCGGTTTACTCGTTTCAGGTTCATCCATTAACGGAACAGCAGTTTGTAAAGAACTGGATGGTTGCAAAATAATTGACCTGGATATATTACCGGTTGAAGATGTTTTCTCCGACTATTTTCTGCAGCCGCTGGAATTTTTCCGTGAACTAGAAGTAGCAATAAAAGAGTTAAAAGCGAGAACCGGTGTTAGGGTATTTAATTTCAGTCTAAATGTTGAAGAGCATGTTTCAACAAATGTATATAGCCATGCTGCACAGGTTCTGGACAGGATTGCCGAAGAAAACGATATCATTTTCATCATATCTGCTGGTAACATTGGCTCCTCTCTTGACTTCAGAAAAGAGTGGCCAGCTGATCCTGCGGAGGCATTGGGTATTCTGGCTAGTTCCCGAAATGATACACTCAAGACACCTTCTGAAAGCTGCAGAAATTTAAGTGTAGCAGCGTTAAACCCACCCAATCTGACGGGCGTTATTCCTTATGCTCCTAGCATTTATAGCTGTAGGGGGCCGGGTATCAGGGTAGGGATCAAACCGGATCTCGCGCATATAGGTGGCTCTGGCACAAAACTTTCAAATGCCGGCTACGGATTATATTCGGTAAACCCTGCAGGAATAATCGTTGATGGTTGCGGTACTAGTTATGCCGCACCGAATGTAGCTAAAATACTGGCCTGCCTTGAACATGCTATCGAAGGAGAAGTTTCCCGAGAGAGTCTCATAGCTCTTGCAGTACATCACGCCTCATTACCGGATGTATTGGATAATCGCAAATTCAAGAATATCGCCAAACATCTTGTCGGTTTTGGAATTCCTAAAAGCTCTCAGGAAATATTGGGCGGAAATGATCATTCGATCACATTGGTTTTTGCAAACCGCATACATGCAGGCAAGAAAATGAGTTTCCATTTTTCCTGGCCATCTTCTTTGGTAGAAAACGGGGTGTGTAAAGGTGCGGCCCGATTGACGGTAGTAAGTACACCGCCATTTGACCACCGTTATGGTGCAGAGTTTTCACGCGTAAATATTGAAGGGTATCTGCGGCAGCAAAAAGAGGATGGCGGTTACGTCGGCAGATTGAAACCATTGTATTCACCTGATGGTAGCGAAGGTCATCTGGAAAAAGATAGAATCTCACATTCTTTTAAATGGAGTCCTATTAAAATCTCAGAAGCTGTGTTTCCCAAAGGTGTTGGTCCGACAACAGACTGGCGCTTAGATGTAGAACCTCTTGCAAGAGATGGGGTATTTATTCCGGAGGTGGGTATTCCTTTTACTGCGATGTTGACTATCTATGATCCAAAGGGTGCGCAACCTGTATTTACAGATATGCGGCAAACATTACAGTCGCTCGGCGTACAGATTGTGGATATTAAGACAGCGGCCAGGATTATGCCAAGATTCTAATACAAAAATTATACATTTAAAGCGTACTCAAAGTGGGGAGCCTTCAACCAAATCAAATGGTCAATGTAGATTTTAACCCACGTAGCCACCTACAAAATTCTGATGAAAATCAGAGCCAAGGTCGTTGACATATTGGATAATTCATTTAGCCATGGGCTAAGAATTGCCCTGACCTCACTAATGTTTAGAGATGTTACATCAAAACACTATTTTTTGGTTGCCACATACCCTTGTTTTTTCTGCTCATCTATCAACTCATTCCAATGAAACTCCAGTTCATGAAGAGATGAAAATGTTTTTATTTGCATCTGCCCCATTGTTCCAATTCTGCCAAAACGAGTATGTAGCTGATCACCATTCTGGGCGATCTCCCAAAATTTTTGTTTATCGGCTGATTCGAACTTTTCAAATTGAAGACCCGTATCATTTGCGTTATCTGGTACTTCAACAGCTTCAACTTGCTGTTCTGTAGCATTTACGTTAGTGATGCCGTTTAATTGGTCGATGAGCTTTTGCAAAATGCGGTCGCTATCTTCGACCCAATCTTTGGCAAATACGGGCACGATCTCCCAGCCGAAAGCCTGCAAAATGGTAGGGCGCTGGAAATATTGTTCGACAAGATCATCATTCTGGTAATGTCGATCATCATCAATTAGTATTCCCATGCTGTAGGAAGGCTCCCCTGAAGATCTTTTAACGCCAAGTGTACATTTGAAATTACTTTGCCCGATGTATTCATCAACTATGTATCCTTTGTTTTCAAGTGCTTTTTTGACTTGGGTTGTTGTAACTGCAAGAAGGTCAATGCCTGCTTTTACTTTTTGCTCTTTCAATACAAGTCCATCTAATATTAGTCGAGCCATTCTCATATTTCCGGTGCTGACCATTTCTGCGTAATGCAGAAATTTTTTAAAATAATCGGCGCCTTCGTTGTGGTCATTTGTTATATGCGTGTGACGTATGCTGGTGACGATCGCCATGTGTTTTTTTGCCCTGCTGAAAATAACGTTAAGCCGTTTCTCTCCGCCCTTCCTGTTGATCGGCCCGAAATTCATCAGCATTTTTTTATTACTGTCATGGCCATAACACACACTCATAATAATGATGTCACGTTCATCACCCTGCACATTTTCAAGGTTCTTTATAAATAATCCGGTGAACTGCCCGTCGTCTTTTCGGTTAAAAGCTTTCTCCAGTACCTCATCAAATGCTGGATTGGCAGCGGCCAAGTTATCGATGGCCTCCTCGATTACACTTTGCTGCTCTTGGCTGAATGCAACAATACCAATACTTTCCTTTACATTGTCAAGCAATAGTTTCTGCACCATACAAGCGATGTACTTCGCTTCGCTTATATTACTGCGGTTTTCATAAATACTATTCGGCAAATAATGAAAGCTAATACTGCCATCCAAAAGTGAGATTGCCGTCCCCGTCCCGTCTTCTGGCTGTGCGATTTCGAGTAATGGTTTGGAATATTGATGAATGGTTTTATCGGGTATGGTCAACAAACCTGCTTCATAGAAAGCATGGTTTGAATAACTGATTAAAGTTTCATAACGGCTCCGGTAGTGCCAGCTTAACATCGTGCTGTTCAGTTTACGCGATCCCTGTACTAACAGACTGTCTGCATCAGCGCTCAGTATCTCGTCTTCTTTCTCTCCTTCGATCGTTTCGAGATCCTCTGGGTCTTCTGCCCTGGCCGTAAAGAAATTACTGGGAGGCATTTGTTTATCATCACCCACTATGATGGTCTGTGGTGCGCGGTACAGAGCGGGTATTCCCTCCTCTAGCGTAATCTGACTTGCCTCATCAAAGATCACAACATCAAAGAAATGTGTGTCAAGGGGGAGGCTGTCGCTAACACTCAAAGGGCTCATCAGCCAAACAGGTTTTATATCCTTTAATACCTTACCACTTTCGTTGGAGGCAATTTCACGTATGCTCTTGAAGGATTTAGATTTATTCATCTCATGTTCAAGTATTCTGCGCCCATCCGTAAACTCCTTTTTAAGTTGCCTCTGGTCAATTGAGAGGTTCGCCACCGATGCGTTACTGATTTCATAGTTGCGTAAGAATTTTTCCCTGCATTTGGAACGGATATAATCACTATTCAGGGTAAGTAATTCGTTGTAATTTTTCTCGATGGCCTTTGCGGTTTCGGCGATTACCTTTTGATTAATGGCAGCAAAACTTAAATTACGGTTTAACAATAATTCCAAGGTACGCCTTGCCATTGCTGCTTCCGCCTGCAAGGGAGTAACCGGTAGTCTCCGAATGAATTGTTGTACCGATTCAGGTAGATCAACAAACCTCCTGAGTGCCGGCAACAGGTCTTTCAACGCTCCTGCATTGCTTGCAATCGTAGCCAGTTCATCTTTGATTTGAATCAGCGTTTTTCCCTGGTAACCATACAGAGATTGGGCAAGCTGCGTTTCAAGCTGAAATAAAGAACTGTTCAGTTTCGCGAGTTTAACAACGAGTTCATTACAATCAGGATGCTCCAGTAAAAAATCCACTTCATTGTCACCTTGTTTTTTTCGCAGCAGCAAAATGCCGCTGTAAATACTTTCTATATCCGAGACATTGTATTTTTTTCCGAGCGACGCTCGCGCTTGATTGGTTTGCTCACTGATCGTGTACTCGTCCTTTAATTGGCGCAAGATCAGGCTGAAAGCAGGCTTTATTTGATGTGAAGAGAAATCATACGCGCTCTTCAATTGTTTTTTTAAACGCCTCCAGTTTCCGTTTAGGAAACTAAAAAAAGATTTTTCGTGCTTGGTTGCCATTTCGAGAGCCTGTTCCACTTCCTGCTGGTCGAATTTGTTAACCCACCGCGAATTGATACTGGTTGCTTTTTGGTAACTATCTTGCAATTCTTTGTATTGGTGGTAAGTACCTTCAAATTCTTTCGCTTCGACGTTTTCAATGTTGACCAATCTCAAATTTTTACTATTAGCCAACGGTTCTAGTACCATTGAATCTTCAATGAGATTTTTCAGACTGGTTAACTGTACGGCAAACTGTGCGGGTATATTATTCTGTGCAACAAGATTTGATAATTGCTGGATAGATACCTGCGCATTATTGACAAGGCTGTCCATTAAAGTAAATGGATTATCCGCTTTGATCAGCGGCACACCAAGATTACTGAACGGATGAGTGGACATTTGAGGTTCAACACCTATGCCATCCATTGCCTTTCCTAATTCGCTGATAACTTCTCCGTAACTAACCCACTGGTTATAGTTTGGTATCAATTCCGCCTGTTTTGCATCAAATTGCGGGACATGTTCTTTCAGTTCTACAAGTTTTTCAACAAGATGCCTAGTGCTGATTCCTGCTTCTGGGTTTACATTCCGTTGTTGTTGGTGATACATAGTCAGCAGATCAATCTCTTTGAGCAATTGCTTTACGACATAACTTCTTTGTGACGCAATCGCCTGGTAATCCATTCTGTTTTTCAAGAAATCTTCATAAATCATTTTTAGATCTTTAAAGAATTCTTTCTTGTCGTCCTGACTATCATGAATGTAACAACATAACTCTGCCAGTTTGTTCTGCTGCAGCCTGTGGTACACAACGTCGAGTGCTGCCCTTTTTTCGCAGACAAAAAGAACAGTCTTGCTATTCGCTAAAAAATCCGCTATTAGGTTGGTGATTGTTTGACTTTTCCCTGTTCCCGGCGGGCCCTGAATAATATAACTTTTACCCGTTCTGCTATGAAGTACGGCTTTGGCCTGTGTAGGATCTGCCGTTATCACATGACACCACTGCGCAGGATCATTTTGCATAATCAGTTCATGTTCTTTCTTAGGTTCATTACTGAACAACTCGTCAAAGATGCCATGGTTGATATTTTCTCCCGCTACCCTATTGTAATCAGTAACAAGGCTCATCTTCTTGTAATTGAAATTACCAAGCACAATATTGCAGATATCAAAGTCCCAGCTGTAGGCATTAGTCTCTCCATCAGTAAGATGAAATGTACTTTTAACGGATGCATCTGATGTCTCCGCAAAGTTACCAGTTGCCTGCGCCGGCGCTGATTCAGTAAGGAGGAATTCAAGATTGCTTTGTTTTAACTGTACCTTCTGTCTAAACAATTCCAGTCCAAGCGGCTTATAATTTTCTTCACTGTAACTGTAGTCAACCTGTTGAATACCTTGGCTTGCGCGTAGTTTTAACTTCTTTCTGTAGTTGTTGATAGTCTGCCGCGCAACATTGTGAACAATCTTTATCCGGGGTTTTTCAATATAGTTAAGTTTTACACCTTGTTTGGCAGCGTCAATCTTCGCCCGAACCGCTTCGAAGAATTGCTCCATCGGTATCTTATCCAGGTCAATGCTTTGGGGCAAATCTATTCCATAAAGGTCTTTTAAATGATTGGCGAGGATTGGATTCACCATAGCATGAGTATCTACAATCTCTAGTATAAATCGTTCCTCCTTCAAAGATTTTTTACGTTCCAGCCTTACGGACAGCAGTAACAATGAACTTTGTATTCTTTCTCCCGGAGCCTCTTTGAGATTATGCCAATGAAGAAATGCAATAACAAGTTTTAGCTGGCTTGACCCGTATTCTTTTTTATCACTTTCGGAGGTTTGCCGTATCCCATTCAATTGCGCATTGAGATAAGGGTGATCTTCGAATCGAAGATATTTATTTAGGACTAAGTCTTTTTGGGCGATGATATGTTCTGATATTTCCTTGTTCCAGGTAAAAAGCAGCTGAGGGTTGATGCTTTGGTAGTGAAGTACCAGCGGAACACTACTGACAGTAAGATTTACAAACCTGCCATTGGGCCTGTAATAAAGTAACCTGTTACGTCGGCTTGTATCAAAAAGGCGGTTTCGCAATTTGGAAAGGATAAAAGCTTTCCTGTCTGCCGGTTTCTTAGACTTAAAGATCTCAAGGCTGGTAAGGTCTGTTTCCTTTTGCGGATCATAATCACGATAGTATTTGAGTCGCATGATAATCTCTTGCAGGTCACGACTGCGATCAGCGCGGTTCAGCTCTGTCATCTCCGTTACCAAAGCACATAGCGTTGGATGCATCCTGGTATTCAATCCAGCGGGCTGATTTCTATATGTTGCGAATTTATTCAGGTCATCTTTGTCGTAAAGATCAAGTCCCATAATAACACTTCCGAGTATCAATCCTAAACAAAAAATATCTGTCTGCGCATCGTGGTGTCCCACCTTTAGTTCATAACACTGGTAGCCCGGCAAATAGACAGGATGCTTAAAACTTCCGGCGGGACTTTCATTGACTTCGAGATTGATTGTTGCTAATGTAGCGTTGGTGGTATCCAGATCATACAACACACGTTCAGTAATTGTATAGCCGGTAATCTGTTCATAGGCGATGAGGTCCTTAAGAAATGGCAGATTTGAAAGTGGCGCATGTGTGAAATTTTCGTCGATGTCCAAGCGTCCGTCCGTCAGAAAGATCGTGTCTGATTTTTCAAAGGATCCGACCTGGCCATTGTCATGAAAACTCAAAACCTCTTCAAAAAGTGGCAATACGAATTCAATGACTTCGTCGGTGGCCCAGCTACCCGTGGTAAAAGCTGATTGAAGATATTGCTGAAATGTTGTGTTGGTTGTCATACACTATTTAATTAAATACAATAACATAACTGAAACTACACGGGTTGACTCTCTTTGTAATATGACTCGAGTGATTGCTTTTTTAACGCTGCCACCTTTTTATCCGATAATTTCTTTTCCTTTTTTACGGCATTTTTAAATGCCTTTTCAAGATTTAATTCATCTGCCAGTGAAAAGCAATAACCTAGTGGAAGATCTTCCAACGATTTGTCCGTTGTCGCAAAATCATATAAAACATAAGCGATGTAGTCGTGAATATTATCGTGCACATTCTCGATTGTCGAACTGAGTTGAACCTTGTCCGGCATATCCTCCAATTGCAAGCCGCCGAAATAATTGTTACCTAGTGCGAGGGTATGCGGTGTCCTGATCCACTCTGGTTGAAGCAATATCTTCACAAGCGATTCCGTGATAGCTGACATCTTCTGTTGACCAAACAGGTCAAGTTCGTCGAGGTTTGCATAACCTTCGATCATCCGGGTGATCTCCTGCTCAGCAGAGCTGCCTTTGGTATGCCACAGCCAGATCGCTCTTGCCCTGATAAAATTTTCAGGATGCGACACTCCTGATGACTTCGTTGCGCTGTCGGTATTAAATATTTCTTCTGCTTGTTTTATAAAACTATCCGCATTCACGGTTTGCAATCCAGTTGAAATCTTAACAAGTGAAGAGATGATTGGCTGGTAGTTTTCAGTTACTAGATAAGCACCCCTATCGCAAAAGATTTCTGTGTAAAGTTTGAACAAACGTGCAGTTTCATAGTACGCAGGCGAACTCCCTTGGTTACTAGCGATTGCAGTAATGATACGATCAGTTACTTCTACTGAACCTTCAAGCTGGGTATATAATAGCACATGGGTCAACTCGTGGCCGAGAACAGCTGTCAATTCCTCATCAGACATAAGTTGAATAAGCCTTCCGCTGAAAACAATATGTGCTTCAGAGTTCAGGTACACGATAGTCGCATTCATCTCTTCGGAATTCTGAGCTTGATAAAGAATCACATTAAGACTCAGTCCCAGTTTCTCCTTACACAGCTGAACTTTCTGATACATCGCAGCATCCGAAACAGGGTCGAATTTGTAAGTGTTCTTAAGCAAGTCCGTTTTGAATTGCTTTAATTGATCCTCCTTGTGAGTATGATTTGCAAAGAAGTTCCAAACGGGTAACTCCTTCTGAAAGTAGCGTGTTGCCATTTCGTGATAACGCAGTACGGAAAGCATAGGCATTTTTTTATCAGTTATTCAGTAACGATTTTAATCAAGACTCTTACCACAGTGTGGGCAACAATGTGAACCAGTTTTAAATTTTTTAACTTCATCCGAGAAACCCGACGCAAGAATTCCTGCCGGTAAAGCAAACATACCGATGCCGAGTATGGAGATACAGGCAGTTAAAAATTTGCCAATACTGGTGATCGGATATTCATCGCCATAACCTACAGTGGTTAGTGTAGCGACACCCCACCACATAGTTTCTGGAATACTTGTGAATTTATCAGGTTGTGCATCATGTTCGGCATAATACATCACGGTTGAAGCAATAATTATCAAAAACATTGTAATGACAAAACTCAAAACCAATTCTTCTTTTTTTGACTTGAACACATTGCTGATAATTTTAGACGCGTTTAGATAACGCCCGAGTTTAAAGAACCTGAAAAACCGGAATAAGCGTAACACCCTTATAAAGCGGAGATCGAGGCTAGTAAGCAATGGGGCGTAAAACGGCATGACTGCTAACAGATCAATCATTGCACCTGCCGATAAGATATATTTTATCCTCCCCAAAAAAGGATGTCGATACTTTTCCATCTCAGTACAACTCCATACACGTAAAATATATTCAACCGAGAAAACGATGACAGAAAATATTTCAATCCAATTAAATATTAACCGGTAAGTAGTATAGATCGATTGAACAGTTTCCAATATCACCGCCGTTGTATTGACAATGATCAATCCTACCAGGAAACTATTAACGATTTTATCAGCTTTTGTCCCACCATCCCCCGGATCCAACAATAGATGGACTTTGTGTTTAAATGATTGCATAGCAGTTATTATGGATTACTGGCTTTCCAAGGTGGATATGGAATAAGGTATAATGGAAACAAACCAAAAATGGGGGATCGTAAAGATACGTATCCTATATTACTTCGTATGCAAATTTTTAGGCTTAAATATGGCACAGCTTGGATGATATTTCAGGTAGATCGAATCCACAGAATCTAACCTGTGTTGGTCTGTAATCAGATATTGCGATAGTGAACCATACGGCATAAATTGGCCTTTTTCGAACCAAGTGGGGAAATTTCTATCTTATTAAATAAAAATCTTATAATATAATGTTACCAATCGTTTTTCCTGTTTTTATTTTGGGGGAATCCGTTGTTTATCTGAAAGCTGTAATGATTTCAATCAAAGTCTATTTCGAAATATTGAAGAATAGCCTTATAACTGTCTTGAGCGGTAAGACAAGTGTCCAATAGATATTCTTTTACGTGAGTCCATTCCTGTAAACCTCTGTAATAAAAAAGCTTTAGGTCTTCATCTATGATAAACGGTACAATATTATTGGCGAGGCATTCTTTAAACATAATCAATCGACCCACCCGGCCATTACCGTCTTGAAAAGGATGAATCATTTCAAACTGATAATGAAAGTCGATAATAACCTCAAAAGTTTTCTTTTCAATACCGTGATAGTAAGAAAGTAGTTCTTTCATTTTTGCAGCCACCTCTTTAGGCGGATAAGTTTCATTACCTCCTCAGGAATATTCCATGTTTTACCAGTTAGGAAAGCTCCTTTAATTTCCCCCGTAGCACAGTAATTCCGTGCAGTTCTTTCCGGAATACTCCATTTTTTTGCAAACTCGCTTACAGAGATATAGTTCATAACTTCTCTTATTAATTGCCGTTATCGGCAAATATTAGAGAAATAAAACCTCTTTTTCTCCTTAAGTATGCCGATAACGGCAATAATGAAGGATTTTATTTCCGATGCGAAAGGCGGTTCGCTGACGTCAAAAGCGAATAGCATGGAACGATCAGTAGGGTGCGCGGCTTGTCTGACTTTATGATTTCAGAACAGGACGCTGATACTTTCCCACTTTTTCTTCCGCAGTCATATCGCCTTCACTCCGGATCTGCAACTGCACATTGGTAATCCATTCGTGGCACTTCTTTGCGTACAGATGCTCATTCACTTCGTTCACCACTTTCATTACCTGTTCATAAGTGCCTTCCAACTCTGTGGAAAAAGGGCGTACCTCATATTGAATTCCGGCAGCCTGAATAATATGAATTGCTTCATCCACCCATTCATAAGGATGTTTGTCCTGTACAATTGGAATAACCTGGATGGTTGCGTTGATGATAAACTGGTGCATAATTAAATTGGTAAGGTTAAATTTATTGAACGGCGAATTCAGGAAAAACCGCATTATTCATGCCGTTCTCCCGCAACCACATCAAACACATGCAGGACAGCAGGGAACAATGCATCCAGGTATTCTTTGGAACCCGAGGTGGAACCGGGCAGGGTTAACACCAGGGTTTGGTTGATCAATCCCGCCACACTTCTGGATAACATGGCATAAGGCATTCGTTCCTGCCCATAGCGTCTTGCCGCTTCCATAACACCCTCCAGTTCGCGTTGCAATAATGGCCGCACGGTATCGGGTGTGATATCCCTGGGTGATACGCCTGTGCCTCCCACCAACAAAAGTAACTGCACCTGTTGGTTGGTATTGGCTTCCACCTGTTGCACAATGGCGGCGGCTTCATCCGGTATCACTTTATAATGGACGGTTTCAATGCCGTATCTGTCAAGTTGCTCCACTACAGCAAGGCCGGCTTTGTCTGTTGCTTTTTCTGCGAACACGGTATCCGAACAAACCACCACGGCTGCCTGAATGCGCCGGCCTTCTTTCAACGGATAAGAACTCTTTCCACCTTTCTTTTGAATCAGGCGAATATGTTGTATTTCAATATGCGAGTCAATCGGCTTCAACATATCATATAAGGTAAGTGCAGCAACAGATGCTCCATGCATGGCTTCCACTTCCACCCCTGTTTTATAAATGGTATGCACTTCTACTTCAATTTCAATCTGAAGGCCATTGATGCTGAAACGCACATCGGTGTACTCTACCGGCAAAGGATGGCAATCGGGAATCACATCACTGGTTTTCTTTACGGCAAACAGGGCAGCCACTTTGGCAAAGGAAAATACATCTCCCTTGGGAACCTGTTTCTGTTCAATTGCTTCAATGGTTTTTTGGGAAGAAGCCACCACCACTGCACCGGCAATGGCTTTCCGCAATGTGTTGGATTTATGGGTGATATTGACCATGATCTTGATTGATGTGCTTTATTGATTTTCTTTCCAGTAACCCACCTCTCCGCTTACGATTTCCTTTCCCCAGATGGGCAGTTCCTGTTTAATCTGTTCCACCAGTTCTTCGCAGGCATCAATAGCTGCCTTGCGGTGCATGGAAGAAACAAATACAAACAGGCAGATTTCACCCACCGCTACTGTTCCCAAGCTATGGTACACATGCATGCAGGTGAGTGGGTATTTTGCAAAAAGGTTTTCTCGGATAATATCCATTTTAGCCAACGCCATTTCTGTATAAGCCGTGTATTCAATAGCGGTTACGGCTCCGCCCTCCTTTGCATCAGCCCGCACCTGCCCCAGGAATATACTGTGTGCACCGATGCCTGTTTTGCCGGAATGCTTCTGTACATCATCCGCGATCTTCTGTGCCGGTATCGGACCTTCTATAAATATATTATGCAGCTTTTTTTCTTTCATCAGGATTCCTTTTTAAAGTATGCGGTCAGCCCGCCCTTCAGACTGTACACGGTTAAATTTCTTCTTGCCCGGATCAACTGTGCGGCATACACACTTCTGATACCCTGGTGGCAAATTACGCAAATGCTTTTGTCGGGTAACGCCGCCATCCCTGTTTGCAATTCCGACATGGGAATCTGCGCATCGGCAAAATCAATTGCCGGATACTCATGTTTCTCCCGCACATCCAGCACAAACACATCCGGATCTGCCCGTAACTGCATAAAGGTATCCACATTTATTTCTTCAATATCATGCATGTCCGGATCTTCTTCGGGCTGTCCGCAAAAGAGGTCGTAGTTCATCGCTTCAAAAAATGCCTGGTCAATTTTTACCGGGTCCTCCTGCTTTACAATCGCTATCTCGTAACTACGGGCCTGCAACAGATCATAGTTGTACAAACGGCCGTACAGTGGCAGGCCCAGGCCGGTGATGATTTTAATGGCTTCCGCCGCCTGCATGGTTCCGATGATTCCAGGCAACACCCCTATTACACCTGCTTCTTCGCAGGTGGCTATTTCATGCGGTGCGGGTGATACGGGAAACAGGTCGCGGTAATTGATGGGCTGCAGTTGATCCGAAGCAACGCCCTCCCTCCAATTGAATACCGATAACTGCCCCTGGTATTGCGAAACCGCTCCATAAATCCAGGGCTTGTTCAGCAATACGCAGACATCATTGATCAGGTACTTGGCCATAAAATTATCGGTGGCATCTATTACCAGGTCGTAATCTGCAACCACCTCCGCAGCATTGCTAACCGTTAATGCATAGGGATAAGCCTGTACCAGGATGGAGGAATCCTGTTCCTTCATTTTTTCTGCCGCCAGTTTCACTTTTGGCTGCCCCAGTTCGCCTGCATGGAACAACAACTGTCGATGCAGGTTGCTCATACTCACCGTATCGCCATCCATGATGCCGATGGTTCCCACACCCGCTGCTACCATGTACTGCAATACAGGACAACCCAGCCCGCCCATGCCCACGATCAGCACTTTGGCCGCGAGCAGTTTTTCCTGCGCATCCATCCCAAATCCGGGAAGGATCACTTGTCGTATATACCGATCGTTCATGGCCATATTATCCTCCCGAGAAAGGTGGCATCAAAGCCACCACATCCCCTGTTTTAAGCGTGGTGTTTTTATTGATCATTTGCCGGTTCACCGCAATAAAATATTTGGCGGTACGCAGCACCGGATATTGCTGATGCAGGAGTTCCTGCAACGCAGCCGTATCGCTTGCTGTCACCTCATTTAACGCTGCAACGGCAGTTGCATCTGTTAACGATCCAAAAAACAACACTTTGATTTCCATGTTCACTATTTTACAAAAAAGAGTTTGCCGGCAGCCAGTATCAACACGGTTGCCAGTATAAATTTCATGTTTTTTGGCGGTAATCGCTGCGCCCCCAGGTAGGCGCCGATGAATCCACCTGCCAGTACAAAAGCGATGATGGCCCAGATCTGCGGCCCGGGGGTGAATCCAACTTTTAACTGGCCCAACAAACCGGAGGCTGAGTTCAGAAAAATGAAAATAGCGCTGATCGCTGCGGTCTGTTTTTGAGTGGTCCATCCCATCAGCAACAAAACAGGGGATAGCAGGATGCCTCCTCCCATTCCAATCATTCCCGACAACAATCCGATAGCAGCCCCAATTGCACTGAGCACATACCATTTTGGAGCCGGCTGCAAAGGACGTTCTGCACTGTTCCAAAGCAGGCGCAATACGGAGATCAGCAACACGGCTCCCAGTATTTTTTTATAGAGTATTTCCGAAACCGGCATCACACTGCCGATATAGGCAAAGGGAATGGATGCGGCTATCAATGGCCAAAGTAATTCCTTCCGGAAATGTTTGGCCCGGTAAAAAGAAATAAATGCAATCAGGGAAACCAGTACGTTCAGCAACAATGCCGTAGGCTTCATGACGGATACACTGAATCCGAACAATGCCATCAGGGCCAGGTAACCGCTGGCGCCACCATGCCCTACGGAAGCATATAAAAATGCCACCGTAAAAAAACAAAGTCCGTATAGTATCAGTTCCTGCATATTCGTTCCTGCTATTTGTTTAAAACAAATGAACCGGCACCTGCTGTGATGCGGCAAAATAAGAGATGGTTTCATCCAGTTCTATCCAGCAATTGGCCGTTGTAAAAGCGCTGAGTTGAAAAGATGCCTGGGCGGGCAAAACGGTCACCATTCCGTTTTCATAATATCCTTTCAGGAAAACAGTCAATACCCCTTTCTTTTCATAGGCATGCAACAGCTTTGCCATTTGTGGCGCGGGCATTTTCCTTCCCGTCATTTGATGCAGCGCAGGCAATACATATTGCTGATAGCAACTCAATACGGATGCCGGGTTTCCGGGAAGCCCAAACACCAGTTGCTGCCCCTTTCTTCCAAAGAACAGGGGCTTGCCCGGTCTTTGCTTTACGCCATGAAACAGCAGCTCCACACCCTGGTTTAAACAGGCCTGTACTACATAATCATATTCACCCACACTGACCCCTCCTGTCAGCAACAATACATCTGCCCCCTTCAATGCCGCAGCAATAGCCTGTTCGGTTGCGGCCAGCTCATCTTTCGCCCGCCATTGCTGTACCTGGTCTACACCGGCCTGCTGCAATGCGGCGGTTAATCCAAAGGAATTGGATTCGTATACCTGCCCGTATTCCAGGGGATTCCCCGGCTGCACCAGTTCATTTCCGGTGATCACAAGCGAAACGACTGGCCGGCGATATACTGCAACAGTTGTTGCCCCTACTCCGGCCAGGTAAGATACCAGGTATGGATGAACCAGGGTTCCTTCCGGAATAACCTGATCGCCCGCCTGAATGTCTGCGCCCGGCATCCGGATATTGGCTCCTGCTTCTACCCGCTCCGGCTCCTGTATCCGGATCCCCGATGCTGTCAGGGTTACCCATTCTTTCTGCACGACCGTATCTGCACCTTCCGGTACAGGGCCCCCGGTAAACACCCGGATGGCCTGTTCTGCCTTCAATTGCAATTGCCGGGAACTTCCGGCGGGTAATTCGTCCTGCACCGGCAACAGGGCTCCGCTATCCTGAACACGCAGTGCGTATCCGTCCATGGAAGATTGCAGAAAGCCCGGTACAGATACCTTGCTGTAAACAGCAGCGGACAATACATACCCTGCTGCTGTTGCAACAGGCTGTTCTATACTGTTTAACAAACAGGTATTCCCCTGTACAATATGTTTTGCTGCTGAAACCGTTTTCATAACTATACTTAACCACCAATGGCAATCATGCTGCGGTTGTGCAGGTCATTGGTATTGATCAGTTCAAAATTTTTGGAGAACTGGCCTCCCAGCTCCCTGTGTTTGGCCTGTATGGATTGTTCAATCAGTTCCTGTACATTTTTTCCGTTGCGCAGGGCCTGCAGTAAATCCGTTTCTTCTTCAGAGAACAAACAGTTCTTGATCTTTCCATCCGCCGTTAACCGGATCCTGTTGCAGGTGCTGCAGAACGGCGCACTCATGGTGCTGATTACTGCAAAGCTTCCTGCATGACCCTGTATGTTGAACTGCTTACTGGTATCGTGCGGAGCATTTTCGGCGGCGGTAATAGCATACTTTAACGCGATCCTTTCAATCATTTCCTGAAGCGTTACCAGCTTATCGCTTTTCCATTGATTGCCATCGAATGGCATAAACTCTATAAAACGCACATGAATCGGCAGTTCCTTTGTCCATTCAATAAAATCAAGTATTTCTCCATTGTTCAGGCCTTTCACCACCACCACATTTACTTTCACATTGAACTGGTGCTTTAGTAATAAATGAATGTTGTCCATGACCGTACCAAACTGGTCCCGCCGGGTAATCAGTTGAAATTTCTCCGGTTGCAGGGTGTCCAGGCTAATATTGACAGAGTGGATACCGGCTGCCTTAAAGTCGTCTATAAAATGATGCACCCTGGTAGCATTGGTGGTAATGGTCAGCGTTACGCCCAATTGGCCCAGCGAACGGATAATTTCGGATGCATCTTTACGCACCAATGGTTCTCCGCCGGTAAGCCTGATCTTATTCACCCCATTGGCTATAAAGATTTTTGCCAGGGCCACAATCTCCTCCTGCTGCATCAGTTGCTGAGATGGCATGAATGCATAATTCTCTTCGGGCATACAATAAAAGCAACGAAGATTGCAGTTATCCGTCAGCGATATCCGGAGATAATCATGAACCCTGTTGTATTGATCTTTCAGCATCTTATTGGTTTAGTTGTCGGAGGAAGCGTTCATAATCCTCCGGGGTATCGATATCCAGTTCGCCCTCCGGAAATGCCACGGTGGCGATATCCTCCGGATGTTCCTGCAATATAACCCGCGCGCCCTTATCGCCTGATAATTTTTGCAGTGCGTTAAAATAACCGGCGCCGAACAATACCGGCGTTCCTTTCACACCATTGTATTGCGCCGCCACAATGCCCTTTTGGGTTTGTTGCTGCCGGTGCAGCATTTCCTGTAATACGCTTCGGTGAAGGAAGGGTTGATCTCCCACCACAATCCATACCAGGTCCAGATCGGGGCATTGTTGTAGCAGGGCCTTCATGCCTGTTTGAACAGAACCTGCCATCCCCTGGTTCCATTGTTCATTGTACACCAGGGTGATGGCCTGATCGTTGATGGTTTGGCTAATTGCTTCGTGGTATTTTCCGGTTACCAGGCAGATGGCCTGCGGCTGCAATGCTTTCAGTTCGGCTATAATATGCTCCAGTATGCTCTGCCCATTACAGGGCAATAACATTTTTGCCTTCCCCATGCGGGATGCGGCACCGGCAGCCAATATCATTACGCCGATTTTCATACCTGCCGGTGGATGGGTTCGGACTTCTGTTTAAGGTGTACCGGATCCCGCTGTTGCAGAACAGCCATGATTTCGGAACATATGGACAATGCAATTTCTGCAGCCGTTTCTGCACCCAGGTCTAACCCGGTGGGGCCATAGATCCGGTTCAATTGATCTTCCGTAAAATGAATGTCTTTTTCGGAGAGTTCCTGCAGCATCCGGTCTCTTTTGGCAGCCGGACCCAACAGGCCTATATAATGGATGGAATATGCTTTCAGCAGCCCCAGCAATTCCAGGTCATAATTGTAATTATGGGTCATCAGCACAATGGCTGTTCTTTGATCAAAGCTGAGTTGTGTAATAATTTCTCCCGGCTTTCCTACCTGTAACCGGGCTACCTCCGCAAACCGTTGCCGGTTGGCATGCGTGGGTCTTCCATCCACCACGGTTACAACCCAGCCCAGTAAATGCGCCATATCCACCAGTGGAATGGCATCATTGCCTGCTCCAACAACAATCAATGCAATGGGTGGTAAAGAATATTCCACAAAAAGTTGCTGCTGATTGTTTGCAATGGTCATACTGCAATGTGCAGCTCTTCCGGTTTTCATCACGTTTGCGGCCGCTTCTCTCATTTCCTGTTGCGCTTCTCCTTTCCATTGAAAAGGATCAATTGTTCCGAGGTGCGTTTTGTTATCGGGTGAATAGCCGGTGATGATTACGCCGGCTGTTCGCTGTGCGATAGCCTGTCTTAAAATGTTGATGGGTTCTGCACTGCGGGCATCAACCGGTTCAAATAATATGCTAACAATACCATTGCAGCCCAGTTGTATCCCCAGCCGGGCATCCTCCTCATCGGTAGTGTCGTAAATAACCAGCTTTTTTTTATCCTGCGTAATCGCCAACACGGCTTTGCGCAAAGCATCTCCCTCCAGGCAGCCTCCGCTGATAGCACCTGTCAGTTTTCCGTCTTCGGTTACCAGCATTCGGGCGCCCGGTCTTCTGTATGAAGAACCGGCTACATGAACAACAGTAGCCAGTGCAGCTTTCTTTCCGGATTTTACCGCTTCATCAAATGCCCGTACAATGTCTTTGATTTCTTTCATAGGGGACCGACCACCTATGGCCGTAGCGTTTTAACCTGTGCAGGTGTTATGGCTTTGGGATTTTTATTACCCCAGCTGTTATTGACATAATTCAGTATATCCGCTATTTCGGTATCTGTTAAGTAATCCTGTGCAGGCATAACGCCATTGTAAAGCACACCGTTTACCTTCACTTCGCCCGACTGCCCTTTCAGAACGGTTTCTATAATATCCTTTGCAGGCCTCTTTAAAAAATCTGCCTTTACCAACGGCGGATATACCCCTTCCATTCCCTTACCATCTTCCATATGACAATTCATACAGTTGGTAACATACAACGCTTTACCACGCGCGATACTTTTGGGCAGATCATAGCTCTGTACAAAAGCGCTTGCTGTAAACAACAGCACCAATAAACCACTCACCAACTTTACACTACGCATTTTTGCTACTTATTTTTCCTTAAACAATTTTATTGATATCAAATGGCAGTCTCCTGATTCGCTTTCCGGTGGCTGCATAAATTGCATTACACAAGGCCGGTGCAAACGGAGGAAGACCGGGCTCTCCTACGCCCTTAATGGTTGGTCCGCCATTGGCCAGTATATGCACTTCTACCTTCGGCATTTCATTGATCCGTACCAACGGATTATTGTGGTAATTGGATTGAACGGTTTTCCCTTTATCAAAACTGATTCCTCCTTTGATGGCAGCGGTCAGCGCCATTACTGCCGCACCTTCCACCTGTGCCCTGGTATTGTCCGGATTCACCACCGTACCCAGATCTATGACTGCATATACCTTTTCTATTTTTACACCAGTGCCTTTCTTCGATACTTCCACCACAAAGCCTCCCAGGCCCGCAAAGAATTCATATTGCGCCACACCCCTGCCCCATCCTGCAGGAAGCGGCTTATCCCAGTTAGACACTTCTTTCAGTTTATTCAACAGATTTTTAGTATCACTGTCTTTGGTCAGCATGCTCAGCCGGAACGCCATCGGATCCTTTTTGGCAGTAACTGCCATCTCATCTATAAAACACTCATGCGAAAATGCCAGTGTAGTACTGGTTACAGCCCTCCAGGCAGCCAGCGGCAGATGAACATAATGATGCACATAAAGGTTCTTCATGTGCTCAATTTCATATTTCTGCTCACTGATCCCTTCGGTCATCGTGCCGTTGGTCTTTGTTTTGTCGTAGTTTTTCTGCATATCCAGCGTTGGTGCAATCACTTTGTGCTGAAAGGCAACCGCTTTACCATTTGCATCCAACCCTGCCTTTAATGCAGAATAGGTTACCGGGCGGAATGGTCCCTGCTGGGTATCATCTTCCCTCGTCCAGATGCTTTTCACCGGCCTGCCCACTTTCTTAGACAGTTGTACCGCTTCGTGCACATAATCGGGATAGAGTCTTCTTCCGAATCCGCCTCCATTGAAAAACATATTCACTTTTACATTCTCCGCCGGAACGCCATAGGTAGAAGAGATATCACCGATCACTCTTCCGGGCACCTGGGTAGAAGTCCAGATCTCTACCTTGTTCCCTTCCTGCCAACTGGCCAGGCAGTTCATGGGTTCAATCGGAGAATGCGATACCATGGGTGTTTCGTAGAAAGCCTCCACTTTAACCGGGGCGTCTGTAAATGCTTTGTCGAAATTTCCCTGCTGGTGGTCTATAGCGCCCTCTTCTTTGGCTGCAGCGCGTAAACTTTGTTCGTATTCCTTTGAGTTGAACTGATCAAAACCCTGGTGGTCCCATTTCACCGCCAGCGCCTTTCTTCCCTGCAAGGCCGCCCAATAATTTTCTGCAATCACGGCAACGCCTTCTGTTTTATACACCCCATGAATTCTTTCGCAGGTTTCAACCGCAATCACGCCCTTCACTTTTTTAGCGGCGGTGGCGTCAAAGCTCACCAGCCTGCTGCCTAAAACCGGGCAGCGTTCAATGGAAGCATACACCATTCCTGGAACGGATGCATCAATTCCAAATTTGGCGGTACCATCTGTTTTGGAGGGTATATCCGGTCTTGGGGTTGGTTTACCCAGTATTTTAAAATCTTTAGGATCTTTCAGGGTCGGAGTCTTCGGCGCTTCGATTTTGGAAGCAGCCTCGGCCAATGCTCCATAGGAAAGGCTTTTGCCGGAAGGGCGATGAAAAACGGAAGCATCTGCAGCATAACATTCTTCTACCGGTACATTCCACTGCTGCGCCGCTGCCTGAATAAGCATTTCACGGGCGGCCGCGCCTACTTTACGCAGGTTCATATAACTGGTACGAACGGACGCGCTTCCGCCGGCTGATTGCCCCGGGCCAAATTTCTTTTCGCCGCCGGTTTGTTTGATGGTAACCTTATCCAGCGACACTTCCAGTTCCTCTGCAATCAATGCAGGGATAGACTGAAACGTACCCTGTCCTATTTCGGGTTTGGAATTATAAATGGTAATTAATCCGCTTTTTTCGATCACCACCAACGGATGCAGTTCAAAAGACTCCAATGCATTGGTGAGGTTTTCTACCATTTCAACGCCGTTTGCCCTGGAGGAAAGCCCCATGACCAACCCTGCGCCGGTAATACCGGTGAGGCGAAGAAAATTACGTCGGTTTATCTGAGTGGTTGATTGATTCATTGGTTGGTTTTTTAGTGGTTTCACTTGATCATTTCTGCAGCACGGTGTATGGCGCTGCGTATGCGCTGGTAAGTTCCACAACGGCAGAGGTTTCCCTGCATGGCAGTATCGATGTCTGCATCTGTGGGATTGGGTTTTGTTTTAAGCAGGGCTGTTGCACTCATAATCTGCCCCGACTGGCAGTATCCGCATTGAGGCACTTGTAATTCCACCCAGGCTTTTTGCACCGCTTCCGCAATCCGTTCATTCAACCCTTCAATAGTGGTGATTTTTTTACCGGCTGCAGCGGCTACAGGAAAACTGCACGACCGGACCGGGCGCCCGTCCACATGTACCGTACAGGCCCCGCATTGGGCAATGCCACAACCAAACTTGGTTCCGGTTAATCCAACCATATCCCTGATAGCCCATAGCAGGGGCATCTCCGGACTGGCATCCACTTCGTAAGATTTGTTATTAATGTTCAAGGTAATCATGACAGTTTTTTTTAATGTTGATACCGCTGAAACAGGCATCAACAATTAAAATTAGGGCTTTTTGTCCAAAAAAAAGTCCGGCTGATATTAGCCGGACTTATATGGTGTTTCACAGATTCAGAAGGTACAATCCCCCGATATGCCCCCCCTGATATTGATGTAGAATCCACCAATGATTTGTAGGTTCTCTACGACAGAAGAACAGGCCAAAGGTAGCGGAGATTGATCCGCCGGAAAGACGCTAGTAGACCATTGGTCATTATTAATAGATGAATGGCGCTATCCGGTAGATGTCTCCAGTTTTTTTATTGAAAATTTGCAGTTAATCGAGCCGGAAACTTTCGTGCATGTCCGGAATAATGACTTCCTTATAATTTTTTCGACGCAAGCGTACTGCAAAATCCTGCTGTACATCGTATTCGCCATGTACCAGGAACAATTGTTTTACCCACTCCGGGTTCTGACAGGATAAAAACTGGCAAAGGTCTTCGTAATCACCATGGGCGCTCATACTACGGATCTCCCCTACTTCCGCCTTCACCTTATAGAACTCTCCAAATATTTTCACTTCCTCTTCTCCCCTTACCAGTCTGCCGCCCAACGAATGGGGTTCGCAATAACCCACCATGAGAATGGTATTTTTAGCGTCCCCGATATTATTCATAATATGGTGTTTCACCCTTCCTGCATCGGCCATACCGCTTGCTGAAATGATCACACAGGGCTGTGGCAGTTCATTCAGGTACTTACTTTCGTCTACGGTTTTAATAAATTTCAGCCCCTTAAAGTCGAATGGATCCTTATCACTTTCCATTACTTTTTGAATCCGCTTGTTAAAATAAGTGGGATAATTCTTGAGCACTGTTGTTGCTTCCCTGCTCAACGGGCTATCTACATAATAAGGAACTGCAGGTAACCGGTTTTCCTGTTCCAGCTGATTCATTGCATAGAGCATTTCCTGGGTACGGCCCACACTGAATGCAGGTATGATCAGTTTCCCTTTCTTCTCAATACAGGTATGAGTAATCCATTTTTCAATAGCATCTACCGTTCCAAAAACTTCGTTGTGCAGTTTATTGCCGTAAGTGCTTTCCAGGATAATATAATCGGCCTGGTCAAAAACAGCCGGTGAACGGAGGATGGCATCGTTGTAACGGCCCACATCGCCACTGAAAGTAACCCTGGTAGTTTTACCCATTTCACTGATCCGGAGATGTACGGCTGCACTGCCAATAATATGACCCGCATCCGTAAACTGAACTTCCAACCCCTTTTCTATGGTAAACCATTCGTCGTAAGGAACGGTTTTAAACAGTTCCATCGCTTCTGCCGCATGTTCCAGATCATACAGGGGCTCATAGGGAGGAAGCCCCATTTTCTTTCTTCGCTTATTAATGAAACGGGTATCATCTCTTTGAATTTCTGCGGAATCCTCCAGCAGAATCCAGCTCAGCTCTTTGGTGGCAGGAGTTGAAAAAATGACACCCCTGAATCCTTCTTTATACAATTTGGGGATCAGACCCGAATGGTCTATATGTGCATGCGACAGGATCAGGTAGTCGATTGTTTGCGGATCAAACCCGAATGTGGCATTCAATGTAACCGTATCCTTACCCATTCCCTGAAACAATCCGCAATCGAGGAGGATATTTTTCCCATTCGCCAGGTTGATCACATGTTTAGAACCGGTCACTGTTCTTGCAGCGCCATGAAATGTTATGTTCATACTTTCTTTGCTTTAAAACTCCAGGTAATGACAAATTCCGAAACCACTTCACCCTGTTCGTTCGTTCCAATAGACCGGCACTGCAATGTTCTGCCTTCCCCATCCGCAATGCAGGCCTCGATGGTCTGGTCTACCAGCGCTCCGTCTTTACAGGTGAAGGCGATCGTACCTGTTGCTTTCCTGAAAAATTTTCCTTCTATGTTTACCACCAGCATACTTACGGATGGATTTCTTTGATAGGTTTGCCCCACTGCAAACAGGCCGGTACTCATTTCTGCAGCCATCGCCTGCACGGCAAAATACATGGAGCGAAAAGGATTCTGGTTCAGCCATCCATGCTTTACCAATATCACGGCCTCTGCTGCATTGAGTTTTTCTACCCGTAATCCGGCCACAAAACTGGCAGGCAATTTTACCAGTTTAAAGAGTGCAAAACGAAAGGGATTGGTAACCAGTTGCTCAAACCGGGGGAACTGTGGATTCATACTGTAAGTTAACCAATTATCCGCTTACAGCAACAATGCCGCAAGCAGATAATCTGCAACAAGTATCAGTATACAACTAACCACTACTGCACTTGTACTGGCGCGGCCAATTTCGAGCGCGCCTCCTTTTACATTATACCCGAAATAAGCGGAAATACTGCTGATGATAAAGGCAAATGTGTAGGCTTTGTAAAAAGCAAAATTGATATTGTAGTAATTAAGGTTCTGGCGAAGGCCCATATCAAAAATATCGGTTGCCAGTATTCCTGCCATATCTCCCGCAGTACGTCCGCCCCAGATGCCCAGTATTGCAGAGATCGTGATCAAACAGGGGATCACTACCAATGCACCCAGGATTTTGGGCATGATCAGGTAATTGCGGGTATTGATGCCCATGATTTCCAACGCATCAATCTGTTCGCTGATGCGCATATTTCCCAGCTCACTGGCTATTTTGCTGCCTACCACACCGGCCAGCACAATACTGACTACCGTAGGCGATAATTCCAGGATAATACTGTCGCGAACGATCTGTGCAATAGTGGTTTGCGGCACCAGCGGGCTTACCATCTGGTAAGCGGTTTGTACGGTGGTCACCGCCCCGAGGAACAGGGAAACCACCACTACAATCGGCAATGCGCCCACCCCTATTTCCACACACTGGTGCATGAACTCTTTCCAGTACATACGCCAGTTCTCCGGCTTGGTAAACATGCCTTTCAGCATCAGCAGATAAGTACCCAGGTGAGTCAGAAATGTCATTGTCGTTAATTATTAAACCAAAAATAGTCGCTTGTTTTTACCCTTTGTTCACCTTCTTCCGGCGCTTCCACCAACTGCTGCGTTGCACTTCTTCCCTCGTGTCGGTTCTGCACTTCAACTGCGCATCTACCACTGCAATCAGCGCCATATTAATGATGCTTCTGACCGTACTGCCCAGTTGCAATACGTGCACCGGTTTTTTTAGTCCCAACAAAATTGGCCCGATCGCATCGGCTCCGCCTACCTCTTTCAACAGGTTATAGGTTACGTTGCCGGATGTAAGGTTCGGGAACATCAGTACATTTACATCTTCGTCTACCAGTTCACTGAACGGATAATTGTCTTTCAGGATTTCTTTATTGAATGCCAGGCTTCCCTGCATTTCGCCATCTACAATCAATGATGGGTTGCGCTGTTTGAGAATTTTAGTAGCCTGTGCAACCAGTTTTGCTTCGGGGGAATCACTGCTTCCAAAGTTGCTGTAACTCAGCATGGCAATTCTTGGCGTCAGGTTGAAATTCCGGACCTCCTTGGCAACCATCATGGTGATATCCGCCAGTTCTTCCGCCGTTGGGTTAAAGTTTACAGTGGTATCTGCCAGGAACAGCGGCCCCTTTTTGGTGAGCAACAGGTACATACCGGCAATTTTTTTCACTCCTTCATCCGTACCTACAATCTGCAGTGCGGGGCGAATGGCTTCTGCATAGTTCTTGGTTAATCCCGATAACATGGCATCCGCATCTCCGGTTTCCACCATCATACAACCAAAATGATTGCGATCTTTCATAACCTTGATGCTTTCATAATGGTTCATTCCCTTGCGGCAACGCTTCTGGAAAAACAGTTGCCCGTAAAACTCCCGTTTGTCTTCCATCTCATCACTGCGCGGATCAATGATGGGGATATCCGCCAGGTCTATATTGTTCTGTTCTGCTATGCGGTTTATCTTGGCCGGATCGCCCAGTAAAATAGGGTAAGCAATTCCATCATCGTAAATAATGCTGGCTGCCTTCAGAATTTTCAGGTTATCCGCTTCAGCAAATACCAATCGTTTCGGATCCTTCCTGGCCTTATTCCCAATTACGCGGATCAATTGGTTATCCAGACCCAGGCGCTTGTTCAGCTCCAGTGCATACGCCTCCCAATTGGTAATATGTTTCTGCGCTACGCCACTATCAATGGCTGCTTTGGCAACTGCCGGTGCAATGGTGCAAAGCAATCTTGGATCGAGCGGTTTGGGAATAATGTATTCCGGACCAAAACTCATATTACTTTGGTTATATGCCATATTCACAATATCCGGAACAGCGGTTCTGGTTAATTCCGCAATAGCTCTTACTGCCGCCAGTTTCATGGCTTCATTAATCTGCGTTGCGCGAACATCCAGCGCTCCCCGGAAAATATACGGGAAGCCCAATACATTGTTTACCTGGTTGGGATAATCCGAGCGGCCGGTGGCCATGATGATATCCTTGCGCACGCTGGTGGCTTCTTCGTAACTGATTTCCGGATCGGGATTGGCCATGGCAAACACGATCGGATTCTTGGCCATGCTTTTAACCATGGCCCCGGTAAGCACATTGCCCACACTCAACCCCAGGAAACAATCTGCATCCTTCATGGCTTTTTCCAGTGTCCAGTCGCTTCGCTTAACGGCAAACTTTTTACGGATGGGCCCCAGATCGGTTCTGCCTTCGTGCAATACACCGTCTTTATCAAATACAATAAAGTTTTCGTATCTGGCGCCAAGTGCTACATATAGCTGAATACAAGCCATAGCGGCGGCGCCTGCACCGTTAATTACAAAACGGGCTTTATCTATTTTTTTCTTCTGCAGTTCCAGTGCATTCAGCATGGCTGCGCTGCTGATGATGGCGGTTCCATGCTGATCGTCGTGCATCACCGGAATCTTCATCTGTTCTTTCAACTGCTGCTCAATATAAAAACATTCCGGTGCCTTGATATCTTCCAGGTTGATACCCCCGAATGTCGGTTCCAGCGATTTTACAATCTGTACAAACTTTTCCGGATCCTTTTCATTGATCTCTATATCGAACACATCGATGTCGGCAAATATCTTAAACAACACCGCCTTTCCTTCCATCACCGGCTTACTGGCTTCGGGACCTATATCGCCCAATCCCAGTACTGCCGTACCATTGGTAATCACACCCACCAGGTTTCCCTTGGCGGTATACTTATATATATCTTCCGGATTTTCCTTAATTTCTTTACAGGGTTCTGCAACACCCGGGCTGTAGGCGAGTGAGAGGTCTCTCTGTGTTTTGGCTTCCTTGGTGGGAATCACTTCAATTTTTCCCGGACGACCATGGGAATGATATTCCAGCGCCTGCTCTTTCCGTAAATTCTTCTGTTTACTCATATACTTTTTTTGTTGCCAGATTGACGCCCATATAGGCCATCATACCAACGCCCGTTTCAATGGCATTTTCATCGATATCGAATTTGGGCGTGTGCACCTGGTGAATAATTCCTTTTGCTTCATTGCGCACACCCAACCGGTAAAAACAACCGGGTATTACCTGTGTATAATATCCAAAATCTTCTGCGCCCATTCTCAGTTCCGTTTCCTCCACATGTTCCTTACCCATGAATTCGTCGGCCAGTTTCCAGGCCATCTCTGTAAAAGCAGGATCATTGTCTACGGTCGGATAGCCCACATCTATGTGCAGGTCTAATTCGGCGCCCATACTTTCCACCACACCTGTGGCCACTTTCCTTATCAGCTCATGCGCCTTGTACCTCCACGCTTCATCCATTGCCCTGAAAGTGCCCATCAGCTTCACTTCGCTGGGGATCACATTGGTAGTACTTCCTCCCTGGATAGAGCAGATCGATAGTACGGATGGTGAAATGGGGTTATTGTTCCGTGAAATGATTTGTTGCAGGCCTACAATCAGCTGTGATGCAATCAGGATGGTATCGGCCGTGAGATGCGGAGCTGCAGCATGACCACCCTTGCTTCTGATGGTGATATAAATTTCATCTGCACTGGCCATTACACGCCCTTTTCTAAAACTCAGCTGACCAATATTTAATCCGGGATGTACATGTAGCCCAACAATACCGGCTGGCTTTGGATTTTCCAATGCACCTTCCTGTATCATGAAACTGGCACCGCCCGGATTTCTTTCTTCACCGGGTTGAAACAGGAGTTTAACGGTGCCCTCCCATTCGTGCTTCAGTTCGTTCAGGATCTTTGCAGCCCCCAGCAAAATGGTGGTATGTACATCATGCCCACAGGCATGCATCACGCCCTTGTTAACGGATTTGTAGGACACGTCGTTTTCTTCCACAATCGGCAGGGCATCCATATCTGCACGCAGCGCTATTACGCGGCTGCCGGGGTTCTTTCCTTTGATCATACCCAACACGCCGGTAGTGGCAATGGTTTCGAAAGAAATGCCCATTTCTGTTAAACGGGCTTTCACATATTCTGCAGTTTTAAATTCCTGGTAACTCAACTCAGGATTGGCATGCAGGTGTCTTCTCACGCTGATCAGTTCAGGCGCATACTGCTTTGCCAGTTGTTTTATTTTTTCGTTCAGCATGTAAATGAATTCATTCAAAAAAATCTTCTTCCTTCGGCACATATTCAATCGCGTCTTCCACCACATATCCTCCCTGCGGGTATACCTTATTCAACTGCTTCCGAAATTTTTCGGCATCCTCTTTTTTCAGGAAATTTCCCACCCGCACCTTAAAATTGGGCGATTGAAAAAGCAGGTAAGATTTCTGATCCGGAAACCGGTTCATCATTTCTGTTTTTACCTCCTGCGCCCGGCTCCTGCTGCTGGTACTCACCACCTGTATCCGGTATCCTTTGTACTGGCCGGAACTGGTCATCATAGAACTACGCTTATTCACCTGTGCCTGTTTAATGGTTAGCAGGTCCATCCGCACATCTTTTACCACAATGACCGTGTCATTTGCATGCACCTGTGTTGCCACCAGGACAACAACAAAGGGCAACCAATATCGAACGAGTTTCATCATGGTCTTTTTTAAAGATATCAAATGGACGGTAAAGGTACAAAAACCCTTGTTGAGCAGGAACAGAACTATCAGTATCCGGTAGTTTCCCCTGCCGGAGCCCCGTTTACTATGGCCACACCCGCACTGCAACCCAACCGGGTGGCTCCCGCTTCTACCAGTTCCCTGGCAAATGCATAATCGCGGATCCCGCCCGATGCCTTGATCTGTACATGGGCAGGCAGGTGCTTTCTGAACAGCTTCACAGCTTCCACCGAAGCGCCTTTTTCGGCATACCCGGTGGAGGTTTTCAGGTAATCAATACCCGCCACACCATATAACTCACAACATTTAATGATCTCCTCATTGGTCAGCACCCCGCTTTCAATGATTACTTTAATTACTTTCCCCTTTCCCTTAATCACCGGCATCAGGTGATTGATTTCATTGGCCAGGTACTGCCAGTCGCTGTTTTTGATGGCGCTGATATTGGCTACCACATCCAGCTCATCGGCCCCGTCTACGATTGCCAGCAAAACTTCGGCCAGTTTTGCTTCCACGGCCGAATAACCAAACGGAAAACCAATAACGGTGGCCACTTTTACCGGCGTTCCGGCCAGCAGCTCTTTTGCTTTTTTAACAAAATTCGGGGGCACACAAACTGCGGCAAATCCATAATCCGCCGCTTCTTTGCACAGTTTCTCAATATCCGCCACCAGGGCGGTTGGCTTCAGAATGGTATGATCAATATAGCGGGCTATCTGCATAATCAAATTTTAATGGAGCAAAGATAATCAAAGCATTTCACCCGCCCTTCATCCTGAATACCGTGCGAAGGGTATAGGATAAGCGCCTGAAAAATTTTGCTTTGCTGAAAAATCATTCATCATGAAAAGACATTTCCCCATCTTCCTTACCCTGCTTTGCCTTTGCTGCATGGAGGCCAACGCACAAAGAAAGGTTGAAAACCCGGATGGTAACCGGCTGGACTTCTCAATTGGTTTTGCCAATCCTACCGCCCAGCAAACCTTCGGACAGTATTACAAGTCTAAAGGGCTGCAACCGAGGATCACCCTGGAATACGGTTTGGTGAACCTCAATTACAGCAAGGCGCTGAACGCCAGGGTTGCGGCCATTGCCGGCCTGGAGCCACAGAGTTTCAATAATAAAACCACGTACGCCTCTATCGTAAAAATGACCCAGAAGCCTATCGGGGGAAGGTTCTATCCACTGGTGCTGCGGAAAGGGCTTGAATCTGTAAAGATCAAAGACGGAGGAGTTCCATTTCTGGACCTGTTTCAATATGCCGGGCTGTGGCTGCTGAAAGGATTTTACCTGGAAGGCGGTGTTTCTCCGGGCGTAAAAATGACGGAAGAAGGTTATCCGGATGTTACCCGCTCTCCCACATTCTTTGGATGGGGTGTTTCCGTATATGACCTCGAAGAGGATGCCAGGCTTCGGTTCAAGTTCAACTTTGGCACCAGGAAATACACCTGGACCAATGCCAGCTCCACCACTTCGCAGATCAAATCTTTTTGTATGGAAGTAGGCCTGAGTTATAAATTATAAAACAGCAATCGCATGAAAAAAATTATACTGATCCTGTTGATCGCGGCGGCTGTGAGCCAACCGGTTTCCGCGCAAAAAATCAGGCTTTTGCCCGATCAGGCACCGGTTGCTTTTGCCACAGAACTGAACAGGTTACTGGCAGACGCGCGTTATGACTTTAAAAATACCATCGACAATATCAAGCCCGGCACCAAGGATGATTTGCTCTTTGCCTATTATTCAAAAGTACAGTTGCCGCTGGCCGACAGCAGTTACATGGAAGATGCATTGGACGACTTCCTGGAGGAGTATCACCAGTTCTATGCGGTGTTTGGCAACTATCCTACCAAAGAGAGCGCCAGGGCTAATTTCAATAAACTCATTGCTTATATAGACAAAGGCAAATATAATGAAGGGGGATTGCAAAAAAAGCCTTCCATAGAAAACGATAAATCCGTTCAGCAGGTATGGACGCTCAGAGGCAATAAGACCGGCGATTTCGAAACAGCCGTTCAACTGCTCCTGAAAGAGATAAAAATATGGCCGGCCAATTCCGTAAAATCCGAACTGGTTTGGACGATTGAACTGAGTGTGTCGGAGTTGGGGGACTTCTGATCCACTGCATCAAAAAACCCCGGGTTTCCGGGGTTTTTCATTTATAAATCTTTGCCGTGACAGGCCTTGTATTTCTTGCCGCTTCCACAAGGGCAGGGATCGTTTCTCCCGATCTTGGGTCCCACCTTAATGGGTTCCTGTTTTACAGGAGTGGGGTCGTAGTAATCATTTTCATTAGCTGCATATTCCTGGCCTGCCGCGTCTATCTGTTCTTTGTTGGCGCTTAACCGGCTCAGGTCTGTTTTTTCCTGATGTCCTTCTTTCAGATCATCTCCTTCTGCCAATGGAATACCTGCATGGCACAAGAACTGTACAATATCCTTATTCACTTCACCATCCATTTTCTTGAACAGATCAAAAGCTTCCATTTTATAAATTACCAATGGATCCTTCTGCTCGTAAGTGGCCGTTTGCACGCTCTGCTTCAGGTCGTCCATAGCCCGAAGGTGTTCTTTCCAGGCGTCGTCTATAAAGCCCAGTGTTACAGACCGTTCCAGCGCATTGGCCAGCTCGGCCCCGTTGGTATCCAGGGTTTTATTCATGTTGGCCAGCACCTGCATCTGCCTTCTTCCGTCGGTAAACGGAACAATCACATTGTCTACATGCGAACCCTGTTGCTGTTTGATATTTCTGAATACAGGTACAGCCTGAGTCATCAGGTCCTGCTTCCTTCTTTCATAATTGGTAACTGCTTCTGTGTACAGTTTTTCCGCCAGTTGATTTTCGTTGGATTTGTACAGTTCATCTGCCGTAATGGAGGTATCAATACCAAAATTGACAATGGCTGCCAAACGGAATCCTTCGTGATCATTCTGTTCTTTAAAGGCATTCACCAATCCTTCTGCAACCGCATATATAGCATTGTCCAGATCAAGCGCCAGGCGTTCTCCAAACAATGCGTGGTTACGCTTGGTATAGATTACGGTGCGCTGCTTGTTCATTACGTCATCGTATTCCAGCAAACGCTTACGGATACCAAAGTTATTTTCCTCCACCTTGCGCTGTGCACGTTCAATGGATTTGGTAATCATGCTGTGCTGGATCACTTCGCCCTCTTTGTATCCGGCAAAGTCCATCACTTTGGCAATACGCTCGCTTCCGAACATACGCATCAGATCATCTTCCAGCGATACAAAGAACAGGGATGAACCCGGATCGCCCTGGCGGCCTGCACGACCACGCAACTGGCGGTCTACCCTGCGGGATTCATGGCGCTCCGTACCCAGGATAGCCAGACCACCGGCTTCTTTTACGCCCGGTCCGAGTTTGATATCTGTACCACGGCCGGCCATATTGGTAGCAATGGTAACAGCACCGGCCAACCCTGCTTCAGCAACAACCTGTGCCTCACGGGCATGCTGTTTGGCGTTCAATACATTGTGCGGGATCTGCTTTTGCCGCAACATACGGCTCAGTAATTCACTCACTTCCACCGAAGTGGTACCAACCAGTACAGGCCGGCCCGCCTCGCGCATTTTCACAATCTCATCGATCACTGCGCCAAATTTTTCGCGCTTGGTTTTGAATACGAGATCCTGGTCATCTTTACGAATGGCCACCACATTGGTCGGAATGCTGACTACATCCAGTTTATAGATGTCCCATAATTCAGCTGCTTCGGTTTCTGCCGTACCGGTCATACCAGCCAGCTTATGGTACATCCTGAAATAATTCTGTAAGGTTACGGTTGCATAGGTCTGCGTGGCTGCTTCAATCTTCACATTTTCCTTTGCCTCAATCGCCTGGTGCAATCCATCGGAATAACGGCGTCCGTCGAGGATACGCCCGGTTTGTTCATCCACAATCTTAACACCACCATCCATCACCACATATTCTACATCCTTATCAAAAAGGGTGTAGGCTTTCAGCAACTGCTGTGCGGTGTGAATCCGGTCTGCTTTAACGGCATACTCATTAATAATGGCTTCCTTTCTGTGTAATTTTTCTTCCGGGCTCAGCGATGCATCCTGGTCCACTCCCGCCAGGGATAAACTGATATCCGGTAGAATAAAGAAGGTGGGGTCTTCCCCCGAACCGGTGATCAGCTGAATACCCTTATCGGTTAATTCTACCGAGTTATTCTTTTCATCGATATAGAAATACAGTTCCGCATCAGCCTTCGGCATTTCACGCTGCTGATCGGCCAGGTAATGGTTCTCCGTTTTCTGGAGTTTTACGCGCATGCCCGGTTCACTCAGGTATTTGATCAGGGCGCTGTTCTTAGGCAACCCCCTGTGGGCACGGAACAAGGCCAGGCCACCGTCTTTGGGATCATCGTTGCCTTCTGCAATTTTTTTCTTGGCTTCGGTCAGGAATTGCTGGGTGGCTCTTTTCTGCGCTTCCACCAGTTTCTCAACCCTTGGTTTCAGTTCAAAGAACTGCTGCTCGCCGGTCTGGTACCCGATAGGACCTGAAATGATCAGCGGGGTCCTGGCATCATCGATCAATACGGAATCCACCTCATCCACCATGGCAAAATGGTGTTTGCGTTGCACCATTTCTTCCGGGCTATGTACCATATTATCTCTCAGGTAATCAAAACCAAATTCATTATTGGTACCATAGGTGATATCGGCCAGGTAGGCTTTTCTTCTGGCTTCGCTGTTGGGTTCGTGTTTGTCGATACAATCTACGGTAAGCCCAAGCCATTCAAAGATGGTTCCGTTCCACTCACTATCCCTTTTGGCCAGGTAGTCGTTCACGGTTACAATATGTACGCCCTCTCCTGCCAATGCATTGAGGTAGGCAGGAAGCGTGGATACCAGTGTTTTACCCTCACCGGTGGCCATTTCCGCAATCTTGCCCTGGTGCAGTACACTACCGCCAATCAACTGTACATCGTAGTGGACCATATTCCAGGTTACGGCACCGCCACCGGCTGTCCAGGTATTTTTAAACTCGGACTGATCTCCTTTGATGGTGATGTATTCTTTTCGAACACTTAGTTCGCGATCCAGCGGAGTTGCTGTAGCGGTGAGCGCCGGATTCTCTTTAAAACGGCATGCGGTTTCTTTTATAACGGCAAAAGCTTCGGGCTGAATGTCGGCCAGGGCTTCCTCTATCTTTTTATCACGGTCTTTCTTCAGTTTATCGATCTGCTGATAAATCGCATCCTTTCCGTGAATATCCGTTTCGGGTAAAGCATCGGCTTCCGCTTTTTTGACGGCGATCTCCGCATCTATTGCGGTGAGATGCTGTTGAATACGGTCTTTGAACTCCGTGGTTTTTGCCCTTAACTGGTCGTTGGAGAGCGATTTGTATTGTTCGAAGAACTGGTTGGTCTTTTGAATAATGGGCATCAATTGCTGCACATCCTTCTCACTTTTACTGCCACCAAATAACTTAGAAATAAACTTCAACATATAATTATAGCTCTGGTATGAAAAATTTTAACAGTCAAACAGCGTGCGAAAGATAAATTTTAGTCAATTTGGCACTCCGCCTGAAGGCGGACAAATGTAAGCTTTTGATTTTAGACCAGGATGAGCCGAAATACGATTCTAACATCTCTTTTAGTTTTAGGTACCATTTTATGCGGAACCGCAAACGGGCAGGAGCATTCCGGCGAATATCCCCCTGCAGACAGCGCCCGTGAAACGGCCGGAGCAGCCCCGTTTTCCGACACTGCCAAACTGCGGTTAAGCGATTCGCTGGCGGCAGACCGGCTGAACAGGCACAAGACCAACCTGACCATCCTGGCCGCCTGGGCCGGGGTGAACATCATCCAGGGGAGTATTTCAGCCAACAATGCCCGGGGCAGTGACCGGCATTTCTTTAACATGAACGTTTACTGGAATGTGATTAACATGGGGATTGCCACCTACGGGCTGATTAAAATAAAGAAGGACCTTGCCCAAAAATACAGTTACAGCCGGAACCTGCTGGAACAGCAGAAACTGGAAAAAATACTGCTCCTGAACAGCGGGCTGGACCTGGCGTATATAGCTACAGGGCTTTATCTGAAGGAACGGGGAGCCCGGCTGAACCGGGAACAACCCGCCGGGTTTGGCAACAGCCTCATTCTGCAGGGCGCTTTTTTACTGGTTTTTGACCTGGTTCAGTATGGAAATCACCGCCGGAATGGCAAAATACTGGAACAACAAATGGGAAACCTGCAGTTTGGCCCTACCGGCAATGGGATTGGCCTGGCCTACCACTTTAAATAAGCCAACTCCAAATTGGAATTTATGCACCTTTCAGCTACTTTTGCACCCCAAAACACTTCTACAATATGGCCGGTCAATTAAAAGAGGTTAGAAACAGAATTAAAAGCGTACAAAGTACCCAGCAGATTACCAAAGCAATGAAAATGGTAAGTGCGGCAAAACTCCGTCGCGCACAGGATTCTATTACACAGATGCGCCCATATGCACAGAAATTGCAGGAGATGCTGAGCAATATTGTAAGCAATATTGAAGGTGGAGCAACCCTGGCGCTGGCAGAAGAAAGACCGGTTGAGAAAGTATTGCTGATTGTAGTAACCAGCGACAGGGGGTTGTGCGGAGGTTACAATGCCAACCTGATCAAACTGGCCAAAAGTACTATTGCAGAAAAATACGAAGCCCAGCATAAAAAAGGAAATATCGCCATCTGGAATATCGGAAAGAAAGGCTACGAAGGATTGAGCAAGGCCGGATTTAACACTGATGCTACTTATAAAGACATTTACCTCAGTCTGAACTTCGAAGCCGTACAAGCTGCTGCTCAGGCGGCCATGAAAGCTTTTGAGAACAAGGAGTTTGATGCGGTGGAAATTATCTACAGCGAGTTCAAAAACGCCGCTACACAGGTATTTACTGCCGAGCAGTTCCTCCCTATTCCTAAAGTAAACAAGTCTGCGGGCAAGAAAAAATCCGACTTTATATTTGAGCCGGCAAAAGAACAACTGATTGCCGAACTGATGCCTAAAATTCTGAATACCCAGTTGTTCAAAGCCGTATTGGATGGCAATGCCAGCGAACACGGTGCAAGGATGACCGCAATGGATAAGGCCAGTGAAAATGCCAATGAGCTGCTCAAATCACTCAAAATCAGTTACAACCGTGCACGTCAGGCGGCCATTACAACCGAGTTGACCGAGATTGTGAGTGGCGCTGCTGCTTTGCAGGGATAAAGGGTTCCCCGGAATTTCTAAAAAGGATCCGGAGTATTTTTTATCTTCAACAATTACTAATTATCCTAAGCATGGAATTAAGCGAAATCATCCCTCATATAGAGGTCCTCATTTTTGCCAGTGAGAAACCATTGACATCATTAGATATTGTTGAACTGATCAACAATAGTTTTGGATTTCTGGAAGAGCGTATTTCCTTAGACCAGGTTGAAACTGCCGTGGAAGGAATCAGGGAGAAATACAATTCCGAATTCTATCCTTTTGAAGTACGTGAGAGCGGCGGTGGATGGCAGTTCCTTACCAAAAAAGATTACCACAAAACCATTGCACAACTGAATGGCGACAAGTTCCTGAAGCGTTTATCCAACGCTGCACTGGAAACCCTGGCCATCATTGCTTATAAACAGCCCATCACCAAGGGAGAGATCGAAGCCATCAGGGGCGTTAACAGCGACTACAGTATTCAGAAATTACTGGAGAAAGAACTGATCCTGATCAGCGGAAGAAATGAGCAGTTACCCGGCAAACCGCTGGTATATGCCACTTCCAAAACCTTCATGGATTATTTTGGCCTCAACAGTACGTCAGACCTTCCTAAAATCAGGGAAGTGCTTGCAGATCAACTGGTGGAAGGTACCATCATCCGCCCTGAAGACTTTACCGACCAGCCGGTTGCAGAGATGACGGGAGAAGAGGCGGAAGACGTATCTGCACTTAAGGTGAACGAAGAGGGTGAACTCATCATCCTGCCGGAAGAAGCCGCAACAGATAACGAAGCGGCGCCGGAAGCAGGTGCTGACGAATCATCCGACAAATCATCCGACAAATCATCCGATGCGCCGTTAGAAGAAAATAATCCGGAATAATTCTGGATGTTATCTTTGTGCAATGTCTACCTCCCTCAGCAACAATCAACTGGCTGCACTGGCAGCCAGATACGGAACACCGCTTTATGTATACAATGCAGACAGAATCAGTTTGCAGTACGAGTACTTACAGGAAGCTTTTAAGGGTGTTAATGCCCGTTTCTTCTATGCCTGCAAGGCCCTGACCAATATCAGTATCCTGAAACATATCCGTTCTCTCGGATGCAATATCGACTGCAGCTCTGTAAATGAAGCCCACCTGGCCCTACGCGCCGGCTTTGATCCTGGAAACATTTTATACACCAGTAATGGCATTGCCTTCGAAGAAATTGAAGAAGCGGCCGGGTTGGGCATCAATATCAATATCGACAGCTTATCCAACCTGGAAAAGTTTGGGAAGAAATTCGGGCACAGTTACCCGGTGGGCATCCGCCTTCGCCCGAATATTATGGCAGGCGGCAACCTGAAGATCTCCACCGGTCATGAAAAAAGTAAATTCGGCATTCCGATTGAGCAGCTCGATGAGATTGTATTGCTGGTTAAGCAATACAATCTCCATATTGCCGGTTTGCATATACACACCGGAAGTGAAATCAAGGATGTAGCCGTATTCATGAAAGTGGCCGGGCTCTTCTTTGACCTGGTGCCTCATTTTCCGGAGCTGCGCTTCCTGGACCTGGGGGGCGGCTTTAAAGTACCTTACAGGGATGATGAAACCGGTACCGATATCCAATTGCTGGCCACCAGCGTAAACGAAGTACTCCTGAAGCTGCAAACCACTTACGGCAAAACTTTTCAGGCCTGGTTCGAGCCCGGTAAATTCCTGGTAAGCGAGTCGGGGATTTTCATTACAAAAGTGAATGTGATCAAGGAAAATAAAACCACCACTTTTGCAGGGGTGAACAGTGGCTTTAATCACCTGATCAGGCCTATGTTTTATGAAGCCTATCACAAGATCCGCAATATCAGCAACCCCGGAGGGCCATTGAAAAAATACACTGTTACCGGCAATATCTGCGAAACAGACACATTTGCCGGGGACAGGGAGCTGAACGAAGTGAGAGAAGGCGATTTACTGGTATTTGACAATGCCGGGGCTTATGGTTTTGAAATGGGCAGCAATTATAATTCCCGGTACCTGCCGGCACAAGTGATGGTACGTGGCGGTGAGGACCATTTGATCCGGAAAAGAGATGTTTTTGAGGATTTGTTAAGAAACCAGATAGAGCTGGATTGATCACTAATCAGTAGCTTGCATTTACATGATCGAAATAAAGGATATCAGCAAAAGTTTTGAGGGCAGAGTCATTCTGGATGGTATCAGCGCCGTGATGGATACCGGTAAATGCAACCTCATTATTGGCGCCAGCGGAAGCGGTAAAACCGTACTGACCAAGTGCATGGTGGGATTGTTCAAACCCGAAACCGGGCTGATTTCCTACGACGGCAACGACATGGTAACGATGGATAAGAAGGAACGGAAAAACCTGCGCCAGAAAATCGGTATGCTGTTCCAGGGAAGCGCCTTATTCGACTCCATGACTGTGGAAGAGAATGTACTCTTTCCGTTGCATATGTTTACCAATCTCACGCTGGCAGAAAAAAAGAAACGCGCTGCAGAAGTACTGGAAAGGGTGAACCTGCAGGAAGCCCATAAGCGCTACCCTGCAGAGATCAGCGGGGGGATGAAGAAGCGGGTGGGGATTGCCCGCGCCATTGTACTGAATCCCCAATACCTTTTTTGCGACGAGCCCAATTCGGGGCTGGATCCGCAAACCTCACTGGTGATAGACAAACTGATAAAGGAAATCACAGTTGAATTCAATATCACCACCATTGTGGTAACACACGATATGAACAGTGTGATGGAAATCGGCGACCATATTGTTTACCTGCACCAGGGAAGGAAACAATGGGAAGGAACCAACAAAGACATCATCTTCAGCAAAGACGAATTACTCAATAATTTTATTTTCGCCTCCGAATTCCTGCATGATGCCAAGCAACTGCGCATGATGGAAGCGGAAGGAAAAACCGGCAGATAGTTCACCGCTTCTGCACAAATCATCCAATATGGGATATAAATTATTACTGGCTTCCCTGTTCAGCACACTTGTTCTCTTTGGATCGGCGCAGTCTGCCATCGACAACCGCCCCCCTTACGAAAAGAACCCGGCACTTCCTGAGTTCAGGATACTCCAGACAGACAGTACCTGGTTTTCGCAGAAGGACCTGCCGGCAAGCAAATACACTGCAATTATTTATTTCAGTCCCGAATGCGGCCATTGCCAGCATGAGGCGGAGGAGATTGCCAAACATATCGACAGCCTGCAACAGGTCTTCTTTGTTTGGGCCAGCTACCGCGACCTGACCGATATCCGGAATTTTTACCAGCATTATCAATTCAATAAATTTCCTAATATCAGGATGGGACGCGATCCCCAATATTTTCTTCCTTCCTTCTTCCAGGCCAGGTACACACCATTTGTGGCATTGTACAACAAAGACCGGCAATTTATAAAGGCCTGGGAAATGGGTGTGGAAATATCCGAATTACAGGAATTTATTCGCTAAAAGTAACGGCATGGCCGTACCTTTGCAGCACAAAAATTTAATCACTTAAAATATTGCATCTATGAAAGTTACCGTAGTAGGCGCTGGTGCCGTTGGAGCAACCTGTGCTGATAATATTGCCCGTAAAGAACTGTGTACTGAGCTTGTTCTGCTGGATATTAAAGAAGGTTTGGCAGAAGGTAAAGCGCAGGACATGATGCAGACCGCTGCTTTACTGGGTTTCGACACCAAAGTAACAGGCAGCACCAACGACTACGCCAAAACTGCAGGTAGCAGCGTAGTGGTCATTACTTCCGGTATTCCACGTAAACCGGGAATGACCAGGGAAGAACTGATCGGTACCAATGCCGGTATTGTAAAAGGCGTAGCGGAAAATATTTTAAAATACTCACCGGATGCGATCATTATCGTGATCAGTAATCCAATGGATACCATGACATACCTGGCGTTGAAAGCAACAGGCCTGCCAAAGAACAGAATCATTGGTATGGGCGGTACCTTAGACAGCAGCCGTTTCAAATATCAGCTGAGCCAGCATCTCGGTTGCAGCCCTGCTGACCTGAATGCAGTGGTGGTTGGCGGACACGGAGATACGACCATGATTCCTTTGATCCGTTACGCTACCTGGAACAGCGCTCCTGTTACCGACTTCCTGAATACAGAACAGCAGCAGCAGGTTATCAACGATACCATGGTGGGCGGCGCTACTTTAACCAAATTAATAGGTACATCCGCATGGTATGCTCCAGGCGCTGCCGGAGCTGCATTGGTAGAAAGCATTGTACGCGACCAGAAAAAATTATTTACCTGCTGCGTGAACCTTGATGGCGAATACGGTCAGAAGGATATCTGCTTAGGCGTTCCTGTTACCATTGGTAAAAATGGCTGGGAAAAAATCATCGACTTCAAACTCAATGCAGAAGAGCAGGCTGCCTTCAACAAAAGCGCAGATGCAGTACGCAATATGAACGAAGTGCTGAACACATTATAATTTAAAGGAGTTCACTCCAGTATAACATTTCAACAAAAAAGCTCCCGGTTAACCGGGAGCTTTTTTGTTGAATATCCGAATCTTTATTGCTGCATCATCTCTGATCCGGCCTGAAGAGAGCCGCTGCTTTTTCTCTTAAACAGGCTGGCATCAATTTTACCAAAGCGGTATGACAGTGTTAACCGGAACATCTGCGGGTTACGCAACCTGCTGTAGTCCTGTGTAAAATAACCGGAGTAAGCATATTGCTCATTGGTTCTTGATCTGAAAATATCATTCACGCTCAATGTAACAGATGCGGTATTGTTTTTAAGGAAGGTTTTCCGGATAGCCAGATCCACTCCGTAAAAAGGCTTGATATATCCCTGGGAAGAGCTCTGCGCCTGCATTCCGGGAGGGCCTGACATTCCCTGGCCGGAATTTACCGGCAGGTTTGTTTTTGACTGGTACATAGCCGACAACTGCAGTGTTAAGCCGGAGGCTACTTTGAAATTACTGTTGAATTTACCAAACCAGCTCCACATGGGATCGGTTTGCAAATTGGAAACATTACTGGCATTCACTTTTGAATTATACAGGTTAATATTGGTACTGATGTCGAGCCATTTGCTCAAATAGTTCACCGATGTAAGCTCCAGACCTGTTGAATAACCCGAATTGGCATTGATATAAGTATTGATCAGGGCCGTTGATCCTGTAACCGGATCTGTTTGCTGATCCACATACCTGGTGATCAGGTTGCTGGAGTTTTTATAATACACAGACGCCATAATGCTGTTATTACCCTTAAAGCGCTTCATATAAGACAGTTCGAAAGACTGGGTGAACTCCGGCAGCAGATCGGGATTACCCTTGGTTATATTGAGCTTATCGGTTGAATCCGCAAAGGGAATCAGTTGAAAGAAGTTGGGACGATTGACCCTGCGGGTATAACTGAACTGCAGATCCTGGTCATTTTTCAGTTTCTGGCTCAGGAAAACGGAAGGAAACAGGCTTACAGGATACTTATTGCTATACTCCTGGCCGGTTAACTGCAGCAAGCCGCTGTAATCGGAACTTTCCGCCCTTAAGCCAATCTTGTAACTGAAATCCTTAACGCTGCTGCTCAACATCGCATACGCTGCATACACATTGTCTTTGTTGGTATAGTTACTGGTAGGAGCAGGTATCAGTACAAAGGTTCCGCTTGCCTGATCCATCATGTAGTTGTAGTTGTTGTTCTCCCTCGACCTGAGGGCCACACGCACGCCGGTTTCCAGCTTTGTTACTGCAGAAAAAGGTTTTATATAATCTGCCTGTAACATCAGATTCCGGTCCACACCATCGCTCACGATCTTCTGCACCTGTTGGTTCACGATATTACTGCTGCCATTGTAGTAATTGGTGGTGTAAAGTGCATCGCCGAAACTGGTTCCGGTGAAATAGTTGGCATCTACGGTCAGTTCCTCCCCTTCCTTAGGGAAAAGATGTTTGATCCCCAATGCCAGGCCACGGCCATTAAACCCCCTGTCCATACCGGAAACACGCTGGCTGTAACTGGTGGTTTTATAGGAAGGGAAAAGGGTGTCTGTATAAATATCATTCACATCATTGGGTTTAAAATTGGCATTCATCATAAACCCGTTCAGCGAGAACGTGGTTTTACTGGTAGCCAGGTAATCAAATCCCAATCTGCTGAAGTTCATGCCACCACTGGTTGTTCCGTTATTCAGCTGGTTTAATTGTGTTGTAGGAAGATCGGAAAGATTCAACCGGGTTGTTGTACCGGTACTTTTATCCTGTATCTGCCTGCCGTTAAAACTGGCGGTAATATTGAACTTCTGCTGACGCAGGTTCAGGTCTATCCCCGCGTTGAGGCCTCCGTAATTGTCTGCCCCGGCATTCACAGATCCATTGTACCCCTGCTTTTTATTTTTTTTCAGCACTATATTCAGGATACCGCCACCACCGCCGGAAGCATCGTATTTAGCAGAGGGATTAGACATCACCTCCACGCTCTCAATGGCATCTGCCGGAATCTGTTCAAGGGTTAATGTAGTAACCCTGCCGTCGAGCAATAATTGCGGGGCGCTGTTTCTGAGTTTCACATTGCCATCTATATCCACCTGCACGGAGGGTACATTTTTCATAACATCCACAGCTGTTCCACCTACGCTCACCATATTCTTTTCTACGTTGAATACTTTTTTATCGGCTTCCAGTTTCATAAGTGGTTTGGTAGATACCACGGTAACTTCTTCCAGCTGGTTCACTGCAGGGGTAAGCCGGATATTCCCCAGGTCCTTTTCGAAGGATGGCATAGTGCCCGGGCTTGCGCCTGCAGCAGGCAGGAATGTGATCTCCTGCTCATATGGCTCAAAACCAGAAGCGGTAATTTTTAACACCAGCGGGCCTGTAACAGGCAGCTCCTCAAAGTCGAAACTGCCCTTCCCTTTTGTAACAACACCTTTCAGCAAAATTTCTTTACTGGTGTTAGACGCCGGATCAATTTTTTTCTGCAGCAGTATTACAGAAACGTCTGCCAGTGCCTTGTTGTCTGCATCCGTTACTTTACCATAAATATGCCCGGTGATGTTTTTTGACATAGCAGCCGGCGGCATTGCTCCGGGAGGCTGGGCTTCTGCTGTAAAGGCCATTACCCCAATTAGTATGATTCCTATTATTGTTTTCATAATCTCATTTTTGATGATGTAAAACTATACCGGGGAATCACGGCATTTTTACAAATGAGATGACTTGAAGGAATCTTGCGACGAAAAGGGAATATCCGGAGTATCAGGAAGCCTGCTTTCCGGTAAGATGGGCGATGGAATCTTTGTAGAGCTCGCTTACAGGCAATTCCAGGTCATTCAGGAACACGCTGTTTTTGCGGATGGCAGTGATGAACTTTACTGAAACGATATAAGATTTATGGATCCGGATGAAATCGGGAGGCACCAGGTGGTCTTCCATATTTTTCATACTCATTCTTGTTACAATGGGCTTTGCAGCGCCCGCCAGATGAATTTTTACATAATCTTTTAAGCCTTCCACCCAAACCACATCTGCCGTTACCACCTTCAGCATGCTGTAGTCTGCATTCACAAAAAAGAATCCGTTTGCAGCAGCGGAGGTTCCCTCTTTTGATTTTTGTTTCAGTTGGTACAGTTCAAGGGCTTTCCCACAGGCTTTTATAAAACGGTCCAGGGAAACAGGCTTCAACAGGTAGTCTGTAACATCCAGATTGAAACCTTCCAGTGCATATTTTTCATAGGCGGTGATCAATATGATCATGGGCTTGCTGGTAAGGCTCTGAATAAATTGCAGCCCGTTAATGCCGGGCATTTGTATATCGAGAAAAATCAGGTCAACCGGCTCCTGTTGCAAAACAGGAATCGCTTCCAGTGCGCTGCTGCAGCTGGCAACAAGCTCCAGGTAAGGCACTTTACTGATATTGTCTTCCAGTAATTCCAGTGCCAGCGGTTCATCGTCAATGGCTATACAACGGATCTTTTTCAATTGAGCTGAATTTGCAATGAAACAATAAACCAGTTGTCTTTTTCTGTTATGGTTAGCCGCTGCCTGTTTCCGTATAGCAGGTTCAATCTTCGCTTTACATTGGTCAGGCCAATTCCGGAAGTATCGTCTTTCTGATCGGCGATATCCCGGTTGAATTTATTCTTTACGATAAACAGGAGCCGGTTATTTTCCACTTTCAGCCGGATGCTGATCACTGCATCCTCTATCATGCCTACACCATGCTTAAAAGCATTTTCCACAAAGGGGATCAGGAGCATGGGTTCCAGCTGACAGGCGATATCGGTCTGTTCAAATTCCTTATCTATTTTTACCTTATTTCCAAACCTCTGTTGCTGTAAATCTATATAACTTTCCAGGTATTCAATTTCTGTTTCCAGGAATACCTTCTCTTCATCGGACTCGTACAGCATGTAACGCATCAGGGCAGAAAGCTTGATCAGCGAGGGTTCCAGCAGATCAGATTTTTTCCTGGCCAGCGCCACCATATTGTTCAGCACATTGAACATGAAATGCGGGCTGGCCTGTGATCGCAGCAGGGACAATTCCGTTTTAAGATTTTCATTCTCTTTCTCTGCCTGAATACGCTCAGACTCCAGTTTATCTTTGACCATCTGATAAGCCGTGCTGGAAGACCAGAAGAAGAGGTAAATAAAAAAGTTGAAAATGATATGCCGGCCAATATTAAATTGTTCAGGCCCGGTTCTGAGCCGGAACAGCAGCCAACTTTCCGTGAGTAATGCCAGCAGTGAAATCAACAGGACGGCTACATAGACCCAGTACTTTTTGGTATTCACCAAACGGGGTATCAGCACCAATGCGTTGAGGTAGAAAAAAGCGATCCAGGAAAAATTCATGACCCATACGATCACCATACCCAGGGTTTCCTCTTCCGCTTCCCGTACCGGAGGCCTGTTATCGTTATGGGAGGAACTGAGCAGGGTTGGCAAAGAAAACAGCAGCGCCCATGCGGAAATATGCAGCAATGTGCCGCCCCATTTGGTCAGATACCATGTTTTTTTCACAATGATGTTCCGCTTTATTTTTTAGCGTTACATAAAGCTAGTTAACCCGCGCGTTCATTGGTCAAAAAATACGACCAATCCCCAAAATGTGTAGACCAACGGGGCTTACCGTAAAAATTGTTCCGCAGTTTCCCTGATCCGGGGAAGATCCTGGTTGAGCATACACCTGAAATGTCCTTTGGGGCATTTGCGGGTACCATAGTTGGAACAGGGCTGGCAGGAAAGGCCTGGTACAATGAAATTCTCATACGCCCTTCCACCGGCATGCTGCAGCAACTGCTTTTCGCCATAATAGGGTTCCACATCCAGTAAGGGCGAGGTTCCGCCCCAGATGGCCAGTACTTTTTTATTAAAGGCGCAGGCTATATACTGCAGACCCGTATCGTGCGAAATAACCAGCTTAGACCTGCGTACGATATCCGCCGATTCGTGCAGGCTGAATTTGCCACAGGCATTGTATATTTTAACCGGGTCAACGGCAGCAATAGCCTCCCCCTCTTCCCGGTCCTCTTTTCCACCTACCAGGATAATCGGAAAATTGATGATACCACAGAGCTCCTGTAGTTTTTCCACCGGAAGTTTTTTGGTGTAGTAAGAAGCCCCTATAACCACGGCAATAAAACCGGCACTGTGAGACAGTGGTATATCATCGCCCCTGATATGCTGACCGGCCGGAATAAAATAATCCAGGCCCATGCCATCATTCACGGCGCCGGTTGGGGCAATGGCATCCAGGCAACGATCGGAAATATGCCTGCCGGGCATTTGATGAATGCCGAATTTGGTCAGCAGGAATTTCTGGAAACTCAGCTTCTGATAAGACAGTACCGGAACCCTCAGTTTCAACCGGATCAGCGCCGTTCTGAAATTCTTGTGCAGGTCTATGATATAATCAAAGTTCTCCTGTTTCAATTCGCCGATCAGTTCATCCAGGTTGTTATCAAAATAGTGAAACCGGTCTATATAGGGGTTGGCTTCCGTTACAGCTTTAAAGGAACGCTTGGTTAAGAAGTGAACAGAGGAACCGGGCACCTGCATTTTCAAACAGCGGATAGCCGGGGTAGCGAGCACAATATCCCCGATGGATGAAAAGCGGATAACCAGGAATTTTTTATTGCTCCACATAGTTCAGGTCCTTGTGAAAGGTTTCTTCTGTAAAGTAAAAAGCAATCAGTGAAATGGTCATAACCACCAAACCGGTGATCACGCCGCTTTGCAGCAGGTTCCATCCCCAGGTTTTCTGAAACAGGTTCAGGAACATCAGGTTAATAAACGGTAATGCGCCCCTCACCATATTGGGAATAGTGGTAGCGGCGGTGGCGCGCAGATTGGTGCCAAATTGTTCTGCACCCATTGTTACAAAAATGGCCCAGAAACCGGTGCTGAATCCCAGCAATCCGCAGATGCCGTACATGCGCACATCGCTGTTGTTAAAGTTGCTGAAGAAAAGCCCCAGTGCAACAATGCTCAGCATATAAAAGGAAAGCAGCGCTTTTTTCCTGCTCATAAAATACTGGCTCACTAAACCGATCAGGATATCGCCAATGGCAATACCCACATAGGCATACATGATGGCCCTACCGCTCTCTATCTGGTTGACACCATAAATTTCTGTGGCAAACCGGTTGCTCAGGTTGACGAGAATACCGATCACATACCAGGTAGGCAACCCGATCAGGATGGCCAGCATGTATTTCCTGAATCTTTTCCCGTTGTTGAAGAACATCAGGAAATTTCCCCGCTGCACATCTGCCTGGTGTTTTACATTGGTAAACATCCCACTCTCCACCACAGAAATACGCAGCAGTAATAAGCCGATTCCCAATGCGCCGCCAATTTTATAACAGAGCCTCCAGTCTTCAGTAAACTTGTAAACAAAGTAAGCAAATACGGCGCCAAACAACCCGATGCCCGCTACCATGGAGGTACCCACCCCTCTCTTATTTTTAGGAAGCAATTCGCTCACCAGTGTAATACCGGCTCCCAGTTCCCCGGCCAATCCTACACCCGCAATAAACCTTGCCCATGCATATTGATCAACAGTTTGGACATAGCCGGTGAAGAAATTGGCAATGGAGTACAATGCAATGGAACCAAATAAAACACTGAGCCTGCCTTTCTTATCACCAATGGTCCCCCAGATGATTCCGCCGATCAGCAATCCCACCATCTGCCAGTTGATAATCTTTGTGCTGGCAGCAAGTACCTGTACCTTATCGGTGAGTTCAATGCCTAAACCCTGCAGGCTCGGTTCTCTCACAATGGTAAAGAGCAACAGATCGTAGATATCTACAAAGTAGCCGAGCGCTGCAACAATGACCGGCAGGGATAAGATCCCGTAAGCCTTCTGGTGATGAGCGGATGCCTGATGAGTCATTGATTATTTCTTTTTATTGAATACCAGTTTAATAATCACCGGGGCGGTTGTAACCAGGACAATCCCCAATACAATCACTTCCAGGTGATCTTTCAGATCAAATCCAAACTGTGAAAGGATCCACTTTTGCAGAAAATGTCCTGCAATGAGCATACTGGATACCCATGCCACGCAACCGATCACATTAAAGAAGGAAAATTTTTTCTGATCCATTTGTACAATACCCGCAACAATCGGCGCAAATGTTCTTACAATTGGAATAAACCTTGCCACAATGATGGCGCCTCCTCCGTGTTTCTCATAAAAATCGTGCGCCTGAACCAGGTAATGTTTTTTGAAGAAGAGGTTTTCTTTCCACTCATACATGGCAGGTCCCACTTTTTTTCCAAACCAGTACCCGGTTGCATTACCCAGGATCCCCGCTATGGAAATCAGGGCCATCAACTGCAATAAATCGAGGTATTCATTTCCTGTAGGGATAAACTCATTGGCAATATTGGTACTGTAAATACCCGCCACAAACAGCAGGCTGTCTCCCGGTAAAAAGAATCCGGCAAACAACCCGGTTTCCGCAAATACAACAAACAGGATCAGCCATAAACCACCGTGTTCTATATAAAACTGAGGTTGCAATAACTGCGACCAGTGAAAATCCAATAAAATCTGCATTAACATAGCGCTCTGGTTTCTTATTTAAATTTACACAACTTCTGCCTGATGCGGTGTTTCTGCCCCAAGCTCTCCCTCCCATTTACTTACCACACTGGTTGCCAGCGCGTTCCCCAGTACATTGGTACCGGTCCTGAACATATCACAGAAATGGTCGATCGGCAGGATCAACGCCACCCCTTCCGGTGGAATCTTAAACATGGCGCAGGTAGCCAGCACAATAATCAGGGAAGCCCTGGGCACACCGGCTATCCCTTTACTCGTTAACATCAGCACCAGCAGCATCGTAAGCTGTTCGCCCAACGGCATATGAATACCATAGGCCTGTGCAATAGCCAGGCTGGCAAATGTCATATACATCATGCTTCCATCGAGGTTAAAGGAATAACCCAATGGAAGAATGAAGGAGACAATTTTATTCTTGCAGCCAAATCTTTCCAGCTCTTCCGTCAGTTTCGGAAATACCGCTTCACTGCTGGTTGTACTGAAAGCCACCAGCAACGGGTTGGCTATATGACGGAGCAGGCTCTTCATTCTTTTGCCACCCAGTACGAGGTACCCCACGGTGCAGAGCAGCAACCAGAGTGTGGCAATCCCCATCACAAAATAGCCGAAATAGATAAAATAAAAATTGAAGATGGATAACCCTTTTTCTGCAACTACGGCAGCCAGTGTTCCAAAAACACCAAAGGGTGCAAAATTCATTACATAACCAACGATCTTCAGGATAATATGCGCTGCCACATCCAATGCCTTGATCAGCGGCTTGGAATACTCACCCATACTGGCCGCCGCTACTCCAAATAAGATGGAAAATAAAACGATCTGTAAAATCTCATTGGTGGCCATGGCTTCAAATATGCTCGAAGGCACCACGTGTTCTATGAATTTCTGTATGGAGAATTCAGAAGTTTTTCCTATCAGATCCTTTAATCCTGAATTATCTGCCTGCGACAGATCTATATAAGAACCGGGCTTGAAGAAATTCACCAGGAGCATCCCTACCAGTAAACTGACCAGTGAGGCGCTGATGAACCAGAGCATGGCCTTTCCGCCCACACGGCCAACCGTTTTCATATCTCCCAGTTTGGCAATCCCCACCACCAGGGTGGTAAATACCAGCGGCGCGATAATGGTTTTAACCAATCGGATAAAAATGGTACCCAGTAATTTGATGTTTTTTGAGAAGGTTCCAACCGTTTCCACAGAGGCGGTCTCATGCACTATATATCCTGCCAGAATACCTAATACCATGGCAATCAGGATATACATCGTTAGCTTATTCTTCATTCCGGCAATATTTGAAGCGGCAATATAACCGTTAAATTTGGAAATCGGGCACTCTGCATTTGTATAAAGTTTTCGCGTGTAAAAGCAATTTAATGCCTATTTTGCCAGAACATTTCTATCAGAACCCAATTAATTAACTTATGAGTTTATTCAGAAAAAAGTCATTGTCTACCATGCTTTCCATGGTCGATGATTCAGGAAAAGGGCTAAAAAGGACCCTGGGTGCAGGTAACCTTGTTGCACTTGGAATCGGGGCCATTATTGGCGCCGGCTTATTTGTAAGAACGGCCGCAGCCTCTGCAGAAGCAGCCGGCCCGGCGGTTACGCTTTCATTTGTTGTTGCTGCTATTGGTTGTGCGTTTGCCGGTTTGTGTTATGCGGAATTTGCAGCCATGATCCCTATCGCAGGAAGTGCATATGCATATAGCTATGTTACCATGGGTGAATTAATTGCCTGGATTATCGGATGGGCCCTGATCATGGAATATGCATTAGGCGCTGCCACCGTATCTATTGCATGGAGCGAATATCTTAATAACCTGTTGGGGGGAGGGATCCCCTATGAATGGTGCCACTCGCCGTTCGAAGCACTGCACAGAGTAACAGGAGATGCCATTGCACAGATTACTGCATTCCTCCCTGATGCTGCCAAATCGGTTAAGAACGGTGTACTGATCCTGAGCGACGATCAGTTCAAAACCCTGCCTGCCGACCTGGCTTCTTCTGTTGAAATCACCAGGGGTTTCATGAATGCGCCTGCACTGGTCATCCTCCTTTTGCTGACCCTGTTGCTGATCAAGGGTTCACAGGAATCCGCTATTGTAAATATGGTTATCGTGTTTATTAAAGTGGCTATTGTATTATTATTCATTGGTTTTGGCTGGCAGTTCATTAGACCGGAGAACCACACTCCTTACCTGATTCCCGAAGGAACCATCGGACACGAAGGCTTCTTTAAGTGGGGCTGGGGTGGTGTACTGGGCGGCGCTGCCATCGTATTCTTTGCGTTCATTGGTTTTGATGCCGTTTCCACTGCTGCGCAGGAAGCCAAGAATCCTAAAAGAGATATGCCCATCGGAATCCTCGGATCCCTGGTGGTTTGTACCGTTCTCTATATCTTATTCGGCCATGTATTGACCGGCGTGGCGCATTACAGCGAGTTTAAAACCGCAGGTAAAGAAGCTTCTGTAGCCTATGCGATCCAAACCTATATGAAGGGCTTTGAGTGGCTGGGCACCAGCGTAACCGTGGCCATCCTGGCAGGATTCTCTTCGGTGATCCTCGTGATGCTGATGGGCCAGAGCCGGATCTTCTACACCATGAGTAACGACGGCCTGATCCCAAAAGCATTTGGCGTACTGCACCCCAAATACAAAACCCCTTACAAGGCCAACTGGATCCTTTTCATATTCGTAGGCCTGTTTGCTGCGTTTGTTCCGGGCAGTGTTGCCGGTGACCTGACCAGTTTCGGTACCCTCTTTGCATTTGTACTGGTAAGCATTGGCGTATGGATCTTAAGGGTTAAATCGCCTGAAATTGATCGTCCGTTTAAAACGCCATTGGTTCCGTTGGTTCCGATTCTGGGGGCGCTGGTATGTTTGGGTATGATTGTAGCCCTGGATCAGCAGACCCTGAAAGTGGCATTTGGCTGGATGGCCCTTGGCCTGGTGGTTTACTTCGGTTATAGCCGTAAGAGAAGCAAACTGCGCAACCCGGGTGAAATTGTTCCGCATGCTTCAGATTTTGAAAAGCACTAATATTGTTTAAATGATACTGAAACCGCTCCAACCACCATTGGAGCGGTTTTTTTATGCCCATCGTTGGCAGCTAAGTTTGTATGCGTTAATTTTGCCCACCGAAATCAATCAGAACTATGGGAAGGATTTTTGAAGTACGTAAAGCAACCATGTTTGCCCGTTGGGATAGAATGGCTAAACAGTTTACCCGTGTAGGTAAAGAAATTGTCATAGCAGTAAAAGCCGGCGGGCCTGATCCTGCCATCAACCCGGCACTGCGCCGTTGTTTTCAGAATGCCCGTAGCGTAGGGATGCCGAAGGACCGTGTGGAAGCAGCTATTAAAAGGGCGCAGGGTAAAGACACATCCAACTACGAAGAGATCTTATATGAGGGCTATGCTCCCCATGGAGTTGCCCTGCTGGTGGAAACAGCCACCGACAACCACGTTCGTACCGTTGCTAACGTGAAAAGCCATTTCAATAAAGGACATGGCGCCATGGGCAACACCGGAAGTGTAAGTTTTCAGTTCAGGAAGATGGGGGTATTCAAACTAAAGCCCGAAGGGCTGAATATGGACGACCTGGAGTTGGAACTGATTGACCATGGACTGGACGAACTTGGAGAAAGCAACGACGATAATGGTAACCCGATCTTAGTACTGCGTTGTGCATTTACCGATTTTGGTAACCTGCAGAAAGCCCTGGAGGAAAAGAATATGACTCCTATCAGCGCAGAATTGGAATGGATCCCTACTACTACGGTTCCGGTTACAGACGAACAGGCCGAAGATGTCAGCAAACTGATTGAAAGGCTTGAGCAGGACGAAGACGTGAACAAGGTATTCCACAACATGGCATAACGCCGGATATTCATGATAAATAACCCGGATCATCCGATTGTATTCTTTGATGGTGTTTGTAACTTATGTACCCAAAGTGTGCAGTTCATTATCCGGCGCGACCCGGAGCAAAAGTTCCGGTTTGCCTCCCTTCAAAGTGAATTTGGGCAGCAAGTACTAAAGCATTTTAATTTGCCGGTAACCCGGCTTAATACGCTGATCCTGCTCCACGATGGAAAAATTTACCGGAAATCAACTGCAGCATTGCGCATAGCCAATGAACTTTCAGGCGCATGGTCTGCATTGTATGCACTTGCCATTATTCCGGCGTTTATCCGGGACCCTGTTTACGACCTGATTGCCCGCAACCGGTACAAATGGTTTGGGAAACAAGCGCACTGCATGATTCCATCACCGCAATTAAAGGATTTATTCATCAACTGATCAGTTGACCTGGTATTCCACCTTCAACGTAATGGAAGCAGTTTTTTGTTTGGAGGAAGTATTAAAGGAACCTCCATAACTGAAGTCCTCATTATCATTTTTTCCGGTAATCTGGAATACGCCCATCGTAGCTTTTTTGAGATTACTCAGGCCAGCCGCTGAGCCTTTGGCAATTGTTTCGGCGCGGAGCTTTGCATCTTCTGCGGCCTTCAACAGCAGATCAATTTTCAATTCATTGAGTTTGCTGTAATAATAAGCCGGCTTTTGAGAATTGAATTCAATTCCCTTTTGAAGCAGCTCCGTAACTTCCCTGGATATTTTTTCCACTCCGGCAATGTCTTTCGAATCCGCTTTAATTTCGCCGGTAAGGGTATACCCGTTGAATACCGTTCTGGAAGTTCTTCCGGTTGCATCAAATTCCGTTTGGAAATCTTTGCGCACATCAATGGCAGAAAACACCATGTTACTGTCCGGAAGGCCCTTGGTCCTGAGATAGGAACGGATGGCCGTTTCATCTTCCTTGATCAATGCATACGCCTGTTTAAGATCGAACCCGGTTCTTGTAAAACTTCCTTTCCAAACTATCTGGTCACTGGTAAAATCCTTTTCGGCCATGCCGGTAACCACAATGGTTTCGCTGCCGATGAATTTGTATTTATAGGCGTTTCCCAGCAGGATTGCTGCCAAAAGAACCACTACTCCAATAATGATAGAACCGGTTTGATTTTTCATATGCCTGTGTTTATTCCTGCATCATTTCGCGGGCTACCCGGATGATATCTTCCGCATTAGGCTTGCTGAAGTAGTCTCCGTCGCTTCCGTAGCTTGGGCGATGCGCCTGAGACGTTAATGTTCTCGGGCTTACATCCAGCCATTTAAATGCCTGCTGACCTTCAATCACCTGGTTGTACATATAGGCAGCCGCTCCACCCGGCACATCCTCATCCACAAAAAGAATCCGGTTGGTTTTCTTCAGCGATTCCAGGATCAGGTGGCTAGTATCAAATGGTAGCAAGGTTTGTACATCAATCACTTCACAACTGATACCTTCCTTCTCCAGGCGTTCAGCAGCATCCTGTATAATTCTTAAGATGGAGCCATAAGACACAATCGTAAGATCAGTTCCATTTTTAATCACTTCAGGTACACCCAGCGGAACGGTGTATTCCAGCAGGTTGGCAGGCATTTTTTCTTTGAGGCGGTAGCCGTTCAAACATTCAATCACCAATGCCGGATCATTGGCAGATAAAAGGGTATTGTACATACCAACTGCCTGCACCATATTTCTCGGCACACAAACATACATACCGCGCAGGGCGTTAATGATCATGCCCAACGGCGAACCGCTGTGCCAGATCCCTTCCAACCGGTGTCCGCGGGTGCGGATGATCAGCGGGCAACTTTGCTGTCCCCTTGTTCTGAAATGCGTAGTGGAAACATCATCACTCAACACCTGTAAACCATACAACAGGTAATCCAGGTATTGTATTTCAGCAATTGGCCGGAGCCCCCGCAGGGAAAGACCTACAGCCTGTCCTACAATGGTCAGTTCCCGGATGCCTGTATCGGAAATCCGGTCGGCGCCGTGCTTGTCCTGCAAACCGGCGAATCCCTGGTTCACATCGCCTATATGACCAACGTCCTCTCCAAATGCATATACTTTCGGGTTATGTGTAAAGAGTGCATCAAAATATTTGTTCAGTACTTCATAGCCGTTCACCAGGGGTGCGTCAAAGGAAATCAACGGTTTGATTTCATCCACCAGCAGTGCACTCTTCGGTCCCTGGTTGTATAAATGGGAATTGTACAGCTGCTTATTTTCAGCAAGCAGTTCTTCGTAAAACAAGCTCACATCATTGATAGATGGAGAGTCCGGAGCAGTTTCAATTGCAAGGCAGAGCGCACGCAATACATCCCTGCGCAGCGGCTCTTTTGAACTACTGAGATCTTTGGCCAGTTGCTGCAGGTGGTTATACTTTTCCATGTCGTTCACCACCAGTTCGCGTAAAAGGGTGGCCGCATTGCCGGCCTGCTCTTTAATGGGTGTGATGTATTTTTCCCAGGCTTTCAACCTGCATTCTCTCACATATTCCTTTGCAGCAAATTCAATGTCTGCCACTTCCTCTTCGGTTGCCAGGCTGTTTTCGAACATCCACTCCTTCATCTTCTTAATACAATCCCATTCTCTCTCCCAGGCCAATCTTTCAGGCGTTTTATACCGTTCATGGCTTCCGCTGGTAGAGTGCCCCTGCGGCTGTGTAACTTCTTCAATATGGAATAAGACAGGCGTATGCGTTTCGCGGATGCGTTGCAGGGCTTCTTCAAATACCTGGCACATGCCTGCATAATCCCAGGCCTTGAGTTTATAAATGCGTATTCCGTTGGTATCCTCCTGCTTTTCCAATCCTTTTAATGCTTCTGAGATGGATCCCTTGGTGGTTTGAAAGTTTTTCGGGACAGAGATTCCGTAACCGTCATCCCATACGAACACTGCCAGAGGCACTTGCAGTACACCTGCAGCATTCATGGTTTCCCAGAAATGCCCTTCTGTTGTACTGGCGTCGCCAATGGTGCAGAAACAGATTTCATTCCCATTATGACTAAGGTGATCAAACTCGCGCAAGCGCAGGCCCTGTCTGAAACATTTGGAAGCATAGGCCAGGCCCAGCGCCCTTGGCATCTGGGAGGCGGTAGGGGCCATGTCGGCGGAAATATTTTTACGGTTGGCCAGATCCAGCCAGTTGCCGTTGTCGTCTACAATTTTGGTGGCAAAATGCGCATTCATCTGCCGCCCGGCGCTGAACGGATCATTTTTAAGATCGGGGTCGCCATAGAGCTGTGAAAAATACTGCTCCACAGATGCCAGCCCGGCAGCAAACATGAAGGTTTGGTCGCGGTAATAGCCGCTCCGGAAATCACCCGGCTGAAAAAACTTTGCCATTGCCAGTTGCGCCACTTCCTTACCGTCCCCGAAAATGCCGAATTTGGCCTTGCCGGTAAGTACTTCTCTTCTGCCCAGCAGGCTTACCTCACGGCTGATCACTGCTGTTTTATAATCTTCCAGAATGGTATTACGAAACCCTTCAAAGGAAAGCATGTCTTCTTTGTACTGAATAGCGGTTGGTGATTCCATAGGGCAAAAATAACATTAGGAGGCGAATAGCCTGTAATTATTCCATTTAAACAATCGGGCGGTTTCCGAATCGTTAAATTCTCCCGATTTTATTCTAAGATAATTCTTTAGTCATAAGATTATGTAATTTTATCGGCTAAACAATGCGTATGAAACAATTATTGTTAATAACTGCCCTTTTTGCCCTCACTTCGGGCCTGAAAGCACAAAGCATTTCCATCAAAAACGAGAAATATCAGATGGGAAAAATTCCTTATGGAAAGCCCGTTGAATATGTAGTGGAAATCACCAATACCGGAAAGGATACCCTTACCATGGAAACGGCCCGTGCAGGATGTGGCTGTACCACACCCAATTTTACCCCCAACCAGAAATTCGGCCCCGGTCAGTCGGTTAAAGTGAACATCCTTTTCAACGGAAGTGTGTTGGGCAACTTCACCCGATTCACAGATATCGTTTTTGCCGGAGGCATGGTAAAACAGGTTAGCTTCAGCGGCGAAGGCGTACAGGAACCGGCAGTACCTAAAACAAACAACAATTAATCATATGAAATCATTTTTACTGGCGGTATGCCTGTTATCCGGGATGAGCCTGTTTGCACAGGCAGATATTCAATTCAGGGAAAACAAACACAGTTTTGGTAAGATCAAAAAAAATATCCCGGCCACTTACACATTCACTTTCACTAACAAAGCCAGCAAGCCTGTTGTGATTGAGTTTGCCAATGCCGAGTGCGGATGCACCACGCCGGTATATCCTAAAACACCCATTGCAAAAGGAAAAACAGGCACTATTAAAGTAACTTACAACGCGGCCACATCCGGCACATTCAAAAAGAATGTGGATGTGAAGTTTGCACATTCCAACCAGCCATATACTTTAACCATAGATGGAGAAGTAGTAGAGCCAAAGATTAAATAAGAACTATGTTAGCAATCAGTCAGAGAGGCATAGAGATGCCCGCTTCGCCCATCAGAAAACTGGTACCTTATGCGGAAGCAGCCAAGAAAAAAGGGATCAAAGTATATCATTTAAACATTGGTCAGCCAGACATTGAAACACCTAAGGCTATTTTAGATGCGGTCAGGAACAGTGATTTCAAAGTGCTTGAATACAGCCATAGCGCCGGTAACGAAAGCTACCGCAGAAAGCTGGTAGACTATTATAAATCGGTTGGCATAACAGTGAATCATCAGCAGATCATTGTAACCACCGGCGGAAGTGAAGCCATACAGTTTGGATTTATGGCCTGCCTGGATCCCGGAGATGAGGTAATTATTCCGGAACCTTTCTATGCCAACTATAATGGATTTGCAGTGGCAGCAGGTGTTAAAGTGGTTCCGATCACCTCCCGCATCGAAAATGGATTTGCCCTTCCGCCCATTGCCGATTTTGAGGCCAGGATTACGCCCAGAACAAAAGCGATCGTGATCTGCAATCCCAACAACCCTACCGGTTATCTCTACAGCCGCGAAGAAATGGAACAATTGAAAGAACTCATTCTTAAACACCAGCTTTACCTGTTTTCAGACGAAGCATACCGCGAGTTTTGTTACAGTGGCGAGCAGGTGAGCGCCATGCATTTAACCGGTGTGGATGAGCATGTGGTTATCATGGATACCATTAGTAAAAGATACAGCGCCTGCGGGGGAAGGATTGGCGCATTTGTTACCAAAAATCAGCAGGTACTGGATGCTGTCATGAAATTTGCCCAGGCAAGATTAAGTCCGCCCAGCTTTGCACAGATTGCCGGTGAAGCCGCTATTGATCTTCCGGCAGATTATTTTGACACAGCCAAGGCCGAATATAGATCCAGAAGAGACCTGATCGTAAAAAGGCTGAATGCCATGGAAGGGGTTTTCTGCCCTAATCCTGGCGGCGCTTTTTATGCAATGGCCAAACTTCCCATTGATGACGCCGATCAATTCTGCCAGTGGTTACTGGAGGATTTCAGCTACGAAAACCAAACCGTCATGCTGGCCCCTGCTACAGGATTCTATGGAACGCCCGGACTGGGTAAACAGGAAGTTCGCCTGGCATACGTATTAAATCTTTCAGATATAGATAAAGCGATGGATTGCCTGGAGGCAGCCATCCGGCAATATCCCGGAAAAAAATAATTTACCTGCCTTTAAGGGTAAAAACATATTATAATTAATTTCATATTATGTTTTTGTTACTAAAAAGTCATTTTTTTGTGGTCTACCACAATTATTTTTAAGTTTTTTATTAAAAAAGGACATTTTTAGCGATTTACGTCCTATATTTATGGTTCAAACAGCAGATAAAGACTCTCTTATAATGGCAAGCAATCGAAAAAAATCCCTTCGTTTCTACGAGGGGATTCTTATTTTAAGGAAATATTGAACCTTCTTTTGCATATTTGAGGCCTAAATCCGTTATTCTACCGGACCAGTTTATGTGTAAAAGATCCCCCCAACTCCTGATTCCGGTAATACTATGCTGTTTAGCAGCGATTCAACAGGGTATCGCCCAAAGTTACCACGCCCTGCATGGCTCTTCTTTTGCCGGCGCTGCCAGCCTGTTCAACAACCCGGCCTCCCCGGTGAACAGTGTTCATAAATGGGATCTCAACCTGTTTTCTTTTCAACTCGCAAACTCAACCAATAGCGCCTATATCAAAAACGGCCGGATCCCTGCTTTATCGGACGGAAGCCTTCAGATGACCCAGGGCACCCAAAAAAGATGGCTGCACCAAAACATGGACATCAGCCTGTTAAATGCCATGTACAAAATCAATTCTGCAACAAGCCTGGCGGGCGGACTGCGAATCCGCACCTACAATCATATCAGAACAAGTGCAGTCAATGTAAATGACTCTATTGTTACGCTGAAAGATTTCCTGGTAAGCAACAGAACAACGGATGCTTTACAGGGAGTCGGCATTCACAGCGGATGGCTTGAAGGAAACCTCAACTACAGCCATGTATTCAAAGAAACACGCAGCGGCAAACTGAGCGGGGGAATTACTTTGCAGATCATGAAGAATATTTCCGGCACCTATGCCCGCTTGAATAAACTGAGCTACACGGAAACCATTCTTCCGGGCGATACCATTTATTCTCTCGTGGATGGCAATGGCAGTTTTGGCTATTCCGCCAACTATGATGTCACAGATAATACCGCAGGAGCGGCGCAAAATGCCAAATCGGTTTTCAAACAGTCCCTCACCAGTTTTGGAATTAGCATAGGGATGGAATACCTGGTATACAATACTGAGGCTGTAACCGGAGAAGGCGAACCGGCCCCTTACCGCTGGAAACTGGGCCTGAGCCTGATGGATATCGGGAATAATAATTACATCAACAGCAGGTATACCGGGCAGTTCAGCAATCCTGACCAGTCCATCACCAACCAGGACCTCTACAACAAATTCAGTTCAATTAATTCGGCCAGGAGCCTGAGAGATTCACTGTCCACCGTTTTTCAAACAGTTACGGCCCTGCCTTCCAAATTCAGCATTGCAGGCCCTTCCAGGATCATCCTGAATGCCGACAGAAACCTGGGAAATCATTTCTATGTAAATGCAGCGCTCAGCCTGAACCTGCGCAGCACTTACCAGTTTAATCAACTCAATACAAGAGAAATAAATCTACTCACTATCACACCCAGGTGGGAAACCCTCCACTGGGGATTCTACCTGCCGGTTCAATACAATACACAGGGGCAATGGTGGCTGGGAGCCGCATTCAAGGCTGGCCCGCTGGTTGCCGGAATGCATCATATCGGCCTTCTGAAAAGAAACCCTGCGCTCAATGGAGGTGGTTATATTATGCTGAGCATACATCCATTCCGGAAACGCAGTTACGGTTCCAGGCTGGATTGCTTAGACTAGGAGGAAAACTATTCCGCGCTCTGGATATTACCAGCCTGCTTGCCTTTCTTTCCATCAACAATATCAAAGGAAACTTTCTGACCTTCTTTGAGGGATTTGAATCCACCCATGTTTATGGCAGAAAAATGTGCAAACAGGTCTTCCCCGCCATCATCTGGCTTAATAAACCCAAAACCCTTTGCATCGTTGAACCATTTTACAGTACCGGTAGGCATAATTATTCTGTTTAAGACATTAAATATACTGTTTTTTTGAAGTAATTACAATAAATGAGGGAAGGCACAACCCGCGAAAAAGAATTAAATTAGATAGTACGCGCAACCTTTTGTAACCCAACTCCGTATTATATCGGAAAAGAACACCTTTATCATTAGCTTGTTACCACTTAGCACCATATTTAAAAACAGCTTAAAATCCGACCGGAACAGCCAGCGAAAGCTCTATGAGGCCTATTACGGATATGCATTAAAAGTTGCTTTCCGGTACATTCCACAGTACGATGATGCGAGGATGGTGGCCAATGATGCTTTTGTGAAGGCCTTCCGGAGTCTGCATCAATTTGAACTGACCGACCACGAAACGGTACTCGAGTTGCGTTTTTTAGGATGGCTGAAAAGGATTGTCATCAATACTGCTATTGATGAGCTCAGAAAAAGCAACCGGGCAATAACAGAGTACCCCATTGAAATAGACAGCAGCGATCTCCCGTTTTCAACAGATCAGGCAGATTCGAGGCTGATGTATAAAGAATTGATTTGCTACCTGAAAGAATTGCCACCGGCGTATAGCAAGGTATTCAACTTATATGTGATAGACGGATACAGCCATGCGGAAATTGCCTCCATGCTGAATATATCTGTTGGCACATCAAAGTCTAACCTGTTCAGGGCAAAAGAGATATTACAGAAAAAAGTGGCTGATTTTTTTGAAACCAAAAAGATATGAATCAGAACCAGGATAAAGAATTTGAGAACCTGTTTAAAAGGGCTGCAGAGCACTATCCGCTGGATACGGACAGTGCCGACTGGGACAGCGTTTTGAGCAGGCTCAACGAAAAGGAAGAGCGAAAGCCCTTTGCATTCTTCAACAGAAGGAACACCACTGTTCTCCTGTTGCTGCTGACAGTGGGCATCATTTCCTCACTGGTAACCGGCCTGATTGTTTGGAACAAAGCCGGGCAACAAAACAACAATAGCCTTATCAAAAAGAAAATACCTGCCGCAGATTCCATAACGGGCAGAGAAAAAAAGATTGCCGACCAGGTTTACCGGAAAGTAATTGAATCGCTCGAAAACGGGCAGCGCAATTCAACAACAGATCAGTTATACAAACAGGAAACAACACCGCAGCAACAGCAGCAAACATCCATACGCCGGAAACAACAGGCGCCAATGCAACGGCAGCAAACACCGGTGCAGCAAGAGCAGGCACCTACACCAATAACGGCCAAAAAAATGATTGCACCGCAACAGGACGCAGTGATGGCAGAAAAAAATGCAGCAGTGCAAAAAGATACAGCAGCACAACAAATAACCGGGGCGGCAACCGGTCTCAGAACAGATTCTGTTGCGAAAGATCTTGCAACAGACAGCATTGCACAGGCACCCAATCTGAAAAAAGAAAAGAAGAAAGCAACACCGGGCAGCAAAAATTTCTACGCTGGTATCTTATACGCACAGGATAAAAGTTCCATCGGATTTGAGTCCAATAAAGGGCAGGGATACAGTTGGCAACTTCTGGCAGGATACCGGCTCGGTAAGAGATGGAGTATAGAAAGCGGTATTCACATTGAGAAAAAAGAATACTACACCACCGGTACCCATACCAACAAAGCAGTCCTGAATCCTGAAGGAACCATTCTGTGGATCGAATCAGAAAGCAGGTTACTGGAGATTCCGCTAACCGTTAAGTATGATGCACTGCTGAAGCAGAAACACAGTTTGTTTGCTTCAGCGGGTGTATCCTCCTACATCATTAACCGGGAAGATTTTGAATATGAGGAAGAAGTTTATGGTGTAATACAAAAGAGTTCCGTTGCTTTCACCAAAGCTACCGGCAATCTGTTTTCGACCATCAACTTTAGTTTGGGGTATCAATATAAATTTGGGAAGATCGGAAGTATCAGGATTGAACCCTATATCAACCTGCCGGTCTCCGGGATCGGAAAAGGTGAGTCGCCCATTATCAGCAGAGGGATTTATGCAGGATGGGTGTACGACTTTCATAAAAGAAAGTTAAAGCAATAAAAAATTAATCGTGATTATTTTCCATGGCATGATTTTTTCGATATCACTGCCAATGGATAGACTTATACGCTCTTATTACTCTACAACACACAAAAATGAAAAAAGTCCTGTCCACCATTGTGCTCGGTTGTGCTGCCGTGCCCTTCCTGATGGTTTCCTGTAAGCACGAAATTCCGGCAACACCCAATGTGGTGATCACCCCATCGCCTTCCCCTACCACGCCCGGCACAGTAAACACCGGAAGTTCCACCTGCAGCTCGGATACCGTGTACTTTCAGAACGACCTGTTCCCGTTGATTAACTCGGGTTGTAATACCTCGGGCTGTCATGATGCGGTTTCGCATGCCGAAGGAGTGGATCTTTCCAGCTACGACAAAATCAAATCCTATGTAAGCGCCGGCAATGCGGCCAACAGCAAGCTGTACAAGGTGTTGGTTAAATCAGGAGATGAACGGATGCCGCTTCCGCCCTTACCTGCTTTCACGGCAGACCAGATTGCCAAGGTGCAGAAATGGATCAACCAGGGCGCCAGAAACAATGCCTGCAACGGTGGTTGCGATACTACCAAAATCACGTATGCTGCGGCTGTTCAACCCCTGATGCAAACCTATTGTACCGGTTGCCATAATGCAGCCAGTGCCGGAGGAGGGATTGATCTCTCTACCTATGCGCAGGTTAAAACCTATGCTGCTAACGGAAGACTGCTGGGCTCCATCAGTTATGCCACCGGGTATTCACCGATGCCGAAAGGATCCAAAATGCAGGATTGCCAGATCACCCAGATCAGAAAATGGATTGAGGCAGGCGCGTTAAACAATTAAAAAAGAAAAAATGAAAAATATACTTCCCCTGGTGATGCTGTTTGCCGGCATCATCCTGTTCAGCTCGTGTTATTACGATAAAGAGGAGTTACTCTACCCTACCGGCGCACTGACGAATTGCGATACCGTTGGCACTGTTTCTTATTCGGCCAAAGTGGTTCCGATTCTGCAACAGAAATGCTACAGTTGTCACAGCATTTCTTTTCCTTCCGGAAATGTTGCCATGAGTACCTATGCCACCGATAAGGCCACCGCAGTGAACGGTTCACTGTACGGCAGCATCAATCATGCAAGCGGTTACTCTCCCATGCCGAAAGGTGCGGCAAAAATGACCGCCTGTGAAATTGCCACCATCAAAAAATGGATCGACGCGGGCAGTCCTAACAATTAAATCAGTACAGCATGAACAAGAAGAAAAAAAACATATTGCTCCTTTTATTGGCGCTCGCCTGCCTGGCCGGCGCCGGAGCCTTCTATGCATATAAAGAATTCAACAGAAAAGCAGAAGACCTCTCATCTGCAAAAGCAGCTTACCAGGTTACAGCAGTTGAACTCATAGACGCCTTTACCGGTAATGAGGCCGGAGGCAACGCCAAATACCTGTCGCAGGTAATCGAGATCAGCGGCACACTCAAGAAAACAGACCAGGATGAAAAGGGAAACAAGATCCTGGTACTGGGAGATACCACCTCCATGTCTTCCGTAAGATGCAGCCTGGACAGCCTGTACGGCAAGGCCGGCGTTTTTGAACAAGGCAGTCTGGTAAAAATCAAAGGCATCTGCACCGGGTTCATGGCAGACGATCTGGGAATCGGATCGGATGTAATCCTGACCCGCTGTATTCCTGTAAAACAATAAAGAACTACTCAACAAAATACCCTCACCTAAAACCAACAACAATGAAAAAGCTTTTTATCCTGATTACCCTGTTCGGATTACTCGGTTCTGCACAGGCACAGAACAGGTTCTTTACCAAAACCGGTAAAATCAGCTTCGATGCCACCACCCCAAAATCTCCGGAAAATATTGATGCGGTCAATAAAAATTCCACTTGCGTGCTGGATAGCAAAACAGGAGACATTCAATTCTCTGTTTTAATGAAAGGATTTGAATTTGACAGGGCGCTGATGATGGAACATTTTAATGAAAACTATGCAGAGAGCGATAAATTCCCCAAAACCATTTACAAAGGGATCATTGTTAACAACGCAGCTGTTAATTATTCAAAGGATGGCAGTTACCCCGCAAAAGTGAAGGGGAAATTAACCATGCACGGCGAAACAAGAGATCTTGAAACAGAAGGAACGCTGACCATCAAAAATGGAAAGGTTGCAGTATCGGCAATATTTCCGGCATTGCTGTCCGATTACAGGATTGGCATTCCGCAACTGGTGGCAGACAAAGTAGCAAAAACCGCAAAAATTACCGTGGATTGCACACTGGAACCACTCACCAAATAACCAAAGACTGCTCATCCACTAATGAACCAAAATATGAAAAATAGTATTATACGCGTTGTTGCATTCCTTACCGTATCTGCGTGGTTGCCTGGCGTACAGGCGCAGGAAAAAGATCTGCTGGACCTGGTAGACGATGGCAAAGAACCCCATACAATCGTTACCAATGCATTTAAATCCATTCGCATCATCAACGGACACTCCATGGAATTTCTGGCGCCGGGCACCATGGATTTCAGAATTCTGCATCGTTTCGGACAGATCAACCAGGGAACCAAGAATCTCTTTGGACTGGACCAGGCGAGTATGCGCCTTGGCCTCGACTTCGGATTAACCCGGAAGCTGCAGGTGGGTATAGGACGGAGCACTTTCAAAAAAGAACTGGATGGTTATATCAAATATGCGCCCATCCGCCAGTCTGCAGGCTCACACGCATTTCCGGTAACCATTGCACTGGTTGGAGGCGCCACCATCAATACCCTGCCTTTTGCAGACCCCACAAGGACCAACTATTTTTCTTCGAGGGTGGCCTATTATGTGCAAACCATCATCGGAAGAAAATTCAGCGACAGAATTACATTACAACTCACGCCAACCATGGTCCATCACAACCTGGTGCCCCTGGCCACTCAGCCCAATGATGTATTTGCAGTGGGCTTTGGCGGCAGAATCAAAGCCAGCCAGCGGATAGCATTTACCTGGGATTATTTCTACAACATCAATGGCCTGGAGAAAGGAGTGAATTACAACCCACTTTCTGTGGGAGTGGATATTGAAACCGGCGGGCACGTATTCCAGCTTCATTTTTCCAATGCAACAGGTATGAACGAAAGGGCATTTATTACAGAGACCACCAATACCTGGGAAAAAGTGGATCTCCGTTTCGGGTTCAATCTCTCCAGGATCTTCCAACTCAAAAAAGCAAAATCTTCATAATCAATCAAACCGACACAATGGACCGGAAAGAATTTTTGAACAAAATTGGGTTTGGCGCTGCATTTGCGCTTACAGCCACCTGCCTGGGCTCCTGCAAGAAAGAAGCTACCACACCCTCCGGGCCGGTAGACTTCACCATCAACCTGAATGATGCCGCCAATGCCGCACTGGCAACCACCGGCGGATATGTGATCACCAATGCCGTAGTGATTGCCAAAACGGCTAACGGCTATGCTGCAGCAACGGTGATCTGCAGCCATGAAGGAAAACAACAAATCACTTACCGCAGCAACAGCAATCAATGGTATTGTACTGCACATGGCGCCACTTTTAACCTCAATGGAACAGGGGTGAACGGGAATGCCTCCAACGGGCTTACCATCTATAATACTGCGTTAACGGGTAATACTTTGAGAATTTATTCCTGAGTGCGCTCTTCCCTTATCGGATTGGGTGCCGGAATGGTAATAATATTATTATTGATTCAGCTGCCAGAGCGCCTGTTTGATTTTTTCCTGTTGCGCCTGCTTCAGAATTTCAACAGGCGCCACGGCACGTTCCCTGCAATCCATGATACCGCACTGTTCACAGGTGGTATGCACGGTTTTAACAGGAATGGCCGGATCATTGATAAATGGCATGGCCTGTAACAGTTTCTGGTTGATCAGTAAACCAATGGTAACACTGACCACTTCATCACTACCCTTCGAAAGGGGCTTGGAGAATGCAATACAGAGATACCGGTTATGGGTTTGCCAGTATTGAGAAATCTGGGCCTCTACAAAGGGTTGCCTGTATTTCTTTTTGGCTACCTGGCCGGCCACATGTTGTATGGAGTTGATGGCCACCCATCTGCGGCAATAATGTTCATGCGTTGCATTGGCATAAGGGTTGTGCACCTGGGACAGGTGTAACTCCTTGGTAATTTCATACTCATTGCTGGCGGCATTACCCGATAACCGCAGGAAGAACAGGCTGTCGATGCCAAAATGCCTGGGAAGGATATTGGAGAGCCGTTGCATGAGCATTTCCGGGGTTACATCGTACCGGTTCCAGAAATCAATCCATGCTTTATCATTCCATTTCTGCTGCATAACAATGCGCTTGATGTCTTCCACCACTTTTTCTTCGGGCATTAACAGGGCTACTGCAAAATAAGAAGCCTTGAAATTATTCAACAGGATCTCAAAAGAATTGGAATGCTGCAGTTTGGTTTCGTAAGGCCGTTCCGTTATGTTTAAAAACTGGAAGGCAATTTCGCGGGCCAGCAGAAACTTTTCCTGTGCACTGCTGAATCCTTTATTGATGAACAGGGTTTTATGGGTAGCCGCATAAAAAGAACGGATCGGCTGCAGCGCTTCCATGCTTCCCATTTGTTTGCGGTTCACCTGCACCTGCATTTTTTGCAATGCAGCTTCCATGGCAGCAATCTCTACCGGCAGAACATCTTTCCATTTGAACTCTTTCCTGAAACTCCGGACTGCATCTTCAATCTCTTCAAAATAATTATCCTGCAGGTCCTGGTAAGAACGAAGAGCTGCATTGTAAAAGCTTTCCTTGGTGAGCTGGTAGCTCCGGGAAATTTTCAACAGGGTGCTGATGAAGGCAGTCACTTTATCCGGCGTGTTGGAAAACAGATCCAGCAATGATGCGGGTGTAAGCCCAAAATGTTCCCAGGGAACGGCATTCACAAAATCGGAATTGATCAGATCAATGATCGGCTGCAGCTTTTTACTGGCCCTCAGCGATACCAGGTAGTCATAATCCACCCCAAACACTTTGGCCAAAGCCAGGATCTTGTCGGCTTTGGGAAACTTTTTGCCGGTTTCGATATCATGTACATAAGACAGGGACATGCCGGTTTTTTCGGCCAGTTGCTGGTAAGACAGCTTCTTCTCCTGGCGGAGTGCCTTCATTTTCAATCCAAAAATGAGCCGGATGCTCTCACTGTCTGACATCATAGTGGCAAATTAGTAAATGAGGGGCGGAATCAGAAAAATAAATATTTAGCGAATATTTCGCTTTTAAAGAATTTTACCTAAGTTAGCGTAAAATAAACAGTTATGGTAACGGATAAAATCATCAGAAAAGACTATTGGGTACCATCCGGAATGCGCATCAACGCTGCATTTAACGAGGAATATGAAAGAATCCTGACCCCGGGGGCCATCAACTTCCTGATTGCCCTGCAACGGCACTACAACGAAAAAAGAAAGGCCCTGCTCCTGGAAAGAGAACTGGTCCAGCAACAACTGGACCGTGGCTGGCAACCTGTTTTTATTCCGGAAACCGCCCCCATCCGAAACGGGAGCTGGCTGATTGCACCAATACCGGATGTGCTTAAAGACAGGAGGGTCGAAATCACCGGTCCGGTAGACAGAAAAATGATCATCAATGCCCTCAATTCCGGCGCCAATGTATTCATGGCCGATCTGGAAGACAGCAATTCGCCCGGTTGGGACAATATTATCGGCGGCCAGATTAACCTGATGGATGCAGTGAATAAAACCATCAGTTACCAACAAACTGAATTCGATAAAAAATACACCCTGAACAATAAAACCGCTGTACTGTTTGTTCGCCCGCGCGGATGGCATATGACCGACCGGCATATTGAAATTGACGGAGAACCCATCAGCGCCAGCCTGCTGGACTTCGGGCTCTACTTTTTTCACAATGCCAAAAAATTAATTGCCAACGGCACCGGTCCGTTCTTTTACCTGCCAAAACTGGAAAGCTATAAAGAAGCAAGGCTCTGGAACAATGTATTCCTGTTTGCACAACAGTACTGCGGCATTCCGGTGGGAACCATCAAAGCCACGGTGTTGGTGGAAACCATCCTGGCCAGCTTTCAACTGCATGAAATTCTCTGGGAACTGAGAGACCACTCCGCAGGCTTAAACTGCGGCAGATGGGATTATATATTTTCCTTCATCAAAAAGTTCAGGAATATCCCCGGACATGTTTTCCCGGACCGCTCGCAGGTTACCATGACCGTTCCTTTCATGCGCGCCTATACACAACTGGTGATTAAAACCTGTCACCAGCGTGGAGCGCATGCCATTGGTGGTATGGCGGCACAAATCCCGATCAGGGGAAATGAAACCGCCAATGCCGCCGCCATGGAAAAAGTGAAAGCAGATAAACTGCGGGAAGTAAAAGACGGCCATGACGGTACCTGGGTGGCGCATCCCGGCCTGGTAGCATTAGCTAAGGATATTTTTGATGAACACATGAAATCACCCAACCAGATCAGCAATAAAAGAACAGATTTTAACTGCACCGATAAGGACCTGTTGCAACTGCCCGAAGGAACCATTACAGAGGAAGGATTCAGGCACAATATTAATGTGGGAATCCTCTACCTCGAAAGCTGGCTTCGCGGACAAGGCGCCGCCGCCTTGTACCATCTCATGGAAGATGCCGCAACGGCAGAGATCTGCAGAACACAGGTATGGCAATGGGTGAACAGCGGCGCCATATTGAACGACGGAAGAAGAATCGACACCCGCCTGTATGAAATTTTCAGGGATGAGGAAATCGTCAAAATCAAAAAGATCACCGGCGATAAAATATTTGAAAGCGGAAAATTCATTCAGGCTATTCAGCTCTTTGACCGGCTGGTGATGCAGCACCAATGGGAAGATTTTCTGACCCTGCCTGCCTACGAATGCATTCTCAGTAACGAATCTCAATAATCATTTAAAAACAATCACCATGTCAACAGAAAAAAAATCCAGGCAAATGGAATCGGACTGGATAACCAGCTCCAGGTGGAAAGGCATTCTCCGTCCTTATCAAGCAGCGGAAGTAGTAAAGTTGCGTAGCAAGGTGGAGATTGAGTACACGCTCGCCAAACAAGGCGCAGAGAAATTATGGTCTAAACTCAACAACCAGGACTATGTTGGTGCATTGGGAGCATTAACAGGCAACCAGGCTGTGCAGGAAGTGGCAGCAGGGCTGGAAGCCATTTATCTGAGTGGCTGGCAGGTGGCGGCAGATGCAAATGTAGCCGGAACCATGTATCCGGACCAATCGCTGTACCCTGTTAATTCTGTGCCTGAAGTGGTGAAAAGAATCAACAATGCATTGCTGCGAAGCGAACAGGTTGATTCTGTAAACGGAGACAACAGCAAGGACTGGATGGTTCCGATTGTTGCAGATGCAGAAGCCGGATTTGGCGGCAACCTGAATGCCTTTGAACTCATGAAAGCCATGATTGAGGCAGGCGCTGCCGGCGTTCACTTCGAAGACCAGTTGTCTTCGGCCAAAAAATGCGGACACCTGGGTGGCAAGGTATTGGTGCCCACACAGGAAGCGGTAAACAAACTGATTGCTGCAAGGCTTGCTGCCGACGTAATGAATGTTCCTACTGTCATTATTGCCAGAACGGATGCGGAAGCCGCCAACCTGATTACCTCCGATATTGATGAAAGAGATCAGCCCTTCCTTACCGGAGAAAGAACCGGCGAAGGTTTTTATGGCGTGAGAAACGGAGTGGAGCAATGTATTGCACGCGGCCTGGCTTACGCGCCTTTCGCCGATATGATCTGGATGGAAACCTCTCACCCCGACCTGGAAATTGCCCGTCAGTTTGCAGAAGCGATTCATGAGGTTTTCCCCGGCAAACTGCTGGCATACAACTGCTCACCATCTTTTAACTGGAGCAAACACCTCACCGAAACCGAAATGGAGTGCTTTCGGGAAAAGCTGGCTGCACTGGGCTACAAATTTCAGTTCATCACGCTGGCAGGGTTCCACGCACTCAACACCTCTATGTTTGAATTGTCGAAAGCTTACCGGGAAAAAGGAATGGCGGGTTTTTCGCAGTTGCAGCAGCGTGAATTTGCTTTACAGGAACACGGCTTCAAAGCGGTGAAGCACCAGTCCTTTGTTGGTACGGGCTATTTCGACTATGTACAGAATACAGTGCAGCAGGGACTTTCCTCCACTGTTGCCATGAAAGACAGTACTGAAACAGCGCAGTTTCATTAAACATCTGCTGACTGCTTGTGATAAGGGCTCCCATTCAGGAGCCCTTTTATTTTGTGTCGCTTTCCCGGCAGGGTCATTCTGATACTTCATCTCCATCCTCCGCCTAATGCCCTGTACAATTCTACATTTTCGCTAAGCTGCGCCTTCCGGATAGCATCCGTTTCCAGTTCGCTTTGAAGCAGGTTGCTTTGTGCAGAGAGTACTTCCAGATAAGTTGCCATGCCATTCTTAAACAGCAGTTGTGCATTCCTGATGGCTTTCTCGAGTGTATTCCGGCGCAAAGATGCAATGGTTTGTTGTTCTTTCAATTTTTGAATCTTCACCATGGCATCCGAAACCTCACCAACAGCCATTAACACGGATTGGCGAAACTGTATAACCGATTTCTCCCTTTCCGTTTTCGCAATGTCATATTGTGTTTGTAATTGTTTGCGTTGAAACAAAGGTGCCGTTATGCCACCGGCCACGGTTCCAAACAGGGATGCCGGAATAGAAAACCAGTTAGAAGCTTTAAACGCATTAACACCCGCACCGGCAGTAATATTCAGAGATGGATACAAATTGGCTTTGGCAATACCCGTTTTTGCATTGGCAATGGTGAGTGCCTGTTCATACTGCTTCACATCTGGTCTGCGGCTCACCATTTGCGAAGGAATACCTGTTGCCGGGTTACCCGGCACAACAACATCGGCCAGTATGGTATTACGCCGGATGTATCCGGGTAATGCACCCGTTAAAATACTGAGCGCATTTTCCTGTACCGTTATTGCCTGCTCAAACTGCGGAATCAACTGTACAGCGGCCAGTCGTTGCGCCTCTGTTTGTTGCACAGCCAATTCCGTTACCTGCCCGGCACTGTATTGCAATTTAACAATCTGCAGTGTGCTGTCGTTCAGCACTACGTTCTTTTTTGCAACAGTAAGTTGTGCATCCAGCATCAACAGATTGTAATACCCTTTTGCAATATTGGCTACCATATTGGTCTGAACAGCCTTTCTCGCTTCACCGGTTTGAAGATATCCTGCCAATGCGGCTGCCTTTTGATTTTTGATCTTGCCCCAGATATCAGCCTCCCATGAAACACCGATGCTTGTTGTATAATCCTCCACATACGATTTTCCAAGAAACTGGCTAAGGCTTAGTCCATTCAGACTATTATCCGATGGGCGATTCACCGTAACACCTGTCTGCAGTTTCACATCCGGCAGATAAGCATACCGGGTTTGTGCCAACAGCCGTTGCGCCGCCTCTATATTTTTTAACGCTACGAGCAAGTCGTAATTTTTCCCGATCGCGGTATCGATCAGTTTTTGCAAAGCGGGATCTGTAAAATAATCCTTCCAGGGCAGATCAGCAATGCTGTTACTGTCGGCATTTACCGCATTCCTGAAATTGGCAGGCAGTTGAGGCGTTGGTTTCGCCATCTCTTTTGATACGCTGCACCCAACCAGTACTACGAGCAGCATGCTTATGATGTAAGTATTGAAATATTTGTTCATATTGATTTATTTTTTTTCTATCCGTTCTTCTATCCAGTTATCATGTTCAACAATTTTTTTCCTGCTGATTTTTTCCTGCAGGTGTTGGAAAATCACGAACAGTACCGGTATGATGAAAACGCCGAGCAACACCCCTGTTAACATTCCACCTACCGCACCTGTGCCAATTGAACGGTTTCCCATGGCGGATGCGCCTTTGGCCGTTAACAACGGAAGTAAGCCGGCGATAAATGCAAATGAGGTCATCAATATCGGGCGTAACCGCAATTTGGCAGCCTCGACAGCCGCATGCGCGATGGATAGCCCTGCATGCCTTCTTTGCACGGCATATTCTACTATCAGGATAGCATTTTTGGCCAGCAGGCCAATCAGCATAATGAGACAAACCTGTACATAAATATTGTTGTCAATGCCTGCCAGATTGATAAATGCAAAAACGCCCAATATACCGGTAGGCACGGAGAGGATCACTGCCAATGGTAATATGTAACTTTCATATTGCGCCGCCAGCAGGAAATACACGAATACCAGCGACATGATAAAGATCAACGAGGTTTGTGAACCTGATTGTTGTTCTTCCCTGGTTAATCCGGACCATTCGTAAGCATATCCTCGTGGCAAATAGGCAGCGGCAACTTCCTCCACCGCTTTCAATGCCTCACCGGAGCTGAACCCGGGTTTGGGAATACCGTTAACAGTCACCGCATTAAACAGGTTGTTCCTGGTAACAGTTTCAGGGCCGTATACTTTTTCGAGCGAGATCAGTGTTTTAATGGGGATCATTTGCCCGGTACTTGTTTTTACCTGCACATTGTTTAAGGTAGACGGGTCAATGCGGTAATTCACATCTGATTGCAGGATCACTTTATACTGTTTTCCAAAACGATTAAAATCCGATACCATATAACTGCCGTAATACACCTGTAATGTTTGCAGTAATTCGCTCACAGGCACGCCCAATTGCATGGTCTTTTCTTCATCAATATTCACCCGGTATTGCGGGTTACTTGTATTAAAAGTAGTAAACGCGTAAGCAATCTCTTTCCGTTTCATCAGTTCCCCGATAAACCCATTGGTTACATTGTTCAGATCCGAAAGTTTACCTCCCGCCCTGTCCTGCAGCAGCAACTCGAATCCGTTGGTATTACCAAAACCCTGCACAGTAGGCAATGTAAATGTGAAAAGATTTGCTTTCGATATCACCGCAAGTTTCTGGTTTACTTCACCAAGTATCTGGTTAATATCTTCCGCTTTACCTCTTGTACCGGGTTTCTTTAACTTAACAAAAGCCAGGCCGCTCATCGGGCTGGTGGCATTGGTAATGATATTCATACCGGCCACGCTATATACTTTTTCAACACCTTCTACTGTACGAATGATACTATCCACCTGGTCAACCACTTTCTTGGTTCTTTCCAGCGAAGAACCGGCAGGCATATTTAGTGAATACAGAAAAATACTCTGATCCTCGGTAGGAATAAATCCGGACGGAGACTTTTTTACCAATATGATGGTTGTAACAGTGATGGCCACCAATGCCGTGATGGCTACCCATTTTGCTTTGATCAGGAAATGAAGGCTATGCGTATAACGCGTGGTCATATGCTGGAACGAAGTATTAAATGCATGAAAAAACCTGGCCTTAAATCCCTGGGGTTTTGCATCGTTCATGTGCTGGCCGCGTTTTAAGAAAAGTGCCGCCAGGGCGGGGCTCAGCGTCAATGCATTCAGTGCAGAGATCAGGATGGCAATAGCCAAGGTAAATGCGAACTGTTTGTAAAAAATTCCGGCAGGCCCCTGCATAAATCCAACCGGCACAAACACAGCGGCCATCACCAATGTAATGGATATGATCGCCCCTGAAATCTCACCCATACTTTTAATAGTGGCCGCGCGTGCGGGCAAATGTTCCGTTTCCATTTTTGTATGCACCGCTTCCACTACCACAATGGCATCATCTACAACGATACCAATGGCGAGGATCAGGGCAAAAAGCGTAAGCAGGTTAATGGTAAATCCAAATAACTGCATAAAGAAAAACGTTCCGAGTATAGCTACCGGTACTGCAATAGCAGGTATCAGCGTTGACCTGAAATCCTGCAAAAAGAGAAACACTACAATAAATACAAGTATGAATGCCTCCAGTAAAGTGCGTTTGACTTTATCGATGGATGCATCCAGAAATTCTTTCGCAGAATAGGGGATAAATGTTTTGATACCTTTCGGCAAAGATTTGATGGTCTCCTGCAATATTTTATCCACTTCAGTAAGTATATCATTCGCATTGGATCCTGCAGTCTGGTAAATAAGGATACCGGTAGATGGTCCTTTATCCACTTTGGCTGATGCTGTATAACTGAATGAACCGAACTCAACACGGGCAACATCTTTCAGCCTGATCATGGAACCATCTGTATTGGCTTTTAATATAATATTCTCATACTGCTGCCCTTCATTTAATTTCCCTTTGTATTTGATCACGTATTCAAATGATTCCTGGCTACCCTCACCAAATTTACCAGGGGCCGCTTCCAGGTTCTGCTCTTTGATGGCCGCCAGTACTTCCTGTGCAGATAAATGATATGCTGCTAACCGGTCGGGCTTTAACCATAAGCGCATGGCATAATCCTTTGCTCCGAATATCAGTGCCTGTCCCACACCATGTACACGTTGTATCTGCGGAATCATGTTGATCTTGGCGTAGTTCTGCAAAAAACTTTCTGTGAAACTTGTATCGTTACTGTATAAAACGATCGCCATAATAATACCGTTCTGCTGCTTTTGCGTGGTAAGTCCCGCCTGTAATACCTCCTGCGGAATCAGGCTGTTTGCTTTGGCAACGCGGTTTTGCACATTCACAGAAGCGATATCGGGATCCGTACCGGATTTAAAGAAAACATTCAACGTCATCGTACCATCATTGTTGGAATTGGACGTCATATAGGTCATATTTTCAACACCATTGATCGATTCTTCCAGTGGGGTGGCCACCGACCGGGCCACTACTTCAGCATCAGCGCCGGGATAATTGGCAGTAACCTGAACACTTGGCGGTGCGATATCGGGGAACTGGGTAATCGGTAAAGAGAAAAGAGAAATCATCCCAAGCAATACCAACAGGATAGAGATCACAGTTGATAATACGGGCCTTTCGATAAATTTTTTTATCATAAAATAGTTTGGTTGATAATGATGGGTTACAGGCTTGCACGAAGCACACTGTCTAAAGAAATAGGTTGCGGAGCGATGAGAATTCCGTCTCTCACTCTTTGTAAACCACTGAAAAGAATGGTTTCCCCGCTTACGAGTCCTTTGTTTACCAGGTAATTGGAACCGCTTTTTCCACTGATGAAGATTTGTTTGCTGGCTATTTTATTACTGTCGCCCAAAGCAAATACAAATATTTTATCCTGCACTTCATAGGTTGCTTCCTGCGGAACGATTAATTGTTCATGCAACATAGAAGGTATGCGGATCTTTCCGGTCATACCGGAACGCAGTTGTTTATCTGCATTGTTAAAAACGACCCTGAAGCTGATGGCCCCGGCATTGCGGTCAAATTGACCCTGTACCAGTTCCACCCTGCCTTTGATTTTATAAATCGTATTATCGGGTAATAGCAATTCTACGGGTGAAATGTTTTTTACTTTTTCTTCCGTTGTTTTACCTTCTACTTTGGATAAAAAGGTTAAAAAATCGCTTTCGCTCATGGAAAAGTAAGCATGTACATTATTCACCTCTGAAAGAACCGTCAATGGTATTACATCGGTTTTACTTACCACACTTCCTTTTTTAAAAGGGATATGACCAATATAACCGCTTACGGGCGCTTTGATCAATGTGTAGCCAACGGTAATATCTGCACTTCCCTTGGAGGATACAGCCTGCGCAAGAGCCGCTTTGGATGCCGACAGGTTTGCCAGGGCGGTTTTTAATTGTATATCGGCAACTACTTTATTGTCAACAAGCGGTTTGATGCGATCTACTTCAACCTGCGCCCGTTCAATATTGGCTTTCGCAACCTGTATGGCGGCTCCGGCATTGTTTGCATACTCCCTGTACTCGCTGCTGTTAATGCTGAATAAAGGTTGCCCCTGTAATACATAGGCCCCTTCCTCCACATAAATTTTTTCCAGGTAACCGTTAACCTGCGAACGGATTTCAACGTTTACGGCTCCCTCAACAGAAGCAGGATATTCCTGCCAGATGGTCGCAGAACCGGTGTTCAGTTTAATAACGGGTAAAGCTTGTGGTGGCGGAGGTGTTTGGTTGAACTGGTTACCGGCGCAGGCAACTAAAACTAAAAAAAAGCCGGAATAGATGATTTTTTTCATAACGTAATTAAATTGTTTAACGGTGTTAAGGTTTGGTGATAAAAAAACAGTTTCTCAACTGCTTTGCCCGGTGTGTCATTGGTTTTAGAAAATATATAAATTTTAAGTCATATGAAACATGATTAAATTATTTAACAGTGTTAATTAACAGGCAAATAAAAAAGGCCTATTTCATCGAATTAATAATTCCGGACAGCGCATCTTTTAAAACCTGTTTATTGATCTCATCGCTTGCCTGTCTTGTCTGACGTGTCATATTAATCGATATCAGCCCATGCATCACCGACCAGAAAGTATAATACTTGGTACAGATATATTCCTCGGTACGGTTCTCTTCAGGAACAAGCTCGGTGATTTTATCCCAAAACAGGTTTGAAGGCCCCTGTATATCAGGACAGCTATTTTCAAATACACAACAGTTCATTTCAACACCATACATAACCTGGTACAGTTCCTTATTGGCAAAAGCAAAATTCCAGTAAGCCAGCCACATCGCTTCAAGTTGCGCTGCCGGAGCGGAATAAGCTTTGCTCGCTTCATCCATTTCCCTCGCCAGTTTTATAAATCCCTGCCGCGTAAGCACACTGAGAATATCGTCCTTATTGGCAAAATATTCATAAATGATCGGGGCAGTATATTCAATTTTATCTGCGATTTTCCGCATACTAAGCGATTGCCAACCCTCCTCTTTTACAATATCAAGCGAAGCTTCAAGGATCTTAACCCTTGTTTCTTCCTTCAATCGTTGTATCCTTTCTTTGCTGGCCATCTTAGGTAATGATAATAGTTAAATTATTTAACACCGTTAAGCAAACATAAAATACTTTTCCCGATTTTGCCAATTTTTTTTTTAAATATTAGTAAAAAACAAAAATTAGCAAGGCGGTTAAATCTGTTCACAAAGACAAAAATGTACATCTAAATACGGTTTGGGTTTACAAAATGCCGGTTATTCTTCTAGTATAAGAGCCTTATTAGAATTTCATTAATATCATTAAATAATTTCTTTCTTTACATAAGAAATTAGAAATAAATTAGGATATATGAGTGTAGATTTATTAGAGACTTCCATAGAACCCTTGTTGAAATGTTTTAATGTACTTATTCCGTTGGTTAGCACCCCATCCATACTCGCGTAATACATGAATACGTCTAATATACCAGTTTTGTATTGCCAAATGCGTGTTATGCTTCCGGATTGACGGCCCCTCCTGAATATAATTTGAAGAAACCCTTTTTGTATACATCTCCCAATGGAATTTCAGTTTCCCCGAGATAAATATTATGATGGTCAAATGAATCTATAAAATTGATATTAATAACATAGGATTTACTCACCCTTAAAAACAGGTGTTGCGGCATCTTTTGGTGAATCGTCTTCAGGTTCATGGCCGTAATCAGTTTCTGATTGCCCGTGTAAATAACAACATAATCCTTTAGCCCTTCTATGAACCGGATATCGACAAAGTTGATTTTGTGAAAACGACGTTCTGATTTTATGATCATAAAATCTCCCGTATTTCCTTCCAGTATATTTTTTTCGGTATCTTCAGACAATAGATTTTTATATAATTTTGCCTTGTTAATCGCTTTTCCCAATCGCTGCTTTTCAATAGGCTTCAGCAGGTAGTCAATAGCATCAAGCTCATAGCTTTCCAACGCATATTTCGGATATGCGGTAGTGAAAATGACCAATGTATTCTTTGAAAGTTGAGCCGCAAATTCCAGCCCGGTAACCATTGGCATCTCAATGTCAAGGAAAACAAGGTCTATTGAATTCGTTTTCAGAAAACCAATTGCCGTAGGGGCATTCGAAAATGCGCCAAGTATTTCCAGATCGGAAACATCATTTATCAATGCCTCCATTTCCTGCCTTGCCAGTGGTTCGTCATCTACAATAATACAGTTCATAATGGGATCGTTAAGTTAATTTCATATCTGGTTCCTGTTGCTTTGATATCAAGCGTATGTTTATCACCATATAGGAGCTCTAGCCTGCGTTTTATGTTGCCAAGTCCCAGGCCTCCGCTTTTATCATTTGAAGAAGGCAAGTAATTGGGGTCTTTTGAATTGACACAACTGAAGTGGAGCTTGTCTCCTACTACATTGATATGTATGCGTACGAATGATGCCTCCCCGCTAATATTCACGCTGTATTTAACCGCATTTTCGATAAATGTTGTAAACAAATTAGGCGGAAGAAACACACTCTTAATAATCAGACTGTCGGTGTTATTGGTGATCTCAACCGAAAGATTGTCCCTTCTGAGTGTTTCCAGGTCCAGGAAGTTGGTCAGAAAGTTAATCTCTGATTTCAGCAAAACCCGCTCATCATTATTTTCATAAAGCTGATAGCGTAAGAATTCAGATAGCTTCATGATCACTATAGTAGCTTTTTCCGGATCGGTGCGAACCAAAGATTTAATGCCGTTAAGCATGTTGAAAAGAAAATGGGGGTTGATCTGATTTCTCAGCTCGTTCAGTTCCATGTTGAACGTGATACTATTTAGTTCATTGATTTTTTGGCTGTCCCGCATCCAACGCTGAAATAGCTGGATCATTGTGGTAACCAGTAAGATCGGAATCAGAATGATAATAGATTCATAAAATCCTCTGCCGGCATAACCCCGTTGTACATCGAATCTGGCATTGTTTGGGAAAAAAAGGTCAAGTATATTGGAAATGATTGTTAAAGTAAGTATTACCAATAAAATGACGAACAAAAAATAAACAAGATAGCGTCCCTTGAAGAAAAAAACCGGAACCAGGATATTCATATTGACATAACACATGAACACCAGAGGAACATATACAACCAAAACTTTCAGGTACCTAAAGGAACCGTGATACTCTGTCACATCTCTGGAATAGGACAGTATGGCCAGGATACCGAGTAACAGCACAACATGGCGTAAAACCCTGTATTTATCTTCAGTTATAAATTTAATAACCTTCGTATCCTGAACCTCCATTGTATTATATCTCATTGCTTTGGTAAAAAATCATTGAACAAAGATAAAACTTACATCCCCCCGACATTGAGAAATTATACGAACCATGCCCTCTTTTATACTAAACTGTTCCGGAAGGGTATTTAGTATAAAATGTAAGTCGGTTAGTATAAAAACGAAAAGTAGCCTCTGCATTTTAACGTCCTTTGTAGTGTTCATAATAAACGGCTATGAATTTATTAGATATGCTTCAGGAATATACAACACAGATAATTGTTATAGAAAGCTTTTCCACAGATGATTTAACTGCCAGTAAGGAATTCGTAAAAAACAATAACGTGGTCAGCTTATATGGCAAAATTTTTTATTTCAACTTTTCTCAATCAATAGATATGGAAATGATAAAAAAAGCAGTATTGATATTGATAGTTTTACTCTTATCGGTCATTGGGTTTTCCCAAGACAGGGATAGCATCCCAAAAAGAACAAAGGATAGTGTTAACATTCCCAAGCGCGCAGTAGCATATGCAGCAGACAAATTTGCTATTGCCCGTCCTTTGAACATCGAGTTTTCCAACGCGTCTCCCTATAACTTTACTTCGAAACGAAGAAGTACTTCTTTGCCTGAAAGTAAAATTAACAATTTTACCCAAGCCAAGATCAGTGCCAACTTCAACTTTATTAAAAGAAAAACGTGGTTATTAGGTGCGACTTTGGGTTATAGGTATACTAGTGCTGAAGCCGATATGACAGACCCTTTTACAGGAAACGCCACGGCACTTGATGAAGATTTTCATTATCTCTTCTCCTCGTTGAACTTCACCTATTTTTCTACATTATTCAAAAAAAGAACAATTTACAGTTCAAGTATTATAGCGGACGGTAGCGATCAGCATTTTGAGAGGGTGAAAGGGTTGCTAACCGGAGTGATGGTTTTAAAGGCCAATCAAAAGACAAAAATGACCGTCGGGTTAGCTGTCAATATTGACCCGACTTCGCAACTTCCAGTTATCCCTATATTCACTTATGAACACAAATTCAATAATGGTCTGATTGCCGATGTAACACTTCCCAAAAGTATATACCTGAGAAAATACATTTTCAATACCGGACGGATATCGTTGGGTACTGAAATGGACCAAACCTCATTTTACCTATATAACCTGGATGGCACCGATCAAAAGTATGAATATAGGCAGCTTGATATTAACTCCGGTATTATCTATGAACATGCAATCGGTGATTTTATAATAACCGGAAAAACCGGGATGAAGTTGACGCCTTCCGGAAGATTATTCAGAAAACAGGATGCATTCAATGACCCTACATTTGAAGTAAAACCCGATCCGGTATTCTATTTCAATATAGGAGTTTCCTTTAATCCATTTACGTTTCTAAAGAAGAAGAAATAGAAATTTAGAATTTACTAAGTATGGTAAAGGTATTCAAAACAGATGTGCACTGCAGTAAAAAGGCAAATATCATTATCAATTGTCTTTTACTAAAATTTCCAAATTTTAGGATTAATCTCGATTTGGAAGACTCCGACAAAATTCTTAGGATTGAGGGCACTTTCTTTAAGGCGGAAGACATTAGCGACTGCCTTAAAGAACATGGCTTTACCTGTATTGATTTACCAATCGATCTGTCTTTTTGATTATAAAACTTAAACCGTAGCCTTCCCTGGATTGATCAAGCACCAAATACGAGCCTCCAAAAGAAAAAGGGGAAAGAAAATATTATTTCAATAATTTCCCCCAAAGATTATACATGACCCACACCCACCCTGCCGCTGCTGAAACAAGAAAAACGGAAAGATTGTATTCGCTGGATGCGCTCAGAGGCTTCGATATGTTCTGGATCATGGGCGCGGAAGAAATAGCCCATGCCTTGTATAAAGCCACAGGATCACCGCTTGCTGGCGCTGTTTCCCATCAGCTCACACATCCGGAATGGAACGGATTTGCGCTCTACGACCTTATTTTCCCTTTATTCCTTTTTCTGGCAGGTGTTGCCACACCTTATTCGGTTGGGCGTGAGCTGGAGCAGGGAAAATCAAAACAACAATTGCTGTTAAGGGTTTTTAAAAGATCCATGATCCTGGTGGCATTGGGCATATTTTATAACAACGGGCTCTCCCATTTTATTCCATTCAATGAAATCCGTTTTCCTTCTGTACTGGGAAGAATTGGCCTGGCTTATTTATTTGCCAATATCATCTATCTGTATTCCGGACACAGGGCGCAGGCAGCCTGGTTCCTGGGGTTAATTTTGGGCTACTGGCTGCTTCTGAAATTTATGGCTGCTCCCGGTTTTGCACCCGGTGATCTTTCAATCGAGGGCAACTTTGCATCCTATATAGACCGGCTGATCATTCCGGGCAGGCTTCACCGGGGCATTCACGATCCGGAAGGATTATTTTCCACCATCCCGGCTATCAGTACCGGCCTGTTGGGAATCATGGCAGGCACACTGCTTAAAAGCGGCGCGCAGGGTAAACAACAAAAAGCTGTTTACCTGGCCCTGACCGGCCTGGCTTGCATGCTGATCGCGCAAATCTGGAACCTCGATTTCCCGATCAATAAAAACCTGTGGAGCAGCTCTTTTGTACTGCAGGCAGGCGGTATCAGCTTACTGCTACTGGCTTTGTTTTACTACATCATTGATGTACTGGGATACCGGAAATGGGCTTTCTTCTTTAAAGTAATCGGCATGAACTCCATACTGATTTATATCTCTGAAAAATTCATTGACTGGGAATACAGCGCCAAAGCTGTTACAGGATGGCTGGCCGAACTGTCGGGCGAACAATACTATCCCGTAGTAATTGCCCTGAGCTATGTTGCCATCAAATGGATCTTTCTCCGCCTCCTGTACGAGAAAAAAATATTCCTGAAAGTATAACTATACCGCTTTACTAAAGGTTTGCTTCTGGTGTTCCGCGGATAATAATTTCAGGTCAAAAGCCTTGCAGATATTGCGGATAAAATGCTTGCCCAGTGCAGTCACTTTCAGTTCCTGTTCATTCCATTCAACCAAAGCATCTTTCTCCAGTTCAGCAAGCACCGGGAAAGAATATTTGCGCAGCAGTTCAAGATCGCCAGGGTTAAAGCTGGCTTTGCCCAAACAGGCAACATCCAGGATATAGCTGCGCATGGCCTGGTCTTCGGCTGAAAGGAAATAGCCTTTGAACACAGCCAGCCGCCCCTGTTCTACCTGCTCATAATATTCGTGAATGGCTTTTTTGTTCTGCGCAAAGCCATAATAAATATCGCTGATGCTGGAAACCCCCAGGCCCAGCAATAAACCGGTTTGCTGCACGGTATAGCCCATGAAATTGCGATGGAGCGTTCCCTGGTTTCTTGCTTTCACCATCAGATCGGTCGGCAGGGCAAAATGGTCCATGCCAATATCTTCATAGCCATTTCCGGTAAACATTTTTTTACCCAATTGATACAACTGCATTTTCATTTCGGTAGAAGGCAAATCGTTTTCATCAAACAACCGTTGCGCTTTACTGGTCCAGGGCACATGCGCATAACTATAGAAAGCCAATCTGTCGGGCTTTACAGACAGGGCATCGTTGATGGTTTTGGCCATGCGTTCGGGGTTCTGTAAAGGAAGTCCGTACACCAGGTCGAGGTTCACGGAATCATAACCAATTTCCCTGGCCCATTGCACCACCCGCGCTACATTTTCATGTGGCTGTACCCGGTTGATCACTGCCTGCACTTCCGGATTACTGTCCTGCATGCCATAGCTGACCCGGTTAAACCCGAGATCGTACAAGGTTTTCAGGTGTTCGTAAGTGGTATTGTTGGGATGGCCTTCAAAGCTGAACTCATGTTCTGCAGGAACAATGGCATCTTCAAATATGGCAGTAAAAATCCTTTTTAAATTTTCCGGGGAAAAGAAAGTGGGGGTACCTCCGCCTATATGCAGTTCGCGCAACACAGGTTTCTTTCCCATCAATGCGCGATACAGCTTCCACTCTTTCAACAGCACCTGTAAGTATTCTTCTTCTACACTGTGATTGGTGGTGATCTTCTTATTACATCCGCAGAAAGTGCAGAGCTTTTCGCAGAATGGAAGGTGCAGGTAAAGGCTGATGCCCTCCTGATCGTTGCATTCATTGAATCGCTTCACCAATAAGTGCTGCCATTTTTCAACATCAATGGTTTCATCCCAGTAGGGTACCGTTGGGTAACTGGTATACCTGGGGATGGGCACATTGTATTTATTCAAAAGAGCAGTACTAACTTCCATAACAACAGTTTAAACTAATGACAAAATACTTTCTTCCGCTGAACCAATGGTATAGTCAAGGTCTTCGTAACTCAGCGCATCATTCAGGAACCAGCTTTCATAAGCGGATGGCGGCAGATAGATCCCTCTCTGCAGCATCTCATGGAAGAAGCGATTAAACAATGCGGTATCGGATGCAGCGGAACTGGCAAAATCCGTTACCGGCCGGTCACTGAAATGCACGCTGATCATGGAACCAAACTGGTTCACTACAAATGGAATGCCTGCCTTGGCCAATACTTTTTCCAATCCTGCTTTCAGGTACAGGGTTTTCTTTTCCAGCGAGGTATAATGATCTTCCTTGTTTAACAGCGACAACAAAGTAATACCCGCACGCATGGCAATGGGATTACCACTTAATGTTCCGGCCTGGTAAACCTTGCCCAGCGGGGCGATATGCTGCATGATCTCCAGCTTTCCGCCAAATGCGCCCACCGGCATACCTCCGCCAATTACTTTACCATAGGTAACCAGGTCGGCCCTGATATTCAGTTTTTCCTGTGCGCCTCCTTTGGCCAACCGGAAACCGGTCATCACTTCATCAAAAATCAATACAATATTTTCTTCGTCGCAAATTTGGCGGAGGCTTTCCAGGAATCCGGGGGCAGGAAGAATACAGCCCATATTGCCTGCAACCGGTTCTACAATGATGGCGGCAATATGTCCTTTGTGTTCGGCCACCAACTGCCTTATTCCTTCCACATCATTATAAGCACAGGTCAATGTATCTACGCTCACACCGGCAGTAACACCCGGCACCGTTTGGATATCCAATGTCGCCAGCCCGCTGCCTGCTTTTACCAGGAAGCTGTCTGCATGCCCGTGATAACATCCTTCAAATTTGATGATCTTGTTTTTTCCGGTATAACCCCTGGCCAGGCGAATGGCGCTCATACAGGCTTCCGTACCACTGCTCACCATCCGGATCAGGTCTACATTCGGCACCATGGAGTTCACCAGTTCCGCCATTTCAATTTCCAGCAAAGTAGGCGCACCATAAGAAGTGGAATGCCCGGCTTGCTCCTGTATGGCTTTTACCAGTTCAGGAACAGCATGCCCTAAGATCATGGGACCCCAGGAAGCGATATAATCTATGTAACGGTTCCCATCCACATCGAACAGGTATGCACCCTTTGCTGATTGAATGAACACGGGTGTTCCGCCTACACTTTTAAATGCACGAACCGGAGAATTTACACCGCCGGGAATATTTTTCTGTGCTCTTTCAAACAACGCTTTACTGCTGGTTAACTGAAACATCGTCTTTGTATTTATCTCTTAATTATTGCTGCAACAATTTGGCAGCATCTTTGGCAAAATAAGTGGCAATCAGATCCGCCCCCGCTCTCTTAATGGAAGTAAGGCTTTCGATGATTGCCTTGTTTTCATCAATCCAGCCCTTTTCCGCAGCCGCCTTAATCATGGCATATTCGCCACTTACATGATAGGCACTCACCGGCACCTGCACAGCGTTCCTGATTTCACGAATGATGTCGAGGTAAGCCATAGCGGGTTTCACCATTACAATATCCGCGCCTTCCTCAATATCCATCAGGGTTTCCTTAACGGCTTCAATTCGGTTGGCATAATTCATCTGGTAGGTCTTCTTATCGCCAAATCCGGGTGCACTGTCCAGCGCATCCCTGAACGGGCCATAAAAGCAGGAAGCATATTTAGCACTGTAGCTTAAAATACCTGTTCTGGTATACCCATTTTGTTCCAGTGCCGAACGGATGGCGCCGATCCTTCCGTCCATCATATCGCTGGGCGCCAGGAAATCCACTCCTGCAGCCGCATGGCTGAGGCTCATTTTAACCAGCGCTTCCACGGTTTCATCGTTCAGGATCTCTCCGTCTTTTACAATACCATCATGGCCGTAAGAAGAATAAGGATCCAGCGCCACATCGGTCATCACCACCATTTCAGGAACTGCATCCTTAATGGCTTTGATGCTTCTTTGCATAATGCCATCAGGGTTCCAGGCTTCCTTACCGGTATTGTCTTTTAATTCGTCGGGCGACTTTACAAAAATCAACACACTCCTGATACCCAGCGACCACAACAATTTTACTTCCTGAATGGTATTGTCGAGCGAATAACGGTAGTAGCCCTTCATGGAAGCGATTTCCGTTGCAAGGTTGGCACCGTCTTCAATAAAGAGCGGTGCAATAAAATCAGCAGGCGTCAGCTGGTTTTCTGCCACCAGTGCACGAATAGATGCATTCTGCCTTAAAATCCTGTTTCTTCTTTGTAAGATCATAATTTATAAAGTTGAATAGTCGAAGTTCTTCACAGTATCTACAAACGCCCTTGCATGGTCTACCGGCACATTCGGCAAAATGCCGTGCCCCAGGTTGGCGATATAATTTTTCTTTCCGAACGCGCGGATCATCTCTTCCGTTTCTTTCACAATCACCGGGATGGGAGACAGTAATTTGGCAGGATCAAAATTACCCTGCAAACAAATATTGTTCCCGGCCAGCTGGCGCGCCATGCCTGCAGGCACACACCAGTCGATGCCCAATCCGGCAGCGCCTGTTTTGCTCATGGCTTCCAGGGAATGCCAGGCGCCTTTTGCAAATACAATGACCGGGGCTTTGTCTTTTACCGCCGCCACAATCCGGCGCATGTATTGCAGCGAGAAATTTTCGAAGTCGGCCGGTCCCAGCAATCCGCCCCAACTGTCGAAGAGCTGAACCGTATCCGCACCGGCCTTAATCTGCGCCAGCAGGTATTCGATGGTGGTATCGGTAATCATCTGTAACAACTGGTGCGCCAGTTCCGGTTGTGTATAACAGAATGCTTTTGCCTCATCAAAGGTTTTACTTCCCTTACCCTGTACCATGTAACACAACAGGGTCCAGGGCGCTCCGGCAAACCCGATCAGGGGAACGCGGTCGTTGAGCCTGGATTTGATCAGCCTGATCGCTTCCATCACATATCCCAGTTTCTCCTCCACATCCGGAACATGAATCCTGTTCAGGTCATTTGCGGTTTTAATAGGATCCGGAAGAAACGGGCCCTTCGATTCAATCAACTGCACTTCCAGGCCCATAGCCTGCGGCACTACCAGTATATCCGAAAAAAGAATAGCGGCATCCACCCCAACAATATCCACCGGCTGAATGGTAATTTCCGCAGCCAGTTCGGGCGTTTGGCATCTTTCAAAAAAGCCATACTTGTTTCTGATGGCAATGTATTCGGGAAGATATCTTCCCGCCTGCCGCATCATCCATACGGGCACCCGTGCAGTTTCTTCTCCTCGTAAAGCCTTTAATAATAAATCGTTCTTTAAAGCCATATTGATTGATAATAATTGTAAATGGTTTGAAATAAGGTTTCCTGCAGCACATTTTCCGCCACCACCACTTTGTTGCCGGTATATTTTTTTACTGCATTGGCCGTGGTATTGCCAATGGCAAAGAACACCGTCGTGTTGTCTGTTTCATACTGTTCAAAAAAACTGTCTGCGGCACTTGGACTAAGAAAAACAATTCCATCATAGCTCTTATTCAGTTCCTGCTGCACCGGAAGGGTATTGTATGCAACCAGTTCATGCACCGTAACACCGGTTTCCCGAAGGGTATTGGGCAAATTACCCAGCCGCAGTTTACTTCCCAGAAAAAAAACTTCTTTCACCTCCGGGTCTTTTGCAATCTCCTTTGCCAGCGACAGTCCATTACCGGCGGTATAATTCACCAGGGATTCCCAACCAAGCTCCTGCAATTTTTTGAAAGTGGCTCCTTCCATGCAGGCGATCTTCCAGTTGGGGTGCACCGTCACATGTGTCGCCATCCATTCCACCGCCTTCTGACTGGTAAGCACAACCGTTGCATTGGAAACGACCAGTTCTTCCAATCGGGCCAGGGTTTCCGGATCTTCGTTCGGTGCGGTACGGATAAACGGAATACAATCCATCTCCATAGCTGCCGGCATGGATGCCAGCAGTTCCCGGTCGGGAACCTGCCCGGTATATAATATATGAATGGTTTTACCCAAGTGTTTTGATTTGTTCAATGATGGAGGCTCCTCCCTTCTTCAATACTTCTTCTGCCGCTTCTATTCCGGTATGAATGGCTGTTGCTACGGGCAGCCATCGCTTCACTTCTATTTTTTCACGACCATCCAGCGACATCAGTTGCCCGGTAAAAGAAAGATACCCGTCCTTTACCTGTGCCAAAGCGCTGATGGGCGTGGTACAGCCTCCCAGCAAGGTTCTTAAGAAATCTCTTTCTATACGGGTACACAATGCAGCAGCATCGTCATTCAATTGGCGCAGGATCTTTACCAGTTCTTCATTGTCTTCCCTGGCAACCACTACCACCGCCCCCTGTGCCGGTGCGGGCAACATCCATTCCAGCGTAACCGCATTCTGCGGCAGGATTCCGATTCGCTCCAGTCCGGCCTTCGCAAAGATGGCTCCGTTCCACTGGCTGTTGTATACTTTCTGCAACCTTGAATTCACATTTCCTCTCAACGACTCCAGTTGGTGTTGCGGAAAACGGTGCAGCCACTGCGCCCTTCTGCGCACACTGCTGGTGGCAATCACCAACGAATGCTGCAGGGCAGTGAGCCCTTCTTCATGTCCAATTCTTTCGTCGCAACTGTTTTCGGGAAGTGTATGGTTCAGTACCAGCACATCCTCGTAACCGGCCCTGGGCAGAACGGCCACCTGTACCAGCCCTTTGGCCAGTTGGGTGGGCACATCCTTCATGGAGTGTACGGCAATATCTATCTCGCCTTTTAACAGGGCGATATCCAGGGCTTTGGTAAAAATGCCTTGCACACCCATTTCATACAAAGGTGTTACCAGGTCAATATCTCCCTCCGATTTAATGGGTACCAGCGCTGTGCCGGTTCCATGCTGTGTAAGCAGGTCTTTTACCCAGCTGGCCTGCCAGATTGCTAACTGACTGTCGCGGGTTCCTATTCTCCATTGCCGGGCCATAGTTCAATATTAAGATGCGCGGTTGTGTACGCGGTTATGATGTGCTATAAAATCCTGCACAGCCTTCATGTAAAAACAGTGCGGCTGCGTATTATTTCTGATATGAGAAGCTGTTTTGTTCACAATCTTATTGATCAGCTCCTGCTGTTGTTGCTTATCTGCTGTAAGATAGGCATCCATCGCTAATAAATTATTCTTCAGGGAATGCAATACCGGAGCGTACTTCCTGAGCTTCAGCCATGCCTGAAACTCTTCCATATGCATGGCGATGATTTCCAGGGCCATGGGCACCTGTTCTCTTCGTTTCTGCAGGGTAGCGTCATTGATCTTAGACAAATCATCTACGTTTACCAGATCATGAACACCCGCTGCAATTTGAGGATCTATATTATTGGGGATAGAAAGGTCAATAAAATACTTCTTGCCGGCGCTGCCCAACTGCGATGCCTTAATGATATGATCATTGGAATGGGTAGCCACTACAATAATATCATATTCCTCCACCGCCGGTAAGAGCCGGGAATAAGGAAGGGTATCGATCTGCAGGGAAGCCGAAACGGCAACGGCTTTTTCATCCGTCCTGTTCATGATAGACAGTTGCTTCGGATGAATATAATCAATGATGTTCTTACAGGTATTGGTGCCGATTTTTCCGGCGCCGATCAACAGAAACTTCTTGGAAGCTGCATCCGGCACCTGCTGCAATATATATTGAACTACTGCAAAGGAAACCGAAACAGTTCCGCTGCTCAATTCGGTGGTATTCTTGATTTCTTTGGAGGCCTGTAAAACGGTATTGAACAATCGTTCCATGTAAGTGCCGATTCCGTTTACTTCTTTGGAAAGGCGGAAGGCATTTTTCAGCTGGCCGATGATTTCATAATCTCCCAGGATCTGGGAATCCAGGCCCGCCCCCACTTTAAACAAATGGCCGATGGCATCCTCATTCTTTTTTACATAGCTTTTTGCCTCCAGCAATACCCGGTTTCCGTTGGTATGGCCGGCAATCAGGTCAATCAGCTGGCTGGCGCTGCCGGCAATGGCATACACTTCCGTTCTGTTGCAGGTACTCAGTACCATGATCTCCTTAACGCCCGCCCTCAGTGCAGCTTCAACCAATACCTTATTGTTCGCATCATTAATGGCGAACAGACCCCGGATAGCCGCATCTGACTTTTTATAATTAATCCCTACTAGATAGAAATGGCGTAAATTCATGTTCACCGGAAAATGATGCACCAAAGGTATTTTCTTCGCATCCGGCAATTGTTATGGGATTGTCATATCTAACAGAAATGACATTAATATTACAATCATGTGATCCATTTGACTGAAAATTTGTTGAAGCAAGCATTATGGTAAATCAATCCAAAAAAGGAATCCTGCTTATGAACCTGGGTTCCCCCGATTCCCCTTCCGTAAAAGATGTAAAAAAATACCTTCGGGAGTTCCTGATGGACGAAAAAGTGATTGATATTCCTTCCTTTCCCAGAAATCTACTGGTGAAAGGGATCATTGTACCCTTCAGATCTCCAAAATCGGCCCATGCCTATCAAAGCATCTGGACCGATGAAGGCTCTCCATTAATGGTGAACACCAGCCGGTTGCAGGAAGCATTACAGGCCATCTGCCCCGAACCCGTTGAGGTTTGCATGCGCTATGGAAATCCGCATCCTTCCGTTGCATTTGACCGGTTACAGCAACAGGTAGACCGACTGGAAGAAGTGATCCTGGTTCCGCTCTATCCGCATTATGCCATGAGCAGCTATGAAACAGCCGTGGAATATGCCCGGGAAGTTCATTTAAAAAAGCGATACCCGTTTAAGTTAACGGTGCTCCCTCCTTACTATATAGATCCGCATTATATTAATGCCCTCTCCAATTCCATCCGTCCTTTTCTGAGCCAGCCCTTCGATAAACTGGTGTTCAGCTACCACGGTGTGCCGGAAAGACATATCCTGAAAAGTGACTGTACCGGAGAACATTGTTTGAAAGTGGCCGATTGCTGCCATGTAGCTTCCAAAGCGCACCGTGTTTGTTACCGGCACCAGACACTGGAAACTACCCGGAACGTTGCTGAAATGCTGGAACTGAAAGCCGATCAGTACGAACAGACTTTTCAATCGAGACTGGGCCAGGATAAATGGTTGACGCCTTATACAGCGGCCCGTTTAAAGGAATTGCCCGGCGAAGGGGTGAAACACCTGCTGATAGCCTGCCCCGCATTCGTGAGCGACTGCCTGGAAACCCTGGAAGAAATTGCCATGGCCGGAAAAGAAATTTTTTTAGCAGCAGGAGGAGAATCCTATACGGTTATTCCTTGTTTAAACGATCACCCCGACTGGGTTTCAACCGTCAATAAATTGATAGAACCATACCGCTAAGCCATGATGTACTCCTACCTGAAAGCATTGCATATTGTATTTGTAGTAACCTGGTTTGCAGGGCTGTTCTATATGCCCCGGCTGCTGATTTACATCATTGAAGCCAATGAGAAAGCGGAGCAGGAAAGAAAAGTGATACAAAGCCAGCTGGTGATCATGCTGCGCAGGTTATGGTTTGGCATTACCTGGCCATCTGCCGTCATTACCCTGATTTTTGGGGTGATCGTGATGATTGAAGGAAGCTGGTGGAAGATCACTTTCGAAAAAGAAGGTATCTGGCTATTGATCAAACTGATCCTGGTTGTTATTTTGTATGCATACCATTATTCCCTGCATTATTTATACCGGAAAACAGTGGCCGGGAAGTACCCCTATTCTGCACAGGCCATCCGCTACTGGAACGAACTGCCCACCCTCCTGTTGATAGCCATTGTTACCCTGGTAGTCGTAAAACAATGGACCAGTTTTGTATGGGTTACGGTTGGCATGCTGCTGCTGATCCTGGTATTATTTGCAGCTATCAAACTTTACAAGAACTATAGGAAAAAACATGCAGAAAAAATTAGCTGACATTCCCGTATCCATATTGGATCTTGCCACCATTATTGAGGGGGATCCCAATACGGCCAATGCATTCAAAAGAAGCCTGGTACAGGCACAACATGCCGAACGCGCCGGTTATCAACGTTACTGGTTTGCCGAACACCATAATATGGAAAGTGTAGCCTCATCGGCTACTTCCGTACTGATTGGTTATATAGCAGGCGGCACATCCCGCATCCGCGTTGGATCGGGAGGAATCATGCTTCCCAACCATGCGCCACTCGTGATCGCCGAACAGTTTGGCACGCTGGCATCCCTGTATCCCAACAGGATTGATCTGGGAATTGGCAGAGCGCCCGGTACCGATCCCGTTACTTCCTATGCGCTCCGCAGAAATATCCGGAGCAATGCAGACGACTTCCCCAATGATGTGGTGGAACTGATGAATTACCTGGGACCGGTTGATCCTTCGGCCAAAGTAAAAGCTGTACCCGGACAGGGAACAAACGTACCTGTATGGTTGCTGGGCTCCAGCACCTATAGTGCACAACTGGCGGCGCTGCTGGGGCTTCCCTTTGCCTTCGCTTCTCATTTTGCGCCTACCCATTTACAAGATGCCCTGCAGATATACCGGCAGCAGTTCAAACCCTCTGCATTTTTACAGCAACCATATGCCATGGCCTGCGTAAATATCATTATTGCAGATACTGATGAAGAAGCCGGGTTCCTCGCCACCTCCTATCAACAGCTGGCATTGGGCATCTTCCGCAACGACCGAAGGCCTTTGCAACCTCCGGTAGCATCCATGGACCAGGTCTGGACGGAACGGGAAAAAGCAGGTGTAGCGCATATGCTGGAATACACTTTTAAAGGAAGTAAAACAACCGTTGAACAATCCCTGCAACAGTTTCTGGATTACACCGGCGTAGACGAACTGATGGTCGCCACCAATCTCTTCGACCTGAATAAAAGGCTGCACTCGATTGAGCAAGCGGCTTCTCTGTTCCGCAAATCCTGATCTGCTATTGACCTTAAACAGAAAGGCTTTGCGAAGTACATCACAAAGCCTTTCTGTTATTTGAACAGCGCAATTATTCAGCGCATATTATTTCAGTACGGTAGTGCCTTCCCCTTCGATCTCCAGCACAGCAGAGGTTTTGGTAAGTAATACATTGTTCTGGCTTCTGGCCTTCATCCACCGGCCCAGCGCAACATTGTATTCTCCCCCCAGCATGTAGAAATAGCCTAAATCAGCAGTTGTATACGACATGTTCAGGGTATTGGAACCTGCCCTGTAGAAGGGTTGGTCCTGCAGGGTAATCGGGTTTTTAACATCATACCAGTCGGTGTTGGTAATCCGGTATCCTACCATAGATGGAGTAGCTGTATACAAACTTCCACCGGTTCCGACAAAAATCACATCTACCGGAACAGAAGCTGCTGTAATATTGATTCCTTCAAAAATGGCAAAGCCGGATGCATTACCACTATTGGCAAACAGACCGCCTGTTTTTGTACCAAATCCATCGCCATTGGTAGTAGTATAGTTCAATGTCCGTACCCAGTTGGAAGAACTCATACTGGTTGACCCGGAGCCATTGATCATTTTGCCCGTACCACCCACATAGAAGAAATCACCTTTCTTAACGGAACCGGACGTAATGTTCATTTTGTAAGTACGCATATTACCGGTAGCCCAACCATTGGCAGGAAATCCGGTAGGTACAGATGCATTGGCGTTATTGGTAACCACCACAGAAAAAGGCGTTGTTGCAAAATTGATATCGCGGGTAGCTTTGAACTGCATGTATTCATAGTTACCATCACCGCCTTTCACATCACTGATAAACCCGGTAATAAGTACCGGAGACACATTGATCGTAGAGCTAAGCACGACTACATCCTCAGCCTTACGCATCCGGAATTGCGGAACCAGTTGATTATCGCCTATTGCTTTATTAAAGGAGATCCCATAATAATTGGCTAAGAAGGGCGCCTTGGTATTGGCAAATGCGGCAGTAGCTTCGGTATGCAGGGTAAAATCACCAAACCCATCGTTCAGCGTTTTATCTCCTGCAAGTACATCGGTCGGAGCGGGCAAAGGATTGAATCCTGCTTTTACCAGCACAAACAAAGTGCTTTCGTATTTATCAGGATTGGTCAGCACAGCACTGGAAGGTACCCGGTCTACCGTAATCGGGTTTCCGGAAGAAACCTTTGTTACTGCGCTGCCGGAAACACCTGTAATCTGCAGAATACCGTCTACTCTCTTTAAAACACCGCCTTCCACATTCACAATCACAGAATCACCCGGTACATATTTGGAGGCATCCGCCCCGATGGCAATTGAAATACCGCGCAACTGATTCAGGCGACGCCTTTCCTGGATCACCAGCAAGCCTGCAGGCAGGTTACCGCCGGAATGATCACTCACCACCATACCGGTAATTTTTTTGGAACCGAACATGGTAGACTCCGTGAGGGTTACATCATTTCCCTTATACAGGTCCCTGATATCAAAGAGGGCGATATAAGGACTGATGTTTGCACCGGGATAATTGCCTTCTTTTTTACAACCCGCAATGGGAACCAGGGAAAGAAAGAAGGAATAGAATACTATTTTTTTCATTTTGCTGTAGTTATGTCTTTTATATTATGGTTTCTGCCACCACACCTGGGTGGAAATTGCATCCGGCCCTTGTGCATTGATCGCAGACTGATAATTGGTTGGGTTAGAAGATTGCACATACACAGGATAGGTCATTCTGGCCGGCATCACTCCGTTATTGCGTACACCGGAACCCATTGGTAAAACAGGATGCCCTGTTCTGCGGTACTCAAACCACTGCTGCATATCTGCAAGGAACAGCGCATAATATTTCTGAAGATGAATCCGCTCCATTTTCTGATCGGGAGTAGCATTATTGTCCCACTCAATATCACCTGCGGTTAAATAATCGGTAACCGTATTCAGTTTACCTGTTTGCGGATTGGTCATGGTTGGCCAGAGCGGCAACCATAGTGTAATACTGTTCAGCACACCATCATTGTAAAAAGTTTCCGCCGAACCGCTGATCCATCCTTTGGCAGCTGCTTCTGCAAGAATGAATTTCAGTTCTGCATAATTCATCATCATTCCGGTCATAGGTTCGGTTTGTAAAGACACGGCAGAGGTATTGGAATAGAAATAAGAACGCTTGGTTGGGGTTTCTGTTGGAGCATAGCCGCTTGGCACACCCACATATGCACCGGAGGATGGAGCTATTCCCCATCTGTTGAATCCGCCGCTTCCGTAAGTAGGAATATCAATTCGCGGATCGTTCCAGTTCACCAGGTTCTGAATAAAGAAAGACGCAATAGCCGGCTGCCTGAAGTCCTGCTCCCTTACTGCAATATAAGGAGAGGTATAGGGAGCGATACCGGTCCATCTTAAAATGGCAGATTCATCGTTGCTTGCAATAACCGGATAGGTGGACGCATTGGTTTCTACAATTTCTTTGATCTTGGTTTTTACCTGGTCGGCAATTTCCGCTTTACCGGAAACCCTTAACAACAATCGCAGATAAAGCGAATTGCTGAATTTACGCCACCTGGAAATATTTCCACCATATACCGGATCGCTTGATGCAACAATGGCCGTATTGGCGGCCAGTAAAGTATTGGCTTCTTCCAGTTTATTGAAGATATCGAGATAAATATCTTTCTGACGATCAAACGCAGGTTCATAACGCAGGGAGTCTTTCCCCTGGTTAGACTGGAAATAAGGAATATCGCCATAAGTATCCGTTAAAATGGAATAAATCCAGGACTGGCACACCAGGGAGATCCCCATGTAAGACTTGTTGTAGTTAACACCGCTGTCTTTGGAAAGTTTGTAAATATCTTTGAAGTTGGTCAGCTCAGAGTAGAGACCATTATACAGATAATCGGACCAGGTGGAACGAAAATCATACCTGAATACCTGGCCTTCTGCATCACTCATATTTACGGTAATTTGCATCAGCTCGTTGTTGAAGTTGCGGTTGCGCAGCATATTGTAGGTATGCACCCCTACCAATCCCGGCGCCAGCAACTGCTGTGGCAATGCATTCGGTACGTTATTCCTGTCTGTATTGATTTGCTGAAAATCTTTGGTACAGGAAGTCAGCGCCAGGCTAAATAGTACGAAAGCGAGGGTTATTGTATTTATATTCTTTTTCATTGTAATAATTTTTTAGAATCCAACAACTAAATTGATACCCATGGTTCTGGTAGAAGGGAACTGACCTGTTTCAAAACCACGTACAATATCGGTTCCGCTCAGTGTACCAAATTCAGGGTCGAACATTGGCCATGGAGACCAGATGAACAGATCACGGCCGTATACACCTAATGTTGCACGTTGCAGGCCCAGCTTGCTTGTCAATTTTGGAGTAAGGGTGAAATCAATTCTTGCTTCGCGGAATTTGATGAAGTCTGTACTGAAAGTGCTTCCTTCTGCATTATCCGCACCGTAGTGAGAACGATAGTATTCATCAATATCGGTCGCAATCACGTCGTTCTGTTTGTATTTTCCATCAGCGCCCATTACCACACCGTTTCCGATGATACCATTGTAACGGCCGGGGAGTGTAATAGTGGTTTTACCCTGTTCTGCCATTTTATAGTTCATCAGGGAGTGCGCCACACCACCTACCTGTGCATCAAACAACAGGTTCAGGCGGAATTGCTTATAAGAGAATGTGTTGTTGAATCCTATTTTATATTTAGGGATGGTATTACCCAGGTATTTCACATCCTGGGAAATCAGTGCGTTACCGGTTACAGGATCGTATACTACCTCACCGCCTACAGAACGCACATATCCTCTTCCATAAAGATCACCCATACTGCCGCCAACTGTAGCAACAATCTGACCACCGCCCACCGGGCCGGTTTGCAGCACTACGGTACTGTCGAGCAATTCCTTGATCTTGTTTTTATTGGCCGAGAATACAACACTGCTGGTCCAGTTGATGCCGTTTTTAGATTTCAGGATGGTTCCGTTCAACGCCAGCTCCACGCCGGTGTTGCTTACCTTACCAGCATTGATCAATACCTGTGTATAACCGGCAGCACGGTCCAGGATCCGTCTTAAGTGCTGGTCCCTGGTATTACCCGCGTATACTGCCAGGTCAATTCCCAAACGGTTGTTGAACATTTTAACATTGGCGCCAGCCTCATAGGTAACGGTTCTCAGCGGGCGCAGGTTGGGGTTGGCCAATAAGCCAGGAGTCTGCAATCCACCGCTGAAGAGGCTTCCGGCAGTTTCGTAGTTGTACGCAGTAAGATAAGGAGATGTTCCGCCGCTACCCACACTGGAAGCAGAGAAGCGTAGTTTGGCAAAATTGAAAACATCGGGCAACTGAACTGCATCAGACAGCACAAAGCTCAGGTTAGCCGAAGGATAAAAGAATCCTGCATTGGTGGTACGCTCCGGAGTAGCCAATACACTATTCCAGTCCTTACGTGCAGTAAGATCTAAGTAGAGGTACCTGTTGTAAGCCGCGGTAACTACACCATAGAAACTGTTGATGGCATATCTGCTGCTGTAAGGCATGCTTACGAGTGGCCCTGCTGCATTGGCAAATGAATAGATGCCCGGATAAATCAGGGAATCCGCACGGGACTCGTCTTTGTTATACCTGTTCTTCAGCATGCTTCCTCCTCCCATTACAGAGAGTTCAAAGCTGCTGCTGATTTTCTTGTTATACTTCAACAGGAAATCGGTACTGATTTCGTTGGAGAATATATCCTGTGCACGATAGCTTCCCTTAACCAGCTTGGAACCCGCATCATAAGGGCGTTTCTGTGCACGTTCTTCGTAAGAGAGGTCCATGGAAGTTCTAAGCTGTACGCTAAACTCCCTGGTTACATTATAGGTAGCCTGTATATTACCGGTAATATTGTGCCGGTTGGAGCTGTTCAGGAATTCATTGGCAATGGCATAGGGGTTTTCGGGGAAGCTGCTGAAAGGGAACGCAATTTTTTTACCTTCCTGTCCGAGCGCCCAGTAATTTCTCAACCACTCCGGATTAGCGCTTGGTTGCCAGAATATATACCAGTACATGATCGACTGGTTACCATAGCCGGCTCCCGGAAGATTGTCGCTCCATTTATTGGTATAGTTTACTTTAGAAGAGATCTGCAGTTTGTCGTTGATTTTAGAATTAACCGACAGGGAAACAGAATTACGGTTGTACCCGGTATTAGGGGTGATCCAGTTATTCTTTACATTAGTTGCAGAAAAGCGTGCAGTGGTTTTATCGGTACCACCGTCGATCGTAATGGTATTGGTAAGTGTACTTCCTGTTTTGAAGTAACTGTTCACGCCATTTTTATAAGGCACCCATGGTGTTCTCTCCGTACCCACTTTCTGTGTTACCGGATCATATTGAAAAAAAGATTGTCCGTTAAAACGGGGACCGTAGGCAGAACTGGTACTACTGGTGCTGGCGCCGTCTACAGAAGCTCCGTAAGAATAATGCGCTGCTCCTGCCAGTCCCTGACCATATTCGTACTGGAGATCAGGCCAACGGTTCACTTCCTCCATGGAGGCATTTGAGTTGAGGGTAACACCCAATCCTTTTCTTTTGGTATTGCCTGACTTGGTGGTAATAATAATAGCGCCATTTGCACCACGCTGACCATAGAGGGCTGCAGCGCCCGGGCCTTTCAGCACCGTCACCGATTCGATGTCTTCGGGGTTAATATCATTTACACTGCTGCCATAATCAGCAGGCATATTATCACTTCCTGTTCCGTAAACGGTTTCACCGGCTACAGCAGTTCTTCTGCCGCTACCCTGGTTAATCACCACTCCGTCTACCACAATCAGGGCTTCATTATCTCCTGTAAGATTGTTTTCACCACGAAGAATGATCTTATTGGAACCGGTAGGTCCGCTTCCGGATCTGACCAGGTTCAATCCGGCTACTTTACCGGAAAGTGCATCAGTCCAGTTACCGGAGATGGCTTCTGTCAACTGCTCTCCCTGCACGGAAGTGGTGGAATAACCCAGTGATCTTTCCTTCCTGGTAATACCCAGTGCTGTAACTACCACTGTATCCAGTATATTGGAACTTTGCTGAAGCGTCACTTTAATATTAGTAGCGCTCGCTGCAGCCAGGTAACTATGGTTATCAAAACCAATGGAAGAAAAAACAATTTTACTGCCTTTATTTACCGAGAAACTGAATTTCCCATCCAGGTTACTTACTGAAATGTTTTTACTTCCCACGGTAACAGTAACGCCTGCCAGGGGTTGTTTGGCAGCATCTATAACGGTACCGCTTACTGTAACTCTTTCATTGGTTGTTTGTGCAGGAAGGGATGTGGACAGCAGCAACAATACCGCCGCCAACACTCCCCCCGTACACCTTAGTCTGATCTTTTGCATCCTTCTTTTATTTGTGCGCGAAGGTGGGCGGGCTATGTTAAGGAATAGTTAACTCAATGTGAACTTTAAGTAACCATAGGTGAAGGAAGAAGTGGGTGTTTTACTTCGTTATGGCAGCGCTGGTGGGGGGTCAGATCATCCAGTAAAGCCTGCAGGCGGGTGGTGTTTTCGGTGTCGAACCCGGAGAATTTTCCAAGCAGTTGACGGTGCGTATCAAAAAGGGAGAGAAAAGCTAATCAACTGAAGTTGCTGTGGCAGCGGGTGGCCCCGCTGATCCGGAAAGGAGCGCTCGGCGGAATCTTTATTGAAGTGTCGTTTCCCAATAGCCAGCCGGATAATAAACTCTTCGGGCACCTGACTCCGGCATAGTTGATGAAAGGATTGAATGTAGTTGTAACCCATGGTAAACCGCCTCTGAGTAAAATTATGCGGCTTCAACAGGAGTTGAAAATGGCCAACCGGCTGGGGTTAACCCTGATTTTTCCGGAACAGGGGAAGCGGTTAGCGCTCTGAACTGTTTTTTGGGGGAGCATACCACTCGTTTACTTACGTTTGAATGACCTTGCTACTCGCCTAAAGGTTGCTATATATTTGGAGAAATCTTCCTTTGTTTGCCCAACGATAATATAATAGTCGCCGTTGTTGTTAAACAACATAACCTGATAAATCACTTCAGACTTATTGTCTTTTGTTTTATTGTCTGCAATTATTTCGTAGCCTTTTAAATGGTCAATAGTTATTTCGTTAGCATGTTTGATTATGCTATTCTCTCCACCCGGCAGCTTTTTTAATCTTTCTTCTGCGTATTTTTTTTGATCCTGAAATGGAACCTTTGCAATAGAATTCCCCACAATTAAGGTTGGCTTTCCGGTAGGCACCTGCCCGTCCACCGAATAAAGCAGGCTACCTGACAGATACTTCACAAGTTTCAAATCCGTGCGTTCAACATCAACAGTAAAAGTTACAGCCTCAAGCGGGTTGTTGTCCTGTGAAACCGTATAAACAGTGGAAAGTAAGGCCTCTTTGATTTTTGCTTCAAGTGATTTTGATGCTTCCGGATAAATGCCATTTACTAAAATGGTCTGCTTTTCGTCACCAAATACAAGCATCTGCTTGATGTAAACCATCCCATTAGCCGGTTGCCTTACATGAAACAATGTAGCTATTAAATGATGAAAATCAACGGTTTGTTTACTTATCAGCGCCATCCCTCTTGCCTTAAACACATCAGCAGTAAATCCATCGATAATGGACTGATAAGGCGCAGGAATTTCATTAACCAGAATGGATGCGCCAGTTACCGTATCCTGGAAGCCGCTGAAAGCAGATGCCGCTTTAAAACCGTCTGGCGGAATGATGCTACATTTTGTACCTGAAACTTTAATATGGGTTCCCGCTTGTCCAGAAACAATTTGCCCGATAAACAGGCATGCGAATAAGAGTCGAAATTTCATTTTATCATTGGTTATTTAACATGGTCTGCAACGGCAGGTTGCTTAATAAATAACGAACAATGGCCGCCAGATCGTCTACATTAAGCAAAAAGTCGTCATAGTAGGTGGAATTGCCTGTTCCCGGATTATCAAAGAATATGAGTGTATGTGCAGCCAAAGCATCCGATTTGCAGGCTTCGTAATAATTCTCTTTGGCCCCCACCAAGTCCGTGCAGTAATACAATTGTTTCCTTTTACCCCTGCCTGTAAAAATATTCAATACAGAATAGTCTTTCCTTATACAAGACTTCGGCGACTGCAATTTGTGGTGTTTCTTTTTTCATCTGTTTATCTCCTTTCAGTTTTAGTTAAAGCACTTATAAGGCTTTTCCGGAAACAGCCTTTAGTTAATGTCATATTCGGTTAATAAATAATTTTATCGGCAATCCTGGCAGCCAGGTTGTCTAGACTTACGGTTCCGGTATTACAAAGAATAATAATTGTAGAACCGTCCTCCAGGATATGAAACAACATAGCCTGCGCACCCATTATCGATCCAGGTCTTTTAACAATGGTGTACATTCTATGATTGATTTCATAATCTTTATACACCCATACACCAAAGCCATACTCCCCAAGACCTGAAGCGAACATTTGGTGTAAAGTTTCCTGTTTTAATAGTTTAGCGTTAAACAAAGCATTGGCAAATTTTAAAATATCGCCTGCAGTTGAGTACATGGCTCCTGCGGCATACCAGTTGCCCCAATAAACAGGCAAGTCGTTGGAGAGTATTTTTAAATCTTCCCTGTAAAAATAGGTATCGGCTAGTTTTGCAATAATAGCCTCCTGTGAAAGCAAACCGGAGTTAACCATTTGCAATGGCCGCAATATCTTTTCCTGCAGATTATCTTCATACGTTTTACTTGTTACCCTTTCAATAATTTTTCCGAGAATAATAAAATCCGCATTATTGTAATCAAATACAGTTCCGGGCTTAGTTACCAATGTATCATTGCAAAATTTTGTAAGCATTTCGTCTGACGTATTTGGCGTTTGATACTGTGGCATCCCATTCTTTAATACCTGTTCAAGCGAGAGTCCGTCATCCATATTCTTCATGCCGGATGTCATATTCAGCAGCTCTTTTACGGTAACTATATTGCCGGCTACCCCTTTATAATCAGGTAAATAAGCGGTGATTGTTTTGTTTAAATCTATTTTTCCCTGCTCATACAATTGTAAAATAAGTACAGCAGTGAAGGCCTTAGTGATGGATGCCACCCTATACCTCGTATCGAATGTATTGGGTATTTTGAAAGGAAAGTTGGCAAAACCAAAACTTTTACTGTAAGTGATTTTTCCCTTTTTTTCAATAAGTATTGTGCCGTTAAAATTGCTATTTGCAACAAATGAGTCAATAAACAAATCAACTTTTGTCGTTTGCGAATAAATGCCCGTAAGCTGTATGAATAAAATAATTACCAGGAATACCTTTTTCATATATAAAAACTTTTTATACCATAGGACGATTGTATAACGAAAAAGTTACAGGAAATCACTGGTTACTGTTGAGTCTTGCTTTAATGGTCAATTTCAGGATAATTCTACTAATCCAAAATATGCAAAATATGGCTGTACGGCTTCAAAACACCAAGTCCGGTTATATTGTAGCCAATAATTCCATTGCCTTTTTTTCTTTATCGGATATTATTTTAAAAATATCAGATGCTTCTTGAATATATTTAAAGTTCTTTGTTTGGCTTACTTTCTCAAATAACTGAGCAACAGAAGTCCAAAGTTTTGCAATTTCCACAAATGCTTCGTACCCTGTTTTAAGTTTGTCAAGCTTTACCAAGTCGTAACTTTCCTTTAAAAAGTCCCGGTACAAATTTCTAAACAATGCTCCGCCTGTTCCGGCTTTTTCCATAAGCATTGCTGATGTTTTAAAGTCATTTTCTATGTCTTTACTTGTCTTAAACCATTTGATGATTTCTGTACTTGTTTTTAAAATTCCTTTGTAGCCAATATTATTAATTGGCGGATTGATATGTTCGGTTGCATTATTCCTAATGGCAGTAATAATCGCAGCCCTCAGGTCGGTCATTTTTCCTGTTTTACGCAACGTGTAATACAAATTTTTAGATGACATTGGCCCTTTTTCTGCTCTTGCCAATGACAAACTTTTTAAACTTGTTTTTACCTGCCCGCCTTGCTGTTTGGTATCTACCAAAAAAGCATTTTCATTGTCGTAACCATAAATTGCTGCATAATGCCCTGCAAAATGAAATGGTCTTGAAAAATATTGCAAATGAAAACAGTCTAATTTCAGACCTACTACCTGTCCCTTGTCAATAAGTTCTTTTACGTTATCCCAGGCTTTTTGAGTGGATGACGTTTCTTTAACTGTTAATTCAAGCTGTAGATTTCTGGCAATATTTTCAGTTAAAACGTCTGGTTTTACCCGGCCGCCAATGAAAGGGAAATTCATTGATTTCATATTCCAAAAGATAAATCCAAGCCCTTCCCCCAAACCGAAAAGCATTGGCTCAGAAAGTTCAATGCCCAGTTGCTGCAACAAAGTTCCTGAAGCAGTTGTTTCGCAATGTTGCCCGTCAAAAGGTTTAATGTGTTCTATTATCATGATCTACATAATACTTTTTTGTCTAACCGGTAAGGCCCGGATTTTATTGATTTTTTGGTGCATACAGTGAGTTAGTACTCAATTTTTTGCATACCCAAGTGCCTGAACCTCTGTATGGCTTTTTGCCAAGTGGGTGGTTCCACCAGACAACACATACAGGTTGTCACATATCTCAAGAACTTGCCTATACATATGGTCTGTAATCAGTAAACCTTTATTTCCCTTTTCATCCAGCAGCAATTCCTTTACTTTTTCAATTTGAATCGGACTTAAATGGGTAAAGGGTTCGTCTAGCATCACAAAATGGGACTTAGATTTTACAATAACGTACAACTCAATCAATCTGTGGCCACCACCAGAAAGGCTTCCAATCGATGATTTGTATTTGGATTCAAATTCCGGGAATCTTGCCGCAAAAGAAAGGAAATCCAAATCAAAATCCTGAAAAACGCTTTTTAGCGAAAGGGACTTAGGAATGAAATTGAACTGTGGAAGATAACGTATCAAGTCAGGCCTTTTAAATGCTTCGTGTTGTATCACGCCATCGAAACGAACTGATTTTTCACAGCTTAGCGTTCCGTAGATGATGTTCATCAGGCAGGATTTCCCTTGTCCGTTCCTACCCAGTAAGCCAATGATGCTCCCTGTTTCACATTTCAGGTAAATGCCCGACAAGATTTTTCTGTTGCCAAATTGGAGTTGAATGCCGTCGGCTTCCAGTTGATGGGTCATTTGAATTGATAGGTCTGGATGATAAGAAAAACAAACAGCGCAAAGTCAAAAGTAAGCGTAACAACCCAAAGCATGCGTTTGGAAATACTTAAATTATAGTAATAATAGTACTCTTTATCCTTGTAACTGTTGACAAAATAATATGTAAGCCCCTGGGATACTATTTTAAGCCAAAAAAGTCCGGAAAAGGCACTAAATCCATACGCCCAAAAAATACTTAAGCAGCAAGCGGTAATGACCAGCGATACAAAAATGAAGCTTCTATAAAAAGTCCAGATAAGGCGTATCGTTTTCAATAGGTGCATATGATTAGCGGGAAGCTGCTGTTTGTTCGTCACTAACATATTCTAAAATGTCACCTGGCTGGCATTCCAATACATGACAAATTGCGTCCAAAGTGCTGAATCGGATTGCTTTTGCTTTTCCCGTCTTTAATATGGAAAGATTCGATAAAGTTAACCCAACTTTGTCTGAAAGCTCATTCAGCGACATTTTCCGTTTAGCCATTACAACGTCTAAATTTACTACAATTGCCATAGCCTAAACAGTTAAATCGTTTTCGTTCTGGATATCTACTCCTTTCTTCAAAATAGTTGCAATAATATAGATTACTGCACCCATTAAAATGAATGCCTGACTATCTCCCCAAAATTCATTTAAGTTATCAGTAACCAAACCACGATGTGTCAGATTTTTAGCCAACTGTCTGCCAGTATAGCTTAAAAGTCCGATAACAAGCGTGTAATAGCTGATCCGGGAAATTTGTTGCGCAACAAAACCGTTGAAGGGCTTTGATAAATCCATTTTATGCATCAGTTGGATAACTATATAAAACAGGCAGGCCTTTAATACCGAAATGGCCAGCATAAAGCTATAGACACCATAAAATGCCGGCCTGCTGGCCTGGTACATTGCGCTTAAATCTAACTTCTGATAGAGATTTTGAACCATTTCAGGCTTATACAGCGCGAAAAAGAAATTGACGATTAAGCCTCCGGCTTCAATGCCTAAGCCCACAAAAATGAGCCAGGCAACGATGTATAAGCCTTTAAATATAAAGTTGTTTGTTTGGAACATCCTGTTGAGATTTTAGATGATTGATGCGTCTAAATTAAAACATATTTATTGATAAACAATAATATTTTAGCGTTTACTAATTAATAATGCCTTTAAACGATCAATATTCTAACTGATGCCATTGAAAATGAATCAATTACCTGCTTTATTACTCGTGCCCGGATCTTCGAAATTGTCATAATAGGTATAGTCCTTCGATATTTCCCCGTTCTCGATTGTGAAAATCGTACAAATTGGCAATTTAAATGTTGATCCGTCCGGAGCTGTTCCGGTTGAAACAAACTCCACAATAATGTGTTTCTCGCCCGAAGGGTATATCTGTACAATTTCATCCTTTACATCAGGGAACATTCCACTTAACCCTGAATATTTCTCAATAATTTGCTTTCTTGTTTGTTGAACAATGCCATGCCCCAGAGATGGGTCTTTAAAGTCTGCCACTTCTGTGTACATATTGGCCATTTTCTCCCACTCATGCTTGTTAAAGTACCCGAAGTACTGTCTTACAATTTTCTCATGTTCACTTGGGGCCATAGCTGTAGATTTTTGATTGCTACAGGAAATCATTGCGGTTACTACCACAATTGCTATTAGAAATATTCTCATTTATAGTTGATTTTGGGTTCTCAGAATGTTCGCCGGTTACTTATAACCAAATAATTGTTTTAATCTTTTTGCCAGCTTCTATTTTTTCTTTTCTCCGTATTTCTGATTTGAGGGGCAGCAAGTAGGTTTTTTGTTTTGTATCAAACCAGATTGCGGTATCCCATTCACTGTTCCCTATTTTCGCTCTGGCCTTCAGCCTCCCCCAGCCTTCTTCCTGCCATCCTAAATTCTCTCTTATTTCTTTTGCTATATCAGTCGGGAGAGAAACAAAGTACCAGCCACCGGCCGGTGAATGCTGCCAGCTCCTGGCCGAAAATTCATATTTAATTTTTCCGTTCATTGATAAGTCAGCGCTTGTATAAAATCTGTTCAGTCCTGGTTCCGGGAATTCCTCTTAACCGCCTCCATTTTACTTCCCATTCAAGATTGTACTTACATAGTTTATCCACTCGTATTGAGGAATACTTCTGTCCAAATAGAGGTCCGGCTGTATGCCTTTCTCATCTATCATAAAGTCTGGTATCCGCATACTTCTTGAAAGCGAATATCCCAATTGAAATTCTTTAGATGGAGATTCCACAAAATACATATTAGAGATATCCAATACACCGAATGTAGTTACCCCAAAGAGCTTTACTTTTTTACTTTGCTTGGCTTCCAGCAGAAACTGCTCGGCAGTGCTGCCATTGGCTTCATTAATAATAATACCAACATTCTGGGGAAAAGGATAAACCGTATCTTTTTTATTTACCGAAACGATCTGCTCATTCAGATTCACAAACTGTCCCAACCTGGTTTCCAACTGATCATAGGCCTTTTTGGCCCATTTTTTTCCCTCATCATCAAAGCCGTATTCCGGTTTACTGATAAAATCAAGCATTCTTTGGTTATTGAGTTTTGTAGATAGAAATTCAACCCCTACGGTCCTGATGGGATTGGTGTATAGGTACGGAATGATTTCGCGATAAGCCGCATCGCTTCCACCACCATTATTCCTGATGTCGATGATCAGGTTTTTTTTGGAAAGGATCTTCTCCTTATTCACTTTAAGCACGCTGTCTATCATGCTTTTGTGACTACCATCAAATGATGGGATTCTAAAATAGAGTGTTGATTCATTTATTTGTTCGACATATGGCTGTATTGCCTTCAAAGCCCTGAAGTATTGCACATATTTCGGTTCATCATCGGTTTTAGGATAAATTCTTGCAAGTGTAAAGTTACCAACCTGCAAATAATTTTTACCTGTCAGGGCTACCTTGCCGGATTCTACAGCAGAATGATCGCGCATATAAAAAACAGCATTCGCCTTATCTTCTGCCATATTGAATTTAAGCTTTACCTGTCCTTTTGTCCAGGTGGCAGCCCCAGACTCAACAATAAATCCGATGTATTGATCACCCACTTTTTTAATCCCGATCTGATAAGGTTCCGTTTCCCAAATTCCCTCATAATCAAAAGTTCCCTTTTTATCCAGATATTTTTTGAATTCCTCTGTTTTGATACTATACGTTTCCCAGTCAGTGAATTGATTTCCTGATTGGGCTGAATTGGTTTGCGGGGTTTGTACTGCAGGTACAATGGCTATATGTCCCAAACGGAAAAATTTAAGCCACTCATATAAAATAGCCGTACATTCTGTAAGCTTTTTTGCGTTTTGTACTTTTTCCAAAGTTCTTTTATTATGGTCTTCGTATGCCTGCTCGCCCTTAGATTTCAATGCATACTGAAACCCCGCGTCATTCTCTTCGAAGGTTTTCTTTACCCATAAGTAGTTGGTTTTACAATCACAATCCTGAGCGAATGAACTTATTGTTGTAAAAAATAAAATCGCAAGTAATAAATTTGTTTTAACCATAATGTGTTCAAATTAACAAAGTGTTGTTTTTACGTTTATAGATAACTATTGGGAGCCGGGTGTTCGTGACAGATTTTCAGCACAGTACTTAAACCGAAGAACCCTTGGTTCAATTATACAAAAAAAACGCCAAACGAAGCAATGAAGCCCGTATGACGCTATACTGTTGTTATAGGAGCTTTTTGTTGCGGTATGGCGGCAGGTTCTTTATTCAACTTTCAATTTTTTCCATTTCCACGCCATTATAACAACTATTGTCGTTAATATGCTTTCAAGAAAAGAAAGAAATACATAGAATATTCTCCACTCAGTCATAGAAGTTATCCCTACAAGCAAAGTAAACAATGTAAAGAATATTCCAACTCCTATGTTTAGCCATTTAGATATTCGGGGATTTAATATCAATGACAGAAAAATCATCAGAGCCGGAATGGTCAATATGATTGTTGTTGCAAACAATTTCATAGGACTGTCCAACATATTTTGTCCGCTCAAAAGTCCTTCTACTTTTTTTGGTACATATAGTTCAAAATAATCTCCATAAATGTAACAAAACATTAATGTTGTCCACAATGCAGAAAGTTTTATTCTGATGTTGATTTTATGATCTTCTAATTTTGTGTCCATATGTTAAATTTGCTTTTGCTTTACTCCTACTAATAACAACCAAAAACAAGTTCCAATTTCACCTATCGCGGGTAATAGCCCTAAATATTGACTTATTCCTGATTTTCCGTAATTACCTGACAAAGTATTACCAAAAAAATTGGTTAAGTAGCCGAAACAACCGAGCATTAAAAATATTCCCAAAATTTTGGGAAGAAAACCCGATTTATATACTAAATAGCCAAACGGTAACAGCCACAAACCCCAAAATATTGTTGCAATTAAAATACCGTTGTCGTATTGGTTAAGGTAAAGCATTGTTTGCTGATGGATTTCTTGTATATTCTGTTGTTTTGCTGTATCAATCAGGGAAAGAACAGCATATTTATGCTGCAGGTTTATCAAGGAAATCGGAACGCTGCTGATGGCTAAAACTGCCATAATTTTTGCATAGAAACTATTTACGGATTCTAATAACTGATGCAGGAAAACAGGCAATAAAATAAAAGCTATATAACAAATTACACTACTGGCAATACTGTATCTGAATAAGGTTTCGTTGTGCAGAATATTGTCAAATGTCGTAGAAGGACTGTCCCAAACAAATAGTTGCTTCGGCACATATGCCAAACTAAACATTCCTGTTACCACAACAACCAAATACAAAAGCCCTGCTATTCTTGAAATTTTTCTTTTGTCTGTCATAGATTTACTTAAATTAAGTTACATAGCGATAAAGCATTGGCAATGTTAGCAGTCATATTTTTCTTCGTCAAGCAGCAACAATGTCATTGCACGATGCTCTTTTTCGTCCTCGTCTGTTTGTTTTCCAACCACAACTTGCCATCTTTTTGGGTCACTATAATATTTTTTAAATACGTGTTCATTAAAATCTTTTAACTCGTTGAACTTCCGTACCAGCAGTTCTTCCACATTGTCTGGAAGATACCTAAGCCTTGAATTTAAAAAAAGAGCAACTGCTTTAGTTGGCTCGTCCATTTGCTGTTTGAAATAACTATAGTTTGGAATAATACAGGAAAGGTTATGTCGCATCAAAGCCACTTTTAGTTCATTTGGTTTAAATATTCTGTTGTGCCTAAAGTGACTCGTCAATATTTCCTTCTTTGCGTCATTAAGAAAGCGCTTATATTCTGCTCTTAAATACTCAACCTTTGCTTTGTCATATGATAATAAACCGAAACGTAAATATGGGTCTTTAAAAAAGTCTGGCAAGAACTGCGTTTTGCAGAAATTGATTTGTTCTTCACAACAAGCAATTTCAGTAATTTGCTCCTTGTCTTGCTCTATTAAACTTTGTTCATAACGCTGAATGCAATCTTTGAGGAAGCTATCGTAGTTTTTAAACTGCTCCTCGTTCAATATTTCTTTAAATGTAGCTAACTCATAGTCCCATTCTTCCCAGGCTGAAAAAAAGTGCTTGTTTGAATAGACGCCCTTGTCTTGCTCGTACTTGTAAACTTTCTCTGCCTGTTCAAATGTTAAATTAAGGGTATGGTGTCTGTCCTTAACTAAATTGATGAGCCATTTATGTTCTTCGTGTGTCATGATAGTATGGCTGCAACGGCCAGGGTTTTAAGCAGTTGGGGAATCGAAATACTACTGCAGGCTTGGCCGCTAAAGATTTTTTAATAAAGCTAAATTACTGAAGCCTGGTCAGAAATCCAACTGCTGACGGGCCAAATCCAACAGCCCAACTTTTGCCAATACCATCTTGGCGGTAGTTTTTTACCAAGCGACTTCCCCGTCTTCGCTGAAAAATTTTCCAGTCGGCCCGTTTTTATCAAGTATCGCATATTTCACGATTACTTTTGAGGCTTGCCCTGTTGTTTGTACTCCTGCAAAACCGTTTAGGTCAGTCGCTGTAAATCCAGGATTGACACTATTAACTTTGAAATTTGTGTCTTTCAGTTCATACGCAAGCATAACAGTAAAAGCATTTAATGACGTTTTTGAGGTGCAGTATGCTGTTAATTTTACTTCATAAAAAGGATAATTCGGATTATTATGATTGGTTAAAGAACCCAAATCACTCGAAACGTTTACTATCCTCGGTTCGTCCGATTTTTTAAGCAAGTCTAAAAAGTGTTGTGTTACCTGAATAACGCCGAAAAAATTGGTTTCGTATACCATCCGAACATTATCAAGCGAAACAATCGAAGCATTTTGAGGCATCGCTCCACTAATTCCCGCATTGTTCACTAAAACGTCCAATTGTGGGACTTTTGATTGCAATTCTTCTTTTGCGTTTTCAACGGATTGGGTATTTGTTACGTCAATTTCCAGAGTGTCAACGTCCGTAAATCCCAATGCTTTTAATTCTTCAACAGCTTCTAAACCCTTCGCTTTGTCCCTGCTGCCGATGTAAACGAAATAACCAAGATTTGCCAATTGTTTAGCAACTTCAAAGCCAATACCTTTGTTTGCTCCTGTTATCAATGCTACTTTCTTTACTGTCATAATTTTTTATTTTAAAATGATGACGCAAAAATAGAACGTGCCATATGGAAAAAATGGTGAACACTTCTGTTTAAAAGGTGAGCTTTTCTGTTTTTACTTTTCTGTATTCGGTTGGGGTTGTCCCTGTAAACCGTTTAAAAAACTTCGTAAAGTTGGATGGGTCGTAATCTAACGTTCTGGCAATTTCACTAATAGGTTTACCCGAATGTTGAATTAAGTCCTTAGAAATTTCGATTAGTTTTTCTTCATAGACAGCACAAGGTGATTTCCCTAAAACATCTTTTATCGTGTCACTCAAATGATTTGGATTAATAAATAACAATTCAGCAAAATCATTTACTTCATAAGCAGTTTCAGCTAATCCTGTTTTGAGTTCAGTCAGATGTTTATCCAATTCAAACAGAAATTTATCTGTGATTTCACTTTTTCGGAAAGATGTATTTTTGTGCTGCTTTTTCATTGTCTGGCTGTTTATGCACGGTCTGTCAAAAATTACTGCCAACGTTTCGCGTCTACCGGCCGGCAGGGGGTTTACCATTTAACTTCCTACGAAAGACTGAAATTCAAATTTACCACTTTCCTGTCCTTCAAAGCACGAAATCCTCGCCTGCGTGTAGCTGCAGTCGGTGACTGGTGGTATTGTTAGTCAGTTCAATTCTTCCATATCGGAATTTTTATGAAGCTATCGTTATGCCATTTTATTACCAGGGGGACACCTGCATCGTTTATAGTCTCATCAATTACGGCTTTACCTGAACCATAATTGATAATTTCAAAAGGATGTTTGTTGATGTTGAGCAAAATTACAAGACGACTGCCTTTGCCTATTTTTTTGCTTACAAATCTGGTATTGTCAAATGGAATATGTTCTTTTTTGTTGGCCTGTAATAGTTGTCGTTTTGAATTGTCCCTGGCATAGCTTGCCCGGCCAACATAGCGAGTAAGGAAAAAATATTTCCCATCAGGCATAAGTTCATATAATGCCAGAGAAACATCCATGTCCTTTTTGTTTATGGTTGCAAACAGATGACCTGTAAATGAGCCGTTTATGGAAAAAACATTGTCGAAAGGTTTTGAGGTAAATGTCAGGCCATTACTTACGTCCAATGAGTCAAAAATAATCTCGGGAGTGAAATAATTATTTTGGGTTTCCCTGTCCTTAAAGTCAACCATTTGTTTTTCAAATCTTTGCTTTTTAGGTTTCGGTGTGCTAAGGGCCTTCCTATCCAGGTAGAATATTAATGTATCATTGTTTATTGCTTGCATAGTTGGGGAATGTCGCCATTCATTGGTTCCCATAACCTGGTAATTCACTTTGTCTTTCAGTAATACGGGTTTTGATTTCCCTTTCAGAATGTAGCCGAACCATTGGTATGTCAGCTCCATCATACTGATGTTGGCAACACTGTCAATTTCATAGCCCATTAGATTTTTTGCAGGATTGCGCTGTCCGCCCCAATGGTCGTAAGGTCCGATTACAAGATAGTGGTTAGCATTATTGTTGTATTTGTTATGAAGTTTGAAGTACTGAATAGCCCCTATTTGCGAACCGTCGTAATAACCTGTTGTTGACAAGACAGGAATATTAATTTTCGCATATTCTCCGGGAGTTGGAACCAATGATTGCCAGTAATTGTCGTATGACGGATGAGATAGCCAATTTTGAAATATAGGGCTGCTATATCCTGCCAAACTATCCATATTTTTAAAGGCGATACCGTTTTCAAACCACTCAAAAGGCAAGCTTCTTCTTAAAGGGTCTTTTTTGTATATATTATCATGGGGCCAGTAGAACCCTAAATTCATCTGAACATTATTTTCCATAGGCACATCAAAACCCGGCATCACCGCAACTTGTGGCACGATGGTTTTAAGAGCAGGGTGTATGTTTTTTACAGATGACCATTGAGAAAAACCTGTATAACTTCCACCAAACATTCCAACATTCCCATTGCACCACGGTTGTTTACTTATCCAATCAATTATGTCGTAAATATCAGTCCGTTCATTTTCGTAGGGTGCATAATGGTTTATATCTGTCCTGATTCCCCTGGCGTATGCGACTACTCCCACATAATCTCTGTCTGCTGAACGCTTTGCAAAAATGTTATCTCCTTCGCCTTGATGATAAGTTGTATAAAAAAGAACTACTGGTAACGGTTGTGTATTGGTTTGTTTGCGAACTACGATTGCAAAAATGTCAAAACCACTTTTCGTTGGGATTAACACACTATCCTGAATGATATAAATACTATCATTTTGAGATTGTTGTTGAGCAAATGTTGTTGAGTAAATTATCAGAATAAAAACAGTCAGTAAAAATCTCATAATTTATTATAGTTTGTTATTTGTTGTGTAGAAGTCATAAGTTGCTTTTGCAATATCCGCTATTATTTTCTCGTTTGTATCGAAATCTTCTTTTGACTCTGTCACAAAAACACTGATGATAAAGTGTGTGTAAGCTCCCCTTTTTTAGTACCGTTTAAAAGTAGACTATTTCATTCATTTTCAATAGTAAAACTCCCACCATTAGGGTTTTCATCTCTCAGCGGACTCCAAAAATCTTCGGATAAAAGTTCATCTTTACTTATCTCTATATTCTGGTCCAATGAAAGTTTCCCTTTGTCAATCTCTGACAAGACGGTTAATGCTATATGGAATTTAAATACGCTTTGCATTGGAAATCGCCTATCTCCGTGTATAGAAATAGTGTCTTTCCCATTATTCCCGATAATTGAAACCCCAACTACTGCTTGCTTGTCTGAAATGATTTGCTCAATTTGATTTAACAACAAATCTGTTTTTTCAATTGAAGTTTTGCAACTTGTTATCAGAAATAAAAGTAAAGTTGTCAATTGTAATGCTCTCGTCATATTTATTTGCTTTTCAATTATGTAAGATGTCCTTAAAAATTGCCAAGCCGATGTTAGCGGTTCAGGTTTCTTTTTCTCTATTGATTTTATCCCATTTTCAATTATTAGAAACTTTGTTGAGGTAAGACATTTTTGTCGCCTTTAAGAAAGTTCGATATTGTTGTTGTATATTCTTCAGGCTTGTCCCACCAAATAATATGACCTGCATTTTCAATAAATTTATACTCACCTTTCAGCAAGTCCACGTACTCAAAAGCGGTTGAGTATTCACCTTGGTCATATTGCCCTTGCAAAACAAGAGTTGGTATTTTTAGCAATTTTAATTTATCTCTAATATCAGCAAGGTCCCCATAGTAGTTGCTAAAACCGTGAGAATAACCACCTGCACCACCTTCTTCAGGTTTTATATTTTTAGGGTCAGCCACCATTCCTTTTGTGAATTTAGATGCCATTGTGTTAGTATAATCGTCAAATTCTCTGTCCCTTGCCCATTTAAAATTAAATGCCATTGCACAGACCATAGACATTACAATTCTTGGTTGTAAAAAATCTTTTTCTGTTTGTTCAAATACTTCAATTGGCGTTTTGAATTGATAATTTAATGGTGTTGGGTAAAGTTTATTCATATCTGTCATCGCTCCATCTGCATTTGTCTTGTACGGCTGTAAATCACCAGGTGATGAAAGAATCAATTTCTTTACTTTATCAGTATGGTTGGCTGCAAAATGAGTTGCCAAAATTCCGCCAAAGGAATGTCCTATTAAAATGACTTTCTCTGTATTTATTTTAGTGTTAATGATTTCGTTTAAATCTTCCAAATGTTTTTCAAAGGAATAATCTTTTGGTTTGGGAAGTCGGTCAGACAAGCCTGAACCTATTTGGTCATATAAATAAACATCATATCCTTTTTGGGCTACTTCTTTCATTTGATGGATAATAGCAGAATGAATGTATCCACCTGGACCACCGTGTAAAAAAATTATTGCAGGGTGTGTATTTGTTGTGTCTCCTTCAATTTTAGTGTACGCAATTTTGTATCCGTCCTGCATAACCCAATACTTCGTATCAGGTCTTGGCTGAATGGGGTTAATGGTCTGCTTAATTGGGATTAAACTCCAAATAATCAAAATCAAAATCAATATTCCTATGGTTCGGAATGTCCATTTCAAAATTCGTCTGATAAGGGATTTCTTATTTTTTACTGTCTTCATAATATTTGTATCCTTAGGTTACTTATTTTTAAATATACTACTTGATTTCTTTTGGACAATGGTTGCAGATATGTCTATTCCGCTTCTTGTGGGAATTGATATACTATCCTGAATAACATAACTGCTGTCTGAAAAAGCATTTTTTTGAGCCAGAGATGCAGTTGTTACTATCAGGAAAATACCTGGAGTTGCTATTAAATAATTCATTATTAAATCCTTTAGTATCTGGTGTTTGTGTTAATCTTATACTCATCAATTTACTCCAACAATTCCATTGACTTCATTAATGGTGTCCATTCTTTTCCGTTGAAGATGAGTTGAAACCATTTTTTATTTTTGTTTTCATATTTGATGTTGAAGAAAAGCCAAATAGCAATAACAGTAAATGGCACATTAGCTTGTGTTATGCGGTCGCCCTTTTATTTCACCCGTTTCATCGGGAAAGTCTGCTTGCGTTCTTGTCCATTTTTAATTCCCGAAATTTCAGCTACCAGGGAGTCAGCACTAATTTGAATGTAGGAAATGATTTGAGGAAAATCGTGTTTGGGGTTTTCAAACGTTAGCTGTGTTTCTGAAATTGTTTTAGTAGAAAAGCGAACAGGCAAGCCGTCATTCTGGTTTTTAACGGTTGGAATATAAAACAGTCCGTCTTGTTCTTGTACCAATCGTATGTTTTCAAAAACAATCGTGTCTTGCTCTTTTACAATATAGCTTTTTCCCGAAAATTCATTGTCGGTCGTTTTGCTCCACGTTTCATAAATGTTTCCTCTTGAGGTTTTATTTTCCCAAGTTCCGATAAGCCATTCGGCTTTTTCGATGTCGTTAGTTTGCTTTATTGTCCAAGCACAAAGAACCATAAAGCCAACAAGTGCGATAAAAAAGTTTGTTCTTGTTTTCATAGTCTTAGCTGGTTGAGTGAACTGCTATTTTGTTTCCTTCGGTGTCGATAAACATTCCGAAATATCCCATTTCAGGGCTGATTTGTGTTTTCGGAACAATTACGTTTCCGTTGCTGTTTTCCACTCTGTCCAATACGTTTTGCACGTCCTTGCCACCATTCAGATAGGCAACCACTCCGTTTGTCGAAGGCTTGTAATCTTCGCCTTGAACGATTGCCCCCGAAATATTTTTTCCGTCCGTTGGGAAGAACCCCATTTTTGTACCGAACATTTCGGTTTCTTTAATTTCCAAACCGAGAATGGCTTTATAGAAAGTTACTGCTCTGCTGAAATCCGTTGCAGGAATTTCAAACCAATTGATTACATTTTCCATTGTCAAATTATTTTACGTTAGGTTGCAAAGTTACAATGCCTTTGAAACCCAAAATTGTAAAAATGCGACAAGATTAATCCGTCCCATAAAAAAGCGAGGACATTTTTATGTTGTTCCCGTAAAATTCTTTGGGTGTAAATCCTGTTAGTTCCTTGAAGTCCTTAATGAAATGGGCTTGGTCATAATATTCGTTTTCGTATGCCAAGGCGGTAAGGCTGGTAAACTGTTTATTCAACAACATTTTGAGCGTGGCTTGCAACCGAATGGTTTTAGAAAGTTGTTTCGGGCTTAAACCAATGGCTGATGAAAATTTACGTTCCAATTGCCTGCGGTTGATGTTCGTTCGCTTGGAAAGTTCATCAACAGAAAGTTGTCCGTTAGCAGTCAAAATAGTTTCAACGGTTGACTTTACAATGCGGTCAACGGTTTCAATGTCCGTTAGTCGGTTTAATAAGAATGTTTCAATGTGCTTTATTCTTTCCGAGGTTGAGTTAGAAGTTAAAATTTTTTGTTCGATGTTCAGTCCATCTAATTCAAACAGTTTTTCTAACGATACGGCTGTGTTTTCCATTTCCCTTATCGGAATGGTAGCAAAAGGCAAAAATCCGTTAGGGTGAAAGCGAACGGAGAAAATACCTGTTTCGCCTGTTGGTTTTATTTCAAGCGGTCGGGTCAGTTGTCCAATGACAAAACATCTAGGTTGGATGATACTGTTTCCGTTTTCTAAATATTGTCTATACATGTCCCCATAGTGAAAAATCATTTCCATACAGCCGTCCGGCACAATGGTTTGTTTTTCGGGTGTTTCGTCTATCACATTGTCCAATGTCCAATAACATTGGACAAGTGTTGTCAGGTGGTGGCACGGTTCAAATGTTTGGTAATTCATCAGACTTTCTTTTTTGACGGAAGTTTGCCTTAGGGTGTCGCATAGCGCTGTTCGAGGTGCTGGCATTTATCCTTCATAATCTTCTACTTGTTCTAATAATTCCATAGATTTCATTAATGGTGTCCATTCTTTTCCATTGAAGATGAGTTGAAACCATTTCTTATTTCTATTTTCAAATTTAATGTTGAAGAAAAGCCAAATAGCAGTAAAAGTAAATGCAATTGTAAAAAATATTGGCACTACCCATTGCAAAATACCCCACTCAGTTAGCATAGTTTCGTTCCACCAAAAAGTTGTCCAAACCGGGAGTTGTAAAACCATAATTCTAGCCGCCCAAAGGGTTGAAATTTTAAGTTGTACCAATTTCTTTTGTGTTTGCAGAATTGGGTCGTAAATTTCTACCTGGTATATTTGGGTCAGTTGATAGATGTAAATAGTCAATGCGATTGCAGTAAGCAAGACTTGTACACTAGCCGAAAGGAGAAAAAACTTATTGGCTTCTGAAAATGCATTTACATAAATTGGGCTCAAAGCAACAATTCCAATTACAACCCATAAAATACCTGCCAACAGCGTGAAAATCTTAATTGGCTTCATTGAACCTAAAATGCCATGAACCTTAACTTGGGTTATATCGTCTGTATTTTTTTTGTTTATGACAATGCTCCCTTCCAATTTATCGTTGGTGGTTTGCCAAAGTTTTTTTAATTCCAACTCGTTCATTTCTTTAAGATATTAATTGTGAAAATCGTGCTTTTAATTTGCCTTTGATTCGCCCTATTTTCGTTCCTACATTGCTTACCGACATTCCTAATATCTCAGCAATTTCCGTATGGCTTTTGTCTTCCAAATACAGTATCATCAACGCTTTGTCTATCTCTTTTAGTTCGCTGATAAATTGTTCCAATAAATTTAACTGCCGTTCATTTTCCGATTGATCTCCGGCTGGAGTTTCTACCATTTGCTCATTTAGCCCGGTATATTTCTTTGCTCTTGTTGAACTTTTTCGATAAAATGAGATAGCTACATTTAGTGAAATACGATATATCCAGGTTGAAATTTTATACTGGTTGTTGTATTTGTGAATAGACAGCCATATCTGAATCATCATTTCCTGTATAAGGTCTTGTCTGTCATCTACGTCTGGGCAGTATGCACGTCCAACCTTGAACAAAATACCTTTGTGCTGTTCAATAATATCTTCAAAAAATCGCTGTTGGTCTTGTTTGTCCATTATAGTTTTGAAAACCAATTTTTGACAAAAGAAAACGATTGTGCATCATGTCTTACACCATTGTGAGAAGCCTTATCACTTATCTGAAATTCACCATTACAGTTTTTCAAAATGGCTTCTTTTGTAGCTTCAGACGAAAAAGCTTCGTCTTGGCTACCCATTAATACAAGCATTGGCTTGTTTACTGCTTTCAATCCTGCCACATAATCATCTGGCGTCATACTTTTATTTGCACGATGGCTATATTTTCTCAAAGTGTCTTTGTTGCCACCGAAATACAAATCCAACATACTTTGAGCAGAAACAGAAGTACTTCCTAAAAAAAGGAAAGTCAGAAAAACATAAATTTTAAAATCTTTCATTTTGTGGTTTTTTAGTAAAACTTGCTTATCCAATTATTCGCAAGTCCTTTCAAAAAATCACAGTTGACAGAAATCTTTTTTTAATGCTTACCACCTGTTTATGCACGCTCTGCCAAAAATTACCGCCAACGTTCCCGCATTGGCGTTGTGGAGGAATTGACCCACCGTCTGCCCGGCCTTGCGGCAAACCTTTTGCTGGTGGCAGTAGGTTAGGACTACCACTCATTATAGCACGCCAGCCCCCACATTGCGGAAATTCTTTGTTAGTGGTTCGTTGTTTTTGTCTTGTCAGGTTGAGTTACCCCAAAAATCTCATATCTTCTGCTGTTAGCGAAATGTCAACCGCTTTTACGTTTTCGTCAAAATGTTTAAGTTGTGAAGTGCCGGGAATTGGCAACAATAATTCGTTGTGATGTAACAACCAAGCCAAATTTATTTGTGCAGATGTCGCGTTGTATTTATCGGCAATGACTGAAATTTTATCGTCATTTTTTGGCAAAGAGTTTTGCAATGACCAAAAAGGTATCATTGGAATTTCGTTTTTGATACACAACGGCATTGCTTCTTCCAAACCTCTGTATTCTTGTCCGTGAACCTTAAAAGTAGTTCGCTGCCCGTAGCCAAAAGCATTTTCTACACTTGCAATGTGTCCTATTTTTAAAGCTACACTTAATTCGCCAGGACTTACATTGCTTAAACCAACGTGCAAAATTTTTCCTTCGCTTTGCATTTCAAACATTGCTTCCAACTGCTTTTCAAAAGGTGTTTCAGTATTGGGCATAATTCTCAGATGTACCAATGCAATTTGTTCAAGTTTCAACGTTTTTAAATTCCGTTCAATACTCGTTCTTAAATTTTCAGGTGTGTTGAATGGTCGCCAACCTTTGTCTGCACTTCTTGCAGAGCCAATTTTGGTGCAGATTACCAAATCGCTTGAATAAGGAAACAATGCTTCCGCAATTAGTCGGTTTGTTACGTCATCTCCGTAAAAATCTGCTGTGTCAATGAAATTGACGCCTTTGATTGTAGTACTTTTGAGAATTTGTAAGGCTTCTGTTCTGTTTTGTGGTTCTCCCCAAACACTGTTACCTGTTAACCGAATCGTTCCATATCCAAACCGATTAAAGATTAATGGGTTATTGGTCATTGCTCCGATTGTAATTGTTCTTTTGATTTGCATTTCTATACTTTTTGGATAATGCAAAAGTCGTCAGATTTAAAAAATCAGAGTTGGACAATTCACTCTATTTACCTGACAAATCTTGAATGTCCGCTAAATAGTCAGAAACATTTTTCCCTGTGGTCTTTTTGAAAAGCCGTGAAAAATAATCGGGATCGTTAAAGCCAAGTTCGTAAGCAAGCTCTTTAATTGAAGATTTGGAATAATACAATTTCCGTTGTGCTTCTAACATCAAACGATTTGTGATAAATTCTTTTGGCGAAGCGCCCGAAAATTCTTTAACAATGTTGTACAGGTTGTTAGTTGTTACTGCAAGATTGTCGGCAATAGCGCTTACGGAATGTTGCTCCGTTAAATTCGTTTCAACGGCAATTTTAAATTCAATGAATTTAGAAAGTTTGCTTGATTGTGAATGTTCTTTCGAAACACTTTTAAAATAAGCTGTATTGAACTCTGTCAAAAGCGAATTGAGATGAGCCAAAATAATGTCGGCATCTTTTTCCTTGCTGTCTGAATGTAGAATATTGGCAAGGATTTTAAACAACATTTTTACACGTTCTTTTTGTTCGCTGTCAAACGAAATGATTTGTGAGTTTAACGGATTGAGCAAAAAAGAAAATTGTTTGGGCAACAACGACAAACAATTTTGGTCAATAATGAGTTTGACATATTCAATGCCTTTTTTCTGAGCCGATGCTGTGTAAATTTGGTTAGGGAAAACAAAAAACAACTGTCCACTTGTAATTGTTACATCATTCAAATCAACTTTGTGCGTTAATGAGCCGTTGTCCAAAAAAGCAAAAAAATAAATGGACTTTCTGTGAGGTTGAAGCAATTTTTCCAGAACCTCGGTGGGCAAGTCGTCAGCGTTAGAACTTACTCTAATGGAAAGTTTATCGTGTTGCTTTACCTGTTCAAGTAGTCCTTTTGTGTCTTGCATTTTGTCTGCTCAATGTTGTTGGTGTCTCGCTCTACAATGACCGCTAACCGCCTCGTTACTATAATTTAGGGTGCTACGAAATATGGGAGGAGGTCACCTATCTATTAGCTATGCGTTACAGTCTTTTCAGTTTTATCTAAGATCATAATCACTACTAACACACAGATGAGCAAGAAGTTATATTCTATTCCGTTTCTTCCGCCACCTACAACAAACCAGCCCTCCTTGAGATGAACGAGGATTATGCCCATAATTAAAATTAGGATATTTAAAATACAGGTTAAATTAATTTGCCTTTTTATGAGTAATAAGATTGCTCCAACTAAGTGAATTAATTTTACACTCCAGGCAATTGGCACACCAAGAGGAGCGAAACCTATTTGATTTAAAAAGAGGTTTCCAAAATCGTTTATTCCATTGTTAAACATGCCCAGAACACTATGCGTAATAAAAATAATAGCAATTGCTAAGCGAAGAATAAAGGAACTTAAAGATTGATTTGTCATAGTTGTTTTTTTTAATTTATACTATTTTAAAGCTGTTTGCGTTAATTAGCGCAAATTGCTAATAACTCTTCCGATAAAATTCGGTATAAGGTTTTGAACTTTAGAAATTTTTGAAAAATCATTTTTTCCATTTCAGAATTGGCAACTATAAGTATTGAATCTTCTACGCAGGTCACAAAATAATCCTTGTCTGAATATTGCCCTTTTTTCAGAAGTAGTGTCCCCTTTTTGTAATGTTTGAATATGTCTAAATCAATAATTGCTTTCTTTTCCCCAGCAGATAGTGAAATATACTTAGCAAGGTAGTCAGAAAGAATATTTCCCATTTTTTGTGTCTTTTATTCAATGTTTGCAGTGTGTTGCGTATTATTATTTCTTTTGCCCAATTGCGCAAAATTTTTTGTTATACAAGCGTTCTCTACTGCTCTATCCAAATTCGGAACAGAGCTGTGTTAGTTTGGCTCGTTGCAAGGTATTTTTCACATCCCTTTAGTTTTACAGCCAAAGAGTTTTTGGTGCAATATTCTATTTTTTCGATGTGTTGTTTATTAATCAGTTCGCTTCGGTTAAGTCTGAAAAAATCTAATGGATTAAGTTGTTCTTCTATTTCTTTTAAAGTGGATTCGGTTAGTAAATGCTTTTTATCTGTGGTGTCGTAAGCGAAAACCACGCCCTCGCCAGCCCCAAAATAGCTAATGTTCTCAATATCCAGGAAATAAATGACCCGATGATTATTAACAGTAAATCTCTTTTTGAATGATTTTTTTACGAAGTTTTGTTCAAGAATTTTTGAAAGATTGTTTAGTAGTCTATTGTCATCCTGTGGCGAATTTTTGAACAACAGAAATTTATCCCAGGCTTTTTGAAAGCGGTTTTGGGAAAAGGGTTTCAGCAGATAATCTATGCCGTTGCTTTCAAAGGCGTCCATCCAAAACTGGTCATAAGCGGTAGTGAAGATAATTGGGCAGGAAATTGAAACCTGACTGTAAATCTCAAATGAATTACCGTCTAACAGTTCAATGTCTGAAAATATTAAATCCACTGAATTATTTTTTAGAAAAGAAACGCCCTTTGCCACTGTGTCAATTTCTGCTATAATTTCAGTTTGGGTATTCAGTTCTACGAGAAACCTCTTTAGTTTTTTTCTTGCTGGAATTTCGTCCTCTAAAATAAGTATTTTTACCATATGTCTTTTGTATGAATAATGGGAATTATTACCGTAAAAACATTGCTCGATTGCTGTATTCCAATAGGCTTTTCAGTTAATAATTTATATTGTTCCTTTACATTGTTCAATGCCCGACCGTATGTTGTTTTGAAGTTTCGTTTCAGATTAATATTGTTTGTAATGCGGATATTTTCAGTAACATTTATTGTTATGTAAACAGGATTTTCAGCAGTTCCCAGGTTGTGCTGGAAGGCATTCTCAATGAGCAACTGCAGTGTTAGCGGTACAATATATCCATTACTTTTTTTGTTCTCAATAGTCATTTGATAAGCGGTTCCGTATTTATGTTGGATGAGCCTGAAATACTGTTCTGCAAAATCCAGTTCCTCATCCAGGCTAATGATTTTTTTTTCTGATACCTGCAAAACATAGCGGTAAATCTCAGCAAATTCATTTAGAAAAACAGATGCTTTATGTTTATCTTCTTCAATCAATTGGTCTAAAATATTCAGATTATTGAATAAAAAATGCGGATTTAGCTGTGCTTTCAGGCGATAAATTTTACTTTCGGAAAGTGCCTGATGATAGTTTGCTAATTGCTTTTGATGACTTTTACTTTTGTTGTAATAATAATAGGCAAGAAAAAAGCTACCATAAATAAACCCGTTTAAAAAATCAGAAAACATGGTAAAGAAAAAGGTTTCCCGGTTGAAATTCCGCTCGATACTATCAAATACCAGAGAGATAAGCAATCCGCTAAACTTCATTGCAAGTAGATACGTGATAAGTGATGAGCCGAAGATCTTCAGTATTTCTTTGGTGCTGAATACATCAGATTTCTGCCATTTTTTAATATAAAAAAAAATGATTACAAAGAGAACTCCTGCCTGAAATAACGAAAACAAAATTACTTCGGGTGTGAATGTGTAGGCTGTGATTTCCTCCCAGGCAGTTATTCGTATATAGATTGACTGTAAATACGTAAACAGCATAATGAACAGCAGGAAGTATCGGTTACGGTATATTTTAGTAAACCATTTCTTCATTACTAATTTGTGGAATTAATGAATAAAATTGACCTGTATTTCTACAAGCCAATTTTTTGAATAGTATATTGTGTTATTTTTTCTTTTCGGGTAATGATGCAATGATACTCCCTTTATCATCAAAAAAGTCTAGTTTGGCTGTATTCTCTTTGTCCACATAAAACATAGCCCTGGGCATACCCTTGTTATCAAAAAGAAACAGACCATTGTTTTCACTTCTTGATTTTCCGAGCATTACACGTGGTGCACCACCAATCAATCCCTGTGTTTCATACGCTTTGTACTTTTCTTGCGCCGCTTTAGGATTTTTTTTACCAAGCTCATCCAGCTCTTTCATAATCTCTGCTGTTCTAATCTGAGATTCGTTAGTCGGTCGGTCGTTGAACATTAAACCACTGCTTACAATTCTTTTGTTTCCCTCCTGGTAATCTTGTGTAAGTAATTGCATCACCTGATCGCCATCGTATTGGTCGTAGGTTAACGAAAGTCCTGCACTATGTCCGGTTTTGGCTTTGAGTCCGTCATAAATAAGCCCCCCACACTCTATCCCATCTTCATTAAAAAATAGCATTCCCGATCTCTTTTTTCGTCCTTCATTGGTTGGTCTGCCGTTAATTTTATCATTTCCGTTAGGGAAACCCTGCTCATTAGTTATCACCATTTTCACGGTACCGTTTTTTTCTACAATATTGATTCGTTCTACATCAATCTCACTGAATTTTTGATTACCGCTCTTTTTGAATGACGAAGTGGCAATAAAAACAACTCCAATTGCAGTAGCAACTGCAAACGTTCTTAAAAAAACTAGTTCTTTGTTCATTGGGCGCATGTTTTTGTTTGTTAAACATTTAGTTATGTTGCTAAACTACAGCAAGGAGGTTTTCTGTGGAACAACAAAACAATGAGTGCAGGAAAAAATCAAATGAACCAAGGAAAATGTGAGTTTAGGTTTGAAAGCTCCCCAGAGCTGGTGTTATAAACATTAAAGAGAAGGTTTTCATTAGCGTATGAGCTTTCCATGTTCGTCTATCAAAGAATAAATGTCTCGTCATGTATCGGTTTCCGTCATTACGACTTTGAACTTCTTTTGCCCATAAATGCAGCAACCAAATAGTAGGAGAAGTAAGGTTAATGTAAAGTGTCGCATGTTCATCGTCTTTGTTTTACTGCCAACGGCCATAGGCTGTGCGAGGGTGGAGCCATCGGAGGCCCTTTAGCTGGCTTGGCTACTAAAGCCTCAATTAGTTAAAGCTAAATTACTGAAGCTGGGTCAGTATTCCTATAACTTATGGGCCAGTTTATGTCGCCCAACTTTTGCAAAAAGCCGGTTATAGACTGTACTTTCTATCCGGATTCTATGTTTCATGTTGTCCCACTTTAATTACTTTCCCACCTTTAAATTCTATGTCAAGCACGTCTGGGTCAATATTAGCAAATCCCGGCCTAATACCCAGATAGTAATTCCAGTAGTCGCTTTCGTCTTTGTTACCCTCGTCACCGAATAATTGTCGCACTTCTGATTTTGTCTTCCCAATAAGCATCTTACTGCCTATAATATGCCCAGAAAGCTTGTAACGATGCTCTTTGTCGGAAAGCCACTTTCCTTTGTCAAAATTATAAGTCGGATGGTTGCCTATAGTAACAAGCAAAAGCAATATAACTCCAACATAGATTACTGGTGTTGTCACAATTGTTGCTACCCACGTAACAATCTTCCTTGTATTATCTGCCTCGATAAACTTTTTAAGTAACCAACGCCAAATAAAAAAAGTTGGAACAGCAATGATTATTAGTATGAGATAAACCGCTAGACTTACTCCAAAAATTGTCGCCATGTATAATAGTATTATCGTTTTAGTATAGCCTATAACGGTCAGGGTATTGCCGAAGGCGGGAATATTTAGCACAAAAGTTCTATCGAAGAACGAAAGTTGAACCTTGCACAAATGCCCAATCGAAGCTGTTTAGCCCTGCTTTTGGCAATACCTTGTCAGGCGTTCGTTGTTTTTCTCCAGCTATATTTTCCCCTTATAATTCGAGTCAAAATCTACCATCCATTCAATTCCATATTTGTCTCTAAACATACCAAAATATGAACCCCAAGGGCTGTCAGAAATAGGCATTTCAATTTGTCCTCCTGCCGAAAGTCCATTGAATAATTTATCAGCTTCTTCTTTGCTTTCTGCACTAATTACAATTTTGCTTCTGTTCTCATTTTCGTTTGTTCGTCCCATTATTTCAGGCACATCATTAGCCATTAAAATATTTTTACCGATTGGTAAAGCAATGTGCATTATTTTATTTGCTTCATTTTCTGCCACTGGAAATTCAGCACTTGCTAAATCTTTAAAACGCATTATTTTTACGAACTCTCCGCCAAATACAGATTTGTAAAAGTTGAATGCCTCTTCTGCATTGCCGTTGAAATTAATGTGTGGATTGATACTTGCCATAATTTTATTTTTTAATTAATTTAATTCTTCACACTCATAACCAAAGATTTTTAGTAGTCGTGGTTTTTCAATGTATTATCCGTTTGTAGTGTGTCACTCCAGTCTGCCGCCCAACTTGCGCAAAGCCGATGTTCTGCGTTTGTTTTAACAGGCATTTCCAAATATTTATATCCGAAATCAAACCATTATAGGCTAACTATGTTCAGGTATTTATTTCTTCTTTTTAGTTGTGCTGTCAATATTCTGTTCCCAAAGCAAATTTCCATTGTTGTCAAAATACTGTATCCCACTAAATTTGCCCTTATTCTGAAACAGTTCACCCGCTTTATTTGCCATTCCAATTCTTAATGAACCGTTCTCACCTCCAATAACAATCCCCTTACTGCCGTCCTCCAGACATATCATATGCAGTGCTTCACCAGCGTCATCATCCAGTCCAATTGTAGGTCTTGACTTCCCATCATCAGTCGTATTAACACCTGCACCACCACGTTCCCAACCTGTTTGAGTATTCCAAAGTATTCCGGTACTCCTGAACATTCGCTTCCCTATATTAGCATCAGATAAATTGTCGCCTACCTGCACAACATCAAACCCTTTTTCATTCATAAAAACAATTCCTTCTGCCGAATTCTTATACTTCTTATACCATTCCATATATTGATTAGGATTTTTAAATTGCTTTGCCCAGTACTTTCTAACCAATGTGGTGTCCGTTCTTACACGGTCTTTTGAAAAAGGGATAGGAGAACCAATTAGAATTCTGTCTCTACCATTTTCATCTTCAATTATGATTCCCTTTGCCCTAATAATATTGAACTTCTCAACCTGGGTGAATCCAAAGCCTAAAATAGCAACTAAAGTAATGCTGAAAAATCCTAAGAATAGCCGCTTCGTTCTTTTATAGCGACTTTCTACTTCTTGTAGTCTTTGCAAAATTTCGTTTTCCATACTAATTTTTTGCTATTAGACGCTTCTACTTTCAAAAATGTTACAGATGCAAGTGAAATTACCGTAAACAGGCAAGCCTTTATGCTGTACTTATATTCCGTTATTCCTCAGCCAGCGCGGCATCATGTAATACTATCATTTGATACTATCAAAAGTAGTTAAACCTAGCACAAATGTCCAATCGAAGCTGCCCGGCCCTGCTTTGGGCAATACCATGCTAGGCATTTGTAGTTTTCTCCGGCTATATTTTATGTATCAACATTTTTTTTACACCCAAAGAGTAAAACCAATGTTGTTAATAAGACTACGCTTTTATTTCTCATAATTTATAAATTAGTGAAATTAATATACATTAAAGTAGCACACAACGGCCTGGGTTTTGAATTCGGGCAGGTTTCAGAGCAGCGAACTGTCTACCAGCACTACACTTGAATAGAAGTAGAAAACTTAAGGTTTGCACGTCACTCAGCCTGACGCAAAACTACCTGTTAGCGGTAGTTCTTCTTCTCATCAATCTCCTCTTTAATTCTTTTGTTGATATCAATCTTTGCTCCAGTAAAAACAACTACTGAAGTACCAAATTCTCTTGAATATTTATTAGTAACAGCACCTGCGATCAAAGAAGTTTCAAAAAATGGCGAAATCTCTTTAAATTCTTTGTCTGTTTCGTTGGATTCTATAATTCTGATTATGTTTTCATACTTTTTAGTTAGGTCAAACCAATCTATATAATCAGCATTAAATGAAACTGCCTTTATATTTCGTTGCGTATAATAATTTATTGCACCTGCTTGTCCATAGTTGTCGCAAAGAATAAGGGTCTTTTCTTTACCTGGCATTTTTGAATAGACGCTATCAACTTTTAGCGCCAACTCTTTCCAACCTAACATATCTGCAAAATCTTGTGGAAGCTCGTGATCTTTGCCATCTTCCCAACGAAGTAAACCGAGTTTTTGATATGTCTGCTTATGGTTTATGATATATCCAGGGCTTTTGTTTGGAAAAAATATATTGTACATAGGAATGAAAAACAGAATCGGTATTACAATAAAAACTGGCTGCAGAAACCTCCCCCATCCTTGCTTTATTTTATCTGCAAGAAATACAGAACCAAATGCAATGTAAATTGGATAAAGTCCAATTGCGTAATAGTCTTTTGCTTTGAAATAGATAAAAACAATTAAAGTTAAAATCAGTGTAAACAAAAAAGCTTTATATTTTTTGTAAGGGCTATAAATCATTAGTGCATATAAAGCTGAAATAATAACAAAAATTGAACCTATAAAGAAAAATATTTGTGATTTTAAAAAGTCTACTCTGTTAACATTAACCAACTGTGTATCTGATAATTCCTTTAAATGGTGGATTACAGGAAAGTTATTTTTATACTGCCAAATCAGGTTTGGCGAAACAATTAGAAGTCCGAGTAAAAGAGCCAGGTAAAGTTCCTTTTTTGCAAATATGTTGCGTTGCTCTGTTAATAAAATAGAGGGTAAAAAGCCAAGTACCAGGAATGCTAAATTGTATTTATTTAGAAAGCCGAAAGCAAATACCACTGCACCAATAAAAAGCCATTTTGCATTTTCAGTTTTAAAATACTTTAGTGCAGCAAAGTAAAAGGCTGTCCAGCTTAATACGTCAAAGGAGTTTGGTTGATATAAAGTGTTTAATCGCAAAAGACCCGAAAACAAAACACAGGTTGCTCCTAAGATAAGTGCAAATAAGTTGCCATTTAACGCTTCAATGGCTTTCCAAACAATATAAATGGTCAAAGCCCCAAATAGAGCTGGAAAGAATTTTACCCAAAAAACAGCATTCCCAAATAAATGGATTAAATAAGATACCCAAGAACTAAATGGTGGCACAGACTGAAAACCCCAGGCCAAATGTTGTCCTTGGTCAAGGTGCAAATATTCATCTCTCTGCAAGTCATAATCTGAACTGATTAAACAGTATTGCAGCAGGAACTTCAGTAAAATAAAGCCAAGTAAGATTAAGGTCTTTTTTGTCATTCTGGGAAGTCTGTTAAAATTATCATTCCGAATGGCGTTGTTTCGGAATTCCGTGATCCTTCAACCGGGAGCTGTTGCTGATTAAGGATACAAAAACCAATAATATATTCTATTGCTAAATTTTTAACATCCGGTTGGTACCAAAGCTGATTGCTTACAGCTGCTCGGCTCTATGTTCCTTCCACACAGCCATAACACCAAGCAACTATGTTATGGGCAGGCTTGTCATAGTGTTGCACAAAATTCATCGGGTGCGAGCACTGTCACCTCGCTAGCTTTAAAGTCTTTTATGTTTCTAGTTACGATACAACTAATATTTTCAATATTCATCGCACAATGGATTTGTATTGAGTCTTCAAAGTCTTTATGTTTCGATCTTAATCCTTTCATTAATATCGAAGCGTCAACTGGAACAACAATCATATAATCAAATAGATCCAACACAATTGACCTTAGTGTTTTATCGTCTTTATATTTCTTTAGAAGATAGTATGTCGTCGCTATCGAATGTGAGGATGTGAATAAATTAATCTTTTTACTTTCAGCTGCATCAAAAATTTCGATTGCATATTTGCTAAAAGGTCTGCGATCAGCGATAAGGTCTACTAATATATTTGTGTCCAGAAAGATCTTTCTCATAAATGTTTTTTCTCGTAGTAAGATCGAACTTCCTTTTTCTCGTCAAAGTCTTTCGGCAACTTGACTGCTCCAATCATTTTTTTTAATTTCGGAGAAACTTTATGCTCAGTCCGTTCCTGAGTTATTTTGTCCAGGTAATGTTCAATAAGTTCCGAAAGGCTACGGCCGGTCTCTTTAGCATATGACTTGGCTCTATCAATCACCTCTTTTTCAACCGTAAGTGTAAGCTTAGTTGTCATAACACGTGTCTTTTTTACAAAAGTACGTATTTAGTTGAATTTTCCAAATTAGCTCTAAAAACTTGCCAATAATCGAGTCACGCGAGGGATTTTCACCCTCACGTTCTCACGGGTAGGGTCGAGCAGTGGCGCATCAGGTTGTAGCCCATGTTTCCACCACCCTCCTCGTCAAACGCAGCGTGCGCATTTAACGCACTGCGCTTTCCTAATGATTTCTCATCAGAGCTTATAGCCTATCATCTCGGCGCCACTTTCCGTGGGGATACTTTAAAGTTACTATATATGTTATACATAGCATAAAGTCCCTTTGTACTCCATAGCATCCAACCGAAGCCCTGCTTTCCTTTGGCTTTCATTAAATGCCTTCGGATTTTCCGGGTTAACCAATCTTTTACATATCCTAATACCTTGCTGGAGTTGCCTATTCTAAAATATTGCACCCAGCCTTACTAGATAAACTTTTTAAGTAACCAACGCCAAATAAAAAAAGTTGGAACAGCAATGATTATTAGTATGAGATAAACCGCTAGACTTACTCCAAAAATTGTCGTAATGTAAAGCGGCTTTTTGTGAATCACTAAAGTGAGCTTGTAACGTAATGCTTTTGAGTTTAATTTCTTTCGAATTAATTAAACCAGAAATATTAGCGGTTCGGGCTTTATTTCAAATGACTTTTATAGTCAATCTTTTCATTTTGAAATTTGTCTAAGTCTTTGAGCCATTCCCCTTCTAATTTTTTCAGTGATTTTCCATATATAGCTCTCATATCCTTAAATCCTCTAATCCATAACTTTTTAATTTTTTCTTTGCCGTATTTTGATAATAAAAAACTCGTAAAACTTCCGATTTGTGGATAAGCAATCATAGGATTTAGTAAATAAAACTGTTTTGTCAAAGTAGAAATTTTAAACAGTTTATTATTATCCTTTAGATGCTTGGTCAAAGAGTCAACTTGATAACCATTCCATTTGTTATCATAATACACAGCTAAGCCTTCACTAAACCAATTATCGGCAGACCTTCCCCAAATGTGAAATGAGTAATAATGTGTCAACTCATGTTTTGCAGCTAATGAATAATTCTTACTGTTCAAAAAAATTACAATATCGCTTTCAGGAATTGCAAATCCTTGTACTTCAAATCCAAGGATATTTACTATTTTTTCTTTTGTGTCAACTATAATAAGATTAGCAGTGTCAACAAAATTTTCGTCTCCGAGAAAGGAAATAATATTATTTCTTGTAATTTCAAAATCATATTTAATATTGCCAATATTTTGGTCAGGATACATCCCCTCTTCAACAAAAAAATTAAAGTGGTTGGTTTGGTATTTTTTCCAAGTTATTTTCGATTGCGTTAAAATGCTATCTAGTCTTTTGTTGTCCGTCTGGGAATAGACTGTGGCAAAAGGGAATAATATTACAAATACTAAGATATGTCGCATTTTATTTATCAGGTTACATGTTGCAGAGTTTTGTAGCCTGACCGCTAACGTTCCCGCATTGGCGTTGTGGCGGAATTCCGCGATCCGTCAGCCGGGAACTGTTGCTGATTAAAGATACAAAAGCTGATGGTTTATTCTGTCGCTAAATTTATAACGTCAAGCTGGAACAATAGCTGATTTCTTGCTGCTGGGTACCAGCATTCCGTCAGCCGACATAATGCCAAGCAACTATGTTGTGCGCAGTCGGTCCGAGGATCTTCTCAAGATCTTGTCAATGTCGAAGGCAATCGCCACCCCCCTAACCTGACAACAACGTGAAAAGGTCACAATATGTCCGAGCGGCTAACCTTGATTAAATTTCGGTTTACGCTTATAGGCATATCTTTGTTTACTTACAGTCTGGCTGTACAGTTGCCGCTTCTGAAAGGACAACATGTAAGAAAAGGAAGAAATACTCTGCAGCCATGAGTAAATAATTCACTAACCTTAAATTTAAATCTATGTCGAAAAAGACAGCTGAACCTAGGAAGAACAAGCCTAGTAAAAAGAAAAGCTCTGCACAGAAGAAAGCAGATCCAAAGAAAAAAGCACGGTAAGGTCAAAGACGCCGAGAGCCCGGTTCACAGAGCCGGGCTTCTTTTTATGCCGTTGTTTGAATTTTGGTTTAGGACTATAGCACCAGGTTTTTCCTTCAGCGATTAAAACAAATCCGTGAATGCTTTAAATATAGTGAAAGCCACCCGTCATTTCGGTTTAGGAGGATTGCGTACAACGGGCAGGGCTTGCTGCTGTGCTGGAATTTATGATGTCCAGCCCGGAACCGCAGCCCAATTGAAAAACCGAAGTTGAAGTTAACAACAAAAAGCTGAACATTGAACGTCGAGCCCGGACTGCTGCTGATAGCGAACAAAAAGACGAGGATTTATTCGTCTGCCAGCATAGCAGCAAACCCAATGTTACCAGCCGTTTTATCCGTCAAGCTGAATGCTGTTGATGTTTTTAATGGTCTCAAATGTTGCGTCCACGTTTTCTATTAGCTTAACAAGTAATTGAATATTTGTGTCACCGCTATTCTTGAAAAGTTCAAAGTCAAATTGATGTGTCTCACCAATTGGTACTGCGTTATTCCATTCTTTAAGATCGCCCTGCATTGAAATGTCAATTAGCGAATTAAAAATACTTTCATTCACTTTGATTAAGTTTTTCAATGCTTCTTTTAAGTTCTCTTTATAGTTGTCTTGCTGCATAGATGATTACTTGTAAATGTTCCATGTAATGCAATTTAAAATCCCGCCGTCATAAGCAAGGTCGTTACCGTCAACTGTGGCAACTGTTTGTGCTGCAAAAAGCTGCTCGAATTGCTTTATAACCGCTTCGTCCTGTTTGATACCAAATGTTGGAATGATGATTGCCTGTTGCATTTGCAAGAAGTTGATGTACTCTCCGTTTGCATGTTGGTCTTTTTTGTTGTCGTAAGGGTTATAAGGAATTTCAATGTAGCTAAGTCCTGAGTTATGCAATGACAAACGAAATCGTAATTGAAAATTTATATCTTCTTTGGAATAGTCATTGATTAAAACTGTATTACTGTCATAAAACCGCACCATCCCGTCTGCATGACCTGTAAAATCAATAGGGTGTGTCGGTATGAAAATTAATTTGTCAACCTGGAAAAGGGTTTGAAGTTCTTTGATTAAATCTTTCTCTTTAATGGTTGGGTTTTCAGTAAAAACTTTGTCGCACATTATTACTTTGTCGGTTGTTCGTGTTACGTTGCCACCGTCAAGTACAATATTTGATTTTTGAGGTAAAAGATTTATTGCTTTGCAAATTGCATCAACATCTGAAATGGTTTTGCTCCATTTCACGGTGTCCCGTAAATAGTCAGGATTATAAACAAACTGAACAAAGCTGTCTTTAGCAATTTGAATTGGCATATAATCAACAGCCCAAACATCTTTGGTGTTCGGGAGTAGTTGAAAGTTGATATTGCAATCATTAAGAACCTTTTCAAATTGGCTGAAAAAGTTTGAATAATTTTTTGGTAAGGTGTCTGCTAAATACAGAAAGTTAGTTTGTTTATCGGGTATCATTTTCCTAATCGGGTTTTCCAGATTTCTTTAAACACTTTTCCAACCTTTTTAAATTCTTCATCGGTGAAGGTGTCTGTCTTGGCGTTGTTGCACCAGTAACAGGCGAAAACGATATTGTCAAAATTATCGTATTCTAAGTCTGGTTGTTTGCGGTCAAGTTCAAGTTTTCTGCCTCTTGTTGCAATACGTTTTGTCGCTAACTGTCCGCTGTCAAGTAGTTGCTTTATCTCTTGTTCGGTTATGTCGCAATAAAAACATTTTCTTTCGTGAGATAGATACCATTTATAAAAGTCGCCAAAAGACATTTTTATTTTCTTTCGTGTCCATAGGTTTCTGATTTCTGCAATTTTCAATCTGTCCTCTTTGAGTTCTTCATACCATTTTGTCAAGGTTGAGTTTGGCACATTGAGTTTTTGAGCTATCGTTTTATAGTCTGTCTGCTCAACGACACATAGATATAAAAATTCTTTCTGTTGGTCGGTCATGTTGATGTTATGGTGTGTCGCTGAAAAATGGCTGGTAATCGAGTCACACGAGGGATTTTCACCCTCACGTTCTCACGGAACCGTGCTTGATAGTCTCCCATCACACGGCTCTTCTTGTTTATAAATCACAAGTTAATAATAACTTATGGATGCGCCACTTCCCAATGTGGAAATAACCGGGGATTGGCTTTGTATTGCAACTGCAACCATTTGATGGATGCATTCACTCCTAAACCTTTCTCCCATCTTACCCATTTTAATAGTCTTGCATTTAACTGCTTCCATACATAGTTCATGTGACCACTTGAGAACTTATGAAAATAATTCATTACTCCCCTAATTTGTGGCTTTAAATAATTAGCTATACTTTCAATCGGTGTTCGCCGCTTGTGTATATGCCACTCTTTAAACTTTTTCAATAAACTAATCCTGGATTTAGTACTGATGAATATACTCGGAACCACCAATACCCTTTCTTTGAACTTTACACTATTAGGACGTATCGTAAAGCCTAAAAAATCAAACCCTTTCGGATATTTCTTTGTTGATAAGCCGCGCAGGTTAACTATTTTAGTCTTTGTAGGATGCAGCTGTAATTTGCATACCGCCATTCTTTGCTTGATTTTGTTCAGCACGTATATGGCCTGTTTCTCTGTCTTGCAATGAACTACGATATCATCCGCATAGCGTTCAAATGGTTTCTCAGGGTACCCCCTTTCCATCCATGCATCAAATACTACATGTAGAAAAATATTTGCTAATAGGGGGCTTATTACACCTCCTTGCGGCGTGCCTAGTTCAGTTTGAGTGGCTTTGCCATCTTGCTCTATCACTCCCGCTTTGAGCCATCTCTCCACATATAATATTACCCATCTATCTTTACAATAATGGTTAACCGCTTTCATCAATAGCTCATGGTTGATATTATCGAAGAACCCTTGTATGTCAATATCTATCACAAAATCGTGATTGAAGCAGTTGCTATTCGCTTTTGCTACTGCATCATGACAACTTCGCCCAGGCCGATAACCATAAGAACCTTCATGAAAAATTGGTTCTACCTGTAATTCTAAATGTTGCTTCACTACTTGTTGTGCTATGCGATCCATAACTGTTGGAATACCTAATGTTCGCATTTCGCCGTCCTTCTTCGCAATAGCAACCTGGCGCACAGGTGCAGGAAAATAAGTGCCTGAGGTCAGTCTGTTCCATAATTTGTATAACACTCGATGTAAATTGTTTTCTACATACTCCCATGTCATACCATCTATTCCAGCACTCCCTTTGTTGGCTTTTACTTTCTTGTATGCCTGCCACACCATTACCTTGGTAATTGGCTGTGATTTTGTCTCAAAATAATCTGTCATCCCATTGCTGGTTGTAAATCCCTTTGAAAACTAAACAAGCTTAACCCTTCGCTACACTTAATTTCTTAAGCTTCAACACTACTACGGTTAAGTCTGCCGCCATTGTTTCGCCTCATCCTAAAGCGTTTGTTCCTCCCTTAGATTTTACAAAACAACAATGACTTCACTTGTTCCATAAAACAGCCTGTATTAAAGTCCTGCCAACTTAACTCCGGATGCCATGTAACCAATAATCTGGTAATTGTTACACTCTTTTCATAAGCACAAACGTAACTGCTTATTTTTGACATCGCTATTGCCCTTACGAAGCTTCATCATTGGTTCACTTGCGTTCAGCTCTTACAATACACACCTACGGAAATCTTAGTCTCCGTTTTTCTTTATCGCTCACCACAATATCGTTTCCAATTATTGCAGCATAAAGTGGTTTGAAAACAACTCCAGAAAGTCGTCTTCGGAAGGCCTTGTTTCTTTAATTACATAGAAACTCTTCCATCTGTTTTATAGCATTCACACACTATACTCTTAGCGTGTAATTCAAGTCACACACGTTCGTGGCTTGCCGCAGGGCTGGTATTTTATAAATGTCTGCCCAGTAACTAAAGCCGATTAAAACTGCTGCTGAAGTTAACAACTAAAAGCCGAATAGAATTCTGTCAAGCCCAATATAAGCTG
>Ga0255338_1000265_pt1 | contig 203457 bp, 163 predicted proteins | sample MeOH1_35cm_T4_19_FD_203715 | JGI IMG/M metagenome (GOLD analysis project Ga0255338, IMG submission 203715) | Sandy soil microbial communities from University of British Columbia, Vancouver, Canada - MeOH1_35cm_T4_195 | ecosystem: Engineered > Artificial ecosystem > Sand microcosm >...
TGACAGCGTGCCAGTCCTTGGGCTCCAGCTGGCTGGTGAGGACAGTGGAGCTGAGCTGGTAACGATCGTCGAGCACTTCGAGCAGTTCCTTGCGCTGAGCAGCCCCCAGGGGCTCCAGGCCGAAGTCGTCGAGGATGAGGACCTGAGCCTTGGCGAGCCGGCGCAGCAGATGGGGGTAGGTGCCGTCAGCGCGAGCCTGAGCCAGCTCGTCGAAGAGCCGGGAGGTGCGGCGGTAGAGGACGGAGTAGCCCTCGCAGCTGTCTGGGGCGCCTCTCTCGCCTCCTCCACACCTGCTTGGGGGAGCGAGTTCTCGTGGGGCGGGGTAGCGTCGACCGCGTTCTGGGTCGACCCGGTCGAGGACGTGTGCGTCGTCTTCATGACCCAGCTCATGCCGTCGAGCACGTACCCGGTGCGGCGCGAGCTCAGGACGATGGTGAATGCGGCGATCGTCGAGCCGGCGTGAGCCTTCACGGAGCTGTTCTTGCGGCGGTGTCCGCGCCATAGATTGCTGACTCGCTGTATGACAGCTTTCGACCCATAGCGGGTGCTCGAAACACCGAGCAGGTCGCCGAGAAGCGGACGTCCAACGGGTCTACAGATGGCGAAGCGAAGTGGACGGACTCTTGACGCCTAGGCCATGTGCTCGATGTCCGGAGGCATGGATATCCAGCTGTGCATTCGTTCCTCGTAGACCGAGAACGTGGGACTCGGAAACTTCGGGTCTGCGAACGCGCCGACCGGAACCGCGATAAAGCCTTCAAGGCCTTCGGCTGTGTAGTACACCGTTGATCCGCACTCAGGACAGAACCTGAAAGTGCTCTGCGTCCCTTCGTCTCCGACCCGGACGAACTCCTTGCTCGTGCCCTTGATCGTGACTGACGTTGACGGGAAGCGAGCCTGAGTTCCAAAGACATTTCCAGTTCGCCGCTGACAGGCAAGGCAGTGACAGACAGAGACCCGAATCGGGTCGGATGCGACGTGAGCTTGAAGCTGGCCACAACTGCAGGAGGCGGTTCGATGAGTCATCGGCCTGTCGGTGAGGATTACGACGACTAACGTTTGACATGAGGGGACATCCACAAGTGGGCGAAGCCCGCTTGTGGATGTCCCCTCGATGGAAGGATCAGGCCTCGGGTTCGTGGCAAACCACTTCGATGTTGTGCCCGTCCGGACCAATGACGAAAGCTGCATAGTAGTTCGCGTGGTAGTGCGGGCGCAGACCAGGCGCACCATTGTCTTTGCCACCCGCCTCCAGAGCCGCGCGATAGAAGGCTTCGACTTGCTGGCGATTCTCGGCCTTGAGCGCCAAGTGAAGATGCGCTGGCTTTTCCTCGGTTTGGTACAGGCACAATGAAGCCTCACCCTTTGGACTAAGCTCGACACCGTACGTCGGCGGCCCCTCCGAGACAACAGCTACGCCGAGCGGTTCGAGTGCCTTGAGGAAGAACGCTTTGCTCGCTGCATAGTCGCTGACGCCGAATTTGACGTGGTCAAACATGAGTTCTCCTGAAGTGTGTGGGCCTGCGCGAGGCCTAACTTTGTTATAGCAGTCAGTTTGGTCTGCTCACCCTGATGGATAACATCGGCCTCGATGTAGCGGGGCGAGATGACGACCGCTTGCAGCCTTGAGCGCATAGAGGTCATGAAGCGGCCGAGCAGGCAGCGTGCGCAGCAGAGCATGGCGCCCCACCTTGCGGCACGGGCCCAACCGCCCGGGTAGGGAGCAGGCCATGGAACATATCGGAATCGACGTGCACAAGAGGGAGAGCCAAGTGTGCGTGCTGGGGGAGGCTGGCGAGGTGGTGCTGGAGCGGCGCGTGCCGACCCAACGGGAGAAGTTGGCCGCGCTACTGGGCCAGCGGCCGAAAGCTCGTGTGCTCCTGGAGTCCTCCACCGAAAGCGAGTGGGTGGCACGGTGCCTGGAGGAGCTGGGGCGTGAGGTGGGGGTGGCCGACCCCAACCTCGCTGTCAGGGGCCGGGTAAACGGACCGCGTCAGGGTCGGCTGAACGGATCGCGACTCCTGATCGCTCAGGACTGGCCGCTTGCGGCCGGTTGCCCTACGCCCGCGCGCGGAGGGAGGGTCAAGGGCGCAGAACCGTTCAGGTTTCGGCGCAGCCGACCCTTGACGCTCCCGAGCACGCGGGCTGCGACGAATGATCGCTAGGAGGCTCCGAGTGGGTGCCCCGCGTGCGATCCGATAGGGCGGCCCGTGACAGTGGTATGATACCGTTCCATGCAGCGCTCGGGCTTCTCGTGGCAGGGCTTTTCGGTACTCGCCGCAGCTATCACCCTGGGGTGCACACCCTCCGGTGTCATCGTGCCAGACGAGGAGACGCAAGATCCCGATATCGTGCGGCCTTCTCCCGGAGAGTCACGCTTGGAAATGCTTCCGGGACCGATGCTCGGCCCATTTGACTCCTATACCACGGCGCTAGAGACCGCCTGCGAACACTTTCTCAACAAGCCCCGTTCGAGCGCCGGACGTAAACCACCCCCCACAGCCCTCCGTGAGGAGCAGGTTGCCTTTGATCTGCGCTGGCGGGTATCCAAAGAATATTGCGCCTGGATGTATTACACCCCCGATGGCAAATACAAGATAAGCAAACTGACAGACGTCACGAAGTCCTTCGGGAAGAAGGTGAACTGCCTCGTTCCCTCGAAAGTAGAGGACCGTGATTACCCATCAGACAGCATCAAATTCATCTTTCTCCTCCACAGCCACCCATACGACACACCTATCTCCGAGGACGACATCCTCTTTCTCGAGCGCGAAGGAGAGCGACACGGCTTCGACCCTGAAACCCAGGACGGAAAGTTGAGAATTTCCATCGTAGCCTTTTTCTCGCACGACGACGGCCCGCCCGCTTGCGATGGCTTCTACATCTACTCGGCCCAGACCACCCGGATCTTCAAATGGACTCGCAGCCGCGGCCATCTCACCTGCGAGCAGACCCATGTCGTCGATTGGCATGACTATGACAACCTCGATCTGAGCATCACACCGTCAGTGGCGCCCTGCCCGGGCAAGGAGACTCCATGAGAACTCCATGCCTCCTGGTTGGCATCATCTTATTGAACTGCGTGAAGAGCCCCATGCCACCCCTACCGTCGACAGGGGAAGATGAGTCCATTGTCTTTCCAGAGTTCTCCGGCCCGGCCGCCCATGTGGTCACTCAGCCTGGAGGGTCATATGACGTGGATGGCGCGACGCTGCAGGCGCTCATGACCGCACTCAACGATTTCCTGTCGGCGGATTCCCGGGACCCATCGTGCTGGAACAGACCCGATGCCTGGCGCTACCGGGTCATCCGCCAAGGAGATACCTTCTTCATTCGCATCCAAGCAGATCCGGCTTTTTGCGCGGGCAAGCTCATGATGCTGGACTCTGGCGCGAAATACGCGATCAGCAGGGATGGTCGAATCCTCCGACGTCTGTTCACAGGCCAGCCGGACTGGACTACGGGTTCGGAAACTCCGGACGCTGGTGACGGCAAAGGAGATGCCGGCAGGACCACGGCCCCTGTTGATGCCGACATTGCTGGCGTTCTGGAGTCGACCTGGAGCGAGTCTCGGGCATGGTCGGATGGTGGGTTCAAACATTCTCGCCCAAATCCACAGCATGAAGGCCTCGGCACTCCGGATGGTGGTTCTCCTCCGGACGGCGGGGTGTGGCCTACTCCGGTCAGGTGACCTGCTCTTGACCCCGGAGCGTCCTGCTCTGGCCCTATGGCAGTTCGGGGGCGAGCCGCCGTTCAGGCCGGTCCCGCCATGTTGCACGTATGTCGCAGGAGCCTGCGGAATGTGATGGGACAGGACGGGACGACACGGGACGCGGCGGGATATCGACTCCAAATCGTTCCGGGCGGTTACGAGGTAAGGGCGCGATTCTGCTAGTGGTTTCGCACCGCCCGGCGCGGGTTCGATTCCCGCCGCCTCCATCCCGAGAAGCCCAGCACCAGGGTTGGCTTCGGAGGCCGCGTAGGCAGTTCCAGCTGCTACTTCCCGGCTGGCGCATTCTTGGCGAAGGGCGCCATCTGCGCAGCCAGCGCCTTCTGAAAGGCCGGCCGAGCCTCGCACCGCTGGCGGTAGGCCTCGAGCACCGGCATCTTCTCGACCAGATCCGTCTGGCGCAGGATGCGCAGCACCGTCGTCATGAGAAGGTCGCCCGCGGTGAAGCGATCCTCGAGATAGTCCCGCCCTTTCAGCCAGTCGGCCAGGGCGTCAAGCCGCCCCTGCGCCGCCTCGAGCGCCGACGGCCGGCGCAGCTTCGCCCACTCCTCCTTGGCATAGAACACGTCGAGCGCGCTGAAGTTCTGCAGATGCGGCTCCATCGAGTTCAGCGCCGCGAACATCCACGCCTTCGTGCGCGCCCGAGCGTTCGGCTCGGACGGCATCAGCACCTCGGACCGCTCGGCGATGTGCAGGACGATCGCGCCGGACTCGAAGAGTACCAGCCCGTCCTCTTCATAGACGGGCACCTGCCCGAAGGGCTGCATGCGGCGATAGCTCTCGGACTTCTGATCCTCCGGCCCGATCAGCCGCTCCTCATAGGCAAGGCCCGCCTCTTCGAGTGCCCAGCGCACGCGCAGATCACGCACCAGGCCCTGGGCAAAAGGCGGTACCCAACGAAATGCGCTCACTCGGATCACGATCGTCTCGCTTTCATACACGGTGTTGGACTGCAGGATGCCGCCCGCTGGAGAGGCCACAGAAGGCGGCAGGCGAGGCCCGACTCTACCGGGTCTGAGTCGGCGGGGACTGTCCTTTAGAAGTCGAGCCCCTCGTACTTGTACGCGAGCTGGAGGAAGGCCATGACCCCGCCCGGGGGCGAGCCGAGCTGGTCCACGCCGTGGTCATTGAAGACGTTGTTCACGTTGCCGCTCACCGCCAGGCCGTTGGAGAAGGTGTAGCCCGCCGCGACGTCCGCCACGAAGCGCGCCGGGACCTTGCCCTCCTGCACCAGCACGGAGCTGTCCCACCGGCCAGACCTGAACGCGTAGGCATCCTGGTACCGGCCGAAGATCCGCACGAACGAGTTCTGCACGAGCAGGTTCTGCACCGTGACGGAGGCCTTGAACTTCAGATCCGGCACGTTCAGCAGGAGCGCGGGCTGGGTCGAGTTGCCGCTGCTGAACTTGAGCAGCTTCATGTACGAGACGCTGCCATTGAGGGTGACGTTCGGATTGAGCATGTACTCGAGCCCGAGATCCGTCCCCGCTACGCGCGAGCGGCCGAAGTTCGCATAGGTGGAGAGCGTTCCCTCCACCGGAGTTCCCGCCGCCACCGGCGTGCCGTCCGGGAAGAAGGCGAAGGTGCCATTGGCGGGGTTGGCCCTCGAGGTCAGCGCGCTGATGAAGTTCCGGTACCACGAGTGGTACGCGACCACGTCCACCAGGAGCCTCTCGGCGAACGTCGCCTTGTACCCCACCTCCACCGAGTCCACGCTCTCGGGCACCAGCGGCGCGATCTCCGAGATCACGTTCCCCTCCGCGTCCTTGATCGTGAAGCCGGTCCGGTTGCCAACCAGGGTGTTGTTGATGAGCAGGTAGTTCTCGAGGATGGTGGGGCTCTTGAACGCGCGGTTGTAGCCCAGGCGCACATGCTGGTTCCGGCTCGGGCTGTAGACCACCGCGGCCTTGGGGCTGAACTGCGCCGAGTAGTTGGAGTGGGTATCCACTCGCGCCGCAGCCACCAACCGCAGCGTGTCCCGGAGCAGCGAGTAGTCCCCCTGCATGTAGCCGCCGAACTCGGTGGCGCTCAGCTTCTTGCCATCGGTGTCGGCCAGGTACGTGCCCTTGGAGCTGGGGTTGTAGAGCCGGAGCTGGAGGCCAGTGATGAGCTTCAGCCCCCCGAGCTGGTTCTGGTACTGGACCTCCGAGTCGATGAGCTGGCTCTGGTCGATGAACTTGATCTGGTCTTTGATCTCATCCAGCGAGGAGACATCCTCCGGGGCTCCGCCGTTCGTCTGCACCACGCTCGCCAGCCGGTCCAGCTGGTACGTGCCGCCCGCGTTGCTGTAGGTGCGCGACACCTGGACGAACCAGTTCGGGTGGCTGGCCGACACCGTCTGCTGGTGCACCTGCCAGCCGCGCAGCTGGTTCCGTCCCGAGTTGGTGAGCGACACCCCATCCGTCAGCGAGAAGCCGTAGCCCGCCTTGAAGTTCCAGTCTCCAAGCCGGTAGTACGCGAAGGCCTCCGCCTTGGCGGAGAGGACGTCGTAGTTCTCCAGCAGATCGCCCTCGAAGACGAGCGGCTTCGAGGCGCTCCCGTAGTAGTGGGTCGGCAGCTCCCGGTTCGGCGTGAAGTCGCTGCCGCGGACGAACTGGCCGTTGATCTTGTAGCCGAAGTCCTTGGACGCGGTGCCCGCCACGCGCCCGGACACGTCGACGAGCTGCTGGGAGCCGCCGCGCAGCGCCAGCGAGGCGCCCGACTCATCCCACGGCGTCTTCGTGAGCACGTTGATCACGCCCGCGTGGGCGTTCGCGCCATAGAGCGCCGAGGCGGGGCCGATCACCGCCTCCACCGACTTGACGTCGAGGTTCGGGGTCGGCAGCTGGGAGTTCAGCGGCAGGCCGTTGCCGGGCAGCTGCGCCAGCCGGCCATCCACCATGGTGATCATCCGCGAGTTGAACTGCGTGTTGAAGCCGCGCGTGGAGATGCGCTTCTCGTTGACGCCGGTGTCCGCGTAGTCGATGCCCTTCACGGACGAGAGCGCCGCCATGTACGAGGTGCCGCCGCTCATCTGCAGGGTCTTCGAGGAGACGGACTCCACGGTGACGGGGGACTCGAGCCGCTTCTCCCCGAACTTCGAGCCCGTCACCACGATCTCTTCACCGAACTGCTCGTCCAGCTGCAGGTCCGCTTCGAGAGAGGTGGTCTTGCCCGCCACGACCTCCACGAGCTGACTGACGTCCTTGTAGCCGGAGAAGGAGATCTTCAGCTCATGCTTCGCGGGAGGCACGTTGCTCAGCTCGAACTTTCCCTCGGCATTGGTGGTGGCCGTCAGCGCCGTGCCCACCACCATCACCTGGGCCTCCGGGAGCGGCTCGTTCCCACCCACGTAGACCGTGCCTCGAATGGTCCCACCCTCCTGCGCCCAGGCGGCCGACGCCACCAGGCACAGCGAGACCAGAAAACCCCAACGCATCGCGTTACTCATTTAGACCCCCTCCGACACGCTCATCCAAGTTGAAGGATGATTCATGTTTCAGCGGCGCGAGTAGCATTCACTTTCTGTTACTGTCAATGCGCGGTGGGTCAAAAAGTGGCCCTGCACATCCCTTCAAGGAGCCCAACCCATGGAGTCCTTCGTCCAGGTGAACGGCCTCCGGCTGCACTACCTGGCTCACTCCGGCGGCGAGCCGCTCGTGGTGCTGATGCACGGGCTGACGGCCAACGCCCACTGCTTCGATGGGCTGGTCCGCGCGGGCCTGAGCCCGCGCTTCCGGGTGGTCTCGGTGGATCTGAGGGGGCGAGGGCTCAGCGACAAGCCCGAGAGCGGCTACACCATGGCGGACCACGCCGCCGACATCCTCGGACTGCTGGACACGCTGGGCACCGGGCCCGTGGTGCTGGGTGGGCACTCCTTCGGCGGCCTGCTCACGCTCTACCTCGCCTCGCACTGGCCGGAGCGGGTCTCCCGCATGCTCATCTTCGACGCGGGCTCCATGCACCCCCAGGTGCGCGAGCTGCTCAAGCCCTCCCTGGCCCGGCTGGGGAAGATCCTGCCCTCGGTGGACGCCTATCTCGCCGCGGTGAAGCAGGCGCCCTACCTCAATGGCCTGTGGGACGAGTCCCTCGAGGCATACTTCCGCGCGGACGTGAAGGAGAACCCGGACGGCACGGCGCAGTCACGCTCCTCCCCCCAGGCCATCACCGAGGCCATGGAGAACGTCCTGGCCGAGCCCTGGTCCGAGTTCCTGCCTCGCGCGCACCCGCCCGCCCTCCTCCTCAACGCGACGGAGGGCTTCGGTCCCCCGGGCACGCCCCCCGTCGTCCCGCCCGAGCTCGCGAAGGAGACGGCTCGGGCCCTGCCGCACTGCCGCTACCTCGAGGTGCCCGGCAACCACACCACCATGCTCTTCGGCAGCCACGCCGGCCACATGGTGAAGGCCATCACGGACTTCCTCGGCCCCTGAGTCCCCGCTGATCTCCAGGAGACAGCCTCCGAGGGCCAACTTCCCCCCCGGGAGATGCAACTTTTTCCGGGTTCAGGCGATAATTCCGGGACCATGAAGACCTCCCGGCCTGATTCGCGCCCCACCCCTCCCCGGACCGACTCCACGCGCGAGGCGCCCAAGCCTCAGTCGCGCAACGAGCTCAAGCCCCAGCCCCCGGCGGCGCGCCGGCCCGACGAGGGCGCCTCCGTCTTCGACTCGAAGGCCCGCAAGGCGCCCAACGCGGAGACGCTGGGCGCAGCCGCGATAGCGCTCCAGCCCTCGCGCGTGGCGCCGGGCAGCTACCCGTCCCAGGCGGACGTGAAGGCCATCGCCAATATGCAGGATCCGGTCGCGCGCAACCTGGCCATCACCCAGGGCTACCACGATCTGTCCAACGCCATGGGCGACATCCTGGGCCGGGAGAACGCCACCTGGTCCACCTTCGCCACCTGGGCCTCGAAGCAGGCCGGGACGAGCATCCGCCAGGAGGACCTGCCCAAGTTCTTCATGGACGCCATCAAGGGCTCCGGCGCGGTGGGCGAGAAGCTGTCCAAGATGGATGACGTGCTGCGCAAGCTCGGCCTGCCCGCGCTGCCCCTGGGAGACATCGCGGCGGGTGCCAAGGACGCGCTCGACCAGGTGAGCCAGATCATCGCGGAGGGCAACAAGGCCATCTTCCAGGAAGCCGGCAAGGAGTTCTCGCGCTTCGTCGACACCTTCAAGGACGCCCCCCACTACGACCAGGCCCGGGTGGACCAGTTCCTGGCGGAGATCCCCCCGGAGAAGACGCTGCTCCGGGAGGGCTTCACCGCCTACGCCAAGGCCCAGTTCGAGCAGGATCCCAATACGAAGGCCGAGCTGATGCTGCTGGGCAACAACAAGATCGTCCAGCACGAGCAGACGTCGATGAACCCCTCCATCGAGCGGGCGATGAACGCTCCGGTGAAGGACACCTTCAAGAAGATCCTCGACCAGACCATCGACGCGGGCATCAAGGCTCTGCCCTTCCCGCTGGAGCAGGGCGCCAAGCTGCTCAAGAAGACGGGCCTCGTGGACGCGGCCACCGACGCGCTGGTGGACACCCTGGCGGGCGCCTTCCGCCGCTTCTCCACCGAGCACGTCATGAAGCTCGCGGCCCCCGGCGGCGCGCTCAAGCTGGGCAACGACGTTCCGCCCCCCTCCGCCTTCGAGAAGGACATCTTCCCGCCGCACCTGCGCACCATCGAGAACCCGGAGCTGCGCACGGTGCTCAAGGAGTTCGATCGCACCCCGGACAGCCTCAAGGGCAGCGCCGCCAAGGACTGGAGCAAGCTGGACCAGCGGATGAACTACATCGTCGACCTGTTCCGCTCGCGCCAGTCCGACCCGCACCTCTTCGACCCGCCCTTCGGCCGCGCCGGCCGCTACCCCGTGGCGCCCTCCCAGCCGCGCGTCAGCTGAGTGCCGGAATCCCCAGGGGTGAAATCCACCCCTGAAAACTGGATTCCTAGAAATTAATTAACTTTCCTGATTCCATGCTCATGCCTTATAACGCGTGCACCCCGATGACACGCGTCTCGGGGTGGATCCGCGTCGTGTTCCCCCACGAAAGGAAGTTCCCCCATGAGCAAGACCCCTCGTTCCCTGCGCTGGTTGGTTGGTGGACTCGTTGGTTTCTCCCTGCTGACGGGCTGTGGCACGCCCGAGGAGCAGCCCGGTACCCCCAGCGAGGCCAGCGCTCCCGAGGCGGTGGCCGGTGAGATCGCGGTGAACCTGTCCGTGGGCAGCTCCGCCCTGAGCGCCCGGGACGAGGTGCAGGTGACGGTCACCCTCACCAACGTCTCCGGCCACTCGGTGCGGCTGCTCAAGTGGGCCACCCCGGTCGAGGGCATCGATGACGATCTCTTCACGGTGACGCGCGATGGCGCCGCGGTGCAGTACATCGGCCGCCACTACAAGCGCGCGGCGCCCCAGGCGGAGGACTTCGTCACCCTGGCCGCCGGTGAGAGCCTCACCCGCACGGTGAGCCTGGCGGGCTTCTATGATCTGTCGGCGACCGGCGAGTACACGCTGCGCTACTCCGAGGAGACCCACCAGGGCACCTCGCAGTTCAGCTCCAACAGCGTGAGCCTGCGCATCGAGGGCCGCCCCAACGTGATCCCCGAGGCCCAGGGTGAGCGCGAAGTCTCTGCCTTCGCCCTGTCCACCACCGGCTGCACCAGCACCCAGACGTCGTCGATCTCGTCGGCCTTCAGCTCCGCGAAGACCTACTCGAGCGGCGCGCTGAGCTACCTGACCAACACCACGCCGGGCAACACCGCGCGCTACAAGACCTGGTTCGGCTCGTACACGAGCACGGGCTGGAGCACCGCGAAGTCCCACTTCTCGGCGATCAACAGCGCCTTCAACAACCAGTCGGTGGTCGTCAGCTGCGCCTGCACCAGCACGGCCTACGCCTACGTGTACCCGACGCAGCCGTACAAGATCTACGTGTGCAAGGCCTTCTGGAGCGCGCCCACCACGGGCACGGACTCCAAGGCGGGCACGCTGGTCCACGAGATGAGCCACTTCAACGTGGTGGCCTCCACGGATGACAACGCCTACGGCCAGAGCGCGTGCAAGAACCTGGCGATCTCCAACCCCACCAAGGCCTTGGACAACGCGGACAGCCACGAGTACTTCGCCGAGAACACCCCCGCGCTGCAGTGACACGCGCGCGGTGAGCTGAAGCACCACGAGGCGGGGGCGGCAACGCTCCCGTCTCTCTTTTTTGGGGGACCCTCCATGACACGAAGACACGTTGGTTGGCTCGCGCTGCTCTGCCTGGCGATGGGCGGCGGCGCGTGTGCATCCAGGAAGGAAGGAGCGGACATGGCAGCGTCCAGCGAAGCGGAGGGAGCCACAGCGGGAGCCACCTTGCAGTGCGCGCTGAGCGTGGCCCCACGCCTGAAGGTGGGGGAGCCCGTGAACGTGACGTTCCGGCTCACCAACCCCACGGCGCAGCCCCTCTACGTGCTCAACTGGCACACGCCGCTCGAGGGCCTGCTCAGCAACTGCCTGGAGATCACCCGCGCCGGCACCGAGCTCCCCTACCAGGGGCCCATGTTCAAGCGCGGAGACCCGGACGCGGAGGAGTACGTCACGATCGCCCCGGGCGCCTCGGTGGAGAACACGATCGAGGCCCAGCTGGCCTATGACTTCTCGCAGCCGGGCACCTACCGCATCGCGTTCCGCGGCCCGCTGAGGGATGCCACCTCGAAGCAGGCCGAGGTGCCTCGCCCCCTGGCACAGCACCGCGAGCTGCCGGTGCAGTGCCAGGCGGCCGAGACGACAATCGTCACGCCCTGACTACAGGGACGCGGCGAAGGCGGCGTCCGGGATCTGCATGGGCGAGGAGTCCTCCTGCACCATGAGCCGCGCCGCCTGCTCCACGTTGGGCAGCACGTTGCGCGCGTACCACAGCGCGCTCCACTTCTTGCCCTCGTAGAAGGCGCGGTCCGGGTCCGTGGGCGACAGCGGCTCCATGGACTTCTCCGCCAGCACCGCCGCATCCAGCAGCAGCCAGCCCACCGCCACCTCGGACATCATCTGCAGGAAGCGGTTGGCCGACAGCGGGATGAGCGCCACCTTGGCCGCGTCCTGGGACCAGCCGAGGATGACCATGGCGCTGGACATCAGCCCCTCCTGAGCGGCCGCCAGCGCCTTCACCTCGGCGCCGAACGTCTTGTGCTCGCGGTTCGCCTCGATGAAGCCGCCCACGTCCTCCATGAACTGCTGGAAGTGCGCGCCGGCGGCCTGCCCCAGCTTGCGGCCCACCAGATCCATGGCCTGGATGTGGTTGGTGCCCTCGTAGATGGAGAAGATCTTCGAGTCGCGGCAGTACTGCTCCACCGGGTAGTCCTTGATGAAGCCCGCGCCGCCGTAGACCTGGATGGCCTGCGCGCACAGCCGGAAGGCCTGGTCGGACGAGTACGCCTTCACCAGCGGCGTGAGCACCTCCACCTGGCCGCGGTGGTAGGCCGCCCGATCGTCGTCCTTGCCCTGCAGCTGCTTCGCCTTGTCCGTGTGCATCGCCAGCTTGATGATCAGCGCGCGGATGCCCTCCACGTGCGCCTTCATCTCCAGCAGCATGCGGCGCACGTCCGGGTGCTCGATGATGGGCACGCGCGGCGAGGTGGGATCCTTCCACTTGGTGAAGTGGCCGCCCTGCTTGCGGTCCTTGGCGTACTCCAGCGCGTTGAGGTAGGCCGCCGAGGCCAGCCCCAGGCCCTGGATGCCCACGGCGATGCGCGCGCCGTTCATCATCTTGAACATCTGGCTCATGCCGATGTGCTCGACCCCGCCCACCAGCTCGCCCAGACAGGTGTCGTTCTCACCGAAGTTGAGCACACACGTCGCCGAGCCGTTGATGCCCATCTTGTGCTCGATGGAGCCCAGGTTGACGTCGTTCGGCGCGCCCGAGGTGCCGTCCACGCCCACGAGCAGCTTGGGCACGATGAACAGCGACAGGCCCTTGGTCCCCGGGGCCGCGCCGTCCACGCGCGCCAGCACCAGGTGGATGATGTTCTCCGCCAGATCGTGATCGCCCGCGGAGATGAAGATCTTCGTGCCGCGGATGTTGTAGGTGCCATCCGGGTTGCGGCGCGCCGTCGTCTTGGCCGCGCCCACGTCCGAGCCCGCGTGCGGCTCGGTGAGGCACATCGTCCCGCCCCAGGTGCCGTTGAGCAGCTTCTCCACGAACTTCTTCTTCTGCTCGGAGGTGCCGCACTCGGCCAGCAGCTCGGCCGCGCCGAACGTCAGCCCCGGGTACATGTTGAAGGCCGCGTTGGCGCCGCAGAGCATCTCCTCCACCGCCACCTGCAGCATCATCGGCGAGCCCTGGCCGCCATGGTCCGCCGCCACGCCCACCGTCTTGAAGCCCTGCTCCCAGAGCAGCTTCCAGGCCTCCTTGAAGCCCTTGGGCGTGAGCACGGTGCCGTTCTCTACCCGGCACCCCTCGCGATCGGCCGTGGTGTTCAGGGGCCCCAGCACCTCCTTGGAGAACCGGTAGGTCTCCTGAAGGACGGCCTTGGCCTCGTCGGGCCCCCAGGCCTCGAAGGGCGCCTGGCCCGCCACCTGTCCGAACCCGAACTGCTCGAACAGGGTGAAGAAGATCTCCCGAAGGTCTGTCTTGTAGTGGTTGATTCCGGCGGACATGGCCTCTCCCGTCACATGAGGGGCTCGCTGCCTGGCCATACAGATGGTCAGCGGCGCCCGTGAGACAGGAAAAGTCTTACGTCGATTGATTCGAGAGTCAACCCTAACTGACGCCCTGCGTCGTGCGACGGGCGGACGACTCCCTCCGGCGTGTCCGGAACCGTGCGAGGCAGGGGGGGGATCGATCCCCCCCTCCTTCTAGGGGCTACTTCTTGGCCTTCTTCGCGGCCGCGGCAGCCGCAGCCGCGGGGGACAGCGGGGCCGCAGTGGCCGTAGCCGTCTTGGCGGACTTCTTGGCGGAGCTGGGGGCCTTCTTGGCGCCCGTCTCCTCGGTCTCGGAGCCTTCCGCCTGCCCGCTCGGCTGCTGATCGAGGATGCTCTCGCGCGGCACCTCGACGACGATGGGGGCCTGGCCGGCGCGCTGCCGGTTCTCATCCTCCAGCGAGTAGAAGAGCTGGATGACGGACTGGCCCTTCATCAGCAGCTCGCCGCGCTGGTTCTCCGCCCAGAGATCGATCTCGACGAAGTAGCGGCCGCCAGTGCCGTGGCGATCGCTCACCCGGCCCTTGCAGACCACGGTGTCGCCCGGCCACACCATCTTGATGAAGCGGACGTTGTAGCGGCGCAGCTGGCCGCCGCGGGCCCAGTCGCTGATGAGCTGGCCCAGCATGCCCATGATGAGCATTCCGGGGGCGTACACGGAGGGCATGCCCACGCTCTTGGCGTAGACCTCGTCCACGTGCACGGGGTTGTAGTCGCCGCTGGCGCCCGCGTAGCGGGACAGCTGGACACGATCCACCGGGGCCTTGGCGAGCGCCGGCAGCTCGTCACCGACCCGGATGGATTCGAAGTAGAGCTTGCGCGCGGGCATCAGGCGTTCTCCTTCGCGGCGCGGACGATCAGGGTGCGGCGGGCCCGGAAGACCAGGTTGCCTTCCTCATCACGCCCCTCGTCCTCGATAACTGCCACATCCATCTTCCCCGCGGGGCCGCTGCGCTCGAGCACGTCCGCCACCTTGGTGGCCACGTAGATGCGGTCGCCGGCGAAGATGGGGCGCTCGTACTCGAAGCCCTGCTCGGCGTGCAGCAGGCTCTTGATGCCTACGCCGAGCAGCTCACGCAGATCCGCCGCGGAGTGGAACGATGCGGGGAAGGTGGGCGGCGCCACGATGGTGGGGTAGCCGGAAGCCCGGGCGTACTCCTCATCGTAGTAGATGGGGTTGTAGTCGCCGATCGCCTCCGCGAAGCGCCGGATGGAGCCCTTCTCCACCTCATTGAGCGTCGGCGGCGAGGAGCGTCCAATCGCATTCTTGTCCAGCATTTCCCCTCCGTATGGCTCTAGCGACCCGCCGGAAGCTCGAGCACGGTCAGCAGTCCGGCCTCGGCGGCCGTCAAACGTGGCGCGGCATTCACCAACGTATTCGCGGTGGCCCGGTCACCCGCCACTCCCCCCGGGATCTCCATGACAAGCTTCGGCTCCGCGTCGATCTCGATGCGGTCCTTCGGATCTTCTGCCCCCACGGCGATGGTCAGCTCCAGCCGCACCCGCTCCTGCTCCTCCTCCAAACCGACGACCGACTGGAAGATGCCCGCGACGCGGCCTTTTCGCACCGGAAACGCGCCGCCGGTGATGTCCTCCTCGGCCAGCACGGGAGCCACTTCCTCCTCATAGTCGTCGCAGTCCATGCCGAGCCCCAGCGCGCACAGCGCGGCGGACTCCACCAGCCCCACGTGGCCCAGCTGATCCTTGTCCACCAGGGCGAAGAACTCGTCCTCCGTCAGCCCCGCACCCACCTTGCGCTGCAGGGCCTCGCGGCGCGTGCGCGCGTCCACCACCCGCGTCACCGTGACGCGGCGGACGGGGCCACACGCCTGCCCCACGGTGGCCACCAGGCGATCCATGACGAAGCCCGGGTTGACGCCGGTGCCCAGCACCGCGACGCCCGCCTTCTGCGCGGCGCGCTCCAGCTTGGCGGCCAGCTCCGGGTGCTTGAGGAAGGGGAACGCGAGCTCCTCGCAGGTGGACACCACCCCGACGCCGAGCTTCAGCGCATCCAGGATCTGATCCATCACCTGCGGCAGCCGGGAGCCCGTGGCGTGCAGCAGCACCACGCCCTTGCGCCGCCCGAGGGCGCGCTCGAGCGAGTCCGCCACCTTCAGCTTCGGCGTGGGTTGACCCAGCACGTCGGCCAGGGGGCGGCCCGCGAGCTGCGGGCTGGTGTCCACCGCGCCGATCAGCTCCACCTCGGGAGAGGCCAGCGCCGCACGAGCAATCTCCTGCCCGATGAACCCAAGCCCCATGACCACCACCGGGACCGGCCCTGCGGCGGCTCTTGCCATCGGAGAACTCTCCAGAAATTCAAGGGGTTACAACCATTCACAGCACCGTCGCGCACCATAAACCACCCCCTAGCAGACAGGCAAGCATCACGTGGGTGTCAAGGACGTGTGGGGCTGGGCAATTGCTAGCAGTTTCCCGCACTTGGCAACCTGGACAGAAGTCCGAGGCGGGGCTGGCCCCCCCCTATATGGGCTGAACTCAAGGCGTGTATAAAGGTTGCCCAAGCTTTCCCGTTGGAGACCTCGAACCCATGGACCGCATCCTCGTGGTGGATGACGACGTGCGCATCCTTGCCGCGCTCTCCCGAATCTTCCAGTCCGAGGGCTACGAGGTCGTCACCCACAACGATCCCCTCCAGGCCGCGCGCGAGGAAGGGTTCCAGGTGGTGCTGACGGACTTCATGATGCCGTTCCTCAACGGCATCGAGCTGCTGGCGGCGCTGCGAGAGAAGAACCCGCGCGCGGTGCGGCTGATGCTGACGGCGGCGGCGGACTTCCGCACGGCCTCCGAGGCGGTGAACCGCGGCGAGGTGTTCCGGCTGCTGGGCAAGCCCTGGTCGCTGGCGGATCTGACGAGCAGCGTGCGGCAGGCGTTCGAGCACTACCGGCTGGTGGAGGCCAACGAGCGGCTGACGCGCGAGGTGGCGGACAAGAACGCGGAGCTGCTGGCCATCAACCGGGATCTGGAGCGGCTGGTGGTGGAGCGCACCACGGGGCTGCTGGACGGGCTCATCAGCGCGCTGGACTACCGGGACACGGAGACGCAGTGGCACTCGCGGCGGGTGTCCCTGTACGCGCGGCGGCTGGCGGAGGAGATCGGGCTGCAGGGGGCGGCGCTGGACGTCATCGAGCAGGGCGCGCTGCTGCACGACATCGGGAAGATCGGCGTGAGGGACTCCATCCTCCTCAAGCCGGGGCCGCTGACGCCCGAGGAGTGGGTGGAGATGAAGAAGCACCCGGAGTTCGGCTACCGGATGCTGGCGAAGATGCCCTACCTGTACCAGGCCTCGCTGATCGTCCTGCAGCACCAGGAGCGCTGGGACGGCAAGGGCTACCCGGCGAACCTGGGCGGCGAGTCCATCGTGATCGGCGCGCGCATCTTCGCCATCGTGGACACGCTGGACGCCATCACCTCGGACCGGCCCTACCGCAAGGGCCGGTCGCTGCAGGTGGCCCAGGACGAGATCGCTCGCTGCTCGGGCACCCAGTTCGATCCGGCGCTCGCGGGGGCGTTCCTGCGCATCCCGGACTCGGAGTGGCTGCGCATCAAGAACCAGGTGGAGGCCATGGAGGCCGAGGAGATGCAGCGCTTCGGCCACCTGCCCCACCCGCTCGCCGTGGCGTAGTCACTGGGCGAGGGCGCCCGCCTCCTGGAGCGCCCGCCGCGCCCGCCTGTCGGCCAGGTTCCACTCCATCCACCGCCGCTCGCCGCGAACCTTCTCGAGGAGGTGCGGCAGCGCCCACGCCCTCTGGAAGGGATCCAGCTTGTCGAAGCCCTGCACCAGCTCGGGCACGGCGTCCGCGGAGAGCTGGGCCAGGTACTCCAGGTCGACCTCGCCCCTGCTCGCGTAGAGCTCGATGTTGTGCCGGGTGATGAACGCATCCGGGTTGATGAGGTTGAGGGCCAGCACCGAGCCGAGCGCCGTGAGGAACACCCCGAGGGCGAAGCGCTCCGGCTTCCACCAGAGCGTCACCGCGCGCCAGGTCAGCACCGAGCCGAGCGCGAACATGAAGAGGTGCGTGTAGAGGCGCAGGTGGGTGTAGCCCAAGGCCAGCTCGTAGAGCGCCAGGCGCTTCATGGCCGAGGCGAGGATGACCAGGCTCAGCGCCACCGTGCCCGTGGTCGCGAGGCGGAAGGCCCGCTCGGCGCCCGGAGACTCACGGCGCGTCCAGCGCGCCAGCGCCAGGATGAGCGCCAGCGTCAGCGCGGACACCCACACCAGCTCGAAGAAGCCGCGGCGCGCGTACTCGGCGTAGGTATAGCCCGGGGCCGGCGAGGTGGCCCCGCCGATGAACAGGTAAGCGACCTGGAAGTAACCGAAGACGAGGAAGAGCGCGTCCACGGAGAGGACGAGCGTCATCGCCTCGGTGATGCCGAGCCGCTGCTTCGCGGGAGCCACCTCCTCCTCCCCCCACTCGCGGCCCGCGCGCCGGCGGAGCGCGTGGCCCAGGGTGCCCGCCGCCACGCACGCGCAGACCACCGCTACGAGGGTGCGGCCCAGGGCCTCCCCGAACAGCCAGCCCAGCTGCAGCGAGAGCACGCGATCGATCGCCGAGGCGAAGGCCACATCGGCGGACTCGAGCAGGAGGGCGAACACCGCGACCACGGGCAGCGCGAACAGCATGCCTCGCGCGACAGGCAGCAGGCGCGGCGCAAGCTTGCGGGCGGACTGGAGATCCACGGTGTCCCGAACCAGCGCGGGCGTGTAGCGCGCGCCCTGCAGCGAGGAGAACAGGATGGAGAGCACGTAGCCGCCCAGCCCCAACCGCTCCACCCGGCCCGCCGCCCAGAAGTGCGCGAGCAACATCAGCAGCACTCCCGAGGCCAGCACGTTGATGACCATCAGCCAGGGGCTCGCGCGCACCGCCACGAAGCCCGCGAAGACGAGCAGGGGCGCCACGAGCCAGGCGTTGGACCGTGCGCGCTGCCACCCCTCACGGCCACCCAGCCAGAGGAGCGCGCCCAGCAGGGCCACCACGACGAGGGGGAAGGAGATGCCCCAGTGCTGCGCGTCCAGGAGCAGCTCCGCGAGGACTCCCACGGACAGCGCAGCGGCGAGCATCGAACGCGGCGAGCGCACCCGGGGCAGCCAGGAGGAGTCGGGAGGCACCAGCGGGGGCAGGGCCTCGCTTGGGGCGGAGTAGGAAGGGTTGAGCGTGGACATGCGGTGCACCTCTCGTCGGCTTCGCAACGTGGAATGCCGACAGCATGCGCACGCCTCGGGGGCCCTACCCTCGCGGACCGGGCGAGCGGTCGGGGAAGGGGCCTGAGCGGCCCGGCCTCGGTCCTGACTGGCGGGGGTGCTTCAGGGCTCCGCCTGAACGTCGAGGATGACGTCTCCCTCCAGCAGCGCGTCCACCACCTCCATGCCCGCCGTCACCTCACCGAAGACGGTGTAGCGGCCGTCCAGGTGCGGCTGCGGCGTGTGCGTGAAGAAGAACTGGCTGCCCCCCGTGTCCTTGCCCGAGAGCGCCATGCCCATCGTGCCGCGCAGGTACGGGCGGCGTGTCAGCTCGCACCGGATGGAGTAGCCCGGCCCCCCCTCCCCGTCCCCTCGCGGATCGCCGCCCTGCGCGACGAAGTCCGGCACCACGCGGTGGAAGGTGACGTTGCGGAAGTACCCCTTGCGCGCCAGTGAGTAGAGGTTGCCCGAGGTGAGCGGCGCCTGCTCCGTGTCCAGCGCCACGGTGATGTCTCCCTTTCGCGTGCGGAAGATGAGCTTGGCTCCGGCGGGCGCCACAGGCGGGCGGAACGTGTCGGCAGGAAGCTCCACCCGCGACGAGCGCACGGGCTGGCCCGTCAGCTTGGTGAGGGCTTCGGCCGCCACGCGTCGCACGTTGGAGTGAGGGTGTCCGAGCCACGTCCGCAGCAGAGGCTCCGCCTCCTTCCCTTCCAGCGCTACGAGCGCGCCCGCCACCGGCTCGGCCAGATCCGGCTCTTGCGGCACCCGGGCCGCCAGGGCGAGAACCTCGGGCAGCGCCTCGGGGGCCTTCATCATCCCCGCCGTGGCCGCCGCCGCGCCCGCCACCACGGGATCGTCGTCTGCAATGAGGGCTCGCACCGCCTCCAGCGCCTCGGGGGCGGGCCGAGCCGCCACCAGCTCCAGCGCGGTCAGCCGCACCCGTGCGTCCGGATGGCGCAGCCAGGCCACTGCCTCCTTCGCACCCCCCTGCCCCTCCGTTTTCCCCAGCGCCACCTCGCGCAGCCCCAGCGCCAGCCGCCGCGGCTCGGGCACCCGGTCGCCTCCACAGCGCAGCACCTCCGCGAGCGCGCCCATCTGGCGATCCATCGCCGCGGCCAGGCGGCAGTCGAGCCACGCCACGTCATCGAGCGCCACGGCCGAGCCCCCCCGAGGCGCCTCCCGGAGCGCGCGCCGCAGCTCCTCCAACACCGGACGCCCGGAGGCAGGGAGCCCCTGCTGGGCCACTGCCAGGATCGCATGTCCCTCCGCCGCCGATCCCGCCGCCACCGCCCCGGCCTGGCGCTTCAAGGCCCTCAGCGCTTCGAGCGTGGCGCACGGGCCTTCGCACTTGAGCGAGAGCTTCGCCAGGGAGCGCGCCGCCTCGGCCGCCACGCGAGGCACCGGATCCTCCAGCAGCCGCCCCAGCACGGGCGCATCCTCCTGCCCTCCCGCCTCCGGGAAGCCCTTCGCACACAGGGCCCGGACCTCCGGGGAGGCATCCGAGGCGCACTTGCGCAGGAACTCCACTGCCGCGGGACGCTTCACGGAGACGAGCAGGTAGGTGGCGCCATAGCGCGTCTCCATCGGCTGCTCCGGCGCCAGCAGCGCGCCCACCCGCTCCAGCGGCACCTCCGCGAGCGAGGCTCCCCGGCGCCCGGCCACTCCCAGGGCCAGCGCCGCACGCCCCGCAACTCCCTCTCGTGAATCCCCGAGCCGCTCGATGAGGCGCTGCACCGCCCCCGGGGTGTTCACCTTGCTGAAAGACTCCAGGAGCGTGCGCCGCACACCCGGATCCACCTCCGCCGTCTCGGCCGCTCGCAGCGCCTCCGTGAGCCGGGCCTTCGCCTCGTCCGGCAGCGGCTCCCAGGAGAGCCCCAGCTGCCCCGCGGCGAAGGCGGCCTCCTCCCGCACCTGCGGCTCAGTGGCCGTGAGGCCCGCGAGGATGACCTCGAGCGTCGCGGGATCCTGGATCCGGGCGAGCGCACGCAACGCCCGAACCTGCAGCGCTGTGCCCCGCTGACCCTGCGCCCACGCGACGAGCTGCCCCTCGCCCAACGAGCGGCGGTCCTCCCACGCCTGGAGCTGCCCGATCGCCTCGGTGTCCGCTGAAGAGGAGGCGGGCACATTCCGGAGGCAGGCCGGAAGCGCGGTCAGGAGCAGGAGGCAGGCGGACACGCGGGAGGACAGGCGGCGCATGGGGCCGGGCGTAGGCCAAATCCCCGCTAAAATCCAGGGGTTACAATGGGACCCGTTTGACTTGAAGGGCGCGACGCCAGAAGATGGAGGCCCTCCGTCTCGTAGCAAGGAGCGCTGGCTCTGAACTGCCCCGGCTGTGGCACCCAGGTCGCGGATGGCACGTCCATCTGCCCCAAGTGCGACTACATCATCGACGCGTCGTTCCTCTCCGCGGAGCCCCCTCCGGAGTCCAACGACGACGAGGCGACGGGGGCCAGCCAGGATCCTCGGAAGGCCGCGCCCCCGGTGCGCTCCGGTACGGGACGCGTCGTCACCAGCACCGGCACGCGGCGCGTCCCAGGTTCCACTGGCAAGACGGGCTCCCAGCCCGCGGTCAAGGCCGTCCCGAGCGGCAAGACAGGCTCCCAGCCCGCGGTGAAGGCGGTCTCGGGCAGCAAGTCCAACATCCGGGCCGTGTCGAAGACGGGCTCCTCTCGCGCCGTGCCAGCGGCCCGCCCCGCGCCCGCGCCGCAGCCAGAGATGGAGCTGGATGACGCAGAGCCCCGCAAGCCCCTCCTGCCGCCTTCTCCCGCCACGAGGGGGTACGCCACCACCAACACCTCCGGCAAGATGGTGGCGCCCGAGGAGATCATCTCCGGGACCCGCGAGTTCATCGGCGAGCTGTCGAAGTCGGACAAGATCACCTTCGCCGGCGCCGCCCTCATCGGCCTCTCCTGCTTCGTGCCCTGGAAGGAGACGGCCGCCGATGGCGAGGTCCTCGGGCTCATGAGCGCGGGCGTGGGCGCCTTGCTCGGAGCCGGGCTCATCATCGGCGCCATCTTCGCCCGGGTGCGCCGCACCATGCCGAAGATCAACCCCTCGGCGATCTGGATGACGCAGCTCGGGGCGTCGTTCCTCTGCGTCCTCTATACCGTCGTCTTCATCAAGACCGCCTTCGACTCCACCCAGGTCCCCTCTCACTTCGGCAACCAGATGACCTGGAACTCGTCGCCCAGCTTCGGGGTGTTCCTCGGCCTGCTCGGCGCGATTGGAGCGCTGGTGGGCTCGGTGATGGGGTTGAGGGAGCGCACTTAAAAATCCGCGCCCTCGCGCGGCCGCCGGACTACCGTCACCGCCGCGATGCCCAGCGATACTCCCCTCTCCCGGCTCACCGCGGCGCTCGGCGCCACGGTGGTAGGACAACCTCACGTCATCGCCGATCTGGTGACGGCCTTCCTCGCGCGCGGCCATGTGCTGCTGGAGGGCGTGCCCGGCGTGGCAAAAACTCTGATCGCGCGCAGCATGGCCTCCGCGCTCGGGCTCCAGTTCACCCGCGTCCAGTTCACCCCGGACCTGATGCCGACCGACATCCTCGGCACCAACGTCTTCCACCCCGCGGAGAATGCCTTCCGCCTCGTGCGCGGCCCCGTCTTCACCGAGGTGCTGGTGGCGGACGAGATCAACCGCACCCCGCCCAAGACGCAGGCGGCGCTGCTCGAGGCGATGGAGGAGCGCCAGGTCACCATCGACGGCGTCACCCACCCGCTGCCCCCGCACTTCTTCGTGGTGGCCACGCAGAACCCGCTGGAGTTGGAGGGCACCTACCCGCTCCCGGAGGCGCAGCTCGATCGCTTCCTCATGCGCGTGCGCGTGGGCTACCCGGACTCGGACGCGGAGGTGGAAATGCTGCGCGGCTTCCACCAGCGCGAGGGCCGGCCCGCCTCGGTGGAGCACGTGCTGGATGTGCCCACGCTGATGGAGCTGCAGGCCCGCGCCGCCCGCGTCACGTGCGATGAGTCCATTCTGGCCTACGTGGTGAAGCTCGCCCGGGAGACGCGCGCCAACCCGCGGGTGCGCCTGGGGGCCTCACCGCGCTCGGCACAGGCGGTGCTGGCCGCGGCCAAGGCCCGCGCGGCCCTGCAGGGCGCCGACTTCGTCACCCCGGACGAGGTGAAGGCCGTGGTGCCCAGCGTGCTGAACCACCGCCTCCTGCTCAAGGCCGAGGCCGAGGTGGAGGGCGTGACCGCGGACGACGTGCTGCGGCAGACGCTCGAGCAGGTGAAGGTCCCCCGGTGAGCCTGGGCCGCCCCGTTCCCACCGGGCTCGCCGTGGCGCTGCTGGCGGCGGCGCTCGTCCCCTCGGCCCTGGCCGTGGCGAGCCCGGCGTTCGGGTGGCTGGCCCTGGCGCTCGATGTGGCCGTGGTGGTGCTGTGCGCGGTGGACTTCCTGCGCACCCCGAGAGCCTCGGAGGTGGAGGTCCGGCGCACGGTGGAGCCGATCTTGCGCTCGGGCGTGGCCAATGCCGTCCACCTGGAGCTCACGTCCCGCCGGGGTGTCCCTCTCCGTGGAGAGGTACGAGACGAGGCTCCCGTGAACGTCTCGGTGGAGGGGCACCGGCAGCCCTTCTCTGTTGCCCCCGGCCCGCGACCGACGCGGCTGACCTACACCGTGAACCCTCCAGCGAGGGGGGACGCGCGCTTCGGGGACGTCCACCTGCGGCTGCTGGGCCCACTGGGGCTGTGCGCCCGGCAGATCCGCGTCCCCGCGGAGCAGGGGGTGAAGGTGTACCCGGATCTCACCGCGCTGACGCAAGAGGCGCTGGCGCTGGCACGCGCCTCGGATGCCCCCGCCGAGCGCGTGCAGCGCCGCGTGGGAGAGGGCCGCGAGTTCGAGTCCCTGCGCGAGTACCGCATCGGGGACGACTACCGCACCGTCGACTGGAAGGCCTCCGCGCGCCGCGCCCGCACCATGGTGCGCGTGTACCAACCCGAGCGGAACCAGCCCGTGCTGCTGCTGCTGGACTGCGGGCGCCACATGGCGGGCAAGGTGGACGGCCGCCGCAAGCTGGACCATGCGGTGGACGCGGCGCTGCGGCTGGCCAAGGTGAGCCTGGACGCGGGGGATCTGGTGGGGGTGCTCGCCTTCGCCAGTGACGTGCGCGCCTACCTGCCTCCTCGCAAGGGCCGCGAGCACCTGCGCCTGCTCACGGAGACGCTGTACCGCGCCGAGGCCGCGCTCGAGGAGAGCGACTACGGCCGGGCCTATGACTTCGCCTTCGCGCGCAGCTCCCGGCGCTCGCTGGTGGTGCTCTTCACGGATCTGGTGGATCCGGACGCCTCGGGCACGCTGGTGGCACGCACGCTCATGCTGCGTCCGCGCCACCTGCCCCTGGTGGCCTCGCTGCTGGACGAGGATCTGCAGGCCGCGGCCACCGCCGTGCCCAGCTCGCCCCAGGACGCCTACACGCGCCAGGCCGCTGCTCGCCTGGAGGACGAGTACCGGCGCACCGCGGTGACGCTCCGGGACTCGGGAGTGCTGGTGGTGCGCGCCCCCGCCCGGGGCTTCGGCGCGGCGGCGATCAACACCTACCTCCACGTCAAGTCGCGCGGGCTGCTCTGAAAAATCGCCTCGCTGGACACCCCCGTTGAATTTTGCGATGCATCCCTACGTATCAGGTAGGGCGCCCTGGGCGCTTCCTATCAAGGTGGATGACATGGGACTTCGCAAGCTTTTCAGAGCCAGACAGCGGGCAGCGCCAGCCAAGCAGGAGCTGCCCTTGAACCTCCAGCTGTTGTTTCCCAGCCCGCCCTGGGTCGGAGCGAGCGGGCTGACAAGCGTGCTGCGAGAGCTCCATCCCTCCCTGGCTGAGGTCCGGGTCGAGTGCAGGACGGGCGACCTGGGGCAAGGCCTGGGCGTGGGGCAGACGGCACGGGTGCAGTGGGAGAGGCACACCGTGCTCATGGCGTTCATCCAGACGCCCGCTCCCGCGCAGGCGATGGAGTGGACCGTGGAGCTGTCCCACTACGACGCGGTGCTGAGGACGCAGGTGGCGACCCATGCCGCGCATGCCACGCTCGCCTACAAGGGCGAGGAGAGCGATCCGCTGGAGCAGTACCTGGCGCTGACGACGATCGCGGCGGGGCTGGCTCGCCTGGGGGCGATCGTGGTGACGAACGCGAGCGCACGGACGTCCTGCCCTGTGCAGCCGTTGCTCCCCCGCCCCGGGGAGGATCTGCTCGAGGTGCTGCGGACGCTGCCCCTGACGACGCTCTTCGTGGGCTTCATCAAGTTCGAGGTGGAGGGTACTCCGGGAGTGTGGATGCGGACCTGCGGCGCTCCGCTGATGGACATGCCGGACCTGGCCCTGCACGCCCAGAGCAATGACGAGAGCAGGACCGTCTTCTACATGTTCAACGACATCTTCATGGCGATGCGCGGCACCAAGGTGCGGTTCAAAGAGGGGGACATGGTTCAGCTGGAGGAGCTGAACTGGAGGTTCCGCAAGCCGCGCTCGAAGGAAGGGTTCCTCGAGAGTCCGCGGATGATCGTCCTGGAGCCGGACACCTCGCCGGACCGGCTGCGGTTGCCGTGAGGGCCCGGACCAGCGGATGCGCTCCCCTCCCACCGCTTCCGCGTGAACCACAGTCTCCGCCGCCGTCAAGCCCCTTGTGCGGGGAACGGTGAACGTGCACGCACCACCGCATCGCTGGTAAAGAACCGTGCCAATCGCGCCGAGGCCGATTTCTCGGCCTCGGACACGACCCCCTTTACACGGCGATCTTGCTCCCCAAAATGTCGCCGCGTAATAGAGCCCGCCACGGGTGGCGGCGCTTCCGCAAACGGATGGAGATCGGGTCTTGGGTGTGGAGGTCGCTAGGGGTCTGAGAGTCGAGGTCGAGGTGTCGGCGGCGACGGCGGCACGGGGCGAGGCTGAGCCGACACGTCCTCTCACGCCGTTTCACGAGCGCCTGCTCTCGGAGGAGCTCACCCTCCGCAGCGCGGACTCGCACCAGCGCATGGCCAACGCCCTCTCCGAGGCGAAGGTCGACCTCAACCCCCACCAGGTCGAGGCCGCCGCCTTCGCGCTCGACTCGCTGTCGCGCGGCGGCTGCATGCTCGCGGACGAGGTGGGCCTCGGCAAGACGATCGAGGCGGGCCTCACCATCGGCCAGCTCGTCGCCGAGGGGAAGAACCGCATCCTCATCCTCGCCCCCGCCACCCTGCGCGCCCAGTGGAACAGCGAGCTGAAGGAGAAGTTCGATCTGGAGTCCGTGCTGGTGGACGGCCGCACCGTGCGCGCCACCGGCAACTGCTTCGACCAGCCCTTCCCCGTCATCTGCTCGCACCCCTTCGCCGCCAACAAGGCCGCGATGCTCGCGGAGATCCCCTGGGACGTGGTGGTCATCGACGAGGCCCACCGCCTGCGCAATGCCCACAAGGCGGGCCACAAGACGGGCCAGGCCCTGCGCGCCGCGCTCCAGGGCCGCCCCAAGCTGCTGCTCACCGCCACCCCGCTCCAGAATGACCTGATGGAGCTGTTCGGGCTGATGTCCCTGCTGGACGAGCAGATCCTCGGCCCCGAGCACGCCTTCCGCAGCCGCTACCAGGTGGACCCGGAGTGCGGCGGGCTCAAGGAGGACGCCGTCGCGGAGCTGAAGGAGCGGCTGGCCCCCGTGGTGCAACGCACGCTGCGCCGGCAGGTGCGCGAGTACGTGCGCTACACCAACCGCCGCAGCATCGTGGAGGACTTCGCGCCCTCGCCCGAGGAGCAGGATCTCTACGAGAAGGTCAGCGAGTACCTGCGGCGCTCCGAGGCGGCGGCGATCGAGCCGGGCAAGAAGACGCTGCTCACGCTCTGCTACCGCAAGCTGCTGGCCTCCTCCACGTACGCCATCGCGCCCACGCTGCGGAAGCTGTCGGACAACCTGGAGAAGCGCCTGGAGGCCGCGAAGCTCGGCGCCCAGGCCCTGGCCCTCTTCGAGCCCGAGGAGGCCAAGCAGTTCGCCGAGGAGGGCGAGGAGTGGTCGGACGAGCCCGCCAAGCCCAGCAGCGTCCGCACGCTCCAGAATGAGGTGTGGGAGCTGAAGCAGTACGCGGACCTGGCGGACTCCATCAAGGTGAACGCCAAGGGTGAGGCGCTCAAGCGCGCGCTGGACCGCACGTTCACGGTGATGCGCGCGCACCAGTGGCCGGAGAAGGCCCTCATCTTCACCGAGTCCAAGCGCACGCAGCAGTACCTCTTCAACCTGCTCTCGGATAACGGCTACCGGGGCATGGTCTCGCTGCTGTCCGGGGACGTGGCCGCCACGCCCGAGGAGCGGCGCGCCCTGGTGGACGAGTTCCGCAACCGCACGCAGATCCTCATCTGCACCGAGGCCGGCGCCGAGGGCCTCAACCTCCAGTTCTGCAACCTGGTGGTGAACTACGATCTCCCGTGGAACCCGCAGCGCGTGGAGCAGCGGATCGGCCGGTGCCACCGCTACGGCCAGCAGCGGGACGTGCTCGTCATCAACTTCCTCAACCGGCAGAACGCCGCGGACGCCCGCCTCTTCGAGCTGCTGGAGAAGAAGCTCAACCTCTTCGACGGCGTGTTCGGCGCCTCGGACGAGATCCTCGGCGCGCTGGAGAGCGGCGTGGACTTCGAGCGCCGGGTGCTGGACATCTACCAGTCCTGCCGCCACCCGGACGAGATCAACGCGGCGTTCGACAAGCTGCGCTCCGACATGGAGCAGCGCATCAGCTCGCGGATGACGGAGATGCGCGGGGTGGTGCTGGAGCGCTTCGATGGGGACGTGCGCCGGAAGCTGAAGCTGGCCAGCGAGCAGACGAAGGAGGTGCTCGCGCGGCGGCAGCAGGAGGCGCGGGCGCTCACCGGCTCCGTGCTCGGCAACCGCGCCTCGGGGCGGCTCCAGGTGGCCAAGGCCGCCTACGCCGTGCGGGACAGGACGCATGACGCCATCAGCTACCTCCAGCTGGACGCGGCCGGGCTGCCCTCGAGGCTGGCGCGGCTGGCGGGCTGCGAGGGCTGGTGGTTCGTCTACAAGTTCGAGCTGTCCGGCCTCAAGCCGGAGGAGAAGCTCGTCCACCTGGTGCTGGTGCGCGAGAGGGATGGCGGCTTCCGCGCCTTGCCCGTGCAGGATGGAGCGCACTTCGTGAAGCTGGCGGCGAAGATGGAGAAGCGCCGGCAGCCGGAGGCCGTCTCGGTGTCACTGCTCCAGGAGCAGGCCCTGCTGGCGGCCAAGGACGAGCTGGTGCGCGCCGCCGAGCGCCGCAACGCCCGCGAGCTGGACCGGGCCCGGGAGCGCGCGGACCGCTACGCCGAGGACTGTCTGCTGGAGTCCCGCGAGGCCGTGGAGCACGCGCGCGAGCAGTGGGTGGAGGCGCGCAAGGTGGTGGTGGCCTCGGAGGATCCCGCGGAGCGCGTGAAGGCCCGCTCGCACGCGGACCGGCTCGAGCGCGAGTACCGCAAGAAGCTGGCCTCGCTGCGCAACGAGGAGGAGAAGCGCTACGCGGCGAAGGACCGGCAGATCACGGAGCTGGTGCAGAAGTCGAAGGTGACGGAGAAGCGCTCGCTGATCGCCTCCGCCTACTTCTGGCTGAGCTGAGCCGCCAGCTCGCACCGGGGGGCCAGAACCCTCCGAATTACCACCTCATGGCCGAGTTGCAGCCATTGTGCACACTTTGTGGGCTATGGCATACATCAGGCCCTCTTGGCTCTTGATGTAGACCCCAATAATACATTACACGCTCCTGTACGCGAATTTGACGCAACGCAAGAGGAGCAGGTCATGGCGAACAGGCACCCGGAAGCTGGCACCTCCTCCAGCGCTCGGAAGCACCCGATGCCGCCCCGGCACTGGGAGGGCCTCCCCAAGGCGCCCACTGTCTCCGCCTCCCGAAAGTCGGCCTACGTCCCGCTGCCTCCCCCGGTGCCGGACCTCTCCGAGGATTCCAGCGAGGCGATCATCACCTCCTCGTTCCGCGCTCCGGAGGATCTGCCGCTGCCGGGCGTGGCGATGCGGACGGAGTTCGCTCAGCAGGGCGTGCTGATCGCGGATCTGCTGCGGGAGACGTTCGCCCATCGGAGGTACGGCCCCGCTCGTTACCGGCTCCACCTCGAGGAGCCCTCAGGCCCCAGCACGGGAGGTGGCCGCCAGGCCCGGCAGCCGCTCTCGCTCGTCACGCGCCGGGAGCCGGTGCCCGCGATCGTCTGTGGCTGGGTGGACGTGGCTCAGCGGGAGGCGCAGGTCCGCAGCTACGGCGTGGTGGCCCAGCGCTACGAGAGCCGCCACGGCTACCCTCCCAAGCTCAGCGAGGAGGAGTATGAGCGGTTCGTCGACAAGCTGATGGACACCTTGTTCGATGGCGGCTTCCAGATTGTTCACCTCGTCTCGGACGAGGAGTCCCGGTCGGACACGAAGGGCCTCCGCTGGCTGCGGCGCTCCGCCCGCTCGAGCGCCTGGGTGACCTTGCTGGTCGTGCTGGCGTTCGCGCTGGGGATGAACGCGGAGCGGCTGGCGCCCGGGATTCAGCAGGCGCCCTCCTGGCTCTCGCAGGCAGGCACCTGGCTTGGACTGGGGCTCTCCTGGGTGGCCCAGCTACCCTCCTGGATCCAGACCCTGGGGCACTACTTCCACTGACCTCTTCTACTGGCCGTAGGGCTGGCGGGTGGGGTCCTGCACGGGAGGCTGGATGCTGTAGCTGCCGGCTGGCGGCTGCTGGAGGACGTAGCTGTTCACGGGCGACTGAGGGAGGAGGTAACTCCCTCCGACTGGCTGCTGCCCGTAGCTGCCCGGTTGCTGGAAGCTGGAGCTCCCGCCCAGCGGCTGCTCGAGATTGAAGCTGCCCACCAACGGCTGCTGGAGGCTGTAGCTGCCGGCCATCGGCTGCTGGAGGGCGTAGCTACCAGCCATCGGCTGCTGAAGGGCGTAGCTGCCCGCCATTGGCTGCTGGAGGGCGTAGCTGCCCGCCATTGGCTGCTGGAGATCGAAGGTACCCGCGAGCGGCTGCTGAGGGCTGTAGGTGCCCGGGAGCGGCTGCTGGGGGCTGTAGCTACCCGCGATTGGCTGCTGAGTGCTGGTGTCGAGTTGCTGGGCTCCCGCTGTCTCGGCCACTCCCCAGGCCGCCAGTGCAGCAGTCGCTGCCAGAATTCCCCTTCGCATGATCTCTCCTCCTCGCGGGCTGGAGGCCGGCTCCTCGGCAGCCGCGCCGACCCGCGATGGCGCTCGCAGCCCAAGGTGAAGATGGGCGTGCGGCAGGCCCCCAGCAATGGGCCCTCCTGCTTCGGGGGCCGCTCAGGGTGTGGGGTCCGGGCCCCCCACTTCGGGGTCCACTGCCCTCAACCGGACCCAGGTGGCCCCCCACCCTCCATTCCCGAGGGTGAAAAAGATGCAGGTCCAGGTTCCCATCGACTGGAACTTCGACCACCTCTTCCTCAGAGGGCGCTTCCTCCAGCGGAGGTGGGGGCTGCTGCGGCTCGGTCGGTCTGCGGCTCATAGAAGCCCTCCGCTTCCCGCCGCTTCCGCTCCGCATCGAGCTTGGCGCGCTCCCGGGCCTCGCGAAACTGTTGCTTCAGCGACGAGACCTCGGTCTTCAGGGCAGAGAAATGTTTGCCCACTTCCTTCGGAGTATCGCCTGCCTGAGAGGGAACCCCCGCCCGCCCACTCCCGGCGCCGCCTGCCGACGTCAGTTGGACCACGAGTGCCGCCAGCATCAAAGGCTTCATGCGTCCCTCTCTTAGCAAGAGTTATGCACAACCTTCCAGGTCTTCCAGGTATCAAACGCGTGACGTATCACGTCCTTGTGACGCATCGCGGCGCCCAGCCAGGACCCGGTCGACACTTTCGGCCAGCTTGAGGGCAGACAAGGGAGCGCTGCCCTCGGCCTTGTTGTTGATGATCACGAAGGAAGGCAGGCCCTTGCGGGAGGCCGCCGCGCAGATACCGGCCAGGGCCTCGCGGGTGACGGTGTCCTCGTCCACGAGGCGGTTGAAGGGGGCATAGCGGGCGTAGGCCTCCTCGTAGCCGAGGTGCGGCGGCAGCATCCACCGTGCCACCAGCGCTGCGCAGTCGAGGGCGCGGGTGCGTAAGGCCTGATGCACCACGGGGGGCATGTGGCGCCACGCGGAGAGCACCGGGCACACGCCCAGTTCCGAGAGCACCTGGGCAAAGCCCTCGGTGAGCAGCTCCTCGTTGCGGACCTCCACGGCGTACAGCGGCCCGCGGGGCAGCGCGGCGAAGAAGGCATGGAGGCGCTCGACGAAGCGCGCCGGGCCTCCGAAGCCTCGCGTGTCCTGGGGCGGGAACTGGAAGACGAGCGGACCGGCCTTCTCCCCCAACCCCTCCATGAAGGGCGCCACCACCAGGTCCGCCGCGTAGCTGGCCTGGAGGAACCGATCGTTGGGCTGCCCCCGGTGGACGCCGTAGCGCTCGTGCAGCGGGTAACGGGCCAGGGTGCACACCTCGTGCGCCTTCACCAGGAAGCGGAAGTCCGCGGGCACCTGCGCGGCGTACTCGGCGAAGGTGAAGGCGGAGATGGGGCTGTAGAAGGTCCGGTCGATCCCCACCGTGCGCAGCACCGGGTGCCGCGAGTAGGCCGCGAGCCCCTCGCGAGCCAGCATCGACTGCGCCGCCTCCCGGTCGTAGACGAGGCCCGCCCAGCCCGGAAACGCCCAGGACGAGGTGCCCAGGTACACGTCGTGGGGCAGGCGCTCGCCCAGGGCGCGCACCTCGTCCGAGACGGGCGCCGGGCCCACGGGCTCCGCCTTGCGCGAGCGGCGCCCCGCAGGCTCCGACACGGCGCCGGTGAAGAGATCGAGCTGAGAGGGTCCTCGCTGGGACATGAGCGGCTCCGACAGACTCCTGGGCACCCAGCCACCGGAGACAGCCCGGCAGCCCGTGAAGGCGGGAGATAACGCCTGCACGGATAGAATGCACCAGGTAGGGTCGGATTTGCCCAACTCTCTACGTAGGCTGGCTGGGCAATAGCCAGCCGAGCTCTCTCCCGAGAGGAGCGCGCCCTCGGGCTACACCTTGAGGCGGATGGCGGCCGGCAGCACCGTCATCTTCGCCGGCAGCCGGCCGGGCACCTCGCCGTCGACCTCGATGAGCACCTCGCGGCCGTTCGCGCTCTCCGCCTCGAACGTGCGGCACTGCAGCCGCGTCGTGCCCTTCCACGTCACGTGCTCGCCGCTGTAGATGCCCTTGGACTTGAAGAGGAAGGTGCTCAGCCCGTAGCCAGACCAGATGGTGACGTCGAAGAGGCCATCGTGCGTGAGCGCGCCTGGCGCCACGCACATGCCGCTGCCGAAGTAGCGGCCGTTCGCCACCGCCACCACGTTGATGGGGAGGCTCTGCTCGGGCCCGCCGTCCGCCCGGAGCTTCACCGTGGGAGGATCGAACCGGAACATGCCCTTCACCGTGCCCCACACGAAGGCCATGTTCCCGCCCAGCGCCTTGCTGCTCGCGTTCACCTCGTTGGCCACGAACGCGCTCACCCCGAATGACGCGATGTTCGCGTAGTAGCGCCGGTCCGGCTTGCCCTCGTGGTTGATGTACTCGACGAGCCCCACGTCGAACGGCTCCGTCTTGTCCGTGCGCAGCCGCGCCAGCGCCGAGTCCAGCTCCAGATCCCACCCGAACGCCCGCCGGAAGTCGCCGCCCGTGCCCCGGGGGATGACGCCCAGCGCCGCGTTCGGGTTGAGGACCTTGCCCTCGTGGAAGAAGCCGTTGACCACCTCGTTGATGGTGCCGTCCCCGCCCACCGCGACGATGCACTCGTAGCCGTCCTGGATCGCCTTGCGGGCGATGCGTGCCGCGTCCATCGCGCCCGCGGTGAACTCATGCCCGAACTCGCCGAGCGCCCGGCCCACCTTGGCGGACAGCTCCGCCCAGCGCTTCCCGGTCGCACCCCCGGCGCTGCGTGGGTTGACCACGAGGAACGTCTTCATTCAGCCCCTCTCCTCCTGCCTGATGACGCCTGTTTACGTGCTGGCGAGGCCTCGCACCACTCCGTGTCTCCAGCTCGTGGAGCGAGGGCCCCCAAACAGGGGTGGTACAATACCCTGATCGCGTCATCGGTCTTTGCCTACAATCACCCGATGCACTGGTTCCTGCTCCCTTTCACGATGATCGCCACGCTGGGGAACAGTGCCCCGGTCAAGGCCTCGGGTCCCCACAGTCCGCCGGTCCCCTCGGTGGTGGCGGGCCGCGTGGTGGATGAATCGGGCAAGGGGATGGAGAACGTGGGGCTCGCGTTCACCGACACCACCCGGTTCAGCGGCTACGTCGACTCCAACGGCTGCGGCACCTACCACCCCCGGGAAACCGTCTGGACCGGACCTGAGGGCCGCTTCCGCGCGGAGCTTCCCTTCACGCCGGTCGAGGTGGAGGTGGCGGAGGCCCCCGAGGACTTCGCCGGCCCGCGCGAGCCACAGCTGGTCATCCTGGGCAAGGAAGTGGAGGTGACGCTGAAGCGCATCCACTGGATCTTCTACGAGGGTCAGGTGCTAGATGAGCAAGGAGCCCCCCTGCCCCAGGTACGCATCGATCCGTACGCGCGCACCGACGACGCGGGCCGCTTCAAGCTCAAGCTGCACCCCGACTCACCGCCTGAGAAGTTCCGGTTCCGGAAGATCGGCTTCAAGCCGATCCTCGTGCCGGCGGGCGAGCTGGCGAAGGTGGTACTTCGGGAGCGGCGGACGATGGTGACGGTGAAGCTCCTCGACGTGAAGACGAAGCAGCCGAGCGGGGACACGTACCGCATCAACGCGTACCGGGGCGACGAGCTGCTCAGCTACTGCAGCGCGGGAGACGTGACGCTGACCCATGAGCCCACCGCGGCTGAGTGCACCCTGGACGCGGATCCCGGCAAGGTCGAGCTGCGGGTCGAGGGAGCCCCCGTCCGCAAGATCATCAAGGTCGACGCCGCGCCTCAGGTGGTGACCCTGGAGGTGCCACCACGGCAGCCGTGAGAACGGCGAAGAGACAGAGCTCGGCGGGGCGCGCGAGGGGAAAGTCCACGAGGGCTCGGGCGGCCAGGGCCACCAGCGCGGCCAGGGCGGCACGTCCCCGAGCATCCGGAGCCTGGCGCCCCGCGCGCAGGGCCGCCAACAGCAGCAGGAGCCTCGGCGCGGCCCCCACGAGCCCCAGCTCCAGGAGCCACTCGAGGTAGTCGAGGTGCGCGTGATCCTGCGGAGCGGCGAAGCGCTCCTTCTCGGCGGAGTCCTCCCGCGCCGCCCAGTACTCCGCCTCCCACAGAGGCCAGAGCGTCTCGAAGCTCCCCGGGCCGTGGCCGAACACGGGCGCGTCCAGCACATGCGGAGCGGCGACACCCCAGAGATAGAGCCGGCCCGCGAGCGCGGTGCCTGGGGAGCGTCCCCACACGGAGACCAGCAGGAGCGCCCCCGCGACCGCCGCCCCCAGCACGACGCCCCACCGGCGGCCCCTCGCCCGCTCGAGCCCCGCGCGAGGTGTGGGCCTGCGAGTCCACAGCAGGCTCAAGGCCGCGGCCCCCAGCGCGAGCAGTGAGCCCCAGGAGCGGGTCGCGGCCAGCGCGCAGAGCTGGAGTACCGCAGCGGCGATCCAGCCCCGTCGGGCGAACGTGCGCTCGGCGGAGACACCCTCGCCCAGGGTGACGCAGAGGCTGGCACCCAGATACGCGGCCACGAAGTCCGGGTTCCCGAGCGTCCCATAGAAGCGCATCCGCTCGCCGGGGTGTTCGCCCATCCACCCCATCCAGCGGAAGGGATCCGCCCCGAGCGCCTGGAGCCCGGCCACCAGCGCGAGCCCCGTCCCCGCCCCCGCGAGGGCTTGAAGGGCGGGCGCCCACGGTGGCGGCGCCTGCAGCAGCGCCAGGATCACGAGCCCCGCCCCGGCCTCCAGCCACAGGCCTCCCGGAGCCGCCGCGGGCCCCAGCAGCGCGGACAGCGCGAGCGTGCCGAGCCACAGCCCGGCCAGCACGCGCGGCGCCAGGGAGGACGGCGCGGAGGCGGTGAGCAGGGCGCTCCGGAGCAGCAGCACGACGGAGGCCGCCAGCAGCAGCCCCGTCTTCACCCCGGAGAACGGCGTCTCCCCTCCGGGCGCGACCGCGAACGTCACCGCGACGATCATCGCGGGCACGATCCACCGAGAGAGGCGCTCCTCGACCGCTCCACGCATGAAGCGCTTCTCTCCCGGACCTGAGCCCCGAGGGACTCCCGGTTACTTCGTACCGGTGACAGTCCCCGTGACGTCCGACTCACCCGGCGCGCCGCAGTTGGTGCCCCGGCCCGTCACCCTGCCCTCGTTCACCGCCAACTCCAGCGCCTGGCAGCCCACCGCAACGGCCATCGCCTTCTTCTCACCCGCCTGCGCCTGGTTCTGCACCCGCTGCGAGAGCGCCGTCATCTCCGCCGTGTACTTCTGGATGCAGGGGCTCATCTTGTCCGGCGGCAGCTTCATGCACTCGGACTGCATCTTCGCCTGGATGTCCGCCGCGGCCTTCTGGTTGTCCTGTCTCTTGAACGCGTTGCCGGAGTCGGCCGACGCCTGCTTCGCGGCGAGGGTCTCCTCCGTCGTCCGCTGCACGTCGACGTGGTAGCCCTCGGTCGTCCGATCCAGCCTGACCAGGCGGGTGCCCAGGGACTTGCCGCCCTTGTCGAACCACTCGGAGGTGCCCTCGATGACAACCGTGTCCGGCTTGGCCACCGTCTTCATGCGCGCCTTCATGCCGTTGGCGACCGTCAGCTCCCACTGGTAGTTGCCGATCACCCGGAACGCGGGCCGCCGCGCGGACGCCAGGCTCACCGGGGAGATGATGCGCAGATCGCACTGCCCCGCCTGCGCCTGCGACGTCACCTTCACCTTCACCTCGGCGCTGCTCTCCGTCACCTTCTCCGAGATCACCTCCGCCCCCTGGCACTCCATGCTCGGCATGGAGCCGGGCACGAAGCGGCCGGTGGCGGTGATGGTCGTCTCACCGCCCACGGGCACCGAGGGCAGCTCCCCGCTCGGGGCGCCCTTGCCACCACCGGCGGTCACCAGCTTCAGCTCGGGGGTGGGGTACTTGGCGAAGAGGGACTTCTTGTCCAGCTTCTGCGCCTGGCGCTCCTTCTGGGCCTTGTCCTGGAACGCCTTCAGGCGGCTCTGGTGATCGTTGGAGGCCGAACGCACTTCAGCAGCGCCGAGCAGCCCAGCCAGGGCCAGCGCGGCGGCGAGAAAACGAGAGCTGTTCATGGAGAGAGACTCCTCGAGGCAGGGAGGGGCCCCTGCCGGCCTGGAGCCCCCAGGCGCCCGGGCTCTCACACCACGGGCGCCGCGGCCATCCTGTCACGGGATGGCGAGGTTGAGCATGAAATAGATGCCCGCCAGATAGCGGTCCAGCGCGTTCATCAGCGAGGGCAGCACGATGATGATGCCCACGCCGCCGCCCATCGCCAGGGCGAACAGCACCGCCGAGTACTCGACCATGGCCTGGCCGCGCAGCTTGCGGGCCAGCCGGGCCACCACCGGAAGTTTAGTGCTCATCCCCATGACCCTCCTCTTGGCCGCCACCATTCTTCGCCGCGGCATCCTTCGCGGCCTGGTAGCCCGCGGGCGGCTTGATCCGCTCCATCACGTACTGCTTGTCGACGCGGCCCTTCTCCTTGCAGCTGCCGTAGCAGGCATCCACCACCTGCTTGGCGTTGTTGGAGCACATCTGCTGGGCCTGCTTGTTGGAGCCCGCGCCCTTCTTGCACGGGTCCACCATCACCTTCTCCAGCACCTTGCACTGATCGTCGCACGTCTTCGGCCGGTCGGCCTCGGTGAGCGGCGACTCGGGCATGTTCGGCATCTGCTGCTGCTGCTTCTTGGTCAGAGGTTTCTGGTTGCTCTTGCCGCTCTGGGCCAGCGCGCCTCCAGAGGCCAGCAGCACGCTCAGGGCGATGATTCGAAAGGCGTTCAAAGGTGTCTCCTCTACTGGAGCCAGACAAGGCTCACGGCGACGGTATTCGGTTCAGTGTGGGACTTGGCGGAGAGGGTCAGCAGCCCACCATTCTTCTCGAAGGTCTCGGAGTCCTGCTGGGTGCCGTTCGCCACGGGGGCATAGCCGCGCTGGGGCAGCTCCTTCCGGTAGAACTCGCGCACGCTGTCCGCCGTGGCGTCCTTCACCAGGAAGAAGGCGGTGCGCGAGGTGGAACCCGGCTCCATCTGCTGGATGGTGGAGGAGGCCTGCGCGTTGGGCGGCACGGGGATGCCGTCCGGCAGCTCCGGCTTCTTCACGAGGATGTCCTCCGGGTTGCCCACGGAGGCCAGGATGACGGTGCCGGTGCGGTTGGGCACCAGCGTCACCGTCTTGAGGTTCTTGCTGCCCGTGGGCCGGAAGCTCAGGTAGCGCACCCCCGGCGAGTGCGGCACGTTGCCCACCAGCGGGCGGAACCCCATCCGCTCGAACGTCTCGAAGTACGCCTTCTCCACCACCTCGGGTGCGTCCTCGACGATGAGCGTGGCGATGTTCATCTTCGCCCCGTTGATGATCGTCTGCTCACCCATGGGCTCGGGACGCAGCCCCCGGTAGACGCTGAACGAGAAGGGCTCCGGATCCGGAGGCTCGAGCTGCTGCTCCTCCTGCGTCTCGGCGAACTTCTTGGCCAGGTACGCCTTCCAGTCCTCCTCCGACATCTGCGAGGCCAGGCCCGGCTGGGGCGCGGCGCAGGTGCCACCACCGCCGGGCGCGCCGCAGGCGGAGCACGTCCCGCCCTGCGCGGCCGGAGGCTGCGAGGAGACAGCGGCCGCCGGGGACGCCGGGGCCTTGGACGCAGGCGCCGGGCTGGCGCCAGGCGCCTCCCCAGCGAACGACGGGGCCGCCACCAGCACGGCGGCGGCCAGGATGAAGGACTTCAGAAGCAATCGGGGTTCTCCGCGTTCCTGCAGCCCAGGTAGAACTTGCCCCGGGCGTTGGACATGGTCTGGTAGTTGTTGTTGGCGGCCGAGACCGGCGTGGACTCGAAGTCTGTGTTGCCAAAGAAGCCGGGCTTGCGCTGCTCCCGCTTCGGGTTGGCGCCCATGGCGTTCTGATAGCGCGCCGTCAGGTGCACGCCCATGATGTTGGGCAGCATGGCGTTGCTCATCGTCCCCGCCGGCATGTTCTGCACCAGCATGATCTTGTTGCTGTTCGCCTTGGACATGAGGTTGGCGGCGGCGGCCGTCAGCTGGCCGTACGTGGCCGGGGCCGTGCCGTTCATCGTGTAGAGGTACTGGACGCGCCGGAAGAACGGGTTGGCCTCGGGGCTGCCCGCGCTCACGGGCATGGGGATGCCCGACTGCGGCGCACGCAGATCCGCGTCCGTCAGCGCGCCGTCGTAGCTGCCGGCGTTGTAGTTGTCCTGGTTCTTGGCGCCGTTGCGCAGCGCCCAGGTGTTGAAGCTGATGCCCGCCGTCTCGAAGGCGATGATGTTGTCCGTGGTGACGCTCGCGCCGTCGTCCTGCCACTCGTGCGCGCCCTTGCCGGTGTTGTCCTTGCGGTGCTTCAACTGCTTGTCCGCCATCTTCACCTTGGAGAACTCCTGCAGGAACGTCTCCGGGATGATGTAGTTGTAGATGAAGCCGGTGGCCTCGCACCGCACCTCGGCGCCCGCGGTGTAGCCGGAGTTCCCAAAGCCCTGGAAGTTCGGATCCGGGTTCCAGCCCGTGTCATCGCTCAGGGAGCAGAGGAACTGGGTGTCCGGCCCGTTCTCGAACCGGAACGAGTACTGGGCGCCAAAGCCCGTGTGGTGCTTCTGGTGCCCGGACATACTGGGCGCGGCCGCTCCGTCACCATTGCCCGTCAGGTACGTCTGCTGCCCGTACTCGGTGGACTGGTTGTTCTCCGCGCCGTCATCGAACGCGGAGGTGTGGTCCGAGTAGGCGACGCGCACGGCGCGCTCGGAGGCCTGCACCTCCATCGCGTTGTTGTCGGCGTGGCTGTTGGGCGCGCCCACCCCCATCCCGCCGAAGCCCGGCGGCTCGCTGTTGCGCTGGGAGAAGTCCCAGATGCCCGAGACGACGGTCTCCTGCAGATCCAGCTTCAGGTACGCCGCGTCCATCAGGAAGATGGCGTACAGGAACAGGGGGATGAGGATGATGTTGAGGAGGACGAACTCCACCATCGCGCCGCCGCGCTCGCGCCGGGCAGTCCTACGGGCAGCAATCCTGGATGCGGTAAGCATGGCGGTCCTCACTCGACGTTGACGGCGCTCTTGTTGATGCCAATCGAGCCACCGACCACGGTGGCCGCCTGACTGTCCACCGCCGTCAGCACGGTGCCGACCTCGGACGTGGTGACGGGCTGGAGCTTGGCGCGCCAGAAGGGGTTGAACATGTTGGGGTAGTCTGTCCAGTCGCCGATGCGGTGGTAGTACACCATGGCCTTGGCGAAGGCCTTCGAGCGGTTGTTGTTGGACAGCGTCAGCTTGGCGTCCTGGGGGCCCACGTTCTTCACCGTGATGGTACCCGACCCGTCCTTGGCCACCTCCCACGGGCCGCGCTGGCCGTACTCGTTGACGCGCGCGTCCGTGCTCGCCCCCGCGTACACGTAGGGCTGATTGAAGGGGAAGGAGCCGCTGGGGTTGAACTCCTGGAAGCGCGAGAAGTCCAGGTTCTGCGCGTGGTTGGAGCCGTTGTGCGGGTTGTTGAAGATGTCGCCGAGGAAGCCGCCGGAGTGCTTGTTCCCCGACTGCCCCGAGGAGAGGTTGCCGGGGGAGATGGGGCCGAAGATGGGCAGCGTGGAGGTGCTGCCGCCGTGCTTCCACTGGCCCGCCAGCATGCCCCAGTCAATCGAGGTGATCATCGCGCCGGCCTGGTTGTTGCCCACATCCCCCGTGAAGGCCATGTTGAAGGCGTTGGCGGCGGCGCCCGTGCGCCCGCCCGCCAGGAACCCGAGGTCCGGCGTCTGGGTGATCGTCCAGGTGCCCGTGGGCCCCATCCAGATGGTGGAGGACTTCACGCGCTGGCTCAGCTGCGGGAAGAGCATGGGGGTGATGGGCGCGCCCATGGGCCCGGAGCGGTTCCACGCGAAGTCCTGGCGCGAGGCGTTCACCACCTCCGTCATGATCTGCTTCTTCTGGTTCGTGTTGCTGCTGAAGACCTTGTTCCACTGCTGGAGGTTGGCGGCGTTGACCAGCATCTCGTCCTGGGTGACGGTGTCCGCCTTCTGCATGTTGTCCTGCTTGAGCTGGCCGAAGGTGCCGGTCCCCAGCAGGGCGATCATGGCGCCGCGGGCCGCGGTCTGCGACAGCCGCATCATGTTGATGTGGTTGTTCAGCGCGTTCGTCGCGTTGGTGGCCGGCCCGTCCAGCTGGCTCAGCTTTCCGCCCATGTCCCCGGAGATCCAGTCCAGCGTGAGCCCCAGGGCGTTCATCCCCGCCTCGAACGCGTCGATGCAGTGGTTGAAGCAGCAGGGCGCGCAGCCGAACGGCGTGCAGCAGCACATGCACAGGTTGTACTCCTGGCCGGCGATGGCGCCCATGATGGTGGCGCCGCTCAGCTTCAGGTCCGCCAGCATGGCGGCCTCGGACATGTACGCGTGCACGTTGGCCATGCCCACGTAGGCCGAGGCGATGGCGCGGTTGGTGTACGCCAGGTAGTTGAGCGTCCGGGCCTCGGCGACGGCCATGGAGAACGCCTTGGAGTCCGCGTAGTTCTGCAGCTTGATGCGCTGCTGCACCGCGATCGTCACGTTGAAGGTGATGAAGACGATGAGCGCCAGGACCAGCAGCGACACGGCGCCCAGGATGATCATCTGCCCACGGGACTGCCCGCGGCCAGGAGCTCGGCGGAAGACGGGGTGGAGTTTCATAAGTCGGAACCTCATGGGAGTTCTGCCGTGCATGGCGGGGCTAGCCGTTCCTGTTGCCGTAGCTGACGCACCGGTTCTGGTTGGGCAGGGAGAATTTGCGCTTGAAGAAGTTGCTCTGCATGCGCATGGCGTAGCTGACGTTGATGGGCAGCACGTACGCGCCCGCGGCCTCCGCCGCGTAGACCGTGCTCACCTGGCCCGCCCCGGACTTCGGCGTGCCGCCCTTGTTGGGCATCATCAGCACCGACGGCACGTTGGTGCCCAGGTAGGACTTCACGATGACCCAGTTGGCGAAGGGGATGGGCATCCGGTACATCAGCTGCACCTGCACCACCAGGCGCGTGCGCTTGAAGCGCCGCAGGCTGTCGCCGCCGGTGGTGAAGTCCTCGGGCGAGGCCTGGTTGCGCGGATCATCGAAGTCCACCTCGTTGTCGTTGCCCTTGCCTCCCAGCGACGTCAGGCCCGCGTTGCCAATGGCGTGCGTGCCGCCGCCGTCCAGGTCGTCCTTCAGCGGCGAGCAGATGACCGTCTTCACCAGCTGGCCCCCACTCGGCAGCACGTTGCCGATGGTGTTGTGCTGCATGAACTTGGAGATCACCTGTGACGACGAGCTCGTCGGCATGATGACCTCGGAGTTGTTCACCAGCACCGGGAGCAGGTGGAGGATGGCCGCGGCCTGGATCGCATCCGGATCCGCGTTGTTCATGGCCCCCACGCGCGCGGCCCGGTACGCTGCGTACTTGGCCATGACTCGCGCCTGGGCGATCAGCCCCAGCTGCAGGATGCCGAGGATGAAGAAGACGAAGAGCGGCATCACGAGCGCCGCCTCGACGGCGACCTGGCCGGACTCTGTTTTTGCTGGGCGTACGAGTCTGCGTAAGAAGAATGCCACCATGTTGGGAGACTGACGGTTGCAGGTCCGTGGAACCATCGGTCAACTTGCCGCCACTTTGGGACACTGCGCCTCTCGAATTCCGAGAGGTTAGCACCTGCGGGAAACCCCCAGAGCGTTCATGAATGGGTAGTATGTTCAGGGAGCAGGCTCCCAGGTGGGATTGAGGAGGAGATCAGCGCCGTGCCAGTGCGACAAAACATACGGAGCGTGTGGCTGGGGAGCTGCCTGCTGCTGGCGCTGGCGCCCGCACTGGCCTGGAGCCAAGGGGAGAAGAAGCCCGAGGCCGCCAAGCCCGAGGCCGCCAAGCCCGAGGAGAAGAAGCCCGAGCTGCCCGCTCGCGAGGCGTACCGTCAGGGCCTGGAGAAGCTCGTGAGGGGCCAGGGAGGCTCCGTGCAGGGCGTCTACACCCTGGCCATGGCCGCCGCGAAGGAGCAGCTCGAGGCCGTGATCGCCTGGGACGAGGCGCTCGCTGCCGGAAAGATTCCGAAGAAAAGGTTCGAGCGCCGGCTGCCGGGCTTCCATGTCGGCACGCAGGACGCCCTCATGGTCATCCCGGACTCGCGCTTCTTCCTCGAGCTGGCCCGGCAGCGCGGCAACGACGTGGACCGCCGCTTCTTCGGGCTGCTCGACGAGACGTTCCGCGGGGGTATGTCTCGCACCTACGTTGATCCCATCACGGATGCACACGCGTGCTACCACCTGGGCAGCCGGGAGTTCATCTCGCTGTACCGGGGCTGGACGCAGTTCAAGCCGAGCGCCCCCGCGGCCTACCGGGCGACAGTGGAGGAGGAGATCCAAGGGCTGGAGCAGGCCATGCTGACGGCCATCTGCGTCTGCGGGACACCGGAGGTCGTGGATGCCGGCTTCGAGGCCTTCCTGCGGACGTTCCCCAAGTCCCCCATCGCTCCCCAGGTGCGAGAGCGCCTCGCGAAGCTCCACACCAAGAGCAGCGACCTGCTCTTCCGGTGCGGGAAGGAGCTGGATGTGGGCCAGCCGCTCCCCTATGGCGTGCCGACGCCTCCCCCCTTCCCCACGGCGCCGGACTCCCCCAAGTAGGGCCCGGGGCTCGGCTCAGACGCGCAGCTCTCCCTCGATGACGGTGACGGCGGCGCCGCCGATGCGGACCCGCTCGAGCGCTCCTGGGCGCCCCTTCACCTCGAGCTCCACGCGGCCGGGCTTGCCGATGGCGTCCCCCTGCTCGGCGCGCACGCGCATCGGGCCGCCCGCCTCGGGCAGCGTGAGCACCCCGTGGTTCACCAGGTAGGCGGCCAGCGGCCCGTGGGCGGAGCCCGTCACCGGATCCTCGATGATGCCGAACCCCGGCACGAAGAAGCGCGCGTGCGTCACGCTGCTGGCGTCCTTCGTCTCGCGGGTGAAGGCGAACACGCCGCGGATGCCATGCGGCTGCGTGGCCGCCACCAGCGCCTCGACCTTGGGCGCCAGTGCCCACACGTCGGCGCGGCGCTGCAGGGGCACGAAGAGCTTGTGGCCGTTGGCGAGCACCGGGAGTGAGCGGTCCACCATCTCCGGCGTCCCGCCCAGCAGCCGCATGACTTCCTCCACGGGCAGCGGGCTCTCGCGCCAGGGGTACTGCGGGGTGACGATCCAGACACGGCTGTGGCGCGCATCCATGGGCTCCAGCTCCACGTCATACGTCCCCGCGGCGCACTCCAGCCGGAAGTGCCCCGCGCGCCCAAGCAGGCCCCGCTCGCTCAGCAGGTGGAACGAGGCCACCGTGGCATGGCCGCAGAACTCGATCTCGTCCGTGGGGGTGAAGTAGCGCAGGCTCACCACGGTGTCCCCCTGCCGGGAGAGGACGAACGCCGTCTCGGAGGCAGCCACCGCCGCGGCAATCCGCTGCATGGCCCCCGTGTCCAGGCCCGCCGCGTCCAGCACCACGCCCGCGCGGTTGCCGGCTCCAGGGATCCGAGTGAAGGCGTCGACGATCGAGACCTGCATGACGTGCTCCTTGCCCGGGCAGGCTCTTGGCCGCCCCGATTGTATCCATACAATCCATGAACTGGACCGGGACAATAAATGCATTGCGCACAATCCGGTGTCAATTGTATCTATTGTCACCATGACAAGTTGGGTGCCGGAACTCCAGGGGCGGGAGGGGCCGCTCTATCGGGCCATCGCGGACGCGCTGGCGGCGGACATCGAGGCGGGGCGGCTGGCCCCGGGCACCCGGCTGCCCACGCACCGGGAGCTGGCCGAGAAGGTGGGGGTGACGGTGGGCACGGTGACGCGGGCGTACGCCGAGGCCGAGCGCCGCGGGCTCATTGGTGGCGAGGTGGGCCGAGGGACGTACGTGCGGCACCTGGCGACGCCGCGTCCCCAGGACTCCCCGGGCCCAGTGCCCCCCGCGGATGACACGCAGATCGAGCTGGGGCTCAACTGGCCGGCGACCCCGGAGGGAGATCCCGCGACCGAGGCGCTGCGCCGGACGCTGGAGGCCCTCCAGCGCTCGCCGGAGCTGTCGGAGCTGCTGGCGTACCAGCCGCACGCGGGGCTGCTCTCGCACCGGGAGGCGGGGGCGGAGTGGGTGTCGCGCTTCGGGCTCACGGTCCCGGCGGATCAGGTGGTGGTGTGCTCGGGCGGGCAGCACGCGATGGAGGTGGTGTTCAAGGCGCACGCGCGGCCGGGCGACACGGTACTCACCGAGGCCCTCACCTACCCGGGGTTGAAGACGCTGGCGAGCCAGCACCACCTGCGGCTGCAGGGTGTGGCCATGGACGCGCAGGGGCTCGTGCCCGAGGCGCTGGAGGCGGCCTGCCGCGGCGGCGCGAAGCTCCTCTACTGCGTGCCGAACCTGCAGAACCCGACGGGCGCGGTGATGTCCGCGGAGCGGCGCGAGCGCCTCGCGGCGATCATCCGGGCGCAGGGGCTCACGCTCATCGAGGACGATGTCCACGGGCTATTGCTGGAGGATCGTCCCCCACCCTTGTGCGCGCTCGTGCCGGAGTCGGGCTACTTCATCGCGGGGATCTCCAAGCTGCTCGCGCCTGGGCTGCGCCTGGGCTACCTCGCGGCGCCGCGCCGAGGCATAGAGCGGCTGGCGGAGAGCGCAGGGCTGGCCGCGCGGATGACACCGCCCCTGACGGCGGAGATCTGCGCACGGTGGATCCGGGAGGGCACCGCGGATGAGCTCGTGAAGCGCCGGCGCCAGGAGGCCCTGGAGCGGCTGGCGCTGGCGCGTGAGGTGCTCGGCGAGGCGGCGCTCCGGAGCGTGCGAGGCCCCGCCTATCATCTGTGGATGGAGCTGCCGGCACACTGGCGGAGCGAGGCCTTCAGCGCCCAGGCCCGGCGCAACGGCGTCTCCGTGACGGCGTCCGAGGTGTTCGCGGTGGGGCCCGCGGTGGCGCCCGGAGCGGTGCGCGTCTGCCTGGGAGCACCGCGCACGCAGGCCCTGCTGCGCAAGGGGCTCCAGCGCCTGCGGGACACGCTCACGGGCGGGCCGGCGCCCCTGGCCACCATCGTCTGAGGACGCACGGCCAGCCCGAGAGGCTCAGGCGGGGCTGTCACCCACGCGGCGCAGGCCCTCGGCGAAGCGCTGCACGAGCGACGTGTACTGCATCACGATCTCGTCGAACCGGGCGCGGCGCTCGCCCAGATCCGGGACGTGCTTCCCCTCGAGTCCCTGCAGGCTCAGGTGCAGCGAGTGCCGGAGCTTCATGAACACATCCGCCACGTTCGCGTCGCCCACCACCTCTTTCGGCGTCACCTCGCGCGAGGAGACGATCGTGCGCCGCACGTCGCGCAGCTCCTTGCCGATGACCGCCCACGTCCCGACGCCATGCACCTCGACGAGGCGCCCATCCACGAGCAGGTAGTAGGCCTTGCTCATGTGGACCCCGGTGTCCCCGTCCTGGGCATCGGTGAAGGCGCCCAGGTAGTTCGTCGCCCCATCCAGGTGGAACGCCGGGACATCGAGCCACTCGGACTGGCGGTGCCGCGCCGGCAGCGCGCCGCACAGCGTCTCGAGCTCCGCGAGGTTCTCACTCGGCTCCGAGAAGGCGGCGCGGATCGGCTTCGCCACGAGACTGATCTCGGGGAGGACGATGTCGCAGGCCTCTTCCAGGATCGCGGCCTCTCCCTGCAGGCGCGCCTCGTACTTGTCGTAGAGCACCATGGAGGGGTCGAACGCCCCAGGGTCATACCCCTCGCTGAGGACGCCCGCCTCCTTCATCAGGCTCTCCAGCGCAGTGGAGGTCTGCTCCACCCGCTGCGCGAGGGCCTCGCGCTCGGCTTCCATCTCCTCGGGAGTCTTCGTCTCGTCGCTGGACACGGGGGCAGACAATATCCCGGCCACCGCGTCCGAGGCGACACCCTCCCTCAGGCCGGACTGTCTCCCACGCGGCGCAGCCCCTCCGTCCGGGCCGTCATCGGCCGCGTGTACTCCGGCAGGAGGGCATCGAACCGCGCCTGGCGCTCGGCGAGGCCGCCACCTGCTGGCGGGCGGCATCGTTCGAGTTCTCGGCCATGGGCTGAGCGGGCGGGACGGGGCGGCTACTTCTGCTGCTGCGACGGAGGCGGCACGGGGCGGACGTGGATCTCCTTGAGCTGCCGATCGTCCACATCGCCCGGGGCGCCCGTCATCTGGTCCGTGCCCGTCTTCGTCTTCGGGAACGGGATCACATCGCGCAGGGACTCGGCGCCCGTCAGCAGCATGGCCAGCCGGTCCATGCCCAGGGCGATACCGCCGTGCGGCGGCGCGCCGAACTTGAGCGCGTCCAGCAGGAAGCCGAACTTCGTCCGCGCCTCCTCATCGCTGATGCCCAGGGCCTTGAACACCTCGGACTGGACCTTCGGATCGTGCAGGCGGATGGAGCCGCCGCCGATCTCGAAGCCGTTGAGCACCACGTCGTACCGGTGGCACTTCACCCGGCCCGGATCCGTGAGCAGGTGCTGCACGTCCTCATCGTGCGGCCGGGTGAAGGCGTGGTGCGCCGCGGCCCACGTCTTCGTCTCCTCGTCGTACTCGAAGAGGGGCGGGTTCACGACCCACAGGAAGCGCCACTGGCCGCCGCTGCCGTACTCGGGAATGAGGCCCAGCTTCTTGGCCACGTGCACGCGCAGGTTCGCCATCACCGTGTGCACCAGCGACTCGCGGCCGAACTGGAAGACGATCAGATCGCCCGTCTTCACGTTGCACGCCTGGTTGATGGCCTGCCGCAGCGCGGGGGTGATCGTCTTGGCCAGCGGAGACTGCGTCCACTCGCCGCCCTCGCCCACCTTGGCGCGGGCCAGGCCGCGGGCGCCCGCCTGCTTGGCGAACTCCTCCAGCTTGTCGGACTCGGCGCGGCTGAGCGGCTTGTCCGCGGGGATGACCATCGCCTTGACGATGCCCTTGTGCTGCACCGCCTCGTACATCAGCGGCACCCCGCCACCCTCGCCGTGCTCGCGAATGAGGTCCGTGAGGACGATGTGCTCCAGCCCGAAGCGCAGGTCCGGCTTGTCGTTGCCGTACTTCGCCATGGACTCGTAGAAGTCCATCCTCATGAACGGCGTGGGCACGTCCACGTCGAGGACTTCCTTCCACAGCTTCTGGATGAGCCCCTCGATGATGGTGAACACGTCATCCTGGGTGACGAAGCTCATCTCCACGTCGATCTGGGTGAACTCCGGCTGCCGGTCCAGGCGCAGATCCTCGTCGCGGAAGCACTTGACGATCTGGAAGTACCGCTCGAAGCCGGCCACCATGAAGAGCTGCTTGTAGAGCTGCGGGCTCTCCGCCAGGGCGTAGAACTTGCCGGGGTTGAGGCGGCTGGGGACCAGGAAGTTGCGCGCGCCGCCGGGCGTGTACTTGCCCATGAACGGCGTCTCCAGCTCCAGGAAGCCGTTCTGCACCATGTACGAGCGCGTGAGCGCGTTCATCTTCGAGCGCGTCATCAGCGACTGCTGCAGCGGCTTGCGGCGCAGATCCAGGTAGCGGTGCGCCAGGCGCTTCTCCTCGGCCGTGTCGATGTTGTCCTCGATGAGGAACGGCGTCGGCTCGGAGCGGTTGAAGATGGTGAGGGCATCCGCCTTCACCTCGATCTCGCCCGTCTTCATCTTCGGGTTCGCGTTCTTGCCGCGGGAGACGACCTTGCCCCGGATGCCGATGCAGTACTCCAGCCGGAGCTGGCCCGCCGTCCCGTGGGCCTCCTGGGTGTCCGGCTCGAAGACGACCTGCGTGAGCCCCTCGCGATCCCTCAAGTCGATGAAGACCGCGCCGCCGTGATCGCGCCGGTTCTGCACCCAGCCGAAGAGAACCACCTCCTGGCCGATGTGTTCCTTGGTGAGCTGACCGCAAGTGTGGGTACGCTTGACCTCGGTAATGAACGGGACCGCCATGACACCGCCTGCGCTGTGGAGTGTTTCTAGAAGGGGCGGCACCATATGGAGCGCGGAAACGATGCGTCAAGGAATCCGGGAGGCGGGCCATCCGCTCCTCACAGGGGGTGTCTGGCTGCTCCTGGCGTTGGGCTCCCTGCCTGCCCACGCGGCCACCCTGATCGCCGAGCTGAGCGCCAGCCAGGAGTCCCGGGCGTGGACGCTGCTGGGCGACGTGGAGCTGCGCGAGAACGCGACGTTCCTCACCTTCGGCTACAGCGGCCTGCGCCCGGGACCTGACACCGCCCCCAGCCACCAGTTCTCCCTGGGGGTGGACCAGGCCCTGTCCGATCACTGGCTCCTCTCCGGCTCCCTGATCGCCGGGCTGCCCAAGAGCACCTTCACCCCGCTGGCCCAGGAGTTCCCCCGGCTCGGGCTGCCGGCCCTGGGCGCCCGAACCTCCTACAGCAGCCAGGGGCTCGCCCTCTCGGCAGGCTACGACTCGGCAGGGCTCTCGGACGTGGAGTATGGGCTGGATGCTGGGCTGGGCCTCACCCGCTATCCCCTGCGCCGGGCGCTCTTCACCAAGCGGACCGGGGAGGAGCCCCATATCGTCTTCCGGCGAGAGGAGCGGCTCGGGGTGCTCAAGCCCTCGCTGGGGGCACGGCTGCTGCTGGGCTCCTGGGAGCTGAGCCTGCGCGGCGGCCTCTACCTCTACAGTGACGATCCGCTGAGCACCGGCCAGTTCTCGGAGGAGGAGCAGCAGGCGCTGGCCGAGCGCTATGCCCAGGCGGGCGAGGATCGGCAACTGGAGCGCGACTTCCTCGAGCAGCTCTACCGGGATCTCGGCACGGCCGTGGCGGGCCGGCTGTCGGACGTGAACTTCACGGCGGGCCTGCCCAGCGCCCCGGCCCGCTTCGACGTGAAGCCCTCGGTCAGCTGGCGCCTCAACGCCACCGTGCGGGGGCAGCTCTCCTACGCCTTCACCCGCTATGTGCCGGGCCAGGGTGTGGGCCACCTGCTGGCCACCCGGTGGACGTTCCGCCTGGGCGAGCCCGTGCGGCTGTGGGCCTCTGTCGCCCTGCAGGCAGACATGCCCGAGGACTCCGGCACCGTCTCCACCGGGCTGGCCACCCTGGGCGCGGAGTACACCTTCTGAATGCAGGGGCGGACGTAGTAAAACCCCTGCCATGCCTCGAACAGTCATCGCCGCCGCGCTCGTCTTCCTGGCCGCATGCGAGCCCGTGCCGCAGGATCCGGTGAGGGTCCGCGCGCTCGTGCTCTCCGGGAACGGGAGCTACGTGACCCAGGAAGTCACCCTCACCACCATCACCGACATCATCCGCATGGAGGGCGACGTCGCGAAGCTGGTCGGCGGCGCCCGGATCGTCCTGGACTCCGCCGATCCGGAGCTGCAGGTGCCCTCGCTGACGGAGGAGTCCTTCGCCAACGCGCTGATCAAGTCCGAGGGCCGGCCCGTCACCGCCAGCTGGATTGAGCAGGACGGCGTGCTGTGGCCGGCGGACTTCCACACCTGGAACCTCGTCACCGCCTATTACAACTTCGAGAAGGCCCGCGAGTACTTCAACACGGTGGGCAACATCCCCCTGGCGGACTTCGGCGGGCCCGCCACCGTCTACTACTTCGCGGACTTCACCCTGAAGGACTCCAACCCGGAGCCCATCAAGGACAACGCGCTGTGGTTCGCGCCGACGCAGTCCTTCATGGTGGTGCCCTTCGACGAGCTGCAGCGCGCGCCGCTGGCCATCAACTCCGGCATCATGTCGCACGAGTACTCGCACATGGTCTTCAACCGGAAGGTGTACGGCTCGCGCCGGCTGCCGCCGCCGATCACCGACTGGGGCGCGCAGGGCACCAGCCCGGGCGCCAACCTGATCAAGGCGCTGGACGAGGGCCTGGCGGACTACCACGGCTACGGCGTCACCTGTAAGAGCGCCACCGGCTGTGATCCGCGCTTCCTGCGCACCTCCTTCGACGACAAGCTGAGCAACGATCGCGATCTGTCCAAGGCAGACCGGTGCGTGGACATCGGCCTGCGCAATGCACTGCTCCAGACCGGCCTCAGCTCGTTCTCGGGCCAGGGGCTCGAGTACAAGCTGGGCGCCATCCTGGCCAGCGCGCTCTACCAGGCCGGCGAGAGCACCGGGCAGCGCGAGGTGCTCATGCGCGCCGTCGTCTCCGCCTACTCGGACGAGACGGCCAACAACCCGGGCCTCAAGCAGCTCATCAGCCTCGTCGGCAACGATCAGGGCAGCTTCAACCTCACCTCCGTGTCCGCGGTGCTCATCAACCACGTCACGGACGTGCCGCTGAAGACGGCGCTGTGCAACGAGCTGATCGATCACCTGCAGGTCCCCGCCGCCGATCTGGTGGGCCCTGGCAAGCCCTGCCCGGCCGCGGCCCAGGGCGGTACCACCTGCACCCGGCTGCCCCCTCCCTGAGCCATGAGGACCTTCACCTTGCACGCACGCTTCCTGCCCCTGCTCCTCGGGGCGCTTGTCCTCTCCACCCCCGCCCTGGCCCAGGACGAGGACGACGCGCCCCTCGCCTACCCGGATGAAGACGAGACGGAGGACGCCCCGCGAAAGCTCCCCCGCCGCAGCGAAGATCCCACCGCGGACTATGACCGCATGGCCGACGAGCGCGAGTCGGAGGAGGACTTCGAGCGCATGGCCGGCGACGATGATCCGAACAAGGGCTTCGCCGGGGAGCTCATCCTGGGCTCCATGCTGCTGGAGAGCTCGCGCGGCCGGTTCGCCGATCCCACCTTCGGGATCGGCCTTCGCTTCACCTGGGAGTTCGGCCGCATCCTCAACAACGAGCCGCTGCGCGATACGCTCTGGGCGGATGTGCGCTGGATGATGGCGGGCTCGAGCGCCGGCACGACGCTCATCAACGGCAGCTCGCGCAACCACTACTTCTCGGTGGCGCCCGCGTACGAGTTCGTCTTCGGCGCCGACAAGCTCTACGGCATCTTCGGCCAGCTGGGCGGCGGCTTCGCCTTTCAGACGACCTCGCTCACCATCGGCGAGGAGCAGACGGCGGTGAAGGGCATGAAGCCCCTGCTGCAGTACGGCGTGGGCTTCCGGGGCCGACCGCGGCTCTCGGAGAAGCTGAGCCTCTCCTTCCGCCTGGAGCTGATGCGCTTCCGCCGCGGTTATATGGATGACACCTTCGTCGGCGGCAGCGTGGGCACGGCCTTCTAAGCGCTTGAGCCTTCTCGGAAGTTGGGACCGAGGCGGAAGTTTTTTCCTCCTCGGAGGGCCGGGGATGCCCCCCTGCCTGCCGGTGCTCCCTCGCCATTGCTGGACCTTAGCCGCCCGAGCCGTTGGCATGCGCCGTGCTTAAGCTTGGGGGCGGGTGAGGGCGTCCGGGCCGAGCAGGATGGGCCGGCGCCGCACGGTGGGAGGCGAGTGATGAAGGCTGAACAGGGGCAGGGGCGTCACCTGGATCCGGTCTGTGGGCGGCAGCTGGAGGAGCCCGAGGGGCAGCCATCGACGGAGTACAAGAAGCGCCGGTACTTCTTCTGCTCGGAGCGGTGCCGCAGCGCCTTCGAGAAGCAGGCCGAGCGCTTCCGGATGAACGAGCTGGCGCGGGCCGGCGCGCTGCTGTCTCCCGGCCGCGTGCGCTGGGGCATCTCCTGAGCAAGAGCCACCTGCAGGACAGGCGACGCGGCTACCGGCACCGGGCCCTGAAGCGGGCCAGCTCCTCGTTGAAGCGCGGCGCATCCTCCCAGAAGGGCGAGTGCCCCACGTCCGGGTAGTGGGACAGCTCCGCGTGCTTGACGCGCGAGGCGAGGTGCCGGCTCGTCTCGGGCAGCACCACCCGGTCCGCCAGGCCATGGGTGACGAGCACGGGGACCTTCAGAGCATCAAGCACGTCATCCCCGTCCTCCGCCCGCTGGCCGACGCCCAGGCGCACGGGGTGCGGCACCTGCAGGTTGTAGCCGAGCACCTCGTCCCGTACCGCCGGCGCCAGGGGCGTGTGGAACAGCAGGGCCACGAACGCCTCCATCGCGCGCTGGCTCTGCTCGGCCTCCGGCGAGAGCAGCCCGGGGATGAGCTGCAGGAACTCCGGCCCGAAGTCCGCGAAGAACTCCGGCTTGCCCACGCGGGTCAGCGCCCCCACGAAGTGCACTCCGGCCACGGCCGCCTGCCCGTAGTGGCGCAGGTAGTCGGTGACGACCACGCCTCCGTAGGACCAGCCCACCAGCACGGGGCGCTCGAGCCGCAGCGTGGTGATGACGGCGTGAAGATCCTCGGCCCACGCGCGGCCGTCGACGTACCCGGTCTCGGGCTTGCCTGAGCGCCCGTGCCCTCGCAGGTCCAGCGCCACCAAGCGGAAGTCCAGCCCGAGCGCGCTCTGCAGCTGCCGGTTCCAGGCCTGATGCGACTGGCAGAACCCGTGGACGAAGAGCACCGCGGGGCCCTCGGGGTTGCCGGCCTCGGCCACGCACAGCTCCACGCCCCCGCTCCCCTTCACCGTGTGCAATCGCACCGGGTGGAACTCGGAGCGGGCCCGGCCCTGCGAGGCAGCATCCGGCCGCCCTACCCCTCCTCTCGCGGAGCCCACGGCCTCCGTGCTCTCGGGTTGCGGGGAAGTCGCGCTGGGACGCTGAGTCTCGTTCATGAGGGCGTTGTCTCCTGGGGGGCGCGGATGATTGTCCATGACTGAACAGAAGCTCCACTTACTCACAGTGAGAAGAGAGAGGCCCGGACCTGCCTTTGTGACTTCAGAAGGTGTCGAGACTGCATGACCGCCCGGCCCACGAGGGCGTGAGCAAGGCCGCCTGACTCGGCCCCTCCAATGAGACTTTGCCGGCTCTGCATCCGGGGATAGACAGGGCGCCCCCACTGAAGAGCGCCCCGTGACCCTGCCCGTCTCCCGCGAAGACATCCGCGCCGCCCACGAGCGCATCCGCCCCTATGTCCGCCGGACGCCCGTGTGGAACCTGCCGAGCGGGACGCTGGGACACGATGGCCCGGTGAGCCTGAAGCTCGAGTTCCTCCAGCACGCCGGCTCGTTCAAGCCACGCGGAGCGTTCAACACCCTGCTGACGCAGCCGATCCCGAAGGCGGGCGTGGCGGCGGCCTCGGGAGGCAACCATGGTGCGGCGGTGGCGTACGCGGCGCGGCAGCTGGGCATCCCGGCCCGCATCTTCGTGCCGGAGATCTCGAGCCCCGCGAAGGTCGAGATCATCCGCCGCTTCGGCGCCGAGGTCGTCATCGGCGGCCAGCGCTACGCCGACGCGCTGAGCGCCTGTGGCACGTACATCACCGAGACAGGCGCACTGTCCATCCACGCCTATGACTCCGTCCCCACCATCCAGGGCCAGGGCACGGTGGCGCTCGAGTGGGAAGAGGATGCGCCGGTGCTCGACACGGTGCTCGTGGCGGTGGGGGGCGGTGGGCTGATCGCGGGCATCGCGAGCGCGTGGTCGGGACGAGGCACGCGGGTGGTAGGCGTCGAGCCCGAGGGCTCACGGGCGCTGCATGCGTCGCTCGAGGCCGGGCGCCCGGTGGACGTCACGGTCGAGTCGATCGCGGCGGACTCGCTCGGGGCGAGCAACACGGGGGAGCTCGTCTTCTCCATCGCCCGGGCCGCGGTGGACCACGTGGCGCTCGTGAAGGACGAGGCAATCCGGGAGGCGCAACGGACGCTGTGGCGCGACTGGCGCATCGCCTCCGAGCCGGGGGGCGCGACGGCCCTCGCGGCGCTGCTGTCCGGGGCCTACAAGTCCAAGCCGGGCGAGCGGGTGGGCGTGCTGCTCTGCGGCGCCAACGTGGAGCTGAGCAAGCTCGCGTCACTCTTCTGAGCGGGCGGAGGGGACGCTCAGGCCGCGGTGCGCAGATCCTTGAGCCGCAGGGACACGCGGCGCTGGCCGCGGAAGGTGTCCACGCCCACCTGGAAGGCGAGATCCACCGGGCCCTCCACGAGCGAGAGCCGGTCCGCCATGCCGAAGCCGATGGCATCCACCTCGGGGGCGTCCAACAGGGCCAGCTTGAGGTGGGCCGAGCCATAGCCCGTCTTCGGCGTGAGCACGCGCGGGCGAGCCACCTGGTGGCGCAGCACGAGCACTGGCTCCGGGTTGCCCTGGCCGAAGGGCCCGAGCTTCTGCAGGGCCTCCACGGCGCTCTCGTCCAGCTCGCGCGGCGTCACCACCGCGTCCACCCTGCAGCGGGGGATGAGATCCTCGGGAGTGAGGCGCTGCATGGCGATGCGCTCGAAGGCCTCGCGGAAGGCAGGGAGCCGGTCCGCCTCGATGGTGAGGCCGGCGGCGTACTTGTGCCCGCCGAAGCGCGTGAGCAGGTCCGAGCAGCCGCTGATCGCGTCGAACAGGTGGAAGGCCTCGATGCTGCGGGCGGAGCCCTTCCCCACACCGTCATTGACGCCGACCATGATGGTGGGCCGGTGGAAGCGCTCGACCACGCGCGAGGCGACGATGCCAATGACGCCGGGGTGCCAGCCCTCGGCGTAGAGCACGAGGCCGCGCGAGTCCTTGCGCGTCTCGGCCTGCTTGAGAGCCTCGGTGAGGATGGTGCTCTCGATGCCCTGGCGCTCGGAGTTGGCGCGATCGAGCACCTGGGCCAGGCGCCGGGCCTCCTCGAGCGACTCGGAGGTAAGCATCTGCAGGCCGAGCGACGCATCATGCAGGCGGCCGGCGGCGTTGATGCGAGGCCCCAGGCGGAAGCCCACCTGCCCGGCCGTCACGGGAGCCTCGGCCTCCATGCCGGCCGCTTCCTTGAGGGCCCGGACACCGGGGCGGCGAGCGGCGGTGAGCTCCTGAAGGCCATGAGCCACGAGGATGCGGTTGACGCCGGTGAGGGGGACCACGTCGGCGACGGTGGCCAGGGCGGCCAGGTCCATGAGGGCGCGGAGGTTGGGCTCCTTGCGGGTGGCGAAGAAGCCCTCGTCCCGGAGGCGCTTGCGCAGGCCCATGCAGAGGTTGAAGGCGACGCCGGCGGCGCACAGCGTCTTGGTGGGGTACTCGCAGCCGGGCTGGTGCGGGTTGAGCACGGCGACGGCGGGAGGCAACGTGGCGGGTACCGTGTGGTGGTCGACGATCACCACATCCAAGCCGAGATCCCGGGCGCGGGAGACCTCGACGTTGGCCGAGATGCCGCAGTCCAGGGTGACGAGCACGCGGGTGCCCTCGGCTGCCAGCTTCTCCACCGCCTGGACGTTCAGGCCGTAGCCCTCACCCAACCTGTGGGGGATGTAAGTGCCTGGCTGGGCACCCAACTCCCGGAGGAAGATGCTCAGCAGCGAGGTGGAGCAGACGCCGTCGACGTCATAGTCGCCATAGAGGGTGATCTTCTCGTTCTGGCGGAGGGCGCGGGTGATGCGGTCGACGGCGGCGGCCATGCCCTTCATGCGGAAGGGATCGGGCAGGTCGGCGAGTTTGTCAGAGAGGAACGCGGAGGCTGCTTCGGGAGTCCGGTAGCCGCGGTGCAGGAGGATGCGAGCAGGCAGCGGATGCAGGCCGAGCTCACCGGCCAGAGCCTTCGCCTGTTGATCGACCGTCTCGGGTAACACCCACCGCACCGCGAGGCTCCTTCCCGGGTAGGGAGCTCCTCCCCGGGACCAACATCCATGAACAGGCATGACATTACCCCAATGGTCTGACCAAGGAAGCCCGACCCGCGGGATGACCTTTCCCTTCCTGAACATGCGTTCAGACGAGCGCTCGGCCGGCCCTCTGGGTGGGGACGCACGCGGAGGAACGGGTGAGCAGGTTGAGCGCACACCACCTGACTCAAGGAGGCTGGAATGATTCGTAGCGGGCTTCGGGCGTTGGCGCTCGTGTTGGGGCTGGGCGTGGCGGGGGCGGCGCTGGCCCAGGACGAGGGGCCGAAGGGCAAGGTGAAGGTGTTCCTGAAGGGCGGCGTGAGCGACTACACGGGGGACGTGGGGAGCGACATCGATACGGGCCCGGCGTGGGGCCTGACGGTGAACGTGCAGCCGCTGCGGCTGATCGGCTTCGAGCTCGGCTACGAAGGCTCGAGGAACGGGGTGACGAACGATCTGCTGCCGGACGCGACGCTGACGCGCAACGGGGCAACGGGCCTGGTGAAGCTCGCGCCGCCGTTCATCGACGTGGTGAAGCCCTTCGTGGGAGCGGGGCTGGGGGCCTCGTACATCTCGGCGAAGGGGGGTGGTGGGCTCTACGACTCGGACCTGGTGGAGGAGGTGCCGGTGGCAGCGGGCATCGAGTTCAACACGGGCAACCTGACGACGGGCGTGCGCGCCACGTACCGCTGGCTGGTGGACGAGAGCTTCGCGGCGGACACGGAGCCGGGCAATCCGCAGGGCGGCCTCTTCGACGCCGCGCTCACCATCGGCGGTCGCTTCTAGCGGTAGCGCCTGGATGAACACCCCGACGGGTTCGCAGCCCGTCGGGGTCACTCTTGGAGGTATTCTGACGCAGGCGCTCCAGCGGGCGCTGCTTCAGCGCATGAGAGTGGAGCCTTCTCCGTGACCGGGTGGTAGGACTTCTGTTGATGGCGCGAGCGGCTCGAGGGGAAGCCCGTGGTCGCCAAGGAGCCCCATGCGCCCGTTCGAGATTGCTTCGCTTCTCTGTCTCACGGCCGCGGTCTCCGCGCTGACGATGCGAGCCGCCTCTCCACGCGTTCGGCGCGCCCTCATCGGTGTGACCATCGGCGTGATGGGCCTGGGGGCCTGGGTCGAGGGAGCTCGGTGGCAGCTCGTTCCCGCTCATGCCATCGCGGCTGTCGGCGTTGTCTTCGTGCTCCTCCCTTGGAGGATGGGGCCTCGTGCCGCAGGTCGAGTCCTCCGGGCCCTGGGCGTCATGGCGGCTGTGCTCGCACTCTCGGTGGCCGTGCTGCTGCCGGTGGTCCTGCCGGTGCCCTCGTTCCCGCCGCCGGAGGGGCCTCACCCGGTGGGGACCGTCACGTTTCAGCTCGAAGACCCCGCGCGTGAAGACTCCAGGGCTCCGGGGCGGCCTCGCCGCGTGATGGCGCAGGCCTGGTATCCGGCCGACACGAGCACCGCGCATGCTCCCCGAGCGCCGTACCTGCCCGAGGTGGCGCGAATCGGGCCCGCACTCGCCCACAAGCTGGGGCTGCCGTCGTTCTTCGTGAGCCACCTCGCGTATGCCGTGAGCCACTCCCACGACCGCGCGCCGTTCGCGGCCTCGCTGGGTCGCGTGCCGCTCATCATCTTCTCGCACGGCTCGGGCGGCGTTCGCGCCCAGAACTCCTCGACGTTCGAGATGCTCGCGAGCCAGGGGTACATGGTCGTCTCGATCGACCACACCGACGACGCGGCCGCCGTGGTGTTCCCCGATGGGGACGTCGCGTTGAGGAACCTGGAGGCGCCCAATGAGGAGACTGCCGAAGAGGCCGCGCGCCGCAAGGCCTCCACGGTACGGAGTCGCGCCGCCGATGTAAGGCGGGTGGCAGACTTTCTGGTCGGTTCGACTGGCGCCCGGCTCCCCGACCCACTTGCTGGACACGTGGACGCCGCGCGGCTGGGGGCCTTCGGTCACTCGCTGGGGGGCTCGACCGCCGTCGAGGTCTGCCGGATCGATGCCCGTTTCATCGCGTGTGCCAACATTGACGGCTACATCTACGGCGAGGCCGAGGCGACCGGCATCGCGCAGCCGTTCCTGCTCATCCGACGCGAACCCGATGCGCCTCCGGATGAAGAGGACGTGCGTGAGCGGAAGCGGGAGGCCTTCATCGAGCGTCTGGGCGGTCCTTCGTGCCGGCTGCAGGTCGCGCGCGCGCGTCACTACGACTTCACCGACGTGGCGGCGTTTTCCCCGGTCCTGCCGTACCTCCTCCCAGGAGTTGTCAGCCAGGCCGGCGAGGACGCCCTGCGCGGGACGAACCAGGTGGTCACCGCGTTCTTCGACGCGACCCTGCGCGGCGACCCGGCGGGCTGGTCACGCGTGCGAGCCGCGCGCCCCCTGTTCTCGTCCACGTGCGACCGCTTGCCCGTGCCGTGAGCGGATCTGACTTCGAAGGGCCTCTATTCGAGGCTCCTCACAGTCAGTTGCCGGGTGCGGTGCGGTTCAACCGGTCTGCTTGTCAGACAGGTTCGTGCCAGGCGCCACCGGCAGGGAGCGCCCAACTCTCGCACCTGTCAGAGCGGCATGACGGCAGCCTACTCGTTGGGTAGGCTGTGCGTGGGCGGAACTGGCCGCCCTCTCCACGCCGAGGTACGCGATGACGGACACCCCCTCCCCCGACTCCCTTAGGCCCGGGAGCCTCGTAGGCCCCTGGCGCGTCGAGGGCTATGCCGGCAGGGGCTCCTACGGCCTGGTCTTCCGCGCACGCCTCGCTTCACTCCCCCACTCTCCTCCCGTCGCACTCAAATTGGCCGTCTTCCCCGGAGACCCGCGCTTCCTCCGCGAGGCCACCTTGCTGGAGAAACTCCATCATCCCGCCGTGCCTCGGCTCCTGGACCAGGGCCGCTGGCATGCCAGCGCAGACGCCGTGCACCCCTATCTCGTCATGGAGTGGATTCGCGGGCTGCCTCTGTACGAGTGGGCGCGCCACCATCCTGTCTCCCCTCGTCAGTCCCTCCTGGTGGTCGCTCAGGTGGCCGACGCCATCGCCCTGTTACACAAAGCCGAGGGCCTGCACCGTGACATTAAAGGCGACAACATCCTGGTGGACCCTGAAGGCCGGGCCGTGCTCACCGACTTCGGCTCGGGCACCTGGAAGGGAGCCCCGCCCCTCACCGAGAGCCTCATGCCTCCCAACACTCCGGAGTACCGCAGCCCCGAGGCGCTCCGCTTCCACTGGCGACACTGGAACACCCAAGAGGCTCGCTACGAGGCCACTGCCGCCGACGACCTCTATGCGCTGGGCGTCACCACCTACCGGCTGGTGACCCGGGTCTACCCGCCGCCTGGCACGAGCCCAGAGGAGCTCAAGCAGCGGCTGCAGACGCCACCTCCCCGGCGCTTGCCGGCCCAGGCGCTCAATGGGCGCGTCGGGCCGGAGCTCTCCTCCCTCATCGAGCGGATGTTGGCTGAGTCTCCCGAGGCGCGCGCTTCGGCCCAGGAGGTGGCCGAGGAAGGCATGGCCACCGCCAGGCAGTTGGGCTCCAAGGCGAACGGTCCGCTCTTTACCGTGGACCGGCCGGCCGCTGCCGTTCACTCCGTGCCCGCTCAAGTTGTTCCGGTGGCCCAGTTGGAGCGGCCCGCAGTCGACGTTCCTGTAGCTGCTCCAGCCCGAGCAGGCACCGCGCCCCCAGGACTCTCCGCAACCTCGCGTTCCTCTCTGCTCACGGCCTTGGGGCTTGTAACGGTGCTGGGCCTCGTGTGGGTGAGCCAAGCGCCTCACCCAGCGTGGCTCACGGCCCTGCAGTCGGAAGCATCGGACGCGGGAGTCACTCCGGACGGGGGAAGCCGAGGGCTGGGCGAGGACTCCTTGGCCTCCCGGGTTGATGCCCAGCAAGTCCCTCTTGCCGCAAAGGTCATCTCCGAGGATCTGCCCAAGCAGCCGCTTCAGGGGCAGCGGCGTCCCCCTTGCCGAGGCGACACAGTGGAGGTGATCCACGGGGCATGCTGGATACGCCTGGACGGCGCCAAACCGCCCTGCGGCGACAACGAATACCTGTGGCAAGGCGTGTGCTACTACCCCGTCCTTGGCAGCACGCGGCCGCCCACCTCCGAGAAGCCGCAGGAGTAGCGCTCGCTACAGATGGAGCCGGAGGGCCTTCGTCCCACGAAGGATGATCCCATAGGCTGGAGCCCTCCTCGCCCCGGAGGGCGTCTCGTGGCACCTCGCTTGGCTGGCTACCGATAAGTGGACTGATGCCACCCACAGCGGCGGTCCATGGACGCCGAAGTTCCAGGAACTCTTCGATCGGGCAGGGATGTCGCTGAACGACCCGGCGAACATGGTCCGTATCAGAGGGCACAAAGGACCGCACCCGCAGGAGTACCATGAGGAGGTTTACAGGCGGCTGCGTGAAGCAATGCAGGGATGCCGTAGCACCCACCAGTGCAAGGAATTGCTGAAAGCGGCCCTCAAGGAGTTGGCCGACGAGATCGCCATCAAGGGCACCACGCTCAACAAGAATGTCTCCAGGCCGGAGACTCGCCGCGCCCCTCCTTAAGCATCTCAATGACCTTGGGGGAGCATTCCAAGTCGAATACAGCCTGAAGTCTCCCCCTCGCGCCCACCCGTAGGCGACTGCTCTTTTTCCTGGGTTTGGGACCTCGCGGCATCGGGGCTCCATGCGCTGACTGCCTGGCTCTCCGCGCGCTGGGCACATGGATGGGGATGCTCATCCACCAGCGCCAAGACTCAAGGCAGAGATGCTCGCGATGATGGGCGCCAACACGCCAATGCCCTGCTGAAGTTCCTGGAGCGCGGAGCCTTGCAGGCCCAGGTAAACACGGACGGCCTGCTGCTCGTCGGACCACTCCTTCCAGGTCGCGCGTGCGCCGATTGAGTTCCGAACGAGCCGGTTCGCGAGCAACTCGCCTACCTCTGTCAGGGTCTTGTGGGCGGGTAGATAGATGCAGGCCAACAGGCCAGTGAAGTAGATGCCGTAGGCCATCAAGAACGATGCCGGGACCAACTCCTGCTGGGCAGGGAGGCCTTGGTTGAGCAGGTTGCGGAACGCACCTAAATGAAAGATCGCGGTGCCGCTGATGGCGGCGATGAAGCCAAGGAACCGCCTCAACTGAGACCGGAGTCGCAGGTACCGCAGCACGTCTTCATTAAGACTTTGGGATCCGGGTTCCTCACCCTGGGTCTGGTATTCCGATAGCCAGCCGATGAGTTGGACGTGAACGCTAATGAAGCCGGAGCAGAGCAGAAGCACAACTGTCGTCCCCAGAATGCTCATGATGAAGTTTTTCGTGGAAGTGCCTGACATCTGGGTGATGACATCTAGATTCGCGGGAAGGACTGACAGCGTGTGGCGCAAGAAGATGGGGGGAAGCGCACCCAGGATGATGGCGATGGCCATATAGAACACCACCGCCAGCCGCTCCCCGTGCGTGCTTGGCCAGACCGAACGGTTGCCGCTCTTGATGTCTCTGAAGACGGCGGCGATGGCGACCAGGAAGAGCACGGGCCAGAACACGAAGAGAACGTGCCACAACCATGTCCCGCGCGAGCGCCAGAAGGCCTCGCTCTGACGCCCGGTGCCTTCCAGCAGGAGCAGTGCGGCCATGAAGGTCAGGGCGCAGAAAAGGCCTAGGGACAGAGGTGACCGAAAGACGAGCGAGAAGAACGTAGGTCCTTTCCGCCAGAGTGGCAGGTGCCCGTTTTCCTGCGACTGTCCCGGACCTGAAGATGCTCTGTCCCGCGGCTCCGACATGAATGCCTCCGTTACCATCCTGCCGTGGCCCCACGCGCCCACCCCTGCGGCCCCTCTGAGGCACACCGATCCCACTTCCGCTCGTTCTTGGATGCTGGCTGCGGACGAGGCACGGTGTCCACCGCCAAGGTGCGACGTAGGGACAGGCCCTTGCCCGCGACCGTTTGCCCCTGGAGCGTCTCCAAAATGTCTCCAAAACTGGAGGGAACTCCGGGAGCCAAGAGTGACTCCTGGGGACTCGCCCGGGGACTCAAATTGCCCGATCTGACTCAAGAAGCGACGAAAGGCGCGTGCTGTCGCAGGTTGAGGGCTCCCCTCCTCCACGGGTTCGAATCCCGTCGGGGACACAAAAGCTCGGGCACGGGACGGTGACTCAGCGTGGCGGGCAATACGAGCCCGTCTTCATGGACCAGAGCGCGTTGCCTGGAGTCTCGCCGGACGCCGTGAGGAAATAGACGAAGCCCCCCGCGCGGACGAAGGACCCGGCCGGTGCATCGAAGGGTCCCACGCCGGGCTCTATCGGCGCCGAGCCACCGCCGGGGACGATGTCCGCCACCAGCCGGGGCCGGTCCTTGAACACCTTCCAAGGCTCGGTCCCGTGCACGCCGTCACTCGCCGCGAAGTAGAGCTTCCCGTTGGCCGTCGCGAGCCCGTAGGGGAACGAGGACGGAGCTCCAGGCAGGATGTCGATGGAGAGCCGGGTGCCCGCGGCCGTGCCATCCGTCACCCACAGCTCGCGGCCGTGCACGCCGTCATCCGCCACGAAGTAGAGCGTGTCCCCGAGGACCGTCATGTTCGTCGGGAGCGAGCCCACGGCTTCCCCGGGCTGGATGTCCACGAACGGGTGGGTGCCCGCAGGCGTGCCGTCGCTCACCCACGGCTCGAAGCCCCGGGGCCCGTCCTCAGCACCGGCGGTGAAGAAGAGCCGCCCGTCGAACGCGGTGAGCCCGAAGGGCGGGGCGATCAGCCCGAAGTTCCGCAGCAGGACGGCGCTCCCCGGGGTGCCGTCGCTGCTCCACAGGTGGGAGGGCTCCCCGGGCGCCAGCTCGTCGGTGAAGAAGAAGACCCGGTCCCCGACCGCGGTCAACTGGCTGATGCCGATGCCGCTCCCCGAGGCCTGGAAGAGCTCCACCAGGGCTCCTGAGCGGGGGAGCCGGAACACCCGCGGCGTGCCCGGGTCCCCCACCGTCTCCGCCGTGAAGACGAGGTCCCCGCTCTCCGTCTCCACGATGCCCGAGGAGAAGAGGTTGATAGCAAGCGCGGGAGGCGCTCCCAGGATGCGACGGCTGCCCGCGACCGTACCGTCGGTGAGCCACAGCTCGTCCCCACTCCCGGGCACGGGCCGGATGACGAGCAGCCGGCCCCGGTACTCCCGCCGGGGATAGGCATTCGTGAGCTGCGGCACGTCCACCGGGTGCGTGCCGGACGCCGTCCCGTCGCTCTTCCAGAGAACACCGTTGGAGGAGAAGAAGAGGAGCCCCCGGGCCTCCGTGAGCGCCCGCGGGCCCGCAGGTGCAGTGATGGGCGCCAGGGTCTTGACCCTGACCGTGCCCGCGATCGTCCCGTCGCTCTTCCAGAGTGACCAGCCTGTGGTGGGGTTCAAGACGATGAAGAAGAGCTGGCCGCCCACGGCGACCATTCCCTCCGGCCCCCGGATCCTCGTGATCTCCAGAACCCGGGTGGCTGGAACGCAGTCAGCCGACTCCAGGGCCTCGTCCACCTCCATCGCCACGCCCGAGGACAGCTCCTCCCTGGCGTCAGAGGACACCCCGCAGTGGGTGAGGCCCAACGCCAGCAACATCATCGGCAGCCGTCTGAGTCCCGGTCTCATGGTCATCCCTCCCCCAAGGCACGGAATGCCTCGGACACGAGGGAAGCTGTAGCCACGCGAGAAGACCTGGCACCCGCACCAGAAGAGCAGCGCGGCGCCACGCAGCGGACAGAAGCCTCGTCGTCTCCGAGGAGATCAAGGAGGCTTTGGAACGCTTCGGGGTCACCGGGGCGAAGTTCAAGGAGGTGTAGCTCGTTGCGTACGCCCGACCTGCTCACCTCCGGCGCTTCGCTGCCTGCTGCGCCCCGGGGGAGACCGGGTCCTTGGGCAGGTGCCGCAGCCCCATCCAGCCCAGCGCCGCCACATGGCGCGCCACGTGGTCGATCGAGAAGGACCGTCCCTCGGCGGCCCACCACTGGCCCACCTGGGTGACCATCCCCACCAAGGCATTGGCGTAGATGGGCGCGACCTTGGAGTTGTAGCCGGCACGCTCGAACTCGCTCTGGAAGATGTCACCCACCCGCTGCGCGAGATCGTCGATGACGCGCGTGAGGCCCCGGCGCGCCGCAGCCGTCGGCGAGTCGCGGGTCAGCACCGCGAAGCCCGCCGGCTCCTCCTTCGCGTACGTCATGAACGCCAGCACCGCGGCCTCGAAGCGCTCGCGCGGGGAGCCCCGCGAGATGGCGTCGGAGACATGCATCACCAGGTTGTCCATCTCGCGGTCCACGATCGCCGCGTAGAGCCCCTCCTTCGCGCCGAAGTGCTCGTACACGATGGGCTTGGACACTCCCGCCTGGTGGGCGATCTCCTCGATGGACGTTGCCTCGTAGCCGTTCGAGGCGAAGACCGCCCGCCCGACCTCCATCAACTGCACCCGCCGGTCGGCCCCCGTGAGCCGCTGCTTCTTCGCCATATTGACCTCGAACCTACTAGCGAGTAACTTACTCAACCGAAACTTACTTAACCGAAACCTACCGGACAGTAGTGTCCAGGTAGCTTCAGGAGCCCCATGTACCTCATCGCCTGTGGCGTCGTCTTCGCGGCCGCCTACCTGCTCAACATCCTAACGATTACCGTCGGCTACCACCGGGCCCTGGCGCACAAGGCCGTGCGCCTCCACCCGGCGCTGCTGCGGGTGCTCATCGTCGGCGGCAACTGGCTGACGGGCCTCGACCCGAAGGCGTGGGTGGTGATGCACCGGCTCCACCACGAGCACTCCGACACCCCGCTCGACCCCCACTCGCCGATGAACGTGGGCATCCTCGGGATCGCGACGGAGCAGCTGCGCAGCTACAAGCGGGTGCTCGTGGGGCTCTTGCGCGAGGAGAAGGAGTACACCCGGTACGCGAAGGACCTGGACTTCTCCCTCAACGTCCTCAACCGCACCCACTGGTGGTTCCTGCCGTACGCCGCTCACCTCGTGGTCGGACTGGCGCTCGCGCTCAGCACTGGGTGGCTGCTCGGCGCCGCCTACTTCTTCGGGATGATGAGCCACCCGGTGCAGGGCGGCCTCGTGAACTCGCTCGGGCACGCGAGGGGCGGGCGCAACTTCGAGACGTCCGACAATTCGCGCAACAACCACCTCGTCGCGTGGCTCATCTTCGGCGAGGGTTTCCAGAACAACCACCACCGCTACCCGGGGTCGGCGTCCTTCTCCTACCGCCGCCATGAGATCGATCTCGGCTACGGCGCCTGCGTGCTGCTCGAGAAGCTGGGGCTGGTGGAGATCAACCGCGCCTACCTCATCCCGCAGCCGTGGCGGCAGGAGTCCGTCGAGGCACCGCTCCAGCCATGAGCACCTCCGCGCACGTCGGCGAGCAAGCCTGAGGTGCTACCGGGAGGGCTCTCGCGCTAGGCTGCTCGCGCGACAGGGAGGACAGCCCCCGGAGGAGCCCTCGCGTGACCGCGCAGCAACTCGTGTTGAGCCTCGTGCTGGCGGTGATGGTGTTCTCGGTGGCGCTGGAGCTGCGCGTCGACGACTTCCGGCGCGTCACGCAGATGCCAGGCAGCGTGGTGTGCGGGTTGATCCCGCAGTTCGTGCTGCTCCCCGTGGGGACCTGGTGCGCCACCCTGCTGCTCGAGCTGCCCCCTCCCATCGAGGCGGCGATGATCCTCGTGGCGGCCTGCCCCGGCGGCAGCCTCAGCAACGTCATCACCCACTACGGCGGCGGCAACACCGCCCTGTCCGTCAGCGTCTCGGCCGTGGCCAGCCTGCTCGCGCTGGTCCTCACCCCGTTCAACTTCGGCTGGATGATGGCCGCCAATCCGGTGACCTCGTCGTGGCTCCGCGGGCTCGAGATCGATCCGTCGGACATCTGGGTCAGCCTGGTGCTCATCCTCGCCGTGCCGATGACGCTGGGCCTGCTGTTCAGCCACAGGCTGCCGGGCGCAACAGCGAAGCTCCAGAAGCCCCTGGCGAACTTCAGCCTGCTCGCGCTGCTCGCCTTCATCGTGATCGGGCTGGTCCGCCAGCGCCACCTGTTGACGGCGCAGCTCCTTCCGCAGCTCGGGCTGGTGGTGCTGCACAACGCGGCGGGCCTCTCGTTCGGGTGGATGTCGGCCATGGCCATGCGGGTGTCCGAGCGGGACCGCCGCGCCGTCATGATCGAGGGCGGCATGCAGAACTCGGGGCTGGCGCTCGGCATCATCGCCGTGCAGTTCCACTCCGATCTGGGCATGGTGATCATCGCCAGCCTGTGGGGTATCTGGCACATTGTGTCAGGCCTGACGCTGGCCACCCTCTGGAGGAGGAAAGATGCTCGATCTGCTGCTTGAGGGAGGCACCGTCATCGACGGCACCGGGGCGGCGCCGCGCACCGCGGACGTCGGCATCCGCGACGGCCGCATCGTCGAGGTCGGCCGTATCACCGAGGCCGCGCACGAGCGGGTGCAGGCCTCGGGCGCCTGGGTCACCCCTGGGTTCATCGACCTCCACACCCACTACGACGGTCAGGCCAGCTGGGATGAGACCTTCTCGCCGAGCATCCACCACGGCGTGACGACGCTGATGATGGGCAACTGCGGCGTCGGCTTCGCGCCCGTGCGTCCGAACGAGCACCCCCGCCTGATCAGCCTGATGGAAGGCGTGGAGGACATTCCCGGCGCGGCGCTCGCCGAGGGCATCCGCTGGGGCTGGGAGAGCTTCCCGCAGTACATGGACGCGCTCGCGGCCGTGCCCCACAGCCTGGACTTCCTCGTCCAGGTTCCTCACGACCCGCTGCGGATCTACGTGATGGGCGAGCGCGCCGAGGCAAGCCAGGCCGCGACGCCCGAGGACATCGCCGCGATGCGCCACCTGCTGCACGCCGCGCTCCAGGCGGGCGCCGCGGGCTTCACCACCGGCCGCACCGACAACCACCGGACCGCGGAGGGCCGCGAGACCCCGGCCTCGGAGGCGAGCGCCGCCGAGCTCGCGGGCCTCGCCCAGGCCTTCCAGGGGCTCTCGCACGGCGTGCTTCAGGTGGTGAGCGACTTCGACCTGCTGCGTGACGCAGGCCGGTTCCATGCAGAGTTCGACCTGGTCGAGCAGCTCGCCCGTGCCGCGGGCCGGCCGCTGTCGATGACCTGGCTGCAGCGCGACCCGGGCGGCGAGCAGTACGAGGCCATCCAGGCGCGCGTCGAGGCAGCGGTGGCACGGGGGCTGCCCCTGTACCTGCAGGCCGCGGCGCGCGGGATCGGCGTGTTGCTGGGGCTGGACGCGAGCTTCCATCCCTTCATCGGCTTCCCGGGCTACAAGGAGGTCTCCTCGCTGCCGCTGGCCGAGCGCGCCGCGGCCCTGCGCGATCCCGCCCGGCGCGCGCGCATCCTCGCCGAGAAGCCCGAGCGACTGGCGGGCGACGGCACACCCATCCCCCCGTTGGTGGACCTCCTGCTGCAGCGCATCGAGCTCATCAGTGGGCGGATGTTCCCGCTGGGCGAGAGGCCGAACTACGAGCCCGCGCTGGCCGACTCGTTCCTGGTGCGCGCGAAGCGCAGCGGGCAGCCGGCCGTCGCCGCGCTGTACGACTACCTCTGCGAGGGGGACGGCTCGAACCTGATCTACTTCCCGATCTTCAACTACAACGGGGGCTCGCTCGAGGTGGTGCGGCGGATGCTCGAGCATCCCCGCACGCTCGCAGGGCTCTCGGATGCGGGCGCGCACGTGGGCACGGTCTGCGACGCGAGCTTCCCGACCTTCTTGTTGACCTGGTGGGTCCGAGACCGTGAGCGGGATCGGCTGCCCCTGGAGCGTGTGGTGGAGCTGCTGACCTCCCGCAACGCGCGCTACCTGGGGCTGTCCGACCGGGGTGTCATCGCTCCGGGGATGCGCGCCGATCTCAACGTGATGGAGCCGTCACGCCTGGCGCTCCGCAGGCCCGAGCTGCGGCGCGACCTGCCTGCCGGGGGCAAGCGCTTCGTGCAGACCGCCGAGGGCTATGTGGCGACCTTCGTCGCGGGCCGCGCGGTGCAGCGCCACGGCGTCATCACCGACGAGCGGCCGGGCCAGCTGGTGCGGCTGGGCGCTCGGGCCCCTGCTCCTTCCGAGGCGCCGCGGTGAACCTGAGACCTGCCGCGCCCACGTCACGGGCTCTTGGGACAAGGAGGGCTGGCAGGGCAGCGGCCCTCCGGATCCCGAGGCGTGGTCTCCGTACAGCCGGCCACATCCGCGAAGGTGTTGGAGCCCAGGAAGCTCACGTCCGAGGCGCCATTCCACCCCCGGAGGATGCCGTGACCGGCGCTGTGCTCGATGCGTGAGCCGGTGATGAAGGCCGCCGCGGGCTGGGTGAACAGCAGGATCGCCGAGCTCACGGAGAACGAGCCCTCCAGGTAGTTGCACCCGTAGCTCGAGCACTGGCAGTCCCCTCCCGCGTAGAGCACCCGCACATTCTCCAGCTTGTCCTTGGCGTTGAGCCCACCGAAGCGCACGCCCGTCCAGTCGCCAGAGGCGGGCGTGGCACGCGCGGAGGTGAAGATCACGGGCCGTGCGGAGGTGCCCGCGGCGACCAGCGCACTGCGGTCGTCATAGATCTCGAGCGTCTTGGCCTGCATGAAGCGCAGCTCCACGCCCTCGGCCACGGTGAGGGTGGCCTGGGCATCGGCGTTGCCCACGCGCAGGCCGTCCACCCGGTAGGGCACGCCCACGTCTCTCAGGGTGGCGTCCTGGCCCAGGTACCAGACGCTCGAGTTGGCCACGGAGGAGCTCACGAAGAGCGCATCCGAGCGGTTGCCGGTGTAGCTCCCGCTGGGCACCGTGCCCAGGGCGTTGGGGTTGAGTGCCAGGGGCTCGGGCAGGGCCTGGCTGCCGGAGGCGGTGATGGTCAGGTCCGTGGAGCCCTCGGCGAAGCCCGTGGTCCCGGCGAGCACCACACCGGGGCTACTCGAGCCGTGGATGGTGACGTGATCCACGAAGAGCAGGCGGGGCCCGGGCAGGACGGAGCTGTTGCCCACGTAGAGGGTCCCGTCCAAGAAGCTGGAGGCTCCTCCGCCGGCGAAGCTCGTCCATGACAGGCGCGCCGTGCCCGGCGCGGACACCCGAAGCTGCCCCCAGGGCTTGCCCTGCTCCGCGGGCTCGAAACGCACGGGCCGGGCCGAGGTGCCCGCGGTCACCAGTGAGCCACCGCTGTCCACCGCCACGGACGTGCCGGCCGCCACACGAACCACCGCGCACCCCTCCACCGTCACAGTGGCGCGCAGGGTCATGGCACCGCTGATGAGGTGCGGACTGGAGGCGGCCCAGGTCTCCGCGGTGCTCACGGTGCCCTGATGCGCCACGGGCGCTCCCGTGGGCTCGACACAGGCGGCAGCCGGAGGTGGCTCCTCCGTGCTCGAGCACGCCGTGACAGAGAGAAGCAGTGCGCCCATGCATCCACGAAGGTGCGATCGATTTTTCATAGATCCTGCCTCGAGGCCGTGGAGCGCGTTCGTGCGTCCAGGTGCCGAGGGCTCCACCGGCCACTGTAGCGAGGAACACGGCAAAAGGCGTGTGGCGTCGCTGTCTCCAGATCGGAGGCTCTCCGTTCGAGCGCCGCGAGGAGGGGTTGGCAGAGGCGGGAGCGGCACCCGGCTCACTGCTTCGTCTGCCCGTCCACGCCCGTGGTGCGCAGGAACAACTGCAGCAGGCCTGAGACGTGGCTGGCCGCGAATGGGATGATCCGTTCGGCCTGCTCCGCCAGCGTGTGGCGGGGCACCGGCCTCCGGAGCCCCCGCTTCATCAGCCAGCGGCCGAGGAGGTTGTGGGTCCGGTCCGGGGTGAACTGCTGCGTAAAGCGAGCCAGCCCCTCGACCAGCTCCGAGGGGCGCTGCGCCTGAGGAGCACTCGGGGCGCTCAGCGTGGCCAGGTGCTCCAGGTGCGCGTCGACGTACCACTCGTAGGGATCGGTATCGTGGGCGACGCGGTGCACGTGGACGGGGCAGGCCATGTCCGTCAAGACATGACAGGCGCGGCCCAGCTCGAGGAACGCAGAGGGAAGCCTTCCTTGGCGGTACCGGGCGACGGCCCTGGCGAAGAGCCGCTCTGTCTTCCAGCGCGCGCCCGGCCACAAGAAGGGCAGGAAGCCGCCCGGCAGGCCCGGGCCATAGAAGTGGCTCAGCGAGAGGTGCTCGAAGACGACGCGCAGCAGCGGAAGGTAGAAGACGTCCTCGCGCAGGGCGCCCAGGATGAGCGCCTTGCGGTAGCGGCGCACCAGCGGCGCGTCGAGCTCGCGCACGGCCATCTCCAGGACGAGGAGCTGCCCGTTCAGTCGCATGGGAGCTGCTCCAGGCACTCCTCCATCAGGTCCAGGAGCTGGGAGTAGCGGGGGCGGCCGCCGTGCTGGTGGCAGAAGCCACGGACGTCCTCGAACCACGAGCGCAGGCTCTCCGGAGGCAGCTCCAGCGCCTCGAGGGTCTCGCGCAGATCGGGATCCGGAGCAGGCTCAGGCTTGGACATGCCCCGTGATCCTAAGCCACGGGGTGTAAGTCCTGTCAGAGGTATCATCGCTGCCCATTCAGAAGGATCTGACAGTGAGCCGTTCCATCAGCCCTCGCACGCCCAGGATCCCGGGTGGGACTCCACGACGCTGGTGGGCAGGTGCGGCCCTTGCCGCGGCCTGTCTGGCCTCGCTCGTCATCGCAGTGCTCGCCTCCCGCTCCACTCCCCCCGAGAATGTCTGGCTCACGCCTGGACCCGAGCGGCAGCTCGAGGCCCGGCTCGCCTTCGCCGCCGCGGATCACTACCGTCCGCTGATCGCCAGGAAGATGGGCGAGGCACCCGCTCGGGTCCCCAAGCTCCCCTTGGAGGCGCTGTCGCGGCTCGACGAGGCCCATGATGCCCGAGGGCTGGCGGCTGCCTACCTGGTGAGGGCGGATCAGAGCCTGGCGGATCAAGCACTGGCGGCCCTCGCGCCCCTGGAGAGCACCCCCGAGGTCCAGACCGATCGCGCAGCCGCGCTCCTGCTCAAGGGGCTCCCCGCCCAGGCGCTTCAGCAGCTGGCCCCCGCACTCGAGCGGGGGCCCTCTCTGCCCCAGCCGCTGTGGAACCGTGCGCTAGCGCTGCGCGAGCTCGGCCTCCCCCTGCTCGCGGCCAGGGGCTTCTCGGCGCTGGCCCTCCAGCAGGAGCCCGGCTGGGCCGAGGAGGCTTCGCGGCGCGCCGGTGAGCTCCAGGCGGTGGAGCAGGCCCGCAAGCAGCGGTGGCTGGCATACCGGCAACGGACGCGAGAGCTCGTCACCGAGGCCCGGGTCCCCTCCCCCGCTGAGCTCGCGGAGAGCCCGCCAAGCCTCCGGCTCCACTTCTACGACGCCGTCCGCACCCGCACCTCGCGCGAGGAGGTCCTGGCCTTGCTACCCCTGGCGCGTGAGCTCGATCGGCAAGCCGGAGGCGCGGTGCTGGAGCGGTATCTCCAGTGGACCGCCTCGCGGGACTTCACGCGGCGTGCTCCGCGGGTCCGGAAGTACGCGCTGCTCCGGCAGGACAAGCTCCCCCCCGAACAGCTCGAAGGCTTCCTCATGGAGTTGCTGGGCTCGTCCGAGGACGACCTGCTGATGGGAGCCCTCATCTGGGCAGAAGCCGTCCCCCGCTACCTCGACGTGTTCGAGGCCCGCGCCCAGGCCAGCCAGGACCCCTGGTTCCAGCTCCTCGCCACCCAGGAGCGCGCCAAGGTGCTCCTCGCTCAGGGTGGGCCTGGCGAGGCCCGGCGGCTCCTGGAAGGCGCGCTCCAGCGCTGCGCTCCGATCACCTACAGGTGCCTGACCCTCCGGCTGGAGCTGATCGGTGCCGAGACGCTGCTCCTGGATCTCGACGAGGCCTGGAAGAACGCGGAGCAGGGACGCGAGCAGGCCCGCTCCGTGAGCGAGTGGAACAAGGAGACCGAGTTCCTCAGCCACCTCGCCCAGCTCTCCCGGCTCAGGACAGACTTCGCGCTCGCGAGCGCGTACTTCGGGGAGACCCTGGAGCGGCAGGGCAGCGATCCGCGGCAACAGCGCTACGTGCACCAGAACCTGGCGCTGCTGGCCCTCGATGAGCTCCGCTTCGACCGGGCCCGCGCGGAGATCGACCAGGCGCTGGCCACCGGCCTCCCCCTCACACACGTAGGGGCCCTGGCGCTCTCGGATGTGAGCCGGCGGCAGCCCTCTCCCTCGGACGAGGAGGCCTTGCGCCGAGCCCTCTCGGAGGCCCCAGCCACCACCACACCGGGCCAGCGGGCGCAGCTCCGGCATGCCCAGGGCCGGTTCCTCCTGGAGAAGGATCTGCCGCGGGGCCGCGCCTCCCTGGAGGAGCTGCTTCGGGAGACGTCCGCCGCGGGCCAGGACGTGGATCTCCACCGGGCGAGGGCCTACAGCTTCACCTCGTTGATCCTCGAGCGGGGCAAGGCCGGTGAGTACGAGGCCGCGCTGGAGCTCTTCGGCAGGGAGCTCGACACGGAGGTGCCCAGGCAGTGCGCCGTGGCGCTGACCGAGGACCTCGAGCGCAGCCTCCTCATCGTCCGTGGCGCCGACGGGCGGGTGCTGGGCTCCTACGAGGGAGCGCGGCAGGCGCGCTGGCCCACCCACCTGGAAGGCCTCCTCCCCCGTGAGGCGCTCGAGGCCCTGCGGAGCTGCGAGCAGGTGGAGGTCTTCGCGCGGCCTCCCTTGCGCGGCCGCGCGGGGCTGCTGCCGCCGGAGCTTGCCTGGAGCTACCGGACCCGCTCAGGCCCTCCGAGGGAGGCGCCACGGGACAGAGCCATCCACCTGCTGGTGAAGGATGTCGAGCTCTCCCCGGAGAGAGCCAGCACCTTGGGGCGGCTCCATGCCTGGACCCCAGGCTTCGGCGAGCGCGAGGAGCGCCGGGTGCTGGAACGGGCCGAGGCGACCCCCTCGCGGGTGCTGGCCGCCATGCGGGACGCCACCGAGATCGATCTGGTGACCCATGGGCTCATCAGCCGCGAGTCGGACGCGAGCTACCTCGTCCTGGCGATGGAGGGCGGGCGGGACGAGCTGAGCGCGACACGGATTCGTGAGCAGCGGCTGGAGGGCGCACCCCTCGTGGTGATCGCGGCCTGTCACGCCGCCCATCCCGCCCCCACGCTTCACGATCTGGGGAACCTCCCCGGAGCCTTCGTCCAGGCCGGCGCGCGCGCGGTGCTCGCGGCCACCGTGGAGATCCCCGATCTGGAGGCGGCCGCCTTCTTCAACTCCATCCGCGAGCGCCTCCGCCAGGGAGCCTCCCCCTCCACCGCACTCAGGGATGAGCGGCTGAAGTGGCTGGAGGAAGCCAAAGAGGGCCGAACCTGGGTAGAAGGCATCCTCTTGTTCAACTAACCCTGAGACACCCACGAACGACAGGAGCTGATGATGCCGCGGACCCCTCCCCCTGATGACACGGCAAGCGTGGCCACAGATCCCGTTGAGCCGCCCCCGGGCAGTGATCCCAAGGGGGGAGACGGGGGCATCGTGCTGGGAGCCCTCGAGTCGATCGATGACCAGGGTGTCGCGACGGGGTGGGCCGGGGATCCAACCCACCCGGCTCGGCCTGTAGAGGTGCACTTCTACGTCGATGGGCCGGTGGGTTCCGGGACCCTGGCAGGGACGGTCCAGGCCAACCAACATGGGCGACACGATGTCCTTCTGGGCTACTCCTGGGTCATCCCCTCCCAGTTCCGGGACGGCACCCCCCACTCCCTCTATGTCTATGGGGTTGATCCCTCGGCGCGGAAGGCCGAGCCCCCTCTTCTGAGCGGCTCTCCCCAGGACTTCACCCTCTAATTGAAGGCTCCGCCCACCGGCCGGGATCCCCAGCCTGCCCGCGAAAACGAAGACGCCCGGGGGCCATGGGGCTCCCGGGCGTCCGGACTTCGGTGCTGCCTCAGCGCGAGGCTAGTACGTGCCCTTCATCGTCACGTTCGTGTAGGCGCTGTAGCCGCGCGAGCAGGCGTACCAGGTACCGGCGGCCGGGTTGGAGATGGTGCATGTCTCCGTGCTGCCGCTCAGGTACGGGCGGCAGGTGTAGGTGCTGGTCGTCGGAGCCGAGCCCTGGCGGACGTACAGGTCCGCGTCACCCGTGGTGCCCGTCTTGCCCACCTGGTTGAAGACCAGCGAGGTCTTCCCGGTCGGCACGCTCAGCGTGTAGCAGGTCATCGAGGACGCGGCGCCTGAGTACTGGGCCGACTCCACGCCGTTGGTCAGCACGTTGCCGCCACCGCCACCACCCGCGGAGTACGAGCCCTTCAGGCTCATGCCCGAGGCGGCCGAGTAGCCGTTGAGCTTCACGTAGTAGGTGCCAGCGCTCGGGGTGGCGAAGGTGCAGGTCTCCGTGTTGCCGGACTGGTACGGACGGCAGTCGTACACGGAGCTGGTCGGCTCGGCGCCGAACTTCACGTACATGTCGGCGTCACCCGTGCCGCCGCTCAGGTTGAACGTCAGGTTGCTGGAGCCCGCGGGCACCGCCAGGGTGTAGGCGCAGCTCCAGGCCCCCGCGTCCACGGCGATGCCGGTCACCGTCACGCCGTTGGAGAGCGTAATCGGCGAGCAGGTAGGCGGGGGGGTACCGCCGTCCGTCGGCGGCGGGGTGTTGCCCGTCGTCGCGCCCTTGGCCACCTCGCCCAGGAAGGACACGCCGAGCTTGGCGAACTTCACCGAGTTGTTCGCGGTGCCGCCGGTATACGTCAGCGTGTCGCCCGAGGTGTGGATCTGCGGGTTGTCCGTGCTCATCGTCGCCTCGAAGGGCATCGTGGACGGGAAGCCCGCGCTGGTCCACGGCGCGTGATCCGAGCACGCGTAGCCGCAGGTGATGTTGGTGTACGTCAGGCCCGGCTGGTACGTGGTGATGAGGCTGGTGGTGAAGCTGTTCAGCGCGGCGTTGGTGTTGTCCGTCACCATGCCGAAGTCGTAGCTGGAGCCCTTGTAGTTGGTCATGTCCAGCTGCATCACGCCCACCACGTTCACCGCGTTGTTCTTGTGCCAGTTGGCGATGTCCGTCGAGCCGTACAGGCCCACCTCCTCGGCGGCATAGGCGATGAACTTCACCGTGCGCGCCGGCTTGTAGCCATTGGCAATGGCCACGCGGAAGGCCTCGGTGAGCGAGGCGACACCCGAGGCGTCGTCATCCGCGCCCGGCGCGGTGCCGGTGCTGCTGCTCACGTTGATCGAGTCCAGGTGGCCGCCGATCACCACCACCTCGTTGGGCAGCGTGGTGCCGGTGATGGTGGCGATCACGGACGGCTGCAGCCAGCTGTGCGTGAAGAGCGCCACCGAGATGTCCGTGCGCCCGCTGGCCATCGTCGTCCACTGGTTCTTCAGCCAGGTGGCCGCATCCGCGCCCGTCTGCACGTTGTAGCGGCGCGTCGTCCAGTTGGTGGACAGCGAGTTGATGGTGTTGCGGATGTTGAGCTCCTGCACGCTGGCCAGCATCGCGTTGACGGACGGGCCGTTGTTGATGTTGTAGGCCAGCAGCGTCGGGGTCAGCGTCTGCGGGGCGGTGGCGTTGTCCACCTCCGCCAGGGCCTTCAGCTCCGAGTCATGGGCGATGAAGCCCGCGCACCGGTTGAGCTTCGAGTGCATCACGCCCGCGAGCTTGTCGATCTGCGACTCGGGGATGCGCAGCGCCGCCACGCCGCCCTTCTCCTTCAGGGGGGCCGACAGGTTCAAGCCCTGCGTCTGGAAGGACTCGCGCACGTGCGGCAGCGCGTCCGAGCCGATGGTGATCCACACCATCTTCTCCTGGACCTTGTCCTGCACCTTTGCTTGCTGGGGGGCCTGCGCGAACGCGGGTGCGGCACAAGCGAGCCATGCGACGATCGGAACGGACTTCCTCAGGGACATACGCGGCTTCTCCTCGGCGCGTGGACTGCTTCGTGGGGGATTCCTCGAACCTGCTTTCTGCGGATGGCGGGAAGGCAGGGTGATTGCGCCAATTCACGACCTTAATGAAAGTCGGGCCCGGAGCACAGAACCCGTGCCAATTTCGTCTGCCGGGGGTCTCCGGAGGGGGGGCCCTGCTCCGGCGTCACGGCGGGCTCCGGCACCTCGTTCCCCCGGGCAGCTCACTGTCTCCCACTGGACCCCGTCCGCGTCAAAGGGCCCGCGGTACCACGAAGAGCGTGATGCTGCTGGCGGGCACGGTGGCGGTGAGGCGCGCCCCCGACACCGCGACATCCGTCAGGCGTGTCAGGACGTTCGCCGAGGTGAGCTGCCACACCTGAGCGTTCGCCGCGGGAGTGAAGCCGGCGAGGTCCACCGCGAGGGTCTGGCTCCCCGAGAGGAACTTGCCCACCACCATCACCGTCAGCGCCCCGTCCGAGGAGCGCACCGCCGCGTACGCCGCCACCGTGTCCGGATCCGGAGCCTGCGCCGACACGCTCACATCCCCGAACGCCGAGCGCTGGCCGTCATAGTTGCGGTACAGCTTGATGGCCTTGTAGGTCGGCGTGGACGCGGCGGGCGTCCCCCAGCGCACCGCGAGATCGAGCCCCTCGCGGCCGAAGATCCCCAGCAGATCCGCCTGGGCCGTGGCCCCGTTGATGTGTGCATCCGCGCCCCAGCTGTACTCGGTGATCGCGGTGCGCGTGCCCGGGTAGTACGTGTTCACCCAGCTCCGCAGCCGGGGGATGAGCTGCACCCGGTCGTTGATCCACGTCGCGTCCACGTAGTTCGGATCCCACAGCGAGCGCGTGGAGCGGTTGCGCAGCAGCTGCATGGTGGAGGAGGTGTCATCGCTGAACTCTCCGCCCTGCGGGTAGTAGTGCACGCTCAGCACGTCCAGCGTCCGCCGGCCCGTCCGCTGCGCCTCGCTCCGGAGCTGGTCCAGCAGCCATGGGAGGTAGTCCCAGCCGGCATGCGCCATGCGGTCGGGCAGCGAGGAGGCCGGGGGATAGTTGTGGCTCTGGGCGTACTGCTGGTCATACCCGCTGAAGAAGTAGCCGCTCCAGCCCCACTCCTCCGGGCCCACCAGGAGCGCGCCGGGATCCACCGCCTTCACCGCGGCGCCGTACGCAATCATCCGATCGCGCACCTCCTGCATCGTCGCGCCCGAGGGGTGCACGTCCCGATGGGTCATGTGCCAGAGGCTCGGCTCGTTATCGAGCAGGTAGTAGCGCACCCCGCCCACGCTCGCCGTCCCCCACCGGCTCGTCAGCTGCTGCACCCAGCCCTGCTGGAAGGCGGGATCCGACGGCTGGTTCGCATCACTCGGATCATTCCCCTGGATGGGCGTGCCGTCGAGCCGGGAGCCGTTGCCGGCGTCCGGGAACCACTGCCAGTCCCGGTCCAGCTGCGGCCCGTACTTGAGGATGGAGAAGCTCGCGAGCTTGGTGCGCGCCAGCCCCAGCTTCGCCACCCACCCCACCATGGGCACCGTGAGCATGGGCTGCGCTCCCGCGCTCCGGCTGGCCGAGATGAAGTCGTTCACCGACTGGCCCGGCGTGCCGCTGGCGGACTCGGGCACGCTCTGGAAGTACCAGTCGCTGCCCCGGTTGGAGGCGTCGAGCTGCCAGTTGTACCGGCTCGTGGCGTTGCCGCCGTTGCGGTTCAGCGGCACGTTCAGGTCCGCCAGCTGCGCCGCCGTGGCGAACGCCACGCCGTAGATCTCCGGAGAGATCGGCCGCCGGTTGGCCGACGCATCCACGCTGATGATCAGCGAGGGCGACGGAGACGGAGCGGGGCGCCGCGCTCCATCCCGTGAGTCGTCCTGCAGCTGCTCCAGCGGGGGCGCTCCCCAGGCTTGCCCACCGAGAGAGGTGATCAAAAGCAGACACGCTCCGAGCCACGTCAGTGCCCGTGCATTCATGCGCAACGCTCCTTGTGAACTGGGGCGGCCCTCTCAGGCCGTGAGGAAGCGATGCGCATGTTCTTGGAACTCGGGAAGCGGTAGGCGCTGGTGCGCGCAAGCAGGCGTGCGCGCGAATGGACAACTCGCGGCCCGCGCGTGCGAGAGGAAGTTCCACAGCACACGCAACGCGGTGGCCCACGTGTCGAGGTAAGGATTTCTCCCCTCCCCGTCTCGCTTGCATGCCCCTGAGCTCTTCAGGCCCAGGGCCACGGTGCCGCCATTCAGGCGCGCCCGTGCACACGCGATCCGAGGGACGTTATGGAAGTCCGGAGAAGTCTCTGCTCACTGATGGTGTTCGCCCTGGGGGCCTGCGCGCCCGAGCCCACCGACTCCCTCACCGGAGAGTCGGCAGCGGAGCAGGAGGTGGTAACGGGCGTGACCTACTATGTGGGCCACACCTCCTGCAGCAATGCGGGTCCGGGTACCAGCCCCAGTGCGCCGTGGTGTGACTTCACGCCCGTGAACAGCCGCACGTTCAACCCGGGCGACACCCTGCTCCTCGCGCGGGGGGAGACCTGGAACCAGGAGCTGGTCCTCCATGGCAATGGCACCCAGGCCAGCCCCATCACGGTGGGCGCCTATGGCACCGGTGGGCGCCCCAGCATTCTTCGCTCCGGGAAGGAGTCCGATCGGGGTGTCCGCATGACGGATGTGTCCTTCTGGACCGTCCGGGATCTCGAGATCGGCTACGCGGGCATCGGCATCCTGGCCCACTACCCCACGGCCATCCCGGCCGGTGGAACCTCTCGCCAGGGCTTGAAGTTCGAGAACATCGTCGTCCACGACATCTACGGCATCTATCACAACAGCGGGAGCGGGGTGGCCGACCATGCCACGAACTCCGCGGGCATCCTCGTGACGGCTCCCGCGCTCTACGCGCAGGTGCCCACGCTCCGCGATGTGGTGCTCTCCAACATCCGAGGCTCCCACAACCAGAACAGCATCATCCTCTCCGGAGGAAATCAGCCCGAGACGCTCCAGGGGATCACCCTGACCAACCTGTACCTGCAGGACGATGATGCGCGGCAGCCCAACACCCCGCACAACGTGAAGGCGTGGGAGTTCAATGGCTCGGGCAACCTGGAGGGGTGGAACACCCCCATTGGCATGACGGCCCAGGTCAGCGGCGGCGCCCTCAACACCTCGTCGAGCTCCACGGAGTCCTACATCCACTCGCCGGCGGGCCTGAACATCAACCCCAGCGACTACCGCTACGTGCGGATCCGCTTGAAGAACCAGACGGCTGGGACGCTGGCGTTCCTGTACTTCCGCCGGCCCGGGGAGAGCTACTTCCAGCCGGGCAACGTCGTGAGGATCACCGGGTACCAGAGCCGGATCGACCCGTTCAGCGACTACACGGAGTACGTGGTCGACATGGGGACTCACCCGAACTGGTTCTCGGATCCTTCGCAGGTGAACCAGCCCAACACCATTGACCAACTGCGGCTCGACTTCCGGAGCACCGGCACCGTCAACATCGACTCCCTCCGGGTGTCACGCCGTGGCTGCGATGACTCGCTCAAGCTCGTCAGCGTGCGGGATGTGACGCTCGTCGACTCGTTCCTTCAGAATGAGGCGGCCTGTGACTCCGCGACCGGCACCGCCGCCATCTTCATGGGGGCCGTCACGAACGCGACGGTGGTGAACACCGTCATCAAGAATACGCCCTACTTCACCGGCAACAGCGACATGGATGGCATTGACCTCGAGTCCTACAACGACGGGATCCGGGTGCTCAACAGCTACTTCGTGGGCAACGCGGGGCCTGCGCTCAATGTCCTCACGCGGCAGTGTGAGAACATCGGGGACTACAGCCGCAACCACGAGTTCTCGGGGAACCTCTTCTCCGGGAACGGCCAGGGCTACACCCCGGCGGTCGGCAGCATCCGGGAGGCGACCTGTGGCGCCCCCCTGGGAACGGGGACGATCCGGACCAACATCTTCCGGGAGAACGGTGGGCTGTTGACCTCCTTTGCCTCGCCTGGCTTCCCCGGCTTCACGATCCCGACGACGTCGCCCGACTGGAACCTCGGCGTGCAGAGCGGCTACCACGCCGCGGATGGCTTCACCGCCATGCAAGGCGTGGGAGGGTGGTCGTACCAGTCCGGCGCTGCCGGCGCGTTCAGCCCTCTGAGCACCTACGATGCCGCCACGGAGAGCTGGGGGAATGCGGGAAGCGGCGCCGCGGTCCTGACGCGCTTCTCCCAGCGCCCTGCGCTCACCGCCGGGCAGCAGGTGGCCCGGGCCTGGACCGTCCCCTCCACCATCGTCAACCGCCCCGTCAGCATCCGGAGCCGGGCCTTGATCGCCCGCCCCATCGATCCGTCGAAGCAGACGGCGGGGCTGCTCGTCACCCGGACGCGGGGGAGCACGGTGACGACTCTGTGGACGGGCTCCCTGAGCGCGAGCAACTGGACGAATGGCGTCGAGCAGGTGTCCGAGGTGGACGTGACGGCGGGCGACGTCATCCGCTTCATCGTCACGAACACCAGCGCCACCCCCGCCAACGTCCCCACCGTGAGCTGGGCCCCCTCCATCGGGATCCGCTAACGCGCGTCGGGCGCTGACTGCGCCTTCGAGGGTGGCGCTCGCCGGACAGGGAGCGCCACCCCAGCTCCGCGAGGAACTGGGTGTTGAGGCTCGTCCGACTGATCGCCCAGTCCTGGCACGAGAGCTGTTACGCCCATGGCTTCGCCAACGCCATGACGCTGGCCGTCTCCAAGCTCAGCCGCTGCGGCCGGTGAGCACAGGGGACTTCAGCGGAAGGTGCCTCGGACGAGGTCCAGCACGAACGGGGTGCCCGGCGCCTGGCCCGTGCCGACCTCGAGCCGCACCTCGCGCTGCGTCCGCGGGAAGTCGAACGAGAGCGTGCGGCTGCGGACGGTGCCCGTGGTGGTGTTCTCGAAGGCCTTGTCGGGCGCGACAGGCTGGCCCGACGCATCCTTGAGGCTCAGCACCACCTTGTGACACTCCTTCCCGGAGGCTCCCCGGTTCTTCAGGACGACGTCCACGGACAGGCGCGAGCGCGGCGTCTCGAGGGTACCTCCGCCCTCGGCCTGGAGCTGGACCTGCTCCACCTCGACCGTGCTCGGCTGAGATCCACACGTGGCCGCGTCCCCCAACGCGGCCTCGCGGCCGATCGCGATCCGGACATCCTTCGGCAGGAGGAAGGGGCGGTTCTGCTGCGTGGGGCGCAGGGTGATGACCTCCGCCACCTCCTCGGGGTTCACAGTGCGCTGCCGGGATCCGCGCTTCATCTGCGGCGGAGGGGACTTGGGAGCGGACTCCGGCGACGGGAGGGGATGCTCCTGGATGAGAGGCGGGGGAGGCGGGAGCTCGCCCAGGGAAGGAGGAGGAATCGAAGGTGGCTCCATCACGAGCGTGGTGGCGATCAGGGCTCCGGTGGCCGCCATCACCGCCCCAGCGCCCAGGCCCAGGAGGAGGAGGAGGCGCGCCTGTGAGGGACGCGCGCGCGCGGCGACAGGGGGCGGACGCGAGTGTTCGAGCGCGTCGAGCGCCTCCAACGCCGCGCGGGCGGACGGAAACCGCCGGCTCCGGTCACGCTCGGTGAGGCGGGCCAGGAAGGCCTTCATGCCCGCGGAGGCGTTGACGGCCTCCTCGAAGGCAATCTCCATCCCCGGGCGGAGCAGCTCGTCGGGGGACTTGCGGGCCAGCAGGTGGATGAGCGTGGCCCCCAGCGCATACAGGTCGCTGGTCTCGTCGACGGTGCCCCCGAGCTGCTCGGGCGGCATGTAGCCGAACGTGCCCACCAGGGTGGAGCGGTGCGTGGCGCCTCGGACGAGATCTCTCGCCGAGCCGAAGTCGACCAGGGCGATCTCGCCATCCGGCCGCCGCATGAGGTTGGCCGGCTTCAGGTCCCGGTGGATGACCTGGGGCGAGAGCCCGTGCAGATAGACGAGGACCTCGAGCACCTGCCGGGCGATGCGGCGCACCTCCGGCTCCGAGAAGCGGTGCTCCTCCAGCTCCTCGAGCAGGGAGCGGCCCTCGACGAACTCCTGGGCCAGGTAGAGCCGGGTGTGCACGCCGCTGCCCTCGCGGAAGCTGGCCAGCAGGCGGGGGATGCGCGGGTGCTTCAGCTGACGGAGGAACTCCGCCTCGCGCTCGAAGCTCTCGAGCCGGGCGGCATCCGGGACGAGCGCGAACAGCAGCTCCTTGAGCGCCACCCGGCCCCCCTCCCCCTCCGCGAGGAACATGCGGGAGTGAGGCCCTTGCGCCAGCTGCCGGAGCACCTGGAAGCCCCCAGGGGCGACCGGCGCACCACACTCCTCACAGCGCGGCCCCTGAACCGGGCCCTCGCAGACGGCGCAGGTGCGCCCCTCCCGTGAGGGGGTGTTCGATCGGGTGTGCTCTCTCATGCCGGCTTCAGCCTATCCTGTTCCCGAGAGCGGACCCAGGCGGCCCGCCAGGAGGAGAGGCCATGCGGAGGCTTGGGTGGATCGTGATCATGCTCGGCGCGGTGCACGGGACGGCCTGGGCGGCCGACTGCGAGTGGAAGCCGCCCAAGGAGCCGCCCACCTTCACCCTGGAGCGCTGGAGGGGCGCGGAGCTCTCCTTCACGTCCGACGCGAAGTGGTTCCAGTGCGCGAAGAAGGCGGGCGGGACGCTGTCGCTGCAGTTCACCGTGAGCGGGGAGAACGAGCAGCGCGCCCTGCCCCCCCGCCTCCTCACCAGCTACAGGGAGAGGGAGCAGCTCTCGCTCAAGGAGATCTGCGAGCAGGGGCCAGGGACCAAGACGGTGCAGGCCACGCTGGTGGGCAAGGGGCAGCTGGCGCGGCTCGACTTCACCTCCCAGCCCGCGCAGCACTACTGCCCGCGCTGCGAGCTGGGCACCCGGCTCGAGAGCCTCGTGCTCTTCACCGACCCGCGCGTCACGCCAGGAATGTACACCTTCGAGGCGAAGGTGAACGAGTCCTGGCACAAGTGCGCGCGCGAGGGCTCGACGCTGGAGCTGTGGCTGTACGCGGTCCCCACCCGGCTGGAGGCCCAGGAGCTGAAGGAGCCGACGCACAAGATCGTGGGCCTGGAGGGCTCACCGGCGATCAAGAAGTCCTTCGCGCGCGCTCCCCTCTGCCAGGACGGTGTGCAGTGGATCGGCTACGAGCTGCGCGGCACGGGCGAACTGCAGCTGCTGAACGAGGGGCGCGGGGTGGTCGAGGCGCGCTGCTCCCGCTGAGGGCACCTGCCGCCACACCGCGCTGCCTCTTCAGGGCGGGCCTGGGCTAGCATCCACCCCGTAGAGCCCTCTGGAATTTTCGCCCCGTGTCCACCAGTCCAGCAAACGAAGGGACGTGATGGCCAACCGGATCTGCCTGATCACGCGGTTCATCGAGAAGCGGAAGTCCGGCTTCGGCGTCGCCCGCCTCATGATGATGAGCGGCGTGAACGTCCGCGCCTTCCGCCTCCAGGACCCGGAGACGCAGGGCTCCCTGGACCGTGTTCAACAGGCACTGCCCGAGCTCCTCTCCGCGCAGGAGATCCAGGAGCTCGAGCGCTTTCTCGTGGAGGAAGGAAGATGACGCTGTCGATCGGGGTCGGCGTGGGAGACCTCCCGGATGCCGGGCCAGCGGTCCGGGCCGCGGTAGAGCAGGCCCGTGCTCAGCTCGGAGGGGTGCTGCCACAGGCGGCCTACATCACCTGCACGGTGGACTATGATGCGGCGCAGGTGCACGCCGCCTTCCGGGAGGCCCTGGGGGAAGTGGCCCTGCATGGGGTCACCACCTCCCTGGGCATCCTCACACCGGAGGGCGTGCGCAACCCTGGCAGCGGCGCGGTCGCGGTCATGCTCCTGGGTGGCGAGCCGGGGACCGCCTTCGTCGCCTCTTCCCAGGAGGCCGACGGACGCCAGGCGGGAGAGGCCGCGGCCAGGGCGCTCGTGCGGCAGGCTGGCGGGAAGCAGCCGAAGCTGATCCTGTTCAACGCCTCGCCGGGCCTGGAGGAAGACATGCTCCAGGGCATCGCGAGCGTCTGTCCGGACGTGCCCTGCCAGGGTGGGAGCGCCGCGGATCACGCGATCGCCGGACAGTGGAGGGTCTTCACCCAGGAGGGCCCGGTTCCAGCGGGCCTGTCGCTGCTGGGGATCTTTGGCGAGGTGCGGCTCGGCACCTCGCTCTCGACGCCCTACTCCGCCACGGGGACGCGGGCCCGAGCGACGGGGACGCAGGGGCGCACGTTGAAGACGCTCGACGGACAGCCGGCCTCCGAGGTGCTGGGACGTTGGCTCGAGGGGACCATCGATCGCCAGGTCCGAGCGGGCGGCAACATCCTGGCTCAGACGGCACTGCGCCCCATTGCGGTGCGAAGGACCGCGGGCCTCCAGGACCATTACGTGACGGTACATCCGGCCCAGATCCACGCAGCCGAGGGAGCGGTCGAGGTCTTCGCCCGCATCGATCCGGGCGACGAGGTCTGCCTGATGAGCGGCAGTCCCGAGGCGCTCGTGAGCGAGGTGGCGCACCTCATCGACTCGGCCCTGGCGCAGGGCGGCCTGACGGTGCGGGATGTGAAGGGGGCGGCGCTCATCTTCTGTGCAGGCTGTGCGGGCGCCCTGGGGGCGCGCATCGATGACGGGCTCCACTCCTTCCAGCGCCTGCTGCCGGGAGTCCCCATGCTGGGGCTGTGCACCTTCGGTGAGCAGGGACACATCCCGGGGCTCGGGAATGTGCACCAGGATCTGTCGCTCAGCCTGACCCTGTTTGCCTGAGGTCCTCGACATGCCCGGACGCAGGCCAGCGTGCCTCAGCGCCCTTCTGATCCGGATACCCCGATGAGCCTCCCGCGCCCCAGCGTGGGCTGGCTCCGGGGACTCCCCATCCCGCTGCTGCTGATGATGATGCTCCTGGCTGTCTGCGTGGGGCTCTGGTCGCTCCAGCATGAGCTTTCCACCGGAGTGATGGTGGTGCTCGCGGGAGGCCTGGGGTTCCTCCTTCAGCTCATCCTGGTGCGGCGCATCCGGCGGCTAGCGGTGGCCGCCCAGAAGCTGGTGGACCAGACCCCCGGCGCACAGCGAGCCGAGCAGCGCGGCGGGGACGCCCTGGGCAAGCTGGACCACGCCTTCCACCAGATCGCGGAGCAGATCGGCCGCAGCCGTGCGCGGCTCGAGGAGAACGAGGAGCGCTTCCAGACGATCATCGAGCGCTCGCCGGACGCCACCTTCATCCACTGGGAGGGGCATGTCGTCTTCAACAACCCGGCCGCCGCCGCGCTGCTCGGCTACGAGCAGGCGATGGAGCTCCAGGGCCAGCGGATCGAGGAGCTGATCGCCCCTGAGGACGCGCCCGTGCTGACCGATCCATCGACGGAGGGGGTGCCGCGGGAGGTCCACTGGCTGCACCGCTCGGGCCGGAGGGTGCTGGGCGAGGTGGTGACGTTCCCCATGGTCTTCGAGCGGCAGTGGGTCCGCGTGTCCATCGTGCGCGACATCACCGAGCGCAAGCAGATGCAGCAGAAGCTGCACACCGCCGACCGCATGGCCTCGCTGGGGACACTGGCGGCGGGCGTGGCGCACGAGATCAACAATCCCCTCGCCTTCATGCTGAGCAATGTGCGCTTCGCGCTGGAAGAGCTGCGCACGCTCTCCGCCGAGCAGGGCTCGCAACTGCGGGAGCGGCTGCGGGAGGTGCAGGAGGCGCTCGAGGAGGCGCTCTCCGGAGGCGACCGGGTCAGCGACATCGTGCGCGATCTGAAGACCTTCTCACGGGGGGACGACGGGGGACGCGGCCCGGTGAATGTCCACGCCGTGCTGGACCTGTGCGCGAACATCGCCCGGAACCAGCTCCGCCACCGCGCGAAGCTGGTGAAGAACTACGGCGAGCTGCCGCCCATCCAGGCCACCGAGTCCCGGCTGGCTCAGCTCTTCCTGAACCTCATCATCAACGCCGCGCAGGCCATCCCCGAAGGGGGAGACGTGAACGCCAACGAGGTGCGCATCACCACCCGGCACGAGGGGAGCTGGGGGGTGGTGGAGATCAAGGACACCGGAGTGGGCATTGCCCCGGAGCACCTGCACCGGCTGTTCGATCCGTTCTTCACCACCAAGCCGGTGGGAGTCGGGACAGGGCTGGGCCTGTCCATCTGCCACGGGATCGTCTCAGGGCTGGGAGGCCGCATCACGGTCGAGAGCGAGCTGGGCCGAGGGACCATCTTCCGCGTCTTCCTGCCCGTGGGAGAGGCGTGACGGTTTCACGGGCAGTGAATGCTCAAGAGTTGATCTCGGGCCAAGGCCGGGGTGAGGTAGCAGATCATGAGCCCCTCGCCTCGACCAACCGTGCTGTGCCTGGCCAGCTTCTTCAAGGGCAACCGCTTCTTTCAGCGGCTGCACGAGGAGGGCTGCCACGTCATCCTGATCACCTCGGACAGGTTCAAGGACGAAGACTGGGCCAGGCAGTACATCCACGAGTTCCACTCCGTGGCCTCCTTCGAGGACCGCAAGGCGCTCCTCCACGGCGTCGCCTGGCTGTTCCGGGAGCGGCGCATCGATCGGATCGTGGCCCTGGATGACTTCGATGTGGAGGTCGGCGCCGCCCTGCGCGAGCACTTTCGCATCCCCGGCATGGGCGACTCGGACGCGCGGTTCTTCCGTGACAAGCTCGCCATGCGGATGAAGGCGCAGGAGCTGGGGGTCCGCGTCCCGCGCTTCACGTCCGTCTTCCACTACCCGGATGTTGCGAAGTTCCTGGCCGAGGTTCCGGCCCCTTGGCTCATCAAGCCCCGCTCCGAGGCCTCCGCCGTCGGCATCCAGAAGCTGAAGTCCGCGGACGAGGCCTGGGCCGCCATCCACGAGCTGGGGGATCGCCAGTCATTCCACGTCCTGGAGCAGATGATCCCCGGCGATCTCTACCACGTGGACTCGCTCACCCAGGACGGCAAGGTCGTGTTCGCCGAGGTGGGCCGGTACGGACGCCCCCTGCTGGAGGTGGCCCACGAGGGCGGCATCTACATGACCCGCACGCAGCGCCGCGACTCGAAGGAGGCGCGCATGCTCATCGAGGTCAACGCCCAGGTGCTCGGGGGCTTCGGGCTCCGCCGGGGCGCCTCGCATACCGAGTTCATCATCGGCCGCGATGACGGGCTGCCGTACTTCATCGAGACGTCGGCCCGCGTCGGCGGCGCGAACATCTCGGAGACGGTGGAGGCCGCCACCGGGGTGAACCTGTGGAGCGAGTGGGCCAAGCTTGAGATCGAAGGCGAGGGCTTCGCCTACAAGGTGCCCCGGACCCGCGAGGAGTTCGCCGGAGTCGTCATCTCACTCGCCCGCGATGAGTACCCGGACACCTCCTCCTTCACGGATCCGGAGATCGTCGACAGGCTCCGCAAGAAGAACCACATCGGCCTCGTCGTCCGCTCCCCGAAGCAGGAGCGCGTCGAGGAGCTGCTCGAGAAGTACCTGCAGCGCATCGCCCAGGAGTTCCACGCCTCGCTCCCCGCGCCGGCGAAGTCGACCTCCTGAGCGGGAGCCGTTCAGCTCCGCTGCCGGACCTCGAGCGCCTCCACCAGGGCGGCAATGGGCGAGCCCGTGGGCTTTCCCGCCTGCCAGTCCGCCGGCGTCACCACGACGCCCGAGATGTCCAGGTGGACGAACGGCAGCTGTGAGCCCTTCAGCCCGGCTGCCACGTCGATGAAGGCGTAGGGCCCCTGGTGCCCACGCGCCGTGTCGACGCTGGCCAGCCGGTTGCTCGACAGGACGTCCTCCGTCGGGGCCTTGGGCGCGACGAACTGGTAGTCCTCGCGCCGGGGACGGGTGGACTCGAGCGGCTCGCCCAGCAGCTCTCCCGCTTCGGCCAGCGTCCGGATGAAGCCCTGCGCCCGCGCCGGACCGTTCTCGATGGCACCCACGTAGGGCCCGAATGCCCGGTACACGTGGCCCGTCAACGTCGCCACCGAGACCAGGGTGGAGGAGGCCGGGTCCGCACCCTCCTTGAGCGCCGCGAGCAGATCCGCCAGCACCAGGCGCCCCTCCGCGTCCGTGTTCCCGATGCGGACGCGCACACCCGAGCGCGCCGTGATGATCTCGTCGGAGACGAACGACTCCTCGCCGATGCTATTGCGCACCATGCCCAGCAGCGCGACCACCCGGAGGCCGGGGATCTTCCGCTCGGCCAGGACCCGCACCAGCCCCGCCACCGTCGCGGCGCCGCCCTTGTCGCGCGACATGCCCGCCATGCCCCCGTTCGTCTTCACGTCCGCGCCGCCGCTGTCATAGGTGACGCCCTTCCCCGCCAGGAGCAGGGTGCGCGTGATGGGGCCCTCGGGGACCAGCTCCAGGGAGATCACGCAGGGCTTGTGGCGCTCCACCATCATCGACGCCCGCGCCACAGCGGCCAGCAACGGATAGCCGGACACGTCCCTCTGCACCGAGACCTTCACCCCCGTGCCCGCGAACGCCTCCTCGCAGTACGCGGCGAACCGCAGCGGGGTGAGCCGCTCGGGCCCCCCCGTCACCAGATCCCGGCACAGCGCCCTCCCCGTCTCCAGCGCGTTGGCCCACGAGGCCGCCTGGCTGGACAGGTTCAGCACCGAGAGCTTGCCCAGCCGCCTGGGAGGCGCGCGGCGCGAGGGAGCCTCCCGTGCCTCCAGTGGCTCCCACGCGGTGGCCACCGAGGCGAGGGCACAGACTTCCAACGTACGAGCGAACCGAGCCTCCTGCGGCACGGCGATGGCGAGCAGCGGCTGGGAGGCTCCCGCGAGCACGGCCCGGGAGATCGCGGCGGCGCTCGCCTCCGACAGCACCCGGCAGTCGTCCGTGTCGTGGGCGATGGGCGCGGTCGGCGCCAGGACGATCCTGCCACCAGGCGCCGAGGGGACCGCCACCACCGTGGGCGCCGGGCTTCCCTCGGCCAGCGAGTGGTCCACCGAGAGGGCCTCCTCCACTGCCCGCTTCCACTCCGGCGGCAGCCCCAGCTTCTCCAGCGAGCTCTTCAGGGGGGCAGGCGCGACCACCACCAGCGCGTCCGTGTGCTTCGCTGCCGCCGAGACCTCCGCGGCACCTTCAATCCGGGGAATCGTGTTCACGGCCGGCACCATCCCATAGCTCGGCCCGGGAGCAGACGTGGAAACCACTGGGCCCCAGCGGGACGGGACCGTATATCCTGGGGAGACCAACATGTCCGACATCCCGAAGCCCATAGGCCCCGTCAGCTACGGGGAGCGTCCCCTCCTCGAGCAGGAACCCCACACCGTCTGGCCGCAGGGAGAGCCCGCGAAGGAGGAGATCCTCCCCGTCGCCAGCCGGCTCGCGGTCAACCCTCACTATCAGGGCCGCGGCGTCACCGTGGCGTTCCTCGACTCGGGGTTCTACGCCCACCCCGACCTGATGGAGCCCCGCTGCCGCATCCGCCGCTACTACGATCTCATCCACGACAAGGAGGGCCTGGACCTCATCCGCACCCCGGACAACTCCATGTGGCACGGGATGATGACGTCCACGGTGGCCGCCGGAAACGGGTTCCTCTCGCAGGGCAAGTTCAAGTCGCTGGCGCCCGAGATGGACGTGGTGCTCGTCAAGGTGGGCCACCTGTCGCGCGTGAAGCACGACGACATCGTCCGGGGCATCCGCTGGGTCATCGCGCGCAAGGACGAGCTCGGCATCCGCGTGCTCAACATCTCCGCCGGCGGCGACTATGAGGCCAGCTACCTCGTGGATCCCCTCTGCCAGGCCGCCGAGGACGCCGTCCGCGCGGGCATCACCGTCGTCTGCGCCGTGGGCAACGCCGCCCATGGCCGGCACCGCGTCATCGCCCCGTCCAGCACCCCCGCGGTCATCACCGTGGGCGGGTTGGATGATCGGGGCGACCCCCGGCTGGGCCGGATGGGCACCTACTGGTCCTGCTACGGCCCCACCATCGATGGCCTGCAAAAGCCAGAAGTCATGGCGCCAGCCATCTGGGTCGTCGCCCCCATCCTCCCGGGCACCCCGACGGCCCAGGAGGCCGAGCTGCTCACGCTCCTGGATAAGACTCCGGACGCCGAGCTCGGCAAGGTGCTGGCCGCTCACCCAGGCGTCATCCGGGAGCTGGACTCGGTCAAGGACGACGAGCCCTACCTCATCCGACAGCTGATTGGCTCCAAGGTGAAGGATCAGAAAGTCATTTCAGGCAGTTACAAGCACGTGGACGGCACCTCCTTCGCCGCCCCCATCGTCACCAGCATCGTCGGGCAGATGCTCGAGGCCAACCCCCGGCTCACTCCCTCTGAGGTCAAACGAATCCTGATTGACACGGCCCGGAGGCTCCCAAGCGTGGCGGTGGAGCGCCAGGGCTGGGGCGTCGTCCAGCCGGCGGCGGCCATCACCGAGGCGGAACGTCGCCGGTAGGGCATGGGTAGAGGGTACCCCTTTTCACTGCCTCGTAAAAACAGGTACACGAGAGGGTACATGACACACGCCGGCCGCACCCGTCCCCTCCGTATAGGTCTCATCGACATGAACAACGGGGTGGCCAACCAGGCCATCCGTTCGTTCCGCTCCATCATCACGGCCTTCGGGGAGCGCGTACGGGCCCGCAACCCCGGCCTCTCCGTCACGACTTCGCACGTTCAGCCGCGCAACCTCGGCGAGGCGCCTCCCGCCGACTGCGATCTCTACCTGAGCACGGGCGGGCCGGATGCCCCCGTGGATGGCTTCAAGGAGCACTGGGTCACCGGCGTCCGCACCTTCTTCGACCGGATCGTCGACGGGCAGCTGCAGCACGGCAGCTCCGCTCCGGCCGCCTTCGCGGTCTGCTACTCGTTCGAGATCGCCGTGATGCACTTCGGCTTCGCGGAGATGATCCCGCGCGAGCGCAAGTTCGGCATCATGCCCGTCTATCCGACGGAAGAGGGCCTGGCCCACCCCATGTTCGCCCCGTTCGGGGATCGGCTCTTCGTGTGGGAGCACCGCAGCTGGCAGGCGGTGGGCCTGGACGAGAAGCGGCTGAAGGAGCTGGGCGGGAAGCTGCTGGCCCGCGAGAGCCGGGACGGGCACAGCAAGGGCCATGGGCTGATGGCCTTCCAGTTCGCCCGCGGCTTCGAGGGCACCATCTTCCACCCCGAGGCGGACCGCCCCGGCGTGCTCAACTGGCTCGAGCGCCCGGAGCAGGCCAAGGCCGTCATCGAGACCTACGGCGAGCTCATCTACAAGCGCATGAGCAAGACGATTGATGACCCCACCCGGCTGGCGCGCACCTATGCGCTGCTGCTGCCCGGGTGGCTGGCGCGCTCGTTCAACGCCATGGCGCAGGAGCACGACTGGGCGCCGGTGGAGATGCCAACTTACGACGCCGCCCTGGGGCTGGATGCGTTTGGCCGCCCCGCGGAAGCGGCTGCAGCGGTGGGGAGCAACTCGTGAACAAGAAGATTGGAATCCTGGCGGGGATGGAGTGGGACCACTTCCCCATGGCGCTGATCCAGCGCATCAACGCGGTGCCGGGCTTCGAGGCGGAGCTGGCGAAGATCGACGCCACCCCGGAGAACTTCACCAAGAAGTACGACGTGCTCGTCGACCGCATCAGCCATGAGGTGCCGTTCTACCGGTTCCACCTCAAGGCGGCGATGCTGGCCGGCACCTACGTCATCAACGATCCGTTCTGGTTCTCGGCGGACGACAAGTTCTTTGGCTTCTCGCTGGCCCAGCGCATCGGCGTCAGCGTGCCCCGGACGATGATGCTCCCGCAGCGGGAGTACATCCCGGCCATCGACCCGAAGCGCTCGCTCAACAACCTGGTCTACCCGCTCGACTGGGAGGGCATCGCCAGGTACGTGGGCTTCCCGGCCATCTGCAAGCCGGCGGACGGCGGCGGCTGGCGCAACGTGAACCGCGTGGACTCCATGGACGAGCTCATGCGCGTCTACAACGAGTCGGGGCAGCTGGTGCTCACGCTGCAGCAGTTCATCGAGTTCGATGACTACGTGCGCTGCCTCGTCATCGGCCGGGAGCACGTGCGGATGATCCGCTACAGCGTGAAGACGCGCAGCTACCTGCCGGAGAAGAACTTCCTGCCCGCGGCGCTCGAGGCCCGCATCATCGACAACGCCCGCGAGCTCAACCGCGCGCTGGGCTACGACATGAACTCGGTGGAGTTCGCCATCAAGGACGGCGTCCCCTACGCGATCGACTTCACCAACCCGGCGCCGGACATGTATCCGCACCACATCCTCCCGGACAACTACGAGTGGTGCCTGGAGAAGATGACGGAGCTGTGCCTCACCGCCGCTCGCGAGGGCCGCAAGAACGACGCCGGCCACGCGTGGCAGCGCTACCTGGAGAAGAAGACGTCCCCTCAGGCGGCCCCCGCCGCCGCGCCGCGGGCCACCGCGGTCGCCGCCGTCGCGAACGCGAGGTCCTGAACATGGCGCATTCCCTGCTGGATGGTCAGTTCACGCTGGGTGTCGAGGAGGAGTTCCAGATCGTCGACTCGCAGACGTGCGAGCTGCGCTCGTACATCTCCAAGCTGCTGGATGACGGCAAGGCCGTGCTCCGTGAGCGCGTCCGCGCCGAGCTGCATCAGTCCGTCGTCGAGGTGGGCACGGGCATCTGCAAGAACGTCGACGAGGTGCGCTCGGAGCTGACCGAGATGCGGCTCGAGCTGAACCGCCTGGCGCGCAAGGGCAACATGAACATCGTCGCCGCGGGCACGCACCCGTTCAGCGACTGGAAGAGCCAGGAGATCACCCCGAACCCCCGCTACGAGGTCATCGTCCAGGACCTGCAGGACATCGCGCGTGGCAACCTGATCTTCGGGCTCCATGTCCACGTGGGCATCAAGGAGAAGCAGACGGCGATCGCCCTGGCGAACCAGCTGCGCTACTTCCTGCCGCACCTGCTGGCGCTGTCCACCTCCTCGCCCTTCTGGCTGGGGCGCGCCACCGGCCAGCAGTCGCATCGGACGATGATCTTCAAGCGCTTCCCGCGCACCGGCATCCCGCCCACGTTCGAGAGCTACGCCCAGTTCATGGAGTACGTGGATCTGCTCATCCGGACCAACTGCATCGACAACGGGAAGAAGATCTGGTGGGACGTGCGCGTCCACCATGTCTTCGACACGGTGGAGATCCGCATCTGCGACATGCCGACGAGCCTGACGCAGGAGCTGAGCATCGTCGCGCTGATCCAGGCGCTGGTGGCGCAGCTCTACCTGATGCTCCGCCGCAACCAGTCGTGGCGCCACTACATGTCTCCGCTCATCGAGGAGAACAAGTGGCGGGCCAGCCGCTACGGCATCCGCGGCAAGCTGATCGACTTCGGCCAGCAGCAGGAGCGCCCGTTCTCCGAGCTGCTCGAGGAGATGATCGCCTTCGTCTCCGAGGCCTCGGACATGCTGGGGACCTCGGAGGAGGTCGCGGGAGTGCGCCGCATCCTGAAGGAGGGGACCTCGGCGGAGCGGCAGCTCGAGGTCTTCAAGAACAGCAACAACGACCCGCGCACGGTGGTGCGCTGGCTGGTCGAAGAGACGATGCGCGGCGTGGGCTCCCCGGCCTCGCCCGTCAGCAAGACCGGGTAGCGCGGCACGGGCCTCTGCGCCGAGGGCGGCCTACTCCGCCTTCGGCCAGAGCGCCACGGTGGAGCCGACCCAGTCCAGCCCCTTGTTGAAGTCCACCCCGAGCATCTTCCCCCGGGACAGCCGGACGAGGTTCATGAAGGGCTCGGGCAGGCGCTGGCCCTGATCCTTCAGGCAGAGCACGCGAATCTCCGCGGCCACGCCAATGCCCTCGGGAGTCCACAGCTCGCGCGCGTAGGAGATCTTCCGCTGGAGGATCCAGCCCTCGCGCTGGTCCGCGGGGATGCCGGCCACGTCCTCGGCCGTCGGGTCCACCTTCACCCCAGCCCCCGCGTACGAGAACAGCGGCTTGAGCACGTAGTTCTCGAGGTCCGCCGGCAGCTCCTTCAGCTGCGCCACCGTCGTAGCCTTGGGGACGGCCGGGTGGTCGAGCAGCGGCAGCGAGTACTTCGACCACATCCAGTACCAGTTGGGGTGCGGGCACCAGCTCACGTCCAGGTCGTCCGTGAACTTGAACGCCATGGGCGGGTTCTTCCGCTGGAGCTCATCGAAGACCACCCGGTTGAAGATGCGGCGGATGGGGAGCTTGCGGCCGTCCTTCATGCGGAAGAGCTGGCGGCCCTCTCGAAGCACCTCGGTCACGCAGACGGGATCGATGCCGGTGAACTCCTGGGTCGCCACGAAGTCCGGCAGCGTCTTCTGCTGCTGCGGCTCGATCTCCAGCAGCACCACCTCCTCCGGGGTGTGGCCGGCCAGCAGCGCGCGGCGGAGGAGCTCCTTGGCGCTGTCGTAGTCGTAGCCGGGAGCGAAGCAGTGGAAGCCGTTGGCGGCCCCCGGCAGGCTCATCATCTCGTTGAAGATCCGCGCCTGGATCATGGTGAAGGCGAACAGGGACGGGAACGCCTGCAGCTCCACCACCTGCCCATCCAGCTCGCCGTCCTTGTTCCGGACGATGGCGAAGTCGATGGTCATCACATCCGGGGCATCATCCTGCCGGGGCACGTCGTACTCGGGCGGGACGGCGCGGCGCGCGAGGGCCAGGCGCTGAGGCTCGGCCAGCTGAGCGATGATCTCCCGCGTGTAGCCGAAGATGCGGTCCCGCGTCGCCGGCGGGATGAACAGCGGCGACTCCGCCAGGCGGTACGGAACAGGCCCGACCGCGGCCTGCAGGCGGTTGCGGTACTGCTCGTAGAACGCGGGCGAGAAGATCTGGTTGTAAACGCGTCGGAAGTCGGCGTGCATGGCGGGGGCAAAAGCTAGCACGGGTCCGGCAACCCCCGAGCGGGCTCCAAGCGCCCCTCTGTCAGCTCCCGAGCCAAGCGGCCCCACCAGGAATCGGGCATTTCCGGAGTAGGCTTTATTTTGGGAGGCACACATGAGCTGGCGGATGCCTGACGAGCCGTTCCGAGATCCGGGGCCGGACTCCTGCATCGACACGGTCATCGTGCCGCGCACGAGGGATCTCGGCGGTGGGATCCAGGTGCGCCGCGCCCTGCCCTCCGTGCGGCGCCGGATGGTGGGCCCCTTCATCTTCTTCGATGGGATTGGCCCCGTGGTGCTCCAATCGGGGCAGGGGCTCGACGTGCGGCCCCATCCGCACATCGGCCTGGCCACGGTGACGTACCTCTTCGAGGGGGAGATCCTCCACCGCGACAGCCTGGGAACGGTCCAGTCCATCCAGCCCGGCGCGGTGAACTGGATGACCGCGGGGCGGGGCATTGCCCACTCCGAGCGCTCGTCACCCGAGGTGCGCGCGGCGGGCGGGCGGCTCTACGGCATCCAGTCCTGGGTGGCGCTGCCGAAGCAGCACGAGGAGACCGAGCCCTCCTTCATCCACACCCCCGCGGCCGCGCTCCCCATCATCGAGGATCACGGGGTGCGCGTGCGCCTCATCGCAGGCGCGCTCTATGGAGCACGCTCGCCGGTGCGGACGCTCTCGGAGATGTTCTATGCGGACGCGGCGCTGGAGGCCGGGGCGCGGCTGGTGCTCCCGGCCGAGCACGAGGAGCGTGCGCTCTTCATCGCCGACGGCTCGCTGGAGGTCTCGGGAGACACGTTCCCCGCGGGCCAGCTCCTCGTCTTCAGCCCCGGCCAGGCGATCGACCTGAAGGCGCTCGCTCCGACTCGGGTGCTCCTCCTGGGCGGCGAGCCGATGGATGGGCCGCGCCATATCTGGTGGAACTTCGTCTCGAGCTCATGGGAGCAGATCGAGCAGGCCAAGGCGGAATGGCGCGCCAGCCGCTTCGCCCCGGTCCCCGGAGAGACGGAGTTCATTCCCCTACCCGAGGAGGAGCCAGGCGTCGTCCGCTATCCATGAGGGGAAATGCCTTCCATGGTGAGGCCCTGGCAAAGGGATGCTAAAGCCAGACGACCCCTGCTGCCCCCGAGGACCTCCATGACGTCCGCCCAAGCCCTTGTGCTCAGCACGCTGTTCTCCGCCCTGCTCGCGACCCCTGCGGCCGCCAAGGAGAAGAAACCCGCTGGGAGCGCCAAGACCTCCTCCGCTGGCAAGTCCAGCGCGGGGAGGCGCTCTCAGTGGCTGGAGAGATCCGATCCGAAGGGTTTCACCCTCAAGGTGCCCGCCGACGCCGCGGAGAAGCGGGACGAGTGGAGCACCACCTTCAGCGCGAACCTGCCTCCCGACTCCGCGCTGATCAAGGTCACCGTCACCGTGGAGGCGCTGGATGAGCTCACCCCCATCACCAACCTGGACAAGGCCGTCGAGGCCGTCCTCGCGGCGCGGCCCCGGGGCATGAAGGCCACCGTCAGCGAGCAGAAGGAGCTGCCGAACGGCTACCTGGTGGTCATCGGCCCGGAGTACGACACCTATGCGGTCGACGTGATCCGCAACGGCAAGGAGGTGCAGGTGAAGGCACACTGCACCGGGCCGGGCTCCCGCCTGGAAGAGCTCAAGGAGCTGTGTCTCTCCGTGAAGCCGACGAAGTAGCTCAGTGCTGGATGCGCGTTCCCAGCACCTGGAGGAACGCCGCGATCCACTTCGGGTGGGCGGGCCAGGCCGGCGCGGAGACGAGGTTGCCGTCCACCACCGCCTCATCCACGGGGACCTGCACATAGGTGCCCCGGGCGAGCGTCACCTCGGGACCGCAGGCCGGATACGCCGTGCAGCGCTTGCCCTCGAGCACCCCCGCGGCCGCGAGCAGCTGCAGGCCATGGCAGATGGCGGCGATGGGCTTGCGCGCCTCGGCGAAGTGGCGGACCACCTGGAGCACCTTGGGGTTGAGACGCAGGTACTCCGGCGCCCGGCCTCCTGGAACCACCAGCCCGTCGTACTGAGAGACATCGATCTCGGCGAAGTTGGCGTTGACGGCGAAGTTGTGGCCCGGCTTCTCGCTGTACGTCTGCGCTCCTTCGAAGTCGTGCACGGCGGTGCGGACCGTGTCTCCGGCCTTCTTCTCCGGGCAGACGGCATGGACCGTGTGTCCCACGGCCAGCAGGGCCTGGAACGGCACCATCACCTCGTAGTCCTCCACGTAGTCACCCACCAACATCAGCAGCTTCTTGCCAGCCATACAGCCTCCTCGGGGTTGGGAACTTCAGGGCCAGGGAGCCCACAGGCGCATGGTACCGTCTGCGCCCATGAGCGAGAACCTGTTGGGTGACCTCGCGGACGTACTGCCGCCCGAGGGACTCGTCACCGACCCGGATGTGCTCGACGCGCATCGCCGGGATCAAGCCGCGTGGGCAGAGGCAGGCACCCCGCGCGTGCTCGTCCGCCCGGGCTCGACGAGCGAGGTCCAGGCCGTGCTCCGGGTCGCCTCCGCCCACCGTGTCCCGGTGGTCGCCCGTGGGGCGGGCTCGGGGCTGGCGGGGGGCGCCAACGCCGTGGAGGGCTGCATCGTCCTCTCGCTCACGCGGATGAACCGGATCCTCGAGATCGACCGGCGCGGCCTCTTCGCCGTCGTGCAGCCCGGGGTGATCAACGCCGCGCTCAAGGCCGCTGCCGCGGAGCAGGGGCTCTGGTACGCGCCGGATCCCGCGAGCTGGGAGTTCTCCACGATTGGCGGCAACCTCGCGACCAACGCGGGCGGGCTGTGCTGCGTGAAGTACGGCGTGACCGGGGATGCCGCGATGGGCCTGGAGGTGGTCCTCGCGGATGGCGCTGTCGTCCGCACCGGGGGCCGCACGGTCAAGAACGTGGCCGGCTACGATCTCACCCGCCTGTTCGTCGGCTCCGAGGGCACGCTGGGCATCATCACCGAGGCCACGCTGCGGCTCCGGCCGCGTCCCCCCAACGCCACGACGCTGGTGGCCTCGTTCCCGACGCTCGTCGCAGCTGGCACGGCGGTCACCGACATCATGGCCCACACCCGGCCCTCGCTCCTGGAGCTGATGGACCGTGCGACCGTCCGCGCCGTCGAGGCGTACAGGCCCATGGGACTGGACGTCGAGGCCGCGGCGCTCCTGCTCGCCCGCTCCGATGCCGGAGGAGATCAGGGCATCGCGGAGTGCACCCGGATGGCGGCGGCCTGCGAGGCCTCGGGGGCGACCTTCCTCGCGCAATCCGCGGACGAGGCCGAGGGGGAGCTGCTGCTCGGTGCGCGCCGGCTCGCCTATCCCTCGCTGGAGCGCCAGGGGGCCACGCTGCTCGACGACGTGGGCGTGCCACTCTCGCGCATCCCGGAGCTGCTCGCGGCAGTGGAGCGCATCGCCGAGCAGCGCGGGGTGCTCATCGGCACGTTCGGGCACGCGGGCGATGGGAACATGCACCCCACGCTCGTCTTCGACCGGAACGATCCGGCCGCCGTGGCGCGGGCCCAGGTGGCCTTCGACGACATCCTCCGCGTCGCGTGCGAGCTGGGCGGGACCATCACCGGGGAGCACGGCGTCGGCGCGCTCAAGCGCCCGTACCTGGCCCGGCAGCTCGGCCCCGAGACGACGCGGCTCCACGGCTCCATCAAGGCCGCGCTCGATCCGCTGGGCCTGCTCAACCCCGGCAAGCTGCTCTGAGCCTGGAGCTCCCTGCCCTCCTGGCCCCTGCTCCCCTGCCCCTCCGCCTGAGCCCGAGTGCCTGGGGCGTGTAGACTCGCCCTCGTGAACCGGCGAACCCTCCTCTCCTCCCTGGGCCTTCTGGGTGCAAGCACGCTGTCGGGCCGCTGGGGCCTCTCTCGGCTGGCGCGCAGCCCCGCTCCGGACAGCCCGCTCAGCGCCGAGGCACAGGCGCTGGTGGACAAGGCCTGGGAAGGAGTGGACCCGGAGCGGATGGTGGACTGCCACGTGCACCTGGTCGGGCTCGGCACCGAGGGCACGGGCTGCTACGTCAACCCGCGCACGGAGCAGCTCCTCCGGCACCCCATCACCTATGTGAAGTTCGCCATCTACCGCCAGGCCGCTGGGGTGACAGACAGTGAGCACCCCGATCGCCAGTACCGCGAGCGGCTCCTGTCGCTGATCAAGGCGCCGCCCATGCGGGGCCGCGCGCTGGTGCTCGCCTTCGACTCCGTGCACGACGAGGCGGGCAAGCCCCAGCCCGGCCTGAGCGAGTTCCACACCCCCAATGACTACGTGCTGAAGCTGGCCCAGGACAACCCGCAGCACGTGCTGGCCGGCGCCTCCATCCACCCCTACCGCCCGGACGCGGTGGACGAGCTCGAGCGCGTGGCAGCCCTGGGGGCGCGAGCCGTGAAGTGGCTCCCCAACGCCATGGGCATCCACCCGGGCTCCTCGCGCTGTGATGCCTTCTACCGGAAGCTGGCCGAGCTGAAGATGCCGCTGCTCACCCACGCCGGCGAGGAGCAGGCGGTGGAGGCCGAGGCGGCGCAGGCCCTGGGCAACCCGCTGCACCTGCGGCGCCCCCTGGATGCGGGCGTGAAGGTGGTGGTGGCGCACGCGGCCAGCCTCGGCACCAGTGAGGACCTGGACAAGCCCGGCACCTATGTCGACAACTTCCAGCTCTTCCTGAAGCTGATGCAGGAGGAGCGCTCCAAGGACCTGCTGCACGCGGACTTCTCCGCCATGGCGCAGTACAACCGCTGCGGCGAGCCCCTGCGCGAGATGCTCACGCGCGAGGAGCTCCATGCCCGGCTGATCCACGGCAGCGACTACCCGCTCCCGGCCATCAACGCCCTCATCCGCACCGGGACCCTGGAGGACCTGGGCTACATCACCTCGGGCGAGCGGCGCGCCCTCAACGAGCTGGACCGCCACAACCCGCTCCTCTTCGACTTCGTCCTCAAGCGCACCCTCGCCGTGCACAAGGACGGCAAGACACACCGCTTCCCGCCTTCCGCCTTCATGGTGCCCGAGGGGCTCTTGCGCGGCGTGTGAAGTCCGCCGCGCTCGCGCCCCACCCCTCCAGCGAATCCGCTACGTCCTCGAGGCGGGGCCTGTCAGGCTGGGAGCATGGCTGACCTGATCCTCACTGGCGCCTCCCGCGGTATTGGCCACGCCCTGGCTCTGGCCCTCGCCGAGCGACGCGGAGATCGCCTCGTCCTCGTCGCTCGCGACCGCGCCCGCCTCGACGCGCTCGCCGCCGCCATCGAGCAGAAGGGCGGCCACGCCATCGCGGTGCCGGGTGACCTCTCGTCGCTGGACGGAGCCCGAGCCCTGGGACAGCGCCTCGTCGAGACCGTCACCCCGGGCGCGACGCTCATCCACAATGCGGGGCTGTGGCCGTCGAAGCGGGTGCTCACCCCCGAGGGCCTCGAGGCCGCCTTCGTCATCAACCACCTGGCGCCCCTCGTCATGCAGCAGCCGCTGCTCGACGCCGAGCGCCTGCGCCGCATCATGCTGGTGAGCGCCGGCCTGATCGTGAAGGCGCGCTTCGACGCCGCACGGACTCCCACGGGGGAGGACTTCTCCAGCATCCGCACCTACTGCAACACCAAGCTCTGCCTCGCCCTGGCCATGCGCGACATCGCCGCCGCCTACCCGGCGATCGATGTCGTGGTCCTCCACCCAGGCGTGGTGCGCACGGACCTGGGAGCTCGCCCAGGCCTGCTCGGCTGGCTGTTGTCACGCGTCAAGCGCAGCTGGGAGGCGCCCGAGGTCTGCGCCGCACGCCTTGCGCGGATCCTCGCGCGAGAGCGTTGGTCACCTCCCGGTGAGGCCCGCTGGCTCATGGAGGAGCAAGAGCAGCCGTGGCCCGCCGTCGCCGAGGTCGAGGCCACGCGGCGCGCGGTACGGGGCACCACCGCGCGACTGCTCGCCTCCACACCCCAGGCCCCCACCTTTCAGCTCAATGGGAGCGTGTTGGGTCCTGATTGAACCCTTCGAGGCGGCGGAATCGAACCCACAGTCGGCGAGAGATTCCGCTGCTTCAGCTGGGCCGCGCGCCCACGGGCAGCCCTGACCTGTCCGTGCCGCTGTTCCTCCTTGGGGGAACTCGGCTCGTCCTCAGGGGCAGAGTTCGTCGATGGCCAGCGGGCTGAGGTGGCCCTCCGCATCACCCGTGAACGACACGGCATAGAGGCTGCCCTCCCAACCCCCATGGTTGAAGTCGACATGGGCATAGGGAGCCAGCAGCGTTCCCCGGACGTGGGAATCGTCCGCGTGGAGCTCCGCGGCCTCCACGAAGTTGTAGAGCACGCCGTGCGGATCGATGCCGCCGCTGAACACGGGCTCGAGGCGCGTGAAGCTCGCCGACTCGCCGAGGATGTTCACCACCACCAGGGAGCCGGCTGGCGCATCGATGGACAGCCGCCTGGCACCGGTGAAGACACTGGAGTCCAGCTCGAAGACATTCAGCCACGGATCCGTGCCTCTCAAGGAGAGAGTCTCCCGTGACTCGAACGCCGTCGAGCCCCGGGGCGGCAGGCGCGCGAGCCGGTAGGACAGGTCGCGCAGCTCGGCGAACCGGGCCGCCACCGTCTCTTTCTCGGCAAGCGCTCCACGAGGAGCTTCGAGCAGGGAGAGCGTCTCGTCGCCCGGCGGGAGGTTGAGGCAGAGAGTGCAGGGGCCCACGGTGATGGGACGGGTCGCCACGCTCGTGTTGCCCTGGGTGTCCGTGACGCTGTAGGAGATTTCGTATTGGCCGGCGCGGCTCTGATCCAGGTTGCTGGAGACAGTGATGGCCTGCGTCAGATCTCCTTCGCAGGTGTCGTTGGCCGTGGCACCGGGATCCACGTAGGGCGTGCCAATTGCACTGAATGACAGACGGGCCCGAGAGCACCTGGATGTCAGGAGCCAGGGTGTCGACCACGGTCACCGTGCGGTGAATGGGAGAGACGGCCACGTTGCCAGCAGGATCCACCGCGCTATAGCTGACGTTGAAGGTGCCCGGCTGATTGGGGCTGCCTGTCAAGGTGACGACGACGGGCAGGCTGTTGCCAGCACACAGGTCATCGGCCGTGGCGCCAGGATCCACGTAGGGGGTTCCACACTCGAGGGTTACGTTGAGCGGTCCATTGATCTTGATGGTAGGGGGTATCGTGTCGATCACCGACACCGTGCGCGACCTGGAGACACCCACGTTGCCCGAGGGATCCATAGCCGAGTAGCGGAAGAAGTAGGTGCCTGGCTGCCTGGTATCCAGCGGGGGAGGGGTGGAGACGGGGAGAGAACCCGCGCACGCGTCGATCGCGGTGGCGCCGGGATCGACGTACGTGCTGCCGCACTCCACGTTGATGGTGTCAGGGCCACTGAGCGTGACGACGGGCAGGAGCGAGTCATTCACGTTGACGGTGCGAGTGACGGGTGGTGCGCTCTGTCCAGCCGGATCCGTCACGTTGTAGGTAAGCGAGTAGCTGGCGAGTACGGAGGTATTCACCGTGCCGGTGCGAACGATGCGGCTGGTGACATCTCCGAAGCACGCGTCGGTGGCGGTGGCTCCCGGGTCGGCATAGGGAAAGGCGCACTCCGCCGACTGGACGGCCGGGCCCAGGAGCATGAGGGTGGGTGGCGTGTTGTCGCCGACGACCACCGTGCGCTGCTGCGGTGAGGTGACACTGTTTCCAGCGGGATCGGTGACGCTGTAGGTGATGGTGAAGTTGCCTGGAGTGTTCGGGCTACCCGTGCGGGTGGCTTGGATGGCGCTCGTCAGATCTCCGGCACAGGCATCGGTGGCGGTAGCGCCTGGGTCCACGTAGGCGGAACCACACCCGTAGGTCTGGTTGAGCGGACCGAGGATGGTGATCGTGGGCGCCAGCGTGTCGCTCACGGCCACCGTGCGCGAAGCGGTGCTCACATGGCCCGAGGGGTCCGTAGCCGAGTAGCTGAAGGTGTAGCTGCCCGGCATCCTGGGATCGAGTAAGCCCGAGGCAACGACAGGCAGATTGCCCGCGCACGCGTCGTTCGCGGTGGCGCCGGGATCGGTGTACGCGCCGCCGCACTCCAGCGAAGCGCTGGACGGTCCATTCAAGGCGAGGACGGGAGGAAGCGAGTCGTTCACATCGACGGTGCGAGTGACGGGCGGTGCACTCTGTCCGGCGGAATTCGTCACGTTGTAGGTGAGCGGGTAGCTGCCCGGAGCGCTGGTGTTCACCGTGCCCGTGCGGGTGATGCTGCTGGACAGGTCTCCGAAGCACGCATCCGTGGCCGTAGCACCCGGATCGCTGTAGGGATTTCCACACTCTTGCGTCTGGGTGGCTGGCCCCACCAATGCCAGTACCGGCGCTCCTTCACAGCGCCCCCCGTCCGGGGTGTTGTCCGAGCTGCCCGGGTTCGGGTCCTTCAGGTCGCCCAGCTGGAAGTCCAGGTTGCAGGCTCCGAGACACGGCAAGAGAGAGAGAAGGAAGAGAGTCTTTGCGGCTCGCATGCAGAATACCCCCTGTGGACGCCGTGGCGCCGTGCTCTGTTATTGCGGCGCGCCTCCAGAATCCGTCTCGCGGCTGCGATTATTCAGCTCCCACTGCCTGGCGGATGGCCTCGAGCAGGATGCTCTCCGGGAAGCGCTGCTCGAAGCGCCGGGCCAGGGCCCTGGCCTCGTCCTGCCGCCCCAGCCCCACCAGGGCTTGAATCCGCAGCGCCTCGCGCTCCTGCTCGAACTGAGAGGAGGGGTACTCCTGCTCGTGCTGGGTGACCGCGGAGAGGGCGTCCGCGTAGCGGCCAGTCGCGTTGGAGCTTCGTGCCGCCTCCAGGAGAGAGCCATCTCGCCCGAACAGAGGTGCTTCGGAGCGGGGAGGAGACTCCGGCGCGGGGACGGTCTCCACCCTTCTCGGTGGGGACTCTCGCTTCATCTGCGGGCGGGCGGCCGCGGGGGGCTTCGGCGAGGGCGGCTGCTTGTCTTCAGAGGAGGGAGCGACCGCGGGTGCCGCGGAGTGCGCTTCGTTCACCTCAGGCGGGGCGGGAGGAGACAGCGGTAGAGGGAGCGGCGGGGCCGCGGGAGCTGGCTCCACGGCAGGCGTCGGAGCATGGCGCACCACTCGCTCCACGCGTGGGGCCGAAGGCTCGAGCGCGATGACGGTGCCGGCTCCGAGCCCTCCTCCCACGAGCAGTCCTCCGGCGCAGATCACCACCCACTTCAGCGGGGCTGAGGCCACCGAGCCGACGGCGAGCGGCGACACGGGCGGCACGGCGGGGAGAGTCGGGGTTGGAGGAGCCGTTGGGAGCGCGGGCGCTGGCCCCGAGGGAGGCTGGGGCGGTGTGGGCACTCCCATCGAGGCGAGGCTGTGCCCGATCCGGAGCGCCAGGCGCTCTTCGAGCTGCGGGGGGAGCGTGTCCCATGCGCGCTCGGACTCGATGGCCTCGCGCAGTTCCTCCGGGAGGGCCTCGTCGATCTCGCGAGTCACCTGTCACCTCCTGGAGAAGCGAGGCGTTGGAGGGCCTCGGTCACCTGCTGGCGTGCGGCTCGCAGGCGTGAGTATGCGGTGTTCAGGGGGACCCCCAGGGCATGGGCTGCCTCGGGGACCGAGACCCCTTGAAGGTCATGCAGCACGAAGATGGCGCGGCGATCGAGATCGAGCATGTCCAGCGCGCGCAGGAGCTTGCGGCGCAGCTGTTCTCGCTCGGCCTGGGCATCGGGGAGCGGCTGCCGGTCCGCCAGCTCGGGGTAGGTGTCACTGGGGACCTCACGCTTGCGCCATGCGCGTTGCTGCGCGCCCGCCGCCACCTTCACCGCGATGCCGAAGAGCCATGGCCGCACGGGGCTCGAGCTGTCAAAGGCGGCCCAGCGCTGGTGGGCCACCACGAAGACGTCATGTGCCAGGTCCTCGAGGTCCGAGGCCGGTACGCCCAGGCGCTCGAGCGAGCGGAAGACGAAGGCCAGGTGCTCTCGGTACCAGCCCTGGAGGGCTCCAGGGGGATCAGCGGCTTGTGCCGGGATGGCGGAGAGCTTGGACATGCTGGAGATGATTGTGTCAGGGCAGGCAAATCCGTCACGGGTTCATATCCCACACGCCCATGAGCCCCAGGGAGCCGCCGAGCCGTAGCGTCTGCCAGAGCTCCACGTCCCCTGCGAGGAAGCGGTTCTTCGTGAGGATGAACAGTCCCTCGGCGAGCAGCTGCAACCGGAGGTTCGGGGTGGGCGAGCGCCACTCCGCGAAGAGGCGTGCTCCGGAGGCGAGCCAGGGGGCTCGGGCCGTCCGAGCGTTCTCCAGACCTACCCCCTCGCACCACAGGCGCCCCGCGGAGAGCTGAGGACACGCTCCAAAGGGGCCCAGGTGTGCGCACACGCGAGCACCCGCTGCGACGAGCATGCTCCGGAGCCGCGCCTCGGTGACGGGAGTGGTGCGTGGGAGCCACGCTGTCGCGTCGAGCGAGAGCGAGAGGTGCTCGAAGCGAAGGCCGCCTTCGATATGGAGGCCGAGCGCCGTATGGGGCAGCAGCCGCCAGGAGGCGCGGGTCCCCAGACCCAGGAGGACACTGGGAGCGCGGCTCTGGGGGGCCACGGCGGGAACCTGGACAGTCTGGGGAGGGACTGGCGGGGGAGCCCGAGCACTCTGGGGGGGAGCCGGCGCAGGGGGTGGGAGGTCCTGGGCAGGTGGAGCTGGGGGCGGAGGGCTGGGGGGACGGGCTGCCTCGGGCCTCGAGAAGGAGGGCGGATCGATGACGAGCGCGACGGCCAGCTCCAGGGCCTGGGCCAGCTCCTCGCAGTCCGCGCGTTCGGAGGACAGCTCGCGCAGGCCCTTGCGCTTGCCGGAGGCGCCGAACCACTCGACGGTTCCCCTCCGGCGCTCCGCCTCGCGCCGGACGTGGATGCGCAGCAGCTCGGGCGCTGAGTCATCGACGAGATCCCGGCCCAGACGGGCCGAGAGCGACGCTCGGAATGCCTCCTGGTTGGGACAGCTGGCGGCGGTTGTGTCTCGCAGGTATTCGAGGCGGAACTGCGACGGCACCGCGTGTGCCATGGGCACCATCCACAGCAGGGTGAGCAGTCCAAGCCGCGCGGGAGGTGACATGTCGCGCGATGAATGTATCCGCTGGGGCTCTCCGCTGGCGACAGAACAGTGCTCTTGAGACGGCTGGGCTTCTCGGGATGGAGGCGGCGGGATTCGAAGCCGCCGCCCTCAAGCATCCAGCCCCTGTCCTCAGGCCCGGGAGGTTCCGCACTCCGGGCAGAACCTGGCCTTGGCCGCCATCTCCGCGCCGCACTTGCCGCAGCTGGCCTTGGCGGCGAGCGACTTGCCGCACTCGGGACAGAACTTGCCGCCCTCGACGCGGGCGTTGCAGTGGGGACACGCCACCATCCGCTGCGCCTTCATGTCCAGGTTCTCCACCTGGTCCACCTTGCGCGCCTTGTCCCAGGTCTGCTCCACCGCGACCTTGGACTGGATGTGGGCCGCCTCCTCGGCGAGGTTCGGCGCGCAGTCCTCGCACAGGCCACGCGACTCGTTCCAGCACGCCTCCGGGCACACCCAGTGGCCACAGCGGGTGCAGTGCTTGAAGTGCTTCTTGGCCTCGTTCACCGCGTTGCCGTACGCGTCGTCCCACGCCTTGCCGCGCAGCGCGTCCTTCACATGGTCGCCCGCATAGGCCGCGCGCGAGAGCGCCCCGCCGAAGAACGAGCCCGCCGCCTTCAGGAAGCTGGCCGCCATGCCCAGGGTGCTGCCCTCGAACGTGGACATGTGCCCGTTGCCGCACTTGTCGCAGTGGAACTCGAACTGGAAGCCCTGGTCGTTCGACCGGTCGGTGTAATTACGGGTGAACTGGATCATTGCCATGAGACTGCACCTCCAACAGTAAAGCGAAGCCCTTTCACGCTAGCACGGCAACTCCCACTCTCATTTTCCGATAACCGGATAGCCCCGTGATTCGCGAGCGGGTTTCCCCCATCCCCCGGAGTCTCCATGCAGCTCTCTGTCCGTCTGGCGCTGGCCGCTTCACTGGCCGTCACCTTCCTGGCCGCACCGCAGGCGCAGGCCACCAACTACACGCTGTGGATCCACGGCAAGAACGGCGGAGGGACGCAGGCCGGCAACTACGCCGACTTCTCCAACTGGGGCCCCAGCTCCACGGCGGCCGGCGTGAACAAGAAGGCCGTCAACTGGGATGGGCGCCAGAAGATCGGCGGGCAGAACTACCGCATCCGTGACGCGCTGGACTGCTTCTGCACGGGGACGAACTGGTGCTACATCGCCGTGCACAGCGCCGGAAACCTGCAGATCGGCTACGCGCTGTCGCTGTACGGCGGCACGGCGCGCTACAAGAAGAACGCCATCCCCAGCTCGACGGGCGTGTGCGGCAACACGGACGGCACCACGCAGACGGGCTGGAACATCAGGTGGGTGGACGTGGCCTCGGGCGCGGGCGGCGGCAGCGAGCTGGCGGACAACGGCGAGTGGGCCACGAGCGATCCCATCGTGGGCGACCTGGTGACCACCACGGCGCGCGCGCTCTACAACCACAACACCACGCGCTCGCTGTGGTTCTACATGTTCGCGGCCTCCAAGGGCACGTTCTACTCGGGCATCCTCCCGGGACAGGATGACGAGGCGGTGGCCTATCACTCCACCGGCGGCGTCGCGGGCAGCGCGGGCGGGGCGTACTGCAACCCCTCCGACTGGTTCTGCAACGACCTGACGACGGGCTCCGGCGCATGCGAGGGCAACCACGCCAAGTGGAGCTACCACACGGTGCAGCTGCGCGATGACGGCGAGTCCTGGTCCCACGGCGCCAACGGCAACTGGGAGAACATCGTCGGCAAGGTGCGCGAGGACATCGTCACCTACGCGAAGTAGCGGGCGCTACGGCAGCCGGCGCTCCAGCAGGTCCCAGCGCTGGTCGACCCACCGGCGGATGTACTCCACCTCTTCGGACCAGGTGGTGAAGTCGGTGCGGTCGGACCAGCGCTCGAAGGTGAGGTACTGCGCTCCCCAGCGTGCCTCGCTGCGCCGGGCCGCGGCGTCGAGCTCTTGGGCGTACCCGTCGATGAGGCGCAGCACCGCCTGCTTCGCCAGCGGGCCGTGGAGGAGCTGGCGGTAGTAGCCACCGGCGGTGAGCTCGCCCGGGTAGAAGAGGTGGAAGACGGGCAGCCCGTACTCCTCGGGGTACTTCGCCGGATCGGCGATGGGCGCGTTGCCCGCGGCCTGCCAGTTGTCCACCACTCCCACCTCGAGCGTCCCGGTCTCTCCCGTGGTGCGCTCGGTGAGGGTGAGCATCCAGACGGCCGCCTGATCCCTGGCGGGCGTCCATCGGAAGGTGCCCGTCACCTCGTTCACGGTGGCCCCCGCGGGCAGTGTCTCCCGGAGGACGCGCCCTCTCGTCTGCGAAGGAATGGTTGAACCGTGAACAGCCCCCTATACTCGCCGACGGACATGTCCGAGCCCTCCTCCCCTCCTCCTCCGTCGACTCGCCGAGGTTTCCTTGGCGCCGTGACCGTGCTCCTGGGAGGCGTCATCGCCGCGCTCGCCTCCGTGCCGGTGCTGGGCAGCATCCTCTCCCCTCTGCGCGCCCCGCCGCACAAGGACACCGCGGATGCCCCCATCCCCGTGGGCAGCGTCTCCGAGTTCACCGTGGGCGTGCCCCGCCGCGTGGAGCTGATCCGCTCCGTCACGGACGCCTGGAGCCGCTCGGACGCCACCACCGTGGGCGCCGCCTGGGTGACGCGCCGCGAGGACGGCACCTTCCTCGCCCTGTCCACCATCTGCCCCCACCTGGGCTGCGGCGTGAACCTGGACAAGCAGCGCAACCAGTTCGCCTGCCCGTGCCACACCTCCGCCTTCTCGCTCGCCGGCAGCCGTGAGGCCGGCCCCGCTCCCCGCGGCATGGATCCGCTCAAGGTGGAGGTGCGCGGCGAGCAGGTGCTGATCCACTACCAGCGCTTCAAGCAGGGCACCCCCGAGCGCGAAGCGGTGTGAGGCCCGCCATGCTCAAACGCCTCGAAGCCTGGCTGGACTCCCGTACCGGCCACCGCTCCCTGCTGTACACCGCGCTGTACGAGCGCGTGCCCGGCGGCGCCCGCTGGCGCTACGTCTTCGGCTCGGTCGTCACCGTCCTCATCCTGGTGCAGGCCGTCACCGGCATCGCGCTCGAGCTGTACTACAGCCCGTCCACCACGGATGCGTGGGCCTCCGTCAACTACATCGAGACGCAGGTGTGGATGGGCTCGCTGCTGCGCGGCGTGCACCACTGGGGCGCCTCCGCCATCGTCGTGGTGATGGCGCTGCACCTGCTGCAGACGGCGTGGGCCGGCGCCTTCCGGGCCCCCCGGGAGATGAACTGGCTGGCCGGCTTCGTGCTGCTCCAGCTCGTCCTCGGCCTGGCCCTCACCGGCTACCTGCTGCCCTGGGACCAGAAGGGCTACTGGGCCACTCAGGTGGCCACCTCCATCGCGGGCACCCTGCCGCTCATCGGCCCCAAGCTGCAGACGTTCCTCCAGGGTGGCACCTCCTACGGCAACCTCACCCTCACCCGCTTCCACACGCTCCACGTCGTGCTGCTGCCCGCGGCCCTCTTCGCCGTCATCGGCATCCACGTGGCCCTCTTCCGCAAGCACGGCGTCACCCCGCCGGAGCTGCCCCCGGAGGAGCTGGCCCGCAAAGAGGAGCTCTTCTTCCCCAAGCAGCTGCTGCTCGACACCCTCGTCTCCGTGGCGGGCGTGGGCGTCATCTTCATGCTCGCGTGGCGCATGGGCGCGCCGCTCGAGGCCCCGGCGGATCCGTCCTCGCAGTACCTCGCCCGCCCCGAGTGGTACTTCCTCCCGCTCTTCCAGATCCTCAAGTACTTCGAGGGCGGCGCCGAGCTGGTGGGCACCGTCATCCTCCCCGGCCTGGCCATGGGCTTCCTGGCCGCGCTGCCCTTCCTCCACACGGCGCTCTCGCGCCGCTCGCCCCGGGTCCACCGGCTGCTCGCGGGAGCCCTCACCCTGGGGCTGGTGGGCGTCGGAGGGCTCGGGGCCCTGGCCGTGCGCTCGGATCGGAGCGATCCCGCTGTCGCCGCCATGACCGAGCGCGCCCACGGGGAGGCCGCCGAGGCCCGCCGCCTGGCCTCGCTGGGCGGCGTCCCCGCCTCCGGCCCGCTCAACCTGTACCGCAACGATCCGGTCGTCTGGGGCCACCGCGTCCTCGTCGCGCAGTGCCAGAAGTGCCACATGGCCTGCGACAGCGTGCCCTACAAGGGCAGCCCGTGCCTGGAGGGCTATGGCTCGCGCGCGTGGATCGCCCGCTTCCTGCGCAACCCCCGCGAGCCCCACTTCTTCGGCAACACGAAGATCGACGACATGGAGGCGTACACCGGCCCCCAGGAGTCCGTGGATGCCCTCACCGAGTTCATCTACTCGCAAGGCGGGCGGAAGGACGTGACGGCGGCGCTCGCCAAGAAGGGCGAGGAGCTCTTCGACTCCGAGGGCTGCGCCAGCTGCCACTCCCTGGACGGCGTGGGCAGCGGCCTCGCGCCGGACCTCAAGGGCTGGGCCTCGCGCGAGTGGGCCTCTGCCTTCATCCGCGCACCCGGCCACGCCCGCTTCTTCGGCGAGCTCAATGAGATGGAGACGTTTGACTACCTCAAGCTACCCGAAGAGGACCTGCAGGCTGTCACCGCCTGGCTGCATGCTCAGGCCTCGCAGCCGTTGAAGTTCCCCTAGCCGGCGGCGTCAGAGCCGGTGAGACATTCACCCGTAGGAACCGATGTGGAGGCCGTCACCATGAAGAAGCAGTTTGCCCTCGTTCTGGCCCTCTCCCTCTCCAGCGCCGCGTTCGCGGAGGACTCCGTGGCGGACACCTGGAAGGCCAAGTGCAAGAGCTGCCACGGCGAGGACGGCAAGGCGAAGACCAAGATGGGGGAGAAGGAGAAGATCCCCGACCTCACCAACGCAGCTTGGCAGAAGAAGCACTCGGACGCCGCGATCAAGGACGCCATCACCAACGGCTCCAAGGAGAACGCCAAGATGAAGGCGTTCAAGGACAAGCTCACCCCGGAGCAGATCGACGCCCTGGTGAAGCACGTCCGCAGCCTGAGCAGCGAGGCTGCTGCCACCCCGGCCAAGTAGCCGCCGGGTGAATATCCCTGGGGACGGTCCGTCCACCCCTCACGAAGCCCGCCCGGAGCCGTCCCCATGAAGACCTTCACCGTCGCCCTGCTCTTCATCCTCTCCCTGGTCACCCTCTTCGCCGCGGCCCGGGCCGACGCCCTGAGCCAGCCTGGCATCCAGCCGAGGCTGGCTCGGCCGCTCCCCCTGCCCGAGGGGGATGACAAGAAGGACGACAAGAAGGACGACGAGGAGGACGAGGAGGAGTACCGCGCCCTGGGCCAGCGCGCCGCCCTGGAGCTGGTGGATCCGGGCCTCCAGGACGACCTGCTGCGCCTGCGCCTCGCCGCGCGGCGCGGCCTCTGAGCCCCGTTACAGGCCTGTTGTACCCGGGGCCTCCTGCACTGGAGGCCTGGACTGGCAGTGAATGAGGAGAGGGAACCCGACGGCCCCGCCGCTGGCTGGTACGATGGTGGCGTATGTGGCTGATCGTGAACCCAGGCCTGCTGGACGAGCAGCAGCACTCGCTGCCCGAAGGGCACACGACCATCGGTCGCACGGAAGAGAACAGCGTCCGGGTGCTCCACATGAGCCTGTCCCGCCGGCATGCCCGGCTGGAGCGGACGGGCGACCAGATCGTCCTGGTGGACCTGGGCAGCAAGAACGGCACGCTCGTCAACGGCATCCGGGTGGATCGCTTCGCGCTGCAGGACGGGGACTCGTTCCAGTGCGGGGACGTGCACTTCAAGCTCTCCACCGCTCCCGGGGCCTTCGAGCCCACCCACGTGCAGGGGCTGAAGACGCGCTTCTCGCCCCTCACCATGGAGGAGATGCTGGAGCTGGACCGCGCGCCCGGGAGTGCCTCGGCGCTGCGGCTGAGGCCCGCGCGGGAGGCGGACGTCCGCTCCGCCGAGAAGCTGCGGGTGCTCCTCAAGGTGAGCCAGATGCTGTCCTCGCCTGGCCCCATCGACGGGCTGCTGGAGCGCATCCTCAAGCTCGTGTTCCAGATCCTCGAGGTGGACCGGGTGGCCATCCTCCTGGTGGATCCGGCCACGGGCTCGCTGCGGCCACGGGTGGCGCGGCTCTCCACGGGTGAGCTGCCCTCGGGCTCCTTCTACAGCCAGCACGTGGTGGACTACGTGCGCAAGCACAGTGTGGCGGCGCTCTTCGCGGACGCGCGCGAGGATCCCCGGCTGGATGGGGCCAGCTCCGTCATGCTCCAGTCCATCCGCTCGGCCATGTGCGTGCCGCTCAAGCCGCAGGAAGAGGTGCTGGGCGTGCTGTACGTGGACAACCAGGCCCAGGCCAACCGCTTCACCGAGGAGGATCTCGAGTTCCTCACCGCCTTCGCCAACCAGGCCGCGATTGCACTGGAGAACTCAATGCTCTCGCAGCGGGTGGCGGAGGAGGCGGTGCTGCGCAACGCCTACCTGCGCTTCTTCCCGCCCACGGTCATCAAGAAGCTGCAGAGCGACAAGCGGGCGCACCTGGACATCGTCGAGACGGAGGTGACGGTCCTCTTCTCGGACATCAGCGGGTTCACCTCGCTGTCCTCCACGCTGCACCCGCGGCAGGTGGTGGACCTGCTCAACGAGTACTTCCCGGTGATGGCGGACATCGTCTTCCGCTACGAGGGGACGTTGGAGAAGTACATCGGCGACGCGCTGATGGCGGTGTGGGGCGCGCCGTTCTCGCAGCCGGAGGACGCGGACCGGGCGCTGCGCGCGGCGGTGGAGATGCAGCGCGCGCTGGCGGACCTGAACGCGCGCTGGCGGGTGCAGGGCCGCACCGAGCTGAAGATCCACGTGGGCCTCAACACGGGCCGCGTGGCCGCGGGCAACATCGGCTCCGAGCAGTACCTGCAGTACGCCACCATCGGGGATGCGACCAACGTGGCCAGCCGCATCTGCGACGCCACGCCGGCGGGGGAGATCCGCATGGCGGAGAGCACCTTCCAGCGCGTGCAGGAGCGCTCCTGGCCGCTGTCGAAGCTGCCCCCCGTGCAGGTGAAGGGCAAGCAGGAGCCGCTGACGCTGTACCGGGTGGAGTGGCGCGACGGCCCCGCGCGGTGAGCGGAGCCTGAGGCGCGCCGGTCAGCTGCTGGCCGCGTTCTCCTCGCGGGCGAAGTCCGGCTCGAGCCGCGCCTGCGACTCCTCCACCGTGCCGGCCGGCGCTGGCACCGAGCGTGGCAGGAGGATGACGAAGCGGGTGCCCTCCTCCACCGTGGAGGACACGTCGACACGCCCGCCGTGAGCCTGGACGATCTGCGCGACGATGTAGAGCCCCAGCCCCAGGCCTCCCCGAGTCAACTTGCCTGGGCCATTCCCGGAGGGGTGGAAGGGCTCGAAGAGGTGGGACCGCAGAGACTCCGGGATGGGCGCCCCCGCGTTGTGCACCTCCACGCGCTGCAGCGACTCCACCCCCTCCAGGCACACGCTCACGCGCGAGCCCTCCGGGCTGTTCTGCAGCGCATTGGCCACCAGGTTGGAGAGCACCTGCGCCATCCGCTCCTCGTCCCAGAAGCCGTGGCAGTCTCCGCGCACCTCCAGCTGGACCTCCCGGCTCCGGTGGGCCAGCTCCAGCTCGCCGATGACGCGGCGGCACACCTCGTCCAGGGACACCTCGCCCGGGCGCAGGGGGATTCCGCCCGCCATGCGCGCCCGCGTGAAGTCCAGCAGCTGCCTCACCAGCCTCGACATCCGCTCCGCGCTGCTGTCGATTCGCTGGAGCATGCGCCGCACCTCCGGCGTCAGCGCCTCCCGGGCCAGCAGCGCCGCGGCGGAGAAGCGAATGGCGGCCAGCGGGTTGCCCAGATCGTGCCCCAGCACGCCGATGAACCGCTCGCGGAAGCGCCCCTCCTGCTCCCGCTCCTCCTCCTGCCGCCGCCGCGCGGTGATGTCCCGGCTGATGCCAAACAGGCCGTACACCGTCCCGTCCGGCTGGCGGAGCACGCCCTTGATGGTCTGCCAGATGTTGCCGAAGCCCGGCCCCCCATCCGCGTCCTCATAGGTGGCCGTCTGCCCTGACTCGAACACGCCCCGATCGTGCGCCACCGTCGCCGCGGCGCCCTGCAGCCCCACCAGCTCCGCGTCCGTACGGCCCAGGACCTCCTCTGCCGGGCGGCCAAACGCGTGCGCCGCCGCGGTGTTGAGCAGCACGTAGCGCCCCAGCAGATCCTTCACGAAGACGGCGTCCGTGGTGCTCTCGATGACGGCGGTAAGCAGATCCCGATCCCGGCGCAGCTCCACCTCGGCCGAGGCCCGATGCGTGACATCCTCCAGGAAGAGGGTGAGGCCACCCTCGCCAGGGGCCAGCCTCGCCTGCACCCAGGTGACGCCCGCCGGCGTCGGCCGGCCAAACCGCTCCATGGCCGGCACCTGCCGCTCCACCACCCGGACGCACGCGTCAAAGAGGCTGCACTCGCCCACCCAGGGCGCCTCGTCCAGCAGGCGCTCGCCCTTCTCCGGCAACAGCCCGAGCACGCCTTGCCGCACCCGGCCTGGCGAGCTGTCCAGACACTCGAAGTCGATGATGCGCCCATCGGATGAACGAAGAGCCCTCAGCCTCACCCAGACATCGGGTGCAGGCGCCTCGCTCTTGCCCGCCAATGGCTTGCTCTCGCTCCAGGATTTCATGCATCCGCCTCACGGCGCCCCCGCTTAACGATCGCAACACTACCGCTTTCCCTGCTCTCCAAGGAAATCGCCCTGCCCTCCGAGTGGGCAAGCGATGCAGGATGGCAGACACAAGGGAAGGACCGAACGTTTCATGGAAGTCATGCCTGGGGTGCGGACTTCGTTGACCCGCCCCGGGCTCGCCCCTATGACGCGGGGCCTCGGGGCTACATGGACACTCCCTTCGGTCAAAGACTCGGTGTGGAGGCGCTGCGCGGCATCACCCCCGCCGTGGGAGACCCCTTCGCGCAAGCGCTGGAGCGGCTCCAGCCGGGGGCTCGGGTGCGGACCCAGGGCGTCCATGGGGCGGCGCGGGGTTACGTGCTCGCCCGCCTCTCGCGCGGCCTGCAGGCGCCGCTCGTCTGCGTGGCGGTGGACGAGGAGGCAGCCGACGCCCTGGCCAATGATCTGGCCTTCTTCCTGGGGGGCAACGGCACGCTGCTGGAGCCCCGGGTGCTGCGCCTGCCCGCGGACGAGGTGCTGCCCTATGACGAGCTCTCGCCCGAGCCGACGGCCGTCAGCGAGCGCCTCGGCACCCTCTTCCACCTGAGCCAGGGGACGCGCTTCCCGGCGCTGGTGCTCTCCCTGCGGGCCCTGCTGCGCAAGGTGCTGCCGCCCTCGGTGATGCGCGAGCTGTCGGACCTGGTGAAGGTGGGCCAGGACTTCGACCGGGACTCCATGGCCCGCAAGCTCGCCTCCATGGGCTACCAGTCCAGCCCGCTGGTGGAGGACCCTGGGACGTTCTCCGTGCGCGGCGGCATCCTGGATGTCTTCAGCCCGCTGTATGAGCGCCCCGTCCGGCTCGAGTTCTTCGGGGACACCATCGAGTCCATCCGCGCGTTCGATCCGGACACCCAGCGCACGGTGGACACGCTCAAGGAGGTGTTCCTGGTGCCGGCGCGCGAGGTGATGCTCACCGAGCAGACGCGCCCGCGCGCCGAGGCCGCGGCCCGAGCCGTGGCGGACCGCATCAACCTGCCCACCATCAAGCTGCGCGAGCGGCTCGAGGCCCTGCGCGAGGGCCTGCCCGGCTTCGGCCTGGAGGGCCTGATGCCCGGCTTCTTCGAGGGCGGGCTCGGCACCCTCTTCGACTACCTGCGGCTGTGGACGAAGGAGCCGCTCTTCTACTTCGATGATCCGGTGGGCCTGGATCGCACCGCCAGCGATCTGTGGGAGGAGCTGGAGCGCTCCTTCCAGGCGGCGGACGAGCGGCAGGACCTCACGCTCCCGCCCCCGGAGCACTTCCTCACGCGCGAGCAGGCGGATGCGCAGCTCTCCAAGGCGCGCATCGTGGAGGGCGGCGGGCTGTCGCTCACTCCGAGCGAGCAGCCCCCGGTGATGTTCTCCTTCGGCAGCACCCAGGATCTGCGCGAGGCCATCCTGGCGCACCACGGAGAGGAGGGCGCCCTCACCCCGCTGGTGGAGCGCCTGCTGCGGTGGCGGGACATGCGCGTCGCCTGCGCGATCGCCTGCGGCACGCTGAGCCAGGCGGACCGGCTCAAGCGCCTGCTGCTGGAGCGCAACGTGATGGTCCGCATCCATCACGAGCCGATTGAGGATGTCACCCGGCTGTACGAGCCCTCCGTGTCCGCCCACCTCTTCACCGGCGAGGTGAGCCATGGCTTCGTGGACGGCTCGGGCGGCCTGGCCCTGCTCGCGGACGAGGAGATCTTCGGCGTGCGGGCGCGGCGGCGCGTACGCCGCTCGAAGCGGGCGGATGCGTTCGCGGCGGGCTTCAAGGATCTGAAGGAGGGGGACCTCATCGTCCACACCGACTTCGGCATCGGCCGCTACGCGGGCCTGACGAAGATGCAGGTGCAGGGCGTGCCGGGAGACTTCCTGGTCCTGGAGTACGCGGGGAAGGACAAGATCTACCTGCCCGTGAGCCGCATGCGGCTCATCCAGAAGTTCACCGGCGGAGATCCGGCGAACGTCCAGCTGGACAAGCTGGGCACCGCGAGCTGGGAGAAGACGAAGAAGCGCGTCAAGGAGCAGCTGCTCAAGATGGCGGCGGAGCTCCTGCAGATCGCCGCCGCTCGCAAGGCGCACCCGGGCCATGCGTTCTCGGCGCCGGATCGGTACTTCCACCAGTTCGAGGCGGACTTCGAGTTCGAGGAGACGCCGGATCAGGCCAAGGCCATCGAGGACGTGCTGGCGGACATGCAGAAGCCGACGCCCATGGATCGGCTGGTCTGCGGCGACGTGGGCTACGGGAAGACGGAGGTGGCCATGCGCGCCGCCTTCAAGGCCACGCTGGACCGCAAGCAGGTGGCGGTGCTGGTGCCCACCACGGTGCTGGCGCAGCAGCACTACCTGTCCTTCAAGAAGCGCTTCCAGGGCTACCCCGTCAACGTCGAGGTCATCTCCGGGATGAAGAAGGCCCCCGAGGTGCGCGAGGCCCTCAAGCGCTCCCAGGAGGGCAAGGTCGACATCCTCGTCGGCACGCACAAGCTGCTGGCCGGGGACGTGGCCTTCAAGGATCTGGGGCTGCTCGTGGTGGACGAGGAGCAGCGCTTCGGCGTGAAGCAGAAGGAGCAGCTCAAGAGGCTGCGCACCCAGGTGGACGTGCTCACGCTGACGGCCACGCCCATCCCCCGCACGCTGCACATGTCCATGTCCGGCGTGCGGGACATGAGCATCATCGCCACGCCGCCGCAGGATCGGCGCGCCATCCGCACCTTCGTGATGAAGTTCGACCCGCAGGTCATCAAGGAGGCCATCGAGCGCGAGGTGGCCCGCGGCGGGCAGGTGTTCTTCGTGCACAATCGGGTGCAGTCCATCGCCTCGATGGAGCGGCTGCTGAAGGAGCTGGTGCCGAACATCAGCATTGGCGTGGCGCACGGGCAGATGGGCGAGGGCCAGCTCGAGAAGGTGATGCTGCAGTTCACCGAGAAGAAGTTCCAGGTGCTGCTGTGTACCTCCATCATCGAGAGCGGCATCGACATCTCCAGCGCCAACACGATGATCGTCAACCGGGCGGACGCCTTCGGCCTGGCGCAGCTCTACCAGCTCCGCGGGCGCGTGGGCCGCTCCAAGGAGCGCGCGTACGCGTACCTGCTGGTGCCCGCGCGGCGGACGATTACCCGAGACGCGCAGCGACGCCTGGAGGTGCTGCAGAACTTCACGGAGCTGGGCGCGGGCTTCTCGATCGCCAGCCACGACCTGGAGATCCGCGGCGCAGGCAACCTGCTGGGCGAGAAGCAGTCGGGGGCCATCGCGGAGATTGGCTTCGACATGTACGCGCAGCTGCTGGAGGAGGCGGTGGCGGAGCTGCAGGGCCAGCCGCCGCGCACGCAGATCGAGCCGGACATCAACCTGTCCCTGGCGGCGCTTATCCCGGACGACTACGTGCCGGACGTGCACCAGCGGCTCGTCTTCTACAAGCGCTTCAGCCAGGCCAGCCACCCGGACGAGGTGACGGACCTGCGCGCCGAGCTGGTGGACCGCTACGGCGAGGCGCCCGACGAGGTGGACAACCTCTCGGAGCAGACGCTGCTGAAGATCGACATGAGGGATATCCGGCTGCGAGCGCTGGAGTCCGGCGCGGGCCGGCTGGTCGTGACGCTGGGCGCGGATGCGCTGCTGGATGGGCACAAGCTGGCTTCGCTGGTGCAGCGCTCCAAGGGCCTCTACCGGCTCACACCCGACCTGAAGCTCATCGCCAAGGTGCCGGAGGGCACCAAGGGCCAGGCCCTGGTGGTGGAGGCCAAGAAGGTGCTGCGAGATCTGCACGCCTGCGCGCAGCCGCAGGCGTGAGCCTCGGGCTCAGTTCGAGGGGGCGAGCTTCCACAGCTGGGCATCCGAGCGATCCCTCGCGACGAGGCCCAGGTTCTCCAGCTCCTTCAACCACTGCTCGAGTGACCGCTCGTCATCCGTGGGGAACTCGCGGGCGCCCACCCGCACGGTGCCCAGGTTGAGGGACTCGAAGTAGAGCATCAGGCGCCACGTGTCGAAGACCTCCGGCGTGCCCACGGCCCGGTGCACGTCCACCACGCGCCGCGACTCATCGCCGTGGAAGTCCACGCCCGCGCCATGGCGGTGGAACTGCCAGCGCTCCCCCCGCACGAAGACCTCTCCATGGCGGGACACCCGCCGCGAGGCCCAGGGATCCAGCCCCCCGGGGTGGAGCAGGAGCCACGCCTTCACCAGCTCGGCCTGGAGCGAGACGAACCGGCGCAGCAGCGCCAGGCATCCCGCTTCGGCTGTGCCTTCCGCCACGGCGCCTCCTTCCTTCCCCCCCATCAGTGTACCGGCCACCGGCGCCGGCTCCGCAACGCGAGGCCCAGCAACAACAGCGGCATCAGCGCCCCCGCCGCGGACCCATCCGACGAGCACCCACCCCCCCCACCTCCCCCGTCCCCATCGTCTGGCGGAGCCTGCCGGGCCTTCACGGTGAGGGACACGGAGTCCTCGGCGCTCAGTCCCTGGGCATCCGTCACCTTCAACGTGAACGTGAGCACCGTGTCGGCGACCAGGTCCGGCGCCGTGAAGGTGGGCGCCGGGTCCGTGGCACCGCTGAGCGTCATGGTCGGCCCCGCCGTCTGGGTCCACCGGTAGGTCAGCGCGTCACCCTCGGGATCTTCTCCGCTGCCACTCAGGGTCACCGTCACGCCTCCGGCCACGGTCTGGTCGTCGCCCGCGTGAGCCACCGGCGTGCGGTTCACGTTGCGGACCGAGATGCTCACGGTCTTCGGCTCGGAGGCCATGCTCCCATCACTCACCACGAGCTGGAAGGTCAGCACCGTGGTCGCGGTCACTTCCGGAGCGGTGAACGTCGGCTGAGCGGTGTCCGCGCCGGAGAGCGTCACCGTCGGCCCCGCGGTCTGCGTCCACGTGTAGATCAGCGAGTCGTGGTCCGGATCCGAGGAGCCTCGCCCATCCAGCGTCACGTGGGTGCGCTCGTCCACCTCCTGCCCTGGGCCCGCATGGGCCACGGGCGCCCGGTTCGTCCGGTGAACCGTGACGTGCACCGTGTCCACGCTGGAGAACGAGCCGTCGCTCACCGTGAGCCGGAACGTGAGCACGACATCCGCCGTCACCGCCGGCACCACGAACGTGGGCTGCGCGCTGTAGACGCCGGAGAGCGTCACCTCGGGACCGGCTGTCTGCTCCCACGTGTACGTCAGGGTTGTGCCCAGATCGGGATCGGCCGAGCCCTGGCCATCGAGCGTCACCCGGATGGGCCCCTCCACCGCGAGGTCCGGCCCTGCGTTCGCGACGGGCGGGCGGTTCACGTGAGCCACCGTGACCTCCACCACGTCTGTCTGGGAGAGCTCCCCGTCGCTCACCGTCAGCTGGAAGAGGAGCCTCGTGCCGGAGGTGACCTCGGGTGCGATGAACGTGGGCTGAGCCGTGTCAGCCCCGATGAGCTCCGCCGCGGGGCCTGCCGTCTGATGCCAGGCATAGGTCAGCACTGTGGCCGAGTCAGGGTCCAACGAGCCGCTGCCATCCAACGCCACCAGGGTTCGCTCATTCACCCACTGATCCGGACCCGCCCTGGCCACGGGCGCGCGGTTCACGTTCCGAACGGTGACATTCACCGTGTCCGTACTGGAGAGCTCCCCGTCGCTCACCGTCAGCTGGAAGATGAGCACCGAGTCCACCGGCACCTCCGGAGTGAAGGTGGGCTGAGCGGTGTCCGCGCCCGTGAGCACCACCACCGGGCCGGCCGTCTGCACCCACGCGTACGTCAGCGTCGTGTCCGGCTCCTGATCCGAAGAGCCTCGGCCATCCAGGGTGACCGGGTTGCGCTCGTATACGGTCTGGTCCGGACCCGCGTTGGTGACGGGTGGACGGTTGTTGACCACGGTGATGTCCACCGTCGCCGTGCTGGAGAGCTCCCCGTCACTCACCGTCAGCTGGAAGGTGACGAGCGAGTCCGCCGCCACGTCCGGAGCTGTGAAGCCAGGCTGCGCCGTGTTGGCTCCCGAGAGCGTCACCGTGGGGCCTGTGAGCTGTTCCCACGCATACGTCAACGTGTCTCCCTCGGGATCCGTGGAGCCCCGCCCATCCAGCGCGACGGGCGTGTGCTCTTTCACCGTTTGAGCGGGGCCCGCGTGGGCCACCGGCACGCGGTTCACGTTCCGCACGGTGATGTTCACCGTGTCCGTCTGGTACGGCGTTCCGTCACTCACCAGGATCTGGAAGGTGAGCACCGTGTCCCCCGTCACCTCCGGCGCGGTGAACGTGGCCATCGGGGAGCTGTAGCTGCCTTCGATCGTGACGGCGGGCCCCGCGAGCTGCTGCCACCCATACAGCAGATGCTCCCCGTCCGGGTCATACGAGCCCGAGCCATCCAGCGTCACCACGGTGCGCTCGTCCACCATCCGGTCCGGGCCCGCGTTGGCAACGGGGGGCGGGAGGACGTCGCGCACGACGATGTCCACCATATCGGTGCTGGAGGAGTAGCCGTCGTTCACCGTGAGCTGGAAGGTGAGCACCGTGCCATCCGGGGCATCCGGGGCATCGAAGTACGTGTGCGGGTATTGGGCATCGGCATGAGGGAGGGTCACCGGGGGCCCCGAGAGCTGCTCCCACTTGTAGGACAGGACCGTGTGCTCCGGATCGCTGGACTCCGAACCATCCAGCACGACCATCTGGCCCCGGTTCACGGACTGATTCCACCCGGCGTTGGCCACCGGCGGATGGCTCGAGTCGATCACCCCAATGCGAACGATGGCCGAGGAGGAGCTGAAGCCGTCACTCACCGTGAGCTCGAACCGAAGCTCCGTGCCCGTGGGAGCATCCGGCACGAGGAACGAAGGCCGCGCCGTCTCCGCGCTCATGAGGGACACCGCCGGGCCGAAGATCTGCACCCACGAGAAGCTCAGCGTGGTGTCAGGATCCGGATCCCAGGATCCCGTGCCATCCAGCTGCAGCACGGTGTTCCTCACCCCGGACCAGTTCACCCCGGCGTGAGCAATCGGTGCGGTGTTCACGAGCTGCGCGAGGCCCGCCAGGGAGGCGGATCGCGCCTCCGCCGCGGACACAGAGGCCACCAGAAGAAGACCCGAGACAGCCAGAAGCCATCGACCCACTGCGGAACCCCCCAGGACTGTGGAGCAAGGACGCTGCTGCCCGGCCCCGATGCCGCGGCGCAGCCCCACCCCGGCGCTCAGCCGGCCTGCGGCTCACACTGTACGCAACGTGAGCGTGCCGTGAAAAGGGATGCGCCGCTTCACTCCGGAAGAGCCGCGGGAGCCGTGCGCGGGCCCGTCACCGGGTCGGCGGCGGCGCGGGCAGGAAGCCGGGGGCCGGGCCCAAGGAGCCGGCCTGCGGCGCCTGGGGATCCACCTGGAGCTTCTGGAGGACCGCCTCGTCCGTGCGGAAGCCGGCGCGCGCCTGGAGCTCCTCGGTGAACTTCCCCACGCGGGCATCCCGCCGCTCTCGGGCGATGCGGGCGCGCACCTGAGAGGTGACGGCCTCCAGGGACTGGTTCTTCTCAGGCTTCACGTCGGTGAGCTTGAGCAGGTGGAAGCCCTTGTCGGACTCCACCACGGCCGAGAGCTCTCCCGGCTGCTTCAGCTTGCCGGCGGCGGTGGCCACCTCCTGGCCCAGCCGGGCCTTCAGCTCCTCGGCGGTGACGAGCTGGGTGTCCGCCTCGGTGGGCTTCGCGGCCGGGTTGCCCGAGGCCTCGGTGATCAGCGCATCGAAGGCGTCGAAGTCCAGCGGCTGGAGCTTGCGCGCCTTCTCCCACAGCGCCTGGGCCCGCTTCTTCTTCGCGGCCCGCTCGGGGCTGCCCTGGGGCGCGGGCACCAGCAGGTGCGAGTAGCGCGCACGAGCCGGCTGGATGAACTCGGCCTTGTGCGACTCGTAGTAGGCGGAGACCTCCTCCGGGGTGACGGGCGGCGCCTTCTCGTCGAACTCCTTGAAGAGCAGCTGCTGCACCATGGCGCGCTTCATCGCCTCCTGCACCTCGGGATCGTTCTCCAGCCCCCGGCGCCGCGCCTCGACGACGAAGATCTCGAAGCGCGCCAGGCCCTCCGCGTACTCACGCCGCTGCGCGGGAGTCTCCAGGCGGGTGCGCGCCGCTGGGTTCATCTGCGCGATGTAGCCCTGGAGCTGCTCGAGGGTGATGGCCCCTCCCTCGAAGCTCACCACGGGCGTGCCCTTCGCCGCGGGCGCCTGCGCGCCGGTGGCCGGAGAGGCGGGCTTCGAGCCTGAGTCCTTGCCCTCCCTCTCACAGCCAGCGAGCAGGAGGAACGAGAGGGTCGACACGGAGAGGAGGCGGGAGAGGCGCATAGGGAGGGCGCTTCGCTAGCACCCTCCCGCCACGAGCGGCAAGGCATGGCTGGAGTGTCCCCTCCGCCAGTTGCCTGGGCCTCTGGCCCGCCACCTCGGGCCCATGGCAGGCAGACATGCATGGGGCAGCACTCTGCTCGACGGGGGAGCTGCCCCCGGCACGGATTTGACGCCTCGCGCAACCGACTGCTAAGTGCCTACTTATCACCTCTCACCCAAGGGGACCCGATGCACGGCTTCGCGCAGAGCCCGCTCACGCTGCTCATCGTCCAGCTCATCGTGATCATCGTCCTCTCCCGGGTGATCGGGCGGGGGGCCCGGGCGCTGGGGCAGCCACTCGTCATCGCGGAGGTGGTCGCGGGGGTCGTGCTGGGGCCGTCGCTGCTGGGGTGGTTGGCGCCAGAGGTGATGCAGGGCCTCTTCCCCCAGGGCTCCATGCCCATCTTGAAGATGTTGAGCCAGGTGGGGCTCATCCTCTTCATGTTCCTGATCGGGCTGGAGCTGAACCCGAAGCTCCTCAAGGGCCGGGGGCACACCTCGGTGGTCATCAGCCATACGAGCATCATCGTGCCGTTCGCGCTCGGGGCCGGCGCCGCGGCGCTGTGGCTCTACCGCGTCCTGGCGGAGCCCTCGGTGCCCTTCACCTCCTTCGTCCTCTTCATGGGCGTGGCGATGAGCATCACCGCCTTCCCGGTGCTGGCGCGGATCCTCACGGAGCGCCGGCTGCTCCAGTCCCGGGTGGGCGCCATCGCCATCACCTGCGCGGCGGTGGATGACGTGACGGGCTGGTGTCTGCTGGCGTTCGTGGTGTCCGTCGTCCGGGTCTCGGACGTGACCCACGCCGCGTGGACGACCTTCTTCACCCTGCTCTACATCGGCTTCATGCTGCTGGCAGTCCGGCCCTTCCTGGCGCGGCTGGGAGCGCGCGTGGCCAGCCGTGAGGGGCTCACCCAGAACGTCGTCGCCGCCACGCTCATCCTGCTGCTGGCCTCCAGCTGGGCCACGGAGTTCATCGGTATCCACGCCCTCTTCGGCGCCTTCCTGCTCGGCGCCATCATTCCCAAGGAGGGAGGGCTGGCCTCGGCGCTCGCGGAGAAGCTGGAGGATGTGGCGGTGGTGCTGCTGCTGCCCATCTTCTTCGCCTACAGCGGCCTGCGCACCGAGATCGGGCTGCTCAACAGCGCCGAGTCCTGGGCCATCTGCGGCGCCATCATCCTGCTGGCTTGCCTGGGCAAGTTCGGGGGCAGCGCGATCGCCGCGCGGCTGACGGGCCTGCGCTGGCGCGAGGCGGGCGCGGTGGGCATCCTGATGAACACCCGTGGCCTGATGGAGCTCATCGTGCTCAACATCGGCCTGGACGTCGGCGTCATCTCCCCCAAGCTCTTCACGATGATGGTGGTGATGGCCCTGGTGACCACCTTCATGACCACGCCCCTGCTGCGGTGGGTCTACCCCTTCGATCAGATGGCGCGGGACCGCCTGGTGCCGGAGCCAGGGGAGCCGCTGGGGAGGGTCCCCACGCCCTTCTCCGTGATGATGTGCGTCTCCCATGGCCGCGTGGGGCCTGGGATGGTGACACTCGCGCACGCCCTCACGTCCCAGGGCCAGGAGCCCTCGCAGCTCTATGCACTGCACCTCCTCCCCGCCTCGGAGCGCGCCTCCTTCCACCTGCGGCCTGAGGCGCAGCCCTCCGACGCGTCGGCGCTCACACCGCTGCTGGAGCGTGCCAGCAAGCTGAGCCTCTCCGTGCGGCCGCTCTCCTTCGTCTCGGGCGAGCCTGGGGCGGACATCTGCCGCACCGCCGCGGCCAAGCACGCGGACCTCATCCTGCTGGGATGGCACAAGCCCCTGCTCAGCCAGACGCTGCTGGGCGGCACGGTGCACGAGGTGATGCAGGAGGCGGGGGTGGACGTCGCGGTCCTGGTGGACCGGGGGCTCTCGAGCGTGCGGCGCGTGCTCGTCCCCTTCATGGGCAGCTCCCATGATCGAGCGGCGCTGGGGCTCGCGCGGCGGCTCATGCGGCACGCGGACGCGGAGGTGACGGTGCTGCACGTCACCTCGCCCGAGGGCAAGGTGCGCGCCAGAGCGCAGGTCGAGGAGCTGTTCCCCGAGGAGGGGCGGCGCGTCACCTTCAAGGTGGTGGAGCATGCGGAGCCGGAAGAGGCGGCGCTGGCGGAGGCGGCGCGCGGCTATGATCTCATCATCGTCGGCGTGGGACAGGAGTGGGGACTGGAGAACCAGCGCTGGGGGCTCCATCGAGAGCGCATCATCCAGGACTCGCCGGTGTCGCTGCTGGTAGTGCGCCACCCGGCCGCCACGGTGGAGCCTGCGCTGGCGACAGCGGAAGAGGGGCTCCCTTTCACGGGCGGCACGGTAGCCTGAGGCACGGGGAACCATGCACCTGGGAGCGACCATCCGACTGTTGCGCGTCGACGCCGGGCTCTCCTTGAGAGATCTCGCGCGGCGCATCGGCGTCTCCAGCGCCTATCTGAGCCGCGTGGAGCATGGGCTGGACGCTGTCCCCACTCCGGAGCGGCTGGACGCCATCGCGCGCGAGCTGGGCGTGCCTCCCACGCTGCTGATGGATGTCTCGTACCGGGTGAACCCGTTGGTGGCCAGCTACCTGGAGCAGGTCCCGGGTGTCGGCGCGCTCTTCCTGGACATCGCTCGGAGGCGGCTTACCAGCTCCCAGCTCACCCGGGTCCGTGAGTTCCTGAAGGCGGAGTTCCCCGTGCGCGGAGCCCCACGGGATGAACCCCCGCCTGCGCTGGCACCGCTGCTGGCCCCCGAGCGGATCATCCTTCAGCTCTCCTGCGCCTCCGTGGAGGATGCGCGAGACATGGCCGTCGGGAGGCTCTGCGCCGCCTGCCCGGGGCTGGGGGCAGCCCGGCTCACCGAAGTGCTGGAGCGGCGTGAGGCCGAGGCCTCCTGCTCGGTGGGCAACGGGGTGGCGGTTCCCCACGCGGCCCTGGAGGGAGTTCCCCCGCTGGCCGCCCTGGTGACCCTGGCGAAGCCGCTGCGGCACGAGACGCCGGATGGGCAGCCGCTGCGCATGCTCATCGTCATGGTGGGCAGCGATCGCGGCCGCGCCTGGCTCATGCGGCTGGCCCACGTGGCACGCCTGTCGAGCCATGGCCTCGCCACGCGCCTGCAGGAGGCGCATCACCCGCGCGAGGTGCTCTCGCACCTGCAGGAGCTGGAAGCCCTGCTATGACGGCGCGGAGGCGTGTCAGGCCTCGCGGGCCTCAGCGCCGGTCCCAGCCGCTGCCGCCGTACCCCTGGGCCTGCCCGCGGAGCCGCTCCCACTGCACGCGCGCCTGCCGGGCCTGCTGCGTCTGCTCATCCGCGTCGCGCCGCGCCTCCCGGGCCTCGCGCCGCGCCTTGGCGAGGATGGAGAGGAAGTCTCCCTCGGTGAGCGACTGGGCCCGGACGTCCCCGTTCTCCTTCAGGGCCCGGTACTGCGCGTAGTTCAGCTCGGCATCCGCCACCTCGAGCTCACGATCACGGAGCCCCTTCTGCGCCTTCCAGGCCTCCAGGTTCTCGTTGCGCCAGTCCACCCGGGCCCGGGCCGCCGCGAGCTCCGCCTCCGCGGCCTGGAGCTGCGCCTCCGCGGCCTGGATGCTGGTCTGCTGCCCCGTCTCCCTGGCCGCCTCCAATTGGGCCTTCTCCGCGTCCCTGCGGAGCTTCGCCGCGTCCGCGTTGCGGCGAGCCACCTCCAGCGCACGCTCCGCGTCGCCAATTGCCACCTTGGAGCGCATCACCTCGTCCGTGGCCTGCTGCTTGGATGCCTGGGCCTCGCGCACGCTCCCCAGCCGCTCCTCCGGGATACGGGCTATCCAGGAATCCTTCACCTCGGTGTTCCGGCCTGTGCTGCAGCCGCCCAGGATCATCAGGGACGTCCCGAGCACCGCTACGAGCGCACGCCGCCAACTTGATTGAGCCATGGCCTCTCCTCCACAAGTGCCTACCGGAGACGGTAGACACGGAGTGAAGGAGGGGCAGGCCGTCCGAACCTCGGCGTGACCACCGGTGGCAGTGCCGCCCTCACGGCAGGCAGCCGTGAGCCGCTCGCCCCTCTGGCTGCAGCCCACACGAGCGAGCCCGGGCCACGCCGGCCCGCCCGTGCTCAGCTCCCGCCGCAGAAGCGCGCGATGGCCCGCGCGAGCACCGCCTCGCAGCGCACCAGATCCTCGATTGGCACGTACTCGCCCGTCTGGTGGGCCACGCGGATGTCTCCCGGGCCGAACACCACCGCCTCGGCGCCCAGCGCCGTGAGCTGCGGCGCCTCCGTGCCGAAGGACACCGTCTCGGGGGCGTTCCCCGTCGCCTCCGCCAGGAAGCGCACCACCTCCGCGTCCGGCGCCGTGCTCACCCCGCTGTCGGTCCGCAGCACGCGGATGTCCGCCTCGTAGGCGGGCTCGTCCCGCACCAGCTCCTGGCGGATGCTCTCCATCAGCTCCACCACCCGCTGCGGCGACTGCCCGGGGATGGGCCGCCACTCCACCGTGAAGCGGCACAGGCCGGGGATGACGTTCTTCGCCTTGCCGCCCTGGATGAGCCCCACATTCACCGTGGTGAAGGGCGGCTCGAAGCTCTCATCCCGCTCCTCGCGGAGCACCGTGCGGGCCACCTGCTCCAGCCGGTGCAGGAAGCGGCTCGCCCGGAAGATGGCCGAGGCCCCCGTGTCCGGGTACGCGCTGTGCCCCTCCTTGCCTCGCACCTCCACCTCGCCCAGGCAGTAGCCCTTGTTGGCGCGCACCGGCACCAGCCGGGTGGGCTCGCCCACGATGGCATGCCGCGCCCGCCCCTTCCCCGCCTCCACCAGCTTCTTGGCGCCCACCAGCCCGATCTCCTCGTCCGCGGTGAGCACCACCATCAATGGGGCCTTCAGCCGCTCGGCCCGGGTGGCCGCGTGCAGCGCGCTGGCGATGAAGCCCTTGGTGTCACACGCGCCGCGCCCGTAGAGCCGCCCCTCCCGCTCCGTCAGCTTCAGCGCGTCCGTCCACGCGGCGTCATACGGCACGCAGTCCGAGTGCCCCACCAGCGCCAGCGCCGCGCGGCCCTCGTCCCCGCCCTTCACCGCCACCAGGTTCACCTTCTCCGCGCCCGCCTCGTCCGTGTAGCGCAGGCGCTCGGCCACGAACCCCGCTGCCTCCAGGCGCGCCTGGGCGTAGTCGATGAGCGGCGCGTTCGGGCGCACCGAGGTGGTGTCCAGCGCGACCAGCTCCGCCAGCGTGGCCCGCAGCGCGGGCAGCGTATCGTTCACGAGTACAGCCTCCGGGCGAGGGCATTGAAGGCGCGGCCGGACTCCTCCGTGCGCGGGTGCTGACCGTCCCGCACCACGAGCCGCCCGTCCACCGCCACCTCCCGCACCACCGCCTTGTCCGCGCCGAACACGAGCCCCGCCAGCAGCGACGAGGGGCTCGCCCCCACCAGCGAGGGGTGGTTCACGTCCACGGTGAAGAAGTCCGCGGGCGTGCCGGGCTCCAGCGCGCCCGTGGGCAGTCCCAGGCTCTTCGCGCCGTTCACCGTGGCCATCTGGAACAGCCGCGCCGCCAGCCCCTCCACCGTGCCGCCACCGGGATCCAGCACCGCGCGCCGCACCCGGGACAGCCGCAGGTGCTCTTCCAGCTGCCTCGCCTCGTCGAGCAGATCCACCCGGGCCTGGCTGTCCGAGCCCAGGCACAGCCGCGCGCCCGCGTCCACCAGCCGGTCCGCGGGGACGATGCCATCTCCCAGGTTCCGCTCGGTGGAGGGGCACGCGCACACGCCCGCGCCCACCTCGCCCAGCATCCGCGCCTCGGCCTCCGTCACGTGCACCGCGTGCACGGCGGTGAAGCGGGACTCCAGCAGCCCCAGCTCCTCGAGCAGCTCCACGGGCCGCAGGCCGTACTCGGCCACGCAGGCCTCGAGCTCCTTGGGCTGCTCGGCCACGTGCATGTGCACCGGCAGCTGCCCGCGGAGCCCCGCGAGCACGGTGAGCCACTCGCGCGGTACCGCGCGCACGCTGTGAGGCGCCAGGCCCACGCTCACTCCGGCCTGTCCCTCCGTCTCCCGGACGAGCTCCTCCACGGAGGCGAGGAAGGTGTCCACGTCCTTGTCGATGAACCGCCGCTGCCGGGGGTTCTCCGGCACGCGGTAGCCCGCGCGCGCGTAGCCCACGCGCAGGAGCACGATGCGCAGCCCCACGTCCCGCGCGGCGCGAATCACCTCATAGGCCAGCGCGTTGCGCTCCACGTAGGGCGTGCCATCGGGCTGGTGGTGCAGGTAGTGGAACTCGCCCACGGAGGTGATGCCGGAGAGCAGCATCTCCAGGAAGGCCTGACGCGAGGCGGTGTAGACCTCCTCGGGGTTCAGGGCCTCGGCGGCGCGGTACATGGCCTCGCGCCAGCTCCAGAAGTCGTCCGTGCCGTGGCCGGCCGCCACGTACTCGGTGCGCCCGCGGATGAGGCGCTGGAAGGCGTGCGAGTGCCCGTTGACGAGTCCGGGCAGCAGCGCCCGCCCGGACAGCCGGACGGTCCGCGCCCCCTCGGGGACGGGCCCCTCCGGGAGGATGCGGCCATGGGCCCCCACGTGCAGGGTGCCGCCCGGGTGGAACCGGCCATACCGATAGAGGAGGTCCGGCTGATAGACGGTGAGTTCGCTCACGTGCGGCAGCCTACGCTACCGCCCCGGGGCTCGCAGCAACGCCGCGAGCCTCGGGTACACCGGTCAACGGCTCGAGAGCCGGGGGCGCTGCTGTCCCATCACCGGGTGGACGGAGTTGTCATCCGCCCCGGGACGTCCCAGCCCCCGGCGCACCGCCGGCAGCGAGGCCGTCACCGGGCCCACGTAGAAGACTCCGTGGAAGCCGTTGTCGTCCGAGTCATCCCAGAGGTGCACGAAGTAGCGATCCCCGTTGTCCTTGCCGTGGGTGTCCTTCACCCCGCACTCGAGCCTCTCCCCCTTGGGACCCACCGCGCAGATCCAGGCCGTGCCGCTGTTGTAGGCCATGTCCAGGGAGATGGCGTCGTCGACCTCCTGGGAGATCAGCATCCCCATGGGCCGGTACTTCTTGTCCCAGGGCAGGCCCTGGGCGGTGCGCGGGTGGACGTTGCCGGCCACCACCATGAAGAAGCGCTCCGGACCCTTGCGCACGTAGGAGAGCACCGTCGCGGCCATGGCGTCCTCGCGCTCCTGCCCCTGCGCCTTGGGGTGGTCGAACACGAAGGCGTCCACGTCCAGCCCCTGGACGCGCAGCCGACGCAGCTGCTCCAGCAGGTTGGCCATGCCCTCGCTGCTGCGCCCATCCGGGAAGGGGCTGCGCCAGAAGGGCGCCTCCATCAGCTTCAGCCAGTCATCATCCGTGCCGGCGCTGCGCAGGAAGTGGTACACCCGCTGCTGGTTCTCCACCGGCAGCTCCAGGCCCACCGTCATCGGCGTGCCCGTGGAGGCCACCTGGCAGGCGCTCTGCGCCACGAACCGTGGCACCTCCTGGGTGCCGTGCAGCTCGCCCAGCATCATCACCCCGCCGCGCTTCACCTGCGGCCCCAGGCCGAGGATGGGCATGCCGCACTCGACACCCATCAGGGGGACGGGCGCGCTCTTCAGCTTCGGCACCTGCGCCACCACCTGCCCCGGCGAGGACTGCTTCGCCAGCTGCTCCTCCCGGAGCTTCGTGAGCTGAGGAGCAATGCCGTGGAACACCTTCCACTCCATCACCAGATCCCGCTGGCCCTGCCGCGAGCCGGCCACGATGGCGTTCTCGCCGCGCGGCTGCTCCATGAACGCGGCCTGGTCCTCCATGCTGTTGTTGGCGATCTCGCCCTCGACGGAGCCACCTCCCTCGCCCCCCGCGCCCCCTGCCTCTCCTCCGGCCCCCAGGGAGCGGCTCACGCCCCAGTCGAGCTGGGAGCCCGGGTTCGCCAGCGTGCTGTTGGCGCTGCGGGTGATGCGGATGATCCACAGCTTGCTGCTGGTGGGAGTGTCGCGCTTGCCCAGCACCATGTAGCGGTGCCAGAAGCCGGACACCCGCGAGCCGCCGAACTCCTCGCGCCACTCTGTCTCCAGCACGAAGCTGCCCTTGTCCTCACGGAAGGACAGCTGGTTGTCGGTGAAGAACTGGCGCACCGAGGGCCAGATCTCCTCGAGGGGCAGATCGTAGACGGCCTCCTCGTCGGGGATCCCCGTCCCCCCGCGCCCCGTGGCACAGCCCGCGAGCATGACTCCGAGAACCGCCACAGCGAAGACTGCCAAACGCATGCCAGGCCCCTCTCCTGGGAAAATGGACGGAAATTCCCGGGAGCTTAACGTTTGACGGGGCCTGGCATATCGGGCGGCTCTTCTTTGCCCCCGGTGCGCCGGTCCTCAGGCCTGGAGCTCGGAGCCCTCGGCGGCCGTGGCGCCCTCCTTGAGCCAGGGGCGGTGCTGGACCGCGTCGCGGATCCACGTCACGTGCCGGTACTCGTCCTCGCGGTTCTTCTGGATGAGCACGCGGACGTCGGGGCTCCAGTCGAACTGGAGGGCCAGCTCATAAGCGCGGTTGGTGAACTCCTCGTTGCCGAGCATGGCCACCAGGGCGGCCTCCGTGCCCATCATGCTCGTCACCGCCGTGAGGCCCTTCATCGCCGTGCCCTTGAGGTCCGGCTTCAGCTCCACCGGCTCGCCCCCGAAGCGCTGGATGAGGGCGTTCAGGTCCTGCACGTGCCGCATGTGGTCCACCCGGAAGTCATTGAGCCGCTCGCGCACCAGGGGCTCACCCACCCGGGCAATGGCCGCGTCGTAGGCCCCCACCGCATCCGCATCCAGCTGAGCCAGGCTGCGCAGCTTCGCCACCTCGGACTTCTCCGCCATCTCCAACCCTCCTCGCAGATCCACGCCAATGTGCGTGGGCCCGGTGCCGGCGCCAACCCCGCCCCCAGGGCCGCCTGTGGGGCGAACGAGCAGGCGAGCCATGCGAGCGATCACGCCATGCGCACCTTTGCCGCACACCACCTCCAGGAGGACGGAACATGAAGAATGAAGACGTGGCAACCTCGAGCATCGAGCAGGTGACCAAGAAGGTGCCCTCGGTGGGCTTCCTCGGGCTGGCCATTGGCGCGATGGCGGTGAGCGCCACCCTGATGCTGATGGGCCGCAAGACGTGGGCCAACTTCGTGGGCCAGTGGGCGCCGACGATCCTCATCATGGGCACCTACAACAAGCTGGTGAAGACGTTCTCCGCGCCCTACGACGAGGAGCAGCGCCTCCAGCACGGCGGCCACGCCTCCATCCTCAAGGGACCGGAGGAGCTGAACCGTCAGCCGCGTCCGCTGATCTGATCCGGCGCCAGCCCACCCCGCCCCTCCAGCTCGGGAGAAGGGCGGGGCTCGAGCGGACGCCGCGCGAGCGAGGACAGGTTCGGATCGTTCCTCCAGAAGTCCATTCCCAGCTCGGTGGCCCGCTCCACCGAGCACACCACCAGCCGCACCTGGATGGTGAGCAGCTCCACATCCAACAGCCTGATCTTGATGTCGCCCGCGATCACCAGCCCCTTGTCGAGGACGCGGTCCAGCACATCCGCAAGAGTCGCCCCTCGCGGGCCCTGAACGATGCGCTGCTCCGCCATGACTGCCTCCTCACAACAGCTTGCCGAGCGGGCCGAGATCGAGGTTCAGGTCCTCCTCCGAGAGCCCGAACTCCCCCCGGAGCCGCTCGAGCTCCTCGGCCTGGCGCATCAGCGCCATCCCCAACCGCTCCATCTCGTCGTCATTCAGCGACCCGCTCTCCATCCGGCGGATGGCCTGCTTCTCGAGCAGCTCGTGCAGCAGCTTCACCAGCGTGAGCACCAGCTGCCCGAGCCCGTTCTTCAGCTTGCCCTCGTCGAGCGCCAGCCGCTTCACCGGCGGTCCGAGCTGCTTGCGCAGGGCGGCCTCGAGCTCCCGCTCCCCGCCGCTCATCGGCTCCCTCCCGCCGCTCCCGTGGGAGGCTTCAGCGGCCCGGGCAGGACGAGCCCCGCCCGCCGCGCCGTGTCCGTGGAGCACAGGATGAGCTGCAGCCCCAGGTAGACGAGATCCACGTCCGCCACCGAGAGCACGATGTCCCCGCGCAGCGCCACGCCCTTGTGGAGCACCCGGTCGAGCGCTTCACAGAGGGAGAGGGACTGGGACGGATCGATCCGCGCGTCGCCCGCGAGCCTACCTTGCTCCATCTTCAGGTCCTCCCTCGTCATGGGGCTCCCCCGCCTCGTCCGCCGCTGGCTCGCCGAGCGCCGCCTCCTTGCGCTCGGTGATGACCTCGAGCCGGTCGAGCAGCTCTGCCTCCTCGGCCTCGAACTCCTGCTCCGTGAGCTGCCCGGCCTCGAGCCGCGCGTGCAGCTCCCCCAGCCGGGCCTTCAGCGCTTCCTCTTCCTGCTCCTGCTCCTGGCTCGCGGCCTCGTCGACCTTCCGAGCCACCCAGAGGAGACCGCGGAGCGGCGCGAGAAAGAGATCGTCAATGAACAGCATGTTCCCTCACGCAGCCTTGGAGGTGAGCGCCAGCTCCGTGAAGCTGTGCGGCGCCCACGGACCGTTGAACTCGAAGGTGAAGTGGTCGTCGAAGCCCGCCGCGGCGGCCGCGACCACCTGCTCGAAGGTACCGAGCGCCTCGCGCGGCACGAGGCACGAGAGGTTCACCACCTCGCGCTCTCCCCGCGGCGGGTTCCACTTCAGCTCGAGGCCGCGCTCCTCGAGCACCGCCGCCACCCGCTCGCCGTGCACCTGCCGATCCGCATCGCGGATCCTCGCGAACAGCTTCCCCACCTCGATCAGCTCCTCGCGGCCGACCCCGTCGCGCCCCTTCAGCTGGTCGCGCACGGCGCCGAGCTCCGGGTGGGCCTCGACGAAGTACTCGAAGAGCTCCGGCGCGCTCCAGCTCACCTTGAGCCCCATCTCCACCTTGCCGGCGACGCGCGCGAGCTGCTCCTTGAACATCGCCTCGCTGTCGAGCAGCAGGGCGCGCACGGCCTCGTCGCTCCGGGCGACGAGGCCGAACACGGCCGGCAAGACGGTGACGTGCTCCATCAACCGCCGCAGCACGGCCTGATGCGCGAGGAGATGCTTCCGCTCAGGCCGGAGGCGCGCACGGCTGACCCGACTGACCACCGCGGAGCTCTCCCCCGCGGTGACGCAGTACACCTCACCCCCCTCGACGCCCATCGGCCCCCACCCGTCCATCCCCGGCGTGTCAGCGAGAACGGCATACAGATACGTGCCTCCAGCCTGAGCATTCGTCATCTCTCGCGCTCCTTCTGCTGCGGTATCAGGGTTCCAGTGCTACACGCCCGCGGCGACAGCCGGCGCCGGGATGCCCGCGGTGGCCATGGTCGCCGCCGGCAGCGGCATGGCCGCGCCCCTGAGCGCCTTCGAGGTGCTGGTGCCGCTCGTGAGGCCGATCGCCTCCGCGTACTTCAGGTACGTCTCGACCGAGGCGATGACGACACGCGCCTCGATCGACAGGATCTGGATCCCCACCAGCGAGACCGTGGCCCACACATCGATGACGACACCCTTGTCGAGGATGGTGTTGATCACTTCCGCCAGGCTGGACGACTCCACCGACTTTTGAATTGCCGCCATTGTTGCCTCCTTGTTGACCTCGCCTTCGAGGTGCCGTGAGCGAGCCGCCTGCCGCGTGGCTCGCGAAATCCCTCTCCAAGCCTGGAGACACAGGTAACAAGAGGCTCCGACATGTTTCTCACCCAACAGGAAAGGCTGACATGTCTGTCTTTGAAGGCCGCTCTCAACACATTCCTGAATGTCTTTGAATCAACTTCGCGGCTGTCGCTCAATCAACGAAGTTGAACGGCGGCCACGGTCCGCTCACCGCGGTGGGCGTAGACTCCCCGGCGGCGTCCGCTGAGAGCGCCGCGTGAAACAAGGACACCTGGCCGCGCGGCACCAGGAAGTACAGCGAGCAGAGCACGGGCTCGCCTGGGCGCGGAGCCGAGAGCTCCAGGCGGTGCTCCCTGCACAGCGGCGCCACCTTCGACAGCAGGGCCTGCTCCAGCGCCGCGCAGTGGTCGCGCAGCCGGCTCTCCGCGGAGTAGCGGCGCTGCAGCGCCTTGAGGTAGCTGGCGCCCGAGCGGGGCTCCTGCTTCGGGAGCTCCTCTGGCGTGGCGGGTGAGCCAGTCCCGGAGACCAGCAGCCGCACTCCCAGCTCCACGCAGCCGGACACCCGCTTCAGGGCTCGCAGATAGACCGCACTCTGCTCGTCCAGGTGCGAGCGCACGGCGGCCTCGTCCGCGAGCATGCTGCCAAAGCGCATGGGCACCACATCGGCCACCGCGTGGTGCGAGCGGATGACGTGCTCGTAGTCGAGCAGCTCCGCCGTCGTGGGCGCCGCGAGCCGTGCGGGCTCCGCGATGGACGAGACCACGGCGACGAGTTCGCCGTGGGCCAGGCGCCGCAGCTCGCCGCCGTGTACCCCACGCCCATCACCCGGCAGCGGGGCGGACGCCTCGGCGACGCAATAGAGCAACAGCCCGGGGCTTTCCGGGCGTGGCGTGGCCTCCACCTCAGCCAAGCGTCTGCTCCTGGCCCTCTCCGGCTGGAGCCTCCGCGAAGGACGGCACGAAGTTGTAGATGGGCCAGGGACCGCGCGCCGACAGGTGCAGGCCACGCGCCGACAGTGGCTCCGCGAGAGGCTCCAGGCGCCTGGCGAGCTCCGCCTCCGAGCCCCGTGGAACGAGCAGCGCCCACTGGAAGGCACCTTCGAGCGTGGGCGCCTCCGCGCTGCGCGAGGGAGGCCGCAGGGAGCGCCGGGCGATCACCAGTCCCTCGAGGGCCCGCGCGATCTCCGCCTCGGTCTCCTGAAGCCACATGCGCGCCGCCCGCGCCGCGTCCTTTCGCAGCTTCTGCTCCATCAGATAGCGAGCCCCCGCGGAGGCCGGCAGCTTCGCCGCACGAGGATCCGCGGCGAACATCGCCTCCTCACAGACCGCGAACTCCACCATGCATTGGAGCGACCACTCCTCCTCATGGGCCGCCTTCTCGATGAAGGCCGAGATCCGCGCCCGCTCGCGCCGGAGCACCTCCTCGAGCCGCTCGGCAGACGAGAACAGGCAGCCGAAGCGCAGCGGGAGCACCGGCGAGGCCTGCATCACCTGCTGGATCACCTCTTCGTGGCGCAGGGCGCGCGGCCCGAGCCAGCCCAGGTCCTTCAAGCGGGCCTCCCCCTCCTCTCCCGTCCACTCGTGGAGCGGCACCTCGCAGCAGATGGCGGCGAGCTCCTCGTGCCTCCGCACGACCAGCGGCGTGTCTCCCGTGAGTCCTGGGCCCTGGGTAGCCTCCGCCGCGCTCGCACGCGCCAGGCAGAACACATAGAGCCCCACGGCACCGGTGCCCTGCGAATGGGCAACCTCGCTTGCGGTCATGACCTTGTCCTCCGGGTTCGGGCACCGGAGTGCCGTCTCGGGTAGGAACTGTCACACGGGCCCCCGACACCTCCATGGGCGGTGGGCCGCTGCCAGACCGGCCTCGTCCGCTCAAGCGTTGGACAGCACACAGACCTGCTCAGGCCTGCACTGCGCGTGCGGGCCGGGACTGCGCGGCACGGCCCGCGCCTCGCCGCTCCGCGCGCCGGTGCTTCAGCACGATGACACCGCCCACGATGGCGCTCAGCAGCAGCAGGGCGTTGGTCACCACGAACACCCAGTTGCGCACGAGGATGCTGTAGACCGTGAAGCCGGTGGACGCGGTGAGCTGCCCCACGAAGAGCCACTTGGACACGCCCTCGCTGGTGCCCGACTTCCACTGCTTGTGCACCTGCTTCCCGATGGTCAGCACGAGGATGAAGGAGCTGAGCCACCCGATGACCTCGGTCATGAAGTCCTCCGCGCTCTCAAGGATGTGCATGTCCTCCCGTCCGGCGGTTCCGCTCTCCCGGGCGGTGACCAGGCGAGCCTGAGAGACCCCCTGGCGGCACTTCCCGAGGCCCTTATCTTCACGAGGGTGCGGAGCACTTCCGAGTGCTCCGTCGCGTGGTGTGTTCATGCCCTCTGGGGGATGAGCGCGCCCACGGGGGATGGTGGAGCGCCCCGAGGCCCGGGTCAGAGTCGGACCGGTTGGTGAACAGCCTTCCGGCCGTGAGGCGGGGGCCCGGGGTGCCTGGTGTCCTTCCCCTCTGATTTCACCTGCTCCTCCGGGAATTGCACGCTGCAGGGGCAATGCGGACTGTAGCGGGGTGAAAGCCAGACGATCGCTCCAGACCTACCGCGCCAAGCGCGACTTCAAGAAGACCCCTGAGCCCTCTCCTGAGGTGCCGCTGAAGAAGCGCGCAGGGGAGCCCATCTTCGTGGTGCACAAGCACGACGCCACGCGGATGCACTACGACCTGCGGCTGGAGATCGACGGCGCGCTGGCGAGCTGGGCCATCCCCAAGGGCCCCAGCTACGACCCGAAGGCGAAGCGGCTGGCGGTGGAGACCGAGGACCACCCGATGTCCTACGCCCGCTTCGAGGGCCGTATCCCGGACGAGGAGTACGGCGGCGGAGACTCGCTGCTCTGGGACGAGGGCACCTACGACACGGTGCCGCCCGGCAAGGCCCCCGAGCAGCGCGAGAAGGGCCACCTGGTGGTGGAGCTCCACGGAGAGAAGCTGCAGGGCCGCTGGCACCTCATCCGCACGCGAGGGGATGGACGGAAGAACCAGTGGCTGTGCTTCAAGTCGCTGGATGGCAACGAGAACCCGGACTACGACGTCGTCGCCGAGCGCCCCGAGTCCGTGAAGTCCGGGCGCCGCGAGACGCGCGGCCCCGTGCGCAAGAGCGCGCTCGAGCGTGCGCACCCACCGGCGGAGACGCTGCTCCAGCGCGTGTGGCCGCCCATGCTCGCGAAGCTCTCCACCCCCGAGGAGGCCAGCGACGCCACCCACGTCTTCGAGGTGAAGTACGACGGGTTCCGCGCCATCGCCGCGCTCTCCGGGAGCGGGCTGGTCTTCAAGAGCCGCAACGGCAATGACCTGTCCGGGCGCTTCCCGGGGGTGGCGGACGCGCTGAGGCGGCTGCGCGTCCCCGACGCCGTGATTGACGGCGAGGTCGTCGCCCTGGACGCGAAGGGGCGCTCGAGCTTCCAGCTCCTCCAGAACCAGAGCAGGGGGGAGCTGCGCTTCGTCGCCTTCGACCTGCTGTGGCTGGATGGGCATGACCTCCGGGACAAGCCGCTGGAGGCCCGGCGCGAGCTGCTGGAGAGTCTGTTCTCGGGCGTGAAGCCCCCGCTGCAGCTCTCCGAGCGGTTGGACCTGCCGATGGCGCGCGCGCTCAAGGAGGCCCAGCGGCGCGGCTGGGAGGGCCTGATCGCCAAGCGGAAGGGCTCGCCGTACGTGGGGGCGCGCTCGGCGCAGTGGCTGAAGCTCAAGGTCATCGCCGGGCAGGAGGTCGTCATCCTGGGGTTCCTGCCCATCAAGAACGAGCACTCGGCGAGGGAGATCGGCGCGCTGCTGGTGGGCGTGAACGGGCCGGACGGCTACCACGACGTGGGCAAGGTGGGCACGGGCTTCGACTCGAAGATGCGGCACCAGCTGCGGGAGATGCTGGAGCGGATCCGCGTGGACAAGCCCGTGGCGGTGGACGCGAAGAAGCGCCCGGGTGCCGTGTGGGTGCAGCCCAGATACGTGTGTCAGATCCACTTCACCGAGTGGACGGACGATGGCCGCCTGCGGCACCCGGTGTTCCAGGGCCTGCGCACGGACAAGAAGCCCGAGGAGGTCATCCGCGAGCGGCCCACCACCGCGACTCGTGGCCGGGCCCGGAAGGAGACACCCAAGCCGGTGCAGGCTTCACCCGCGCCCCGGAAGCGCGCGGCGGCGAAGCGCACGGCCACGAAGCGCACGGCCACGAAGCGCACGGCCACGAAGCGCACGGCCACCCGGACCACGGGGGCGCGCCGGGCCCCTACCGTGCTGGCGGCTCGATCGGCGAAGCTCCTGGAGCGGGAGGAGGCTCCGATGGAGACGGGCCAGGCGCGGCTCACCCACGGCGACCGCGTGCTGTACCCGAAGGGTGGGTACACCAAGGAGGACGTGTTCGAGTACTACCGGCAGGTGGCGCCGCTGATGCTGCCGGTGCTGGCGGATCGGCCCATCTCGGTGCAGCAGTGGCCGGGAGGCATCGAGGCGCCTGGCTTCTTCAAGCACGATCTGTCCGGGAAGCCCGACTGGGTGCCCACCCTGCGCGTGAAGCACCTGAACCGGACGATCGACCACGTGAACGCGAAGAGCCCCGACGCGCTCCTGTGGCTGGCCAACCAGTCGGCGCTGACGCTGCACATGTGGTCCAGCCACGCGCCGACGCTGGAGAACCCGGACTGGGTGCTGTTCGATCTGGATCCGGGCAAGGGGAGCTGGGAGCACCTCATCCGGGTGGCCACGGCGATGCGCAAGAAGCTGGAGTCGCTCGGGCTGGAGAGCTTCCCGAAGACGTCCGGCAAGCGGGGCATCCACGTGTTCGTCCCGCTGCGCGCCGGGTACACCCACGAGCAGGCCATGCGGTTCGCGAACGACGTGGCCAACCAGGTCGCCGCGGAGCTGAGCGACATCGCCACCACGGAGCGCGCCATCAACAAGCGCTCCGGGCGGCTCTACATCGACGCGGGCCAGAATGGGCGGGGCAAGACGGTGGTGGCCCCCTACTCGCTGCGCGCGGTGGAGGCGGCCTCGTTCTCCGCGCCGCTGAAGTGGAGCGAGGTGACCCGGCGCCTGGACCCGAGCCGCTTCAACCTCAAGACGCTGCGCAAGCGGCTGGATGCGGTGGGGGACCTGTTCGCCCCGGTCCTCACCACCCGGCAGAAGCTCCCTTAGCGCTCGATTCACTAGCTGCCGCTCACCCGCTCACTCAGCCAGGGCACGAAGCGGCTCAACGCGTCGGGGCGCGGGTTCTCCAGCGAGATGGGACCCGTGCTGTCCGTGGGAATGGGTACCGGCGCGGGTGGCGCATAGATCCGGCCTTCGAGGATCAGCTCGGAGGACAGCGTGAGGCGGTACGTGAGCGGCGTGAACTTGCCGAACGTCTTGTACACCAGGATGTACTGACGCCCCGCCACGACCGGGTAATCGATGATCGCCGTCCCCGTCTCGAGCGCGTTCTGGACGTAGCTGCCTCCGTAGGCGGAGAGGGTGACGCCGTCCTCGATGGCCGCCATGCTGAGCGGATACCCGTAGCCATACCGATAGCCATTCGGGTTGGCCTCGATCACGTCGGCCTGGATGATCACCGTTCCGGACTTCCGAGCGGTGACCACGTAGGCGTCGTAACGGAAGTCCAGGGTCCCCAGCGCGGAGTCAGTGGTGAGCACTCCCATAAAAGCGCCGCCCCCCGGCTGTGGTGCCTCCGTGCTGGTGTCGGGGTCCCGAGAAGAAGACGTGAGGGAGAAGGGGGAGGTCCGGACCGACGTGGTGTCGGTGGGCTGATCCGGGGAGGTGTCACCCGGCGCGGGCGCGGGCGCGGGCACGGGCTCCGGTTGGCATGCGGTCACCTGCGCGAGGAGCACGAGCAGCGCGACGGCAGCGGGCAACGGCCTACGCGCGTCGGAGGCGCGGGCCAAACGGTACGAACGATTCATGGATGTCCTCTCCAAGCAAGCCGGCCCGGGTTGATGCTCGGAGAAGCACGCCACGGGGTCAACCCATTTGCGGAGCAGATGTTGGGCGGAGGCCAGGAGGCGACGTATGAGGTAGGATTCCGCAGGAGGCGGCAGGAGGTTCACGCCAGTCCTACGAGGCACCTGATGAAGCGCGAGCCAGCACCTGCGGGGCATCTCTTCTGTCTTCCCCCAGGCACGCGGGTACAGAACTGGCTGTTGATGGGCTGTCACGGGCATGGCGCGTATGGAGTGGTCTACCGCGCCGTGCGGGTGGGGCAGGAGCCAGCGGTCCCCGTAGCGCTCAAGCTGGCCCTGTACCCGTGGGATCCGCGCTTCAGGACGCGGCGACCATGGCTGCCGTCCTGGAGCGCGCCACCGGCCCGAGCTGGCACTGTCTGATGCGCGCGCCACTGGCCAGAGCTGGCGCTGTCGGACGCGCGCTCCTCCATCGGCTCTCGCTGTTGGGGCGTGTTGATATGCTCCAGCGGAGCACCGGCGGAGCCTTGACCCGCAGCACCTCGCTTGATTGAAAGAACGTGGCCATGCGTTCGCGAACTTGCAGCGCCCCCCTGATCCTGTTCCTGCTCTCGGCCTGCGCCACGATGGATCCGAGCCCGGGAGAGCTGGAGTCCCCGAGTCCCCCGAGTCCAAGATTCGCCAACCTTCAGCGGGCGGCGCAGTACCCGTGGACGGATGATGGGAAATGCGTGGTGCGGGAAGCCTCCAACGAATGGCCTCTCCTTGCGGAGCGGTGCTTTCATGCTCTCGATCGCGACAGGGTCAGGTTTCGGGATGTCACCAAAAGATGCGCTGTCGCCTACGCGGATGCAGCCGCTCCCGCCGTCGTGGCCCTCTGTGTTTTCGCGGCACCCGAGATCGTCGTCGGTGCAGTGATTGTTATTGGCGCGGGGGTGGTAGCCGCCGCCATCCAGGAGGGGATTGATGCTTATCAACGGAACGCATCCCGCGAGCGCGCGAAGCCCAAGGCTCAAACGCAGCCCGCTCAGGAACCGTTAGCGAACCGAACGCCAAAGCCAAAGGGATCACCCACCGGAGACATCTTCCCCCCACCGCCAGAAACCACGCCGCGCCGTCCGTCGTGCGAGCCCATCCCGGTGCGGCATGCGGGCGGAGATGTCCCGCATAACGAGTGCGCTGATAAGTTTCCGCCCAACCGTTATCCCGGCATGGACGTATTCGTGGGCGGTGAGCGCTTCGATGCGCTGCAAGTCGGTGTGCGCGTGCTGTGGGAGATCAAGACCCACCGGTTTGACACCTACCCTGACTTTATCCAGGAGCGGGAGCTTGATAAAGAGATCGCGCAATTGACTAAGGAACGCGACGCTGCGCGGGTCTGTGGATACGACTTCATCGTTGGGGTGAGCACGCAAGCGCACAAAGATGCGCTGCTGCAACGGGATGAGTCCCTTAAGATCGTCGTCACGGGGTGTAAACGATGACTAGGCGTAGAGCCCTCAGCGTCAGAGTCTACGCGCCTGCGCTCGTGGGCAAAGACGGCCGCACGCTCGATGTCATCCATGGGATGGAAGCGGCACTTCCCGGTTTGCGCATGGCGTGGAGGATCTCCGAAGGCGGGCGCCCCATCGCCTTGCCGCATCGCGACGCGTGGCTCGCGGAGAGGACGCAGGACGGGGGATTCCCTCTTCTGTGCAACGGGGACGAGAGTTACCCCGTGACGGTTTCGGGGAGGGGAACCTCGGCACTCTTCAGCCCGGGCGGTCAGTCCCTGTTTGAAGTGAACGCAAAACTGCCACTGGACGAGCCCGTCATCGTGGCAGCGGCGGCTATGCTTGAGGCCGTGGCGGAGGGGGCGCGCTCGTTCTGGGGGCGTGCGACGCCAGACGACGCTGCGCTGGACATCGCGTATCAGACAGCACCCACGCAGGAAGGGCCGCCGTCCCCACGCCGGGGGCTGCCCGCCCTGAAGCTCTCCCAGCACATCCGTTCGCCCGAGATTCCCTCCTACCTCGGGTGGCTGAACTATTGGTCTGCCGCTGCCGCGCAGGCCATCGGCTTCCCGGATCCTGTCCTTGATGCCGAACTGCTTACGCGGGCGCGTCGCACACCGTCGGGCGGTTGGGTTGTGAAGCTCACTGATCCGCCGCTCGATCTCGACGACCCCGCCCACCTGGACGCGCTCAAGCGGGCCTACGAGCGCTTCCCGGAGATCGGCGGGCGCGACTCTCCACGCTGAAGGAGGCTGCTGCGCGTCTCCTGCCACACTCCACCGGCCCGAGCTGGCACTGTGGGACGCGCTCTGCACCCGGGCCGAGCTGGGGCTGTCCGACGCGCGCGCCACGGGGCCGAGCTAGAGCTGTCCGACGCGCGCACCACCGGCCCGAAGCCGGGAGGAGCTGGCCCCGAGGGGTGAGCCAGCGTCCATTCCCAGGCAGTCCTGCGCTTCCGAGGTAACGGTCTGTCCGGACGCCCTTGCCGCGGCCCGCCCCCACCCCCATCAGTGGGTCCTCACGAGCGGGTGCGCTTCACCCGCGGAGGATGGGGACATGAGTGAACTCGCTGCAGAGCCGTCTACCACCCATCGGCCCACCCCCGAGCCCACCCGCCCTCCCCTCCCGAGCGCCACCCCAGACCGGAGGCCGTGGCGCTCGGATGGAAGGACATGCTGAGGAACACCCGTGCGGCCACCGAGGCGCTCATCCGCTGGCTCATCACCGCCATCGAGGTGAGCCAGTCGAAGAAGCCCTTCACCAGGGACTCACCGCGGCTCCTGACAGAGCAGCTCGCGACCAGCGTGCTCATCGCTGGCGACCGGGGCTTCGGGAAGACCACCGTGCTGCTGTCGGCCGCCCAGGCCTTCCAGAAGCCCGACGAGTTCATCCCACCACCCAGGAATGGCGAGCGGTGGGCCGAAGGGGCCGAGGAGCTCCACAAGCAGCTCAAGCTCCACCAGAACTCCATCGTGTGGCTGGATCCGCTCGACATGGAGCCGCTCCCGCCCGATGCCAACCTCCTGGCGACCCTCCTGGTGCGCGTCCAGAACTCGCTGCGGCCGGACTGGGGGGACGGGGATGGGGAGCAGTCGGGCTCCGCGCTCCTCGCGGAGGAAGGAATGAAGGAGCGGGACCCGGAGAGGCGCTGGGCCCAGGGGGCGCCGCCCGCGGGAGAGTCCGGCACGCACGCCGAGCCCCGCCCGCACGGCAGCGTGCGCATGGGGGCCGCTTCGCGGACTTCTTCGCGAAGCGGGTGCCGCATGCACGGGCCACCGCGGATCTGCTCCAAGCGGTGCCGCAGGTGATCTGGCTGCTCCGGGGCGTGGACGTGGCCTCGGATGAGCTGGGGGTGCCCACCTGGGTGCTCGTCCCCCTCTACCGCTTCGTCCATCGCACGGCGGCCCTGGCCTCGGCCTCGCCCAGGCGGAAGGGGCGCCCCCCCTCCGGCTCACGGCGCACGTCGGCGAGGACTTCCGCCACTTGATGGAAGGGCTGCGGCGCATCTTCGAGTGCGTGCAGTACCTGCTGGAGCGCTTCGGCGGGCGGCTGGGCCACGCCACCGCGCTGGGCGTGGAGCCCCGCCTCTGGGCGGAGTCGGCGGGCTCGGTGATGATGACGGCCGAGGATCGGCTGTTCGATCTCATCTTCGAGTGGCGGCTGTACAGCGGCTATCGCATCGCGGCCGAGTTCCGGGCGGAGGCCCCCTCGGGCCGCCCCGAGCAGGTGCAGAACCTCATCCGCGAGCTCTCCAGCAACATCTTCGGGCACAGCTTCGAGCCCCAGGTGCTGGCCGAGGTCCACCACATCCTGCACCGGCTCTTCTCCCATCCGGAGTCACGGCTGCCGGCCGAGGCGGGAGGCATGGACGCCTTCTTCCGGGCCCTGGAGGCGCTGAACCCCGAGCAGGTGCGCGACAACAAGAGGGTGTTCGACATCCTGGCGCGCTTCCGAGAGGACGAACAAATCTTCCAGCGGGGTCAGCAGCTGGTGGACATCACCCTGGATGGGTCCGAGGTCGAGGCCCTCTCCTCCGTCCAGAACGCGCTGCGCCGGGGCGTGAGCCAGCGCAACATCGTCGTGGAGGTGAACCCGTCGAGCAACCTGCTCATCGGCGATCTCATGGACCTGCGCAACCACCCGATCCTGCGCCTCTTCCCCCCCGAGCGGACGGAGGGAGATCCGCCGCCGGTGGCCATCGCAGTGGGCTCGGACGACCCCATCACCTTCAGCACCTGGCTGCTGCACGAGTACTCGCTGCTCTACGAGGCGGCCGTGGGGGCGGGCTATCCGGACCGGAGCGTGCACACGTGGCTGGAGGCCATCCAGCGGATGGGGATGGATGCCCGCTTCACCGTGGGCTGGCGGCCCACGGGACTGGCCAGGGCCGAGGCGCTGTGCAACGCGCTGGAGGACTACCTGCTGACTCCTCGCGCCGGCCCGCCCCGCCGAACGGTGAGCCTGCACTGAAAATCTTCTGGTGGCCCTCCCCTCCGCCTGTGGGACTCTGGAGGACACGGGCTTCACTTCCCAGCGGCGGCCACCGCCTCCAGGGAAGAGGCCTGCGTGTGGACGGGAGCTCGTGCTGTGACGGCGGGTGCAGGCGGGGCGGCCGGCAGGGTGATTCTATCTCTGGGCTTCGAGTCCGCCGGTCACCCAACGTCCCCGCCAGATAGCTACCGAGGGGGTCGACTTCCTCCTCGGGCGGGACTTCCACCCGCTGGTCAGGTGCACCTTCACGGCGCACACACACTGGGGGCACATGCGGCCCACAGGATAAATCCGCTCAAGGACGCGAGTGGCCTGAGTTCCCGGTCTCCCAGGGTTCACTAGAAGCTCGTGGGAGGCGGACGTGGGCTGGTCCCCTGGCGAGGTGTAGAGGGGACCTGGGTCGGCGTGTGCCCAATGCAGCCTACACCGCCGCTCCTCTGGCCCGGCGCACAGCGCCTTGGCACCCGTCAGTGGACCTGCCTTCCCTCTTTGCCCCTGCTCGCCACCCTCAGCAGCGCCCCTGTTCGTCCTATCCTCGTCTCGGAGTGCAAGTGCCTCAAAGGTTGAGGCGCCCGATGTGCCTATGCGTCAGAAGGGACCAGCGGGCTCAAATGCAATCACAGCGCGCGGCTTCAATTCACTACTGCTTCGTGCGTCGTGCCTTTCGCTTCGCTTGGCCAGGGCGAGTGAGAATGATAAGGTCCGCATACATTGGGAACCCTCTCATCTTGCCAATGAGCCTCTGAGCAGCCCGGCCACGTCGGGCCAACCGCGTTGCATCGGCATTCCAGACGCGTGCCGCAGATTCGAGGACTAGCGCGGCCAATGGCGTGACAAATATGCGGTCATTGGGTCCCAGTTCAACAGTCTGCCCTGCAGCATGGGGAGAATGCTTTTGTAGCAAGCCGGTATTGAAACTGTAGAGGGGCTGTCCCGCAGCAACGAGATCGACGGGTTGCCTCCAGCGGTTGAGGAAGTCCCCTAGCGGCACCTTGTCCTCAGGGGACGTGAATTTGGTGTCGTGGAGTTCGAAATCTCCATCATACACGAGGCGAATGGAATGGCCCGGTTGAACTTCTTCTAACCAGCGCTCAACCTCATCCAGCGTGCGATACTTGCTGTCGAGGATGAAGCACGGGACTTGAGCCGGTTTTAGCTCATAAGTCAGGAACAGGTGCGCCATACAGAGGCGCTGCTCCCAGTTCATCTTGATCCAATCCTTCTCGTGCAGGGGATACGTTCCGATGAACGAGCGGATTTCGTCCTTGCTTGGAAGAGGACTCGCATCAGTGCGACTGAGATTGGGCTTGTCGCCCAACATGATACCATGGAAGTGGCCCACCGGATTGAGTGTCGAGAGCCCGCGTACCGAGATGTGCCCGAGCCCTTGGAAACCCCTCTCATTCGCATCGAGCTGAATTCTGGCGATGAGCCGACCCTCTCTTCGAATTTCCTGGGGGCTTCCGATAGGGAAACTCGGCTCGCGCATAATCTCTGGGGCAGTCAACCGCTTAAGAAGTGCGTCGAATGGAAGGGTCTCCCAATCATTGGCGTCTACCGTGCTGCGCTTCTTCGGGGAATCCAAGAGCACGGCACAGTCGATAGACACATCAAGGGTCGGCGCCACATAGGAAACGGCTTGGCTCAGCGCATCCATCAGTCCGTCCGGCGTGGTCTGGCTCACGCGCAGGAAGCCCTTGAGCAATCCTTCTTGAATTGGAGTCTTCAACCAGATGCGAACGCAAGTGCCTCCGTCAGGGACAATCTCAGGATGATGCCCGGGCTCTAGGCGGCGGATGAACGGATGGGAGCCATCTCCATGAGATACCTCCAAGACCCTTCCCGAACTCCGCGGATCGTCAAAGACGCGGGTTGTGACCCGAACCTTGTCTCCCAGCATGAAGACCGAGAAGAAGCCGATGCCGAACTTCCCGGTGGGCTCGAAGTCGCTGGACCGCAGTCCCGGACGCTCCTTCATGGCGAGCTCGGAGTTCCAATAACTCATGCCAAAGTCGAGAAGGGGTCCTCGCAAGACGGACTCGGACATCCCGATACCTTCATCCTCGACTTCTAGCCACCATTGTTGATTGTCCTGGCCCAGCCGTATGGTGATGCGCCCGCTGTCGCGCTGGGTTCGTAGCGCCCTGCGAGCCCGAATGGCATCGGCCGCATTCGCGATCAATTCTCGCAAGGGGAAGAGTGGATCGTCGCCGTAGAGGTTGGCGCCCCCAAAACGCTCGACGACGCCGACGACGTCGGAGATACGGACTCGCACCTCTACCGGCTCCCAGTCCTTCGCGTGGATGAACCCCGCGAGACCCTCTGGGCTTCCTACGCCCGCTACGGAGCGGGCCGGGAATCGATACGGCCGCTCGATTCGGAGAATCTCATCGATCCCTCGAAGTTCCTGATCGACCATCCGCAGCGTGTCGTGACACAGCCACCAAGCTTCGCGCTCCTCGTAGGTAAAAGGACGCCGGGAGGTGAACTGGAGCTGTTCATGATGGAGTTCGGGACGCAGCAGCAGATCTTGGAACGTCCAATGGTTTTTCGAGGCGGCGGAGAACCGACGCACGGCGTGAGTTACCCCGGGGGTTCGGCGGCGGTCGAGGTGCGCGGCATCCGCTGCGCGCAGCAGAAAGGCCACTTTGAGGGCATCAATGCTCCATTCCCGAGGGAGTACCGGAGATGTTCCCGGGTTGCGTTTGAACTTCTGGACGACCTCCTGAATGGACCAGTGGTGGCTGTGGGCGATACGCCCGATCAGCACTCCCAGATCTTGGCGAAGGGCCTCGTCATCTAGGAGGTGGACCCTGCCTTCCGTCCCGTCCTGGCGATAGAAGCCTTGTATCGCCAGAGCTTCGGCCTGTCTTGCATGGGTCTGCCGCAGGCGCGTAAGCAGGATGTCCGGGTACACGGACTCGTGGGGTCTGCGGCACTCCTCGGCCGTTGGCCGCCGATCGAACTTCTTGGAGTAAGCGGCATGGACGAGATCGTCCCATTCCTTGCCGTAGAGGTCCTCCAGCCCGCGAGGAAATGCGGCGACGGTGTTCGCCAAATCATGGAGCAGAACAGCTCCTCCAAAGATGAAGGCCTCGGCCGCATTCAGCTCTACCCTGCCGTCCAAGATGATGTCCGCCATCTCCCAGAGATCATCCATGTGATCGATGCTGTGATCGGTCAATTGCTGGACATCCTTGGGAATCTCCCGGGCCAGCAGATCTGCCTTGGCTCGGAAGCTCTCGAATGCCACCCCGAGCCGCTGGCGAGCCCTTGAGAAGGGAGCTTGAGGGCCTGACTCGAATGCGTTGCGCCAAAGATCCGTGTTCTTGTACCTATCGGTCATGCCCGCTCCGGGAACTTCACACCTTCTGCCCCATGAGGCAGGGAGGTGCACGAAGTCGTCAAGTTCCTTTGTAGCGGGGCGAATTCACCCTCCGCGACCAGCAAGTCACTGTGGGTTACTAGGACCAGAGGTGCTGGGGCGTTTGGAGCTATTTAGTGGCGGCCGGGGCATTGCAACATCCCTTGCCGCTATGTGGAGGCGGCGGCAATCGAACCCGCCGCCGGAGGATTCCGGCGAGAGCGCTCCGAATGATCGGCTCAATGGAGCACGGAGCGCCCCCGATCCACCGCGAGTCTCCGAGCCGAAGGGCCCTGGCTGAGTGCGCTCGCTCGGCGGCCTCCTCCCTCCAGAGCTGCCCGTGCCCATCGTGACAGGCCCGGGGAGGAGAGCATGGAACAGGCACAGAGCGAGCGGGAGATCATCGACCTCGAGCACGCCTACTGGCGGGCCATCCAGGAGCAGGATGTCGACTCGGCCATGGAGTTGACGGACGAGCGCTGCGTGGTCACCGGGGCACAGGGCTACGCGAGCATCGAGCGCGACCAGTTTGCGCAGATGATGAGAAGCGGGCGGTGGCAGCTGAACCGGTACGAGCTCCTCGGCAAGCCCGCGGTGCGCTTCCTCGGCCCCGACGTGGCGGTCGTCGCCTACAAGGTGAAGGAGGAGCTGAAGGTCGAGGGAAAACCGCTGACCCTCGAGGCCGCGGACGCGTCGACGTGGGTGCGCCGAGACGGAAGATGGCGGTGCGCGCTGCACACCGAATCCCTTGTCGGAGATCCCTTCGGCCGTGACCGCGTCTCGAGGGCGCCGACGGACGAGCCGATCGCCGCGCAGGACGCGGTCGCCAACCTTGCGGTGAAGGATCTGAGCAAGGCGAGGAAGTTCTACGAGGAGACGCTCGGGTTGAAGCCTGTCCACGAGGAGGGCGGCGAGGTGGTCGTGTACCGGAGCGGAAACTCGACCGTGAACGTCTACCGCTCCGACTACGCGGGCACCAACCAGGCCACGGCGGTCACCTGGACGGTGGGCAACATCGAAGAGGCGGTGAAGGATCTCAAGTCCAAGGGCGTCATCTTCGAGCACTACGACATGCCCGGCACGCGGCTGGAGGACGATATCCACGTCTCATCCGGGATGAAGGTCGCCTGGTTCAAGGATCCGGACGGGAACATCCTGAACCTCATCAGCCCCGAGGGCGGTCAGTAGACGACGAGAGAGATCGGCTCGCCCATGTTCCGCCGACATTGCCGCCAGATCGCCGAGGTGGACTTTTGCTGGGTTGCTGCGCAGGACCTTCGCGCTGGACACCGTTCGCCTGCCTCAGGTGTGCGGAAGTGACGGGGATGCTCCAGCGGTGAGCCATGGCTTCAGCTGCCGCACCGTCCATGCATCCACCACACCGGTGAGGGTGAGCTCCTGGATGCTGGAGAAGGGGCCATGGGCCCCTCGCCAGGCCACGATGCGCGCGGCCGTCCAGGGCCCCATCAAGGGGAGGGCCGCCAGCTCCTCGGCGGTGGCCGTGTTGATGTCGAACAGCGCCGGCCCAGGCTCGCCACCGCTCGTCCCTCCGCTGCCGGCCGCTCCTCCACCGCCCACGGGCACTCCTGCCAGCGACTCCAGCGCGGCGCGGATGTTGAGCTGCCCCGCGCCGAGCATGCCCGCGTGCGCCGGATCCCGCCCCTCCAGGGGCGTGGCCGTCTCGCGGAGGATGTCGATGGCTCGCTGGGCCTCCAGGCCCGGCTCCAGGGAGAAGAGCAGCGCCAGCGCTCCCGAGACGTGGGGGGCGGCAAAGGAGGTTCCTGCTCCATAGGCATAGTTCTCCGGCGTCGAGGCCAGGAAGAGGGCTGTCCCAGCGCCTCCGCCTGGCTCTCCTCCCGGCGCGCAGAGCGTGATGGAGCGCGCGCCGAAGTACGAGTAGCTGGCCTTCCCCCCGCTCGCGTTCAGCGCCGCCACCGAGCACAGGCCCTTGATCTTCCGCCGCTCGGCCACGTCCTCCTCCGTGTCCCCGGGGTGGAACGCATAGCCAGAGGGGTAGTGGGGCGCATCCGGCAGCTGCGTCTCGCCCGGCCGGTAGTTGCCTGCGCTCGTGACAATGGCGAAGCCCCTCCGGCTCGCCTCCACCAGGGCCTCGCGAATGCCCAGGTGCTCGCCGCTCGTCGACCAGCTGAGGTTGATGACGCCCCGCTGGCCGGGCTGCAGGTACTCGAGGGCCTCGCGCAAGGCCACCGCCCGCAGTCCGTAGCTCTGCGTCAGGGGCGCCCCGGAGATCTTGATGGGCAGCACCGGGCAGCCCGGCGCCATCCCACGGGCGCCCAAGTGCGAGAAGGGAGCCCTCCCCACCGCGATGCCCGCCACCCCCGTGCCGTGGGCAATCACCCGCTCCTCGGGCGAGGTCTCCTCCGGAGGCACGCCCGTGTCGAAGTTGAGATCCAGCTCCCGCCAGGCTGGCAACAGCGCGGCGCTCAGATCGGGATGATCCAGCCTCAGCCCGCTGTCCACCACCAGGAGGACAGCCTTCGGCGTGCCACGGGTGAGGGCGTGGCCGCCTTCCAGCTCGATGGCCTCGAGGTTCCAGCTCCGGCTGCCGACGGTGGCCTCCTCGAAGTCGCTCGCCCTCCGCGTAGGCTCCGGGCCAAAGTCGTCCAGCCCCAGCTGCTCGGGCTCGGCGAAGAGAATCTCCGGGGCCCGGCCCAGCGTGTCGATGCGCTCCAGCACCGCCCGGAGCCTGTCCTGATCCTCCGGCGGCTCGCGGAGCTCTGCCCGGTAGTACCCCACCAGTGGGCGGCGATCCGTGATGCGCAGCCCCTGCTGCTCGAGCAGCGCTTCCACCACCGCCGAAGGGGTACCGTGCCGGCACCAGACCTCGATGGAGCCTGAGACCAGGTAGCGCTGGAAGCCCTCGGAGTCTCGGACGACAGTGACGCGCTGCGCGCCGGCGCCCCGCGCCTCGGGGCTCGGGGCCACCTCCAGCTCGCTGGGCTCCGGCTGGCCCCTCCCGAGGGAGGCCCCGGGAAGCAGGGTGAGCTTCCGGCTCCTCCCCGTCACCGCATCCCTCAGCACCAGAGGGGGCAGCTCGAACAGCTCCTCCAGGAGCGCCTGCGGCAGCCCGGTGGCCGCCTCCAGCTCTGCCAGCGAGCCATAGGGGCGCCTCGCGAGGACAGTGTCCACCCGCTCCTCGGACAGGCCCGGGAGCTGACGGAGCTGCTCCCGGGTGAGCCGGTTGGGGTTCATCCGGTAGCGCTCGAGGGCCGTCCGCGAGCCCAGGAGGCGCTCCACCTCCCGCCGTGCCACGCCGGCCCGCGCGGCGACGGCCTCCGCGTCGACACCCGCCGTGCCCGCGCGCAGGGCAGCCTCAGCCTCGGCCTCGCCCAGCGCCAGTGCCACGCGCAGCCGTTGCTTCAGGGTGAGGTGTCCAGGTTCAGGGGAGGTGGGCATGGCAACCCTCAGTGAAGGAGAAAGGGCCACCAGCGCGAGGGGCGGCGCGGTGGCGGGAGAGGTACAGGGCCATGACGCCGGCGGCGAGTACGGCCGCCGGAGAGGACCCGCTGAGCGTGGCCGGCCCGTGGGCGCCCACCGTGGGCACCTCGTGGCCAGGGGCCTGGAGAGCCACCTCGTCCCGTGCACAGCAGAACGGCAGCGGCGCTCCGTCAGGCCCCAGCCCCGTCACCGCCAGGACTTCCGGCAGCCGCGCGGGGAAGGCCAGCACGTCTGGCCCCCGGTTGCCCGCGGCGGCAAGCACTCGGCACCCCCGCTCCACCGCCCGGCGAAGCTCCCGGGTGATGAGCGGAGCCCCGCGGCACGAGCCGAACGGCAGCACCACGAGCTGCGCGCCCTGCCCTACCAGCCAGCGGATAGCCCGGGCAATGGCCTCCACGGAGGCCTCGCGCTCGCGCAGCCCCAGCGCCTTGGCGAAGAGCAGCTCGCTGTCTGGACACAGCCCCCGGAGCCAACCTCCGCCCTGCCCGACGAGCAACGAGGCGCTCGCCGTGCCGTGGCCGCTGGCATCTCCCAGGCCGCTGCTCCCGGTGAAGTCCCGGCCTCGCAGGCGCGCCCCGGCGAACACCGGGTGCGCCCACCTCACCCCGGAGTCCACCAGGCCGAGGCGAACCCCCGCGCCCGTCTCCTGCTCGAGCGAGGGATCCCACCGCAGGCCCCGCGGGGCCCTGGCCCGCGCCAGGAAACCCCGCAGCCAGGTGCGCACCTCCCGGCCGGGCTCAGGAGAAGAACTGCCAGTAGTACTGGACGTAGTAGTGGCCACCATGTCCATAGAAGTGCGCCGTGCGGGTGCCGGAGGACGGGTTGCCCCACTGGCCGTTCGGGTAGTTCCAGCGCGCCGACAGGCTCGGAGTGGTCACCCGGGCCGTGTAGGGCGGGAAGATGTCGTCCTTGAAGGCGTTGATGATCCACCCGACGAGCGCGTTGACGATCCACGCCACCGCCTGGCCGATGGCACTGGCGATGGCGGGGCCGACGAGCCCGGAGAGCGCCCCGCTGACCGCCTTGGCGATGGCCTCCTTCACCTTGTCCCGGACCTTCTCCCAGACGGTGTTCAGGACCTTGGAGAGCCCGCCGTGATCCTTCTCGGCCAGGAACATCGTCACCGAGTACGTCTTCGGCCAGGCGCTCCCCTCGTTGAGGTTGAACCAGTGGTAGCGCCAGTTCGGGTAGGACTTGGAGTTCCCATCGTCGAACCCGCCGCCAATGAACTTCTCCGGGATCTTCAGGGTGTCACCCGTCTCGTCGACGCTGATGCCGGCCAGGGCGATCTCATCGCTCCCGAACCACTCGGGGTTCGTCTCGTCGACACACTTCACCTGGGTGATCCAGAAGCCCATCTTGTTGGTGACGGCCAGCTCCTCGAAGTCGCTCTCGGCGGCGTTCGCGAAGGGATCGCTCTTGAAGACAGGGCCCCAGATGTCCGCGAGCCGCTCCATGCTGGCGATCTCGGCGCCGAGCGCTTCCTCGCGGGCAGACTCGAAGTCGGACGCGAAGCTCTCGAAGTCCTTGGGGAGCACGGCGCTGGGAATGAGCAGGCCCTCGGGAGTGGAGCGGAGGGCCTCGGTGGGCACGCGGAGCTCCGCGGGCCTGACGCCGAGCAGCTTGGTGTCGATGGCAAGCGGTGCCAGCCCCTCCTCGAAGCGGGCAAAGCCTCCCGCGGCGCCCACGTGCTCCTCGGCAGAGCGCTGAGCGGCGCGGCCGAACTGGAGCGCGCGCACGGCCACGGGCGCCGCGATCAGGGGGGCCGCGGTTCTCTGGTAGGTCTGCTGCTTCTCCGCGGAGAGAGACTTCAGCCCCTCCTTGAAGGCGGCCTCGACGGAGTCCGTCCGGGTGGGCAGGTCGGGTCTGGCCGCCACCGCGGTGAACGAGTACTTCAGCGCACCGAGGACATCCTCGGCGATCTTCCGCAGCTCGCTGTTCTCGGGGGGCGAGGAGCCCGTGTCCTCCACGGGTGTAGGCTTGATGTCCAGGGCGAGCGCCCCGGGCTCCAGGGTGAGGAGCCGGTCCGTGATCGATGCCATGATTCCTCCTTGGGTGGTCCGCGCCCGGCGCGGAGGTTCAAGGAGATGGAAGGCGCTGGCGCGATATGTGACTCAGGCTCGAGTGGCCGGAGGGCAGCCATGTGGCCGTGTGAGGCCGCACAAATTCTCTGCATAGGTGTCCACCTTGCTGCCTCCTGTCTATGAGGAGGATGGGAGGTGGAGGTCCACCCCCCGCAGCGGCGCATATGAGAGCGTGCAAAAGCCTACGAAGTGCATGGGTCGTCGTGTTGGGTTGTCTGGCAGGGTGCGTGGGTCCGATCGACGACGAGGCCGTCGCGGGCGAGGACGCGGTGGGCGTGCGGCGGGAGGCCGTCATCGTCTCGAGCGCGTCCTACGCGGGCAGCACGGTGACGCTGGGGGCCGGTAGCAACGACGCCGTGTGGATCGTCAACCAGTCCGACTCGCTGTGGCCGGAGAGCACGCGGCTCACCGCCACCGTCACGCACGGTGGGGCGCTGAACGCGGCCGGTACCGGGCTCGACCACATCGCCCTCTCTATCCGTGGGATGTCCGCGGACGGTGGGCTTCAGTACCTGGGACTGCCCCTCCAGACAGGCACGTTCCTCTTCGGCGAGACGGTGAGCAGCTCGGGCATGCCGACGATGACCCTCAGGGCGTTCACCTCGGGCCGCGGCATTACCTTCTGGGCGGTGGGTTCCACACAGTGCAGCGACCCGACGCGTCCGTGCGCGCGGTTCGAGAACTACACCTACAATTGGGACGGGCCGGGGCTCATTGTCAACTCGGTGCCGCTCAACGTCACCACGGCGGCCTTCCAGGTCACGCTCACGGCTGACGCGTACAACATGTCGTTCTCGGTGACGCAGGGTGGCGTCGTGAAGAGCAGCGCCTCGTGCCGCTCGCTGGGCAACAACAGCAGCCTCTGCGGGCAACAGGCGAACGATGCCGGCGCCGTGGATGCCTTCGTGGCCTTCGTGAACCATGCCGCGATGGCAGGGCGCACCGTCGGCGCGACGAGCATCCAGGTGACGCATTCCAATCCCACGACGTGCACGCTGTGTCAGCCCAACTGACCGGGCCACTGCGCTGCCCTCTCCAAAGGATGAACATGAAGCGCTTTGACATACTGGTGGTGATGGCCGTCACGCTGGTTGCGAAGGCGGCACTGGCCTGTGACTACACGGCGGCGCCCGGGCAGGACCTGCAAGGGCTGCTGAACAGCACGACGGTGACGACCCTCTGCCTGTCTCCCGGCACCTACAACCTCACCGCCCCCCTGGTGGTCCCGGCGGGCAAGCGGCTCGAGGGGACGGGCGCCACTCGCGACGAGGTCCGCATCGTGTCGGGCGCGGAGGTCATCCTCCGCCCCTCCCACAACACGATGCTCAAGAACTTCGCCGTCGAGGGTGCGACCGGGAGCCTCCCCGTGTACGGCGTCCTCTCCTATTACGAGAACGAGCAGATCATCTGGGGCCTGCGCATCAAGCGCACCCTCATCAGCATTGGCCTCAGCGGCTCGACGAATGCCCACGTCTGGGACACGTTCATGTCCGAGAACGGCAATCTGTCCAACGGCATCGCCGACCCCAACATGTGGATCAGCTCGGCAAACAGCGTGGAGATTCTGTGGGGCGAGGCGCGAGGCCGGGCCAATGGTCCGGGGGGTGACGGGGAGATCGCCAGTTACAACTCCCAGGCCGTGAAGATCTACGGCACCTACGTTACGAACTCGGGCGCCAGCGCCATCTACTTGGTGAACTGTGACAACTGCGCCGTGGAGAACGCCACCATCACCAATGCCGGTGAGTGGGGCCTGGACATCGTCTCGGGCTCGGACAACTTCCTGGCGAAGAACAACTCCGTCGCCTACAGCCACTTGGGAGGCTCCGTTTACAACGAGAAGGGCTCGGTGGGCGGGCAGTACCTCGGCAACCAGTTCGTCTCCAACAACACCTCGGGCTACGGCCCCTACTGCAATGGAATCAACACGGACGGCCCGGGGACGGGCTTCGTCAACAGCGGCAACACGGTGAACAAAGGCCTGCTCATCTGCCGCCCCTGGCCCTGACGCCCGGCCGGACAGGGAAGCGCGAAGCGCGGCGCTCCGGCGAGCAGTTACGTGAAAGACGTCCCGTGGTATCTGGGGGCCATGAAGCCCCGGCTCCCAGCCACTCTCTTCCGCCAGGCTCCGCCTTGGCTCGGTGGGCTCATCGGTCTGGCATGGTTCGCCTGGGTCGCGGACCTTCGCATCCTCCACCCGGGCAACCTCGAGTGGGTGCTCCAGGGCGAGTACGCGATGAGCTTCCTGACCGCTGCATGGGGGCGCAGCGCTCCGTGGGGCATCCCCCTCGGCCAGCAGACCGGCTTCATCCACCCTGTAGGGGTGACGCTGGCGCTGGCGGATGCCATCCCCTGGGCTGGCACTCTCCTCAAGGCACTCTCGCCCTGGCTCCCCCAGGCTTTTCAGTATCAAGGGCTCTGGCTCGCCCTCTGCTTCTTCCTCCAGGGTTTCTTCGGGGTGAAGCTCGTGGAGCAGCTCACTCCAGGCCGGGTCGCTTCCATCGCGGGCGGAGCCCTCTTCGCGCTCTCCCCCGTGTTGGTGTTCCGCTTCGGGCACCTCGCCCTGTGCGGCCACTGGCTCGTGGTCGCCGCGCTGTGGCTCAACCTGCGCGCCTACCCGGATGCGAGCGCCGCACGCAGAGGAGTGACCTGGAGCGGCCTCATGGTCCTTCTCGGGGCGGGCGTGCACCCCTACCTGGCCACCATGGTGCTGGTGCTCTCCCTCGCACTCGTCGCGCGCCTCTGGAGATACGAGCGGCTCCAGACCGCGCTCGGGGCCGCCGTCTCGGCCGTGCTCCTCACGTCCGTCATGGGGCTCACCTGGGCCCTCCTCGGCTACCTTCAGGGAGGTTCCAGCCAGGCGGAGGGGTTCACCGACTACTCAGCGAACCTGAACAGCCTCTTCAACCCTGGCAGCTTGTCCCGCATCCTGCCGGGACTTCATACGGGTCCCCTGCAGTACGAGGGCTACGGGTACCTGGGCTTCGGCGTGCTGGTGTTGCTGGCCTGGGCCGCGGCCCTGCTCTACCGGTGCCGCGAGGAGCTTCGCCGCAGCCCGTGGAGACGCTTCCTGCCTCTGGGCATCGTCCTCGCGGCCATGGCCGTGTTCTCCCTCTCTTCGAGGGTCCGCCTGGGCACCACGACAGTCCTCAGCTTCCAGAAGCTCTTCCTCGTCCTCTTTGCCCCTCTGTCAGAGACGTTCCGGTCTCCCGGGCGCTTCATCTGGCCGCTCCACTACGCGCTCATCGCCGCAGCCGTGGCTGTCGTGTGTCGCTTCCACCGGAGCCGGCCCACGCTGGTGGCGGGGGGGTTGCTCGGGGCGCTCGTCCTCCAGGGAATCGACTTCCGTGCCGAGCAGTCCCGCCCTGGGTTCAAGCCCTCCTACCGTGCCTTGGCGTCTCCGGCGTGGAGGGCTGCAGCCGCTGAATACGCGCACCTGGTCCTCTATCCACCGTTCATCTCGGATGCGGTAGGCCATGGCTGCGAGGACGCTGCCTTCTCGTACCCGGACGCCGTGAGGTTCGGCTTCGAGGCCTATCTCCGCGGGTGGACGGTCAACAGCGGCTTTGCGGCGAGGCTCGATGGAGAGCGCGTCCGAGCCGCCTGTGCGGACCGCGGCCTCGAGCAGGGGCAGGTGGCAGATGACGCCATCTACGTCTTGCATGCGTCGAAGGTGGCAAGCGTCCTCGAGCGCAGCGAGGGAAAGCTGCACTGCGGCAGGCTGGATGGCGAGGTGGTGTGCGTGTCCTCCCTCCGGACGAGCGCTCTCCGAGAGGCGCTCACCCACTCCCCTCTCTGACTCCCGCGCGGCGGGCTCACGTCAGCAGGCGGTGGGGAGAGAAGACGTCCTCCGGCACCTCCGGGAGCGCGCGCCCCGTCTCGAGCATCTCGATGGCGGTGTACCCGGCCTCTACGCAGTAGCTCCCTCCGTACCCGTTGAAGCCCGCCGCCACGACGATGCTCCGGGGGTCGGCCCCGCTGCGGCGGAAGAAGCCCAGCGCCGGCATCCGGTCGGGCGTGAAGGCCATGGGCCCCGTCCAGACGCGCGAGGGAGGTTGCCCGCGCGTCTCCGGGAAGCGCCGATCGATCCCCGCCTTCACCAGCCCGAGCACCGCCATCGAGCGCTGCAGATCCTCTGGCGCGGGCGCGGGCCGATCCAGCCCTCCGCCGACGTGGAGCATGCCGCGCCGTACGCCCTGGGCATCCACGTACCGCGTGGCTCCCGGGACGTTGTAATAGAGGTCCCCCTTCTTCTCGGTGACCGTCATCCCCTTCAGGCGGTCCTCGACGTGCTCCAGGTTCAGGATCTGGCTCTGGTAGCACGCGATCCACTCGAGCTCGGGGAACAGGTGCGAGGTGAACGCGTTGGTCGCGACGATCACCCGCCGGGCGCGGATATCCCCCTCTGCAGTGCAGATGATGGGATCGGGGCCCGCGCCCGTCACAATGCTGTCGACACGCACCCGGGTGTAGAGCCCCACGCCCCGCTCGATCGCCTTCTGGAGCACGCCGCAGACGAACTTGCGCGGGTGGTAGTTGCCGCTCCTGGGCGCGCACCGGCCGCCGAAGTAGGACCGCAGCCCCAGCTCCTCGAAGATCTTCTCGCGGCTCCAGTTCACGAGCAGCTCTTCGTTCCCAACGAGCGCCACCTCCTCCTTCAGCGCCACCTCCTCCTCGGCGGTCTCCGCGATGCGGAGCCAGCCGTGGGGCGAGTAGTCACAGTCGATCCGCTCCTCGGTGACGATCCGGCTGAAGCGCACGCTGTTGCGCAGCCCGAAGCCGATGACCAGCTCCGCCTGCCGCTCCGCCTGCTCGCGGAGGATCTCCTCGCCGAGCCCCGAGTACACCGCCCGCAGGAACTTGTACCGCTCCCGGACGAGCCCCTCATAGGGGCCCAGGAAGTTCTCGGGGATCAGCTCGAAGTTGCCGCCGTTCCGGCCGCTGGCCTGGCTGGCCGGATCCCCCAGGTCGATCACGGCGACGCGCTGGCCTGACTGCGCGAGCCCGATCGCGTGGTAGGCCGCCGAGGCCCCCGTGAGGCCCGCTCCGATGATGAGCAGATCGACCTCCGCCGGAAGCTCCGGCGTGGAGCGAAAGGCGGCCAGCGGGTTGGGGAGCAGCTGCCAGTACGGCGTCTCCTCCTCGGGCATGGCGATGGGCCCCCGCATCCGGGCGCCGACGCTGGCCACCCAGCTCTGGAAGGCGGCGGCGGCCCCACGATCGAAGCGGGGACGGAGCATGCGCTCGAGCTCGTAGAGCGCCTCCTGGAGCGCCTGCGTGGTGCGCCCGTGGCCATCGACCAGGCCGGCGGCGGCAGCGCGGAGCTCCTCGAGGTCGTGGCGGTCCACCTCCCGGAGCTCCGACTTCCGGTGGGCGAGACTCAGGAGCTGCGAGCGGGCATCCAAGGTCATGGGATGCCCTCCAGCCTACTCCCAGGCCGATGGCTTCAGTACGGCCGATCGATGCCTCGGCGCGACTCCCGCCAGGTGCCCTTTACATAGTCGGGGAGCTGGCCGGACACCTTCTCGAACTCGGCCTCGGTGATCTGCGTCTGGAGCGCCGCGAAGACGCCGTGGAGTACCAGCCGCACGTTCTCCGGCTCGGCGTTCAGGTGGTTGGCCACGTGCAGGTAGAAGTCATCCCTGTCCAGCTTCTCCGGCGGCGCGTCGCTGCGCTTCTGGCAGCGCCCCACCAGCTCACGCACATCCGGCGAGAGCTGCTCGAAGAGCTGCTGGACGATGCCGCCTGGCAGGCGCTCGGTCAGCGCACAGAACACGGCCTCGACGGCCTGCTCGGGCTGGTAGTCCGGGAGCTGCTCGGCGACCTTCCTCAAGAAGGACGGCCGATCCGTACCGACTCCCAGCCCGGACCACGACTGCGTCATCTCCTGGTCTTGCATGATGGATCCTCCTGGCGTGCACTCCCTTCACCCTGGGGGCCCTTCAGGCAAGGAGCAGCAGGCTGGAGGACAAGGGCTCCTGCGGCTCTTGGGGGAGCCAGACGGAACGCTCCTCCCTACGGAGGGAAGGCCTTTTCCCATTCTGGTACCGCGCCACCTCAACTTTCATCCCCGGGGGCAGGCTGGGCATCGCGTAGTCCTCACCTCCCCAGGGCACATCGGGTGCACGCCGCTGCGCTGCCTTTTCCTATCCCTGGAGGTCTGGCGTGAGGCATGTGCGCGGTTGGCAAGGACGATGTGCGAGTGGACTGGCGGTGCTGTCACTGCTGTTGCTGACCCACTGTGGCGGCAACACGGGCGTGGAGGAGCAGGCCCCTGAAGAGCCAGGGCCTCGGGCGCCCGTCACGCGCGAGCAGGAGCTGGTCTCCACGCTCACCTTCGCACCCAGCGCAGATGCCCGCGTGGAGGCGGCGCTCCCCACGGCGAACTTCGGCAGCGCCAGCAGCCTGGGCGCGGACCTCTCGCCCCGGATGGAGAGCTACCTGCGCTTCAGCGTCAGCGGAGTGATGGGGCCGGTGTCCAGCGCCAGGCTCCGGCTGTACACGACCGATGGCAGCTCGGACGGGCCCCGGGTGTACCGCTCCGCGGGCGGCTGGACGGAGGGGGGCCTCACCTGGAACACCCGCCCCGCCCTGAGCTCCGGGGCTCTGGACGATAAGGGCGCCATTTCCACGGGCACCTGGGTGGAGTTCGACGTGACAAGCGCGGTGAGCGGCAACGGCGAGCTGAACCTCGCGCTCATCGCCACCTCGAGCGATGGAACGGACTTCTCCTCCCGTGAGGCCAGCTCAGCCTCCCTGCGGCCCCAGCTCGTCGTCACCTTCTCCCCCGTCGACTGCATGCCGCGCAGGGATCGCTACACCTATCAGTTCTACGCGTTCGACGATGCGTACGTCTCCCTGGGCTCGCCCTCCAGCAACTTCGGCCGGGCGCCTGCGCTGCTGGTGGACGGTTCGCCCCGACTGGAGTCCTATCTCCAGTTCGACGTCTTCACCTTCGAGTTCACCATCGTGGACGCCCGGCTGGAGCTCTCCGCCTTGGACTCCACATCGAACGGCCCACTGCTCTACCGCGCCAGCACTGGGTGGAGAGAGACGGAGCTCACCTGGAACACGCGGCCGAGCCTCCTCAGCGGCCCGCTGGGCAACCTCGGCGCGGTCAGCGCGGGCTCCCGGGTGTCGTACAACCTGACGGGCGTGGTGACGGGGGCGGGCACCTACGGCTTCGGCCTCCTCCCCGAGTCCAGCGACGGCGTGGACTTCTACTCGGGGGAGGCGAGCGACATCACTACCCTCCCCCGGCTCCTCATCACCGAGGAGACACCGCTCTATTGCACCTACCGCGGCACCGGAGGCGGGCTCACCGGGTGGGCGCGGCAGCTCGGAGGCGTGGGCAGGGAGCAGCTCAAGGCCATGGCCACGGACTCCGGAGGCGGCTTCGTGGCGGCAGGTGTCTTCGGCGATGCCGTCTTCCCGGAGAACGAGGGCTTCGCGCTCGCGCGCTACGCCGCGGATGGCTCGTTCCTCTGGGGGCGCGTGCTGGCCACCGATGACGTGTACGTGGGGCACCTCACCGTTACCCCGCTGGGCGAGATCTTCGTGGTGGGCAACTACGAGGGCTCGCCGGACCTCGGGACGGGGCCGCTCCCGCCCGTCCCGGATGGCCTGGACGAGCCGACAGGGTTCTTCTTCGCGAAGTTCGCTCCAGGTGGAGCGCTCGTGTGGCTCCGCAGCTTCGTGGCACGCAATCCGACCTACGGCTATTCCCAGCCCGTCTTCCCAGGCGAGGTAGCCACCGATGCCGCCGGCAGCCTCATCCTCACTGGCGGCTTCAGCGGAGCGCTCGACCTGGGCGGCGGGCCGCTCCCCCCGAGCACCGAGGGCACGTCCGGCTTCATCGCGAAGTTCTCCTCGGACGGCCGCCACCTCTGGTCGAGGGGCTTCACGACGGAGCTGAACTATGCGACGGCCATCGTCAACACGGCGGCCACGGACGCAGCGGGCAACCTCCTCGTCGGAGGCCTGGCGAGCCCCGGGTCGAATCTCGGCGGGGGGCCCCTCGGCGCCTCCGGTCCCTTCATCGCGAAGTACACCCCCGCGGGCAGCCTGCTGTGGGTGCGGGTGTTCAGCGGGTTGGACAACGAGAGCAAGGTGTCGTCCGTGCGCGTCCTGGATGCGGCGACGGTGGCCTTTACCGCCAACCTCGGTGGCACCTTCACCTTCGGCGGGAGCTCCTACACGGGCGGCGACCCGTCGGACCCGCTCCTCCGCCAGGGTGGCTTCCTCGGCACGCTGAGCGCCGCGGGTGCGGACGGCTGGCTCCGCTCGCTGGGCCGCGTCGACATGCACCAGCTCGCCGTGGGCCCGGGAGGGACGCTCACCGCCAACGGCTTCGCCGCCCGCGCGTTCGATCTGGGCGGTGGGACGCTGGGCTTCGACCGGATGCTTCCCTCGCCCACCTTTGCGCTGCGCTACTCGAGCTCGGGGAGCCACCTCTGGTCGCGGATCTTCGATCCGGATCTCTCCCTGCCTTATCTGGGGCAGCAGCCTGACGGCTCCGTGGTGCTGGGAGGCACCAGCCACGGTCCGGTCGATCTGGAGGGGCGGACCTTCACCCCGAGCGGGGACGCCGACCTGTTCTTCCTCCAGCTCCGCCCCTGAGGAGCGCTCGGCAGCTCGGGTGGGAGAAGGGCTCCGCATGAAAGGGGGTGAATTTCCCTCTGTGGGTGGGGAGGAGCCACACCCTGCGGTGCGGAGCACCCACGACACCGGCAAAAGGGGCTCAGGGAGGCCCTTCACTCCTGGCTCCGGCCTTGCAATCCCCTGAACAGGACGATGGGGCCCGAGGGGGTGCAGGAGCCCGCGGGCCCGCCAGGGGGGTGGGGGATGACGAGGGGCATGCTGGCGGCCGGGGGCTTGCTGCTGCTGTGTGGGTTGGCGGGGGGCTGCGGCTCGGCGGAGCGGCCTCCCAGCCCAGAGGTACCGGAGGTGCTGGAGGAAGGGACTCCACCCGCCCCTCCGCCACCGGTGGTGGTGAATCCCATCCCGTCACAGAGCTACGCGCTGCCGCCGCTGCAGAGCTCGCTCGCGACGTACGAGCTCCTCATCCCGGAGCAGACGCTCGCGCGCTTCCACCAGGATCCGTTCCTCCCCGAGCAGCCCGCGACGCTCATCTCCGGTGGCCAGCGGTTCGAGGTGAAGGTCCGCGTGCGCGGCGGCAGCTCGCGCCAGTACCCGAAGAAGAGCTGGCGGGTAGAGCTGCCGAAGGGGGTGACCCTCGACGGGCGCGACAAGCTCAACCTCGTGGCCGAGCAGGCCGATCGCACCCTGATGGTGGAGAAGCTCGGCTTCGATCTCCTCTACGCCCTCGGGGTTCCGGCTCCCCGCGCCACGTGGGTGCGGGTGAACATCAACGGCCAGTACCAGGGCGTGTACCTGGAGCTCGAGCGCGTGGACAAGGACTTCACCCGCGCCCGCTCCTGGGCCGACAGCGACCCGAGCATCTACCGCTGTGGCACGCAGGACTGCGAGATGAAGCTCTACCGCCAACCCTGGCAGGGTGAGTGGGACAAGGAGACGAACAAGACCGAGCCGCACGACGATCTGCTCGCGCTGCTGGCCGTCATCAACCACACCCCCGAGCCCCAGTTCGCCGCCGCGCTCGAGCGCCACCTGGACGTGGAAGGCTACCTGCGCTCGATGGTGATGGACGCGCTCATCTCCAACGACATCGTGATGGACTCCGGCAGCTACCTCATCCGCGACCGGGTGAAGGAGCGCTGGACCTACGTGCCGTGGGACCTCAACAACAGCGCGGCGCGCTGGTGGCCCACCTACGGCCTGGGCATGACGCCCATCGTGGACCGGCCGGTGCCCGTCTTCTCGCTCTACGACTCGCGGGTGCAGTTCTTCTACGACCAGCGCAAGGGGGACAGCGCCACATACCGGCCCTCGTTCTCCAACCTCACCACGCGCGTGATGATGAACCCGCGGCTGCGCGAGCGCTACGCGGCGCTGCTGGCCGAGGCGCTCGACACGGTCTTCCGCACCGGCGTGCTGCACGAGCGCATCGACATGATGCACGCGCTGCTCAAGCCGCACGTGGAGCAGGATCCCTACGTGCTGCTGAACACCGACGGCGGCAGCGACCCGGACGGCTACAAGAAGTTCCTCGAGTCGCGCACCTACCTGCGCGACTACGTGACCGGCCGCGCCGACTACCTGCGCCAGCAGCTGCCGCGGCTGCGCGCCACCCGGGCCGCGAGCCTCCTGCTCGGCGCCTTCGACCCGGCGCAGGGCTGGGTGGAGCTGCGCAACGACGGCGCCGGGGAGGTGTCCACCGAGGGGCTGGTGCTGACGACGGACCTGCGCACCAGCGTGGGCCGCCCTGGCAACGTGCCCGCCCGCACCCTGGCCCCCGGTGAGCGCTGGCGCCTGAGCGCGGCCGAGCTGGGCCTCACCTTCGACTCGGCGGGCGAGGTGGGGCTCTTCGACGGAAGCTCGGTGGTGGGCGTCAAGGACGCGCTCTTCTACGGGCCGCTGCCCTCGGGCCACTTCTACGAGCGCTCCCCCGCCGGCACCCCGGCGAGCGAGAGCGAGTGGCGCGAGGGCAGCGCGCAGTAGACGCTAGGTGCGCCGGCGACGGCGCAGCCGCAGGGCCGCGAGGGCGGCGAGCGCCACGGGCCCGAGCGCCAGGCCCGGGGCCGCATGGCAGCCGCCCACCTCCTGGCCATCGGTCGTGCCCGGGATGACGGACGAGTCATCTGGCGTCACCACGGGCGGCGGGGGGACCCCCGGACCGGGAGTGGTGCCCGCCGCGTAGGCCGCCACGGTGGCAACCTTCTCGGCACTGCGGCCGTCGTTGCCCAGGGCGCGCGCCTTCACCGTGAAGGTGCCGGACGAGACCCAGGTGTGCTGCACCGAGGTGCCTACCACGGGAGGGCTGCCATCGCCGAAGTCCCACGTCACCTGCGCATCCGGCAGGGTGGTGGCCGCCGTCAGCCGCGAGGTGTGTGGCACGGTGCCCTGGGGAGACTCGACGGTGAGCGAGACCTCGGCGGGCGCAGGCGCCGTCCAGGGCTTGGTGAGGGTGAAGCTGTCCGCCACGGTCCCCTGGGTGCTGCGCAGCTCCGCCGTCAGCGTGCCGCGCTCCACCGCCACGTCGAGAAAGCCGTACGCGCTGTTCACGCGCGCGGCGCTCCAAGAAGGCTGCGAGATGCTGTAGTCCTTGAGGTTCGCGCCGCCCATGCCCACGACGACGTAGGTGATGCCGCCCTGGCCCGGGTTCGCGCGCTCGCCGCCCTTGAGGGAGTAGCTGCGCTCGTACTCGTGATCGTGTCCGGAGAGGACCAGATCCACGCCGAAGCGCTCGAGCAGGGGCGTGAGGCTCGTGTGCAGCGGGGTGGTGCTGCCGTGCTCACCGGAGCTGTAAGGCGGGTGGTGGAACGACACCACCTTCCAGGGCTGGCGCGTGGCGGCCAGATCCTGCTCGAGCCACTGCAGCTGGGCAGCGGCGGTGCAGGAGGAGGCCTGGGTGTAGCCGAGGAGGCACATCGAATCGAGGGCGACGAAGTGCACCGGGCCCCAGTCGAAGGAGTAGTAGCGCTCGGTGTGAGCGGGGTTGTTGTCGGGCTGGTAGAGATTGTCGAGCGCGGGCTGGGCCTCGGCCGTCACGTACTCGTGGTTGCCGAGCACGGAGAAGACGGGCACCTCGGACAGCAGGGGCGCGAGGGGCTGGAAGAAGCGAGTCTCCCACTCCGCCTCGGTGCCCGACTCGTACGCGTTGTCACCCAGCGCGACGAACAGCTCCGGGCGGCGGGCGAGCATCGCCTCGCCCACGGCCTTCTGGTTGCTGCCACCCGTGCCCGAGTCCCCCATGGCGACGAAGTGCACACGCTCACTGCCCTCGGGGCTCGCGGTAACGAAGCGGTGAGGCCCGTCCATCGCGCCGCACGCCTCCACCTGATAGCTGTACTCGGTGGCGGGCTGCAGGCCGCTGAGGCGCACCGCGTGGCGCGCCCCCGTCTCGCCGGAGCGGGCCGATTGCGACAGCGTGCTACCCGGCGGGCCGAAGCGGACGACTGCCTCGCTGCACGCCGTGTCCAGGCGGAACGCGACAAGCGCGCTGCTGGTGTCTACCTTCTGCACGTAGGGGACGCGCCGCAGCGCCGCCGCCGAGGCCGGGGCTGAAAAGAGGGACAGGAAGAGAGTGGCAGCAAGCGCCGCCAGGGTGCGTAGGGACATGAAACCTCCGTCGCACCCAACGCTGCCGGTGCGCGGATGTTTCCTGGGGTGCGCTCGGCGGGCGAGAGCTGAGGGGGCAGCCTGCTCGCACGGCCTGCCCACATGCGCAGGCCTTCCAGCGTCACACGAGGGCTCAGACGCCCAGCGACTCGGCGGTGACACCCGGTGAGCCAGTCCCGGCGGCTTCCGCGCGCTTCACTCCCTCCATCACCTTCCGGTTGACTGGCGCATCTCGGCCCAGTGAGCGCGCGAGTTCCACCACGGCGCCCTGAAGATGGTCGACCTCGGTGGGCCGCCGCTTCTCCAGATCCTCCCACATCGAAGAGCGGGCCTCCGGATCGATCTTCACCATGGCTCCGGCCAGGAGCTGGAACAACGCGTCCGGCAATGCCACGACTCTGGGCAACAACCCCGGCCACACCTTCCCCACTCGCGCTGGAGCGATCCTGGCGGCGGCCAGCAACTCCAGGGCCTCTCGCTGGCTGGCGGCCAGCACGAGGCGCCAGCGCCGGTCCGACAGCTGCTGGCGAAGCGGAAGGCCGGACAAGGCGTTCAGCGCGTTGTTGAGGTTCAGCAGCAACTTGCCCCACGCGAGCCCGGTCATATCGGGATGCTCTGCCACCGCCAGCCCCGGGACCGACAGCAGGGAGAGCAGGCCCGGCACGCCTGCCTCCACCGTGAGGCTCCCATCGGTGCCCCGGTGGAAGCGCCCCTCTCCCTGGTGCACCACGTTGAAGGGCACCATGCCCGCGGCCACCCGCTGCCCTCTGGCGACAGCGCGCAACCGGTCGGCGTTGCCGATCCCGTTCTGCAGGCTGACGACCACGGTCCCGGCCTTCGCATGGCGGGAGATACTCGCTCCCATCTCGACCGTCGCGCTGCTCTTGACGGTCACCAGAATCAAACCCGCCTCCGCCAGCCTGGCGGGATCGTCCGTCACCGAGAGACTCGCCGCCGGCACGCGGCGGTTGCCGCCATCGAGGTCCGTCACGGTGAGGCCGTGGGACTGCAGCTCGGCGACCATGCGCGGCCGCGCGAGGAAGCGCACCTCCCGGCCCGCCGCTACCAGCAATCCACCCACGAAGCAGCCGATGCTGCCTGCACCTGCCACGACGACCGGTCCGTTCATCCTGTTTCTCCTCCGTGTCGCGGCCAGGTAGAGCCGTGCATCTTACGGCCTCCACGCCCAGGGTGGCTCACCGGGGCGAGCTCAACCGCGGCACCAGCATCCTCTTCACCTCCCCGCGGACCGCGCGTCATGCGGGCTGGGAGGGCCCGGAGCATGAACTCCGAGCCCTTCCCGGCGGGAGCCCCGACAGGCTCAAGCCTGCCTGGGGACTACTTCGCCTTCTTCTCCTTCTTCTTCTTCTGCTTCTCCTGGGTCGTCAGCTTCGGCTTGTTCGTCTTCTTCTGCTTCTGTTGTCCCTTGGGCATGGTGCTTCCTCTTGGTTTGAGAACGGCGGTGAGTCACTGCTTCTAATCGAGGCCTCTCTATTTAAGCAGCGCCTCGACCTGCGCCTTCAAGTCCGTGCGCTTGATGTCATTCCCCGTCAGCCGCTGGCCTGACTCCTTGCCCTCCTTGAAGAAGACAAGGGTCGGGCTGGCCGTCACACCCAGCTTCTCGGAGAGCCCCGGATTGTTCTGCCGCAGGACCTTGATGAACTGGATCTTTCCCTCGAACTTCTCGGCAACGGCCCCAAACCTGGGGGCGAGCGCCGTACAGGCCGCGCTGTCGGGCGAGTAGAAGTCGAGGACGACCGGGAGGGTGCTCTCGAGCACCGCGGTCGAGTAGTCCTTCTCGACCAGCTCCTTCACGGACTGCTTCTCTTTCACTGCGTCGGTGGCCTTTGAACCCATGTCGATATGCTCCTTGGAAAAGACGAACTCATTCGAGCGCGTGAGGTGTGCGCCCGTGGAGCGTTCGGCGGGTGGGGTAGAAGCTCGCACCCTACCATCTTGGAGGGCCTTGGCGCGACGGGGGAGCCCTCCTCCTCGCTTCACCGACTGCTCTCAGGGCCGGGAAGGCTTCTCTTCATTACCTCCAGGAGCCGCCCCCGCAGGGTGTGAGGGTGTGAAGGACGAACGCCACCCGGCAACTCCTCCTCTCCCTTGTGGCAACCCTCTAACCTGATCCGATCCTCACAAGGAGGGGTGATCCATGATGCCGTGGCGGATTCTGTGGCGGGCCCATGCGCTGATCCTTGCGGTGATGGTCGGGTGCGCTGGCACTTCGAGAGGTTACCGGGTGGAGACCGGAGCTGGGGGAGAAACCCTCGTCCACATCCCCCGCACCGCTACCGTGGAGCCGGTGGAGGTGCCGCCGGAGGAAGTGACGGAGGCCATCCGGAGAATGGCGCGGGAGGTGCGCCTGACCGCCTCCCCCCGCGAGACGGTGGATCGGCTGTTTCAACTCGACGCGCTGTACGGCAATTACCTCTACCTGCTCGGAGAGCGAAAGCTCGTCCCGCTGGAGTCGGGCACTCCCCTGGAAGGGGCGTTGACGGAGGAGGAGCAGAAGCTCGCCAGCCACTTCAAGGCTTGGTGTCGCAGCGCCCATGGTTTCGAGGGCGATTGTCTGGGAGGCGCGCTGGTTGCCGGGAAGTACCTGGACATGCGGGGCCGCTACATGTGGGCCATGGCCCTGAGCAAGAGCCCCGTGCTGGAGGAGTTCGAGAAGGCACTGGGCGAGATGGTGAGCATGCGGGCCGTCATGCAGGCGGCGATAGGCACCATCGTCATGCTGCTCGTGCTCCTCGCGATGCCCGAGCCGATAACCAAGTTCATCGCCGCGTGGGCGACGGTGGGGCTCATTCTCTGGGTGGGCGCCAAGACGCTCTACAACCTGACTACGGGTTGGTTCCAGTTGATGGAGGAGGTGAAGGTTGCCACCTCCTTCGAGGAGATCCGCGAGGCGGGCGAGAAGTTCGGCAAGTTGTTCTCGCGTGAGGCGGCCCAAGCGTTCGCCATGATGGCAATGGCACTCCTGACGCGCACTGCGAAGGGATTCGCGGAGCAGGTGGGGACGCTGCCCGGTTCGACGCAGGTATCAATGCAGGCTGCGGGGCGAGGAGGGGTCTTGTTGTCGGAGGTGGGCGCGGTGGAGTCGGTGGCGGTGACGGCCAATGGCTTCAGTGTGGTGCTGGCACCGGGCGCAGTAGCGATGGCGGCGCGCGGTGGGCGCGGCGACCGCACGGAGAATCACCACATCGGGACCATCGCGAACAAGAAGTCCACCTTGCGCGGCGGCCCGTGGACACCCCGGTTGGAGGACCTTTTCGCCAGGGCGGGGATGCGGCTGAAGGACCGCGAGAACATCGTGCCTATCCAGGGGCACAAGGGGCCTCACCCGCAGCGCTACCATGACATCGTCTTCGAGCGCTTGCGGGAGGCGCTGGGAGACTGTAGCAGCATCGCGGAGTGCCGACCGAAGCTGACTCGGGCGCTTGACAGGCTGGCGCAGGAGATAGCCACACCCGGAACGGAGTTGAACCGACTCGTCACCCTGGGGAAATGACGCTAGAACTTCCCCATGTCCCAGCGCTTCTTCAAGCTCGCCGACGACGTCTATGTCCGTCACCGCTGGCACCTGGCAACTCCCATCGATGGCCATGGCCGCAAGGTGCACGACTGGGACTTCACGAGAGGAACGCCCGTGCATGTGGAGGGACGGTTGAAGGTCCCCCTCAAGATTGAAGGCAGGCCGCTGGACTTCTCTGAGGCGGGAATCAGCATCCCCGTCGTCCACGTCAAGGTGGCCTCCATGCTGGCGGAGCGCGCCCCCGGCGACGTGCAGCTCATCCCCGCAGACATCGAGGGCCAACCGGATCAGTACGTCGTCCTCGTGGCCACTCGCCTCATCCGATGCATCGACGAGGAAGCCTCCAAGGTGCAGTTTTGGCGACCCGAGGATGGCCTTCCTGAGAAGGTGGGCCAGTACTGGGCCGTAGATGACATGCGCATCGACAAGGTGAAGGTGGGGAACGCCAAGGTGTTCCGTCCTGAGGGGTGGTCGGGCACACTGCTCGTCTCCGAGGAGATCAAGGACGCCTTGGAGCGCATGGGCGCTACGGGCACGCGATTCGCGGAGGTCTAGCAAGGGGGCTCGAGCCCACGCCGGAGGGGCTCAGTCCTCGACGAGCACGGTGAGTGGCGGGCTCACCTCCGCGTGCCGGGACATGGCCGCGGTGATGACGTGCCGGCCCGGCGTCACGCTCCACCGGTACTCGTGGGGATAGGACACGGTGGCCACCGGCACTCCATCCACGAGCCACACGATCGGCTCCGTGCTGGGCGTCACCTCCGCCTCCAGGCGCAGCGTCGAGGAGGAGGCCGGCGTGTCCGGATCGAAGAGCAACCGCACCGTGCCGCGCGGCTCCCGGATGGCCACCTTGGGCGTCAAGGCCTCCTCGCTGCTCGGGCACAGCGGGCTCTCCTGCCGCGGGGCGAGATCGAGGTGCTGGCTCCGGGCCCACTGCGTGTACGTCTCCGGCAGGTCCAGCATCACGCGGGTGACGACCTCGGACTCGGGGCACGTGGGCCCCGCCCGCAGCCCGTTGCGCCGATCCAGCTTCACCTGGGAGTGGAACGGACAGCGCTCCGTGGGCGCGCTGCCCGGGAAGAACCACTCGCTCTTGCGGTGAGGGCAGTCCGTGCTCGCGAGCCGGCCTGACAAGGGGCAGACCTCCACGGCCACCGCGCCATCGGGCGCAGGGAAGACATCGAGGATCGGCTGCCAGGAGCGGTGGCTCGCCATCACCGTATCCATGATCCGGTGCGCCGCGACGGCCGCGCCGTTCGCGCCTCCCACGCCTCGCATGCGCCGCCAGTCGTGGTTGCCGACCCAGACCGCCACGAGCAACCGATCGCTGAACGCCACCGTCCAGGCATCGCGGTAGCCATGGCTCGTGCCGGTCTTCACCGCGACGGCATAAGGGAAGTCCAGCGGCCCTCCCACGGGGAACATGGGCCGGCGCGCCTGCGGATCGGAGATCAGGTGCCGGACGAGCTGCGCGGTCTCCCGGTGGAGCAGCCGCCGCGGGGCGATCTGCGGCTCATCCACGAAGCGGCGCAGCGGCAGGCTCTCGCCCTCTCGCGCGAGGGCGCCGTACAGCCGCGCGAGCTCCTCCAGCGTCACGGGCAGGTTGCCGACGGCGAGCCCCAGGCCGTACCGATCCGGCTCCCAGCTGATGTCCTCCACCCCCGCGCTCTCGAAGAAGCGCAGCGTGGGCTCCACCCCCACCTCCGAGAGCACTCGGAGCGCGGGGATGTTGCGCGAGTTGGCCAGCGCCTCGCGCAGGAGCATGGGCCCCATGAAGGTGTGGTTGATGTTCTCGGGCAGGTACGCGCCGATGGCGTCGCTCCGCACCTCCATCTGCGTGTCGGGGAGCTCGGAGGCGGCGGTGAAGGCCCCCTTCTCCAGCCCGAGCGCATAGAGGAACGGCTTGAGCGCCGAGCCCGGAGAGCGCTTCGTGCGCACGAAGTCGATGGCGCCCTTGTGCTCCTCGGAGAAGAAGTCGCGCGAGCCGACCCACGCGAGGATGTCGCCCGTGGCCGTGTCCACCACCAGCGCGGAGGTGTTGCCCGCCCCCGAGTGCTCGATCCGCCTCAGGTTGTCGCGGAGGATGGAGGCGGCCCTCTCCTGGATCTCGAGATCGAGCGTCGCCACCGAGATGGGGCTCTGCCGGCGCTTCGCCTGCGCGCTCCACTCCAGCACCGCATGCATCGCCTCGGGCTGGCGGCGCGGGCGGGGCACCAACCCCAGGTCCGCGGCGAGCGCCTGATGGAGCTCGTCCGCCGACAGCAGGCCCTTGTTCCGGAGCGCCCGCAGGATCCGGTGGCTGCGCCTCTGCGCGCGCTTCAGCCCGTCGGGTGAAAAGGGGTTCATGCGCCCCGGCATCTGCGGCAGCCCGGCGAGGAAGGCCGCCTGGGCCCACGAGAGATCTTCCACCGGCTTGTCGAAGTACAGCCGCGCGGCGCGGACCACCCCGTGCGCCCGGTTCCCGTACGGCGCGAACGTGAGGTACTGGCGGAGCACCTGCTCGTGCCCGTGCCGCTGGATGAGCAGCAGCGCCTCGATGGCCTCGGAGGCCTTCCGGGCCAACGTGCGGCCTCCCGGATCCTGCATGCGCGCCACCTGCATCGCGAGGGTGGACGCGCCCGAGATGACCCGGCCATTCCTCACGTTCTGCAGGATCGCCCGCCCGACGGACGGCAGGTAGACGCCGGGGTGCTCGTAGAAGTACTGGTCCTCGGTGACGAGCGTCGCCGCGGCCACGCGCTCGGGCAGGACGTAGGGCAGCGGCCAATACCCGAGCTCTCCATTCCCCGCGGGCACCTCGCCGAGGTACCGGCCCCTGCGGTCGAGGATGAGCCGGGAGGGCTCGACGGAGTGCAGCGTGTCGTCCAGAGCATGGACGTACAGCACCGCGGCGCCGGCCAGCAGCACCGTGAGCACCGCCCACGTCCGCTTCGACCGGAGCCGGGGAATGAGGCGCCGAAGGGCCGCCTCCGCTGTGCGCCTAGCGCTCATTGGCCCCCTGGATCACCACGCGCAGGCCCTCACCCCGGCCGCGAACTTCCTGGCGGTACATCTGCTCGGCATAGGGCGCGGGGTGGACGAAGGAGCCCTCCGTCGCCGCACGGACGCGGAAGTGGAACGTGTGGGTCCCCTGCGGGAGCAGCAGAAAGTAGTAGCGGACCTCGTGATCCAGCCGCTGCACGTACGCCGGCGAGATCGAGTCCTCCTGCGAGGGCTTCGCGTCCGAGCTGGCGTTCTCGAGCGCGGGGTTGAGCGGCTCCAGCCCCGCGGCGAACGGCACCACGAACGCGACATGCGGCCGCGCCTGGTCGTTCACCAACTGGGCGTGGAGTTCGAGGATGTCCCCCACCTTGAGCGCCTGCGTCTCCCCGGCCTTGTCCTGGAAGCGCGTCTGGTCGGAGCCATCCGCGTGCAGGTGCGTCGCGCTGCGGGAGACGAGGAACCCGCGCTGGGCCGACGTCACCTTGTCGCCCGGCGTGGAGGGCACGTACTTGTAGGCGACGCGCACGCCCACCGGCCCGCCCGTCACCGTCGCCTCCAGCGGCTTGTCCGAGGCGATGGAGGCCTTCGCCGTCTTGGTCTCGCCGTTCACGGTGAGCGTCTTGCCCGAGGAGAGCGCGATGGTGGAGTTGGGCACGTTGGGCTTGGCGCGCTCCAGGTAGAGCGCCAGCGCGGCGATGGCGCGCCGGTTCTCATAGGTGCTCTGGAAGCCCTGCGTGGCGTTCGCGTAGGAGAGCAGCGCGTCGCGCACCAGCTCGTGCCGGGGATCGGCGGGATCCAGGCGCAGCAGGGCCTCGAAGACGGCGGCGACCATGGAGGGCTCCGACGAGAGGTAGCCATAGCCCCAGGAGCTGCGGCCCTGCTTGATGCCTTCGAAGACCTGCTTGCCGCGGCTGAGCTTGATGATGACCCGATCCCACAGCTCGCCCTTCAGCGCGTCCAGGTTGGTGCGGTAGACCTTCGGCTGCAGCGACATGGCGCTGGCCAGGTCCGCGAGCGCCATCGCGTCCATGTGGATGCGCTGGTGGAACAGCTCGATGAGGTAGTGCTCGTCCATCGAGCCAGCCCAGGCGAGCGCCCGGAGCGCGGAGACCTGCTGGTTGTAGCGCCAGTCGGGGATCAGACCCGGGAAGTCACTGCGCAGCACGCGCCTGAGAGACTCGGCGGCGCGCTCCAGGAGCTTCCCATCCACCGGGAGCCCCGCGCGCTTGGCGGCCTCCAGGAACTCCACCGCCTGCGCGGTCACCTGCACATCGCCAGGGCCTCCGGGCCAGAACGCGAACAGGCCGCCCGCGTCCTGATAGGTGGTCATCTCCTCCTGGAGCCGCTTCACGTGGACGCCGAGCTGCTTCGTGAACGGCGTCTCCACTCCAATCTGCTTGAAGAGGAGGCTCTGCACCACATCCGGGTAGAGCTTCGACAGCTTCTGCTCGAGGCAACCGTGCGGGTACGCCGCGAGGTACTCCACTCCCGAGAAGAGCTCGAGCACGCCGGGGATCGACGTGGCGACCACCTCCTGGGAGGCCGTGCCCGGGCGGGCCGGCTCGGGGATGGGCTTCAGCGCCGTCTTCCCGGCCTTCAGCGTGTCGAAGTACGCGAACTGCTCGGTAACGCGATCGGGGAGCACGGGGATCTGCACCTCGAACGCATCTCCCGCCTTGTCGGCCTTGCGCTCCACGTCCACGCGCACGGTGAGCGAGTGGGGCTTCGACACGTCCGCGTCCTTCACCTGGATGGGCGTGACGAACGACATCGCCTTGTTGAGCTGCAGCTCCACGGACTGGTTGAAGGGCCGGGCATCCACTGGCCCGGAGAGCTGGATGCTCACCGCGCCCGGCCCGCCGTTGCCCTCGACCACGCGCCCCACCGCTCCGCCCCAGAAGCGATCGCCCTGGCGGACGAAGCGAGGCAGCTGCGGCTGCACCAGCACCGGCAGCCGCACCTTGAGCGTCTGCTGCTTGAACCCGAACCGCTGAGCCCCGGAGGCCGCCACCGCGCGCACGCGGAAGTTGGTCAGGTCGTCCGAGAGCGGCACCTCCACGGTGAGCCGGCCGGACGCGGGCACCTGCACGGTCGCCTGGTAGTAGGGCACGGTCTGGAAGTTCTTCCGCACGATGCGCTTGCCGCTCATCGCGTTGGCCTCCTCCTCGTCGCCATCACCGCCAGGCTCCTCCTGCTCGAACAGCTTGCCGACCAGGCTGTTGCGCGTGTCCCGCAGCGTGGTGCCCCGGGCGTTCCGGGTGATGAACGCGCTCAGCGGATCCAGCGGCCCTTCCGGCGCCAGCGAGAGCACGGCCTCGTCCACGAGCCACAGCGTCACCTCGCCCGCCAGGGGCGCGCCCTTGTCATCCTTGAGCGACAGCTCCACGGGGATCTTCGTCCCGGGCCGGGCCGTGTCCGGGTGCTTGAGCTCCACCACCACCTGGTTGCGGACGGGCTCCACCTCGATATCGATCGAAGCTCCGAGCGTCTGCGGCCGGTAGCGGGCGTCCTCCGTCTTCCCCTCCCCCAGCCGGCCACGCATGAGCGCCACGTGCACGGCGATGTTCGGGACGTGGTTGCCCTTGATGGGCAGCTCGTACACCGCCTTGCCGCCGGAGACCTCGCGCCAGGTGTACGTGTTGCCGCCCGGCTCCTCGACCACGACCAGCGCGCGGCCCTGCTGGAACGGGCTCTGGATGATGATGCGGGCGGTGTCCCCGGGCCGGTACTTGGGCTTGTCGGTGGCCAGCTCGAAGACGCCCTGGCGCGCCTTCTTCCACGCCACGGGCGTCTGCCCGCCCACGTACAGGTCCGCCGAGAGCGTCTGCACACGGCCCAGCTTGTCACGGGCGATCAACTCGACGACGTACACGCCCGCCTCCTTGAGCCCGAACGTGGGCGACACCGGCTGCAGGTCCGTCGTCACCACCTGCTCGCTCAGCTTCACGTCCTCCTGCTCCGTCACGTACCGGGCGTCGCCGGTGGCGAAGTGCGTCTCGCGGAGCTGGCTGTGCCAGACGCGCCGGAACAGCCGCACCGTCACCTCCTGGCCTTTGACGGCCTTGTCATCCACGCCCACGGCGACGATCTCCGGCTTCAGCTCGAAGGGCTTGTCCGAGTAGCGTGGCAGCTTCATGCCGAGCACGAAGGGCGGCAGCGCCTTGACCTCGGTAGCAGCGGACACCGGCTGGTTGTCCGCGCCTGTCACCGTGGCCTCGAAGCGGTAGACGCGGGCGCTCCCGTCGAGATCCAACGCGGGGTTCACCTGGATCTCGTCCGCACCGCCCTCGTCCAGCTCCGCGTTCCGGCGGATGCTCTCGGGCGCGCGGCTCTGGCCCTCGCGGGCGAACTGGGTGCTCGACGCGAAGAGGAACCCTTCGCGGCCCTTCGGCACGTAGTAGTGCGGCCGGCGCGTCACCGTCCACGTGATGGGCTGCCCGGAGACGTTTCCGCCCGCGTAGTAGCGCGCCACCGCCTTCACCTTGAACGCCGCATCCAGCCGCACGGTGCTCGGCGACGAGAGCTGCACCTCGAACTGCGGGACGCGGTACGCCTCGATCTGGAACGAGCGCCGGGCAACCTCGGTCCCTGTGCCCTTCTCCGTGAGGACGGCGTGGAACTCTCCCGTGGGCACGTCCTTCTCGGCGAACTCCGCGGAGACGCCCAACGCGGAGGACTTCGTCGGGAGCTGCCAGTGCTGATCCCCCGGACCGTCGACTCGCAGCTCATAGGCCCCGGCCCCTCCCGCGAGCTGCAGCTCGCCCCCGAGCTTCCGCCGCGCGAAGCCCTTGATGAAGACCTTCTCGCCGGGCTTGTAGATGGGCCGCTCGGTGAAGACGAACCCGAGGAGCGCATCGTTCCGGGGAGGAGGGATCTGCTGGCCGATCCACTCGAGGAACCCGGACGATGGGGACCAGTGGTTCTGCGCGAAGGTGGCGGGCGGCTCGCGAGGGTCCAGCACGAGGATGTCGTCGCCGCTCTGGACCGAGATGCGCTTGATGCTCTCCCAGTCCTGCTGCGGCCCGAGCGTCGCACGCCCTCCCTCATCCGTGGTGAGCGGCAGCGAGAACGGCACGGAGATCATCTGGCCGGGATACTTCGGATCCGGCGCGCGGCGCTGGCCTTCGATCACGATCTTCGCGCCACGGACCTCCCGGGCCTCATCCAGCGTGCGGACGAAGAACAGGGCGCGGTCGCGCTCCTCCACCGCCGTGAGCGAGAGGTTCGTCACCTGCACGCGGACATAGGCGCGCTCGGGCGCTCCGGTGAGCCGGCGCAGGCCCACCAGGTACGAGCCCGGACGCTGGCGGCCCACGGCCTCATCCAGCAGGGGCCCCAGGTCGAGGCCGAACGCCGTCGTCCCGCTCTTGCTCGCCAGCGGCAGATCCACCACCCGCGAGACCAGCGGCGAGCCCAGCAACCGGATATGGGCCGTCAGCTCACTGGCGCCGATGTAGCCCGAGCTGCTGTCGGGGGTAGAGGGCTCCTCGCCCGGGAAGGGCGGCGCGCTCTCCTCATTGATGACGACGGGGCGGTCGGGGAAGGGCCAGAGGCCCGTGTGGAGCGGATCGATCCGATAGATGCGCACGTCCGCGCGCGCGTCGCCGTAGCCCTGGAGCGGCAGCATGCGCGGCCCCTTCGACTCGACGATCGCCTGCGCCTGGCCCCAGCGCAGGAACGCGGTCTTCCACCCCAGGTGGAAGAACACCTTCACGTCCCCGGGATCGCGCAGCGGCCGGCCGCTGTCGTCCCGGATCGGCGCGGTGGCGATCCGCATCTGGTACAGGGTGTCGGGGACGAACTTGCCTCGCAGCGCCACGCGGCTGCCGTAGCTCTCGAAGTGCATGTCCGGCACGGCGGGCTCCAGGCGCACCAGCTTCTTGAGCGCGGTGAGCGTCAGGTCCTGCACGTTGGCGGAGAAGACGAGCTGCGGCAGATCGCCCTGGTTGCCGCACGAGAGCGCCATGTCCCGAGGCACCGAGGCGCCCCCCACCAGCGCGAAGGACGCGGAGCCGCACTGGACAGACTGGAGGTGGAAGGAGGGCCGGGTGGACAGCCTCCCCGTCCAGAGCATCTTGTCCTCCTCGCCGAGCGCGAGGCTCACCGTCACCCGGAGCTGCTTGCCCTCGGGCACGTCCTCTTCGAGCGTGATGGCATAGACGGCGGGGCTGCGCTGGTTGTCCCGGGGGAGCTGCGAGAGGTTGAAGTCCTTCACCACCCGCGTCGGCGAGTCGGCCAGCCCGGGCAGCTCGCGGATCTCCAGCGTGAGCATCTGCTTGAGCGCGGCGAGCGGCAGCGGCTGGGGGAACGTGAGGGTCAGCGTGCGGAAGGGCCTCAGGTCCGCGCTGCCCGCGTAGGGAGACATCCCGGACGGCGCGGACATCATCGTCGCCAGCACCTTGCGCGCGCCGCGGGCCTCGAAGGCGAAGCGCTGCAGCGGGGGCCACGGCTCGGCGGGCCGGAACTGGAGCGTCTTCTTGTCCGCCCAGAAGTACTGGCCGGGCCACGAGGGCGTGATCTTCAGCAGCTTCGCGCCGTCGTCCGCCGGCTTCTTACCGGGGCCTTCGTTGTCGGAGAAGTACACGGTCACGGGATCGAACCCGCGCAGGAACTGCTCGGGGAGGATCCGGACGGAGCCGCCCTCGGGACGCTGGCTCTCGTCGGCGGGGCGGTAGTCCTGGGCCGCGGCAGGGAAGACCGCGAGCAGAGCGAGGAGCGCGGTGGCTCTCGGGAAGACGGACATCACGGGTTCACTCCAATTCGCTGGAAGAAGTCGCGCAGGTATTCCTCGGGGACGTCGGCCTTGGCGCCGGCGAGCCCCACGAGGACGGGCTTGAACTTGAGGGGACGCGCGGTGGCGGGCGCGTGGACGGCGAGCAGGTAGGTGCCCTTGTCGAGCTGGAGGAACTGCTGGCAGCCCTCGCCGAGCACGCGCTGCGCCTGATCGAGCACGCTGCACTCGAGCAGCTCCGCTGGCACCTGGAGCCCGAGGCCGATGCGGCCCGGGGACTCCGTGGCGAACCGGAAGAAGCGCGTCTGCGAGGGAGTGATCCAGCTCTCCTCGCTCGCCACGCCCTCCTTCAGCTCCTTCACGGGCTCCTGCGTCCAGGTGAGGTTGCCGGAGAGGGCGCGGTCCGCGAAGCCGCGCACGGCCAGGCGGTAGCTGCCGGCCTTGAGCACCTCGTCCAGGACACAGCCCTTGTCGCTGCCCTGCACCCGGAGGACGGTGCTCCCCTGGACGATGCCGCACACGCCCGAGTCCGACCGGACATGCACCACCGCCTCGGACGCGAGCGTGAAGGAGCGCTCCGCGCGGGAGTTGCTCAGCTTGAGCGCCTTGGCCGCGGGCAGCTCCGGCGCCTGGGCCGAGAAGCTCCCCAGCGCGGCGCCCAGCAGCTCGGAGGGAGGAGTGAGCACGGCGCGGACACCTCCCACGCCCAGATCCACCACCGCCTCTCCGGAGCGGCCTGGAGGGATTCGGGCCTCGCAGCCCTCCAGCCGAGCGCCGTTATCGAGCGTCGTCACACAGCGGAGCGCGCCGGAGATGCTCAACAGCCGGGGCGCGGGCTGCGCGCTGAACGTGAGGCGCTGCTGCGAGGGCGTGGTGCTCACCGCCTCATACAGCCGCTCCAGGCTCTCGCGGCGCGGAGTGGGATCGATCGCGACCAGCTCGGACTGCGCGCGCTGCTCCTCGGGAGCGTAGACGAAGAGGGAGCCCCCCTTGCCGGTGAGCACGCACGCCGAGAGGCTCGGAGAGGGAGCGCAGAGATCCACCGCCGCGCCCTGCTCGTCCACCTGCACCGCCCACGCATTCTTCGGGAGAGTGAGCTGCACGCGCGAAGGGGTCGACGGCATCCGCAGTTGGATCGTCGGCCCTTGAGACCAGACGAGGTTCTGCAGGCCCGGCTGCAGCGAAGCCGCGACCGAGGGGACAGGCACCGAGAGCCGAGTCAGGGACGCCTCGCTCGCGCTGAACGCCGGCGTCCACCACCGCGCCAGGGACTGCTGGGTGGGGCCCGTGGCCGCCACGCACATGAAGTCATCCTGTCGCGCCGTCCCGCCCACGAGCGCACAGGCGGGGTTGCTCCGGTCTCCCACCTGAACGGTGGCCTTGAAGAGGTGCAGGGAGGCCGCCCGGGTGGACTGCCGCAGCAGCGAGACGTCCCGGGTGAGGCGCGCGCGCTCGGTCTTGGGGCTGTCGATCGCGTCGATCACCTCGCTGAGCTTCAGCGAGGTCTCCTGCGCCCCGGCGCCACTGAAGATCCAGTCGCCCGACTCCAGGGAGGCTTCGCCCGCGCAGCTCCGGAGGGGCCCCTTCTGGCCCGCGGGCAGGCAGTACACCCCGGCGCCCGTCTGATAGCGGCCGGGCTGCGGGATCTTCGTCAGCACCGCCCCTCCCGCCGGGATGCTCCCCCCGGAGGAAGGAGCCACCGTGCGGGTGACGAGCGAGGCCGTCACCTGGGCACTGCTGGCCATCGTCCACACACGTACCCGCCAGGCCGCGCCGCCAGGACGGACGAGCAGCACGCACTCGCGCGTGTCGAGCTGCCGCGTGACGACCGCGCCCTGGTCATCCTCGAGCGCGCACGCGATGGCCGTCTTGGAGCGGAGCCCGATCTCCTGCACCCCATCACCCACCACCGCGGGGAGCGTGGCGCGCTGCACCCCCGCATCCAGCTTGAGCGCCGCCTTGTCCGCGAGCGTGCCCGCATCCGTCACCTTCGCCACCGCGACGGAGACGCGCGTCGGGCCGGGCTGCTGCGTCTGGCTCTCGAGCACCAGCGTGTAATCCCCGGCCGCGAACGGCTCGGCGATCGCACAGTTCCAGTCCGCGCCGCGATCGGCGTTCTCCACGACCAGACGGCCCTCGCTGTCGAAGATGCGGCAGCGGACGTCCGTGTCGCCTCGCGTGGAGAGCCGCAGCGTGCCCTCCGCCGGCAGCCGCAGCGGAATGCGATCGGGCGCATTCACCGCGCGGACGACCCCGGGCACCAGCGTATCGACGCGGAGGTAGAGGGCGTAGGTGATCGCCACATCCCCGCGGCTGTGCTCGGTGATCAGCCGGTACTTCCCCGGAGCGAGTGTCAGCGCCCGGCCCGTCGGAGCCGGCGCATCGGTCTCCGGCAGCGGCTCCACGGAGGACGCCGAGGACTCGGACGGCGCCTCCTCGGCGGCGGGCGGCTCGGGCGGCGGCGGCTCCTCATAGCTCTCCTCGGACGAGCCTTCCTCGCTCTCGCCCTCGCCGCCCTCACTGCCCTCACTGCCCTCACTGCCCTCCCCTTCCTCGGGCGCTGGCTCCGGGGGCGGCACGTACGTGCTCACCGGAGGCACGGGGGTTCCCCGCGGACGCGTCAGGTCGGGCGTCATCGCGGCGATCGTCTCCACCGGCTTGAGCTGGTTGTCCGCGCCCATGAGGTAGAGGCGGCCCTGCATCCCGTGCGTCAGCGCAAAGGCGACGTCCACCTGCGCGGGCACCTCGAACGAGAACTCGTCCTTGCCATCCTTCCCCAGCTCCACGCGGGACCAGGCGTTGAACGGCAGCGGGTGCACCTTGTTGCCCTTGAGCGTCACGGTGGGCCGCACCCGCTCGAGCGACGTGCGGCGCATGCTCTCCACCGTGAGCGGGAGCTGCGTCCACAGGTAGTTCCCGGAGGCGAGCGTCATCGTGCTCGTGCAAGGTGCTGGGATGCGCACCACCGGCCAGCCCTGCGGATCATCGAGCCGGCACTGAAGTGAGCCGCTCTGCGCCGCGGTGCTCAGCGTGTAGGCCCCCCGCTTCGGCACGCGGAGCTTCTGCTGGATGAGCTCTCCCGCGTCAGCGCGGAAGAAGACCTCGGCCTCACCGGCCAGCCCCTCCGCGGACTTCACCGCGCGGCGCTCGAGCACCACCGCGCCACGGCCCCGGCTCTGCCCCGCGGTGCGTACATCGAGCAGATAGCGCCCAGGGCGCAGGTACGAGGAGACGAGGCAGTTGCGCCCGCGTCCTCCCCCTGACGCCGCGCCCACCTCCTGCACCACCGGCGTCCGGATGCGGCACTCGGTGGAGAGCAGCCCTTGAGTCGTCACGTGGTAGAGCCCGGCGTCCTTCACGTCGAAGATGAGCGCGTGCGCCTGCCCCCGCTCGAAGTCGAGCCACATGGGCGTCGCCGTCGCGAGCACCGGCAGCGGCGCAAGGCTCGGGCTCCAGGCGAGCAGCGGCGGAGGCGCGGCGGGCGGAGGAGGCGGCCTGCGCAGCGAGAGCGTGATGGCCGAAGTGCCCGGGTTCTCGAGCGTGAGCTCTCCGCTATTGCCCGGCACCGCGCAGGTGCCACCCTGGGTGTTCACCTTCGTATCGCCGAGCGAGCAGTTGAAGGCCTCGCCACTCAGCGCGCGGATCTCCACCGGCCTGCCTCCGCTCAGCGGGAGCTTCAAGCTCCTGCGCCCGTTGAGGACCAGCGCCATGGGCTCGCTGAGGGTGAGCGGCAGCGGACGGATGAACAGCCCGCGGACCGCCCGCTCCGAGCTCCGCGTGGTGCTCAGCACATAGTCCGCGCCAGCCCGCAGGCTCACCTTGGGGAAGAGGCACGACACCTTGGTGGCCGTCTCCGTCGTGGGAGGGGGCCCGTCCGCGGCGAGGGTCACCGTCTCGATGCCCTCGGTGCCACCATAGAGACGCAGCTCGTACATGCCCGGTGTCGCGGGGAAGGCGACCCGGCAGGTGACTGCGCTCGGCTGGGTCTCCGTGAGCCGCGTGGCCTTGTTGTTGTCGAAGCGGTACAGCTCGCAGCGCGTCTTCCGCTCGCCCGCCGTCTGGAAGACGTAGCGCCCGGAGCGGGTGATCTCGAAGTGCAGCGTGGAGGAGCTGCCGTTGTAGTTGAACGCGCGGCGGAACGGCCTGTCGGGGCTCACCTCGAGCAGATCCCTCCCCTGCTGCACGGGCTCGGCCTTGGCGAAGACCTGGTTCAACGTGCACCCCACCGGCGCGCTGTCCTGGTCGAGCGGCATCTCATGGACCGCGACGAGGTAGTCACCGCTGCTCCCCATGGAGAAGCCGATGGATTGCGCCCCCCCGCCATAGACACCATCCATCCACCGGTCCTCCAGCAGGCGGGCCCACCGCAGCGTCACGCGGGTGCCGGGCTCGCCCCGGATGAGCGCGACGCGGCGGCTCTTGGACCCGGCGGACGCGCTGCACTCGGGGACGAGCGCCTTGCCATCGATCTCACAGGTGGCCTCGGCCGAGGAGAAGACGTCCGTGGCGCCGTTCTCGGCCATGGAGTGCAGGCTCAGCCGCGTGGTGGACTTCGAGCTGCCCTCGCGCGAGAGGAAGAACGCGGAGGGCTCGGAGGGGAACTCCAGTGTGGCGAGCCCCGTCTCGGGCAGCGTGAGGCTGGCCTGCCGGTCCTCGGAGGCCAGCGGGAAGCCCCACGTCACCGTGAGGCCCGAGTCGTCCGCGTCGCTCTGGGTCCACGCCGTGGGCGCGGTGCCATACGCGGTGAGCAGGTACACCCCGGGCTCCAGCGTGGCCTCGAACCACCACTCGTGGATCGGCATGCCAGGGCGCGGGCGGGGGGAGGTGTCTCGCGCGGAGAGGGGCTCGAGCCACTCGCCCGTCCGCCACAGCCGCACATCCCCCGCGTGCCGCCCGGCGATGCGCAGCGTCACCGGCTGGCGCTGGTCGATCTTGAGCCAGTACGAGGCCTGCTGGCGTGGCTTCAGGCGCTGCTTCACCTCGCGCCGGGGCTCCAGGCGCAGCGGCGTGGCATTGAGCTCCTCGTACGGCGTCACGGACAGGGCGACGTTCCCCTTGCCCCGGCTCTTCGAAGTCAACCGCAGCTTGTAGGTGCCCGCGTCCAGCAGCAGGTCCAGCACGCAGCTGGAGCGGCCCACTGTCCCGGACTGCTCGAAGGGCCCGCGGACGTGATCGACGATCTCGCAGGCCGTGCCGGCGGGGCTCTGGGCCTTGACGATGTACCGCCCGGCCTTGTCGAGCGTGAGGATGGCCTCCTGGGCCCCTCGAGCGGGGACGGCCGGGGGCGAGACCGAGGCGGCGTGGAGCAACAGCAGGGGGAGCGTCAGCAGCGGCAGGCTCATGGAGGCTTTCGCGCGAGGTTTGCGGGAAGCATTAGCAGCAAGTCGTGGGCCAATTCACTCCCCCTCTGGACATGGCCGCGGCGTGGCAGCCCGGCCACGAGTGCGTGGCCTATTGACCGCGAGTCCGGCCTCTCTCCGGCGCACAGGCCGCCCGGGGGGAGCGCGGCGGTATGTGCTGGGACAGGACGGGACGACACGGGACCCGGCGGGATAACGACTCCCCCCCGATTCCTCATGTGCCCCCAGTGTGCCCCTCTGGCGTCTCTAGCCCAGAGCGGCGCGCGGCTGGGGGATGGGCCGATCAAACTCCCGCACCGCGCTCTCCCGCTGCTTTCACGGTCGCACCTCCTCTGGAGAGCGTGCGGGCCCTGGCTTCCGATAATGCGGCGACAAGGCAAGAAGTCGGTCCCCACCCAGCTTCCACAACGCCCTCTACGCCGGGGCAGGTGGGGCCGGTTCTACCGGTGCTGCGCTGGCCGCCGACGCGGCCGCGCGCCGGAGCGGCCTTCGATTCGACAGGTGCGACGCAACGGCGATGAGCGGTACCACGGCGGCGCCCACGAAGGGGACCACCTGCAACAGCGAGAATGCCAGCAGCAAGCCGACGCGAACGGCGCGCGCCACGAGCCGGTGCTTCCATCGCCCGTGCGCAGCCACCGCATTGGCGCTGGACAGACGCAGCAAGCAGAGCCCTGCCACCAGCCCGATGACCGGCACCGCGCCGATGAGCGCAAGCAGGGGCAGCATCCGCAGCAGCGAGCGATCCGCCGCCCGGAGGAACATCCGGATGTCGTCCGGAGTAGGGAAGGCCCTGGCGCCGCACCGTTCACAGCACGCATCAGGCCCCCCCGCTTCGAGTGGCTCGGCGCATGCGCGGCAGCGACAGCGGGCGAGCAGCGCAAAGACGTGCGCCTGCGTGTCCGCAGCCGGTGTGCGCGCGGTGCGGCCAATCACATCCAGTGCACTTGGCTCGCGCAGCGCACCACAGCTTGGACAGCGCTGCGCTGCGCGATGCGTTGACGTGGCACAGGCAGGGCACGCGATGTGCTCCAACTTCTCCCGCGCACGGAGGATGAAATAGGCGCAGGTGACCAGCCCGGTTATCGGTAGCACGGCGATGGTCGCGGCCCTCGGCGCGAAGGCGCACAGCGCAATCCCACCGATGACGAAGAGCGCCTCTCCCGCCTCCAGCACCAGGAGGACGCCCAGCTCATCCGCGCCAGGGATGGCTTCCAGCCCCTGGCGAATCCGCGTGTGCGCCTGCGCGAACGCGAGCGTCAGCGCGCCCATCGTGCCCACCACCACGCTCCCGAGGAGAAGCGCCGAGGCGGGACTCTCGGCCGAGGAGGCGAAAGCCCCCACCCGGTAGCCCGCAAAAACCATCCCGGACACCGAGGCTGTCGCGACGGCAGTGCGCCAGCGCCACGGGCTCAAGCGCGGCCACACCGCTTCGACGTGGCTCCACACGAAACGCTGCACCGACCAGACGGCAAAGAGGGTTCCAATCACCACCGCCGCCAGGAGCATGGAATGGGGCGGGGCGCCCCGGCCATCCGCGCCCGCATCGAATGCGCCAAAGGCCACGAGCAGAACGGCGGCAGCGGAGGCCACCAGGGGACGGCTCCCAAAGTACGGCACGGCGGCCAGGACCGCCAGGTAGCTTCCCACGCTCTCTCCTCTCACTTGGCCGCCGGTCGACAGCGAGGCTCCTACTTTCGAGCGCCGCGCCACACGGGGTCAAGGCGTGGAGCGACAGTGCATAGAGCGTGTGCATCCTGGCTGCAGAGGGAAAAATCGTTGTTGAGCAGTGCATCCGCAGCAAGGGGTTGCTGGGCTCCCCTCTTCCCTGGAACGCCTCATGCGCCCTCATCTCAGGGTGCGCCTCACGGCTTGCCAGCAGGCGCCACCTCTAGCCAGCATACGCTCTGGAGGAAAACCTGATGAGCAGCCTCGGCAAGACCGGCAGCGACTCCGGAGACACCCGGCCCCCCAGCAGCCTTCGCACCTACACCCTCGCCGGCCGCCGCGGCCTGCGAATCTCCCCCCTCTCCCTCGGCGCCGGCACCTTCGGCGATGGCTGGGACCCCGCCTGGCAATCGCCCCCTGACGAGATCGATCGCATCCTCGGTGCCTACCTGGATGCGGGCGGCAATGTCATCGACACGGCGGACCGCTACCAGAATGGCCGGAGCGAGGAGCTCGTGGGCGCCTACCTGCGCAAGTCGGGCCGCCGCGACGACGTGGTGCTCGCGACGAAGGCCGGGTACGGGGCGCCGGGAGACGTGCACCAGGGTGGGAACGCACGCCTGACGCTCCAGCGCGCCCTGGAGGCGTCGCTTCGAAGGCTCGGGACCGACGTCATCGACCTCTACCACGTGCACCTGTGGGACACGTTCACCCCGGTGGAAGAGGTGATGGCGACGCTCGACGCGTTCGTGCGGGCGGGCAAGATCCGCTACGTCGGGCTGAGCAACGTGCCCGCGTGGTACCTCGGGCGGGCGCAGACGCTGGCCGAGTGGCGCGGCTGGGAGCCGGTGGCGGTGTTGCAGGTGAACTACAGCCTGCTGGCGCGCACGATCGAGTACGAGTTCGTCGATGCGGCGCAGGAGCTGGGGATCGGCCTCACGGCCTGGAGCCCGCTGGCCAATGGCCTGCTCTCCGGCAAGTACCGGGTGAACGAGAAGGGCGAGTTCGAGGGGGATGGGCGGGTGACGAAGACGTGGACCACCGACACCACGGTCGCCCCTACGGCCCAGACGAAGCAGGTGCTGGACACGCTCGCGGCCACGGCGAAAGAGCTCGGGCGAACGCCCGCCCAGGTCGCGCTGAACTGGGTCACGAACCGGCCGGGCGTCGTCTCCACCGTCATTGGGGCGCGGACCGAGGCGCAGCTCCGCGACAACCTCGGGGCGCTGGACTTCGAGCTGCCGGCAGTGCTCGCGGCCCGGCTGGAGGAGGCGGGGAGGCCCCCCGCGCAGTACCCCTACTCGTTCTTCACCGATGCGTTCCACGACGCGACGGTCCGCTCCAACCTCCCCGTGCAACGCGAGCCCCGGGGGTATCGCGGCCGCGGCTTCCGCTGAGGCCTACGGCGAGACGGGGCAGGACGCCGCCCGCGACTTCACGTCCGCGAGGATCTGCCTCAGGGCCTGCTCAAGCTCACTGCCCGTGGAGGTGGTGAAGTAGAGCCCACCCCCGGCCCCGGCGGCGTTCTCGAGCAGGTTGCTGTCGATGCCGAAGCCGACCGCATAGGTGAGCAGGTGCTGGGAGCCCGTGGTGTCGAAGTCCCCGATGACTTCGGGCGAGGCCCGCTGCAGATCCTGGGTGGCCAGCAGCTTCGCCACGTCATCGAGCAGGTAGTTGGGGTTGTCGTCGGAGACGTCGTCGGGGTTGGTGCCCTTGTCGCGCGAGGAGAGCGAGCCATAGCCGCAAGGCTGGGAGTCCGGGCAGTACACGGGGCCGCCATTGAGGGTCCGGAGCTGGCTGAGGGTCGCGGCGGGGAGCGAGTCGCCGTTCGGCTCGCCATCCGTCACGATGATGACGGCGGAGGTCTGGCAGCCCCAGCACACGCTGCGGCCAGGCGAATCGAGCGCGTCATTGCGGAAGGCAAGGGGGTAGCCGTAGCTCTGGCCGAAGCCGAACGCGTCCCGGTACACGTCATCGCCCGAGGTGAAGAAGTAGCCGGCGTTGAGCAGCGAGCGGGCCAGCGGAGTGCCCGTGGAGAAGCTCAAGGCGTTGATGGTGTCGATGTAGCGGGCGCGGAAGGGCTGGAAGGCGCTGGCGTCCGCGGCGCTCTGATCGCAGCTCGGGTTCAGCCGCTCGCCCATCGAGCTGTAGGGCGTGGTGGCGAGGAAGGAGCTGAAGCTCACGCGCATGCCCCCGAGCTCCTGCTCTCCCAGCGCATCGAAGGTCCGTTTGAGCGCCACCCGGAGGGTCACGTACTTGGGCGGGTTGAAGTTGAGGAAGCGGCCCCAGAAGATGAAGTCCAGGTTGTTGAACGGCGGGGTGTTCCGGCTGATGGCGCCAGGCACCTTGTAGTAACCCTTGGTGTTCAGGCAGCTCAGGCACCGGGAGTACTCGGTGGCACCCGAGCCCTGCCAATCGAAGACCTGGCTCTGACAGACCTCCTCCCGCGAGCTCCACTGAGGCGCCGGCGCGTTGCTCTCCTCCCAGTACATGTAGCCGTAGAACTTGTCGTCGAGGAACAGGTTGGGGAAGCCGGTATCCGAGCCCTGCGCGGTACCGCGATCCGGCTGCTGATAGCGCACCCCGGCGACCCAGCCGTTGCTGGCGCTGAAGGCGTCCAGCCGTGGGTTGGAGCAGCCCTCCACCGTGAGATCGAAGAACTGGCTGTGGTCGCTGTTGACGACCTGGGGCAGCTCCTTCATCGAGCCCGAGGTGTCGATGATGAAGTGGACGTTGGGGGGCCTGGTGGGCACCGGCTCCGGTTCCGGTTCGGGCTTGGGCTCGTTACAGGCGGCCAGCACCAGCAGGAGGCTGGCGCAGAGATGCGCTCTCTTCGGGTGTCGGAGCTCCATGAAGGCCATCGTAGCTCTGGCCGCGAACGGATGTCCGCGAGCGTGCCTCCGATGACAGCCACGCCCAGCCCAGTCAGCGCCGGACCGGGGACGCTCCAGCGCTGGACGGAGGCGGCGTGCTGGCGGAGGTGCTCAGCCGCGCGGCACCGAGCACCACGGAGGGCCCCGGCTCATCCAGGTAGACGGGGACCTGGACGAAGAACTCCTGGACGCGCTGCTGGAACAGCGGCATCCGGCACTGCTCACCCACGAGCAGCACCTCGTCCACATCGCCGGGGAACATCGTCTTCTGCTCCAGCACCTGCTCGCACAGCTTCAGCCCCGAGTCGACCAGGGGCCGGGCCAGCTCCTCCAACTCGCGCCGGGAGAGGACCGTGTCGAAGTCTCCGAGCTGGCTGCCCTGGGTGACGGCGAAGGGCACGCGCACGCGCGCCTCCATCTGCTCGGAGAGCTGGATCTTCGCGAACTCGGCGGCGCCCGCCACGCGGTAGAGGGCCGCGGGGTTGTTCGCGTCCCCGGCCACCCTCACCCCCGCGGGCAACTTGCGCAGCAGCAACTCCAATACGCGCTTGTCGAGCTCGGCGCCGCACAGGGCCACGTTGCCCTCGGTGCCGAGCACCTGGCACTGCCGCGCCGCGTAGCGCACGAGCGAGGCCTGGAAGCTGCCCCCGCCCCAGGCGCACACCATGGCGGTGCGCTCCGGCTTGCCCCGCCTTCGCTGGAAGGCTCCCAGCGCCACGGCGGTGGTCTCGGAGATGGTGCGCTCGACGTGCATCCCAGCCAGCGCGGCCGCCGCGGACATGATCTGCGGCAGCGGGTCATCCTTCCGGACGGGCGGCAGGGTGAGCACGGCGCGGTGGACGGGCTGACGCAGGAAGTTCTGCGCCCGCTCGCGCGCCTCGAGGAGGATCAGCGCCGCCAGCTCCTGCGCGGTGAAGGTCCGGTCCCCGAGCACCACCGCGGGCAGCCCATCGCCCCCCCGGACGACCTTGCAGCGAAGCTGGTCGTACAGCCACTTCACCTTGCGGTCGCCATACGGCGCGGCCATCAGGCCCTTGACGCCCCACACCGCCAGCGCCGGGTTGGAGGCCTGCTGCCCGCGGGCTGCATGGCTGGTGAGCACCCGCCCTCCGGTCCCGAGCGCCACGACAGCCGGCGCCCCCTCCATGCGCTCCGAGGGGATGCAGACGGGAGTGCCCTGATGGATGGCGGCGACGCGGCAGTTCGTCGTGCCCAGATCGATGGCGATGACGGGCCCGGCGCTTCGGGTGGAGGCATCCGGGGGACGAACACGATCGAGAGGACAGTCGGTGACGTGGATCGGGGCCTGGGTCATCGCGGGGCCAGTCTATCGGATTGCGGACTCCGGCTGGCAGAACCCGAGCTGGCCCCGGTGCTGCAGGAAGTCGCGCTGGATCTGCTCGCGCTTCCGCGTCAGCACGGACCAGTAGTAGTAGCGCCGGGGGAACAAGGTGTTCCGGGTGGCGAGCTGGTTGCGCAGGATGGCGACGCCGCAGCGCAGATTTACAGCCGGATCCGTAATGTTCGCATCCATGGGATTCAGGGGGCACCCGTCGTGCCGCTCCTGGTCCCCATAGCTGAGCTGGAGCAGCCCCACGCTGAGCGTCCTCAGGGGCCGGGGCTCCAGGAAGGTGCTCTCCGGGTCGAACCCGGACTCCAGCCGGGCAATCGAGGCGAACAGGAGGGCCCAGAAGGCCTTCCGCTCCTCACGGGAGGTCTCGAAGTAGCCGGGGCACAGCGCGCGCACCTCCTCGGCGGGCACCTTGTCATCCTCGAGCAACGGCTGGCCGATGTCGTCCAGCGCCTCGGCGATGACCCGGTTCCACTCCTGCTTCCAGGCGCGGCCGCGCTCCTCTCGGACTTGCGCGAAGGGGGGCTCAGGCAGGGGCGGAGGCATGGGCGCTGGCGCCGGGGAGGCCCCGGTGGGGCTCCGGAAGGCCGCCGCCAGCCGGGCCTGGGCCGCCGAGGAGCTCCGGGCCTCTGGCTCCGAATGGGCGCAAGCCACGCCCAGCAGCGCCCCGAGCAGACCGCCCACGAGCCTCCAGCCTTGGTTCTCCATGGGCCCATGGTGCTGCGAGCCCGGGAGGGAGGCAATCTCCCGTCCGCGCATCCTTCCAGCGCCTGACAAGGAGCACTCCGCTGGAAAACAGAGGGCCCTCGCTCCCGGAGAGGGAGGAGGGCCCAGGAGACAACGCCAGGGGAGCGGCTAGGCCGTCTTCGGCTTCATGCCACCCTTGGCGCGGCCCTCGCGCGCGGCGGCACGCTCATCCAGCCAGATGACGAGCGGGCTGGCGATGTACACGGACGAGTAGGTGCCCACGAGGATGCCGACGAGCATCGCCATGGCGAAGTCCCAGATCTCGCCCACGCCAAAGATGAGCAGGCCCACCAGCGACAGCGCGGTGACGAACGAGGTGAGGAGCGTGCGGGCCAGCGTGTCGTTGACGGCGATGTTGATGACGTCGGCCAGCGGCTTGCCCTTGTACTTGGCCATGTCCTCGCGGATGCGGTCGTAGATCACGATCGTGTCGTTGACCGAGTAGCCGATGACCGTCAGCAGCGCGGCGATGGCGGTGAGGTTGAACTCGCGCCGGCTCACCAGATAGAAGCCGGCCACCATGACCACGTCGTGGAGCATGGCGAGCAGCGCACCCGGGCCGAACTTGAAGTCGAACCGGAACGCCACGTACACGAGGATGGCCACCATGGCGTACAGCAGCGCCGCGACGCCCTTGTTGCGCAGCTGCTTGCCCACCTGCGGGCCCACGTAGTCCACCCGGCGCTCCTGGAAGTCCGGCGCCTGCAGGCCCTTGCTCAGCGCGGTCTTCACCTTGTCCGCCATGCCGCTGGCGACCACCTGGTAGTCGAACCCGCCGCCCTGCGCCTCACCCAGCTCGCGCACCTCCTGCACGCCCGTACCCGAGCTCTCCACCGCCTGCTTGATGGCGGCGGAAGTCACCGGGGTGGCCGCGCGGAAGTTGATGATGCCGTTGGCCATGTCCGTGTAGACATTGCGCACGCTGCCCAGCCCGTTGATGGCGGCCTTGGCCTTCTCGGCGTTCTCCTCGTTCAGCTGGGTGACGCCGCCCATGCGCAGCAGGAACGTGTTCTCGTCCGCCGAGCCGATGTTCTGGACCGACACGTCATGCAGCCCGCCGTCCTCCGCGCGCTTGCGCACCTCGGTCGCGCTGACGGGCTCGTTGAACTTGAGCTCCACCACCGTGCCGCCGGCGAAGTCCACGCCCAGGTTGAACCCCACCGTGGCGATGCCCACCAGGATGGCCAGGTTCACCAGGGACGAGATGTAGACGGCGATCTTGCGCTTGCTGATGAAGTCGATGTTCGTCTTGTGCTTGATGAGACGCATGGCGGCCCTTTCTCAGACCGAAACCGTCTGGGCGTTGCGGCCGTGGACGAAGTAGGTGGTGATGACGCGCGTCACCACGATGGACGTGAACAGCGACGCCAGCAGGCCGATGATGAGCGTGGTCGCGAACCCGCGGATCGGCCCCGTGCCCGTGGCGAAGAGGATGAAGCCCGCGATCAGCGTGGTGACGTGGGCATCGAAGATGGTCCAGAACGCGCGGTCATACCCCTGATCCACCGCCTGCCGCGCCGTCTTCCCGTGGTCCAGCTCCTCGCGGATGCGCTCGTTGATGAGCACGTTGGCATCCACCGCGATGCCCAGCGTGAGCACGAACCCCGCGATGCCCGGCAGCGTCAGCGTGGCGTTGAACAGCGCCAGCCCCGCCAGGATGAGCAGGCCGTTGAGCAACAGCGCCACGTCCGCGATCAGGCCCGTCTTCTTGTAGTAGATGGCCATGAAGAGGATCACCAGCGCCAGGCCCACCAGCGCCGCCAGGCTGCCCTTCTTGACGAGCTCCTCGCCCATCGAGGCACCCACCTGCCGGATCTCGCCCACCGTCACCGGCGCCGGCAGCGCGCCCGCCTTCAGCACCAGCGCCAGCGTCTGCGCATCGGCGAACCACTCGTCGAACGACTTGGCGCCCGCGCGGCCCATGGTGATGCGCGCACTGCCACCGCCGATCTTCTCGTTGATGCGCGGCGCCGACTGCACGTAGTCGTCCAGCACGATCGCCATGCGCTTGCCCACACTGGCCTCGGTGAGCCGCTCGAACTCCTTGGCGCCCACCGCGTCGAAGGTGATGTTCACCTCGGGCTCGTTGATCTGGCTGATGTTGGCGTTGGCGCCCTCCAGGCTCTCACCCGTGAGCGGCACCTCGCGCTGCACCAGGTAGGTGCGGTAGGCCGAGCACTCGTTCTTCTTCACCGGGTTGGCCACGCACTCCAGCAGCACCTCGCGGCCCTCGGGCGTCTTGTCCTTCACGTAGGCCAGCAGCGCCTCGCGGTTGGGGCCCTTCAGCTGCGGGAAGCCGTCCTCGTCCGTGACGGTGATGTTGCTGCCCTCCGGCGGCGGCGTCTTCTGGAGCAGGTCCCTGAAGAAGCCGGGGTTGGTGTCATCCACCATCCGGAACTCGAGCTGCGCGGTGGTGCCCACCAGCTCCTTGGCCTGCTCCGGATCCGAGCGGCCCGGCAGCGAGATCTGGATCGAGTCCGTGCCCAGCTTGCGCACGTCCAGCTCGGCCACGCCCCACTTGTCGATGCGGTTGCGGATGACGAGCATCGCCTGGTCCACCGACTCCTGCTCGAAGCGCGTCACCTGGCTCTCGTCCGGCGCCAGCACCAGCGTCGCGCCGTCCCGGCTCACCCGGGTGAAGTCCGTGAAGGTGGCCAGCACCTCCTTCTCGATGGCGTCCATGGTGGCCGGATCCTTGGCCACCAGCGTCAGCTGCAGCCGCTCCGGATCCGTGTCCGACGTCACCTCACCCAGCTTCTTGTCCTGGGTGACCCAGCGGGCGATCTGCTGGCCCCGGCGCTCGGTGCGCTTCTGCAGGGCCGTCTTGGTGTCCACCCGCATGACCATGTGGATGCCACCCTGCAGGTCCAGCCCCAGGTTCAGGCGGTACTTGGCGGGGGGCGCCCAGGCGGGCAGCCGCTCCTGCACCAGGGCGATGTTGTTGCGCTCCGAGGGCTTCATCTGCACCAGGGAGACATAGGTGGGGATGAGCAGCCACACGGTGCCCAGCGTCACCGCGACGATCATCCCGAACTTCCACCACCAGCCGCGGTCCATTACTTCTCCTCCTTCTTGTCCTCGGGCTTGGCAGGAGCCTGGCCCTCATCGGAAATCGAGCCCTTGGCGTACACGGAGCGCTTGAGGACGCGGATGCGCACCCCGCTGGCCACCTCCACCGTCACCGTCTGCTCGGAGACGAGGTGGATCTTCCCCAGGATGCCGCCCTGCGTGACGACCTCGTCACCCTTCTTCAGCCCCGCGATCAGCTCCCTTTGAGCCTTCGCCTGCTTCTGCTGGGGCCGGATCATCACGAAGTACATGATGGCCACCAGCAGGGCGATGAAGCCGATATTCACCATCGGGTTCGTGCCACCGGCCGGGGCCTGCGCCAGGATCAAGAAGCTTTCCACCACGTACCGCCTCGTCGCTGGAAGGTTCGGAACGGCCTCGGCCCGCGTGTGGGCAAAGGTCGACCCAGAAGGGTGCGCCTCTTAGCAGCAGCCCCATCCGTGAGCAAGTGAACGCAGGCGGCTCTGCCCCCTTCCCAACAGCCGCCCCCGGGTGCTCAGCGGGCGCGGGTTCGCTCGGCCTCCTGGGCTGCGGCCCGCTCGCGGAACTCCCGGGCGAAGGCGGCGTACCGGCCCTCGGCGATGGCGCGGCGCACCTGGGCCATCAACCCCAGGAAGTAGTGCAGGTTGTGCAGGGTGTTGAGCCGCATGGCCAGGATCTCCTGGGCCACGAAGAGGTGGCGGAGGTACGCCCGGCTGAACGTCCGGCAGGTGTAGCAGGCGCAGGCCGGGTCCACCGGACGTGGGTCCTTGGCATACACGGCATTGCGGATGACGACCTTGCCCTCGGAGGTGAAGAGCAGGCCGTTGCGGGCGCAGCGGGTGGGCAGGACGCAGTCGAACATGTCCACGCCGGCCTCCACGCAGGTGACCAGGTCCACCGGAGTGCCCACACCCATGAGGTAGCGCGGCTTGTCCCGGGGCAGGAGCGGGGCGGAGTAGGCAACGCCGGCGTGCATGGCCTCGGGGGACTCTCCCACGGAGTAGCCGCCGAGCGCGTACCCGGGCAGGTCCACGGCGCACACCTGCTCGGCGTGGGCCTTGCGGAGCTCCTCGTGGAGGCCGCCCTGGACGATGCCGAAGAGGGACGAGCGCTCGCGGCTCCAGGCCTTGGCGCAGCGGTGGAGCCAGCGGGTGGTGCGCGCCATGGACTGCTCCATATAGGAGCGCTCGGACTGGGCGGGCGGGCACTCATCGAAGGCCATGATGATGTCGGCGCCGAGCGTCTCCTGAATCTCGATGGAGCGCTCGGGGGTGAGCAGGTGGCGCGAGCCGTCCAGGTGGGACTGGAAGGCGGCGCCCTCCTCGGTGATCTTCCGCTTCTCGGAGAGGCTGAAGACCTGGAAGCCGCCGCTGTCGGTGAGCATGGGCCGGTTCCAGGAGATGAAGCGGTGGAGGCCGCCCATCTCTCCCACGAGCGCCTCCCCGGGCCGCAGCATGAGGTGGTACGTGTTGCCGAGGATGATCTGCGCATCCAGGGTGAGCAGATCATCCGGGCCCACGGCCTTGACGCTGCCCACGGTGCCCACGGGCATGAAGATGGGCGTCTCAATGGGCCCGTGGGGGGTGTGCACCCGGCCGCGCCGGGCCTTGGAGCCGGGATCCTCGTGGAGCAGCTCGAAGCGCACCAGCCCCGGTGCCACCCGCGTGTCGCCCTTACCTTGTGCCTCGCCCATCGCTCACTCCGTCACCAGCATGGCATCGCCATACGAGAAGAACCGATAACCCGCCTGGATGGCCTCGCGGTACGCCGCCAGCGTGCGCTCCCTCCCCAGCAGGGCGCTCACCAGCATGACCAGCGTGGAGCGCGGCAGGTGGAAGTTGGTGAGCAGCAGATCCACCTGCCGGAAGGTGAAGCCCGGGCGGATGAAGAGGACCGTGTCCCCCAGGCCCGCGCGCAGCCGACCCGTCTGAGGATCCGTGGCGGACTCCAGCGTGCGCACCACCGTGGTGCCCACCGCCACCACCCGGCGGCCCTCGGCCTTGGCGGCGTTCACCTCGGCCGCGGTCTCCTCGGGGACGCCGTAGCGCTCCGGGTGCATCTTGTGCCGATCGAGGTCCTCCTCGCGCACGGGGAGGAAGGTGCCCGGCCCCACGTCGAGCGTCACCGCCACGCGCTTCACGCCACGCGCCTCCAGGGCCGCGAAGGTGGCCTCGGTGAAGTGCAGGCCGGCCGTGGGTGCCGCGACGGAGCCTGAGGAGCGGGCATACACGGTCTGGTAACGCTCGGCGTCCGAGGCGTCCGGCTCGCGGGTGATGTAGGGCGGAAGTGGCAGCCTGCCCGCCTGCTGCAGCATGTCCTGGAAGGACGCTCCCGGCGGGGCCTGGAAGCGGACGCGGTACTCCCCTCCTCCGAGCGCCTCGAGCACCTCGGCCGTGAGCCCACTGGGGAAGTCGACGCGGGCGCCAGGCTTGAGGCCCTTGGAGGCCTGCCCGAGGCAGATCCAGTCACTGGCCTCGGGAGCCTGGGCGAGCGCGGCGGAGGTGAGTGTGGAGGCAGCGGGGCGGACCACGAGCAGCTCCACGCGGCCGCCGGTGCCCGCCTTGGCGCCCAGCAGCCGGGCGGGGATGACGCGCGCATCGTTGACGACGAGCACATCGCCCGCGCGCAGCAGGCCGGGCAGGTCCGCGAAGTGGCGATGCTCCCAGGTACCGGAGGACCGGCTCACGGTCATCAGGCGCGACGCGTCACGGGCGCCCAGCGGCTGCTGAGCGATCTGCGCTTCCGGCAGCTCGAAGTCGTAATCGGAGAGGCGGGACGGCACGGGGCGCTTGTACCAGCCTCGGTGCCGGGCCGGAACCGAACTCAGTAGAGCTGCTGGAACTCGGCCCCTGGGTAGTAGTGGGAGAGGATGTCCTTGTAGCTCCAGCCGCCGTCGGCGAGCACCTTGGCGCCCCACTGGCACAGCCCAGCCCCGTGGCCGTATCCGCGCCCGGTGAAGAGGTAGCCGTGGGCCGTCCTCTCCACCTCGAAGTCCAGGCTCTTGAGCTTCGTGTAGCCCAGGCGCTGCCGGAAGCGGGCCCCGTCCACGGAGTCCCCGTCCCCGTTGCTGATGCGCGTGACCCGGTGCGTCCGGGTGCGCCCGGAGATGCGCAGGCCATCGGGCGAGCCATCGAGCGCCTCCCGGAGCTCTGCCTCGCTCACCGAGGCAGACCAGCGGCTGGCGGGCAGCTTTCCGCAGGGGCAATCGACCGGCTGCAGATAGGGCAGATCCCGCTGGAGGGCAGCCTGGCCGGACTCGGTGTGCCCACCACAGGAGGCATGGAAGTAGGCCTCGATGGGAGCCAGCTCATAGGTGAGCACCTCGCCCCGGGTGGCCTCCACGGCGGCGCGGGTCTTCGGATCCTCGCTGGTGACGCCGCCGTACACCTGATGGAGCACGCTGCTGCCCATGTAGAAGGGGCTCCCGTAGGCCTCGAGCTTCTTCTGGAGGGCATAGGTGCGAGCGGCGACGGCCTGGGCCTTGAGCGCCTCCAGGGGGAAGGAGGTAGGCATCTCGCTGCCGAGCACCGCGGCCAGGTACTCCTCCAGGGGGATGACGTTGATGAGCTGCAGGCCCTCCTTGTAGAGCCGCACGACCACGTCCCCGCGGACCTCCATGTCGCCGGCGCGCAGCGGCTCCTCGCCTGGGACGCCCGCGTCATCGGCCACCCAGCCGGCGCGGAAGCGCGCGGTATCGCCGACGATGGGCGCGCCGTTGACCTCCAACCTCCGCCCGCGCCGCCGCACGGTGACGCGGCTCTTGCCGAGCGGGTGGAAGGAGGCCTCCTCGGCATCCATCCCGAGCGCCAGGCCCTGGCCGCTGACCTGGACCTCCGCTCGCACCTCGCTCATGGCGATGCGCATCGTCTCCACCGCGAGTGACGGAGGAGCCGCGAGTAGGATGAGGAGCAGTGCAACAGGGCGCAACATGGCACCTTGCAGTGTAGGGGGCCGTGATCGCCGCTCAAGAAATTGGCCAGCGAATGACGGAGACTGACGCGCGCATGCCTGCTGCCTTCACGCCCTCGCAGCTCACCCCGGCCTCGCTCGGCGCGGTGTTGCAGACCCTGCCGCCCCGTCCGGCCGCGCTGCTCCGGCGGCGGCTGACGCAGGGAGCCTCGCTCGAGGCGTGTGCCACGTTCTATGGCGTGACGGCGGAGGCGGTGTCGATCCACGTGCTGCGGGAGGCCCAGGCGCTCACCTCGGCGGTGGGAGGCAGTGCGCGACCGCCCGTGAGCCCGGACGAGGAGGCGGCCTGGGCCCGGCAGCTCTCGGGCACGCTGGATCGGGAGGCCGCCCCGGTGAGCCCAGCGCTGGCGGACACGGTGGCGCTCTGCCGGCGGCTGCAGGCGGTGGGCAAGGAGGTGGAAGCCGCCCTCGCCGAGACGGAGCGCCTCGAGGCGGCCTCGCCCCGGCGCAAGCGGGAGGAGCTCCTCCGGCGCCTCGCGGTGGGGTTGCTGTTGGCGCTGGCGGCATACTTCTACTGGACGCGCCCCCCGGAGCCCTCCCCACCGCCGGCGCGGCCCCTGCCCTCCTCGCGCTGAGGGCGCTGGACGCGGCGGTAGGCCGGCGCATAAGGGAAGGCCATGCGAGCTCCTTGCCTTGCCCTGTTGGCCCTGGTCCTGGCTGGCTGTCCCAAGCAGGTGGAACGGGTGGCCGGCACCGACGACTCTCGGATTGACGCTGCCGCGGCCCGGCTCGAGGAGCTGCGGCTGAAGGAGCAGTCCGAGGCGCTGTCCTGCCTGGAGCGGTGCACGGTGGCCCGGCAGACCTGTGAAGTGACCGAGGAGCTGTGTGGGTTGGTGGAGGCGAACCCGGACCGGACGGATCTGCCGCCGCGCTGTGTCCAGGCCCGGGAGCAGTGCGCCCAGGCCAACGGGGGCTGTACCCGGTGTCGGAGCGGGGGCTGAGGATGCCAGGGATCGGCCAACGGGCGGATTGCCCGGGTACCCCTGCCCCTCCTAGATTGAGGTAACCCTCGAGGAGCCGTCATGTCTCGCCGAACGTCCGTGCTGCTGGTCGCTTCCTGGCTCGCCATGCCAGGGCTGGCTTTGGCGGAGGAGGAGCTCACGCCGGAGAAGATCGCGGCCATCCGCCGGGACGAGCAGAAGGCGCAGGCCAAGGTGGACGCGGCGTACGGGAACCGGAAGCCCTCGGAGATGAGCAACGAGGAGCGGCAGAAGGCCGCCCGGGAGCAGCAGGCAGCGGGCCTGGGGGTGATGGAGAAGCACGGGGTGTCGGACAAGGAGTACTCGCGCCACGTGGCCCGGATGTCACCGGAGGAGCGCGAAGCCGTCGAGCAGGCGGAGAAGAAGCTGGAGGCCGACGAGAAGGCAGCCCGGGAGGCGGCGGAGAAGAAAAAGCAGGAGGAGGCGCAGGCCCCCGAGGACATCCCCATCCAGCAGGGCATCAGCGAAGACAACCCGGTGGAGCTGGAGGCCGCGGAGGGGGCGGGGTCCGTGGTGGAGGAAGGCCTGCCGCCGGGCGAGCACGGCATGGACGAAATGCCCGCGGACGAGGCCATGGAGCCCGCCGCGGAGGCTCCGGCGGCCCCCGCTCCGAAGAAGTCGAGGGGCCGGAAGAAGTAGCCGCCCTGCTCAGCGGGGACGCGTCCGCCAGACCTCGTCGTACGGGCAGGAGCAGTCCGTCTCCTCCGGCTCCGGGTAGACGTACCGCTGGCCCTTGTAGTTGCGGAAGACCGTCTCACGCTCGCCGCGCTCCACCACATAGTCGGGCTGGAGCGTCACCTTTCCACCTCCGCCGGGCAGATCCACGGCGAGGTGAGGCACGGCGAGCCCGCTGGTGTGGCCGCGGAGCTGCTGGAGGATCTCCACGCCCTTGGCGATGGGCGTCCGCAGGTGCTCGCACCCCTCGGCGACATCCATCTGGTGGAGGTAGTACGGCCGGACGCGGATGCGCAGCAGGGCGTGAGACAGCTCCTGGATGATGCGCGCGTCCGAGTTGAGCCGGCGCATGAGCACGGCCTGGTTCTCCACGGGGACGCCATGGTCCACGAGGCGCTCACAGGCCTCACTGGCCTCGGGGGTGACTTCCTTGGGGTGGTTGAAGTGCGTCACCACATAGACGGGGGCGTACCGCCGCAGCGTGCGCGCCAGCGAGTCGGTGACGCGCGTGGGCAGGCACACGGGCACGCGAGTCCCGATGCGGATCATCTCCACATGGGGGATCTCCTGGAGGGGCGCGAGCAGCTCCTCCAGGCGCGTGTCGCTGAGGAGGAACGGATCCCCTCCGGAGATGAGCACGTCGCGCACCTCGGGGTGCTGGCGGATGTACTCGATGCCCCGGCGCATCTGCTCCTTGCTGAGCTCGGCCTCGCCGCCCTTGGTGATGCGGCGGCGGGTGCAGTGCCGGCAGTAGACGGAGCACGTATCGAGCGCGAGGAAGAGCACCCGGTCCGGGTACTTGTGGACGATGGCCTCCTCGGGCCGGGTCTTGTCCTCGCCGAGCGGATCGGCCAGTTCCCCGGGGCGGATGCGCGCCTCGGCCCGCACGGGGATGGCCTGCATGCGCACGGGGCAGAACGGGTGCTCGGGATCGATGAGCGACAGGTAGTACGGGCTGATGCCGATGCGGAACAGCGCGGCCGTCTCCTGGACGCCGGCGCGCTCATCGGGGGTCAGCGGCACATACCGCTCGAGCTGCTCGAGGCTGCGGACGGCGTGTCGCTGGTGCCAGCGCCAGTCGCCCCACTCGGCATCGGTAGCCTGGGGGAACAGACGGCGCCGCCCCTCGGCACTCGCGGGAGGACGGCCCGCCCGGGACTTGGACGGGCCCACCGCCGGGGCCGCCCCCGGCTGGGTGGACGAGTCCATCACGCCGCCTTGAGCTGCTCCCGCCACCACGCCTGACCGGACTCGGGGAGGGTGTCGATGGGATCGTAGTACTCGTACTTGCGCGTGAGCGCCTCGGGATCGTTCGCCTCGATGCCGGTACGGTAGTTCTTGGTCCAGTATGAGATGCCCTTCTCCTTGTCGTACTCGGCGACCTGGTGGACCCAGCGCTTTCCGACGAAGGGCACGTCACAGACGATGCGCGGCGTGGCGAAGCCAGGCATGTAGCCCATGATGTCGTGCTGGAGGTGCTGGGCCTGGGCGACGGACAGGCGCCAGTGCTCGGAGTTGGGGATCATGTCGCACATGTAGAAGTAGTACGGCAGGATCTTGGCGTGATCGAGCAGCGTGAAGCACAGGTCCAGCAGGGCGTGGGCGCTGTCATTCACGCCGCGCAGCAGGACGCCCTGGTTGCGCACATCGCGGAAGCCCATGTCGAGCAGCTTGCGCACGGCCTTACCGACCAGCGGGGTGAGCTGCTGGGCGTGGTTGACGTGGGTATGGAGCGCCAGGTCCACGCCGCGCTCGACGGCCTTCTTGGCGAGCCGATCCAGCCCCTGGAGGACGCTGTCCTGGAGGAAGTGCTGGGGGATGCCCATGAGGCCCTTGCTGGCCAGGCGGATGTCCCGGATGTTGGGGATGTCCATCAGCGAGCTGACGAACGGCTCGAGCTGCTGGATGGGCAGGTTGGCGATGTCGCCGCCGGAGACCACCACATCGCGCACGGAGGGCGTGCGGCGCAGGTAGTCCAGCATCTGCTCGTAGCGCTCCTTGGGTCCGACGGAGAACTTGTGCTTATGGACCTGGGGCACGTCATTGCCCACCAGGTCCATGCGGGTGCAGTGGCCACAGTACTGGGGGCAGGTGGGCAGCATCTCCGCCAGCACCTTGGTGGGGTAGCGGTGGGTGAGGCCCTCGACCTTCCACATCTCCGCCTCATGGAGGCTGTCGCGGCTGGCCTTGGGGTGGTTGGGCCAGTCGGTGCGACGGTCCGCGAACGCCGGCAGCATGTAGCGGCGCACGGGATCGTTCCAGAGGTCCTCCAGGTTCATGGTGTTGAGCATCTGCGGCGGGAGCAGCAGCGACATGGTCGCCCGCTCCTTCTGATCGCGCTCGATGCTCTCGGCCAGGTCGTCAGGGAGCAGGGGCCCGAGGGCGGCCTTCAGCTCGCGGAGGTTCTTGATGGTGTGCTTGCGCTGCCAGACGGAGCTCTCCCAATCGGCTGTGGAGGCGTCCTTGTAGGCGGGGATGCGGCGCCAGTCCGGCTCCAGGAACTCCCGGCGGGTGGGATAGGAAATGGGCTGGGAGGCGGGGCCGGACTCAACCGGCCCACGAATGGACGTCGTTTGCATGGCGCGTCACCTTACCGTGAAGCTCCGACCAGCGAGAGCAGTCCCGCGGCGGTGGCCCTCCATATCGAACAATCGAGGAAGGCGACACATGCCCGCTCACTCCACGGGCACGTTGATCAACTTGGCGACCTCGGACTCGGTGATCGTGATGGGCTGAGGCTTGGTCTGCTTGCCGTTGAGCTTGAAGACGATCTTGCGGCTGCCCAGGGGCAGGAGCAGCGGGTTGCCGATGGCCACGGGGGTATCCCGGCCCGAGTACTTGCCGTCCACCCAGATCTGCGCCCCAGCGGGCTTGGTGCTGGCGGCGAACTTCCCGAGCTTGGTCGAGGAGGGCCTGGGCGTAGGCGTGACCACGGGGGGCTTGGGCTGGGGCTTGGGCTGCTCGGGGGGCGGCTGCCTGGGCTCTTCCTTCTCGAGCGCGAACTCCACCTTCACCTCGGGGCTGCCGTCGGACTCGAACTGACCCGAGAAGGGCTTGTACCCGGCGCGCTTGGCGACGAACTTGTAGGTCTTCCCGATCGCCAGATTGGCGGCCTTGGCGTTGGGCGTCTGCCCGACCGACTTGCCGTCCACCTGGATCTCGGCGCCCGAATCGCCCACGAAGACAGCAACGAACGTCGCCGGCTTCTCTGGCGGGGCGGGCTTGGGCGTCTCCGGGTCCTTGGCCACCGTGTCGGGAGGCGGGTTCTTCGGCGGGGCGTCCTGCGAGCCGTCCGCGACTTTGTCAGGCTCAGAGTCAGGCTCGGAGGGCTGCTTGTCAGGCTGCGGCTCCTCGGTGGTGCCAGCGCTGCTCTCGGGCCTGAGCTTCAGCGCCACGGGCGTCGGGTTCTTGCTCTCGACGACGTTCACCATCTGCTCGAGCGGCACGAACCCGTCTGCCGCGGCGACCACGCGGTGCGCCCCTGGCTCGAGCTCGATGACGGAGTTCGGCGTGACAGGCTGGTTGTCGACGCGGAGCACCACCTTGGCGGTGGGAGGGTCCACGGTGAACATGACGCGGCCCTTGCTGGAGCCGCTAGCGAGCGCCACCACGGTGCCAATCACCCCGAGCAACAGCACGGAGGCCCCGGCGATGATGAAGATCCTGGGGTTGATCGGCTTACCCGGCCCGGTCGGGGCGGACTTGGCGGCCTTGCCTGGCTTGGCAGCAGGCTTCTTGGAAGCGGCCGGCGCCTTCCCCGTATCCGAGGGCTCTTCCTCAAAGGCCTTGGCCCGAGCATCTGAGTGCTCGTCCTCATTCTGTCTCGCGTTGCGACCCTTCCCAGGGCGGGCTTGCGGGGCCTTCGCGCTGTCGGTCGTCTCCTCCGGCTCTTCCGCCTGAACAGACTTGGGCTCGCGGGAGCTCGGGGGCGGACCAATCACGGTCGCGCCGGAGTAGTTCTGCGGCTCACCTTCGCCGATGACGACCTGCGGCTTGGCGCCGCTCTTGGCCTTGGCGCGGACGGCGGGGATCGATCCCGTTGGCCGAGGCGCTGCCATGGTGGAATCCCGGGTGAACGGGCTGGGCATCGAACCGTCGATCGTGTCGCTGGTATCGTCGAGCGGGTTCTCCGTCCGGCCCGTCGAGTTGTCATCGAGCGGATTGGAGTTCTTGCCCGTCGAGCTGTCGTCGAAGAGCACGCTGCTGGGCGCCCCACTGAGGGCGATGGAGGAGTCGACGATCTGCGTCTTGTCCCCGGCCCCATCCATCTCGGCGAGCTCCTCGTCCGTGGGAGGAGGAACCAAGGGGGGCGGAGCGAGCTTCTCCGCGCGCGACACGGGAGGTGGAGGCTGCGGCCCCACCGGGGTCACCATGGAAGGCTTGCGCTGAGGTTTCGCCGGCGGAGTGGGAGCGGGGCTGGCGCCCGAGCTCTCGAGCTGGTCCGGCTTCTCGATGCCCGCGTAGCGCTCCATCTTCTCGGCTTCGCGCAGCATGTCCTCGGCGAAGGCCTCCTTCATGAAGGAGGACAGGTGCTTGCCGGAGTAGATGGCATCCCCGGCGAGGAGGAACTTCATCAAGTCCTCCTGCAGGTCGGACGCCCACTGGTACCGCTCCTCGGGCTCACGCGCGAGCGCCTTGAGGACCACCTTCTCCAGCCCCGCGGGGATGTTGGGGTTGAACTGGCGGGGAAGAGGCACTTCGGCGTTGCGCACCTTCTCGAGCGTGGAGAAGTCCGACTCGCCGACGAAGAGCTTCTCGCCCGTCAGCATCTCGTAGAGGATGACGCCCACGGCGAAGATGTCGCTGCGCCGGTCAATGGGCATGCCGCGCACTTGCTCCGGGCTCATGTACCCGAACTTGCCCTTGAGGATGCCGGCCTGGGTCTTCTGCGCGCGGTTGGCCGCCTTGGCGATGCCGAAGTCGATGACCTTCACATCCCCTTCGTACGAGACGAGGATGTTCTGCGGCGACACGTCGCGGTGGATGATGGACAGATCCTGCCCGCGCGCGTCCTTCTTGCGGTGCGCGTAGTCGAGCCCCTCGCACATCTTGGACGAGACGTAGACCGCCTGGGCGGTCGGCATGATCTCCTTGCGCCGCCGGTAGCGCTCCAGGATGGTACGCAGGTCCCTGCCCGCGACGTACTCCATCGCGATGTAGTAGGTCTCCTCGTACTTCCCGAGCTCGTGGATGTGCACGATGTTGGCGTGGTTCAGCTGAACGCTGACCCGCGCCTCATCAATGAACATCGTGATGAACTCCTGGTCCTCGGCCATCGTCGGGAGGATCTTCTTGATGGCCAGGAAGCGCTCGAAGCCCTCCACGCCGAAGGCCTTGGCGATGAACACCTCGGCCATGCCGCCGACGTTGACGCGCTCGAGGAGGAGGTACTTGCCGAATGTGGTAGGCCGCTTCATCTCGTGGAGTCGCCCTAACCCGGGCAGCAACAGGGGCCGTCAAGGCGGAAATATGCCGGGCGGAACCCAGGGACTCTAGAGGAGCCAGGACGGCCAGTCAAACAGCAGTGCACGCCCAAATTATCCAGCGAATCCAGAGGCTTGGACGCATTGTGGGGCACGCCGGGTCCAGCCGGCGCTCGCCAGGCCGAGGGCTCCGCCAGAGCAAAAAAAAAACGCCCCTGGGGCCCAATGAAGGGCGCCAGGGGCGCATAGAAAAAAATCCGGCAGCGACCTACTCTCCCACGCGGTTTCCCGCGGAGTACCATCGGCTCTGGAGGGCTTAACTTCCGTGTTCGGGATGGGAACGGGTGTGACCCCTCCGATATAGCCACCGGAAAAT